>JAEAMF010000006.1_pt1 | contig 516553 bp, 486 predicted proteins | sample 8958721 | NCBI WGS metagenome assembly JAEAMF01 (sample SAMN16933255, study PRJNA681124) | bioreactor sludge metagenome | isolation source: anaerobic bioreactor treating anionic surfactant - SDBS | place: India: Bengaluru | collected 2019-02-28 | reverse complement strand
GGAAGATTGCACCACAGAAAAGGCTATGCAGAACTGATGCGTGTTCACAAAAGACTTTTAGATGAAAATCTGATGCATTCTATCGCTGTGATTGGTGGCGGAAATGAGATGGGAAATTTAAAAAACCAAGCGAAAGAATTGGGCGTAGAAAAAACGTTTCTGCTTCTAGATTCTCAAAAAAATCCTTGGCCTTATGTAAAAACGGCTGATTATTTTGTACTTCCTTCAAAATCTGAAAGTTATCCTTTAACGATTGGCGAAGTAATGGGATTGCACAAACCGATCATTTCTACCAATGTAGGCGGAATTCCAGAAATGATAGATGATGGAAAAGACGGAATTTTAGTTAACTTTGATGAAAATGAAATTTTCGAAGCCATGAAAAGGTTTCTTACCGAACCAGAATTGGTCAAAAAAATTATAGAAGGAACGCTCTCTGCCGATGAAAAATTTGATGAAAAGAAAATCTATCAACAAGTCACCGAAGTTTTTGAACAACAATATAATTTATTGAATAAGTGAAATTATTCCTTCGGAAAAGGGAATTGTGAATTTTAAAAATTTCAAAACTTGTAAACAAAAATGAAAAAAATTACCATTATCACGCCTACTTACAATCGGGCAAAAACGCTTCCAAAGGTTTTTGAATCTCTTCTCAATCAGAGTTTCAAAGATTTTCTTTGGATTATTTTAGATGATGGTTCCACAGATAATACTTCCACAGTGGTAGAAAATTTCCAACAGCTGAATCCTTTTTTTGAAATTATTTATAAAAAAGATAAAAACCGCCATAAATTTCTAACTGTTTTAGAAGGCGTAAAAATGGTGAAAACGCCTTATTTTATGGTGGTAGATTCTGATGACGCTTATCCAGAAGATGCTTTAGAAACTTTAATTTCAGAAGTTGAAAAAATAGAAAATCAAGACGATTATATTTCTGTGATGGGACTTTCGGCGGATGAAAACGGTAAAATTGTTGGCGATAAATATCCAAATAATGGTTTTGATGGAAGCATTTTCGAGATGCGCTACAAATACAAAGTTAGAGGAGATAAATTCGGGATTTTTATTACCAAAACCTATCAAAGAGAAATTTCCGGCAAAGATTTTAGTCATTATGAAGGCAAAGGTTACATTCCACAAAGTGTGATTTTCAATGAGTATGACGCTAGAGGAATTAAGACCAGATTTGTGAATAAAATAGTGCGATTTTACCTAAAAGATGATGATGATGCAGCTTCTGTTACGAATACAAGATGGAGCGGAAAAAATCTTTTTGGATTGACAGAAGGTCATCTTTCATTTCTCAATTCATACGGAAATCAATTGTTTTTTTATCCAAAAGCATTGCTCAGAAACTTAATTGGCTACCAAACCTATGCTTTAAAAAGTGGAAGAAAAATTCCTACCCTTTTTAATGAGATTAAAAATCCTGTGATTAAAGTTTTAGGAATTCTAATACTCCCTTTTTCAATAATTTATAAAAAATTAAAATAATTTGGAAAAGAAAAAAATCCTCATCAGAATTGGTTCTCTGCGTCACGGTGGCGCAGAAAAAGTTCTGGTGACTTTTCTTAAAAATCTTCCAAAAGATAAGTATGAAATCGATTTACTGCTGAATTTATACTCTGGGAAATATCTTGCAGAAGTTCCTGATTGGATTAATGTACTTTATCTGAACAAAGGCGAAATGATTACCACCAACAGAATTCAGGATATTCCGAAGAAAGCGTATCGTGTTTTGTATCAAAAATTATTGAAAATATTTCCGAAAATTCTCTATTCTACTATTCTAAAAAACAAAAAATATGATGTAGAATTTGCTGCCATTCACGGAATGAGAGATGACATTCTGAATTCTCCTATCAATTCTTCTAAAAAAATTGTTTGGATTCACAATGACTTAAGAAAGACAGAATTTCACCATTATACCGACCAAGAAATTCGCAAGTTTTTTGGTTTTGATAAAATCATGGTGATTTCTGAACACATCCAAAAAGATTTCGAAAGTTTAGCCCAAAACGAAGACGAAAAATCTAAAATTGTGAGGATTTATAATCCTTTGGATACTGAAGAAATCTTATTAAAGAGCCAAGAGCCAAGAATCAAGAATCAAGACCAACAACCAACCTTTGTAAGTGTGGGAACTGTTTTTCCACAAAAAGGCTTTGATAGATTGTTGAAAGTTCACAAAAAATTGATTGATGAAGGGTTTAAGCATCGCATTCAAATCATTGGCGATGGCTATGATTTTGAAAATATTAAAAATTTAAAAACGGAATTAGGAGCTACCGAAACCGCAGAAATGTTGGGCTTTACAGACAATCCTTACCCTTCTATTAAAGCAACAGATTTTTACATTTTGAGTTCAAGATACGAAGGGTTCCCTACAGTTTTATTTGAAGCCATCACTTTGAAAAAAAACATCATTGCCACTGATGTTTCAGGAGTTCAAGAAATGTTAGAAAAAGGGAAATTAGGTCTTATTGTAGCGAATTCAGAAGAAGGAATTTACGAAGGCATGAAAAAAGCACTTACTCAACCTGAATTTTTTGAACAATATCAAGAAAACTTGAAAGAGTATAAAATGCCTTTCAACCTAGAAAATTCTGTAAATAAAATTATGGAAATTATTGATTATATTTGATACGAGATACGAGTTTCGAGTTACGAAATTTACCACGGAACTCGTATCCCGAAACTCGAAACTAAAAAATGAATTACTCAATCATCCAAAAAGATTTTTACAGAGAAAGCGGAAAATGGCTTTCAACAGGTGAAATTTGGGCAAAATGCATCAATCCTAATTTGCATTACGTTTATCTTTTGAGAAAATGCCAACAACATTCCAAGAAATCGGTTTTGGGAATTTTTTGGAGATTCGTTTTGCGCCATCATCAGATTAAATATGGTTTTCAAATTTATCCAGAAACTCAAATTGGGGAAGGTTTTTATCTAGGACATTGGGGAACGGTGGTGATTAATCCAAAAGTAAAAATTGGCAAAAACTGCAATATCATGCAAGGAGTAACCATCGCACAAGCGAACCGAGGGAAACATGAAGGCGTTCCAGAAATTGGAAATGAGGTCTGGATTGGCACAAATGCTGTCATCGTTGGAAAAATAAAAGTTGGAAATAATGTCTTAATCGCTCCTAATGTTTATCTCAATACAGATGTTCCCGACAATTCTGTAGTAGTAGGAAATCCTGCTCAAATTATATCAAAACTTAATGCTACTGAAGATTATATCAATCATAAAGTATAAATTTGCACGAGAATTAGACTGTTAAAAAGTCTTAAAGTCCTTATTTTGGAATAAAAATTGATGCTATCTATCGGAATTTAGATGTATTTAGAAATTTTTTATTCTACATTTGTAAATGAAAAATTATGGGTAAAAGCTACGAAACTATTTTCGAAAATAATAGAAAATGGGTTGAAGAAAAACTAGGTCAAGATGCTGATTTTTTTAAAAAATTGGCAGAAGGTCAAAGTCCAGAATATCTTTACATAGGTTGCAGCGACAGTCGTGCAACCGCAGAAGAATTAATGGGCATGAAACCCGGCGAAGTTTTCGTGCATAGAAATATTGCCAATTTAGTGAATACCCTAGACATGAGTTCTACCGCTGTCATTCAATATGCAGTACAACATTTAAAGGTAAAACACATTATTGTTTGTGGCCATTATGGTTGCGGTGGTGTAAAAGCAGCAATGACACCTCAAGATTTTGGATTAATGAATCCTTGGCTCAGAACCATAAGAGATGTTTACAGATTGCACCAAGAAGAATTAGACGCCATAAAAGACGAGCAATTACGCTATGATAGATTGATTGAACTGAATGTTCAAGAGCAATGCATCAACGTTATTAAAATGGCTTGCGTACAAGAAAGATATATTTTAGACCAATATCCTATTGTTCACGGTTGGGTTTTCGACCTCAAAACAGGGAAATTAATTGACTTAAATATAGATTTCGAAGAAATATTGAAAAATATTCAAAAAGTTTATGACCTAACTAATTCTGATTGGGTGATGAGCAGAAAAAATAATAAAAACTTCTAAGAAAGTTTAGGATATGAAGTATTTGAGCATTTTTGTTCTGGCAGTTTTCATCAATTTTACAGCTTTACCAAGTATCGCTGTGATTTTTGATTGGGAAATTCCTACGCTCAATAATAATATTTCAGAAGAAGAGGTTAAAAATAATCTCGCCAATTACAATGAAAAGTTTCCCCCAAAACCTTACAATTTCAAAGATTTTATGGGAGTTTTCTTTTCAGATAATACATCTAACGCACACATCCTTAAGGACGATTCTATTCATCTAAGTCCTTTTAAATCGATATTTTCTCCGCCACCAGAAGTTTAATTTCTAAAATTTCATAGGAAAATTATGCCCTTTTTTCAAAAAAATGGGCTGTTCCTTGACGCTTTTTAACAAATTAAATTTTCAAACATTAGAATTGATTACTCATCTCTAAGTAATTGATTGTAAACACATATCGATATTCATACAATGAAAAAAACAAACACTTTATTCGGCGAAATAAAAGAAAATATTCCTTCGGGAATTGTAGTATTTCTCGTAGCATTGCCACTCTGTTTAGGTATTGCATTAGCATCTGGTGCACCACCACTTTCTGGAATTTTATCAGGAATTGTAGGCGGACTCGTGATAGGATTCATCAGCAACTCTCCTATTTCCGTTTCTGGACCAGCTGCAGGTTTAGCAGCCATCGTTTTAGGAGCCATAACCGATTTAGGAAGCTTCGAACTATTTTTAACTGCAGGTTTAATTGCAGGTTTTATACAATTGGCACTTGGTTTTCTAAGAGCAGGAAGTATTTCTAACTATTTCCCCAATAACGTTATCGAAGGAATGTTAGCCGGAATTGGAGTCATTATTATTTTAAAACAAATTCCTCACGCTCTAGGTTACGATAAAGATTTTGAAGGAAACCTTCAGATTTTTGATGGTTTTAATTTATCAGAATATTTATCAGGATTAGCAAATGCCATCACACCTGGAGCCGTTTTGGTAACGATTATTTCATTGGCTATTCTTATTACATGGGAAAAAGTAAATTTCCTCAAAAAAATAAAACTTTTACCAGGAGCTTTAGTAGCGGTAATTGTTGGGATTTTATTCAATGAAGTTTTCAGAGGAAGCGCTCTAGAAATTTCTAGTGAACATTTGGTAACACTTCCGGTTCCGCAATCGGTAGAAGATTTTAAAAACTTAATTACCTTTCCAGATTTCTCAGGATTTCTTAATCCGCAAGTTTGGATTATTGGTGCAACTATCGCAGTAGTAGCTTCCATAGAAACATTATTATGTATTGAAGCTGCAGATAGAATGGATGTACATAAAAGAATAACAGATACTAACTTAGAGTTGAAAGCACAAGGTATTGGCAACATAGTTTCTTCATTTATTGGAGGTTTACCTATGACTTCGGTGGTAGTAAGAACTTCTGCAAATGCTAATGCTGGTGCAACAAGTAAAATTTCGGCTATTGTTCATGGTATCTTATTGTTAGTATCTGTTTTATCTATTCCATTTTTATTGAACAAAATTCCTTTGGCAACTCTAGCAGCAGTATTATTAATGGTAGGTTATAAATTAGCAAGTCCTTCAAAAATTAAACATTTCTGGAGCAAAGGAAAATATCAGTTCATCCCTTTTATTGCAACGATTATTGCAGTGGTAGCATTAGATTTATTAAAAGGAGTAGGAATTGGTTTAGCCATCAGTATTCTTTTCTTGTTGCTCGGAAACATGAAACGCGCTTATTATTTGAGCAGAGAAGATCTAGAAAGCGCTGATGAAATCACCATAGATTTGGCAGAAGAAGTTTCCTTCTTAAATAAAGCAGCCATCAAGAAAACGCTTAAAAATATTAAGCCCAACTCTAGAGTGATTATTAATGCTAAGAAAACTTCTTATGTCTCTGATGATATTATAGACTTAATCTCGGATTTTGCTAACGTAAGAGCCAGAGAAGAAGATATAGAAGTGGTTTTAGAAGGATTTAAAACTTCTTACAAAGAATATGAAAACGACCAACATTCACACATTACCATCTCACACAGAAGAGTAATTTAAAATCATAACTTCATACCTATTAAATTAACATTGTTTCCTTTTCGGAACCAACTTCAGCGTTCCGAAAAGGTTTTTAAAAAAATTAGAAAAAATTATGAAAGCACATACATTAGAAACTCAAGCAACCATTACTCCAGAAAAAGCACTTCTTTTTTTACAAGAAGGAAACCAAAGATTTGTAAACAATCTTAAAGTAAACAGAAACCTTCTAGAGCAAGTAAACGATACTAGAGAAGGACAATGGCCTTTTGCAACGGTACTCAGTTGTATCGACAGTAGAACTTCTGCGGAACTTATTTTCGACCAAGGTTTAGGAGATATTTTCAGCATCAGAATTGCAGGAAATTTCGCCAATCAAGATATTTTAGGCTCTATGGAATTTGCTTGTAATGTAGCAGGTTCTAAATTGGTGGTCGTTTTAGGACACACCAAATGTGGCGCACTCAAAGGTGGACTAGATGCTCCTCAAATTGAAGGACTTGGAATGGACAACCTTAATCACCTTATCTATCATTTCGAGCCTTGCATCCACGAAATCATCAAAGAAGGAGAAGAACGTTCTTCTAAAAATGATGATTTATTAGATAGATTAACGCTTTGCAATATCAAAAAAACCATCGAAGATATTCGTCATCAAAGTTCTACTTTAAGAAATTTAGAGAAAGAAGGAAAGATAAAAATTGTAGGTGCAAATTACGATGTTGAAACTGGAGTTGTAACATGGCTCTAGTTTTTGCGACTAACATATAACACAAGCGAGAATTTCTTCATATAACTTTGATTTTTAATTAACACTTTCTCGCTATAGCCCCTTAATTAGGGGCTTTTTTTGTACTTTTGATGAAATTTTCACCCTTTTGAAAAACATATCTATAATTTGGTTCTCCCTACTTTTCTATTTCTGCGGAATAGAATTGGTAGTACTTTTTACACAACCAAGCCTTTTTCTAGACCTCAATTTTTTTGGAGTCCGACTTTTATTTTTAATTATTTTTTTAGCATTTCTCTTTTTGAAAAATAAAATTTCTTCCAAGATTTTTTACTTAGTCGAAGGAATTACGATTTACGCTTTGATGACTTTTCTATACAAAGAAACTGCGATTTTAAATACTTTAATTTTCCCAAAAATTGATGGTTTTCTATCTCATTTAGACCAAAAAATATTCGGCTTTCAGCCTTCTGTAAAATTTTCCGAAACTTTTGATTCTTGGCATTTCAGCGAACTATTTTATTTCGGATATTTTTCATATTACCTATTACCATTGGCTGCTTTTTTGATTATTAATCTCAAAATTCCACAGAAAATAGAACAATTTAGCTTCATTTTAATCACTTCATTTTTACTGTATTATTTCACTTTTATATTGATTCCAGCAGAAGGTCCGCAGTTTTATTTTCCGTTTCCAGAAAACACGATTGAAGCCCAAGGAATTTTCGGAAATATGGTCAAACTCATTCAAAAAAATGGCGAAGTTCCCACTGCTGCTTTCCCAAGTTCACATGTAGGGATTTCTTGGATTGTTATTTTTTGGCTTTATCAAAATTTTAGAAAATCAGTAAAATATTTCATTCCATTTGTTGTTCTCTTGATGTTTTCTACGGTTTACATTAAGGCACATTATTTTGTAGATGTAGTTGCGGGATTTATTTCTGCGCCGATTGTATTTTTTCTTACCTTTAAGTTTTACAAATTTTTAAACCATAAATTGGATGTCCGTTTCAATTAAAGAAGTCAATACCAGAGAAGACTTAAAAACGTTTATTTATCTTCCCGAAAAAATTCATAAAACCCATAAAAATTGGCTTCATCCTTTGTATATGGATGATGAAAAGTTCTTCGATAAAGACAAAAATTCGCTTTTCAAACACAATGAAGCGATACTTTTCCTTGCATACGAAAACGGAAAAGCTGTTGGCAGAATTATGGGCGTAATTCCTACCGATTACAATAAATTTCATGGGAAAAATGATGCCAGATTTTCTTTTTTTGAATGTTTTGAAAATAAAGAAGTTTTCAATGCTTTAATTTCTGCGGTAGAAACTTGGGCAAAATCTAAAAATTGCACAGAAATCATCGGACCAATGGCATTTTCAGACAAAGAACCTCAAGGTTTTCTTACCAAAGGTTTCGAAGAAAAAGCAATGCTCGTCACCAATCACAGTTTTCCGTTTATGGTAGATTTCATCAAGGAAAATCATTACGAAAACTTTGTAGATTTAGTGCAATATGACGTTCCGATTACCGCACAAATTTTGAACAGATATAAAAATTTCAACGAAAGAGTTTCTAAAAATTTAAAGATAAAAACGGTAGAATTTACCTCAACGAAAGCGGTAAAACCTTATGTAAAACCTGTTTTTGACCTCATCAACAAAACCTACACCGAAATTTACGGCTTCACCAAACTTACCGAAGACGAAATGACGGAATTTGCCGAACGTTTTTTGCCACTTCTCAACCCAAAACTCATCAAAATGATTACCGATGAAAACGGCGAATTGCTCGCTTTCATCATTGCAATGGCAGATTTAAGCGAAGCGATAAAAAATTCACGTGGAAGAATTTTACCTTTTGGTTGGGCAAGAATTTTATGGGCAATGAAAACTTCAAAAAGGCTTCAACTTTTGTTGGGCGCGATTCATCCGAATTATCAAAACAAAGGTCTGGATGCGGTTTTAGCAACCATGCTTTTCGGTTCTGCCTTGAAATTAGGATTCAAAACGGTGGATTCTCATCTCATTATGAAAGACAACCTGAAAATGCGTGGCGAAATTGAGAAATTAGAAGGTTTTAACCTATATAAAGAGTATTGTATTTTTAGGAAGAATTTGGTTGTTGGTTGATGGTTATTGGTTGTCGGAATTTTCCATCAACTGACAACTATCAACTGACAACTATTTTCCATTAAAAGTATTCATCGTATTATTCATTCCGGCGAAAACGAATGATAGACACGCTTTTGCGAAAACATCTATTCTGTCTTGCAAAGTTTTGAGTTCTTCTTCGTTCCATTTTCCGAGAACGTAATCTACTTGTTTTCCTTCGGAAAAATCTGCAGAAATCCCGAAACGCAATCTTGCGTAATCTTGTGTTTGTAAAACTTCTTGAATATTTTTTAAACCATTATGACCAGCATCAGAACCTTTTTTTCTTAATCTTAAAGTTCCGAAAGGAAGTGCCAAATCATCGGTAATCACCAATACATTTTCTAAAGGAATATTTTCTTTCTGCATCCAAAAACGAACAGCATTCCCAGAAAGATTCATGTAGGTATCTGGCTTTAGCACAAAAACTTTTCTGCCTTTGTATTTTCCTTCAGAAATCCAACCAAAATTGGCAGATTTAAACGGAGCTTCTAAAGTTTGTGCAATTTTTTCGGCTACTTTAAAACCAATATTGTGACGCGTTTCTGCGTATTCTTCACCTTTGTTTCCTAAACCTACGATTAAGTATTTCATGAATATTTATTGATTTTGCAAAGATAATTTTTTGAAAATAAAAAATCCCAACCTTTGTAGAAGATTGAGATGAAATTTTGTTTTTATAAATTTTATAAACTCATATACTCAAAAGTACTTTTTTCACCTGAAACTGTCATAGAAGTAGCATAATTTTGTGAGTCATAAGTATAAGAAACCGTTTCTGTAGTTGTGGTTCCCATCATAGATTCTGTCATCTCTACTTTGGTAAAATTATTAGACATTCCGTAAACGCCTAATCCTTTTTCTGACATAGAAAACTCGTTATAATTATTTCCTAAGGTAGAAGTTGGCGAAATCTTATTATCATAACCCGAATAATTGGTCGTGACAATTACATCTGGAATTGGACCTAAACTCAACTTAGTCGTAAACACCATTTTAGTAAGGTTTTTTCCTGAGTAAGTATATTCAAAAATTCCAGTTTGGGTAGAAATTCCTGCCATAGAATATTCTTGAGTAACTTTAGCAACCTGGTTTGCAGCATTATAGACATAAGTGCTCACTTTTTGGGTAGTGTTAATCAGAGTTCCGCTTAATTTGGTTACTTCGGTGGCTTCTACTTTAGCAATATTTCCCGTTGCGTTATAACTCACAATAGAACTAATGGTAATATCTTCAGAGGTTTCTGCATCTACCAAAACACTTACCACTTTAGAAATTTTACCATTATTGTAAGAAATGGTAGAAGTATAAGAATTATCAGAAGTAGTGATTTTAGAAATTGCTTTATTGGCGTAAGTAAAACTGAAAGAAAAAGGATCACCATTATCATCAAAAGTGTTGATTTTTGCCAAAACTTTAGTTCCGGTAGTTCCTGTTCCGCCACCACTTCCTGTTCCACCTCCATTTCCGTTACCGCCACCTGTAGAATCTAAACCTAAGAAAGAAGATGTTTCTGGCGCACAAGAAATAATAAATAAAGAAACTAAGGCCAGCCAAAAATGTTTGATTTTCATGATTTTTATTTTTTACAAAAGTACAATTTTCTAACTTAAAATTTTGGTCAATAAAACATTCACCTCATCTACATTTTTTACACCATCTTTTCTCATCATGAGTTGATTGCCTTCTTTACCAGATTTTTCCTTGAGTTGAGCTTCTCGTGGATTTTGAGAAAGATAAGCGATAATATTTCTGAATTTTTCGCTTTGGTAAAATTTATCTTGAGGATTATCCGGGAAATAGCCTAAGAAAATTCCGTTTTTCATGACGATTTTATCAAAACCAATCTCTGCTGCGAGCCATTTTAATTCTACTGATTTCAATAAATTAACGGCTTCTTTTGGCAAGTTTCCAAACCTATCAACCAATTCATTTTCAAATTTCTGCAATTCTTCTTTGGTTGGAATTTCTGCTAATTTTTGGTATAATGAAAGTCTTTCTTCCGTAGAATTCACGTAAGAATCTGGCAACATCAACTCAAAATCAGTGTCAATATTGACTTCTTTCTGAGATTTGAATAATTTTTTACGGTCTTCTTCATTCTCAAATAAATCTTGGAAATCATCTTCGTTTTGCAATTCTTCCAAGGCTTCTTGCATTAATTTTTGATAGGTTTCAAAGCCCATTTCATTGATAAAACCACTTTGTTCTGCTCCCAATAAATCTCCAGCTCCTCTGATTTCTAAATCTTTCATCGCAATTTGGAAACCGCTTCCTAAATCCGAAAACTGTTCTATCGCTTCTAAGCGTTTTCTAGCATCCGAAGTCATCATATCAAACGGTGGCGTAATCAGATAACAAAACGCTTTTCGGTTGCTTCGCCCAACTCTACCGCGCATTTGGTGCAAATCTGCCATCCCGAATTTCTGCGCATCATTAATGAAAATCGTGTTCGCATTCGGAACGTCTACTCCAGATTCTACAATCGTGGTAGAAACCAAAACATCATATTTCCCTTCCATAAAATCGAGAATTCTGGCCTCCAATTCTTTTCCGTCCATTTGTCCGTGACCAGTAATCACTCTCGCATCTGGAACCAAACGCTGAATTAATCCTGCAATATCTTTCAGATTTTCAATTCTATTATTGATGAAATAAACCTGTCCATCTCTTTGAATTTCGTAAGAAATCGCATCTCGAAGAATTTCTTCATTAAATCCAACAATTTGCGTATCAACTGGTTGTCGATTTGGCGGTGGCGTTTTAATGACCGACAAATCTCTTGCCGCCATCAAAGAAAACTGAAGCGTTCTCGGAATTGGCGTTGCCGTTAAAGTCAATGTATCAATATTTGCTTTTAACGTTTTGAGTTTATCTTTTACATTTACGCCGAATTTATGTTCTTCGTCAATAATTAAAAGGCCTAAATCTTTGAATTCTATATCTTTTCCCACCAATTGATGCGTTCCGATGACGATATCAATTTTACCATTTTTGAGACCTTCTTTGGTTTCATTTTTTTGTTTGGTAGAACGGAAACGATTCAAATACGAAATATTTACAGGAAAATCTTTCAATCTTTCTTTGAAACTTCTGTAATGTTGAAACGCCAAAATCGTGGTAGGAACCAAAACCGCGACTTGTTTTCCATCGGTTGCCGCTTTGAAAGCTGCACGAATTGCCACTTCCGTTTTTCCGAAACCAACGTCTCCACAAATCAATCTGTCCATTACGCCGTCATTTTCCATATCCATTTTCACATCGTTGGTTGCTTTTTCCTGATCTGGAGTATCTTCGTAGATGAAACTCGCCTCTAATTCATTCTGCAAATAAGAATCCGGCGAAAACGAAAAACCTTTTGCCGTTTTTCTCTGAGCATATAATTTGATGAGGTCAAATGCAATTTGCTTAACTTTTGCTTTGGTTTTTTGCTTTAAAGTTTTCCAAGTTGGAGAACCGAGTTTATTCAGAACAATTTCTCTTCCATCTGGTCCGTTATATTTTGAAATTTTATGAAGCGAATGAATAGAAACGTAGAGTAAATCGTTGTTTTTATACGTCAATTTGAAACATTCCTGCGTTTTCCCATCATTGGTAACCTTCACCAATCCCATAAATTTCCCAATTCCGTGGTCAATATGTGTAATGTAATCTCCCACTTTTAGAGACATTAAATCTTTTAGCGTTAATTGCTCAGATTTGGCAAAAGAATTTTTGGCTTTATATCTTTGGTAACGGTCAAAAATCTGATGATCTGTATATACCGAAACTTTTAGTTCGTAATCTACAAAACCTTCATGAAGCTCAGATTTGAAAGATTTAAACGGTAAATCATGATTCAGTTCCTCAAAAATACTCTCTAATCTTTCCTTTTGTTTTTCCCCTGAAAAAGAAATCCATGTTTCATAACCTTCTTCTTTTTTTTCTTTTAAATCTTCAGCGAGAAGTTCAAAATTTTTGTGGAAGGTGGGTTGTGCGGTTTGATTGAGATTTATCGTTTTAGTTTTGTCATTCTGAGCGGAACGAAGTGAAGCCGAAGAATCTATTTTATTTTTAAGAGATTCTTCATTTCGCTTTGCTTCATTCAGAATGACAGATGAAAAATCTATACTTTTGAATTTTTCTAAATTTTGCAGGAAAACTTCATCAGAAACGAAAAGAATTTCTGGTTTTTGATGCTTGATTTCTTTACTTAGCGTTTCAAATTTTTGCTCTGCTTTTTCGTAGAAATCTTTGAGCTTTTTTACGGTGAGATAAGCATTTTTAGTCACAATGAAACTATCTTTTGGCAATAAATCCAATAGAGAAACCTTGCTTCCTGAAACCGCAAAATTCATATTAGAAACCAATTCAAAGTCATTGACTTTTCCTGTGGAAAGTTGAGTTTCGATGTCAAATTCCTTAATACTTTCTACTTCATTTCCGAAAAAAGTAATTCTGAAAGGTTTTTCGTAAGCGTAAGAAAAAACGTCAACAATTCCGCCTCTCACAGAAAATTCTCCAGGTTCAGAAACAAAATCGGTATAATTAAAATTGAACTGATTCAATAATTCTTCAGTAAAATCAAAATCCAGTTGGTCGCCAACTTTTATCGTGTGAGAAATCGCTTTGAAATCTTCCTTTTTCAACACTTTTTCTGAAAGCGAAGAAGCGGTAGCAACGATAATTTTTTTCTTTTTATCAAAATTCAAACGATTGAGAACTTCGGTTCGTAAAACGATGTTTGCATTTTGAGTTTTCTCAACTTGATAAGGTTCTAAATGTGTTTCAGGAAAATACAAAATATTTTCTTCGCCTATCATTTCCTCTAATTCCGAAGTGATATAATTAGAAGATTCTTTATCGTCAATGATAAAAAGAACATCTTTTTTCTGTGTAAGAAATAATTCTGCCACCAAAATAGACGGAACAGAACCAGCAAAACCCTTCACAGAAATATGTTGGTTTTGGTCTAAATTCTCAAAAAGTTCTTTTCCAAAATTCTTTCTTAAAAACTCGGGAATAAGCGTTTGACTAATATTTTTTAGCATTGTAATTTCGTAAAATTGTAATTTTTTTGTCGTTTTTCAAAAATTGATAAAACGACGAAAGCGATTTCGGGTTGCTCCGAAATCGTTTGACGGTGCAAAGATAGTTTTTTCAAAACTTATTTTTAACTTTGGCAAATGATAAATTTCTTAAAGAAAAGCATCGCCAAAATTTGGGCGAAAAACCATGTTGCCAAAACGGAAGACTTCAAAAATAACGCCGAAGTTCTTCAGGAAAAATTGTTATTAGACTTGGTCAAAAAATCCGAAAAAACACTTTTTGGACTTCAGCATAACTTTTCGGAAATTAAATCGGTAGAAGATTTTCAAAAAAATGTGAAAATCTCTGACTACGAAGACCTAAAACCTTTTGTAGAAAAAGTAAAACACGGAGACAAAAATATTCTTTGGCCAGAAAAACCAGAATATTTCGCGAAAACTTCTGGAACCACTTCTGGAACGAAATATATTCCTTTGACCAAAGAAGGAATGGACTATCAAGTAAAAGCGGCACAATCTGCACTTTTCCATTATATTGCTCAAAAAAATAATGCCGATTTTGTAAACGGAAAAATGATTTTCTTGCAAGGTTCACCAGAATTGGAAGATATTAACGACATAAAAACAGGCAGACTTTCAGGAATTGTAGCACATCACATCCCAAAATATTTGCAGAAAAACAGATTGCCGAGCTACGAAACCAATTGCATAGAAGATTGGGAAACTAAAGTGGACAAAATTGTAGAAGAAACCGAAAAAGAGAACATGACGCTGATTTCGGGAATTCCGCCTTGGTTAATTATGTATTTTGAAAAACTCATTGAAAGAAATGGCAAAAAAATAAAACAATTATTTCCAAATCTTCAACTCATTGTGACAGGCGGTGTAAACTACGAGCCCTATCGAGAAAAAATGGAAGAGTTATTAGGCGGAAAAGTAGATATTATTCAAACATTTCCTGCAAGTGAAGGCTTTTTTGCTTTTCAAGATGATTACGAGAAAGAAGGACTTTTACTACAATCGAATCACGGAATTTTCTATGAATTTATTCCGCTAGAGTTGTATGGTAAACCAGACGCTCCAAGATTGACTTTGAAAGATGTGGAACTCAATAAAGATTATGCGTTGATTTTGACAACAAATTCTGGACTTTGGGCTTATTCTATTGGTGATGTGGTACGTTTTATTTCTAAAAATCCACATAGGATTTTAGTTTCTGGAAGAACAAAACATTTCACCTCAGCTTTTGGTGAACACGTGATTGCTTTTGAAGTAGAAGAAGCGATGAAAGCAACAGTGGAGAAATTCCCAGCGCAAATTACGGAGTTTCATCTCGCTCCACAGGTAAATCCCGAAAATGGAGAATTGCCATACCATGAATGGTTTATAGAATTTGAAAAAGAGCCAGAAAATCTAGAAAGTTTCCGTCAAAACCTTGATGCAGAAATGCGCAAAAGAAACACGTATTATGATGATTTGATTTCTGGAAATATTTTGCAAGTTTTAAAAATCACCAAATTGCAGAAAAACGCTTTCCAAGAATACGCAAAATCTGAAGGAAAACTGGGCGGACAAAACAAAATTCCACGTTTGGCAAATGATAGAAAAATTGGCGATTTTTTAAAGAATTTTAAAGTTTAACTACTCACTCACAAATTTCAATCCTACGATTGAAATAATTAAAGTTGACACAAAAAAGATGCGCCAGAAAGTAGCAGGTTCGTTAAAGAAAAATATTCCCATCAAAACGCTTCCTACCGCTCCAATTCCTGTCCAAACTGCGTAAGCAGTTCCGATTGGCAAACCATTTTCGCCAGCAATAGCTTTGTACATGAGAAACATAGAAAGAAAAAGGCAAACTGCAAATCCAGACCACCAATAAAGATTTTCTTTACCTGTAGTTTCTTGTGCTTTTCCTAAACAAAATGCAAATGCAGTTTCGAATAATCCTGCGATGATGAGTATTAACCAATTCATTGCACAAATATAGACTTTAACTATTAAAAAAATATTTCTAATTCTTTTATATTTGCTCAATGATTTCTCTTGAGCCCATTAAAACTCTAAAAAATAAAGAGTTCCGAAACCTACTTACCGGAAGATTTTTTCTAATTCTAGCGTTTAGAATGCTCGCCACGTTATTAGGATGGTGGGTTTATCAGCTGACCAAAGATCCTTTTTCTATTGGTTTGATAGGACTTTCGGAAGTTATTCCTGCAGTTTCTACAGCTTTGTACGCTGGTCATGTTATCGACATGAACGAAAAAAAAAGAATGCTTCTTTGGTGTACTTCGGGATATTTTTTGCTCATTGCGTTGTTATTAATTCCTGCATTTTATGCTTCTAACCTTCATTTTACAGGTCACGAAATCACGTATTACATCTACGGAATTATATTTTTCACAGGAATTTGTAGGGCTTTCATCGGCCCGATTGTACCCGTAATGATTCCCAAAATTGTAGGACAAGAAAAATTAGCTAACGCCATTACCTTAAACCAAGCGACTTTTCTTACAGCATCTGTTTCGGGGCACGCAATTGGAGGATTTCTTATCGCTTTAATTACTATAAAATGGACTCTTGTTGTTATTTTATTTTTAATTTTATTGGCTTCCTTATTTTTCCTTCAAATCAAAAAACAACAGTCAGAATATCATAAAAATGAGTTGCAAGTTTGGGCTTCTATGAAAGAAGGAATCACTTACATTTATAGAACGAAAGAAATTCTAGGAGCATTATGTTTAGATATGTTTGCGGTTCTTTTTGGCGGAGCAGTTGCCATGATTCCTGTTTTTGCCAGTGATATTTTAAAAGTAGGAGCTGATGGTTTCGGACTTCTCAACGCTGCATCAGATATTGGCTCGATGATGATTATTGTAACGCTTTCTTTCATTCCATTAAGAAAAAATCAGGGCAAAATTTTAATCGGTGTAGTAGCTGGATTTGGTTTATGCATCATTGGTTTCGGCTTGTCAAAACTCTACTGGTTGTCTTTCTTATTCCTTATGTTGAGCGGAATTTTTGACGGAATTTCAGTCGTGATTAGAGGAACCATCGTACAGTTGAAAACTCCAGATCATATCCGAGGAAGGGTGATGAGTGCAAATTCTATCTTCATTATGTCGAGCAATGAAATGGGACAATTTGAAAGCGGTGTTGCTGCGAAACTTTTAGGCGTAGTAAGATCAGTCGTTTTTGGAGGAACCATGACGGTTCTTATTGCACTTTTTGTAGGGAAATTTGTTCCAAAATTGAGAAAAATGGAATATTAAAAAAGCTGAGTATTATTTTCAAAAAAGTTTAAATATCAATAAGTCAAAAACTTATCAACATTCGGAATTTATCCTCATCTTCCATTAACAAAGCATTTGAAGATTATTATCCGCAAAAAGCAGATTTAACCTCAAAAAAATTTTAAAAATTCTATCTTTGTGCAATGGCACAGAAGGAAACATTATCAAGTTTAACACATGGTAATTTCGCGAAGGAACTTTCTATTTCAGCAGGCAAAATGCCGCCTAATGCAGTTGAATTCGAGAAATTGGTTATTGGAACTTTTTTGATTGACAAAAAAGGATTAGATTATTCTATAGATTTATTAACTCCCGAGGTTTTTTACGACCCGAGACATCAAGTAATTTTTTCTGCAATCTTAAAATTGTACGAAAAAAACGAGCCTGTAGATTTAATGACTGTAATCCAAGAGCTCAAAAAAGAAGAAAAACTAGGTTTTGCTGGAGGTGACCATTATATTATAGACCTTACTATGGGCGTTTCTTCGAGCGCTCACATAGAATATCACGTTCGTGTAATTCTAGAAAAATTCATTCTCAGAAGTTTGATTAACGTTTCTGCGAATGTAATTGACAGTTCTTACAAAGAATCTACAGACGTTTTTGAATTGCTAGACAAAGCAGAACAATCATTTTTCGAAATTACCAATGGAACCATCAAAAAAGGTTTTGACACCGCAAATTCTTTGGTAAAAGAAGCAATTGATAAAATTAAGTCTTTAAAAGACAAAGAAGGACTGTCTGGTATTCCATCAGGATTTAGAGATGTAGACAAAGAAACAGGAGGATGGCAAAGTTCTGACTTAATCATCATCGCGGCACGTCCTGCAATGGGAAAAACCGCATTTCTACTTTCTATGGCGAGAAACATCACTGTAGAACACAATATTCCGATGGCGCTATTCTCTCTGGAGATGGCATCTGTACAGCTCATCACAAGGATGATTGCCTCAGAAACGGGAATTTCTTCTGAAAAATTGAGAAAAGGACAAATGTCTGAAGAAGAATGGCAAAGACTATTCTCAAACGTTGCCGCTCTTGAAAATGCTCCACTTTATATAGACGAAACACCTGCACTTTCAGTATTTGATTTCCGTGCAAAATGCAGAAGACTGGTAATGCAACATGGCGTAAGAATCATCATGGTGGATTATTTACAGTTGATGACCGCAAATTCTGGAGGAAAAGGCGGCGGAAACAGAGAGCAAGAAATTGCAACCATTTCTCGTTCATTAAAGGCGATTGCAAAAGAATTAAACGTTCCTGTTATTGCACTTTCTCAGTTATCCAGAACCGTAGAAACCCGTCCAAATAAGAGACCTCAACTTTCGGATTTGAGAGAATCTGGAGCAATTGAGCAAGATGCAGATATCGTTTCTTTCATCTACAGACCAGAATATTATAAAATTGATACTTGGGAAGACGAGACTCCTTCTGCGAACCAAGCAGAACTTATCATTGCGAAGCACAGAAACGGTTCTATTGCAGATGTAAGATTAAGTTTCCACGGAAGCTTAGCCAAATTCTCAGATTTAGACGTTTTCGGAAGCTATCATTCTTCTGGTTTTGCGCAACAGGATGAACCAAGCGGTTTTGATAAATTGCGAGTTTCAATAGATCCAGGCGCAGCATTTGGCTTACCAGATAACGGAAATATTTCTGGTTCTGCCATGAATGATGATGACGATGATGCTGAAATGCCGTTCTAAAAAATGTAAAATCGAAGATTCGTAAAATTGTAAAAGTATATTTTTGCTCACGATTTTACGAATTTTCTGTTTCACGAATTTACTTACATGAAAATCGAAATTTACACAGACGGCGCTTGTAGTGGCAATCCTGGAAAAGGAGGCTATGGAATTCTCATGCGTGTTCCCGAGAAAAAATATCAAAAAACTTTTTCCGAAGGTTTCCGTTTGACCACCAATAACAGAATGGAACTTTTGGCGGTGATTGAAGCACTTGAAAAGTTAAAAAATCCCGAAGAAAACGTTCATGTTTTCACTGATTCTAAATATGTAGCCGATGCGATTAACCAAAATTGGATTTTTGGATGGATAAAAAAAGGCTTTAAGAATGTGAAAAATCCTGATTTGTGGCAAAGATTTATTCCGCTTTTTAGGAAACATAAAATAGAATTTCATTGGATAAAAGGTCATGCTGGTCATCCTGAAAATGAAATCTGCGACCAACTCGCTGTAAAAGCTTCTCAATCATCTAATTTAAAAATTGACACCTTCTTTGAAAATCAAAAAGAGGGCGGATTGTTTTAAATCTGAATAAAGATTATAGTCAATTTCTTTAGCAGAACTCTGCCTATTCTTTTCAAAATCCTTACATTTGAAATGTAGTTTTACAGACTTTCTAATTTCAAATCTCAATTTTTAAAATGATAAAAACAGATGTATTGGTAATCGGCTCAGGAATTTCGGGACTTTCTTACGCCATTAAAATTTCTGAAAAATTACCAGATGCTAAAATCACCATCGTCACCAAAGCGGAAGAAGACGAAACCAACACCAAATATGCTCAAGGTGGCTTAGCAGTAGTAATGGATTTAGACACAGATAATTTCCAGAAACATATAGATGACACGATGCGCGCTGGAGATTACGAAAACAATAGAGAAGTGGTAGAAATGGTTATCAAAGAAGGACCAGACCGTTTCAGAGAAATTGTAGAATGGGGCGTAAATTTTGACAAAAAAGAAGATGGCGAATTTAAACTCGGAAGAGAAGGCGGTCACACCGAATTTAGAATTGTTCACCATAAAGATATTACAGGTGCCGAAATAGAACGGGCACTTTTAGAATATTGCAACAAATCTCCAAACATTCAAATTCTTGATTATCATTATGTTATTGATTTAATCACACAACACCACATTCCCAATAAAAACTTTGATTTAGAAAATATTTCTTGTTATGGAGCTTATGTTCTAGACCAAAAAAATAAAAAAATAAAGAAAATTACCGCAAAAGTAACCATGGTAGCAACTGGAGGAGCTGGTCACGTTTATAAAAACACCACGAATCCAAAAATTGCAACTGGAGACGGAATTGCTTTTGTTCACAGAGCTCGCGGTAAAGTTTCTAACATGCAATACATTCAGTTTCACCCTACTGCAATGTATTCTAAACGAGACGGAATGTTGTTTCTCATTTCGGAAGCAGTTCGTGGTGACGGCGCAAAACTCAGAACCAAAAATGGCGAAAAATTCATGCATAAATATGATGAGCGAGAAGAATTAGCTTCGCGTGATATTGTAGCAAGAGCCATTGACAACGAAATGAAAATTTCTGGTGATGAATATGTAGGCCTTGATTGTAGAGAAATGGATAAAGAAAAATTTATAGAACATTTTCCTAATATTTATCAAAAATGTATAGATGAAGGAATTGATCCATTTAAACAACTGATTCCTGTGGTTCCTGCAAGTCATTATTTAATGGGCGGAATCGTGGTAGATAAAGACGGACAATCTTCTATCAAAAATCTATTTGCAGTGGGAGAATGTACCAATTCTGGATTGCACGGCGCGAATCGTCTCGCTTCTAATTCACTTTTGGAAGGTTTGGTTTATGGTCATAATGCTGCCATGAAATCTGTAGAATTACTTCACAAAGACGAATTTAATTACTTCGACCTCGAAAACGTACCAGAATGGAATGAAGAAGGTATGAAAGTAATGGAAGAAAAAGTGCTCATCACTTATCTCAGAAAACAACTTCAGGAAATGATGAGCGATTTGGTAAGTATTGTAAGAAGCAACGAAAGATTGCAACTGGCTCAAAAAAAACAAAGAGAAATCTACGAAGCGGTTACAGAATTGTATAATTATTCAGTAATTTCGCCAGAATTATCAGAATTAAGAAATCTGGTGAATGTTTCTTACCTTATTATTAAGCATTCTTTGGCAATGAAAGAAAACAAAGGTGCTTTTTATAATAAAGATTTTGCTTAAAGATTCATCACGGATAAAAACTTGAAATTTACATCTATGAAACATCCACATTACGTAACCGATAAAGCCTTAAAACAATTTATAAAATCTGCTTTAGAAGAAGATATTCAAAGCGGTGACCACTCTACTCTTTCAACCATTCCTAAAGAATTGGTACAAAGTGCTAAACTTTTGGTAAAAGAAGACTGTATTTTGGCTGGTGTAGAATTAGCAGAAATTATTTTTAAAACTTTTGACAAAGATTTAAAAGTAGAGGTTTTTATTAAAGATGGAGAAAATGCAAAAGTTGGCGACATTGCTTTCATCGTTACTGGAAGTGCGCGTTCTATCCTTTCTACAGAAAGATTAGTGTTAAATTGCATGCAAAGAATGTCTGGAATTGCGACTTTAACTCATGAATGGGATTCTAGACTTCTAGGAACCAAAACCAAATTGCTTGACACGAGAAAAACTACTCCAAATTTCAGAATTTGTGAAAAATGGGCGGTAGCAATAGGTGGCGGAACCAATCACAGATACGGATTGTATGATATGATTATGCTAAAAGACAATCACATAGATTACAACGGAAGCATTACCAATGCAGTGAAAATGACGCAAGACTACCTCAAAAAAAATAAATTAAAACTAAAGGTAGAAGTAGAAACCAGAAATCTAGCCGAAGTAGAAGAAGCTGCAAAACTTGCTGGAAAAGGAATTGATAGAATTATGCTAGATAATATGGATGTAAAAACCATGACAGAAGCAGTGAAAATTATTGCTGGAAAATGCGAAACCGAAGCTTCAGGAGGAATTTCAAGAGACCAACTAAACGAAATCGCCAGAACAGGTGTCACTTATATTTCGGCAGGAGCACTTACCCATTCCGCAGAAAATATAGATTTAAGTTTAAAAGCCATAAAAAATTAAAAATAATAAAAACACGCTAATAGCGTGTTTTTTTGTATCAAATTGAAAATCAAAAGTTTCATTGTGGATAAAAAATTATGGATTTCATAAAATTTTAACACAATGTTAATTTTAGTTAAAAAAAAATAATGTATTTTGCATAGCGATAAAACAATGTTTGAAATAATATAACTTTATGAAAATCAACTATTTAGGAAAGTCAAGACTTTCTGTGGTTATTGTATTAAGTGCTGCTAGTGTAGCATTTGCGCAAAAAACTAGAGATTCTATCAACTCTAAAGACATCGAACAAGTTGTTCTTACTGGGGTGGCAGATATCGCAAAGGACAGAAAAACTCCAGTTGCTGTTTCTACTATTAAAGAAGCACAAATTGTAGAGAAATTGGGTAACCAAGAATTCCCAGAAGTCCTAAACACTACTCCTTCTGTGTATGCAACTAAATCTGGTGGAGGTTTTGGAGACTCTAAAATTAACATTAGAGGTTTTGCTCAAGAAAACGTAGCGGTAATGATCAATGGGGTTCCTGTAAACGACATGGAAAACGGAGCTGTATATTGGTCAAACTGGGCTGGTCTATCAGATGTAACTTCTGCTATGCAAGTACAGAGAGGTCTAGGTTCATCTAAATTAGCTATTGCTTCTGTAGGTGGTACTATTAACGTAGTAACTAGAGCTGCTGACAAAAAACAAGGAGGAATTGTTTCTATAGGTGTTGCTAATGACGATTACTTAAAAACTCTATTTGCTTACAATAGCGGTAAAATGTCTACAGGATGGTCTACTTCTTTCCTATTAAGTAGAACTGCTGGTAACATGTATGCTAATGGTACAGAATTCGAAGGATATAATTATTATTGGGCATTAGGTTACCAAAACGGTAAACATGATTTCCAATTTACCATTACTGGTGCTCCACAATGGCACAACCAAAGATCATCTTTCATTACTATCGCTAACTATATTAAATATGGTGGTGTAAATGGTGGTGATCCAAACAGAAAATATAACGCAGATTGGGGACTTCTAAATGGAGAGGAATTCTCTATGAGAAGAAACTATTACCACAAACCAGTAATGTCTTTAAACTGGGACTGGAACATTTCTTCTGCTTCTAAACTTAACACTGTAGTATACGCTTCTTTTGGTAGAGGTGGTGGTACTGGAGATACTGGAAGTTTTTGGAATGGAAAATTTCAAAGTAATGGTTCTCCTTCTACTATTACAGCATCTAATTTACCTAGAACAACAGATGGCTTAATAAGATTTGATGATATTGCTACATACAATAGTGGTGGTGCAGTTGCTGATTTCGGACCTGGTACTGGTAACGACATCGCTGGAAATCCTAGAACTGTAACTAATCCTGCAAATGGAAAAACTTACACTGTTACAGACGGCATAATAAGAAGGTCATCTATTAATTCTCATAACTGGTTTGGTATTATTTCTAGTTTTAACCAAAAAATTAATGATAACTTAAAACTTACTGCAGGTATTGATGGTAGATATTATTATGGTTACCACTATCAAGTAGCAAGTGACTTCTTAGGTGCTATTGGCTTCAGAGACACTACTAACAAAAATGCTATTTCTACAAGTAACCCAACTGGTCAAAGAATTATCGTAAATTCTCATGATGCTACTCCTACTTGGAATCCTTTTGGAGGAAAAATTGATCCAGAAGCAGATATGATTTCTTACTGGAATGATGGAGAAGTTCTTTGGTATGGTGGTTTCGGTCAGTTAGAATATTCTAATGATAATTTATCAGCATTTGTACAAGGTGCAGTTTCTAACCAAGGTTTCCAAAGAATTGACCACTTTATCGTAGATGGTGTTTCTTTATTAAACGGAACATTAGCATCTCCAACTAACCAACCTACTGCTAAAAACCCAGCACTTAATACTAAAACTGGTTTCAAAAATTTAGTTGGTTACAATATTAAAGGGGGAATCAACTATAATATTAATGATCACCATAACGTTTTTGGAAACATCGGTTACTATTCTAAGCAACCTTTCTTAAACGCTGTTTATCCTAACAATAAAAACTTCTTAAACCCAAATCTTACCAATGAAAAGATTTTTGGTGCTGAATTAGGATATGGTTTCCGTTCATCTGCTGTAAACCTTAACGTGAACGTTTATAGAACTTCTTGGAAAGATAGATTCTTAAGAAGAGGTAATTTAAATATTCCAGATCCAAACAATGCTGGTGTAACATTTACTAATGCATATGCTAACATTGCTGGAATTACTGAAATTCACAGAGGTGTAGAAGTAGATGGTAGCGTAAAAGTAAACCAATATTTATCTTTCACAGGTATGGTTTCTGTAGGAGATTGGTATTATGAAGGAAATGCAACTGGTACTTACTTCACCGAAACAAACGAAGAAATCGCTGGAACTAGCTTTGCTGGAACTACACTTTACTTAGACAAAGTAAAAGTAGGAGGATCTGCTCAGAATACTTATGCTGCAGGTTTCGTTCTTGAACCAGCTAAAAACTTCAAATTAGATGGAACATACAGATATGTTAACAATCTATACGCTAACGTAAACCCTATCAACTTCCAAAGTCAAGCTGCTGGAAACCTAGGCGCTCTTAAACTTCCTAGTTTTGGACTTTTTGATTTAGGTGCATCTTACAAGGTAAACCTTAATGCTAAGCAATACTTTACTCTAAGAGCAAACGTTTATAACGTTTTTGATAAAGTTTACATTGCAGAATCTAACACTAACTACCAGAGCAACCTTTCTGCAGCTGATTACGCAGCTTATGGTTCTTCTGCTCCTTCTTACACAAGCTATGTACAAGCAGGAGAATGGAACGGTGTTTCTCAACAAAACCAAGTTTTCTTTGGATTTGGTAGAACTTGGGCTGCAACTTTCTCATTCAACTTCTAAAAACAATTTTAGATTTTATAAATCATGAATCCCGGCTATATTTGCCGGGATTTTTTATATTTGTAACAAATAAAATATATGGATACATTTAACATTATTAGAGAAGCTCACAAAGGTTTCGGTTATTTAATTTTAGTAGCAGCATTAGTTTTCATCGTAGCATTATTGATGGCTATGTTTGGTTATTCTGGTAAAATCAGCAAGCTATTAAAAAAATCTACCCTTTTTACCATGATTTTGTTTCACCTACAATTCTTAATTGGGATTGCAATGCTTGTTTTTTCTCCAGGATTAAAAGACGCATTAGATAGCGGAACATTAATGAGCAATTCGTACAATAGAGTAACTTTCATAGAGCATCCTTTTTCTATGTTAGTGGCAGCTATTTTATTGACAATTATCAACAAATATTTAAAAAAGAACGAAACCTTAGCACTAAAAGTAGTTTTCATGGGAGTTCTGGCATTGCTATTATTTGGCTACGCTTTCCCTTGGGCTAAAGTTTTCGGAGCATAAAAAAGGAAAGGTGTAAAATTGATTTAAATCATTTTATCGCAAAAGATAATTTTTACTATCTTTGTAAAAAATTTAGATAAATTTTCCATTAAACAATTTTCAAAAGGATTATTTATAACGGATTTTATTAAATATTAGATTTAAACATTATTTTACACCTTTAACTTTTAAAAAAATTTAAAACAATTTCAATTATGAAAATCGCAGTAGTCGGCGCCACCGGAATGGTAGGCCAAGTTATGTTGAAAGTTTTGGAAGAAAGAAATCTTCCTATTACAGAATTAATTCCTGTAGCATCAGAAAAATCTGTAGGAAAGAAAATCACTTTCAAGAGTAAACAGTATGACATCGTTTCTATGGAAACTGCGATTTCTATGAAACCTGAAATTGCTATTTTCTCTGCAGGAGGCTCTACTTCACTAGAATATGCTCCTAAATTTGCAGAAGTAGGTTGCACCGTGATAGACAACTCTTCTGCTTGGAGAATGGACCCTACTAAAAAATTAGTAGTTCCAGAAATTAACGCTCACGTTTTGACCAAAGAAGATAAAATCATCGCAAACCCTAATTGCTCTACCATTCAAATGGTGATGGTTCTTAATCCTCTTCATTTAAAATACAAAGTAAAAAGAGTAATCGTTTCTACTTACCAATCGGTTTCAGGAACAGGAAAAGCTGCTGTAGACCAATTGAACGCAGAAATTGTAAATGCTGTAAATCCTGGTTCTGTAGAAGTAAACGCTGTTTATCCTTACCAAATTTTCAAAAATGCATTGCCACAGTGTGACGTTTTTGATGCAGATGATTACACTAAAGAAGAACTTAAACTCATCAAGGAACCTAAAAAAATCATGGGAGATGATTCTATTAAAATTACAGCAACTGCGGTGAGAATTCCCGTACAAGGAGGTCACTCAGAAAGCGTAAATATAGAATTTGAAAATGATTTTGACTTGGCTGAAGTTAAAAATATTCTAGCCAATACTCCAGGAGTTGTTCTTCAAGATGATGTAGAAAATAAAGTTTATCCTATGTGTTTCTACTCTGAAGGAAAAGACGAAGTTTTCGTAGGAAGAATCAGAAGAGACCTTTCTCAGCCAAACACTCTGAACTGCTGGATTGTAGCAGACAATCTGAGAAAAGGCGCCGCAACGAACGCGGTACAAATCGCAGAGTATCTCATTGCAAACCAATTAGTATAAAATAACATCCCGCGAAAAGCGGGATTTTTTGTTAGAACCTTCAAACTTTTAAAATTAAATACATGGAAGTCGCAACCATCAATAAAAACAAACAAAAATTTACTTTCCAGAGAAATGTAGCCATCGTTGGTGTCATTTTATTCATAGGAAAGTTGATTGCATGGCATCTTACCAATTCTGATGCTGTTTTTTCAGATGCTATGGAAAGTATTGTGAATATTATTTCGGCTTTCATGGGATTATATTCCTTGTATTTGGCAGCTCAACCGAAAGACGAAAACCATCCTTATGGTCACGGAAAAGTAGAGTTTGTAACTTCTGGAGTGGAAGGTTCGCTGATAATTTTTGCAGGGATTATGATTATTGTAGAAGCAGTAGACAGTTTGCTTCACGGCAATACTTTGAAAAAATTAGATTATGGAATTCTTATTGTTTTAGCAACTGCCATTATCAATTATTTGATGGGATACTTCTCCATCAAAAAAGGAGAAAGAGAAAATTCTGTGGTTCTTATTTCTTCAGGAAAACATCTTCAATCAGACACTTGGACCACTTTGGGCGTAGTCATCAGTTTAGTTCTAGTATATTTTACTAAAATTTATTGGATAGATGCAGCCGTAGCTTTAGTTTTTGGTTCTTACATCATCTTTGTAGGATACAAAATTGTAAGGAAATCACTCAGTGGAATTATGGACGAAGCAGACCCAGATTTATTGAAAGCTGTAGTAGAAGTTCTCGCCAAAAACCGAAAAAAAGAATGGATTGACATTCATAACATGAAAATCCAACAATACGGAAGTGGTTTACATATCGACGCTCACATTACGCTTCCATGGTATGATACGCTTAGAGAATCTCACCAAGAAATGGAAAACATCATCAAAACTTTAGCATCAGAAACAGAAAGACCTGTTGAATTTAATTTTCACATGGATGATTGTAAACCACATTCTTGCGAAATTTGTCAACTAGAATGTGCGCACAGAATTCATACTTTTAAAAAGAAAATAGAATGGACTCCAGAAAGCGTTTCTCAAGTTTCGAAACATTGTCTAGAAAACAATCCTTAATTTTTTCCAAGTTTTTTTCTGTAATAAAAAATAGGAATAATCAACAGTAAAATTACCGGTTGAATGACAAATCTTCTCACTGAAAACGTGAAAAGATAACCTACTTCCATTTTTGAATAAAGGCACCAAAGATAAATCGGGAAGAAAAATAAAAACGCTATCGTCATTAAAGCAACAGCTTGCAAAGTCCATTTTTTATTTAAAAACATAAAATGAACTACAACTGCCGAGAAAAATAAATTCAACAAAAATCTTAACAAATGACTTATCATTAATTTCACCGAATCAAAATCTGGAATTGTTGCTACTTTGTAATCTCCTTTGAAAAAAGCTAAAAACGGGTCGTAGAAAATTTTATCTTCTACAAAACGCACAGAAATTAATCCTAAAATCCCTACAAAAACAAACAGCCAATTAAGAATTTTTCTCATGGGTAATGACAAATTTATTAATCCAAATTAACCACAGAACGACTACTCCACCATAAATAATCGCAGGAAAAAAATAATCATGCGCAGGTTTTGTTAAAGCAGAAAAATCTACCACAATCACATTCAGCACATAAATTCTAAACAGATTTAAAATATAGAGCAAAACAATTCCTGCAAAAGCGAAATAAAACGTTTTTACGCCTTTATAAAAAGCAAAAACAAACGCCAAAAACATGATCATCACCGAAACCGCATTACAACCTTCTACCATTCTGGTCGCCACTTTTCCATTGATGTAAAACTGAACGGTTTCATGACTTGGAAAATCTTTAGTAACGGTTTCATAACCCGTAAAATTGAGCAAGAAAGCACTTTGGTCAGAAATAATTTTAGTAAAGCCATCAATATTTCCAGAAAATTGATTCAAATACCATTGATACAGGAGAAATAGCAATAGCCAAATTCCCAAAAATCTAAGCAAAACCCACAGTATTTCTTTGAAATCTTTCATCTTCATCAAAAATAGTAATTTTTAAAATGATAATCTTAAAATCTAGGATTTAATTCAAGTAAAATTGTTAAACAATTGTTTTAAAATTTCGTTATTCTCATCAGTTAATCGCTTTCAATAAACACTTTGCATTATTTTAAATTAAAGTTTGATTATTGAGCAAAAATTTTATATTAGTCGCCTAATTATTAAAAATCAAAGACTATGAAGATTAACTACTTGAAAATTCTGGGAGCAATGGCTGTTATGTCCTTAGCTTCTTGTTCTACCAACGAAGAACTCAACCCAAATGCTACTGAAGAATTGGCTCAACAAAAACTTCTCACGCAAAAACAAATCAATAACATTATCAAAACTTCTTTGGCTCAAAAAGGAGATTTTTTCTGGAAAGACACAGATGCACTTACCATTTATAGTGCTTTAACGTATAGTGATTACATTTTAACCATAGGTTATGGAACTTCTAACGCCGACTATGCAAGAACCAATGTTAGAGCGACACAAGATATTAAAGAAAATATTTTAAGTATTATCAAAACCTCTGAAAGTAGCACTAATTCTAGAAATGTAAACGACCTTCTTATTCATGATGATGCAACTCTCAATTTCATCGACGTAAAAGTAAAAGATTACACTACAGTAAAAAAATTGATGTCTATGAAAGGCATAAGATACATAGAACCATCTAATTATAAATTTACAGAGGTAGCTACAACTTCTAATTCAATTTTAGAGCAAGTTCAAAGCAGCGGAAGTTCTAGCTCTGGTTCTGGTTGCGGATATGACATTGCCACTTTAAATGCTGCTGAGTATACCGTTACTACACCCAATGCAAAAGTTCCTTGGAATTTTTCTAAACATGGTATTACTTCAGCTTGGGCTAATTCTACAGGAAGAGGAGTAGGAATTGCCATCGTAGATACTGGACTTTCGCCAGAACAATCTTTATTGAACGCAGACTTTAACAATGGAGCTTCTACAGGAAGAACGTTAAGCAAAAACGGAACTTTTGTAAATTCTGATTCTTCTACAGACACTGTAACAGATGGTGTAAATGACGGTTGTGGCCACGGAACTTCTATGGCTGCTGTAGCTGCATCTCCAAGAAACGACAGAGGCTTACCAGTTGGCGTTGCTTACAACTCTAATCTTATTACTTATAGAGCAACTGGAGACGTAGTTTTAGACAGTTACAGAGATCAAAGAGGCGTTACCAATGCGCTGAAAGCTATTGCCAACAGAACAGATGTGAAAATTGTTTCTATGTCTATTGGTCACGTATTTTCTGTTGGAAGTATTTCAGATGCTATTAAAACTGTTTATTCTAAAGGAAAACTAATCATTTCTGCAGCAGGAACTTCTACAAGTTTCACGACTTGGTATGGTGTAATTTTCCCAGCAAATATGGCAGAAGTAGTAGCTGCAACAGGAATTACAGACGCTTCTACTTATCAAGCTTGTGATGTTTGCCACACTGGTTCTCAGGTAGACTTTACCATTATCATGCAAAGATCTGCCAATCCAGACATTACCGTTCCTGTGTTAAGTTATTACAACGGACAAACAGATTTCGTAGGAGGTTCATCAGTTGCTACAGCGATGACTTCTGGAATCGCTGCTCTTGTTTGGGCTAAAAACCCAACTTGGACAAGAGATCAAGTCCTTGCCAAAATGAAGGCTTCGTCTCAATTCCCTACTACTAGAAATTCTAAATTCGGTCATGGAATTCTCTACGCCAATGTAGCAGTACAATAAAAACACTAAAACAAAACTATGAATAGAGAATCTCAACAAGCTATTGTTGGGGTTTTCTTTTATAGAGCCATTTAGATTTTAAATCCTTATTTTTGTACTCATGAATATTTCTGAAGCACAACTTTTTTTCGAAGAATTTTTAGACGAAAAGGCAACCGAATTTTTGGCATTGCCTCAAAGTGGTTCTGCACGAATGAATTTCATAGGAAAATCCTCGAATGAAACTTACGTGATTACTTACAACGAAAATATTCTAGAAAACGAAGCGTTTTTCTATTTCACACAGGTTTTTTCAGATTTAAAGTTGAATACGCCTCAGATTTTTAAAATCAACGAAGAAAGAAAACTATACATTCAGGAATTTTTAGGTGAAAAAACACTTTCTGAAATCATTATTCTAGAAGGTGAATCTGAAAGAGTAAAATCTTTGGTCAAAAAAACTTTAGAACATTTATTTGAACTTCAAGAAAAGACCCAAAATTCAATAGATTTTTCTAAAACTTTCGAGTACGAAAAGTATGATGAACTGCCCATTACGCATGATTTGTACTACTTCAAAAATTATTTGATAGACATTCTAGAGTTGACTTATCATAAATCTACTTTACTGAAAGAGTTCAAAAAAATTGTAGAAAAAATAGAAAATTTAGCTCCAAAATCATTGATGATAAGAGATTTTCAGGCAAGAAATATTTTGGTCAATGATCAAGATGAAGTTTTTTTCATCGATTATCAAGCGGCAATGAAAGGACCTGCTCTTTACGATGTAGTTTCTTTTCTCTTCCAAGCTAAAGCCAATTTTTCTGAAAATTTCAAAAAGGAAATGCTGGAATATTACTTCTCTTTTCATCCTTCAGAACAAAGAAATGAATTAGAAAAATCTTTGAAATATTGTAAAATGATTCGTTTCATTCAGGTTTTAGGAGCCTATGGTTTTAGAGGAATTATTCAGAGAAAACCGCATTTTATCGCAAGTTTAGAACAGGGAATTCAGAATTTAGTAGAATTCACCAAAACGGAACTCGGAATGAATGAATATCCAGAGCTAAAAAACTTAATTCTACAACTGAACACAACAGAAACTAAAAATAAAATTCAAAAATTAATTGATGGACAATAAACTAAACATAGACATTTACAGTTTTTCTTATAAAAAAGGCGGAATACCAGTAGACAACAGCGGAAATGGCGGCGGTTTTGTATTCGATTGCAGAGGAATTCTCAATCCGGGAAGAATAGAAGAATATAAACCTCAAACTGGTAATGATAAACCTGTTCAGGATTTTTTAGAAACCAAAACTGAAATGCCTCAATTTATAGACCTCATCAAAAATTTAGTAAGCATTACCATCAATGATTACATCGCTCGTGGTTTTGACCATTTGCAAATTGCTTTTGGTTGTACTGGTGGTCAACACAGAAGTGTGTATTGCGCCATTAAACTCGGCGAATTTTTGCAGGAAAAATATCCAGAATTGGTAAATGTTGCAGTAACGCATAACGAACAACCTCAACTTAATTAACATTGTAAAATCTACAATATTCATTCTACATGATTAAGAAAGCGCTCATTTTCGCAGCAGGAAAAGGAACTCGGTTAAAACCTTTTACAGACAGTCACCCCAAAGCTTTGGCTTTGGTAAATGATGTTCCGTTGCTGGAAAGAAATATAAAATATCTGCAAAATTTTGGAGTTACAGAATTTGTGATTAATGTACATCATTTCGGGGAACAAATTGTAGAATTTTTAGAGAAAAACAATCATTTTGGAGCTAAAATTGATGTTTCTGACGAAAAAGATGAACTTCTAGAAACAGGAGGTGGCTTGCTTTTTGCTCAAAAATATCTGGAAAACGAAGAGAACTTTCTCATTATGAATGCTGATATTCTTACTGATTTGAACATTCATGAATTGGTAAAATTTCACGAAACACATCTCCCATTAGCTACTCTAGCGGTTTCGGACAGAAATTCTTCCCGAAAACTTTTCTTTAATTCAGAAATGGTTTTAAAAGGTTGGATGAATAAAAATTCTGGAGAAACCAAAATGGCAGAATTCAATAATAATTTTAAAGAATTGGCTTTCAGTGGAATACATTGCATTAATTCTTCTATCTTTGACAAAATAAAAAGAAGAGGAAAATTTTCTATCATGGAAGAATATTTGGATTTAATGTTTGAAAATAACATCTTAGGATTTCAGCACGAAGCTAGATTAATAGATGTAGGAAGACCCGAATCTGTGATAGAAGCAGAAAAATATTTTAAATAAAAATTAAAAAAATGCTAGACGATAACGCATCAGAAGATAAAAGATTACAAGAAAGTTTAAGACAAAAAACTTGGGACGAAACCGTAACCAAAGACTCTTGGATGGTTTTCAAAGTGATGTCTGAATTTGTAGATGGCTACGAAAAATTAGCCAAAATAGGACCTTGTGTTTCTATTTTTGGTTCTGCAAGGTTAAAACCAGAAGATCCTTATTATCAAATGGCGGTAGATATTGCCAGAAAAATTACAGAAATTGGCTTCGGTGTTATTACAGGAGGCGGTCCTGGAATTATGGAAGCAGGAAACAAAGGAGCGAGAGAAGGCAACGGAAAATCCATTGGATTAAACATAGAATTGCCATTTGAACAGAATTTTAATGCTTTTATAGATAAGCCTTACTCGATTAATTTTGATTACTTTTTCGTAAGAAAAGTGATGTTTGTGAAGTATTCTCAAGGCTTCATCGTTTTACCAGGAGGTTTTGGAACGCTGGATGAACTTTCTGAAGCGTTAACATTAATTCAGACGCATAAAATCGGCAGATTCCCAATTGTTTTGGTGGGAACAGAATTTTGGAGCGGACTTCTGGATTGGTTTACCGGAACTTTACTGAAAAATCATTTAATAAAAGAAGAAGATTTAAGTCTTTTCCGAGTGGTAGATACAGCAGATGAAGCCGTGGCTCACATTAAAGCTTTCTACGATAAATACTCTGTAAGTGTAAATTTCTAGAATTTGGCATAAGATTTGACATTTTTTATATACATTTGAAAAAAATACAACTTTGAAAAAAGTATTAAATAAGAAAAAAATGAAAAAATTTATAGGAATAATTGCAATAGGTTTAATCACAATGCTGATGAGTTTTACACTCTCAGATTTTTATTCTTCTATGACCAAGGTAGATTATGTAGAAGGCAGTAAAACGCTAAAATTCACTACAAAATTAAACTCTGGACACATAGCAGAAGTTTTAAAAATTAATCCTAATACTACTGCTTTTGAAGCGGAAGTGAAAAGATATGTAAATGATCATTTTGATGTGTTTGTAAACGGTCAAAACAAAGCGCTTACGTTTACCGGAAGTCAAGTGAATGGAGAAAGTGTTTGGGTATATTTCGAAGCGAATGGCGTTTCTGATATTTCTAGCTTAAAAATTAAAAATAATCTTTTACTAGAAGCTTATCCTAAACAACTCAACTTGGTAAATATTGCTTATAAAGGTTCACAAAAAAACATGACCTTTATGCGAGGTAAAGAAGTAAACGAAGTTTCTTTCTAACAACAATTTTTAAAGATAAGAGTAAGCCTTACAGATTTTGTAGGGCTTTTTTTACGACTATAATTGTACGAAATATTTTATCATAGTTATTAGCTTTTGGAGCAAAATCTTTAGGCTAAAAACACCTTTCTTTTTCACAGAATAGAACAAATTATTTGAGATTTCATCATCAATTTTACCAAAAAAACAGCTTCATTTCTGAAGCTGTTTTATGAATATATATGCGAAGTTAGATTTATTTTCTACCTCTTACTTTTACGTTATCAAGCTCCCAAGTTGCAGAAGCAGTAGCCGTAGAAGTATATTTAAATGCAACTACCACATTTTTACCTGCAAAATTAGAAATATCTAATTTACCTGAGTTTACAAATGGTGCAAATTTACTTAAATCAGAATCTAAGATTGGGTTAAGTTTAGTCCAAGTCGTATTATCATAGTTTCCTTTATAGTTATCTGTTACATAAACTTCTAACGGATTAGAGGTATCGCTTCCTCTACCATCAGTTTCAAAACTTAAGTAGTAATTTTTATATCCTGCAAGTGTAATTGGTTTAGAAATTAACCAGTCTTCATTACCGTTTCCGCTCATTACAACACATGGTTTTGGATTACCAAACTGTTGGATATTCCAAACAGCAGTTCCAAGAACGCTTACAGCCGTCCAGTTATTGGTTAATGCTCCAGAGAAATCTTCATTAAAAATGCTTTCAAATACTGGAGGAGTAGAACCATCACATCTATTTCCATCAAAGTCTGCTCCAAGTGGATTGGTAATCCAAACTTCGTACTTGCCATTATATTTGGTTAATACACCATAAAGGTCTCCTTTTCCGCTATCAATTTGTCTGCTTGCAAAATTTGCAAAGCTACTTGTAGTAAGAGAAATTTTAGCTCCTGAACAATCTTCTAATGTTCTAGAAGTATTAGAAGCACCAGCATAAGATTCTCCTAAATCATCATTAATGAATTGAAGGTCTTTAATTTTAATCCATCTTCCTACGTCACCATCAGTAAGATTTGTAATGGTTTTTTCTGTCGCTACCACTTCTGTGAAGTCTGTAGTTGGGAAGAAATATTTATATACATTACTAGGCACAACCCTACCAACTAAAGTCTGATTACTAGAATTTGTAAATAACTCCCCTAATTGTACTTCGCCATTAACTGGTCCTACATAAAGATTCTTAAGGTTTATTAATAAATGTTTACCTACAAAAAATCTAGGGTCAGCATAAAGAGAAGTCATATCTATGTTTACTCTAATTCCACCTGTCTTGTCTTCTACATAAATGTATTTAAATAAGTTACCAGTTTTATCATTTGCAGTTACTTGGGCTTTTAGGTATACATTATCGGTAATTTGAGTATAATTACCAGAAGTATATAATAATTTTAACTCTGAAACAGAAATTAATTTTTTTCCTTCAGTATTATAAGAACAAGAAGGAGTAGTACCGTCTAATCTTGGACCTTTCATGTTAAGATCTGAAACTCTATTAATAAAAAATTGATAATCAGAATTAAATTTACTTAGAATACCTACAAAAGTACCGTTCCCTGAAGGTAATTGGTCTGCAGCAAAAGAAGCGTAACCACTATTTCTTACCACTCTTTTATTTTCAGGAGTAGTTTTAGTAGGGTCTACAAGTTGTCTGTTTACTGTAGTTCCGTTTGGAGCGTATACATTGCAAAGTAAATTAATTGGGAACTCTGCATTATTCACCTGAACTAAAGCTCCAATTAACGGATCAATAGAAGAAGATAATTGAGACAAAGTAATTACCTTAGGTACAATTTTCACTTTTGGAGCGCATGATCTTACCAAATGCTCTTTTACTAATTTTTCTGGAATTCTACCAAATTCACTAGTATTGGCTACAGGATCTAGGTTCATATAACCCACTTGTAAAACGTTACCATATTTACCAAAAGCTAAACCTTTTAGTTTGATGTATACTTTAGAACCTTGAGGATAAGAAGTATAAGCACTTACTGCATCTACACTTACTACTAAACCTTGAGTAGGATTTTCTGGTGCATCTTGTAAATAAATCGTTTTATAAACGTTTCCAGATTCATCAGAAGAAGAAACATATCCTTCTATAATGATATCTTCTGTAATGGTAACATTATTTGTTGATGCTAAAGCAAAAGCTGCTTTTACCTCAGCAATCGTTTTCGTAGGTGTTAAATCTTGACACTTTCCTTGTAAATCTGGTGTCGAATAAACATCATCTTGTACACAACTGGTTAAGAAAACCGTAAGTGACAAAATGAAAATTCTTATAATTGAAAAATATTTTTTCATGTTTTAATATTAATAAAATTAAAATCTTAAATAAACATTAGCAAAGAAAGTAGTTCCTCTGTCATACCATAATTTCGGACCAAATAATGATACTGGCGAAATTACATTATCTACATATGATTCTGTAAAGTTAGATTTTCTACCTTGTTCAAAACCACCTGTTACATAATCTCTATTGTTTAGGATATTGTTTACACTTAAACTTAATCCCATTCTATATTTGCCTAATAAGAAAGACTTACCAACATTTGCGTTAAGCATGAATTGGTCATCAAATTTCTTTTGTTTGTTTAGTGCATCTACATCACTCTGAGTAACTACTTCACCAGTAATTGGGTGAATATAGTTATCACCAGTAGTTGGATCTGTATAGAAGTTTGGAGTTCTATTTAATGCAGAGAAATCTAAATATTGATCCATTAAATAGTTTGCAGACATACCAAACCACCAATATTTAGGTGAGTTATATCTGAAACTTAATGAAGCTGCTTTTTGTGGAGTTCCTGCAACTTTATAACCTTTAAGTTTTGCAGTTCCGATTTCGTCATAACCATTAGGATATAAATCTGAATCAATAGAAACATAAGCTGTAGGATTATTGCTAATAGTATAATCACCATAGCTTACTACTAAAACTGAAGTTAAAGTAGGGGTAATTTTTACATCTGCAGCAAATTCTGCCCCCATGTATTTTTTATCAATTCCTGATAAAATCTCAGCTACGAAAGCATCTTGTGCAGTTGCATCTGTACCTAACTGAATACCTTCTGCAAAATATCTAGAAATTTCTGTAGAATTTTTGATTGAGGTATAGTAACCAGTTAATCTTAGTTTAAGAACTTGACCTCTTGTAATGTAACTGAAATCAGAAGAAGCAATTTCTTGGTTTTGCAAGTTTGGAGTTACAAAATCATTTACTCTTGGGTTAATGAAAATCTCGTTCAATGTAGGTGCTAATGTAAAATAAGCTCCGTTTGCCACTAAGAAATTTCTACCATTAATCTTATAAGTAAGTTTACCTTTTGCACCATAGTCTAGAGAATTGTAAACATCACTTTTTCCTTTAGAATTATTTAAATAGAAGTGGTTTCTGTAATGACCATCTCTGAATGATTCTGAATAAGAAGAGAAACCAGATAATACGAAGTTCCATCTTTTTAAATCTAACTCAGTAGAAATATTTAATGCAGCTGCATCTCTATTTAGGATATAAGAATATTGTGTTCTATCACCTTTGTAAACTCTAGTGCTCATTCCGTCTACGTTAAATGGCTTATCACCACCGAACGCATCTAAATTATTTGCATAAGCAGCACCTAATAAATCTTTGATTCTTCTAAAGTTATCAGATTTTAGATTTTGATAGTTAAAGTTTACATTTAATTTCCAATTGTCTGTTAATCTGGTATCAAAGTGAGAAACAAAGTTGATGGTTTTATCTCTATTTACATCTTCTACCATTGTGTAAACAGCTCCTTTTTCAAGATTGTTTAAGTTAGCATTATAAAGAGAAGCCCAATCGATTTGTTGACCAGCTTTATTTTGTCTCCAATCGTAGATTCCTCTAGCGTAAAGTGGTAAGTAAGCATTAAATTCTGCAGCAGTAATATTATAGCCACCATCACTATCATCATAAGTAGTTGGTGCAAAAATGTAGCTTGGCAGTTTTCTATAATAAGTTGGGTTAGGATCTGCTCCATGGAACCAGTCTAATCTACTTCTAGCATCTTCACCTTGTTGGTAAGAGAAAGTAGAATTTAAATTAGATGATTTACCTATTTTCCAATAATGAGCCATTTGAAATACTGGTTCGAAAACTTTTCTAATTCTAGAATTTCTTTTCTCACCATCTTGCCATCCCCAATAAGAGTTGTAGTTTTTACCCGCTAAATCATATACTTCTTGTGTATTTGGACTGTTTGAACCTCTGTAAGTTGGTGAACCAAATGCTGTAAAGTTAAGAGCATGTCTTTCTCCTAATCTTTTTTCTACAGATAAGAAATATGCATAAGCATCTTGATAAGTACCTTCTATCACCCCTTCTTCTGCCCATCTTCTACTTGCAGAAATAGAGTAAGCCCATCCTTTTTTGTTAAGTCCACTGTTATAAGTAGCCATTGCTCTGTGGAAATAGCTTCTGTTAGTTAATGAATAAGCTAAAGAAGTTCCTTTTCTATAAGAAGAAGCTCTAGTATTGTAATACGTTACACCTCCTAAATTACCAAAAGTAAATTCTGATGGAGTAAGATTTTCTACATTTTCTAATGGATATCTGGTTACGTCATTAAGACCTCCCCAGTTACTGAAATCTACTCTACCGTCATCATTTTTAGACATGGAAACACCGTTGAATAAAATATCTTCAAAACGATTATCTACACCTCTTGGTCTAAACCAATATGCTCCTAGTTCAAATGCTGCTACATTAGCAAAAGCATCTCTACCAGAGCTTAATAAACCTACTGTAGGTTGAGTACTACCATTGTCTGAATCTTGAGTGTCAGAATCATCAATCGTGATAACTCCTAAATCTGCCATATCAAGCGAAGGAGCAAGAGAAATAGAACCTAAATCTTTTTTCTTCTCATTTGCATTAACATCAAATTCAATAATTTTGTGTTCAAAGCCAGGCTTCGAAATTGTAATGGAATAATGTCCCGGTTTCATATCCACAAATTGGAAATAGCCAATTTTATCAGCCGTAACATCATTGTCTGAATCTCTCAAATCAACTTCAGCATTTTCTACTGGTTTGCCTTGTGCGTCTTTTAGATAGGCATAAACTGTAGTTTGCGCTTGTAGTGCTGAGAAAGAAAGTATCCCAAATATTGAGATAATTGATAATTTCTTAATCATAACTTATTTTATTTTTTTCCTTCTTTACAATAGTGAACTATTGAACCTACAAATTTATGTGAAATTTCCTTTACTTTAACTTTTTTTAATCTTTTTTTCACAAAAATTAAACCTAATAATTGTCATATTTTTTTTAATAATGTTTAATATCATGCTAATCTGGCATTTTTTTGGATATATATTTGCAAATAATTATATGCGTTATTCGAACTAAATGATTTAAATTTGTAACCCACTTTTTAATTTTATAAAATGAGAAAATATTTTAGCCTTATTGCAATAGCGATTTTCTTTATAGGATTTGCTCAAAAACCACAAGTTCAGGTTAAAAGAGCTACTATTGCTTTCCTAAATGTAGAGAACCTTTGGGACACCATTCCATCTGCTGATTACATTGATGGAACCTTACCAATTAATAATCCTGCTTTCCATAGAAGCGTACCTATTGATTCTCTTAAATTTTTACCTGTAACAGAAGAATATAAAGGACAATGGAGTGACGAATTACTTATCGGAAAAAAAGTAATCAGATACCAGAACTTAGCAGATGATTTTACTCCAAAAAGTGCTAAAAACTATAATTCTAAAGTTTACCAAACTAAACTTGCGAATGAGTCAAAAGTAATCTCTGAGCTAGGATATCAATACACCAAAACTTTACCCGCAATTGTAGGTTTAATAGAAGTAGAAAACAGACAAGTTGTTCAGGACTTAATTAAACAACCTGCGCTTAACAAAGTAGAATGGGGAATTGTACATTACAATTCTTATGATGCAAGAGGAATAGACGTAGCTGTAATTTATCAAAAGAAAAGATTTACTGTAACAGAATCTTACAAAAAAGAAGTGGTAAATTATAATGACGAAGGAAAAAGAAGCTACACCAGAGATGTTATGGTGGTAAAAGGTTTATTAGACGGAGAAAAAGTAGCCGTTTTCATGAACCACTGGCCAAGTAGAAGTGGTGGCGAAGCTGCATCTGCACCGAGAAGAAATGCTGCTGCTGCAGTTTTAAAAGCAGAAATGGATAAAATAAGAGCCGAAGAACCAGATAGACTGCTTTTTGCAATGGGCGACTTTAATGACGACCCGGTAAATGTGAGTTTAACAAAACATTTAGGAGCTGTAGGTGATAAAAAAGAATTATCAGAAGAAAGACCTTACTATAATTTAATGTATAAAATGTTCAAAAGCGGTGTAGCATCATTAGGTTACAGAGACGCTCCGAACTTATTTGACCAAATTATTGTATCTAAAAATGCTTTATCTGATACACTTCAAAAAAATTACAGTGTTTATAAAGCTGAAGTATTCGCTCCGTCTTATTTGATTACACCAGATGGACAATACAAAGGTTATCCTTTCCGTTCATGGGCTGGAGATACTTTCACAGGAGGATATAGTGACCACTTCCCATCTTTAGTAGTTTTACAAAAAGAATTTACACCAGCTCAATAAGCTAAAAATTATAAAATTAAACCGCTTCAATTCTTTTGGAGCGGTTTTTGTTTTTTTATGATTAACTTTACTTTAAAATAAAACCACCTCATCATGAAAAAATTAATTCTAATTATTGCTACAATATTTTTAATTATAAGTTGTAGCAGCCCACAAAATATTGCTAAAGATGCCAATAACCAAACCGCAATGAAGCCAGAAAAAAATGATGATGGAGAATGGGATTTAGACGTAATCGATACTCAATATGATTATTTCTTAAACGCCATTGCAAAACCAATGAGCTTTTACTCCGAAGAATATTTGAAATCTAGAAATACTTTTCTTGTAAACGAATGGAACAGTTATTACTATTCTGAAAGATATAGAAACATCATAGAATCTTCTATTGACTATGACCCCAACGAAAAATACGGCTTAAAATTCGAGTATAAACTTTACCAGGTTTTCGCTTATGTACAATGGAAATATGGTTTAAAACTACAAGGTTTAAGCATGACAGAAGTAAGATAATTTCTAAAATGTAAAAACAAAAAAAGGTTCAGAATCGCTCTGAACCTTTTTTATTGAAATTAAAAGTGATTATAATTTATTATAATTTTCTTCTACTTTATCCCAGTTGATTACTTCAAAAAATGCTGAAACGTAATCTGGTCTTCTGTTTTGATAATGCAAATAATAAGCATGTTCCCAAACGTCTAAACCTAGAATTGCAGGATTTCCGCAACCCACTCCTGGCATTAAAGTATTATCTTGATTAGCCGAAGAACAAACTTCTAAGCTACCATCTTCTTTTTTACATAACCAAGCCCAACCAGAACCGAATCTCGTTTTAGCAGCAGTAGAAAAATCTTCTTTGAATTTTTCAAAACCACCATAAGCTTCGATAGCAGCTTTTACATTTCCTACAGGCTCTTTGCTTCCTCCTGGAGTAAGAATTTCCCAGAAAAGCGTGTGATTAAAATGACCTCCACCATTATTTCTAATAGCAGGAACATCAGAAGCTGTTTTACAAATTTCTTCTATTGATTTTCCTTCGTGCTCTGTACCTTTTATAGCATTGTTTAGGTTATCTACGTAAGCTTGATGATGTTTTGTATGGTGAATTTCCATAGTTCTTGCATCAATTACTGGTTCAAGAGCATCATAAGCGTAATTTAATTTTGGTAATTCGAATGACATAATGTTTATGTTTTTAAATTTCTCCAAAGATAAAAATTCTCATCATACTTTCATTTATAATTTTTTTTAAAAATTTTATACTTAATATAGATGAAACCAAATATTACCTTCCTCACAAAAAAAGAACACGCATTTTGCATGTTCTTACTTTTTAACTAAATCTTATATTGAAAGTCTTTTATCTATTCATAGACATTAAGAACTCTTCGTTATTTCTAGTGGTTTGCATTTGTTTTTGTACAAATTCCATTGCTTCTAGAGGATTCATATCTGCTAAATATTTTCTGAGAATCCACATTCTTTGTTGCGTAACATCATCATGCAACAAATCGTCTCTTCTTGTAGAAGAAGCCACTAAATCTACCGCTGGGAAAATACGCTTGTTAGAAATTTTTCTATCCAACTGAAGTTCCATGTTACCCGTTCCTTTAAATTCTTCGAAAATTACTTCGTCCATCTTAGAACCTGTATCAATAAGTGCAGTCGCAATAATGGTTAACGAACCTCCGTTTTCAATTTTTCTGGCAGCCCCGAAAAATCTCTTTGGTTTGTGCATTGCATTCGCATCTACACCACCAGAAAGCACCTTCCCTGAAGCTGGCGTTACAGTATTGTAAGCTCTTGCCAATCTGGTGATAGAATCTAGTAGAATCACAACATCATGACCGCATTCTACCATTCTTTGCGCTTTTGCAAGAACCAAATTCGCTACTTTCACATGTTTTTCTGCAGATTCATCAAATGTAGAAGCAATTACTTCTGCATTTACGCTGCGCTCCATATCTGTAACTTCTTCTGGTCTTTCGTCAATCAAAAGAATCATCATGTACGCTTCTGGATGGTTCGCCGAAATAGAATTCGCAATTTCTTTCAACAGCATGGTTTTACCCGTTTTTGGTTGGGCAACAATCATGGCACGTTGTCCTTTACCAATCGGAGCAAAAAGGTCTACAATTCTAGTAGAAATCGTAGCATTTTTACCTGCTAAATTAAATTTTTCTTGTGGAAAAAGTGGCGTTAAGTATTCAAACGCTACTCTGTCTTTTATAAAGTCTAAATCTCTACCATTTACTTCTAAAGCTCTCTGTAAAGAAAAATATTTTTCGCCTTCTTTAGGTAATCTTACAATTCCTTTTACAGAGTCACCCGTTTTAAGTCCGTAATTTCTGATTTGTTGTGTAGAAACAAATACATCATCTGGTGAAGAAATGTAAGAAAAGTCTGCTGAACGAAGGAAACCGTAATTGTCTGGTAAAATTTCTAAAACACCTTCTACTGTTACAATATTGTCAAAGTTAAAATCTTTTTTTGGCGGATTTTCTTCGGTGTTTTCTTGGTTTCCGTGAGATTGATTTTGATTTTGGTTATTTTGAGCACCATTTCCGTTTTGATTACGGTTTTTATTTTTTTGTTGATTTTGCTGATTCTGTTGGTGCTGTTTTTGCTTTTGCTGATTCTGTTGCTTCTGCTGATTTTGATGAGAAGCAGCCTGTGGAATTTCTGGCTCCGCATCTTCGGTTTTTGCGACTACTGCAGTTTCTGTGGTTTCTGCAGTAACTTCTGTCTCTGTAGCTTTTTCTTCTGTTTTAGGAGCAATTCTTTTTCTTTGCTTTTTAGAAGAAGTATTTGCTTCCGCAGGTTTTTCTGCTGCTTCTACTTTCGGTTCTGTTACTTCTTCAGGTTTCGCTTCAGGAGTAATTTCTTCGAAGAGTTCTGCAGGTTTTTCTACGGGTTTAGTCGCTACTTTCTTTTTTGCAGGAGCTTTCGCTTTAGGTTTTGGAGATTCTTGTTTTTCTTCCATAGTATTTTCGGTAGCGTTAAAATATTCCTTTGTTACTTTCGGATTAGAAGCCTGGAAATCTAAAATAGCAAAGACGATGGTTTCTTCAGTACTATTTCTAGGAATTTTAACGCCTAAATCTTTTGAGATTTTGGTCAGTTCCGATAAGGACTTAGACCTTAACGTTTCAATATTAAACATAAAATATGTGAAAAAGTTGTAATAATATAAGTAATTGTAAGTAAGAAAGTTGAATCAGGCGATTCTTCTTTTTTGCTGAACTTGTTACTTGCAAATCTACACTTTTTTTGACAAATACAAAAAAATAAATTATTTTTGCACTGAAATGATACAGAGAATACAAACTATATTTTTACTGATTGTAGTATTGGCGCAAGTTGCACTGCATTTTACAGGGTTAGATGTAGCGCTTTTTGGCAGTATGTATGTCATTGCTACTCTAAGTTTAGTATCATTTTTATTGGCTTTAATATCTATTTTCAGTTACAAAAAGAGAATGAGACAGATTCTGTTGAATAATATCAACATTTTCATAAACGCTTTGTTGACTGGTTTATTGATTTATTGGCTACTAAATTTATCTGGAGGAATAGATTTTCCTGAGAAAGGTATTGAGTTAGCATTCCCTCTGATTTCTTTGTTTGGTTTGTTTATGGCAAACGTCAATATCAAGAAAGATGAGAAACTCGTAAAATCTGTAGACAGAATTCGATAAATCTTACCAACGATTTATTTTGAGTGAAAACAGTTTCGGAAACGAAGCTGTTTTTTTATTAAATCCTCAAATTCTTTCATTTTCAAATTTTCAAATTAAAAAAGTGTAATTTTGCACTTTATTTTAAATATAAATGAGTCCACTAAAAAGAATACTTGCTTTTGCAAAACCTCATCAGAAATATCTTTTTTTAAGTATATTTTTCAATCTTTTATATTCCGTTTTTCAGATTTTTTCCGTTTTGGTCATGCTTCCTGTACTACAAATGATTTTCAATGTAGACCAAGAAAAAATTACCAAACCTATTTACAGCGGAAAGTTTTCAGAATATTTTTCTTACATCAAAACTTCTGCTTTTTACAACATCCAAGAAAGCATCACAGAATATGGCGCCATAAAAGTTTTGGCAGCACTGTGTATTATCACCGCAACTTCGTTCTTGTTTAGAAATATTTCTAGATATTTTGGTTCATTCATGTTGGTGAACTACAGAGTAGGCATTACCAAAGATTTAAGAAGCAAAGTCTATCAAAAATTTCTAAAATTACCGGTTTCTTTCTTCACAGAACAGAGAAAAGGTGACATGATGAGTAGAATTTCAAACGACATTGGGAGTATCGAAAATTCTATTATGGGAAGTTTGGTAGACGTAATTAATGCGCCTTTTATGATTACAGCTTCTCTTATCACACTATTTGCGCTTTCGCCAAGCCTAACCTTGTTCTCTTTATTGGTTTTCCCAGTAATGGGCGGAATTATTTCTTGGGTAGGAAAAAGCCTGAAAAGAAAGTCTAAAAAAGCACAAGAAGAACTCGGGAATCTATTTTCTATCGTAGATGAAACCTTGAAATCATCAAAAATCATTAAAATTTTCAATGCTGATATCATTCTAAACGCTCGTTTTGAAAAAACCACGCAAAACTGGAAAAATCATGCAATTGCCATGAGCAGAAGAAGAGAATTGGCTTCTCCGAGTTCAGAATTTCTAGGTTCGGTAACCATTTTGTTAATTACTTGGTTTGCAGGAATCCAAATTTTAGAAAAACAAACCATGGATGCGGTAACTTTCATAGGATTCATCGCTATCTTTTTCCAAATTCTAGAACCTGCCAAAAGATTATCTGCCGCTATTTCTAATATGCAAGGAGGAATTCCCGCTGTACAAAGAGTTCTGGAAGTTTTAGATTACGACTTAAAGGTAGAAGAAATTACCAATCCTATTTCTATCAAAAACCTCAATCATCAAATAGAATTCAAAAATATTTCTTTCTATTACGACAAAGACAATCAAATTCTTAAAAATTTCAATTTGACTATTCCGAGAGGAAAAACAGTGGCTTTGGTAGGACAATCAGGCAGCGGAAAAACCACGATTGCGAATCTTTTAGCCAGATTTTATGATGTAACAGATGGTGAAGTTTTAATCGACGGCATCAATATTAAGGACTTAAATTTAACCGAATACCGTAAACTTCTGGGAATGGTTACTCAAGAATCGGTATTGTTTAATGACAGTGTTTATAACAATATTTGGATGGGAAAAACCGAAGCATCGGAAGAAGAAGTGATTCATGCTGCAAAAATTGCCAATGCTCATCAATTCATAGAAAACTTACCAGAAAAATACCAAACCAATATTGGCGATGACGGAAATAAGCTTTCTGGCGGACAAAAACAAAGGATTTCTATTGCAAGAGCGGTGCTTAAAAATCCGCCAATTATGATTCTAGACGAGGCTACTTCTGCACTCGATACAGAATCTGAACGCTTGGTTCAAGATGCTTTAGATCACATGATGGAAAACAGAACTTCTATCGTGATTGCACATAGACTTTCGACGATTCAAAAAGCAGATCACATCGTAGTAATGGAACGCGGAAACATTGTAGAACAGGGCACTCATGACGAATTGATTACCAATAATAACGTTTATAAAAAGCTAGTAGAATTACAGAATTTTGGGTAGGATTTTTGCCACGCAAAGGCGCAAAGAATTTCGCGAAGAGCGCAAAGATTTTTTTTAAAAAATTCTGATATTCAATATGAAAAAAGGTAAAGATTTTAGAATCTTTACCTTTTTTATTTTAAAAATATTGGCGTGCTTTGCGTTTCAAAACTTAGCGCTCTTTGCGTGAAATTTATTCTTTCATCTTCGCAATCACATCTATTCCGCCTTTGGTTTTATCCCCAATTTTGCAGGTAATTTCTGTGTCAAGCGGTAAGAAAACATCCATTCTAGAACCGAATTTAATGAAGCCAAATTCGTGACCAGCCTTAGAAGTATCACCTTCATTACAATAGAAAACAATTCTACGTGCTACATAACCAGCAATCTGGCGAAATACCACTTTATGATTGGTAAGACTTTCTACGGCAACTGTAGTTCTCTCGTTTTCGGTAGAAGATTTTTCGTGCCAAGCTACTAGATATTTTCCTGGGTGATATTTTTTATAAATTACTTTCCCAGAAACTGGATATCTACAAATATGAACATTCAGCGGAGACATAAAAATAGAAACCTGAATGGCTTTTTCCTTTAAAAACTCATCTTCGAAAACTTCTTTAATCATCACCACTTTACCGTCTACTGGTGCAATTACGCTTTCTTTATGGTCTACAATATCTCTATTGGGAACTCTGAAGAACCAAAAAACCAATCCATATAAAATTAATAACGGAATAAGGATAATTAATGACCAAATTTCTAGAAAATATACTGCTAAAAAACCTAATACAGCTACTGCAATGGTAGCAACTAAAATGGTTCCTTTACTTTCTTTATGTAGTTTCATTTTTATGAGTTAATAAGTTATGTTTTTAGAATATGTTTTCTAGAATAAAGTACAAATATACAACAGGCGCTGCGATTATAAAACTGTCTAATCTATCAAGCACACCACCATGTCCTGGAATGATATTTCCGCTGTCTTTTACACCGAATGTTCTTTTCAGTTGGCTTTCTACCAAATCACCAAGTGGAGCAAAAATAGAGACCAATAATCCTACTACAATCCAATTTCCTCTTAAATCCGGAAATTTTTGCTCGATGAAATATCCTAAAATTAAAGTGAAGAAAACGCCTCCTGCAAAACCTTCCCAAGTTTTTTTTGGTGAAATTTTCGGGGCCATTTTATGTTTACCGAACATTCTTCCGGTAAAATAAGCAAATGAATCGCTGCTCCAAATGAGGACAAAAAGAAGAAAAACTTCCCAAGTGAAAGCATTATCATTTAAGAAATATTTTGGCAAACCTAATGCGAAACCAAATGGTAAAACCGTATAAATAACGATGAAGATAAGCTTGCCTTCGTCTTGATATAATTCTTGAGGAAATTTAAATAAGGTAATCGCAGCAATTACGATTAATGAAAGTGCTAAAATTTCGGATAAATCAAAGGTGTAATAAAATCCAAAACCGAAGAATCTTGTCGTAAATTTATAATAAACCAATGCGACTAAAGGTAAAACCAACCATTGATATAAGTTCCCTTGGAATTTCATAATTCTTACGCCTTCATAAGCTCCTACAAGTAAGAAAAATGTAATTAATCCATAAAAAAGCTGATGAGGTTTTACTAAATCTGGCGAAATTTTATTGATGAGTATTGCTCCGTATTCTGTAGTGCACAGAAAAGTAAGTAATCCGTAGATGAGACCAGAGCCAACTCGCTGAATGAGATTTTTATCCAATTTGTAAAATTTAAAAATAGAAAGAATTAGTCTTCGAGTAAAATTAAGAAAAGTTTAGTTTGATCTTGAGTAGGAGCATCTAACTTAGATTGGCTTCCGCTGATGGAAGTAAGATTTCTTACATTCCCTCTTCTCTTAATTTTCATCATGGCTTCATTTAAGTCTCTTACAATCTGAGAAACGGTTCCCATGATAATGATTTTACTAGGCAATCTAGAAGAATGATAATGCAAAATATTATTGTAAGAAAGCATAATTCTGCCGTCATAAGCGATTAAAAATTCGCAGGTAATAAAAGCGGCATCATTATTAATATCTAGATTTTTGGTGAAATTGGTTTTGGTAACGTTTAAAAAGTTCTGCAAGTCATCATCACAACAGAAAACATTCTTAATCCCCTCAATTTTGATAATCTGATTTAAGACTTGTAATGCTTCTGCTTCGTCTCCACAATAGTTAAAAAAACCACCTGAAGCCGTAAATAATTGCGCAAACTTATAATCAAGATCAGCGTTTTTTAGTTGATCTGCCAATTTTGTAACATTGGGATCATCTTGCTGCTCGTCTTGATTAAGAATTTTACTTACAATTTTCTTAAATAAACTCAATTTTCTTCAGATTTTTAAACTTTGCCAACAACAAAAATATAAAATAATTTAGAAACTAACTATATATCAAAGATATAAATAAAAAAGTTCCTAATAAAAATATTAGGAACTTCTATATTTATGAATGTAAATTCTTAATTTTGAGACTCTTGTGACTCTTCACTAGAAGTATTTTCTGGAGTATTTTCTACTACCGCTTCAGTAACTGGACGCTCTGTTAATTCAGGATCCCAAGCTCTTTTGCCAAAAATCTCTTCTAAGTCCTCTCTGAAGATGACTTCTTTTTCTAAAAGCTTTTGAGCAAGAGCATCTAATTTATCTCTATTCTCATGAAGAATGGTTACCGCTCTTTGATATTGATTTTCGATAATATCTTTAATCTCCACATCTATTTTCTTAGCCGTTTCTTCTGAATAAGGCTTACCAAAACTGTATTCTGACTGGCCAGAACTGTCATAGTAAGAAATATTACCGATGTTTTCGCTCAAACCATAAATCGTTACCATTGCTTGAGCTTGTTTCGTCACTCTTTCTAAATCCGAAAGCGCTCCTGTAGAAATATTTCCAAACGCTACTTCTTCTGCAGCTCTACCACCTAAAGTAGCACACATTTCGTCTAACATTTGTTCTGTAGTAGTTAATGAACGTTCTTCTGGTAAATACCAAGCTGCACCTAAACTTCTTCCTCTTGGAACAATTGTTACTTTTAATAAAGGAGCTGCGTGTTCTACTAGCCAAGAAATTGTAGCATGACCCGCTTCGTGGAAAGCCACTCTTTTCTTTTCTGATGGCTTAATCGCTTTATTTTTCTTTTCTAAACCACCGATAATTCTGTCTACAGCATCTAAGAAATCTTGCTTTGTAACAAATTCATGATTGTTTCTTGCTGCGATAAGTGCTGCTTCGTTACAAACATTGGCAATATCTGCACCCGAAAATCCTGGAGTTTGTTTTGCCAAGAAATCTCTATCAATATCTGGAGCCAATTTAATTTTAGCCAAATGCACATCAAAAATTTCTCTTCTTTCGTGCATTTCTGGTAAATCTACATAGATAGAACGGTCGAAACGTCCTGCTCTCATCAATGCTTTATCTAAAATATCAGCTCTGTTAGTTGCCGCCATTACAATAACGTTGGTATCTGTTCCGAAACCGTCCATTTCTGTAAGCAATTGGTTCAGCGTATTTTCTCTCTCGTCATTTCCACCTTGTAATCCGCCTCTTCCTCTAGCTCTACCAATCGCATCAATTTCGTCAATGAAAATAATGGCTGGAGATTTTGCTTTAGCTTGAGCAAATAAATCTCTTACTCTAGAAGCACCAACTCCTACAAACATTTCTACGAAATCTGAACCAGAAAGCGAGAAGAAAGGAACTTTAGCTTCACCAGCAACTGCTTTTGCCAATAAAGTTTTACCTGTTCCTGGAGGACCTACCAAAAGAACACCTTTCGGGATTTTACCTCCTAATTTTGTATATTTTTCAGAATTTTTCAAGAAATCTACCACTTCTTGTACTTCTTCTTTAGCACCTTCTAGACCTGCTACATCTTTAAACGTAACTTGAACTTTTTCATTTTCGTCAAAAAGTTTAGCTCTAGATTTACCAATGCTGAAAATTTGTCCACCAGGTCCGCCTCCACTTCCCATTTTTCTGAAAAGGAAGTAATAAATAACGGCCATGATTCCAAACCAAATTAAAGCTTGGATTAAAATATCTTGAAAAGGAGAACCTGCGGTTTTAAAATCATATTGTGTTTTAACCTGAGGATTTTCTTTTTTCAAATTGTCAAATTTCTCTTGGAAGTATTGTAAATTTCCGTAATTGAAATCAAAATCTGGCTTTTGCTCTTGCATAGAAGGCAAAAGATTCTGAGTGTCTTTTTTAGCATTTTTTACGAGAGCAGCTCTGGCTTCTTTAGTAAGAAACACATCTGCTCTAGGCGTATCTGTATATACCACTACTTTTTCTACTTTGTTTTCTTTTAGCAAAGCGAAAAACCCGTTCTCATTGATAGACTGAGGCGGATCAAGATTAAGCAACGGATAAATGGTGATGGCTAATACTGCGAAAACCACCAGATAAAACCAGTTGAAACTACTTTTTTCTTTCATCTTATAATCATTAAAATCCTGATAGAAATTCAGAAAATTTCATCAGGATATTATTTTTAGGTTAATATTAATTTTCTACGGTGATTACTTTGGCATCTCCCCAAAGTTCTTCTATATCGTAATATTCTCTGATATGTTTTTGGAAAACGTGAACGACAACTGAAATATAATCTACTAAAACCCACATTGCGTTTTCGCTTCCTTCTACATGCCAAGGTCTGTCTTGGAGTTCGTTACGTACTTTTTTTTCTACATTTCCAGCGATAGAAGATACTTGCGTATTAGAATTACCACTACAAATCACGAAATAATCTGCCACAGAATTTTCTATTTTAGTAAGGTCTAGTATCTTAATGTCTTCACCTTTTGTGTCTTGTATTGCATCAACAATTTTAGCGATTAATGCTTCTTTTTCTGTATTTTTACTCATTCAAAAATATATGTTTAATTGCAAATTTATTGTTTTTTATTCAGTTTTTGGTGATTAAGGTTACTTAAAGTTTTGTTAAATGAACAGTCTAATTTATTTCAATAATTGTGCTTCTACGCAAGATGAGCTTATAGATTTTCTCAATCAGCATTATCTTTCCGAAGATTTTTTAGCGGTTTATACCTTTAACCAAACCAAAGGAAGAGGACAGTACGGAAATTCTTGGGAAAACCTACCCGAGGAAAACCTCGCCTATTCATTTGCTCTAAAAACCAAAAACATAAATGTTTCTGATACTTGCTTCAATTTCTATACCGCAATTCTGGTGAGAGATTTTATTGCCAATTTGACAAAAACCGAGGTGAAAATTAAATGGCCCAATGATTTGATTCTCAAAAACAAAAAAATCTGCGGAATGCTTTTCGAAAAGAATAAAAATTATTTCGTGGTAGGAATTGGCATTAATATTCTTCAAGAAAATTTTAAAAATTTGCCAAAAGCAAGTTCTATTCTTAGCCAAACAGGACTGTCTTTTGAGCTGAAAGCCTTTACAGAAAGCCTTCATCAACATTTATTTGAACATTTGGTTCAAAAAGAAATTCCCAAAGATGTTTTAGAATTGTATCACCTGCATCTTTATCGCAAAAATGAAGTTTCTGTTTTTGAAAAAAATGAGGTGCGACAAAATGGCATAATTCAAAACGTAGACGAAAATGGTTATATTTGGATTGACCTAGAAAATGAAGGTTTACAAAAATTCTTCCACAAAGAAATTGAACTGCTTTATTGATTAGCTCTCTTCATGTAAAGGTAAAATGCTAATGCTCCGAAAACAATATTTGGTAACCACATCGCCAAAAGTGGCGGAATAGAATTATTACCAGATGCTACAATTTTGAGCACTTCAAATGAGAATACAAAAACGAATGCCAATGAAATTCCGATGGCTAAATTCATTCCCAGACCACCTCTTTTTTTCTGCGATGAAAGCGAAAGCGCTAAAAAGGTAAGAATAATAATAGAAACCGGCATCGCAGTTCGCTGATGTAGTTCATTGAGATAAGCATTGATATTGCTATTTCCTTTTTCTCTTTCTCTTTCGATGAAATTAATTAAATCTGGAGTGGTTTTATTTTGACCCAATAATTCATTCGGGAATAATTCTTCTGGTGAATGTTTAAAATCTTGCGTTTTGGTATCACCATTTGTTAAGATTTCGTGGTCATTTTTATCAATTCTTTTTTCTAAATAATTACTGATAACGAAGTTTTTCTTTTTCTCGTCCCAGTAAATTTCCATGGCATTGATTTGATAAAGCAGTTTTTTGTTTTTATCAAATTTCTGATACAGGTAGCCAGAACCTCTGTTCATTTGGCGGTTATAACTATTGATAAAAATATATTCCTGAGGATTCAGCTGAGTAGAAATCTGTGCATTTGCCGTAAATTTTTCACGGTTCGTGGTGTTCATGGTGTAGATTTCTAATTTATTTTTCTTGATATTAGACCAAGGCAAAATAAAATGGTTTACTGCAAGAATTGCCGTGGCAATAATAAGCGCAGCAATAAGATATGGTTTCGCAAAACGGTGAAAACTCGCACCACTACTGATGTAGGCTACAATTTCTGTATTATTTGCAATTCTAGAAGTAAAATAAATTACCGAAATGAAAACCAAGATTGAAAAGAATGTAATCAGATAATACACCATCAAAAATGGGTAGAAATTTATCAAAAAATAGCCTACTGTAAAACCATTACTCTCAATTCTGGGAGATTTTGCTTGTACATCTATTACCACAATGATCACAGAAAGCAGCACCAGCATGAAAGCAAGAGTTCCTAAGTATTTTTTAAGGATGTATCTATCTAAAATTTTCATTAAATTCTAAAATCGTTCAATTATAAAACTACGAAATTGTTTTTAAAGTCTTTGCTTCAACTGTGGAATAATTTGCTCTTTCCACTCGTAGAAGTCACCAGCAATAATATGCTCTCTAGCAACTTTCACCAAATCTAAATAAAATGCTAAATTATGAATAGAAGCAATTTGTTTGGCTAAATATTCTTTGGCTACAAATAAGTGACGAACATACGCTTTGCTGTAATCTCTATCTACATAACTCGTCCCAAATTCATCTAATGGAGAAAAATCTTTTTCCCATTTTTTATTTTTCATGTTCATTACACCTTGCCAAGTGAAAAGCATGGCGTTTCTAGCATTTCTAGTTGGCATTACACAATCCATCATATCAATTCCGAGACCGATGCTTTCGATGATGTTCCAAGGTGTACCCACTCCCATTAAATATCTTGGTTTTTCTTTTGGAAGAATGTCTGTAACTTCGTTAGTAATTCTATACATTTCTTCTTCTGGCTCACCTACAGAAAGCCCGCCAATTGCATTACCGTCTGCTCCAGCTTCAGAAATTACTTCTGCTGAAATCTTTCTCAAATCAGAATAAGTAGAACCTTGAACAATTGGGAAAAGGTGCTGTTTATGACCGTAAATTTCTTGATTTTCATTGGTCCAATCAATACATCTTTTTAACCAACGGTGCGTAAGTTCCATTGAAAGTTTTGCTTGATTGTATTCGCAAGGATAAGGCGTACATTCATCAAAAGCCATGAAAATATCTGCTCCGATCTGACGCTGAATTTCCATAGATTTTTCTGGAGAAATGAAATGGTAACTTCCATCAATATGCGACTTGAATTTCACGCCTTCTTCTGTCATTTTTCTGCTCGAAGAAAGTGAAAAAACCTGATAACCACCAGAATCGGTAAGAATGGGTTTTTCCCAATTCATGAATTTATGCAAGCCACCTGCTTCTTGCATGATTTCCATGCCTGGTCTTAAATATAAATGATAGGTATTCCCAAGTATAATTTGTGCTTTTATGTCTTCTCTTAGTTCATGCTGATGAACTGTTTTTACAGAAGCTACTGTTCCTACTGGCATAAAAATAGGAGTAAGAATTTCGCCGTGGTCTGTAGTTATTTTTCCGGCTCTTGCTTTTCCGGAAGTATTTTTTTCAACTTCAAAAAATTTCTGCATTATTGTATAAAAGTAAGTTTGGTACTTTATCTTAAAAACTCTGGGAGATTAGGATTCTCCTTTCTCTTTTTTTCTATGTAATCTTCTAATTTTGGGTCTTTGTCTAAGATAATTTCTTTCGCTTCGGCAAAGATGTCATCCATTTCTTCTGGATTAGAAATATAATATTTATAGCTGTCTCGGTAAGTTTTAGCATCTATTTTATGTTTTTTCAAAACAAATCTGCTTACCAATTCCATATTAGCGTCTGGTTTTACCGTATACGTTTGGTCATAAATAGCAAAATCTGCTATTATCTCTGCCATTTCTTGTTTTTCGATAAGATTTTTGGGCTTATCAACAATTTTTTCGCAGGAAAACAGTGAAAATATTATAAAAAAAACGAGGAGTCTTCTCATATTTTACCGAAGATAGATTTTAATTTCAAATTAATTACTCCAAAAATGGCTTCTTTTATAATTCCGCCACTCATTTTACTTTCTCCTTCTGTTCTATCTGTGAAAATAATAGGAACTTCGTTTATTTTAAAACCTTTTCTGTAGGCTCTGTATTTCATCTCTACTTGGAAACCATACCCTGTCATTTTCACTTGGTCTAGACCGATATTTTCTAAAACTTTTCTAGAAAAACATACAAAACCAGCAGTGGTATCAAAAATAGGAATTCCTAAAACGAATCTCACATATTTAGAAGCAAAATACGACAATAAAACTCTAGACATAGGCCAGTTCACCACATTTACACCTTTACAATATCTAGAACCGATGCTCATATCGCCTTTTTGTGCGGCATCAAATAATTTAGGCAAATCATTAGGATTGTGCGAAAAATCTGCATCCATCTCGAAGATGTAGTCATAACCATTTTCTAATGCCCACTTAAAACCATGAATATAAGCTTTGCCTAATCCGTCTTTTACTTTTCTTATGGTAAGATGCAGTAAATGCGGAAATTCATGCTGCATTTTTTTTACGATTTCTGCGGTTCCATCTGGTGATGAATCATCTACAATCAATACATGAAAATCTTGTTCTAAAGCAAAAACGGCTTTAATTATGTTTTCTATATTTTCTTTTTCGTTGTAGGTTGGGATAATGACTAATTTTTTCATAGAGATAAGAAAATGCAAAGATAATGTTTTTAAGGTTTTAAATAATTATTTAATATAGCCTTATATCAAAATGTATTCCTTAAAATTCTTACTTTTGCAAAAAATCTAATAAATTGATAAGAGTTGTAGAACATCATGACTGGGTTATTTACTGTATTATAGGCATTATTCTGTCTTATATTATCATATTTAAAACCCTGCACAGAGATGTAACCTTGATAGAATTTATTTTACAACCTTATGAAGAATCAAACAATAACACTTTAAGTTGGGTTTTCACTACTATTCTTTTTTCGGTAAGTTTTTCGGTTTTATTTTCGCAATTCATTCCGATTGTCCCGAAATTTATTACCCAAAATTTAGTCGTAGCAGGTATTACTTTTAACAAATTTGGTTTTGTTCTCGTTTCAATGCTTCTGTTTCACCTTATTAAAAATATTTTCGTCTATTTATTCTACGGAAGCATTAATCAATTAGAACGATTCGGCAGATATTCTTTTGTAGCTCAGAAATATTTTATGGTGTATTCTTTGGTGATTTTGGTCATAAGTTTCCTCCATTATTACCTGCATTTCAAAACTTCTAATGCCTTTGTTTACTACAGTAGCTTGATTTTCATAGCATTTACTGTCAAAATATTAATCTATCTGTTTCATCCTCAGCAAATTTTGCCTAGACAATGGTATTATAAATTTTTGTATATTTGCACACTCCAAATTCTACCAATATTGGTGCTTTGGAAATTTTGGTTTTTATAAATCGTTTTATTAAGTTTAAGAATGAAAATAAAATCTATTTTGGTTTCTCAGCCTGCTCCACAAGGTGATTCTTCACCATATTTAGAGATGGCTAAAAGTGAAAAAATTAAAATTGATTTCAGACCTTTCATCCATGTTGAAGGTGTAGATGCTAAGGAATTAAGAACTCAAAAAATTGACCTTTCTCACTATACAGGTGTTATTTTTACTAGTAAAAATGCAATAGATCACTATTTCAGATTAGCAGAAGAAATGCGCTTCTCTGTTCCTGATAATATGAGATACATTTGCCAATCAGAAGCTATTGCGAATTATCTTCAGAAACACATTATTTACAGAAAAAGAAAAATTTCTTTTGGTGAAAAATCAATGGCAGATTTATTGCCACTTTTCAAAAAACACCATGACGAGAAATACCTTCTTCCATGTTCTGATGTAGTAACAGAAGAAACTACTAAAATCTTAGACCAATCAGGAATTGACTGGACTAAAGCAGTAATGTACAGAACTGTAGCAAGCGATTTATCTGACGTGAAAATCGAAGAATATGATATGCTCGTTTTCTTCTCTCACCAAGGAATCAAATCTCTTTTCCATAATTTCCCAAATTTTGAACAAGAAGATAGAAAAATTGCAGTTTTCGGGAGCACTACGCAAAATGCAGCAGAAGAAGCTGGTTTAAAAATAGATGTAATGGCTCCTACTAAAGAAAACCCTTCTATGACGATGGCTATAGAAAAATACATCAGAGCCAATAACAAATAAAATTCTAGATTATAGATATTATCAAAATCATCAAAATATTTTTGGTGATTTTTTCTTTTTTAGAAAACCTATATTTGCAAAAATTTAAAATTTAGAGAAATAAAATTACTTATTGCTCCACTCAAATTGAACTTAACGATGAACGCTCCCAAAGCAAAAAAAATAAATAAATCACTAGAAATTCACGGTCACCAAAGAAACGACCCGTATTTCTGGCTCAATGAAAGAGAAAATCCCGAAGTTTTACAATATTTAGAAGAAGAAAACGCTTATTGCGACTTCGTGATGAAAGATACCGAAGAATTGCAAGAACAACTTTTCCAAGAAATGAAAGCTCGTTACAAAGAAGATGACGAGAGCTTGCCTTATTTTTTCAATGAATATTGGTATGTGGTAAAATTTCAGAAAGGAAAAGAATATCCACTGTTCTACAGACATTTTAAAAGCTTGGAAAACGAAGCAGAACTCATGCTAGATGTAAACGAAATGGCTGCTGGAAAAGATTTTTACGATGTAGGAAGCTTCTCTGTTTCGGTGAATAATCAGTTGGCTGCATTTTCGGAAGACATTATAGGAAGAAGAATCTATACCATTTTGCTCAAAAATTTAGAAACGGGAGAATTTCTTACCGATAAAATAGAAAACACCACTGGTAAAACAGTTTGGTCAGCAGATAATGAACATTTTTTCTACATCAGAAAAGACGAAACGTTACGCGCTTTCCAAATTTATAGACATAAAATTGGTACTTCTCAGGAAGAAGACGTTTTGGTTTTCCACGAAGAAGACGAAACTTTCGATGTAAGTGTTTATAAATCAAAATCTTTGGAATATATTTTCATTGCAAGTTCTTCTACCATTTCAGATGAACATTGGTTTATTCCTTCTGACAATGTTTTTGCAGAATGGCAAGTCATCCAAAAACGTGAAGACGATTTAGAATACGCGGTAGAGCATTATCAAAATGATTTTTACATCATCACCAATGAAGGCGATGCTACCAATTTCAAAATCATGAAAACTTCGGTGGATAAACCTTCTAAAGAACATTGGAAAGAAGTAATTCCGCATAAAAAAGAAACTTTGCTAGAAGGTTTTGAAATTTTCAAAGATTATTTCGTGATTGAAGAAAGAACCAAAGGTTTACTTCAATTGAAAATTATAGAAAATTCTACAGGAAAATCTCATTATTTACCTTTTGATGAACCAACTTACACGGCTTATGTTGGGCTGAATTTAGATTTTGATACAGAAGTTCTGCGTTATGGTTACACTTCGCTCACCACGCCAAGTTCTACCTACGAATACAATATGAAAACAGGCGAAACCAAACTTTTGAAACAACAAGAAGTTTTAGGCGGAACTTTTGATGCTAAAAATTATATTTCGGAGAGAATTTGGGCAAATTCCAGAGACGGAAAAGTGAAAATTCCGATTTCTTTAGTCTATCATAAAGACACTCCAAAATCTGCCGAAACTCCGCTTTTATTATATGGTTACGGAAGTTACGGACACACGATTGACGCCAGTTTTTCTAATGTAAGATTATCAATTTTAGATCGTGGTTTCATTTACGCGATTGCTCACGTTCGTGGCGGTGAATATTTAGGAAGAGAATGGTATGATAATGGGAAAATGCTGAAAAAGAAAAACACGTTCTTCGATTTTATTGACGCTGCAAAATTCCTTATTTCTGAAAATTACACTTCTCCGAAACATCTCTATGCGATGGGCGGTTCTGCAGGTGGACTTTTGATGGGAGCAGTTATGAATTACGAACCCGAAATTTTCAACGGAATTGTAGCGCAAGTTCCTTTTGTAGATGTGGTCACTACCATGTTAGATGAAACAATTCCTCTCACAACCGGGGAATTCGACGAATGGGGCAATCCAAAAAAGAAAAAATATTATGATTACATGCTTTCTTATTCTCCTTACGATAATATAGAAGCAAAAAATTACCCAAATACATTAATCACCACTGGTTTTCATGACAGCCAAGTGCAATATTGGGAACCCGCAAAATGGGTTGCAAAGTTGCGTGATTTAAAAACTGACAATAATATCCTCATTTTCAAGACCGATATGAAATCTGGTCATGGTGGCGCTTCTGGAAGATTTGAAAGCTTGAAGGAAGACGCTCTGGAATATGCATTTTTATTAAAATTAGAAAACAATGGAAGAAATTAACGAAATAGAAGTTTGGAAAGATGTAGAAAAATTTTTCGTTGAGAATTTTCAAACGGAGAAAAATCCGCCTATTGAAACACTTTTGTTTTTGATAGGAATCCAAGAATTGGGCAGTGGGAAACAAAAATATTCTAAAGATGACAAGGTAAATCTTATTCACATTGCGGTTTGCAGATTGCTAGAACCTTTCGGGTTTTATGAATTTGAAGATTATGACGATGACGGTTGGCCAATGTACAAACAACTAGAAGAACTCCCAGAACTGAAACCGAACGAGCAACAACTGCTCATGAAAAAAGCCATTATTCAATATTTTATAGACGAAGACTTGTTAGAAGTTTCTTAAAAAATTTCTACAAAAGGGAAATTAATTCACAATAATTTGTTAAAATTCTCGTTTTTAAGAAAAATCATATAAAAATACTGTGATTTTTTTGTTTAATTTGTGTTAAATTTCTAATTTTAACAAAACTTTTAGGCGAAAATGAATAATAAATTTATCCCAATAATCTCCGTATTCATGACGATTTCACTTGTTGTTTTCGTGTCATTGCAATTTTATTGGCTTAAAGAATATTACACCGCACTAGAGCAAGATTTTTCTAATAAAGTATATACTGCGCTAGAAAACTCAAGTAAAAAAATTGAAGAATTAGAGATTCAGAAATACAACGAAAAGTTTAAAAATTTCGACAAAACCTTAGCTAATAATGCTAAAAGCCCTACTCTTTTCCAAATCCAGCAAACGCAGGATTCTGCTAACAAAACCACGCTTACTTTCAATAAAACCATTATTGAAAAACAAAATATTCCGATTTCTAAAAAGGGAGACAGCATTACCAAAATAAAACTTTACAAAGACGAAGGTTTATACAGCATTAAAAAAAACGAAAGCACTCCTCAGATTATTTCTTCGGTTCAGAGTCAAGACATCAGTAGCGGACAATTTACTTTGACTGAGTTTGCGAAATTTAATGCTTCTAACTTACCTATCAACCAAAGAGTTAATCCAAAAATGCTGGATTCCGTTCTTGCTAAAGAATTGAAAAACAACGGAATAAACTCTAAATTCGGATATGGAATTTTAGACAAAAACAATAAATTGACTCAGATTTCAAATAACACCTATTTAGATCAACGAGACAAAACCAATTATAATTTTCCACTTTTTACAGACGATAAAGACCGAACGCTTTTTACGCTTTCGCTCGTTTTCCCAAGAAAAGATGCATCTTTGGCAATGAATAATTTACCCATGTTATTGGGAACTTTCATGTCATTATTGACCATTTTAGGAATCTACATTATCTCGATTAATTACATGATGAAACAGAAAAAAATCTCAGAAGTAAAAACTGATTTCATCAATAACATGTCTCATGAATTCAAAACACCATTAGCTACCATTTCCGTAGCGACAGATGCTTTGGCTAATGATAAAATCTCTACCAATCCAGAAAAGGTAAAATATTATTCTCAACTCATCAAGCAAGAAAACTTGAGAATGAAAAAACAGGTAGAAAACGTTCTCAACATGTCTAAATTAGAGCGAAACGAGGTGAAACTCTTCTTAAAAGAGACCAATGTAAGAGAACTCATTAAGCAAATTTCTCAATCATTTAGACTTATTGTAGAAGAAAGAGGCGGAACATTAACCGAAGAATTCAAAGCGGAACATTACCATGTAAAAGTAGATGAATTTCACCTTTCTAATGCGCTGGTTAATTTACTAGACAATGCGAATAAATATTCGCCAGAAACCCCAGAAATTAGAATTACTACTAGAAATGAACCTGGATTTTACGTCATTGCGATTTCTGATAAAGGAATGGGAATGGAACAACATAACAGAACCAAAATTTTCGAAAAATTTTTCAGAGAAGAAACCGGGAATATTCACAATGTAAAAGGACAAGGTTTAGGATTGTCTTACGTGAAGAAAATTGTAGAACTACATAACGGTCAAGTGATTGTAGAATCACAAAAAGATAAAGGCAGCACATTTACCATCAAACTGCCGATGAAATAACAACAAATAAAAAACACCAAATATTATGAGTAACAGAATCTTATTAGTAGAAGACGACCAAAGTTTCGGAGCGGTACTTAAAGATTATTTAAGCATTAACAACTTTGATGTAACCCTTGCTATTGACGGAGAATTAGGGCTAAAAGAATTCACAGAAAAGGAATTTGACATTTGTATTTTTGATGTCATGATGCCTAAAAAAGACGGCTTTTCACTAGCTGAAGACGTGAGAAAAATTGATAAAAACACTCCGATTATATTTTTAACGGCAAGAAACCAGCGTGAAGACGTGTTAAAAGGCTATCAAATTGGTGCAGATGATTACATCACGAAACCATTTGACACCGAATTACTTTTATACAAAATCAAAGCTATTTTACAAAGAAGTGCAGTAGTAGAAGACGAAGAACAAGAGCAATTTAAAATTTCTAACATGTTTTTCGATTCAGTTTTAAGACAATTGCGAGTAGGCGATAATGAATATAAACTTTCACCAAAAGAAAACGAATTGCTAAAATTGCTTTGCCTACACAGAAATGATTTTATGCCAAGAGATTTAGCATTAAGAAAAATCTGGAAAAAAGAAAATTATTTCACGGCAAGAAGTATGGACGTGTACATTGCTAAACTCAGAAAGCTCCTAAAAGATGATGAAGGATTAGAAATCATCAACGTGCACGGAGAAGGTTTCAGACTTTTAGTAAAAAATTAAATAAAAAAATCCACCAAAATTTGGTGGATTTTTTGTTATGCTAATGTGTGAAAATTATTTAGCTTCTACACAAAAAACTCTGTATTGTACTGCAATTGCAGCAGGGAAATAACTTCTAATTCTTGCTAAATCGCCACTTGCAGATTGCTTACTGAAATAGCTTCCCACCAAAACCTTATAATTCGGTCTCAATGAAGCATCAGTTTCTGCTTTCATATTTGGGAATTTCGTGCGGAAATAAGATTTCACTTTGTTGGCTTCCTCATTACTTTTTACAACCGCCACCTGAATTTTGTAACCTAAAATTCTAGGATTATCTCTACATATTTCAGCATTTGTTTTAGGTTTAGTCGAAATTTCTACTTTTGGAGCTTCATTTTTGTTCGCTTCTTCCTCTTTAATCTTATCACATTTCCCTTCTAAATCCGTTAAAAGCTCATTTACTCTGCTGTCCATAGAAACTTTCAACTCTGTACCATTATGTGTTTCTTTTTTCTCAACTACCTGAGCATTAGAGATGTTAAAACTTAAAAAAGTTAATAATGATAGTATTTTTATTACGTTTTTCATTAAAATTATTTTTGACAAAGTTAATACAAATAAAAATTATACCAATCTTTCTTATTTAGAACAATTATAAATTAAAAAAAATTGATAAAATACATACAAACCTTCTGTTAATATTGTGTTAAAGTATTATTTTTGCGGAATTGAATGTAAACTCAATAGTATTAACCCAAGATTATTTAAATGATTAGTTGGAGAAAGCATTACAAGAGAGTGTTGTTAGCATGTAGTTTGCTCTTAACAACCAGTGCTTCTATTTACGCTCAAGATCTTAAAGGTGACGCTAAGAAGGGAGAAACCCTTTTTAAAACCAATTGTTCTGCGTGTCACGCGTTAGACAAACAAATGGTAGGCCCAGCTTTAGGAGGCGTAGTAGACAGATTAAAAAAGGAACAAAATTTAGGTGTAGATTGGTTCCAAAAATGGATTAAAGATAACAAAGCACTTAGAGCTTCTGGCGATAAGTATGCGAATGAAGTCTTCGAAAAATTCAACAAAGTAGAGATGACTCAGTTCCCGAATCTTACAGATCAGGATATTGCAGACCTTCTAGAATACACCACTAATCCGCCAAAAGCAGAGCCTGCTGCAGCAGAAACTGATGTGAATTCACCTGAAGCCATCAAAGCTGCTCAAGATGAAAAAAACAATTCATCTGCTCTATTAATTTCTTTGGCAGCAGTTGGAGGATTACTTCTTTGGTTACTTTTCAGATTAACCCAACTCGTAAATTTACACAGAAAATCTGGAGAAATTTCTGCTCTAGACGCTACAAGAATCAACTCAATTGGCGAATTCTACGAGAAGTACAATACGCTAGGTAAAGCATTAATGGGATTATTAGCCCTATTAGCACTTTACGGAATTTGGAATTGGTTAATGTGGGTAGGTGTATACAAAGGTTATCAACCAGAGCAACCTATTTACTTCTCTCACAAAATTCACGCTGGTGAGAATAAAATCGATTGTCAATTATGTCACTCAAGTGCTAAGTATGGTAAAGTATCAGAGATTCCTTCTGTAAACGTTTGTATGAATTGCCACAAAGGTATTTCAGAATACAAAGGAAAATACATAGAAGAAGGAAAATCTAGAGAATTCTATACTGCGGAGATTAAGAAAATCTACGAAGCTGCTGGTTGGGATGAAGGTTCACAGTCTTACACTGGAAAAACTAAACCAATCGAGTGGGTGAGAATTCACAATATGCCAGATTTCGTATACTTCAATCACGCACAACACGTGGTAGCTGGTGAACAAACCATCATCAAAGCTAAAAAAGTAGACGTAGTATGTAAAGCTTGTCACGGTCAAGTTCAAGAAATGGACAAAGTACAAATGGCAAATAACTTTACAATGGGATGGTGTATTGATTGTCACAGAACTACAGAAGTAGACATGACAAACAGTTATAACAAAGAATACTACCAAAAACTTCACGACAAGTTGAAAAAACAATACGGTGGAGAAACTAAAATGACCGTAGATGCTATTGGTGGTTTAGAGTGTGGTAAATGTCATTATTAATAACAGAAAATTAGAAGTATAAATGGCTTCAAATAAAATACAATTCAGAAGTATTCACGAACTTAAAGACCAATCGCTTAACGCGAAATTGGCTCAAAAAGAATTTCAAAACGAAATTCCTGTAGATGAGTTCTTGGGTGATGCAGAAAAAATGAACAATTCTGGGACTTCTAGAAGGGATTTCTTAAAATTATTAGGCTTCTCTACTGCGGCGGTTACGCTTGCAGCGTGTGAAGCTCCAGTAATCAAAACAATTCCTTACGTGGTAAAACCACACAGTATTATCCCAGGAATTCCTAATTATTATGCATCTACCTATTTTGACGGGTTCGACTTTGCTAGTGTTTTAGTAAAAACTAGAGAAGGTAGACCCATTAAAATTGAACCGAATAAAACTGCAAATGATCTAGGTAAAACAAACGCTAGAGCTCAAGCAAGTGTATTGTCATTATATGATAATGATAAAATTAAGCAACCAAAACTAGACGGTAAAGACGAAACTTTCGACAAAGTAGACGCTGTAGTTCTAGAAGCACTAACTAAAGCTCAAGCTGAAAACAAGAAAATTGTAGTTCTTTCTCATTCATATCCTTCTCCTACATTCAAGAAATTATTCGGAGAGTTTAAAACCAAATATCCTAATGCAGAATTAGTAACTTACGATGCTTATACGTATGCTGCTGCATTAGACGCTGCTCAAGAAGTTTTCGGTAATAGAGCATTACCAGTTTACGACTTATCAGCTACTGAATTAGTGGTTTCTTTCCAAGCAGATTTCTTAGGAGATTATAACGCAAACAGCTTAGAAACATCATACGCAGCTGCTAGAAAGCCAGGAGCTAACATGCTTAGACATATTCAAGTAGAATCTAACATGTCTCTTACTGGTGCTAATGCTGATACCAGAATTAAACAAAAACCTTCTGCTGTAAATAAAACATTAGTAGAAGTTTATAACGCAATCGTAGGAGGCGGTACTTCTGATAAAGTAGCTTCTGAAATTGCTAAAGAATTACAAGCTAAAGGAAACAAAGCTGTAGTTTTTGCTGAGGGTTCTAAAGCTTCTTATGTTTTAGCACACTTAATCAATCAAAAATTAGGTTCTGTAGCTTTCACAGGAAAAGCTAACCTATTAAAAGAATATGACAACGCAAGATTTAACGAGTTTTTAACTTGGGTAAATGCTGGTCAAGTTGGTGTTTTAGTTGCTAACAACGTAAACCCAATCTATTCTCACGCAAAAGGTGCAGAATTCAAAAAATCATTAAGCAAAGTAGGAATTGTAGTTGCTGTAGCTGATAAGAAAAATGAAATTGCTCAAGCAGCGAAAGTAGTCATTCCAGCAGCGCACTGGTTAGAGTCTTGGGGTGATATCGCTCCTCAAACTGGCGCATATTCATTAATGCAACCTACTATCCAAAAAATATTCAAATCTAGACAAATTGAAGAATCACTTCTTGTTTGGATGAATGGAAAAGGATTTACTCCTAACTATTATGAATATTTAAAAGCCAATGCTGCAACAATTCTTAATGGAACTTCATTTAACCAAGCTCTTTATAATGGTTTTAATGCAGGGAACATTACAGGAACTCTATCTTACACAGGTGGAGATGCTACAAAAGCGGTGTCTGAATTACAAGGTTTCAAAGCTTCTAAATTAGAACTTGTACTTTATACCACTACTGCAATGGGAGACGGTACTCAAGCCAATAACCCTTGGCTACAAGAGTTGCCAGATCCTATTACGAGAATGGCTTGGGATAACTACCTTACTATTTCTCCAGCAGACGCTAAAGAATTTGGTATCGAGAATGAATTAAATGCGAGAATGCAGTTAGATGGTACTGTGGTAAATCTTACTGTAAATGGTGTGAAATTAGAAAACGTTCCTGTTTTCATTCAGCCAGGTCAAGCAGAAGGTTCATTAGGTCTTGCTTTAGGTTATGGTAAAAAAGACTCAGGTAAAGTAGCTGAAACAGGTGTAAACGCTTATCCTTTATTTGATGGTTACAACACTGTAGTATCTAATGTTTCTATAGAAAAATCAGGAGCAGATGATCATGAATTTGCAGGCGTACAGCTTCAGAATACATTAATGGGTCGTTACGAAATCGCTAAAGAAGTAACATTAGATACTTACTTAAACGAAGACGTAAACAAGTGGAACAAACCATTAACAATGGAAACATTACAAGGTGCTCTACCAATTGGTAAAGTAGACCTTTGGGATGCTTTCGATGATACTGATGGCCCTCACTTTAATCTTTCTGTAGACCTTAACTCATGTATCGGTTGTGGAGCTTGTATCATTGCTTGTCAAGCAGAAAACAACGTACCTGTAGTAGGTAAAGAAGAGGTAAGAATGTCTAGAGATATGGCTTGGCTAAGAATCGATAGATATTACTCTGCTAAAGAAAAAATAGAAGTAAAAGAAGGTTTAGACAAAGGACTAGACGTTCCTAACCTTTATGATATATTAATTGAACCAAACGAAAGTCCTGATGTGATTTTCCAACCAGTAATGTGTCAGCACTGTAATCACGCACCTTGTGAAACAGTATGTCCTGTTGCTGCAACTTCTCACGGTAAGCAAGGTCAAAACCAAATGGCTTACAACAGATGTATCGGTACAAGATATTGTGCAAACAACTGTCCTTACAAAGTAAGAAGATTCAATTGGTTTACTTATAACTTGAATGATAAGTTTGACTTCAACATGAATAACGATTTAGGAAGAATGGTTCTAAATCCAGATGTTGTAGTAAGAACTAGAGGGGTAATGGAAAAATGTTCTATGTGTATCCAAATGACTCAAGCTACAATTCTAGAAGCTAAAAAAGAAGGCAGAAGAATTGAAGATGGAGAACTTAAAACAGCTTGTTCGCAGGCTTGTTCTACAGGAGCACTTAAATTCGGTGATATGAATGACAAATCATCAGAAGTAAGAGCATTATTCAATGACAAGAGAAAATATGTATTGCTAGAAGAAGTGGGTACTAAACCAAACGTATTCTACCATACAAAAGTGAGAAACAGAAAAGAAAACAACGTTTAAATAATATAAATAGGTAAAAAATGTCAGGACATTACGAAGCCCCTATTAGGGAACCGCTAATTATTGGTCACAAGACTTATCACGATATCACCGAAGATATTGCAAGACCTATCGAAGAAAGAGCCGGAAAACTCTGGTGGATTTCTTTTTGGGCAGCTCTAGTTCTATTTGTATACGGTTTTGGATGTATTGCTTACACCATTGGTACCGGTATCGGAGCTTGGGGACTAAACAAAACCATTAACTGGGGTTGGGATATTACTAACTTCGTTTGGTGGGTAGGTATTGGTCACGCAGGAACCTTAATCTCTGCAGTATTGTTATTATTTAGACAAAGATGGAGAATGTCTGTAAACCGTTCTGCAGAAGCGATGACGATTTTTGCAGTTGTACAGGCAGCTATCTTCCCAGTAATTCACATGGGTAGAGTTTGGGTAGGATATTGGGTATTCCCTTTACCAAACCAATTTGGTTCTCTTTGGACTAACTTTAACTCTCCACTACTTTGGGACGTATTTGCAATCTCTACTTACTTCTCTGTATCTACCGTATTCTGGTTCATGGGACTTATCCCAGACTTTGCGATGATTAGAGATAGAGCAAAAACGCCTTGGACTAAAAAGATTTATACATTCCTAGCATTCGGTTGGGGTGGTAAAGCAAAACACTGGCAAAGATTCGAAGAGTTATCTCTTGTATTAGCTGGTTTAGCAACACCACTTGTATTCTCAGTACACACCACGGTATCATTTGACTTCGCAACTTCGGTAATCAAAGGATGGCACTCTACCATCTACCCTCCTTACTTCGTAGCAGGTGCGATTTTCTCAGGATTTGCAATGGTACAAACCCTTCTATTAGTTGCTAGAAAAGTAGCACACTTAGAAGATTATATTACCATGTATCATATCGAAATCATGAACATCGTAATCATCGTAACAGGTGGTATGGTAACTGTAGCATATGCCGTAGAATACTTCATCGGTTGGTACTCAGGAAGTAGATATGAAGACTTTACTTATTTATCTCCAGGTGCTGCTACTGGTCCTTACTGGTGGGCATTCTGGGCACTAATTATCTGTAACTTAGTTGTTCCTGCTTCTTTCTGGTTCAAAAAATTAAGAACAAATATTATTTGGACTTTCTTCGTAGCATTAATCATCAACATCGGTATGTGGTTTGAAAGATTTGACATCATTGTTATCAACCTTTCTAGAGACTACTTACCAGGTTCTTGGACGATGTTTAAGCCAACGATTATAGACGTAGGAGTTTATTTAGGAACAATTGGTTTCTTCGGAGTATTATTCCTATTGTACGCTAGAACATTCCCTGTAATTGCACAGGCTGAATTGAAGACTATTTTGAAAATTTCAGGTGAAACTTATAAAGCAAAAGAAGGAGATGAGCACCACTAAAAGAATATATGGACTTTATGGCGATGACGACGATTTAATGAACGGCGTTAAAGCTTTCAGAGATAAAGGTATTGAAATTACCGAAGTGTATACTCCATTCCCAGTTCACGGACTAGATAAAGCTTTAGGTCTTAAGAAAACTAGAATTTCAGACGCAGCTTTTATCTATGCAGTTTATGGTGTTACCATTGGTGCTTTAGCAACTTGGTACATGATGAATCATGACTGGCCACAAAACATAGGTGGTAAACCAGCTTTCTGGTGGGCTCATAACATGCCAGCTTTTGTAGTTCCAATGTTTGAATTAATGGTATTCTGTGCTGCACACATGATGTCTCTTACTTTCTTAGTAAGAAATAAAATGTATCCTGGAGCTGCTCCCCAGAATCCAGACCCTAGAACTACGGATGATAAGTTTATGATGGAGTTTGTGTCTGAAGATGTAGAAACCATTAAACAGATGCTGATTGAAACAGGTGTAGAAGAAATAACTGTAAAAGATGCGTAATATGAAAAATATTTTAAAAATAACAACCATCTTGGGAATCTCAGTTATCGCGCTGAATTCTTGTGGACCAAAAGATAATCCGCCATTAGTTTACTTTCCGGATATGTATTTTCCTGTAGCTTATGACCCAATGTTAAAAACTGCTAGTAAAGCAGATGGACATTATGTAAGCAAAGAAAACGAAATCCCGGCTTTTGTAAATAACTACGGCTCTACTCTACTTTCTCCTGTAGAAGGTACGGTTCCTCAAGACAAGGAAGGAATTTTGCCAGAAGATAAAACTCCTAAAAATGTAGAAGAATATACTGCATTTTATGAAGAGTCAAAAAGTGTTACCGTTTCTCCTCTAGATCCTAAAAATAAAGAAAAAGATTTAGCAAGAGGTAAAAAATTATACGAAATGACCTGTGCAGCTTGTCACGGTGTGGGAGGTGATGGACAAGGTCCAATTGTACAAAGTGGTGCATATTCTGGTGTTCCTAATTACAAAGACAGACAGATTACAGTAGGTTCTACTCATTATGTAATTGTAAACGGAAGAAACTTAATGGGATCTTACGCTGGTCAATTAGCTCCTGCTGATAGATGGAGAGTAGCAATGTATGTAATGAGCGCTTTCAAAGCTGATGCTGTAGCTCCTGTAGCCGCTGCTGATGCAACTACAACTCAAACCAATACTAAATAATAAAAACAGAAAAAAATGTATAGTTTTTCACCAAAATTAAAATTGTATTCTATTATACTGATAGTTGTTGGATTGGTACTATTCGGTATTGGCTACATGTTAAATCATGGGTTAAATGAGTCTGCAATTCAGACAATGATGGATAATGTACACCATGGTACACAGCATCATACCCCAATGAACTCATCAGAATTAGTAGGGCCTCAAGATAATGCTGCACACTTAGAACATGCTACGCATCAGATTCATAATATGCCGTTCTCGGCTTTATTAACTGCTGCTATGTTATTCTTCGGAATCTCTGCTTGTGCTTTATTCTTTTTATCAATTCAGCATGCAGCTCACGCTGGTTGGTCTGTAATTGTAACAAGAGTGATGGAAGCAGTAGCTTCATTCATTCCAGTAGGTGGGATTGTTTTATTAATCTTAACCTTCTTAAATGTAGGAGGCATTGCTCATTTATACCACTGGATGGATCCGGATTTAACAAATCCTAATTCTCCAAACTTTGATGTTATCCTTTACGAAAAATCTAAATTCTTAAATATTCCTTTTTATGTAGTGAGAGTTCTTATCTACGTAATTGGAGCTTCTTTCTTCGTTTGGAAAATTAAGAAAGTTTCTAAGAGATTAGATGAAACTAAAGATAGAAAAGATTACAAAGCATTATACAACTGGAGTGTAGGTTACATTGCATTCTTCGGATTTGCTTCTGCAGCTTGGGCTTGGGATTTCTTAATGTCTATTGACCCTCACTGGTATTCTACGCTTTATATTTGGTATTCTATGGTATCTACTTTATCTAGTGCTGTTGCAGTAATCATTATTGTTGCAGTTTACTTAAAGAAAAAAGGGCTTTTACCACAGTTTAATGATAACCACTTACATGATTTAGCTAAATTCTTATTTGCTACTTCATTATTATGGACTTATTTATTCTTTGACCAATTCATGCTTTACTGGTATGCAAACATCCCAGAAGAAGTAAGATATTTCTTCGATAGATTTGCTTACTACAAGTACACTTTCTTACCAATGCTTATCATCAACTTCTTATTACCACTATTGGTATTAGTAAGTTCTAGCATCAAGAGAAATTACAAAGTAGTAACTACAATGGCTGTTCTAGTAATTCTAGGTCACTGGTTAGATTTCTTCAACATGATTATGCCAGGAACAGTAGGACCTTTCTGGAATAATGCATACACATTCTTATTAGTAGTAGGTGCATTCTTATTCATGGTAGGTTTATTCGTTTTAGTAGTAATGTCTGCATTATCTAAACTTAAATTGATTCCTGAAGGAAATCCTCTAGTAAAAGAATCTAAAATTTTTGAATATCCTTTCTAATTTCAGAAAGAAACATCATATAAATCCCAACTTATTGTTGGGATTTTTTTATTTTTGTATATAAATATTCATTTTATGAAACGTTTCCTTTTTCTAAGCATATTTTCATTGCTTTTTTTAATTGGTTGTAAAAAAGATGCAGTAGATGCAAGCAGTACAAAAGCCTTCCAAGAAAGTATTAATGACATGTCTTCTTCGCTTCCGACTATTAAACAAATTAAGTTTAATGAAGCTCTTTATATTCTAAAAACCTTTGGCGTAGATGCAGAAGGTGATATCGAAGAACTAAAAGCTCTTGGTAAACTTTTAGAAGGAAAAAAAGTGCCAGAAATTTTTGCAATGGCAGACAAAGTAGCACAAGAAAACGGAATCAACTGGGCAAGTACAGCTCCTCCTTCATTAGGTGAAATGAATATCTTCCAAAATATTACACCATCTGAAACAGATGTAAATGATGTTGCCGCAAATTCTTTGCAAATTACAACCAGTGAAGTTTCTGTAGATAGTGTTTTAGGACCAAAAGCTTTACAAATTGTTCCAAGATTATTAGATGCTGCAGGAAATAAAGTAGATTTCGAAAATGCAGCCTTAGAAACCACTTTAGAAGTTTCTAGCCAAGGTGTAAAACTTTTGACTTCAAAAAATTTAATGCAAAACAATCAATTCAAAGGATTTTTCATGAGATTTTCTTCTCTTCCTAAAGAGAAAGTAATAGACAATAAAATTGACATAAAAGTTACTGTAAAAACTTCTAAGAAAACCATTCAAATGACCAAAATGGGTGTAGATGTAAATCCTAACGCTCTTCTGATGCCTCAAAGCTCTGAAAATCCAGAAAATCTTGAAGGAACTCCAGAAGAAAATGCTACGGGAACAGATTCTCCAAAAGTAATTGGCGATCCAAAAAATACCGTTGTGAATTTCTTAAGCAACTTAAACAGTCAGAATTTAAAAGCAGCTTACAGTCAGTCAGAAAACCCGAATTGGGGTTCTTATGAAACATTTGCTAATCCTACATCTGGTTTTGGAACCGTGAAAAGTGTAGATGTAAACAATGTTTCTACTAAAGCGAATGCCAATAACACTGCAAGTGTAAATGCAACGTATACGGTAACAGATAAATCTGGAAACGCAACTTCACTTGATGTTTCTTATGGATTAAAAGCTACAGAAACAGGTTGGAAAATCACCAGCTATAAAATCAATTCTTCTCAAAAAAAATAAATTAAAATCCCATAAAATGGCAACGCAAGATTTAATCGCTAGATTAGAAAGCACAATTCAGAATATTCCAGATTTCCCAATCGAAGGAATACAATTCAAAGACATTACGCCCATTTTCTTAAATCCTAAATTATACGAAGACGTAATTGCAGATTTAGTAGAATTCAGCAAAGGAAAAGTAGACGTAGTGTGCGGAATAGAAAGCAGAGGCTATCTCTTCGGAATTGCAATTGCTGTTGCCCTAGAAGTTCCATTTATTTTAATTAGAAAAAAAGGAAAACTTCCTCCTCCATTTATTTCAGAAAAATACGATTTAGAATACGGAACTGCCGAAATAGAAATGCGCACGAACCAAATTCAACCAAATCAAAGAGTTTTGATTCACGATGATTTATTAGCAACAGGCGGAACAACTGAAGCTGCCGCTAAATTGGTTGAAAAACAAGGCGCAAAAGTAACACAGTTCAGTTTTTTAATTGGTCTTAAAGATTTACACGGCGAAGATAAACTGAAACAGTTTGACGCTGAAGTGTACAGTATTCTGAACTATTAATTTTTAGATTTTGTTTTTTCTAATTCTTTCTTCAGCTCATTAATCTGTTGCTGAAGATAATTTATTTCTGTAGCCTTAGAATTCGGCGCATAATGCCATCTCAATTTAATTTCTTTATTGAGCAAATCTGCTGCGTCTAATTTCTGAGAATCTATAAAATTTTGATCATTGAGAATGGTAATGTCTAGAAATTTTTCACCATTTTCTTCTTCCGCTTTATAATTTACAATAGCCAATTCAGGGTTTTGTTTTTGAATGGTATCAATATATTCTTCGGCATCTGATTTCAATTTTTCGGCATTCCACTTTTTCTGAGTCAATAAAATACTTGGAAACAGCACCAATAAAGAGATAATGGTAATGATTAGAATATCTTTTTTATTTCTTTTTTCCACTTTTTCGAGATAATATTTTTGATATCCCAAAACAATGCTCAAAATCCAAGTTCCCACTCCTATGAAAAAACAATTAATGAGATAATAATACATCCCGCCAAAGAAAAAATCCCAATTCAAATTTGCAATTCCATAACCAGCTGTACACAATGGAGGAATACATGCCGTGGCTACTGCAACTCCTGCAATTACTTTGATGGCTTCCTTTCTGATGATTCCTAAAAACCATGCAAAACCACCAAAAAGCGCTAACATACAATCGAAAATAGTAGCTTCTTTAAACGCTGCTAATTGTGACGTCTCTTGATGAAATGGCGATATTAAAAAATAAATAGTAGAAGCCACCAAACTGGTAACAATCATTATCGCCCAGTTATAAAGACTAAGTTTTACCAAATTTTTATTGTGAATAGACAAACCAAAAGAAAGTCCTACCACTGGTCCCATTAATGGAGATATAAGCATCGCTCCAATTACTGCAGCAGGAGAATTGATATTAAGACCAATACTTGCAATCGCCATAGACAAAACAAGTAACCACAAGTTATGTCCACGGAAATAAACACCTTCTTCTATTTCTGCAAAGGTAAAACGCTCATCTTCTTCTCTTGGTAATGCTAATGTTCTTTTAAGCTTATGATAAGGCATATCAAATGATTTTTTTCAAAAGTAAGCAATTTCTACGCTATTTTTTTTGTAAATTTATACAAGAATTCATTGACAATGAATAGGTTTTCCGCATTATATAAAAGAATATTAATTTTAGTAGTCTCCATTCTCATTTTTGTCTTATTGGGAGCATTAGCACTTATGTATTCCGAAGAAATGAGATTTCTAGACGCGGTTTGGTACAGTATTATGACGCTCACAACCGTAGGTTTTGGAGTGCCTGATAATTTCTCAGATTTAGGAAAAATCATTACTATTTTTTTAATGCTTTTCGGTGTGGGAGCTGTGCTTTATGGTTTAACAGCACTTGCATTAGAATTCTTTAACGGAAATTTCGCCAAAGAATACAAACAAAATCTCATCAAACGCAATATGAAAAATTTAGAAAATCACATCATCATTTGTGGTTTCGGGAGAAATGGCAGACAAGCTGCCAGAAAACTTATTCTCCACAAAAAACCTTTTGTTATTATTGACAAAAAACCGCTAGAAAATAGAGATGATGAGTTCCGCAATACTATTTTTATCCACGGAAATGCAGTAGAAGATGAAATCTTGATCAAAGCTGGAGTAGAAAAAGCCAATGGAATCATCGCCTGTTTACCATCTGATGCAGATAATCTTTTTATTGTAATCAGTTCCAAAGAATTGAATCCAAAAATTAAAGTCATCAGTAGAGCTTCTAACAGCAGTACCATCAAAAAATTGAAAACTGCAGGCGCAGAAAATGTTATTATGCCTGATAAAATTGGTGGCGAACACATGGCTTCTCTTCTTATTACGCCAGATTTGGTAGAATTTATTGACAATATTGTGTTGGAAGGCACCAAAAAAATTAATGTTTTAGAAATTTATACGGATAAACTTTCCAAAGAATTTATCGGCAAAAAATTAGAAGAATTAAAAATTTTCCCAAAAACAGGTTGTAAAATTGTAGGCTACAAAGACGTTCATGGAGAATACATCATCAATCCTGACGAAAGTAAACTCATAGAACCGAATAGTTGTATTTTCATTCTTGGGCAACCTCATCAGATTGAAAACCTACAAAACATGTATCCTCAATAAGACAAATATTTCTCATAAAAACCCTAACTGAAAACCACTGAAAATAAATATTGTATATCACAATAGAAACTATTATTTTTGCATTTCAATTTCAAAATTATGACAGACAAGCATAAAAGCAAAAAAGAGCTAGAGAACGAAGGAAAAGAAACGGTAGAAATTTTTCAAGATTTAGACCAAACCGCGCTCAAAACAGAGATGTTCATTGAAAAATACGCTAAACAAATCGGGATTATTTTCGGTGCTGTAGTATTAGCGGTTTTAGGATACTTTGCTTACCAACAATTCATTGCAAATCCTAAAAACGAAGAAGCTACACTGAGCTATCTGGCTGCTCAAAAAAACCTTTCTGAAGGGAAAGATGATATCGCACTAGGTGGAAAATCTGCTGCAAATCCAGGATTCAAAGGTACTTATGAGCAATTTACTAGCACTGATGCAGGTAAACTTTCTGCTTACAATGCAGGTTTACTAAAATTCAAAGAAGGTAAATACCAAGAAGCTTACGATTTATTAGACAAGTTTTCTTCTGATAATAAAATCTTAATGGCTCTAAAATATGGAGCAATGGGAGATGCTCAAGCAAATCTTAATAAAAATGAAGATGCACTTTCTCTTTTAGACAAAGCTGCTTCTGCTTCTGATGATGCTTACACTTCTTATTACTTTACAAGAAAAGCTGGTTTACTAGCACTTGCAATGAAGAAAAACGCTGAAGCTAAAAAATACTTCGAAACCATCGAAGAAAAATATGCAGATTATGACGGCGGCACTTCTGATGCTTATATAGAAATGGTAAAAAACTTTTAAAAATATAAAATGGCAACTGTAAATCTTTCGGATTACAAACCATTACAAATCTCAAATGCTGATTCTTTTAGAATCGGCATTGTTGTTTCAGATTGGAATGATTTTGTAACATATAACCTTCGCGATGCAGCGATACAAATTCTAGAAAAAGAAGGCGTAAAAAAAGAAAATATAGAAATTTTCTCTGTTCCTGGCGCATTTGAGCTAAGCTACGCTTGCATGCAATTGTGTGCTGCAGAAAACCACGATGCAGTGATTGCGATTGGCAATGTAATCAGAGGAGAAACTCCACATTTTGATTACGTTTGTAGCGCCGTAGCTCAAGGAATTAAAGATTGTAATGTAATGACAGATGTTCCGGCTATTTTCTGTGTTTTGACAGATGATAACAAGGAACAATCTTTAGCAAGAAGTGGCGGAAACCTTGGAAACAAAGGTGTAGAAGCTGCAGTAACTGCTCTTAGAATGATTGAATTCAGAAGAAATTTGAATAAATAATCAAATTCTACACACAAATCTCAAAATTGTATTAAAATGTATCTTCAAAAAGTAAAACCTTTTCTCTATTTAGGAATTTTTTACCTTATCGTTTCCTTTTTATTAAGGTTAGTATTTGTATTCCACCCTATTACCACTGCAGATTTTTCTTTTGCAGAAGTACTGAAGGTTACTTCACTAGGATTAGTGAATGACATTTTGGTATTTACAATTGCCAGTAGCTTTTTAGCACTTTATTTTTTATTCCTGTCAAACGGTAAATATCAAAAACCTTACGGACAAATCATCCTAGGAGTTCTGGTTCTTGCTTTTATATACATTTTGGCTACCCCGAATAATATTTTCAAACAATATGGAGGTGGCGTAGTAAAAATTGTTTTAGCATTTTTGGGACTTAAAATTTTATTTTTTGCACTGATGCTGTTTTTACCAAAACAAAGGCTCAAAATCAGAAACAGTTTATACTTTACCACGCTATTCTTGTACGTGCTTTTGATTATTTTCAATGCCGTTTCAGAATATTTCTTCTACAATGAATTTGGGGTTCGTTATAATTTTATCGCAGTAGATTATCTTATTTACACCACCGAAGTTATAGGAAACATTATGGAAAGTTATCCTATCATTCCTTTGTTTACTGCTATTTTTGTGGTAACAGGATTGGCAACTTGGTGGATTTACAAAAAAACCAAAGACAGCCTTTTACAATTACCTAATTTGGTTCAAAAACTTACTTTATTGGGTGTTTTTGCTGTTTTATTGGGAATCAGTTTAAGCTTTGCAGAGAAAATTAACCTTAAAAAAGGAAATATTTTCCAACAGGAAATCGCAGCAAACGGAATGGTAAAATTCTACGAAGCGTTTAGCAATAATACGTTAGATTTTTTCACCTTCTATCCTACTGTTGACCAAAAAACCGCAGAAAAAAACACTCTGATTCCTTTAGGAACCACTACTTTAAATAGAACTATCACTTCTGATAAACCAGAATTACAAAAAAATGTGGTACTCATTTCTATAGAAAGTTTGTCTGCAGCTTACATGAAAGCTTATGGTTACGAAGAAAGTGTAACTCCTTTCTTAGACCAATTGGCTCAAAAAAGTTTATTTTTCACCAATTTATACGCTACAGGAAACAGAACCGTAAGAGGTTTAGAAGCATTAACGCTTTGTATTCCTCCAACTGCAGGAGAAAGTGTAATTAAAAGAGAAAAAGAAAACAAAAATAAATTTACCACAGGAAGCGTATTTAAGTCAAAAGGTTACAGCGTAAAATATTTATACGGTGGTTACAGTTATTTTGACAATATGAAAGATTTCTACGGAGGAAATGGCTACGAAATTGTAGATAGAGATAATTTCACTCCAGAAGAAATCACTTTTGCAAATGTTTGGGGAGTTTGTGACGAAGATATGGCCAAAAAAGCCATCAGCGAAATGAACAAAGATAATGAAGCTGGTAAACCTTTCTTCCATCATTGGATGACGGTTTCTAACCACAGACCTTTTACTTATCCAGAAGGGAAAATAGACATTCCTGCAGATTCTAAATCTAGAAAAGGTGGCGTAAAATACACCGATTATTCTATCATGAAATTTTTTGAAATGGCTCAAAAACAGCCTTGGTTCAAAAATACCGTTTTCGTGATTGTAGCAGACCATTGTTCGTCTAGTGCTGGTAAAACAGAACTCCCAATGGATAAATACAGAATTCCGGCGATGATTTACGCACCAGAATTTGTAGCACCACAGAAATTCTCACAAGTTACTTCTCAGATAGATGTAATGCCTACTGTTTTGGGATTATTAAATTTCAAATATCAATCTAAATTTTTAGGTCAAGATGTTTTCTCCAAAAATTTCGTTCCTAGAGCGTATATTGCAACATATCAAGATTTAGGATTCATAAAAGACAATTACCTTACGGTGATTTCTCCCACTAAAAATATTAAGCAATATCAATTAGTACAAAAACCTAATACCAATACCACAACTGAGTTTAACATTTATTACACCGAAAATCTTTTACAAGACAATCCTAGAAAAGATTTGGTAGATCAAACCATTTCAAATTATCAAAGTACAAGCTTTTGGCTAAAAAATAAAATGCTCGACAAATAATTTTTTATTACATTTATCCATCATTAAATCTAAAATTTTAAAATTATGAAATGGACAAACGATAGAGCAGATAATGTAGATGATAGAAGAGGTTCTGGTGGTGGCGGAATGCTAGTTGGAGGTGGACTAGGAACCTTAATTATTGCTGCCATTATATTTTTCTTGGGAGGTGATCCTTCTGCTATTTTAAGTAACGGTGTTGGAAACGCTCCTCAAACGGAACAAAGAGAACTCACTGCCGAAGAAGTTCAGGTAAAAGAATTTGTAAGAATGCTTTCTGCAGAAAATAACCAAACTTGGACTAAAATTTTCTCAGAAAACGGAATGCAATACAGAGAACCGAAAATTGTACTCTTCGAAAATGTAACGCAATCTGGCTGCGGAACTGCACAAGCTGCGATGGGACCTTTTTATTGCCCTGCAGATGAAACGGTTTACATGGATATGAGTTTCTTTGGGGAAATGCAACAGAAATTTGGCGCTCGAGTTACAGAATTTACGGTGGCCTATGTTTTAGCTCATGAAATTGGGCATCACATCCAGACGATTTTAGGAACTACTCAACAGGTAGATAAAATGCGCAGAAGTGGACAATATTCTGAGGGTGAAATGAATAGAACTTCAGTAGCTACAGAATTACAAGCAGATTTCTACGCAGGTTTATGGGCAAAACAAACCGATAACAGAGAAAAATTCCTTGATCCTCAAGATATTCAGAGTGCTATGGAAGCGGCTGCAGCAGTAGGTGATGATAATATTCAAAAAAGAACGGCGGGTTATGTAAACCAAGAAGCTTTTACTCATGGTAGCTCGAAACAACGTGTGGAATGGTTCATGAAAGGTTATAATTCTGGAGATATAACCCAAGGAAATACTTTTGACCAACTATTAAGATAATATCAAGATGAAAACCCATCATTTATTAATTCCAAAAAATATTATTCTTCCCATATCAATACTAGGATTTATATCTACTGTGATAGGCACTTTACTAAAACTCTCTCATTGGAGTTTTGGAATATTTACTCCAAATTTAGTACTATCAATTTCAATTGTTTTTACGTTGCTTGCAATTTTTGTAGTTTTATTAGATATTATTAAAAATCCTATAAAAAATAAATTTTTATGGATTATTCCACTACTATTTGTAGGAAATATTGTTTCAATGATTTATTTAATTAATAGAGAATCTCATATAAGAAGAGCATTAAGATAATAGCAAATCCCGAACATTTTCGGGATTTATTTTTTTAATTTTGAAAACAATCGACGCTCGCTTCGCTCGCGCCTTTTCAATTCTACTTTAGACCTTTGAAAAACTCCCACATCACGATTCCACCGCAAACCGAAACATTTAGAGAATGTTTGGTTCCCAACTGTGGAATTTCTAGACATTCATCTAAATCGGCTAAAATTTCATCAGAAATTCCGTCTACTTCATTGCCTAAAACCAAAGCATATTTCTTGGTTTTATCAATTTCAAAATCTGTAATCATCACAGAATTAGTAGTTTGTTCAATCCCAACAATTTCATAACCTAACGTTTTTAAATCTATGACGGCTTCTTTTACATTCTCATAAAATTGCCAATCTACACTTTCGGTTGCGCCAAGTGCTGCTTTGTGAATTTCTCTGTGAGGTGGTTTCGGAGTAATGCCACAAAGAATAATTTTCTCCACCAAAAAAGCATCTGCAGTTCGGAAAGCCGCACCTACATTATGCATACTTCTTACATTATCTAAAATCACCACCAACGGAATTTTCTCCGTCTTTTTGAAGGTTTCTACATCTATTCTTCCTAATTCTTCTAATTTCAGTTTTTTGGTAGGTTGCATTTTCGTATTTTTGGCAAAATTAAGATTTTCCTACGCAAAGGCGCAATATAAATTTTGATTTTCAGAATGCTTTTAAGGCGCAACGATTTTGTCTTTGACAAAATTTTTATTTTTTTTAAATAAATCATTCATCTCTGATGAATCTTTGCGACTTAAAAACAGTAATTTTGTAAAAAATAATTTTAAAAATATCTTGCGCCTTTGCGTTAAAGACAAGAATATGGCTAAAAAAGAAACTCCGTTAATGACTCAGTACAATACCATCAAGGCGAAATATCCAGATGCGCTGTTGCTTTTCAGAGTGGGAGATTTCTACGAAACTTTCGGACAAGATGCCATAAAAACTTCTCAGATTTTAGGAATTGTTCTTACCAAAAGAGCCAATGGAGAAGGTCATATTGAGTTAGCAGGTTTTCCGCATCATTCTGTAGATTCTTACTTGCCAAAATTGGTAAGAGCTGGAATGCGTGTTGCGATTTGCGACCAATTGGAAGACCCAAAAATGGTGAAAGGAATCGTGAAACGTGGTGTTACAGAATTGGTAACTCCCGGTGTTACGTTTAACGAACAAGTTCTCAATTCCAAGAAAAATAATTTCTTGCTTTCTCTTCACAAGGAAAAAGAGAAATACGGGATTGCTTTGGTAGATGTTTCTACGGGAGAATTTCTTGTGGCAGAAGGAAATTTAGAGAAATTACTGCACATTGTTCATACTTTTGATCCTGCTGAAATTATTTACCAAAGAACCGCCGAAATTCCTTCTCAACTTAAAAATAAAAACTGTTTTAAGCTAGAAGATTGGGCGTATCAATATAATTTTGCCTACGAAAAACTGAATTCCCATTTTAAAACCAAATCTCTAAAAGGTTTCGGGATTGAAGAACAAAAATTGGGGATTACAGCAGCTGGAGCGATTTTCGCTTATTTAGTAGAAGATACTCATCACGCTCTTTTACAACACATTACCAAAATACAAAGCATTCCTCAAGATGATTATTTGATGATGGATAATTTCACTTTGAGAAATTTAGAAATTGTACATTCTAGCAGTTTTCAAGGGAAATCTTTGCTCGATATTATTGATAAAACTTCCACAGCAATGGGAGGAAGATTGCTTCGCCGAAGATTAATTTTACCTTTAAAATCAGTAAACGAAATCAACCGAAGACTTTCTTTAATCGAGTTTTTCAACAAAGAAGATTCTTTGAAATTTGAAATTTTAGATTTATTAAAAGGAATTTCAGATTTAGACCGATTGGTTGGAAAATTGGCTGCCGAAAAAATTTCACCGAAAGAACTCGGTTACCTTCGTCAGAGTTTAATTAATATTCAGAAAATCAGAGAATTATTGAGTTCTCATCACGATGTTTTAACTTGGCTAGAACCGCTGAACAATTTGGAAGAGCTTATATCTTATCTTCTGAATCATTTGAATGAAGAACTTCCGGTAAACCTCAACAAAGGAAATGTTATTAAATCTGAAGTTTCGGAAGAACTCGATAGATTGAGAAATCTTCAAAGCAAAGGAAAAGGTTTTTTGGATGAAATGTGCCAAAGAGAAATCGAAAGAACAGGAATTTCTTCCCTGAAAATTGATTTTAATAATGTTTTTGGTTACTACATCGAGGTTAGAAATACGCACAAAGATAAAGTTCCAGAAGATTGGATTCGTAAACAAACGTTGGTAAATGCAGAGCGCTACATCACCGAAGAATTGAAGGAATACGAAACTCAAATTCTCGGTGCAGAAGAAAAAATTTCGCAGATTGAGCACCAATTGTATCGTCAGGTTTGCGAAAATGTGATGATGTATATTGACCAAATTCAGGAAAATTCAAATTTAATTGCGCAGTTAGATTGTGCGGTCTCACTTTCTGAATTAGCAATTTCTGAAAATTATACCAAGCCCGTTCTCAACGAAACTTTTGCGATTGATATCAAAGAAGGAAGACATCCAATTATAGAAAAATCACTTCCTTTAGGAGAAAAATATATTCCGAATGATGTTTTTCTAGATAAAGACGCTCAACAAATTATTATGGTTACCGGACCAAATATGGCGGGTAAATCTGCAATTTTGAGACAAACGGCAATTATTTGTTTATTGGCACAAATCGGAAGTTTCGTCCCTGCAAAACATGCCGAAATTGGCATTTTAGATAAAATTTTTACAAGAGTTGGCGCTACCGATAATATTTCTGCTGGGGAATCTACTTTTATGGTAGAAATGAACGAAGCGGCGAATATTTTGAATAATATTTCTGAAAGAAGTTTGATTTTGCTTGATGAAATCGGACGTGGAACCTCTACTTATGACGGGGTTTCCATCGCTTGGGCGATTGCAGAATATCTTCATCAGCATTCTACTCAACCGAAAACACTTTTCGCCACGCATTACCACGAACTCAACGAAATGAGTGTAAATTTTGAGAGAATTAAAAATTTCCACGTGACAATTCAGGAAAATAAAGGCAATATTATTTTCCTCCGAAAATTGGTTTCTGGTGGTAGCGAACACAGTTTCGGGATTCACGTGGCAAAATTGGCAGGAATGCCTTCTAAAGTGGTGAACAGGGCTTCTGAAATTTTAAAAACTTTAGAAGATTCTCGTTCCAACAGTGGTTCTACCGAAAAAATAAAACGAGTAACCGAAGAAAATCTTCAGCTTTCTTTCTTCCAACTCGATGATCCTGTTTTGGAAAATATCAGAGAAGAACTCACGAAAATTGACATCAATACTTTAACGCCGATTGAAGCCTTAATGAAGTTGAATGCGATAAAGAAGATGATTGGGAAGTAAGGTTTTAATGTATTGATTAGTCAAACGTCAAATAAAGAGGAACTTTAAATCTTTGTCTTGCTGGAAGATTATTAATTAAAGCTGGTGACCATTTAACATCAACTTTTTTTATTGCGTTTAAAGCTTCTTTATTGAATTGTTTATTCTCACCAGAAACGGAAAAATCACCTAAAGAACCATCTTTTTGAACCACGAAAACAATTACTGTAGAAATTCTACCTTTCTTTTTATAATTTACTTTTGAGGTATCAAAGTTTATCATTATTAATTTTTTAAAAACTTCAAAACCTTCTGGGAATTCAGCATCTTTGTCTTTGCTATAATAAATTTTTACTTTTTTCCCATCAATAATTGTGTCTTTTACTTGCCCAAAAACAAAGCCACTAAAACTAAGAGTGAAAAGTAAAATTAGTTTTCTCATATTAATCAAAATTCATGGTTATGGGCATTCTAAATCTTTGTCTTACAGGCTGGGAATTAACTAAAGCTGGTGACCATTTGTCTTTAACTCTTTTCACTGTAGCAATTGCTTCTTCCATAAATTTCACGTAATCTCCTTCTGCTGTGATATTAGTTAAGCTCCCATCTCTTTCTACGATGAATGTGATAACAATTCTAAAAACAGCTTTTCTTTTTTCTACTTTTATATTTTTATGATTAAAAGACTCTGCAAACTTACTTCTAAATGCATTCAGTCCACCTGGAAACTCTGCCTCTTTATCAACTTTTTCATATACATTGCTAAAAGAGTCTGATGGATATTCATTTTTAGAAGAATTTTGAGCTTCTTGTCCGAAAATTAAGCTGCTAGAAACTACAGCGATAAGGTAAATTAGTTTTTTCATGTATAGAGAATTATCAGTTTTTTTTACACACAATTACTTAATAAGCAATTGTTTATAGGTTTTAAATTATTTAAAATTCATACTGAGTGGCATTCTTAATATGTGTCTTACCACTAAGTTGTTCACTTTTGCTGGAGCATATTTCGTTTTAATGGATTTCAGCGCTCTTTCAGCTTCTTTGTTGAAGGATTCATTTTCTCCGATAGCTTTTACATATAAAATGCTTCCATCTACTTCTACTACATAATACACCACAGTTTTCAGTGTTCCACCATCTGTTTTTTCTAAAGCAAAAGTATCAAAATTCTGAGAAAATTCTTTTCTAAAAGCACTCATCCCTCCTGGAAATGAAGGTTCGGTGTCTATCATAAAAGTAACGGTAGAAATATCTACTAAATTGGCCACTTCTATGGGAATATCTTCTTTACTTAAATTTTTGATAGGCTCTTGTGCGAAAAACACACCCATAAAAAATACAGCTGTTAATACAATAAATTTTTTCATCGTTTGTTTTTATCAAAGATACAATAATATGATTTTTAATTACAAATATTTCTTAACAACTATATTTCTATTTCTAGCAGAGGCTTCCATCGCTACCGTTTTCAGAGATATTTTTTGGTTACGGGCTTATTTTGGCGATGTTTTGGTGGTGATTCTTATATATACTTTTATGCTAACTTTCCTTGATATTAAAAACAAAATGCTCCTCAACATTGGGGTTTTCTTATTTGCTTGCGTCATAGAATTCGCTCAATATTTTCATTTTGCAGAATTATTAGGCTTTCAAGACAATACAATTGCCATGATTGTCCTCGGAAATTCATTTTCTTGGATTGATATTTTGTGCTATGCAATGGGTTCTTTTTGTATTTTTACTTTCCATAAGATTTTAAAATGAGACTATCACTTCTATTCATATTTTTATCCATTTTCGGATTTTCACAAACCGAAACTTATCAATTTTCTAAGATTCCATCTAGCATTTCCGTGCCGATTTCTTTGCCGATTTCAGAAATCCAAAGATTAACGAATCAATCCATCACAGGAACACTTTACGAAGACCAATCTTATGAAAATAATGACAATGACCAACTGAAAACCAAAGTAGAAAAAGATGGTGAAATCGTGATGAAAGCATTAACCAACAACCGATTACTATTTTCTGTTCCGCTTAAAATTTGGGCAGAAAAAGGCATCGGAACGCTCGGTTTATACTCTTATCAAGAAACCCAATTCAGAGTGGTGATGAATTTTATTTCATCAGTAGAATTTCTACAAAATTGGCAAGTAAAAACCACTACTTCTACCGCTGGTTTTGTATGGAAAGAAAAACCAGTCTTAGATTTTGGGAAAATAAAATTTCCTTTAGCCAGCGTCATTGAAAAAATTCTGGTGAAACAACAAAAGGATTTTACCACTGTGATTGATGCGCAAATCCAACAAAAAATGAATCTTCAACCGTATATTCTCAAAGTGTGGAATAATTTTTCTGAACCAATGAAGATTTCTGATGAATACAACACTTGGCTGAAAATTACACCTCAAACCGTGAAAATGTCGCCTCTAGAAATTTACCTTGACAAGATGAAAACTACAGTTTCCATTGATTTATTTTCGGAAACTTTTGTGGGGACCAAACCTTCGAAAAATCCTTTGGTGAATGCGGTTCCTTATTTTACTCCTGCTCAAAATTTGGGTAGAGAATTTTTACTCAAAACCACCACGAATATTCCTTTTTCTGAAGCTACTGCAATTGCCAAAAAACAATTTCAAGGCAAAAAATTTCCTTTTAATGAAGGAAAATCAAAAATTAAAGTAGAAGACATAAAAGTCTATGCTGAAAACGAAAATGTAGTCATCGAAATTCAAACTTCGGGAAAAGTAAATGGCATTTCTTATATCAAAGGAAAACTAATTTATGATGCACAAAAACATAAAATAGGATTCACCAAATCTGATTTTAAACTGAAAACCAAAAATATTTTTCACAAAGCGATTACTTCACTTTTTGAAGGAAAAATCGTGAAAATGATTGAACAAGACTACGGAATTCCCTTCTTAGACCTCGAAAACGCATCAAAAAAATCTATTGAAGAAAGCTTCAACAAAGAATACCAAAAAGGATTTAAACTTTCGGGAAAAGTAATGGATTTTAAACCTACAGAATTCTTAATTTCTGAGGACCATATCACAACGGTAGTCGATACTTATGCAAAAGTAGAACTGAAAATCGAAGGAATGAGTTTTTAATTTTTAGCATTCAAATCCTGCGCAATCAGCCATGCTTCGCTCCAACACGCTTGGAAATTAAATCCACCAGTTACGGCATCTATATTCAGAACTTCTCCTGCAATGTAGAAATTTTCCAAAATTTTAGATTCCATCGTTTTGAAGTTTATCTCCTTCAAATCCACTCCACCTGCGGTTACAAATTCGTCTTTAAAGGTAGATTTTCCTTTGACTTGCATGGTGTTTTCGCAGAGATTTTCTAGAATTTTTTGGAGTTCTTGCTTCGTGATGTGCGAAATATTTTTTTCCAAATCTACTTTAGACAACCAAAGAATTCTATGCCAAAAACGAGTCGTAATTTCAAAAATTTTCGCATTCCCAATAGTTTTCTTGGGATTTTCTTCTCTATAATTTTTGAAAACTTCTTCCGCTTGTTCTTTATCAATTCCTACGAAATTGACTTTAATCTCGAAGTTATATTTCAAATCTGCGAGTTCTCTCGCTTTCCAAGCTGAAAGTTTCAGAATTGCAGGCCCAGAAAGTCCCCAATGTGTAATGAGAAGTGGTCCAAATTCTTCCATTTTCAATTTTGGAATAGAAACTTCTGCATAAGGAAAACTCGTTCCCATTAAATCATTCAGTACATCATTTTTTATGTTAAAAGTAAATAATGACGGAACTGGCGAAACAATTTTATGCCCTAAATTTTCAATCATTTTCAAAGATTTCGGCGAACTTCCTGTGGTATAAACCAAATAATCGGTGAGGATTTCTCCTTCTTTGGTGATGATTTTATAGCCTTCTTCTAATTTCTGAATTTCTAAAACGACTGATTGTGTTTTGATTTCAAAATTTTTAGACTGAACTTCTTTCAAGAAACAATCCATAATGGTTTGAGAGGAATTACTTTCTGGGAAAATTCTGTTGTCATCTTCTATCTTCAACGAAACATTTCGTTGAGCGAACCAATCCATCGTATCTCCTGGTTGAAATTTGTGAAAAACGCTTAGCAATTCTTTATTTCCTCTCGGGTAAAATTTCACCAATTCACGAGGATCAAAGCAGGCGTGAGTTACATTGCATCTTCCGCCTCCAGAGATTTTTACTTTCTGCAAAACATCTTGATTTTGTTCGAGAATGGTAACTTGAAATTTATTTTCGTCGAGGTTTGCAGCACAGAAAAATCCTGCAGCGCCACCTCCAATAATGGTAATTTTCTTTTTCATTTTTTATATGTTCTTTTGTCTTGAAACAAAAGAACCAAAAGTTCAAGACTTGAATTCTCGGCTAAAATTTGCTACAAAATTCTAAAATCCCTGAAACTCGCTTTGCTCAAACAGCAGGAATTTTTCAACGAATTTTATTTCAAATCTTTTAACGCCTCCGAATTCATAGGTCGTTATAATAATTTTCTGCAAAAATACGATTTTTTAAAACCATGATTATTGCGTATTTTTGAGGCTTGAAAAAAATATGATTTTATAACGGAATTGCGCCCCGAGTTGAGTGGAGCTCTCCCGAAAAAATATTTTTTAAAGAATGTAAAAAATATTTTTTTCGGGAAGCGGGAACGGAACGAGGAATTTGGCGCCATAAAAAATAAAAATTTATGATTTACTACCATAAACATGAAGTTCGCTGGAGCGATATAGATGCCAACAGACATTTAGCCAACTCTTCTTATGTGCAATATTGTGCGCAAACGAGAATGGCTTTTATGACAAAACACAAAATGGGCGTTGCTCAACTCAATAGATGGGGAATTGGCCCTGTGATTTTGCACGAAAGATATTCTTTTTTCAAGGAAGTTTACGCTGACCAAGAAGTGATTGTTTCGCTAGAAATTTCTGGAAGTTCTGAAGATGCAAGTATTTATCAGTTCACACACAAGTTCTATTTACCAGACGGGACACATTGCGCAACTGCCGAAGCAACGGGAGTTTGGATTGATATGATGCTCAGAAAAACCACCACTCCGCCAGATGATATTTTGGTGGTGATGAATCAGTTTAAAACCGAAAACACTAAACTGCTTTCTAGAGAAGACATTAAAGCATTGCCTTTCCGTCCGGAAAATATAGATGCAAGTTTAATGGATTTAAATCGTTAAATTTTAAAAATTTAGAGTCAAAATTTTTGGCTCATTTTACGCTTTACAATTATGTTAGAAGATAAAAAACCTCAATTAACGCCAATTTCTGAATTAGGAGAATTTGGATTGATTAAACACCTTACCAAAAATTTTCCGATTAAGAATTCTTCCACTGAACGTTCTATTGGTGATGATGCTGCAATCATCAATCCTGAAGGGAAAAAAGTAGTGATTACGTCTGATGTTTTAGCAGAAGGAGTGCATTTTAATTTGGGCTATGTTCCATTAAAACATTTAGGATACAAAGCAGTTGTGGTGAACTTAAGCGATATTGCCGCAATGAACGCTGTTCCTACACAGATTTTGGTTTCTATGGCGGTTTCTAACAGATTTCCTGTGGAAGCTCTTGATGAAATTTACGATGGAATTTACAGAGCTTGTGAAAAATACAATGTAGATTTAGTAGGTGGTGATACTACCAGTTCTACGTCTGGCTTGGTAATTACGATTACTGCAATTGGATTAGAAAATTCTGAAAATTTAGTGACCAGAAATGATGCAAAACCTAATGATTTATTAGTAGTTACCGGAGATTTAGGTGGCGCTTATATGGGTTTACAAATTTTGGAAAGAGAACATACCGTTTATCTAGCTAACCCAAATATGCAACCAGAAATGGAAGGCTACGATTACATTTTGGAACGTCAATTAAAACCTGAAGCAAGAACAGACATCAAGAAAACTTTAGAAGAACTCGACATAAAACCGACTTCTATGATTGATGTTTCTGATGGTTTAGCTTCGGAAATACTGCATCTTTCTGACCAAAGCAAAGTAGGTTTCAGATTGTATGAAGAAAAAATTCCTTTAGACACACTTACGATTACTACTGCAGATGAATTTAACCTGAATCCTGCAATGTGTGCATTAAGCGGCGGTGAAGATTATGAATTGCTGTTCACCATTTCTCCAAATGATTACGAAAAACTAAGAAATCATCCAGATTTTACGGTAATTGGTCATGCTGTAGATTTGGAACAGGGTAATTTTATGGTTTTACGAGGAAGCAACGAACTGGCTCAAATTACCGCACAAGGTTGGGATGCTTTTTTGAAGAGATAAAAATGAAAGCCACCAAATTAGGTGGCTTTTTTTATATTTTCACTTCAGCAAAACTCGCTAAAATCTTAGGATGAATGAGCTCTTCCATATTGACTGAAATATCATTTTTCTCAATAATAGGTTTTTCAAAATCTTTTTCGTTAAAGAATTTTAAACTCCATTCTCCATGATTGTATTCTAACCAAGAGAGATTTTCAATCCAGTCACCTGAATTCAGGTAATGAACACTTCCTTTTTCCCTTGTCCAAATTTTATCTGCCGGTTGATGAATATGTCCGCAAATCACATAATCATAATGATTGTTGATGGCAATTTCAGTGGCTTTTTTCTCAAAATCTCCAATAAATTTCACCGCTTTTTTTACAGAATTTTTCACTTTTTTAGAAAGCGAAACTTTTCCTTTCCCGAATTTTTCTAAAATCCAATTAATGGCTCTATTCACCAAAATCAACCAATCATAACCCATTCCGCCCAATTTAGCAATGAATTTTGCAGAACCTGAAGTAGTATGGTCAAAAACGTCTCCGTGAAAAATCCAATGTTTTTTTCCTTCAATTTCTAATAAATATTTATCGGTAAGAAAAAGATTTCCCATCGATAAATCGGTGTATTTCCTTAAAAATTCATCGTGATTTCCGGTGATGTAAATCACTTGAGTTCCTTTTTTCATCATTTTGAAAAACTCACTTAAAACTGCCATGTGAGAATTTGGGAAATACCTTTTAGAAAAAGCCCAACCGTCTATAACATCACCATTGAGAATTAACACTTTCGGAGAAACACTTTTGAGATATGCTACCAATTCTTTAGCATGACAACCATACGTTCCCAAATGAATGTCTGATAAAACAACTACTTCTACTTCGCGTTTTTGTTTTGCCATAAATAGTTTTTGTAAAATTAATTTGGCAGTGTTAATTGGTGATTAACAGAGTTTTAAATAATTTTCACGCAAAGTCGCAATGTTTCTTACGCAATGAACGCAAAGTTAAATATATTAAAAATCTTTGCGAGCGTTGCGATTTCTTCGCGGCATTGCGTGAAAAAACCTTATTTCTTCGCTTTCGCGATATTCACAATTACTTTCACGGCTTTTTCCATAGATTCTAGCGCCACATATTCATACGGTCCGTGGAAGTTTTCTCCACCTGCAAAAATATTTGGGCAAGGCAATCCCATGTAAGACAATTGTGCGCCATCAGTTCCACCTCTAATTGCTTTAATTTTCGGTTCTATGTTGGCGTCTTTCATTGCTTGTTCTGCAATTTCTACAATGTGCATTTTGCCTTCAAATTGCTGTTTCATATTTCTATACTGCTCTTTAATTTCTATTTCGGCAGTATTTTCACCATGTTTTGCATTAAATTCTGCTACTTTTTCGGTGATGAATTTCTTTCTATTTTCAAATTTTTCAGCATCGTGGTCACGGATAATGTATTGCAATTTAGCTTCAGAAACATCACCTTTAATTTCCATTAAATGATAAAATCCTTCAAAACCTTTGGTTGTAGCTGGTGTTTCATTAGCAGGTAACATTTGTGCAAATTCCACTGCGAGAAGTCCTGCATTTTTCATTTGACCAAAAGCATAACCTGGATGTACAGAAAGTCCGTTAATTTTCACCACTGCTCCTGCTGCATTGAAATTTTCGTATTCTAATTCGCCCACTTCACTTCCGTCCATTGTATAAGCATATTCTGCCCCGAATTTCGCTACATCAAATTTGTGAGCTCCTCTTCCGATTTCTTCGTCTGGTGTAAAACCAATCGCAATTCTTCCGTGTTTAATATCTGGATGTGCCAAAAGATATTCTGCAGCAGTTACAATTTCTGCAACTCCCGCTTTATCATCAGCTCCAAGAAGCGAAGTTCCGTCTGTAGTAATCAAAGTTTTTCCTACATATTTTTTCAGACTTGGGAATTTTTCCGAAGAAAGCGTGAAGCCCGTTTCTTTGTTGAGTACCAAATCTCCACCGTTGTAATCTTCCCATATTTGTGGATTTACATCTTTCCCGTTAAAATCTGGCGAAGTATCATAATGTGCAATAAAACCTACTGTTGGCTCATTTTCAGAAATATTAGAAGGAACATACGCCATGATATAACCATTTTCGTCCATAGAAACATCAGAAAGTCCTAAATCTTGCAATTCTTGGAAGATGTATTTCGCAATGTCCCATTGGTGTGGAGAAGAAGGCGTGGTTTCGCTTTCTGCATCACTGGTTGAATATATTTTTACATAAGTCAGAAAACGGTTCAGAAGACGCATTTTCCATTCGTGATTGAATTCTATTGTCTGCATTTCTTAATTTTTATTTCTCACAAATTTACAGATTTTTGACGGGATGATGGATGTTAGATGATGGATGTTTCTTAAAAAATATTTGGCGCCAAATTCCAGCTTTCGCTACTCGCTTTTTTTCTAAAAATTCATCCTGTTAGCCATCTTTTCAAAATTTTTAGAAAAAAGAGCTCAAACATGCCGCTCAATCTGGGGCGCAGTTTGGTACACAGAATCAAGGGTTTTCATAAAATTGACTTTCCATTTTCTTTTGGTCAAAAAAATCGTATTTTTAGGCAAGAAATAAAATCTAAAAATTAGAAATGTTTTTAACTGAATGTCCACGAGACGCCATGCAAGGTTGGGGAGAATTTATTCCAACTCAAAAAAAGATTGATTACATTAATGCATTGATGGAAGTAGGCTTTGATGTACTCGATTGTGGAAGTTTCGTGTCACCAAAAGCCATTCCTCAAATGGCAGATACTAAAGACGTAATCCCAGAAATTCAGAAAAAAAATAACACCAAAATTTCTGTCATCGTTGCCAATAATTCTGGCGCTGAACGAGCCTTGAAGCATGAAAACATTGATATTTTAGGCTTTCCTTTTTCTATTTCTGAAACTTTTCAGTACAGAAATACCAATAAAAACCAAGAAGAAGCGTATCAAGAAATTGTGAAAATTTGGGAGTTAGTACAATCTGAAAATAGAGAATTGAACCTTTATTTTTCTATGGCTTTCGGAAATCCTTATGGCGAAATCTGGAAATGGCAAGATGTAGAATTTTGGGCGAAAAGATTTGCAGAAATTGGTATCAAAAACATATTGCTTTCAGATACTACAGGAACAGGAAATGTAGAGCGAATTTCGAAATTGTTTGAAAAAATTCCTGCGCAGTTTCCTGATATTCATTTCGGGGCGCACTTTCATAATAAATACGAAGATTCTTACGTAAAACTGAAAGCGGCTTATGATAAAGGTTGCAGAAGATTTGACTCTGCGATTAAAGGAATTGGCGGTTGTCCTTATGCAAAAGATGATTTGGTAGGAAATATGCCAACAGAACAAGTCATTAATTTTATGGCTTCTGAAAAAATAGACCACAAACTGAATCTTCTTAATTTTGAAGCAGCCTGGAATAGAGCAAAAGATATTTTTAAGTTTTAAATAAAATATAATGATAGAAGCCTTTGAAGAAAGTCCAGTTTTAGCAAGTTTAGGCTTAGTTACTTTCATCATTGTTATCTTCTCTGTGTTTGTAATTCCAGTGATGGTAATAATATCAACCTATAATTTCTTCAAAAAAAGAGGCAATAAAAAACTGTCAATATTAATTCCAAGTTTACTGCTATTAATACACATTTTCTTAATTTCATATATAATATTCTTTCAATGAAACCCATCATCACTGCAACCGAACTTTCAGAAATTTTCCATCAAGAAAACTTAGTGATTCTTGATGCTAGAACGGGAAAAGATGCCCGTGAAAATTACCTGCAAAATCACATCAAAGGCGCTAGGTTTGTCGACCTTGACAAAGATTTAGCAGAAATTGGCGAAGATGCAGCTTTCGGAGGAAGACATCCTTTGCCAAAGATTTCAAAATTTGCAGAGACTCTGCAAAATTTAGGGATTTCAGAAGATTCATACATTGTGGTTTATGACACTTCTAACGGTGCAAATGCAGCTGCAAGATGTTGGTGGATGTTAAAATCTTTTGGAATTGAAAAAGTTCAGGTTTTGAGTGGTGGATTTCAAGCAGCAGAAAAAGAAGGAGTTCAAACCAATTCGGGTGAAGAAATTTTTGAAAAAACTTCTTTTATTTTGAAAGAAAATTGGAGTTGGCCAACCTCAACTTTGGAAGAGGTAGAAAAAGAAATTTCAGAAAATTCCGCTACTGTGATTGATGTGAGAGATGCATACAGATACCGTGGAGAAAGTGAACCGATAGATTTAGTTGCAGGACATATTCCTGGTGCAATTAACATTCCTTTTTCTGAAAATTTAGATGAAAATGGCGAGTTTCTTTCCCCTGAAATTTTGAAGGAAAAATATCAACAATTATTAAATGACAAACCCGAAAAACTCATTATTCACTGTGGTTCTGGAGTTACAGCTTGTCATACCATTTTAGCTTTAGATTATGCTGGATTCCCAATTCCGAATTTATACGTAGGTTCTTGGAGTGAATGGAGCCGAAGAGAAGGAAAGGAAATTGCGAGAGAGATTTAATTGTTCTTTTCCTTGATGAAAAGAACCAAAAATCAAGACTTCACTTTCTTCGGCTAAAATTAAAAATAAAATTCTAAAATCCCTGAAACTCAAGCCATCGCTTTTCCCATCGCTTTTTCAAACAGCAGGGATTTTTTAACGAATTTCATTTTCAATTTCTTAACGCCTACGAAACTGATGTCAAAATAAAAAAAACACCAAAATTTTGATGTTTCATATTTTTTTAACGGATTGTTTCGTCGTTTTATTCCTCTAAATGATTTATTTAGAACAAAATTCCCAATTCAAATTTTGCTTCTTCACTCATCATATCTTTGTTCCAACTTGGCTCAAAAGTCAATTCTAAATCTACAGATTTTACATTTTCTACAGCTGCTACTTTTTCTTTTACTTCTTGAGGTAGAGATTCTGCTACAGGACAATTCGGTGTAGTAAGAGTCATTACTACTTTTACATCTCCATCTTCAGAAATTTGCACATCATAAACCAATCCCAATTCGTAGATATCTACAGGAATTTCTGGATCGAAAACGGTTTTTAAGGCTTTAATGATATTTTCACCTATATCTGCAATTTGTTCGTCTGTATATTTCATAATTCTTAATACATTTGAGATTTAATCTTCTCTTCTTTCTAATAAATCTTCTTGTCTCATTTTGCGAAAGATATTGGCCAAAGTTAAGACATCTTTTTCGCAATATTTTACAATTCTTGGCAAGTCTTTTTCTATATAATAGATAGACGAAACCATAGAACCATCTATATCATCTTTGGGAGTAGGTACGCCAAAAATATGTGCCATTAATTCCAAAGAAATAAAACTTTTCCAATCACCAAATTTCCACAATTCCATCGTATCCAAATGCGGAATTTCCCAAGGTTTTTTCCCAAACATCTGGAATGGAATTGGCGGTTGCATTCCATTGATGAGAAATCTTCTAGCAATCCAAGGAAAATCAAATTCTTTTCCGTTGTGTGCACACAAAATTACGTTTTGCAATTTCGGTCGGTTGAAAATTTCTCCAAATTCTTTTAACAATTCTTCTTCATTGTCTCCTGCAAAACTTCTGATGAGAATTTTATTGTTTTTATCATAAATTCCAATAGAAATGCAGATAATTTTTCCAAATTCTGCCATTATTCCGGCTCTATCTCCATAAAAATCTGCAGCAGAAATTTCCTCTTCTCTTTGTCTTGCAGTTTTTTTATCCCAAAGTTTTTGTTCGGTTTCAGAAAGTTCTGCAAAATTACTTACTTGCGGAACGGTTTCTATATCCAGAAAAAGCACTTTTTCTATCGGAATATTTTTTATCATTTTGGTTGGTTTTAGTTTTTTTGGTTTTTTATGGTTGAGTAGTTATTAAATTTTCTACTTCTTTTTTCTGTTCGGCATATTTCTGCTGCAATTCAGAACCTTCTCCCATTCTTCTGTAATACTCTAAAGCTTTTTCGCCAAATTGTTTAATATAAAAAGGCGAAAGCTCTGGAATTTGCGGAAAAACTTTGTGAAAAAGCATTTCATAATACGCTTGAAATTCCCTTTCATTTTTATCTTCCACTAGAGAATTTGGGTCTTTTTGACGAACATGAAGCATTTCGTGAGCCACCATGTTTAAAACCAATTTGATATCAAAATCAAACAAATTTCTAGGAATTTTCACTACTTGTTTTTCTCCTATTTCTCCTTCTGCAGTTAATAAAAGTCCATCATTTTTCAGTTCTTCTCTAAACCCAAAACCTGCAAAATTCTCGTGTTCTAAGTCAAAATTTCTAATCAGATACTTGGCTGCATCTAAAATTTGGTCGCTTTCTTTATAAGCATTAAGATGTAAATTAACTTGTTCTAAATTCATTTCTTAACGAAAATATGAATTTTAATCTAAATCTTCAAAAGCAATTTCTACTTCTAATTTTTCAGCTAAAAGTTTAGAAATTTTCAACTTTAAAGGCTCAATATCAATATTTTGCATCGCGTCATTCGCAAAAGCATACAATAACAATGCTTGAGCTTCTTTTTTAGAAATTCCTCTTGCTCTTAGATAAAATAAAGCATCTTCATTCAGCTGACCAACCGTACAACCGTGAGAACATTTTACATCATCTGCGAAAATTTCTAACTGTGGTTTAGTGTCAATCGTAGCGCCTTCGTCTAACAAAATATTATTGTTTTGTTGATAAGCATTGGTCTTTTGAGCAATTTTATCTACAAAAACTTTTCCGTTAAAAACGCCATGAGCTTTATCCTTGAAAACACCTTTGTAATTCTGATAAGATTCACAATTCGGTTGGTTGTGATGAACCGCTGTGTGATGGTCAACTAGTTGTTCCCCACCAATAATGGTAATTCCGTTCATAAACGAGTTGATGTTTTCTCCGTTATGAATGAAATCTAGATTGTTTCTGACCAATTTTCCACCGAAAGAAAATGTATTTACGGTTGCCAAAGAATCTCTTTCTTGCTTCGCAAAAGTGTGGTCTACCAAATAAGAAGTATCACTATCATTCTGTAATTTATGCCAATCTGCTTTTGCGTTTTTACCTGCAAAAATTTCGGTTACAGAGTTGGTAAACACATAAGTTTCATCAAAATTATGATGAGATTCTATCACTTCTACTTTCGCACCTTCTTCTACTACCAATAAATTTCTGGTATTATAGAAAGTGTTCTGTTCTTGACTTTGAGAAAGATAGAACACATGAATTGGCTTTTCTATCACCACATTTTTTGGAACGTGAAGGAAGAAACCATTTTCATGAAGCGCTTCATTTAAATTGCAAAAAGCCAAATCTTGGTTAGCAATTGTATTGAAGTGATTTTTAATAATTTCTGAATAAGATTCGTGAGAAAGTGCAAAATTCAAGGTTAAAAACTCAGCATTTTCTACAGAAATATTCGATAATTCTTTGTGTAATTTTCCATTCACAAAAACAATAAAATCAAAATGTTCTTCGCCAAGGTGAAGTTCATCCAATTGTTTTTTGCTGATAGAATGGTGCTCTGAAGCAGAAAAATTGTAATCTTTTTCTACAATTTCCTTCAGATGGGTATATTTGTATTCTTCGTCTTTTTTTGTCGGAAAACCTTTGCTCAAGAATTGTTCTAAAGCCTGAAGTTTGCTCCCAGAAAGTGAAGATTTTTGAAGTTCTATTTGTTCGAATAAACTCATTTTAATTTACAATTTTCATTATTTTACGAGCCAATCGTATCCTTTTTCTTCGAGTTCTAATGCCAAAGATTTATCACCCGTTTTAATGATTTTACCGTCTGCTAAAACATGTACAAAATCTGGCTGAATGTAGTTTAATAATCTTTGGTAGTGCGTAATTAATAGCACTGCATTTCCTTCATTTTTGAAAGCATTTACACCATCAGCTACGATTCTAAGCGCGTCAATATCCAAACCTGAATCGGTTTCATCAAGAATAGCCAATTTAGGATTAAGCATCATCATCTGGAAAATTTCATTTCTTTTCTTTTCACCACCAGAGAAACCTTCATTCAATGAACGAGAAAGGAAGTCTTTTTTAATTCCTAATAATTCTGATTTTTCACGAACTAAGGCCAACATTTCTTTAGCAGGCATATCCTCTAAACCATTTGCTTTTCTGGTTTCATTAAGCGCTGCTTTGATGAAATTAGTTACCGTAACTCCCGGAATTTCCACAGGATATTGGAAAGAAAGGAAAATCCCTTTATGCGCTCTTTCTTCAGGAGCGTCTTCTATGATGTTTTCTCCTTCGAAAAGAATTTCTCCATCAGTAACTTCGTAATCTTCTTTTCCTGCAATTACAGAAGAAAGAGTAGATTTACCAGCACCATTTGGGCCCATAATTGCGTGAACTTCGCCTGGTTTTATTTCTAAATTAATTCCTTTCAGAATTTCTACGCCGTCTTCAATTTTGGCGTGTAAGTTATTTATTTTTAACATTTTGTATATTTTCTTATTTAAAAATTATCCTACAGAACCTTCTAATGAAATTTCTAATAATTTCTGAGCTTCAATCGCAAATTCCATTGGTAATTTGTTCAAAACTTCTTTACTGAAACCATTTACAATTAGAGCAATTGCCTTTTCTGTATCAATTCCTCTTTGGTTACAGTAGAAAATTTGGTCTTCACCAATTTTAGAAGTTGTAGCTTCGTGTTCTAATTGAGCCCTTGGATCTTTGATTTCGATGTATGGAAAAGTGTGCGCTCCACATTCATTTCCCATCAAAAGAGAATCACATTGTGAAAAGTTTCTCGCGCCTTTTGCAGAAGGCATTACCTTAACCAAACCACGGTAAGAATTATTAGATTTCCCCGCCGAAATTCCTTTAGAAATAATCGTAGACTTCGTGTTTTTACCAATATGAATCATCTTGGTTCCTGTATCTGCATACTGGTGATTATTTGTCACTGCAATCGAATAAAATTCGCCCACAGAATTATCACCTTTCAAAATACAAGAAGGATATTTCCACGTTACCGCAGAACCTGTTTCTACTTGAGTCCAAGAAATTTTAGCATTTTTTTCGCATAAACCTCTCTTAGTCACAAAGTTATACACTCCACCTTTTCCGTTTTCATCCCCTGGAAACCAGTTTTGTACGGTAGAATATTTAATTTCTGCATTGTCCATTGCAATTAATTCTACCACAGCAGCGTGCAATTGGTTTTCGTCTCTTGCAGGAGCAGTACAACCTTCCAAATAAGAAACGTAACTTCCTTCATCGGCAATGACTAAAGTTCTCTCGAACTGACCAGTTCCTGCTTGATTAATACGGAAATAAGTTGAAAGTTCCATCGGACATTTTACACCTTTTGGAATATAGCAGAAACTTCCGTCTGAAAATACAGCAGAGTTTAAAGCTGCATAAAAATTATCGCCTCTTGGAACAACTTTTCCGATATATTTTTGAACCAACTCAGGATATTCCTTAATCGCTTCAGAAATAGAGCAGAAAATAATTCCTTTTTCTTTCAAAGTTGCTTGGAAAGTAGTTTTCACAGAAACAGAATCCATTACAATATCTACTGCAACTCCAGCTAAACGCTTTTGTTCTTCAATGTTGATTCCTAACTTTTCGAAAGTTTTCAATAATTCTGGATCTACTTCATCTAAGCTTGCCAATTCTGGCTTTACTTTCGGAGCAGCGTAATATTTAATTGCCTGAAAATCAGGCTTTTCGTATTTAATATTTGCCCAATCTGGCTCTTCCATTTTTTGCCAAATTCTGAAAGATTCTAGACGCCAATTGGTCATCCATTCTGGTTCTTCTTTTTTCGCAGAAATCATACGAACAATTTCCTCGTTCAAACCAACGGGAAAATCTTCATATTCAATATCTGTATAAAAACCAGCTTCGTATTCTTTGGTTTTGAGGTCTTCCCTCAAATCATCTTCTGTATATTTTGCCATATTTATAAACTAAAACTTTCTCCACAACCACAAGTTCTTGCAGCATTTGGATTATTAAAAACGAAACCCTTTCCATTCAGACCACCAGAATATTCTAAAGTGGTCCCAACAAGATATAAGAATGATTTTTTATCTACCACAATCTTTACCCCATTGTCTTCAAAAACTTGGTCAGCTTCTGTTTTTTCATTGTCGAATTTCAAAACATACTCTAATCCAGAACAACCTCCACTCTTTACGCCAACTCTAATATAGTCGGTTTCTGGGTTGAAGCCTTCTTCTTTCATCAATTGAGATGCTTTTTCTTTTGCTAAATCTGATACTTTAATCATTATTTTTATTTAGAATGATTTTAGATTGCAAAAATACTACATTTCAAATCAATATCAAATTTGTGGCGAAATATTTGTCTATGTATTTCATAGATAAATTTTAACTTTGGGAAAATTTAATCATCAAAAAGAAAAATTATACATGAAAAAAATAGGAATTTTATTTTTAGGACTCATTTCAGCATTCAGTTTTTCACAAAATACACGTTTTGTGTATCAAGTTTCTATGAAAACAGATTCTACTGCAGCTCCTAAAATAGAAAATGCTTACTTAGACATCTCTACAGAAAAATCTATTTTCTACGGCGAAAAAAGAATGAAAAGAGATTCTACCATTCGTCAAGCGATGGAAACCAGAAATTTCAATTTTGACAGAAATTCTATGGAGCAATTCAGAACCGCAATCACTTATTCCATCGAAAAAAATCACGCTACCAAAACCATTTCTTATAAAGACAGAATCGCAAGAGACCAATATTGGTACGATGAAGACAGAACTTTTACTTGGAAAATCTTACCAGAAACCGTAAAAATTGGTGAATATGAAACTCAAAAGGCAGAAACTACTTTTGCAGGTAGAAAATGGTTTGCTTGGTTTACTCAAGATCTTCCTTTTATAGATGGCCCTTATAAATTTTCTGGATTGCCAGGATTAATCGTAAAAGTGGAAGACGAAAAAGGAGATTATTCTTTTGACTTGAAAGAAACCAAAAAAATAGCTGAACTTCCTAATTTCGAAAGCAGATTTGGCAATAATATTAAAGTGAAAAGAAGCGAATTCTTAAAACAGCAAGAAAAATTCAACAAAGACCCGATGTCATTCTTTCAAAATCAAGGTGGCGGATTTGCAATGAGAATGGGAGGAAACCAAAACCCACAAAATGAAGCCGAGAGAAGAAAAATGATGGAAGAAAGGCTGAAAGAAGAAGCGAAAGCCAACAATAATCCACTGGAAAAGAATTAATCACAAAAAAGTTAAACTTTGTCAAAAACTCAACAAATATATTTTGGCAAAGTTTTTTTTTATAATTTTGCTCCATAAATGGCAAAGCATTTAAAAATAATTGTAATGATTTTCGCATTGGGAATGTTCATCGTTCCGAATCAAATGCTTTTTGCTCAAAATACAGAAACAGCTTGTTGTACTACAGAAAAATCCGAGAAAGATTGCTGTAGTGCTTCTAAAAAATCTAGTCCTTGTCACGATACTTCCAAAAAATCACAATCTTGTAATAGCAATTGTGCAAAATGTACTTCTTGCTCATTAAGTGTTGTTTTCATTGGTGAAGAAACGGACAAATCTCTAGGCGAAATTTCTTCTCACGCTATTTCTAATAAAGTAGAAAATTTCTACTTAGCGCCTTATTTATCTCAACTTTCTATTGCGATTTGGCAACCTCCCAAAATAGGTTAAATAAAATTTGTACAGCCATAATTGTGGCTTATCCTGAAAAATTATTTCAACAAAATTTATTTAACTTATTAAAAATGAAAAACATACAGAAAAGTCTTCTGACTTTACTCCTTTTATTCGTATTCCAGATTACCTTTTCACAAATCACTAAAGAAAAAGCTTTAGTAAAAGGCGAATGCGGAATGTGCAAAGACAGAATAGAAAAAACAGCTTTAAAATCAGGCGCCAAAACCGCAACTTGGACCGCAGAAACCCAAACCTTAGAATTGGAATTTGATATATCTAAAACTTCTTTGGATAAACTTCTGAAAAATATTGCAGATGTAGGCCACGACAACGAAAAATATAAAACAGACGAAGACACTTACACCGCTTTACCAGAATGTTGTCATTATGATAGAGCCGCGAGTTTCGAAGAGGCAATCGCTGCTAAAAATTCTGAACATACAGAATCTTCTGAAAGTCATTCTGAAGATCATTCTCAACACACCGAAAAAGAGAAAACCATAGAAGGTGTAAAACTTACCAAATATCAAGAAGCAACTGCACTCAATAAAAAAGAAGCGGGTTTGGTTTTCAATATTAATTCAAAAGAATTATTGAAAGCAGCGTGTTGTAATCTTTCTGAAAGCTTCGAAACCAATGCAACAGTAGACGTTTCTTTTTCCAATGCTGTTACTGGAACTAAGCAACTGAAAATGCTCGGTTTAGACCAAAAATATACCGCTTTAACTAAAGAACTTTTACCCGAAATTAGAGGATTAGCTTCAGCTTATGGTTTGAATTTCATTCCCGGTCGTTGGATTTCAGGGATTCAATTAACAAAAGGAGGAAGCACCGTAGTCAATGGCTACGAAAGCATTACAGGACAAATCAATACAGAATTTTTAAAATTCAATAAAGAACCAGAAAACTCTGTAAATCTTTTTGCAGATTTTAACGGAAGATACGAAGCGAACATTGTTTCTACTTCTAAATTGAATGAAAAATGGGGACAATCTATTTTATTGCACGGAAACGCAACCGTTGGTGAAATGGATGACAACAACGACACCTTTCTTGACAGACCAAAAGGAAACCAAATCAATGCAGCTTATTTATTGGATTACAATGATTTAGAAAACTCTGGCTTTGGTTCACATTTTGGGATTCAATATTTAGTAGACAAAAGAATTGCAGGACAAGTTGGTTTTGATGACAAACTTTCTCAAATTTCTCAGAATAAATATGGAGTGAATATTTACATCAATCGTTTTCAGGTTTGGAACAAAACAGGTTACATTTTCAAAGGAAAACCTTACCAAAGCATCGGTTTGATGAACCAATTTACTTATCATAAACAAAATAGCTTTTTTGGTCTTAGAAATTATTTCGGCGAACAGAAAACCTATTATTCTAACTTGATTTTTGAGTCAATTTTTGGAAATACCAACCATAAATATAAAACTGGAGCTAGTTTCTTATATGATGACTATAATGAAGATTATTTAGCTCAAAATTTCCAAAGAACAGAAACCGTTCCCGGATTGTTTTTTGAATATACTTTAACGGGACTTAAATATACTTTGGTTGCGGGTTCGCGTGTAGATTTTCACAATTTAGCGGGAACACAATTCACGCCGAGAATTAATTTCAAATATGACTTTTCGCCAAAAACCATTTTGAGACTTTCTGCTGGAAAAGGCTTTAGAACTGCCAATATTTTTGCAGAAAACCAACAGTTTTTTGCATCAAACAGAAGTGTAGAAATTTTACAAAACGGTGGAAAAACATACGGTCTAAAACCAGAAATCGCTTGGAATTATGGAGCAAGTCTGCAACAAGATTTCAAAATTTTTGGCAAAAAGGCAAGTTGGATTACAGATTTCTTCAGAACAGATTTCCAAAATCAAGTTTTAGTAGATTTAGAAAATCCACAAAAAATCGTTTTCTATAATTTAGATGGAAAATCATTTGCCAATTCATTGCAAACACAATTAGACTTTAGCGTGGCAAAAAATCTAGATTTCAGAGTAGCGTACAAGTACTATGATGTACAAGCAGATTTCGCTAGCGGAAGAAAAGAAATTCCTATCATGGCGAAAAACAGAGGGTTTTTCAATGCAGCTTATAGCACTAAAAAAGAAGGAAAAGATGCTTTTTGGACCTTTGATACAACCGTTCAATACGTAGGAAAACAGAGAATTCCGAACACCGCTTCTAATCCAACTAATTTACAGTTGCCAGAATTTTCTGATGCTTACATGACTTGGAATGCTCAAATTGCTCACAACTTCAATAAAAACATCAGAGCGTATTTCGGTGGGGAAAATTTAACTGGAACTCGACAAAAAAATCCGATTGTAGATGCACAGAATCCTTTCGGGAATTATTTTGACGGAGGAATGGTTTATGCGCCCATCATGCCTGCCAATTTTTATGTGGGATTTGATGTAAATTTTTAAACAAATAAAAAAGGATTTCAAAATTTTGAAATCCTTTTTCTTTTATATCAATTACTAAGCATTTAGCCACACTGAAGAAGAAAGATAATTTCCGTCTGGATAATAAATAAATATTACGTTTTTATCTTTAATCGTATTGATAATTGGTTTTGCTAACGCTGTAGGAACAGCTGGACAACCCCAACTTCTACCAATTCTACGCTGAGATTTTATAAAATCTTCGCTCACGTAATCTGCTCCATGCATCACTATTGCTCGTTGTAAAGCTCGGTCATTAAAGCCTTTATCCATTCCGTGAAGCTTTAGTGAAAACCCATTACTTCCGTTATAAGTAGACTCTGTAATGTAAAAACCAAGGCTACTTTGCAAAGAACTTTCTGTATTCGAAAATTTTCTGGCAAATTCTTCACCCGTGTTTTTTCCGTGGGCTACCAGAGAATTAAACAATATTTTTTTATCATTTAAATCAATTACCCAAAGTCTTTTTTGAGTAGACGAAAGTGAAAAATCACAAACAGTTAAAAGGTGACTGTCTTCATCTATTTTTCCTGCTTTTTTTAAATTATTGAAACCTAAAATTGCTTTTTCGAAAACATCTAATTCTAGTTTATTGGAGTTATTGAATTCTATAGCATGGTATAAAGTTTCAGCTTCGCTAAGTTCTGTTGCTTTACCAGAATTATTTTCAATTTTAGTTGATAAGGATTTTTTAGAACTAACTTCTAAGTTTGTTTTTTTATAAAATGACGTGGCAATCATCAAAATTGCCGTGAGTAATAATAGTAATTTCTTCATCGATTTTGGTTTTGGTATTTTTAGTCGGGCAAAAATACAAAACACTATAAACCAACAAATTAAATTAAAATTAATTAACTTTTATTTAACTCTATTTAACATAATATAAAGAAACTGAAATTATAGAAAGTCTATTTTTTCTCAGAATCTCTTTGAAAATCAAGACTTACAGAATTCATACAATAGCGCATTCCTGTAGGTTCTGGACCGTCATTAAAAACGTGACCAAGATGCGAATCACAACGCTTGCAAAGCACTTCTATTCTTTCCATTCCATGAGATGAATCTCTCTTGTAAGAAACGCCATCTTTATCTGCTTCGAAGAAACTTGGCCATCCACAAGTGGAGGCAAACTTAGAAGAACTTCTGAATAAATGATTGCCACAGACTGCACAATAATATTCTCCTATTTCGTCAAAATCATTGTATTTCCCTGTAAAAGGACGTTCTGTATCTGCTTCTCTCGCTACATAATATAAATCCGTAGGAAGAAATTTCTTCCATTCTGCATTAGAAACATTCAGTTTCGTTTTATCTGTTCTAGAATAATATGGGTTTTTAACGGTTTGATTTTCCATTGATTTTGGTTTTTGAACTTGTGAGCAAAATTGCAAAGAAATTAAACTTAAAAGAAAAAACAAGTTTTTCATTTTTTTAAAATTTTATAATAAAGTTTGGTAAAAATAGAAAGAAAACAATTTTTAGGATTCGTATCTTTATAAAAAATTTCGATAATCATTATTGAGATGAATGAAGAACTAAAAAAACGCCAACTCAGAAATCATAAAATGCTCGCAACAGGACTTTTCGTTTTGATGACTTGTATTTTTTTGACGATGACTTATCTTCAGAAATATCAAAATTTCGGACATTGGGTAGGTTATGTGAAAGCCTTTTCTGAAGCAGCGATGGTAGGAGCTTTGGCAGATTGGTTCGCCGTGACAGCACTTTTTCATCATCCGCTTGGATTAAAAATTCCGCACACCAATTTAATTGAACAATCCAAGGAGAGAATCGGTGATAATCTGGGAAATTTCGTGGTTACTAATTTTCTTTCGCCGCAAAATATAAGACCTTACATACAGAATTTGAAGATTTCTCATTTCATTGGAGAATGGCTTCAGAAAGAGAAAAATTCGAATATTTTGGTGAAAAATTTATCAGAAATTGTGTTAGATATTCTTCAAAAATTAGAAGATGACGCTGTGGTAAATTTCATCAGCAAAAAAGCAAAAGAAATGACGGGAGATATTAAAATCAACCAAATTCTAGGAAATGGAATGGAATATCTTCTCGAAAAAAATGACCACCAAAAACTCATTACCAGTCTTTCTGCGCAAATCAAAAACTATATTCTGGAACACCACGAAATGGTGAGAGAACGTGTAAAGAAGGAAAGTTTTACACTTATCCCAAGCTTCGTAGATGATAAAATTTCAGAAAAAATTACGCGCGGACTTTCTAAATATTTTGAAGAAGTAGAGCAAGACCCAAACCACGCTTTGAGAAAAGAAATCACCCAAAAATTATTTGATTTTTCTTATGAAATCAAAATCAATCCTCAATACGAACAAGAACTCAATGCGATAAAAGATGATTTTCTGCAACCAGAAAAAATTCATCAATATTCCCATGATATTTGGGTTTCTTTGAAAAAAACTTTGACGGAAGAATTGACACAAGAGCATTCTTCGCTCAAAAATTACCTTCACAAAAACATTTCAGAATTTTCTGAAAACCTAAGAACAGACGAAAAACTACAGCATAAAATTGACCATTGGGTTCGCGTAACAGCTTATAAATACATCTTACGAAATACCAATAAATTTGGGGATTTAATTGCAAATACTGTAGGAAACTGGCAAGGAAAAGAACTCTCCGAAAAACTAGAATTAGAAGTAGGGAAAGACTTACAATTTATTAGAATTAACGGGACTTTAGTTGGTGGATTGGTTGGTTTGTTGATTTATAGTATTGCGCAACTCATTTAATTTTCTCACAGATTTCACAGATTTTTACGGAAAATTATGTTTTTGTCAGTCTGAGTGAAACAAAATGTAATGAAAAACCTCTATTAAATTATAGTGAAAATATATTTCTTTTCTTTTTCATCAATCCAAATATCAGAAATCTTTTCTTCTATAAATTTAATATTCTTATTTTCAACTTCAAAAAATTGTTTCCAAAAATCAAAATCTTTTTGAAGTTTTTTATATGAATTTAGTGAATGTTTTTGAGCAAACTCTTCATCAAAACCAAGGTTGACCAACTCTTTTTTTAGTTGTTCTTCTGTTTTAGAGCCTAATGTTTTAACAGATTCAAAAATATCATTGATAATCTTTGCTTCCCAAATCTCTATTTCAATTTTATTTGATTCAAAATCATCAAAATTATTTTCAGATGTCAAATATTCAAATATTTGATTTTGAAGAATGATTTTCTTTCCGTTTTCTTCAGTTTTTAAAGGCGAAAAATTTAGATAAGAATCTTTACTCTTATAAATCTTTATTCCAAAAACAATCTCCTTTTCAACAATTTCATTATGTTGATTCTGAATTATTATTTCTATTTTTTTGGGAATTTTCATAAAGTAAATTTCAAATTTAATAAAAAGATTGCTTTGTCATTTCGTTGTACTTCCTTCCTCGCAATGACAGCATCAGAAATCTTCCAGCTTCCAAACTAATTTTCTAAAATCCTTTTATTTATTTCATTAATCAAACCTGGCCCTTCGTAAATAAATCCTGTGTAAATCTGCACCAAACTTGCGCCTGCTTTTAATTTTTCGATGGCATCTTCTGCACTGTGAATTCCGCCAACTCCAATGATTGGGAAAGAACGGTTAGACTTTTCAGCCAAATATCTGATGACTTCTGTACTTTTTTCACGGATTGGTTTCCCTGAAAGTCCGCCGTTTCCAATATTTTCCAAAGTTTCTTTAGAGGCTTTAAGGTTTTCTCTTGAAACCGAAGTGTTGGTGGCAATAATTCCATCAATTTTGGTTTCGGCAACCAATTCTACGATTTCATCGAGTTGAATTTTGTTTAAATCTGGGGCGATTTTTAGTAAAATTGGTTTTGACCTTTCTTTGGTATTATTAATTTTCTGAACTTCAGTAATTAGTTCCTTTAAATAATCTGCGTCTTCTAACTTGGCGTGACTAGAAACATTTGGGCAACTCACATTCAGTACAAAATAATCTACAAAATTGTGCAAACCTCGGAAACATTCTACATAATCTGCGGTATAATTTTCGGGTAAAGTGTTTGTGTTTTTGCCAATATTTCCGCCGATGATTACTTTGTGAGGAGATTTTTTAAGATTTTCTACAATTTTTTCTAAACCTTCATTGTTAAAACCCATTCTGTTGATAATCCCGCCGTCTTCTATCAATCTGAAAAGACGTTTTTTCGGATTGCCAGATTGTGGTTTTGGTGTAACGGTTCCTATTTCTACAAATCCGAATCCTAAATCTGCTAATTCATTAAACAGCACTGCATTTTTGTCAAAACCCGCAGCTAAACCTACTGGATTTTTGAATTTCAAGCCGAATAATTCACGTTCGAGACGTTTATCTTCAATGGGCTTTGGGAAAAACAATTTGGTTAAAAAACCGAAATGTTTAAGGATAAAAAAAGTGAAATGATGAACTTTTTCAGGATCAAATTTGAAAAAAATCGGACGAAGAAGTGATTTGTACATTTTGAAAAAAGGTTTTACAAATTTAGTGTTTTTTTTCTTTTGTATGGAAAGCTGATTTTAAGAGTTGTGTTTGTATTTTGTTTTCACGCTAAGTCGCTAAGTGTTTCGCAAAGTGCGCAAAGGTTTTTTGAAAGTTTATGATGAAGAAAGTTCTCGCTGATTTTGCAGATTATGCTGATTTTAGTGGAAGAAATGTTTTAAAGTTTTTTTTCACGCAAAGTTGCTAAGTGTTTCGCTAAGTACGCGAAGATTTTTAACGTTTTTTTTCATTCCGTAGGAATCTAAACTCAAAATAATCTGTAATTATTTGTAGAGATTCCTGCGGAAATCGAAGATTCGATGAAGTCAATGACAAAGTGGATATTAATTTTTAATGCAGATTTTTCAGTGAAAGAATAATTGAAAAGTGTCTATAGCCCTGATTGCAGTGGAAATCCCGCAGTAAGCATTGGGTTAAGTAATGGAACGAGGAATTGCAACGGAAAGCAGGACTGAGTTTCTATAAATTTACGAAACGTCTTGCTCCTTAAAAATGTAGAAAATTGCTATAAATTCCCTATTTTTGCAATTCAATTCAAAAGTTATGGCAAAACAAGAAGACGTTTTCAAGAAGGTAGTTTCTCACGCAAAAGAATATGGTTTTATTTTCCCGAGCTCTGAAATTTATGACGGACTTTCGGCGGTTTACGATTATGGACAAAATGGTGCAGAACTGAAAAATAACATCAAGCAATATTGGTGGAAAGCAATGGTGCAACTGAACGAGAATATTGTAGGATTGGATTCTGCAATCCTGATGCACCCAACTACTTGGAAGGCTTCTGGACACGTGGATGCTTTTAACGACCCATTAATTGACAATAAAGATTCTAAAAAGCGTTTTCGTGCAGATGTTTTAATTGAAGACTACTGCGCAAAACTAGAAGATAAAGCGCAAAAAGAAATTGAAAAAGCAGCAAAAAGATTTGGTGATGCTTTTGATAAAGCACAATTTGAAGCTACCAATCCTAGAGTTTTAGAATACAGAGAAAAACAAAAAACCATTCTTGCAAGAATGGCAAAATCTCTGGAAAACAATGATTTAGCAGATGTAAAAGCACTCATTGAAGAATTAGAAATTGCTGATCCTGACACGGGTTCTAAAAACTGGACGGATGTAAGACAATTCAACCTAATGTTCGGAACAAAATTAGGAGCTTCTGCAGAAAGTGCGATGGATTTATACTTGAGACCCGAAACCGCACAAGGTATTTTCGTGAATTTCTTAAACGTACAGAAAACTTCTCGTCATAAATTGCCTTTCGGAATTGCACAAATTGGTAAAGCCTTTAGAAATGAGATTGTTGCGAGACAATTTATCTTCAGAATGAGAGAATTTGAACAAATGGAAATGCAATTCTTCGTTCCACCAGGAACAGAATTGAAATTCTATGAAGAATGGAAACAAAAACGTCTCAACTGGCATTTAGCGCTTGGTTTAGGACAAGAAAATTATAAATTCCACGATCACGAAAAACTGGCGCACTATGCAAATGCTGCTGCTGATATTGAGTTTAAATTCCCATTTGGTTTCAAAGAATTAGAAGGAATTCACTCAAGAACTGACTTCGATTTATCTGCTCATGAAAAGTTCTCTGGCAGAAAATTACAATATTTCGATCCAGAAAGAAATGAAAACTACGTTCCTTATGTAGTAGAAACTTCTATTGGTCTTGACAGAATGTTCTTGGCATTATTCTCTAATTGTCTGAAAGACGAAGTTTTAGAGGACGGTTCAGAGAGAACGGTATTATCACTTCCACCAGCTTTAGCGCCTGTAAAAGCAGCGATTTTGCCATTGGTGAAAAAAGATGGATTACCAGAATTTGCAGAAAAAATCTTCAATGATTTGAAATATGATTTCAATGTAATTTCTGAAGAAAAAGACAGCATTGGTAAACGTTACAGAAGACAAGATGCTATCGGAACACCTTTCTGTATTACTGTTGACCATGATTCTTTAACAGATAACACGGTAACTTTAAGAGAAAGAGACACCATGAAACAAGAACGTGTAAAAGTAGAAGATTTACGCAGAATTATTGATGAAAAAGTAAATTTCAGAACTTTGCTTTCTAAAATATAGAATCCTTAAAGATTTTAAAAACCTTTAAGGATTGATAATTATGAAAAAATCCCGAAGAAAATTCTTCGGGATTTTTTCATAATTTAGTTTATAGCGAAATATTAGAATTTCATTCCTACACCAAAACCAATTAAAAGTGGATCGATGTTTACTTCTGCTGGAATTTTTAAACCAGGTGCAAGATTAGTAGCATCTACATTAACATCTGTTTTTAAAAATAGTTTTTTAATGTCAAAGTTTAGAAAATATTTATCGTTTAACATATAATCTAAACCCCCTTGTAGAGCAAAACCTATAGCATTGTCATAATCTAATCCTTTTACAACAGAACCTTCATCTACACTATAAAAAATAGTATAATTAAGACCAGCACCAAGATAAGGTTTTAAAGTTTTAGTTGGATAAAAATGATACTGTAAAGTAAGAGTTGGAGGCAATAACCAAACACTTCCTAAATCTACTTCAGCACTAGCTGGACCTCCAATAGCAGTTAAATTAGAACCTGTAGTTTTTACATCGTGTTTTGTAGTTCCTAAGATTAATTCTGCAGCAACATTTTTATTAAAGAAATAAGTGAAATCTAACTCTGGAATAAATGAATTAGAAATATTGACATCTCCACCAATTGTGTTCACTTCTGCTTTCTCGTTCGGTTGAACAGCTACACCTCTTAATCTAACTTGCCAATTTTGTGCACTTAAGCTTACGGTAAATAATAACCCAGCTAAAAATAGTAATTTTCTCATTGTTATTTTTTTTGTTTGTTATGGGGGCTAAGATATTATTTTCAGTATAACGCCCAAAATGATTTATATCACTGAGTTTTATCATATTTTTAGTGAAAATAATTTTGCTTCGAAATATTTTTTAAATTTGAAAAAAATGATTTATGAAAACTCTTAAGAGCCTCCTTTTTGGAATTCTACTTTTTTTAGCAACAGTGATTGCTCTGGCTTACGCTTTTAATTATCAACATCTTTTTAATGCAATTGCACTTACCTATCTCAAAGGAGAAACAAGCGCTACCATAGATGATGGTGTAGATTTTCCGTCTAGAAATATAGAAAAAGGAGTTGCACAAACTTGGCAAAAAGATTCTTTATACAATAAAACTTCTTTACCGAAAAACATCGTTGAGAATTTAAAATCCACCAATACAGCTTCATTTTTGGTCATAAAAGATGGAAAATTAGTCCATGAAGAATACTTCGGAGAGTACAAACCTACCACGCAAACCAATTCTTTTTCTATGGCAAAAGCCATCACCGTTTTATTGATGGGATTGGCAATTGAAGACCACAAAATACAATCAGAAAATCAAAAATTTGCAGATTTTTATCCTAATTTCAACGAAGTAGAACACGGTAATGAGTTAACCTTAAGAGATTTAGCAGCAATGGAAGCTGGTTATTATTGGGATGAAGATTACAGAAATCCGTTTTTACAAAATCCTAGAATTTATTACGGTAAAAACATGGCAGAAGCACTTTTGAAATCTCCTCAATTTGAGGCAAAACCAGGAAGCAGATTCGAATATCAGTCTGGTGCTACACAATTATTGGGATTTGCGATTAGAAAGGCAGTAAATGTTCCACTTTCTGCATATGCTTCTCAAAAACTTTGGAAACCTCTAGGAATGGAATTAGACGCTTATTGGAATGTGGATGAAGACAATAAAATGGAAAAAACGTTCTGCTGTATCAATGCTATTCCTCGTGATTATGCAAAATTAGGACAATTGATGCTCCAAAAAGGAAATTGGAATGGAAAGCAACTGATTGATTCTACCTACATTCAAAAAATGATTACGCCAACTAAAAATTCTGGCGGAATCTATGGTTTGGGAATTTGGATTAATAATGACGCCCCTTATAAATATTATCATTTCTGGGGATTTACCAGCCAATTAATCATCGTAATTCCTGAAAAAAATATGGTCGTGGTAAGAACTGGCAAGTTTAACAATGAAGCCAAAGACGATAAAGGCCGTTCTGTACAAGCTGCGTTTTTAGCCGAAAATGCTGTGAAAACGTTTGCCAATTAAAGCAATAGAAGAAATTATTAGAAATTTTAATAATTAATTCCGTAATTTTGAACCATTCTAAACAAGTTTTAGAGTGGTTTTATTTTTTTACTTAAATGATTTACCACAAAAGAGACAAATGAAAATATTGAAAACAAGCAATTCAAAAGTAAAAAAAGTGAAATTCAACTCGCTTTTTCTTCTTTTGTAAAAACTTAAAAATAAAAAATTTGTTGCTTTTGCGGTTTAAAGAAAATTTACAATGTTCAATATAAAAGAAATACGCAGTCAGTTTCCTATTCTTCAGCAGCAAGTTAATGGTAAACCATTGGTTTATTTAGACAATGCAGCTTCTTCTCAAAAGCCAATTTCTGTACTTGAAACTTGGAAAAGATATTACGAAGAAATCAATGCTAATGTACACAGAGGAATTCACACTTTGTCTCAATTGGCAACAGAAGAAATGGAAAATTCCAGAAAAAAAGTACAAAATTTCATCAATGCAAAGCATGATTATGAGGTGATTTTTACCAGAGGAACTACCGAAAGCATCAATTTAGTTGCCTACGCTTTGGGAAATTCTAATTTCTTAAAAAAAGATGACGAAATCATCATCGGTTATTTAGAACATCACTCCAATATTGTTCCTTGGCAAATGCTTTGCGAAAGAACTGGCGCAAAATTGAAAGTAATTCCGATGGACGAAAACGGAATTCTTCAACTCGATTTTTTAGACAAAAACCTTTCAGAAAAAACCAAAATTGTATCTGTAAATCATGTTTCTAACGCATTAGGAATCATTAATCCTATTGAAGAAATCATCGCAAAAGTGAGAAAAAATTCTTCTGCACTCATGATGATTGACGGAGCACAATCTGTACCACATTTTGAAATAGATGTTCAGAAATTAGACTGCGACTTTTTTGCATTTTCTGGTCACAAAATGTACGCACCAATGGGAGTTGGTATTCTCTACGGAAAGGAAGAAATTTTAGAAAAATTAGCGCCTTTTCATGGTGGTGGTGAGATGATTGCTACTTGTAGTTTTGAGAAAACCACTTATGCTACACTTCCCTTTAAATTCGAAGCGGGAACACCAAATGTTGGCGGAAATATTGCAATAGGAGCAGCCATAGATTTTATGAAAAAAGTAGGCGTAGAAAATATCAGAAATCATGAAAATGAATTGCTGAATTATGCTCAAAAAAGACTTCTAGAAATAGATGGACTTAAAATTTACGGTGAAAAAGCGAATAGAACCAGTGTAGTTTCTTTTAATTTAGAAGGAATAGGAATTGCTTCGGATGTAGGAATGATTCTGGATAAACTGGGAATTGCTGTAAGAACGGGGCATCATTGTACTCAGCCTATTATGGAATTTTTCAAAATTGCAGGAACCGTAAGAGCGAGTTTTGCGGTGTACAACACCTTAGAAGAAGTAGATGCTTTAGTAGAAGGGGTGAAAAAAGCTCAAAGAATGCTGATGTAAATTCAAAGAATTTCAAATTTAATTTGATAAAAAAATTCCCGAAAATTGATTTTCGGGAGTTTTTTATTGCTTCTAAACGTTTTATTCAATAATATTTTTAAACTCTTTTCGGTATTGAGAAGGACTTTTCTGCGTATATTCTTTAAAAGTTTTATTGAAATAACTAAAGTTATTAAATCCGCTTTCGTAACATATCTCGTTAATACTCAATGGTTTCTCTGCCAACAATTTCATAGAGTGAATGATACGATATTCATTCACGAATTGTGTAAACGTTTTATTGGTAATTTTTTTAAAATATCTGCAAAAAGAAGGTTCAGTCATATTGGCGAGATTGGCTACTTCTTCTAAAGTAATTTGCTCTTTGAATTTATTTTTTACGTGATTGAAAATGAGGTTAATTCTCTCATTATCTTCCACTTGAGTTTGAATATAGAAATTTCCAGCATTTAGAATTTTGAAATCTTCGGTATTGGCAAGAACATTTAAAATCTCTAAAAATTTAATCAATTTGTCCAGTGAAGTTGCCTCATACATTTCTAAAATTTTACTTTCCAAAGATTTTTTAACAGATTCACCAAAGACAATTCCACCTTTTGAAGCATCTAATAAATTCGTAATCTTTTTCATTTCAGGAGTTTTCCAGATGTGAGGTCCTAAAAAATCTGGCAAAAACTGAACTACGATTTCGTAATCATTTCTGGTATTTTCATTGGTTAAACCACAATGCGGCAAATTACTGCCTATTAAAACCAAATCTCCTTTAGTAAAATAAGAAATGGTGCTTCCAATTTGTCTTTTCCCAGAACCTCCACCTACAAAAACTAATTCTATTTCTGGGTGATAGTGCCAAAAATTAGATTTTAGATTTTCATTTTGAAGGAATTTGAAACAAGAAAAACTACTGCCAATATTGGGGTTAACTGCTTCATATGTAGGACTTGTCTGCTTCATTTTGTTCGATTTCGATATACAAATATACTATTTTATCTTTAAGTTAATGTTAATTTTGTATTAATGTTAAAATAGAACACATATAAGAAAATTATCTTGTAAAATAACCAAAAATTCAAGTCTAGATTTGCAATGTACTTAATTGACTAACACATTAACATTTATAATTATGAAAAATTTATTAAAATTCAGCTTCCTTATAGGATTTCTATTTATTTCGGCAAATGTAATGGCCAATGACAAAGATTTCTCTATCTCTATTGACAACATCAATGCTAAAAAACTAAGCTTTCAGATGACGAATGCTAAGAATGTAGCACTATATGTTTATAATGACAAGCAAGGAGAACTTTTTGCTGAAAAAGTAAGAAAACAAGATGAGGTTTCTAGAACGTATGACTTGAAAAACTTTCCTGCTGGAACATATTATTTAGTAGCGGAATCTGATTCTAAAATCGAAAAATATAAAATTACTATTGACGAAACTAATGCTTCAATTGAGAAGACACCAGTTTCTGAAATTTTCAAACCAGAATACACGATTGAAGGCAATCATGTAAAATTAGTGATGCCTAAATTGACTGATGGAGTAACAGTTTCTGTTGAAGATTTCACGAATACGGTTTATTATAACCAGACTTTAACTCCAAATAATGGTGAATTGGTTGTACAATTTGATTTAAACCCAGAAAATGCTGATGCGTATGTAATCAGTGTGGAAAAAGGCGATAACACCTTCAACAAAATCATATATCTAAAATAAATTTTAGGGTTAATTTTCACATCACATCAAAAAAAGTCTCATGAAATTGAGACTTTTTGTTTTTTTAAGAGCTAAAAATTTTAGAGAATAATTATTCTTTTTCTGGAGTAACTAATTCATTTACTTTCTTTTCTTGTTGAGCTTTTTCTTTTTCTGCATTTTTAGCAGCGTTTGGTTCAGCCAATTTTTCATCTAATTCTGATTTCTTTTTTTGTTCTATTTTTTTCTTTTCTTCTGCCAATTTCTGTTCGGGAGTTTTAGCGGTGTCTTGTTTTAAAACAGGCGCTTTTTTAGCATCTTCAATAGCAGAATTAATTGCCGAAAAAGAAGTTTGTCCCACAACAGAATCTACCAAAGTAGTATCAACAGGAGCATTGTCTTCAGCATAAAATTGCTCTTCTTCTTTGTTGTTTTTCCAACAAGAAAGTAACATAAAACTGGTTAATAAAAAGGCTAATTTCTTCATTTTTAATTTTTAAAACTAAATTCTGCAAAAACGGGATAATGGTCTGACAGTTTTTGACTTCGGTCTACTTGGTAATAGGTAGATTTCAAATTCTCCGAAGAAAATACATAATCTATTCTGATAGGAATTTTATAGTCATGAAAACTTGTAGCAAGACCAGTTCCAGATTCTAAAAAACAGTCTTTCAAAACTTCTGAAATAGTGTAATACTCATACGAATTAGGAACCGAGTTAAAATCACCAGCCAAAATAACAGGATAAGGAGATTTCTCTATAAAATTTTTCAAAATTTGTACTTGCTCTTCGTGTTTTTTGAAAATTGGCATAAATCTACGTACGAGACTTTTGGCTTTTGCTCCGTTTTCGTCTAAATCGCTTGTAGGTTTTACCATAGATTTATGCAACTGAAATGGCTCTAAATAAACATTTACAAAGCGTATTCTTTTTCCTTTCACCATCACGTCCGCATACATCGCATCTCCATTACTCACAAAAGGAATTGAACCTTTTTCTATAATTTCATATTTTGAATAAAAACTGATGATAGGATTATGAAATGAATATTTCATTTGTTCTAAAATAGGGTTTCCCAAGCTAGAATAACCCGCCTCTTGTAAGAAAACAAAATCTGCGTCGAAGGAATTAATATAATTCTCTACATGCTCTTTACCAAATTCATTGACTTTATTATTAAAGCTAAGCACTTTAAAATCTGCCTTCTCACTTTTTGGCTCAGAATAATTAATCCATCTTCTTACAGGTGTTAAAAACAATGTGGAAATCAGCAAAAAAACAAAGGCTCTTTTACGCCAAGAAAAAATCCAAAAAAGACAAAGTAAAATATTGGCAATCATTAAAAACGGAAACGCCAAAGAAAGCAAATTAAGATATGGAAATATTTTTGGCGGAATGTATGCGTTAAGCGTAGTTGCTGCTAATAAACAAAGCACCACAACATGAATTACCGAAAGTATGATTCTTAGAATTTTCAAAACTAATTAATTCTATAACGGTTTCTTCCCCAAATTTTTATTAAAATATAACCTACAATTGCACCACCAATATGAGCAAAATGAGCAATTCCGCCTACGTTATTAATTCCTAGAAATACAGAACCTACAATTACAATAGGCAATAATATTTTTGCTTTTATAGGAAAAGGAATAAACATAATCATCATTTCGGCATCTGGATAAAGCGCCGTAAAAGCTGCTACAACTCCGAAGAGAGCTCCAGAAGCACCAACCATTCTACTTAACATTGCTTGTTTAAATAATGAACTTATATCATTTTGTAAAAAAATATTATATATATCTAAATCTGTCAAATGATTTTTAATGATGTCTGATTCACTATATAATAAAGAAATATCAATTTGCTGAGCATTTAATTCATTAATAATTTGGCTTATTTGATAATAATCCCAAGCTAAATTTAGAAAAAGAGCACCAAATCCTGAAAGAAAATATAGAATTAAAAATTTCTTCTCCCCCAAAAATCTTTCTAAAAGAGGGCCAAAACTTGCCAAAGTTAACATGTTAAAGGCAATGTGCATAATCCCACTATGCATAAACATGTGTGTTACAATTTGATAAGTTTTAAAATTAGGTGATGATGGAAAATAAGCAGAAAAATAATCATTTAATTGAGGAAAAACTGTATTTGCCAACGCAAAAACAATCACATTCAGAATGATGATATTTCTAGTTACAGGCGTGATATTTCTAAAAAGATTATCGAACATAATTTTTTATTTTAAAAGAGACACTGTCTCAAAATTTATTGGTGAGTTCTTCCAAAGGAATTTCTACAAAAGTTCTATTTCCGTTTGGTGTAAACTCTGGAAAACCTAACTTAATGAAATCCTTCAAAATTTGTTCCACTTCAGCTTTATACAGAAAATCAAACTTAGATTTTGCATTGGTTCTAATCCACTGATTGTTATAATTTTCTAAAAATTCTTCTTCGGTTTTGTATTCTAAAATTTCGAAGAGATTTTCTAAAAATTTAATCACTTGAGATTCTTTCACATCTTCGGGTACCGAATTTATTCTCAGCACATTATCTTGTGCCAAAACAATATCGAAACCTAAATCTGGTAAGTATTTTTTAATCGAACGAAACTTATTTTTCTCAATTTCATTTAAATGATATTCTAAAGAAAACAGCAAACTTTGGCTTTTCTTACTTTTAGAAACATTTTTACGGTTTTCGGCTAAGACAATTTGGTGAATTCTTCCCAAATCGAGCATCAACGTTCTGTGGTCTTTGTTAAAAAGCCAATAACCATTTGGCAATCTGAGCAAATCTTCTTCTAAATCCTCGTCTTCATCATCAAAAAGGTTAATTTTAGATGGCAAAGCTGATGCTTCCTGTTGATACATTTCGGTAAGATTTACCATCGCTGTATCATTAATTTTTGAAGGAATTTGGTCTTTAAACGGATTAAAATTTCTATCGATATGAATTCCAGGAGCGTGATAACTTTTCGCAGCATCTACTTTTGGCGGAAAAAATGAATCCATTTTATCATTTCGCTCAAAATCTAGACTTGGCGCTACATTATAAATTCCCAAAGATTTTTTAATCGTAGAACGAATCAGTGCAAAAATGAGGTTCTCATCTTCGAATTTCACCTCTGTTTTTTGAGGATGTATGTTGACATCTATTTTTTCTGGGTCAAGTTCCAAATACAAGAAAAAGCTCGGACTGTAATTGCTTTGCAGCAATCCTTCAAAAGCTTCCTGAACCGCTCTATTTAAGTAAGGACTTCTAAAATATCTTCCATTGACAAAGAAAAACTGTTCGCCTCTAGATTTTTTAGCTGCTTCTGGTTTTCCTACAAAACCATTGAGTTTTACCCAACCTAAATCTTCTTTGATAGGAACCAAAAGAGGGTGCAATTTTCTACCGAAAATATCTACAATTCTCTGCATTTGGCTTCCTTTTCTGAGGTTAAAAATCACCTCATCATTATGATAGAGCGAAAACTCTAAATTTTCGTGAGCCAATGCTACTCTTTGGAATTCATCTATAATATGTCTGAATTCTATATTGTTGGATTTCAGAAATTTTCTACGCGCTGGAACATTAAAAAACAGATTTTTCACCGAAAAAACAGCGCCTTCCGTAGTTTGTGCAGGTTCCTGAAATTGTAGTTCACCACCTTCTATGTAGATAACGGTTCCTATTTCTGCATCTTGTTTTTTTGTTTTGAGTTCTACCTGAGCTACCGCAGCAATAGAAGCCAACGCCTCACCACGAAAACCTTTGGTAGCGATATGAAAAATATCTTCTGTAGTTCTAATTTTAGAGGTAGCGTGTCTTTCGAACGCCATTCTCGCATCGGTTTCAGACATTCCGCTTCCGTTATCTGCTACTTTTATGAGATTTCTGCCCGCTTCTTCTACAATCAATTCTATTTTAGTAGCACCAGCATCTATGGCGTTTTCTAGCAATTCCTTAACAATAGAAGCAGGTCTTTGCACTACTTCTCCTGCAGCAATCTGATTGGCAACATGATCTGGTAAAAGTTGAATAATATCTGACATTTCTATAATTGAAACTCCAAAAATAGTGTTTAATTTCTAAAAAAATTGAATTTGTGGATGAGTAATCCTGATTGTTAAGAAAATTTTATGAAGTCTAATTTCTGACGAAGTTTTTTAGTGATTTTCTGGGGTAATGTTCTTTCATCAGCAAGATGACGAAGTTTAAATTCTCTTTTTTTTCTCACTACAAAAAGATGATAATCTTCTTGCTCCCAAATTGCATATTTCTGAAAGAAAACCATCTCTAGATTATTTTTATCAAGATTTTCTACTAAAGTTGGCAATTCGATGGGTTGGTCTATCACTTGTAGTGATTCTGGCTGATGCTGATGAAGATATTTAATGTATTCTGGATTTGGAATATTGATGAGTAAAAGAGATTTTTCTGAAATATAAGTGCTGATGTTTTTAAACAAATTAAAATGCTCTTCTATTGGAATATGCTCTATAACATCTAACAGTGTGATGAAATCAAAATCAGATTCTTGAGGCTGATAATGCACCACGTCTCCCACAAAAAGTTGAACGTTATTTTTTTGGATGTTTTTTTGTGCGTTTTCTATACTTTTTTCGCTTAAATCTACTGCTTCTATATAACCTTTTTTTAGTTTTTTAGAAAGTAAATAGGTAAAAGCTCCCACTCCACAACCCAGTTCTAAAATTTTAGATTTTTTAGTAAGTCCTAAATTTTTAAGTTGTTTAAACAAAAAAATCAATCTTTCATTAACTCCTATTTTTATTTGTCTTTCGGAGAACTGGTCATAGAACTGAGAAACTTCTTCTTTCTTCATCTGAAAAATATTTTGAGCCAATAAAAATACAAAATAAATAAAAAAGGCGCATCCTAGGATGCGCCTTCGTCTGAAAAACGAATCAAATAACTATAGTTTGTATAGAATTTGCGGGTGATTTTACGCTGACTGACTGACCTTCTATCCAAAGATTGTATTGGGTTTCTTGGTCAGAAGAATTCATCACTATTACTACCATTTGTCCGTTCGGATTCATAAATGAAGTAGAAATCAGAAAATCTCTATTGGTAACGGTTCCTAGCCTTCTTGCGTTCATTTGTACATATTTAGAAATATGTCCTATGTAATAATATTCTGCGGTGTAATGTAATTCTCCAGTTCTGGTGTCTGCGATAATCGGTGCGAAACAGAAATTGCCTACATGATTTGGGCCTCCTTTTTCATCTAAGAGAATGTTCCAATCCGTCCAAGCAGAAATTCCGTTGTTAAAATCATTAATCATGTTTTTACCATAAATTTCGCCCAACCTCCAATCGTAGATTTCCTCGAATTTAAATTTTTCTACACAACCTTCTGTGAAAATGAGAAACTTATTAGGAAAGGCTTTTGCGGTTTCTTCTACATTTTCGAAAAGCGGTTGAGATTTTGTCCATGTTTCGTACCAGTGGAAACCTATTCCTTTAGCGTATTTATTCGCCGAAGGATCACTTAATGTAGTGGTAGCTCTTTGGTATAATAAATCTCTATTATGGTCCCAAATGATGACTTCTTTATTTTTGTAGCCGTTTTTCCAAAGGGTAGGTCCTAGATATTTTCCTAAAAATTCTGCTTCTTCTTCGGCGGTATAGATACAAGATTCCCAAGTCTGAGTAGCCATAGGTTCGTTTTGTACAGAAAGTCCCCAAACTTGAATTCCTCTTTTCTCATATTCTTTGATGAATTTAACGTAATAATTTGCCCAAGGTTGATAGTATTCTTTTTTAAGTTTACCGCCTCTCAACATATTATTGTTATCTTTCATCCAAGCTGGTGGAGACCACGGACTGAAATAAAATTTGAAATTTTTGCCAATCATTTTTTGAGCCTCCTTAATCATCGGGATTTTATATTGCTCATCATGTTGTATATTGAAGGTTTTAAGCGCCTTGTCATTTTCTTCTACATAGGTATAACTTCCGCTGCTGAAATCACTAGAATTCATGCTGGTTCTAATCAAGTTATACTGTAAGTCATTTTTGCCAAAATAGGCTTCTAAAAATTCTTTTTGCTTGTCTTGAGGCAATTTATAAAAGGTTTCTGCAGAAGCATCTGTAATGGCTCCGCCAATTCCTGTGATTTTTTGGTACTTAAAATCAGGGTCTACAAAAACGCAAATATCTGTTTCCTTCGGTTGAGGGAAATTATGAAAACTGCCTTTGCTGAGTACAAAATTTTCGGTTTGGTTTTTGGCAGTAGTATATATGGAAACGTCTTTAAGTGTTTTCTTTTGCTGTGCAAAACCTACACTAAATGCCAAGACAGACATGATAATCACTGCATTCCTTTTCATTTTTTTATTTTTAAAAAAATTAGAAAATATAGGTAGCTACTGCTCCCGCATCTAAAGATGTAGTGGCAACTTTTCCATTAATTTTAATATTGAATGTTTCTGGTGCGCCTCCATCATTTTCTACAATCAAAACAATTTTACCATCGGCTCTTTTGAAAGCTACGTTATTAAGATTCCCTGATTGAGAGCTTGCAATTCTTACAGAATTCTGTGGAACAAACTTAGAAGCATGAGCAATGATGTAATAGCCTACGTTTCTCTCGAAGTTTTCTGAAGAGTTTATGGTAATTGCACCTTTACACATGTTACAACCACCTTCAGTATGAGGTTTAAACTGAGAATTATTGGCTAAATTCCATTCTAAAGCAATTTTACTCCAGTTTCTCATGGAACCTATAACCACATTTTTCAGGTGCCATTTTAAATCACCTCCAAAATCACCAGTTGAAGAAGTCCATTGTTCTGTAAAATATACATTTTTTGTAGGGAAAGTTGCTTTTATATCTCCAAGAGCTGTAATATAACCTCCATAAAGGTGAAATGCAGAACCATCAATAAACGGATTTGCCTCTTTATCTGACAAAACAGCAATTGGATAGTCTGGTCTATCACAATTATGGTCATAAGCTACAATTTTAGTAGAAATATTAGCAGCTTTAAAAGCTGGACCTAGATGTTTTTTTATAAATTCTGCTTGCTTTTCAGCAGTCATTACCATACTAGGATTATTACCACCATGTAAAGGTTCGTTTTGTGGTGTAATGGCATCTATGGTAATGCCTTCATTTTTCATAGCGGTGATGTATTTCACAAAATATTGTGCATATACACCGAAATATTCTTCTTTTAGGCTTCCTCCTACAGAACTTCCGTTATCTTTCATCCAAAGTGGAGCAGACCAAGGAGTTGCCATAATCTTAATATTAGGATTTATCGCAAGTATTTGTTTTAATAAATCTATCAGTGGGCGGTCTTTTTCTAAACTGAATTTTGACAACGTAGGATCTGTTTCTCCTGCAGGAAGATCATTGTAAGAAAATACACTGCTATTAAGATCAGAAGCACCTATACTTAATCTAAGATAACTTATAGAAATAGAATTAGCGTTACTGCCAAAGAGTTCTTGTAAGAGTTCTTGTTTTCTAGCAGCAGTAAGACTATTAATAACTTCTACACTACCTCCTGTTAAAGTATAACCAAATCCGTCAACTGTTTGGTATGTTTGGCTTTCGTCTATCTGAATGTTTTGATAAGAATTAGAGTTCGCAGTAAAACCAAGAATAGTATTTTGTTTCTGAAGTTTTACAGATTGATCACCTTTTGTAAGCCACACTTCTACATCATTAGTAGGAGTAGGTTTGGGTGGTTCTGGCGTAGGAGAAGAAGTACTTCTAGAGCAATACGCCATTGTACTCATACTGGCAATCGCCCATATGAATAGATATGATTTTTTTAAAAACATGAATTTAAATTTTTATTGATATACTCTAATGTAATCTACTTCCATAGTTGCGTTAGTCACATTCGGATCTATGGTTCCCCCAAAATTACCTCCCATTGCTACATTCATAATGAAGAAGAAATTCTGATTAAAGGGTGAATTTGCATTATTATTATAAGTAAAGAACAATTGATTATCTACATAAATTTTTATGGTACTCGCATTCCATTCCATACTGTAAATGTGGAATTCTGTAGTTGCATTAGAAATCATTACGCTTGCACCATCTGCATTTCCACCAGAACGACCGGGATAATGAAGGGTTCCAAAAATTCTATTTAATTGGTTTCCTACATGTTCCATGATGTCTATTTCTCCACAAGCTGGCCAACCTACAGAATCGATATTATCTCCTAACATCCAAAGTGCAGGCCAAGTTCCGCCACCAGATGGAATTTTAGCTCTAATTTCTACTTTTCCGTATTTCATAGAATATTTACCTTTAGAAAGTAGTCTTGCTGAGGTATAATTATATCCTTGGTATGCCTCTTTGATTAAATTAATCTTAAGAGTTCCGTTACTTACTACGGCATTTTGAGTTCTATTGGTATAATATTGTGCTTCGTTATTTCCCCAACCATTATTGTTTCCTAAATCATAGCCCCATTTAGAAGAATCTGGCGCTCCATCTACATTAAATTCATCAAAAAAAACTGCTTTTGGAATTACATACACTGTTACTTTTGTGCTACCAGAAACAAATTTATCTCCATTATATGCCGAAACATAAACGGTATGTTCATTAGTCCCAGATTGCTTAAATGTATAGGTGAAGTTACCTGTGGTAGAGGTAAGGACTTCTCCATCTACTGACATTTTATATTCTTTGGCATTGTTTGCAGAAGCGGTAAAATTTACCACACCTGTTCCATCACCATTTGGCATAGTAGCAGAAGAACCAACAACTACTTTATTGATTACTAAATTGGTAGGCGTAGTTACAACCGGGTCTGATGAGCCTGAACTGCTGCCACCACAACTAAAAAAAAGAAATGAAAAAATGGAAATTATGAGTAAAAATTTATAATTTTTCATAAACTATTTCAATTGTATTTTGGCTACTATAGGAAAATGATCAGACGGATATTTATAGTCATAAAAGTCTGTAATCGTTCGGTATTTTAATACTTTCGTATTGTTTTTTGAGCTAAAAATAAAATCTATTTGTTCGCTAGGTTTTTCATTGAATTTAAATCCATTCCAAGTTGCTTTTTCGGCGTAAGGTTTTGTAACGCTATTGCTTCTTGCTTCTTGTAAATTCTCAAAAAGCGGTTTCATCCATGAATCATTTTCTACAGAATTAAAATCACCCGTAAGAACTACAGGAACATTTCTTTTCTTCTGCAAAGTTTTAATTTTTTCTAGGATAATTTCTGCAGACTTCTGTCTCGCAATTACACCTACATGGTCAAAATGCGTATTCAGTACCCAAACTTTCTTTTTGGTTTTTATGTTTTCAAAAAGAGCATACGTAACGATTCTAGGATATGCTGCGTCCCAAGATTTTCCTGATTTTTCAGGATTTTCTGAAAGCCAAAATGTATTTTGTTCTAGAACTTTATACTTATTTTTCAGATAAAAAATACATGAATATTCAGCATTCGCTTCATCTGTTCTCGGTCTTCCTAAAAAACCATAAGCAGAATTGTTTTCTAATAAATAATCAATCTGAGGTTTCTGTGCTTCTTGTAGTCCTACAAAATCTGCTTCGTAATAAGAAATAAGGTCTTTTACTTTATCTTTTCTGATGTTCCAGTGATTTTCCCCATCATCTACACTTGCCAATCTGATGTTAAAACTCATCACATCAATGGTTTGGGAGAATAAAAACGATGCAAAAAGTATAAACAAAATGGTAGAAATGTTTTTTGTTTTCATATTTTTAATTCTTGATTAAAATTATTTTAACTCGAACTGATATTTCTTGTTTTCTGTAGAAAGTTTGAAAGAATCTGTTCTAAATGGCGCTACTGGCAATCCTTTTTCGGTGAAAAGATTAATTTCTGAGTCATCTCCTTTCCAGCCATATCTTACAGCAACGGGATTGCTTACCTTTTCGCATGTAACTACAATTTTATTTTTCTTAATTTCTGCTTTTGCTGGATAGAATTTTTGGTCATTTCCTGCAATTTCAAAACCTTTTAAGATTTCATTATTTTTAGAAATTAATTTTTCCTTCGTATTAAAGCTGATGGTAATTTTATTTCCTTTTACCGTTGATTTTTGATAAATTGGGCTTTTCAGACCATTATTTAAGGCTAAATTAGCCAATCTTTCTCCTACTGTTTTTTTGTTTCTTGGGTGAATATCATTCGGATTTCCAACGTCGGTAGTTACTACCATTCCTGTGTTTTTCATTTTGGTAGTATTCCGTTGAGCATCTCGTACTTCACACCAATCGCAACCTTCATTACTGTCTCCTTTAGTATTAAAAGTGGCTAATTGAACGAAATAAAAAGGTGCGTTTTCTCCAAATCTCTGTCTCCAACTGTTAATCAATAGTGGGAAACTTTGGTTATATTCATAAGCTCTCTCTGCATTTGATTCTCCTTGATACCAAAGCATTCCAGAAATTCTAAAATCTTCAATCGGGTGAATCATGGTATTGTAAATCAAAGAAGGAAATTCATTTTGATTGATGGCTGCATAAATTTTTTCTACAGCAAATTTCCAATTTCCTGCCAATGGAATACTTTTTTGAGCGGTGACTAATTTCACCTCATCATCATTACTCCACAAACCACCGCCGCCACCAGTGTCATTAACTTTTACTGCAATGATATTCTCTCCTTTTTTTAAAATTTCTTTCGGAATGGTATAAATTCTATCATCTGACCATTGTTTCATTTGTCCCACTAATTTTCCATTAAAATAAGTAAGGTCTTCGTCATCAATTTTTCCTAAATACAGCACCGCATTTCCTGCAAGATCTTCGTCTGAAAGAACAATGGTTTTTCTAACCCAAGCTACTCCGTCAAAACCTTCGAAGCCTTGTTGTTCCCATGCTTTTGGAACATATAAATCTTTTAAAACAGAAGCGTTATAATCTGCACTCAAGAATTGTTCTTGATTAAAATCTGCAATTTTAGCATTCAATTTTTTCTCAAAAAAAACAGTTTTAGCCTCGAAATTTTTCTGTTGAAGACTTTCTATGTCTATTTGTGGCATATTGGCAATCATTTCTTTGAAATAAGGCGATTGCTCGAATGCATTTTTAGGAATCCAAGCTTCGATTACAGTTCCGCCCCAAGAAGAATTTATAATTCCGATAGGAACTTGTCTTTCGTGATACATTTTTTTAGCAAAAAAATAGGCTACTGCAGAAAAATCTCCAATCGTGGAAGCATTCGCAACATTCCATTCTGTTTTCGCAAGGTTATTTTGAGGTAAAGAATTTATTTTTCTTTCAACTTTAATATGTCTAATGAGCGGGAACACTTTTTGATTCAGTTCCTCTTTATAGCCTTCAGAAGACGAAAGCGCCCACTCCATATTGCTTTGTCCGCTACATAACCAAACATCTCCTACCAAAACATTTTTGAAAATAATTTCATTATTTCCTTTAACTGTCAATGTAAAAGGACCACCTTCTTTTTCTTGGTCTAAATCTACTTTCCAATTGCCATTTTGGTCAGCAACAGTGGATTTGGTTTGATTTTTAAAACTTACCGACACTTTTTCATGAGGTGATGCAAAACCCCAAACTGGAATTTTAGAATTTCTCTGCAACACCATATTATCTGAGAAAATATATGGTAAAGAAACATTTGCCATCAATAATTGAATGGTCAATAATAAGAATACGCTGATTGATTTTTTCATTTTAATTCCCTTTAAGATTTATTTCTTATAAGGTTAATTTTTTAAGGATGTTATTTTTCCCAATTTACTCTTTTGGTTTGTACCTGAGCAGAATTGGTGCCTATCATGATGTCAAATTCTCCTGATTCCCAATCGAAATTGAGTTCATCATCATAGAATTTTAAATCTTCTGGTGTAATGTTAAAAGAAATGGTTTTGCTTTCTCCTTTTTTCAAGAATATTTTTTGAAAACCTTTCAGTTCTTTTACAGGACGAACTATTTTTCCTACTAAATCTCTGATGTACAACTGAACCACTTCTTCTCCGTCATAATTTCCTGAATTGGTAAGCGTAACTGAAGCCGTCAAAGTTTGGTTGCCTTTCAGTTGAGTAGCACTTACGTTTACATCCGAATATTGAAATGTAGTGTAACTCAAGCCAAATCCGAATGGATAAGCTGGGTCATTATCTAAGTCGATATACGCTGAAACATAGTTTCTGTCTGTATTATTTTTAGCAGGTCTTCCTGTATTGTAATGATTATAATAGATAGGAATTTGACCTTCAGTTCTAGGAAAAGTCATCGGCAATTTACCACCAGGATTTATTTTTCCGAAAAGTACATCTGCAATAGAGTTTCCTGCTTCTGTACCTAACCACCAAGTGTAAACAATGGTAGGAATGTTTTCTGAAGCCCAATCAAAAACCAAAGGACGACCTGCATTAATCATTAAAATAATTGGTTTTCCTGTTTTGGCAATTTCTTTTAATAAATCTTCTTGAACGCCAGAAAAATGGATGTTGCTTCTGCTTTTTGCTTCGCCACTCATTGCGTGACCTTCGCCTAAAGTCATAATCACTACGTCAGCTTTCTTGGCAGTTTCTACCGCTTCTGCAAACAGAGATTTATCATTATCATTTGCGTTACATCCTTTCGCATAAAGCAATTCTGAATTTTTATCCAATTGAGCTTTAATTCCGTCAAACTGAGTTACAATTCTTTGACTATCATCCGGAAAAGCGATAGACCAGAAGCCGTGATTTTCCACTGTAGCTTTCGCAAATGGACCAATAATGGCCACTTTTTTAGTGGTAGGAGAAAGTGGTAATAATTGATTTTCATTTTTTAGTAAAACAATACTTTTCGCACCAATTTCTCTTGCAAATTTTCTGTGTTCTGGATTATTGGCTTGTTCTTTCTCTCTCTTTTCATTAATGAAACGATAAGGGTCATCAAAAAGTCCAAGTTCATATTTTTTAGTCAAAATTCTGCGAACTGCATCATCTACTAACTGAATATCTACTTTTCCTTCTTTTACCAATTCTGCTAAATGATTAGTGTAAGAACGACTTTCCATATCCATATCACTTCCCGCAATAATTGCTTTCAGAGCAGCATCTTTATTGTCTTTAGCAAAACCGTGAGGAATCATTTCGCCAATGCTTCCCCAGTCAGAAACCACAAATCCTTGAAAATTCCAAGCGCCTTTTAATAAGTCTCTTTGGATGTATTTATTTCCAGTGGCAGGAATTCCATTGATATCATTAAATGAATTCATAAAAGTGGCTACTCCCATATCAGACACCGCTTTGAAAGGTGGCAAATACGTTTCGTGCAATTGTCTAAGGCTCATATCTACAGAATTGTAATCTCTTCCGCCAACAGCAGCTCCATAAGCAGCAAAATGTTTAGCACAAGCCATTACTGCATCTTTATTTCCTAAGCCATTTCCTTGGAAACCTTTTACTCTAGCTTTTCCTACCAATGTTCCTAAATAGGTGTCTTCACCAGCTCCTTCCATTACGCGTCCCCATCTTGGATCTCTTCCTATATCTACCATTGGTGCAAAAGTCCAATGAATTCCATAAGCTGAAGCTTCCGTGGCTGCAATTCTAGCAGATTTTTCAATTAAATTCATATCCCAAGTAGCGGTTTCGCCTAACGGAATAGGAAAAGTAGTTCTAAAACCATGAATAACATCTTGCCCAAAAAGTAAAGGAATTTTAAGACGAGACTGCATGGCTTGGTCTTGCCAGTTCTTCGTGTTTTTAGCACCGATAGCGTTTAGAATAGAGCCTAGTTTCCCTGCACGAACTTGACCAGCTTTGTCTGCATCTTTCGTAATAGGACCAGTTGCTGTAATATCATCATTGTATTGATTAAGCTGTCCTATTTTTTCTTCCAAAGTCATTTTCGCCATCAGCTCTGTAACTTTTTGGTCGATTGATTTCTGTGCAGAAATATTTATTCCCAATCCTGCTAAAACTAATGAAAGAAGTATTTTTTTCATAAATTTTATTTTTAAAAGGTGTAGGTAGCCACTGAATTAGATGGTAATGAAGTTGCTACAGATTTACCATCAAAGTTAATATTAAAATTTTCAACTTCTGCTCCTTCGTTTAAAACGATTAAAGCTATTTTGCCTTCTGGCGTTTTAAAAGCTACTGTACTTAAATTTCCTGCTTGTGTAGAACCTATTCTTTGTGAATTTTGAGGTACAAATTTAGAAGCGTGAGCTATGATGTAATACGCTACATTTTTAGTGTAAGAATCAGAGGAATTGATAGTGATTGCTCCTTTACATTGAGTACAACCTCCTGGAGTAAAAGGTTGGAATTGTGCGTCATTTGCTAAATTCCATTCTAATGCAATTTTGCTCCAATTTCTCATCGTTCCTATGATTACATTTTTGGTGTGCCAAATAAAATCTCCTGCAAAAGTTCCTGTAGAACCCGTCCATTGTTCTGTGAAATACAGATTTTTATTTGGAAAAGCGTTCTTTACAACACCAAGAGCTGAAACATCTCCCGCATAAAGGTGAAACGCTGATCCGTCTACATATTGTGCAACTTCTGGGTCTTGGAGAATGGTAATAGGATATTCTGGTTTATCGCAATTATGGTCATACAACACTATTTTTGTAGCAATATTGGCTGCTCTAAAAGCAGGACCTAAATTGTTTTTTATGAAATCTCTTTGTTGTTCTGCAGTCATATACATACTTGGGTTATTCCCAGGATGCAATGGTTCGTTTTGAGGAGTAATGGCGTCAATGGTGATTCCATTTTTCTTCATTTCCTGAATATATTTCACAAAATAATCTGCATAAACTTGGTAGAATTCTGGTTTTAGACTTCCTCCTATGCTATTTCCGTTATCTTTCATCCAAACAGGTGGTGACCAAGGTGCGCCAATAATTTTAATATCTGGATTAATGGCTAAAATTTCTTTTAACATATCAATCACTGGTTGGTCTTTAGCTAAGCTGAATTCGCTCAGGTCTTCGTCTGTTTGACCTGCGGGAACATCATCATAAGAAAAGACAGAACTGTTAAGATCTGATGCACCAATGCTTAATCTAAGATAACTAACACCTATGGATTGTTCTGATTTTCCGAAAATATCTTGAAGAAGTTCTTTTTTCTTCGCTGGAGATAATTGATTGATTACCTCTACGCTTCCTCCGGTAAGAGTATACCCAAAACCATCTACGGTTTGGAATTTTTCTGAAGGATTGATGAGAATATTTTGGAAATTATTTTGTGGATTATCAAAAACAAGATTGTTTTGTTTTTGAAGTTTTAAAGTTTCATCAGCATTCGTCTGCCAATATTCTATTGTTTTTGGAGCTTCTATTTTTGTAAAAGAATTACATGAGATAAGAGAAGCTATAGAGCCTAAAACTAAGGCGGGGATAATTTTTTTTAGAACCATAACATTTATTTTTGATATTCAAAAAAACTGCTGCACGATAATATGCGCAGCAATTTTTTTAGAATAAGGTTATATAAATTCTAATTTGATATAAGATTAATAACCAGGGTTTTGAGTTAAATTAGGGTTATTATCGATCTGAGTTTGAGGAATTGGCCAAAGTAATTTTTGTTCAGTAATGTTAGCAGCATAACTTAGAGGGTTTCCGCTAGCATCTTTTCTGTTTTTAATAATTTCAATAGCTTTTCCTGTTCTCTTAAGGTCAAACCAACGTTGTCCTTCGAATGCTAATTCTAGTTTTCTTTCTTCTAATACTTTGTTGATACCATCAGTTGCACCAGTAATGGTAATAGGAGCTAAATTAACTCTTGCTCTTACTTGGTTTACTAAAGCTGCAGCACCTGTATAATCTCCTAATCTAACTTTAGCTTCTGCTCTTAGAAGAAGTAAATCTGCATATCTAAAGATGTAAACATTTTGATTACCTCCTTGTTCTCTTTGTTTCCATGCAAATGGATAGCTAGAGCTGCTCCAATATTTATCTGACCAACCTACTGGTTCAAACTTAACTGTAGAAGCTTTTCTGATTGCATCTCCTTGAGCATCAAAAGATTTAATTAAATCATTAGATGGAGTATTGAATTTTTTCCAGTCTGTTCCGATGAACATGAAAGTTCCCCACCACCAAACACTACTTCCATTTCCATTGATTTCGAAAATAGATTCTGCGTTTGCTTCGTGTTCAGAATCAAACAAATGGTCATAAGTTGGTAAAAGACTGTATCCTTCAGTCATTAATTGATCTGTATAAGTAACTACTTTATTAAAATCTGGACTTGGTTTAGTTGCATAAACTTGAGCTAAAAGAGATAAAGCAGCACCTTTAGAAGCTCTGTATTTATTAGAACTTGCAGGAAGGTTAGCCAAAGCTCCTTCTAAGTCAGCAATAATAAGAGTATAAACTTCATTCACAGGTTTTCTTGCTGGATAAACTTGTGCATACACTTCTTCGAAATTTTCTGCAGTTACTCCGATTACCGCTTTAGTAACCAATGGTATGTCTCCCCATAGTTGTACCGCATGGAAATAATAAAGCGCTCTCATTACAGCAGCTTCGGCTTTCATTTCGTTTCTTCTTTGAGTTGTAAGAGATGTATCTGGAATTTTATCTACATAGTTTAGTACTAAATTACAGTTATTGATACGTCCATAAATGTAGTTCCAGTCTCTACTAACATTAGTATTAGAAGATTGAATTCTGTATTCTGATTGCTGAGCATTCTGTGGGTTATCACCACCTTGATAAGCAATATCAGTTTGAGCATCTCCATTGAAGAAATAATCTAACTGCCAATATTCATTACCTAAATCATTATAGATAGTATTCATTAAATCCTCAGCATCTGATGCTTTTTTAAAAGGTACTTCGCTGAATTCAACCGCTTTGTCTGTTATCGGCTCTGTATCTAAATAATCTGAACAAGAAACTGCTCCTAATGATAAGCCCGCTCCTAGTACTGAAAAATATATAATTTTATTTAGTTTCATAATATTAAATTATTAATGATTAAAAATTAGCTTTTAGTCCTACAACAAAAGTTTTTACTTGTGGATAAGTACCGTAGTCAATACCTAAAACTCCATTTGTACCAGCAAAAGCATTTACTTCTGGATCAAATCCTGTGTAATCTGTAATGGTGTATAAGTTTTGCCCTGTTACATAAACATTCAGTTTACTTACACCCTTGAAAGGATTCTGGAAGTTATATCCTAAGGTTATGCTTTTCAGCTTAATGTATGAACCATCTTCTACAAATCTGTCTGAAATTTTATCTACATCTGCTGCTCTCGCTTTAGGTACGTTGGTTATTTGTCCTGGGGTAGTCCATCTATTTAATACTACTGTAGACTGATTTTTGAAGTCATTCATTAACTCTAATTCAAATCTTGAAGCATTATAAATATCATTTCCTACAGAACCTGTAATTAATGTGTCTAAATACCAGTTTTTATATGTAAAATTGTTGGTAAAACCGAAAGTAAAATCTGGGTTTGGATTACCAATAAATGTTCTATCTCCTGAGTCTGTGATTTCGCCATCTCCGTTTAAATCTGCATACATTATTTTACCATCTTGAGGATTTACACCAATCATTTTATATCCGTAAAATACACTTAAAGGTTGACCTTGTGTAAATCTTACGATTTTATTACCAATTCCTTCAATTGGAACTTCATCCTTGATAGGCATGTAATAGAGTGCATTAATTTTACTCTTGTTAAATGAAATATTAAAATTAGTATTCCAATTAAAATTATCATTTTTAACATTAACTGTATTAAGTGTAAACTCTACACCTTTGTTTTCCATTGAACCAACGTTTCTCAATATGTTACCTATAGTAGGTCCCATTTCAATTGGCATAATTAAATCATCTGTTGTTCTTTTATAGAAATCTGCAGTTAATTTAATTCTATTTTTCACAAAAGCTAAATCTACCCCGAAGTTGGTATCTGTAGTAACTTCCCAGCCTATGTCACTTCCCCATTGGTAGAATTTATAAGTACCATCAGGTCCGTTATTGGTAAGTCTATGTAGAATAAAGTGTGAATATGGAGGAATACCTGATGCATTACCTGTTTTACCCCAACCTCCTCTAATTTTTAATTCTGAGATTGTAGAATTGTCTTTTAAGAAGTCTTCATTAGAGATATTCCATGATGCTGACACTCCGGGGAAGAAGCCCCATTTTTTTCCTGGCGCTAATGCAGAACTTCCGTTATAACGGAAAACCCCCATTACAGTATATTTATTATCATAAGTGTATACTGCTCTACCAAAATATGATAATTCTTTTAAAACCTCTTCTCTAAAAGTAGGAGTCTTGTTTCCTGATGCTAAGTCATAATTAAACTCTCTTACATCTTCTGCGAAACCTTGTCCCCAATAGCTATCTAATTTAGTGTTTCTCTCATGTATTTGAAAACCTCCTAATAATCCTAAATCGTGAGCACCTGTTTTTAAAGTATAGTTTAAAGTGTTCTCAATGTTTAGATCTTGATATTTGTTAGTATCTTGTTGTCCAAAACCATGATTGGTTCTACCATCTGAAGATCTATAAGAATCTCTAAAGAAATTATATTCGCTATCAATATAATCAAAAGAAACACTTGGTTTATAAACTAAATTTTTAAGCAAATTAACTTCGAAACCTAAGTTAGATAAAAATCTATGCGTAATAGTGTTTTCTAAATCTCTATATTGGAAAGAAACTGGGTTTTCCCAACCTGCAGTAAAAGGATTTGGTGCAAATTGACCTGGTTTATAACCATCCTTAATAGTTCCATCATTATTATAAACAACTTGATCACCTGGAACAAAGTTGATTTGATCCCCATAAGCTGGCATAAAAGTAGGAGTAGTCAAAGCAGCTAAAATAACACCTCCTCTTGCTCCTTGTCTATTATCTGCAGTATTATTTTGCTTAGTATACATGTAGTTTAAACTTGCATTTACCTTAAGCCAATTAGTGATTTTTGAATCTAAATTAACTTTTGCAGACATTCTATCAAATCTAGAAGGAGCAACAATACCGTCTATACCTTGGTAACCTAAAGCTGTGTAGGCCTTAGTATTTTCATTCCCGAAAGAATAATTTACATTATAATTTTGATCAACTCCAGTTCTGTAAACTTCTTTTTTCCAATCTGTACTAATTCCTGCATATCTTGGGTGGTTTACTGTACTTAAGTAATCATCTCCTCCATTTGCATTAATATCTGCCATTAATGCTTTATATTGGTCTAAATTAAGTACATCTACATTATTAACAATTTTAGAAATACCCCAATAAGTATTAAAATTAAGCTGAGGCTTATTCGCTTTTCCTCTTTTTGTAGTTATTATTACAACTCCCGCAGAACCATTAATACCATAAATTGCAGCTGAAGTTGCGTCTTTCAGAATAGTCATATCTACGATATCATCTGGGTTTACTCCCGTAATATCATTAGTCTGAATCCCATCTACTACGTATAATGGATTTACACCAGAAGAAATAGAGTTATTCCCTCTAATTTTAATATTTAAAGCTTGCCCTGGTTTACCCGAGTTTTGTACCACATTAACACCTGCCGCAGTTCCTTGTAAAGCCTGTGTCACGTTATAAATTGGTCTGTCTTCAAAAACATCTGCTTTGATGTTTTCAATTGCACTGGTTGCATTTTTCTTTTTTACAGAACCATAACCAATCAAAACCACCTCATCTATTTTCTTCTCTTTTATAGCTGAAGAATCGCTTTTAATTTGAGCCTGAAAACTTGAGGTAAAATAAAGAACTGCTATCAGTCCTAACCCTTTTTTAATATTCATGTTCATAATATATTTTTTTATCTCATTTTGAGACAATAAATTTAAATGAATTTAGTTAAGAAAAAAATAATTTCTTAATAATTTTAATTTTTCGTTTATTTGAGATACTTTTGGAGTGGTCAAAATCCCTTTTTAGGAGTAAAACCTCTTATTTTTTCAAAAATATTTTAACTAAAAATAGCGTCAACTTTTAACATTATGTTAATAAACAAGAAAAATAAATCGCTTAATGTTAACTTAATGTTAAGTTTCATAGTCTTTTCTATGCTCCTTAATTCTATGAGCATTATCATATTACAACTTTCCCAAAATGCTCAGCATACTTATACAGGATTAGGCATTTTAGAATTTTTCAAGGATATTCCCATAGCTTTGGTTTCTATTTTTTTGGTAGATTATATTAAAAAAAAAAGTTACTACCTTTCATTAGCTTTTGCATTATTTATTTGTACTATTTGTAGTTTTAGCATCCCTTTTCTTACTGAATTTTGGTTTTTAAAAATTTGGTTTGTTCTTATCGGAATTTCATTTTCTATTGGTAAAATATGTGTTTTTAGCATCATCAAAAACACAACGAATACTGAAAAAGAATTCTCTATCACCATGAGCCGAACCGAAGCTGCTTTTATGCTCGGAATTTTCATTGTGAACATGGAATTTGCACTTATTCTGAGTAGTGATTATCAAGAATTTTGGAGATTTGGATTTTGGTTGGTAGGATTTATTTCGTTGTGGACAGGCATACAAATTATAAGACATCACCACACTCATAAAAATACTGAACCCATTCCCGTAAAAAAATCAAAAATCGACTTTACAATTTTACTGAACAAAAGTTCTTTACTGTTTTTGGTTATTATATCACTCATTATTTTTGCTGAACAAATATTCAACTCGTGGCTTCCCACTTTTTATAAAAAATCCCTCAATTCTTCTTCTTTTTTTGCGCTACAATCTTCAGCATTACTGGCGTTCTTCTCCTTTTTAGGGAGAATAATCGCTTCTAAGCTCATTCATAGATTTAGCCCCATGAAAATCTTTTACACCAGCTTAATTTCCGGTATTATTCTCATCAGTTTAGCATTTTTTATAGGGCAAGAAAGCGATTTAAAAATAAAGATATTAATGTTTATTTTTCCACTGATTGGTTTTTTTATTGCGCCACTTTATCCTATGCTAAACTCTAAGTTCCTAGGCAACTACCCCGAGAAAAAAATAAGCAGAATGGTTTCCTTCATCATTTTGTTCACTTCTTTAGGCGGTTCTATAGGCTCTATAAGCACTGCATATATTTTTCAAAAAAATTTAGCAAATTATTACTTGTTATTTGCTTCAATTCCATTAATTTTGATACTGATACTTTCTTCTTTCTTTTTCATCAAAGAAAGAATGTCTATAAATAAAAATGATCATGAAACTTGACGACTCTAAAAATAAGATGACCCTACAAGAATTGATTGATACCAAAAACTTTATTAATCAATTATCTGTAGACTGTGCAATCTTTGGCTTTCACGACAATTCTTTAAAAATTTTATTGCTTAAATATCACGAACTCAATCTTTGGGCGATTCCTGGAGGTTTCATCTTCGAAGATGAACATCTAGATGATGCTGCACACAGAATTTTATATGAAAGAACTCATTTAGAAGACGTGTATTTGCAACAGTTCTATGCATTCGGTGGAATAGACAGAACCGAAAAAAACAATCCGCACCGTCAATTATTAGCTAACAAAGGAATAGAAATAGATAAAGACCACTGGATTAATAAAAGATTTGTAACTGTAGGTTATTATGCATTGATAGACTACACCTTATCTCATACCTTCCCAGATGCCTTCAATGAAACTTGCGCTTGGTTTGATGTACATGATTTACCAGAGATGGCTTTTGACCATAAAGAAATCATCGAAAAAGGTTTAGAACATCTTAGAAAAACGCTAGATTATGACATTGTAGGAAGCAACCTGCTACCAGAAAAATTCACAATGAAAGATTTGCAAAATCTGTATGAAGCCATCTTGGGAGAAAAATTCAGAAGAAATAACTTTCAGCGTAAAATGCTCAGTTTAAATATTTTAGACAGACACGAAAAACTTTTTAGCGGTTCTGCTAATAAGGCACCTTATCTTTATTCTTTTAAGAAAAAATAAATTTTTCAAAATATTAAAAATAAAAAAGCCTTCTCAAAAGAGAAGGCTTCTTAATGTACCCCAGACGGGACTTGAACCCGTACGTCCTTGCGGACACAGGATTTTAAGTCCTGCGTGTCTACCAGTTCCACCACCAGGGCAAAATGGAGAGCGAAAAACGGGATTCGAACCCGCGACCCCAACCTTGGCAAGGTTGTGCTCTACCAGCTGAGCTATTTTCGCATAATTTGTGCGGATGAAGGGACTCGAACCCCCACGCCTCACGGCACCAGATCCTAAGTCTGGCGTGGCTACCAATTACACCACATCCGCTAGTATTTAAAGAACTTTGTTCGTTTTTTGTGAGTGCAAATATAGAAACTTTTTCCTAATGTTCACAACTTTTTTTTGAAAATTTTTATTTTTTGAAAAAAAAACTTAGAAATTAGATTTTTGTTTCTGTTTTTATTACTTTTACAACTTTAAGATTAATAGATATGGAATTACAAGGAACGGTTAAGAAAATATTTGATACCCAGACTTTTGCAAGCGGTTTTCAAAAAAGAGAAATGGTTTTATTGACTCAGGAACAATATCCTCAGCCTATTTCAATAGAATTTTTATCAGATAAAATTAATTTATTAGATAATGTTTCTGAAGGCGAAACTGTAAAATTAGGAATCAATATTAGAGGTAGAGAGTGGACTAACCCACAAGGTGAAGTAAAATATTTCAACTCTATTACAGCTTGGAGATTAGAAAAAGTAGCAGATAACGGTGCTCAACCTACTTATGCTGCTCCATCTGCAGCGGCTACTCCAGCTACAACAAACGAAAATCCTTTCGCAGACGAAGGCGATGACGATTTACCTTTCTAAAATAATAGAAATTTTATACATTTGAAATCCTACTTTAATAAGTGGGATTTCGTTTTTAAAATAAGATATGTTTCTACTAGATTCCGAAGAAATTGCTTTTCCAGACCCTGCTTTGTATGATTTTGAAGGAGGATTATTGGCAATGGGCGGAGATTTATCTCCAGAAAGAATCTGGTTTGCTTATCAAAACGGGATTTTTCCGTGGTTTAATCCTGAAGATGATATTTTGTGGTGGTGTCCTGATCCTAGATTCGTATTGTTTCCTGAAGATTTGAAAATTTCTAAATCCATGAAGAAAATTCTGCGAGAGGGAAAATTTACTTTTACCGAAAATAAATGTTTCGAAGAAGTGATGAAAAATTGCCAAGCCGCAGAAAGAAAAGGACAAGTTGGAACATGGATTACTGATGAAATGATAAAATCTTATAGCGCTCTGCACCGTTATGGGAAAGCCAAAAGCATAGAAGTTTGGGAAAATGATGAATTAGTGGGAGGTTTATATGGTGTAGATTTAGGTCATATCTTCTGTGGAGAAAGCATGTTTGCCAAAGTAAGCAATGCAAGTAAAGCTGGTTTTATTTATTTTGTAGAAAAATATAAAAGTCAATATCAGCTGATTGATTGCCAAATCTACACAGAGCATTTAGCTTCTTTAGGTGCTAAAGAAATTCCTAAAAGAGAGTTTCTGAAAATTTTAAAACAAAATTTCTCAGACGAGAACGTAAAATGATAAAGAAATTGCGCCCCGAGTTGAGCGGAGCTCTTTTTAAAATTAACAAATTTTAAAAAAGCGAGAGCGGAACGAGGAAATTGGCGCCCAAAAAATAAAAAAAATATGAACCCTGAAAAAGAAAAATGGATTTTATTGGTATTGCTCTCTTTGATTTGGGGCTCTTCTTTTATTTTGATAAAAAAATCGCTAGAACATTTTAATCCTTATCAAGTAGGAGCGCTAAGAGTTCTTATTTCTGGGGTTTTACTCTCGCCGATTGCTTTGTTAAACATCAAAAAATTTCCTAAATCACATCTAAAATGGCTCATTATTGCAGCACTTTGTGGAAATTTTATTCCCATGTTCTTATTTCCTATTGCGGAAACCAAAGTCAGCAGCAGTATTGCCGGAATCATCAATTCTACGATGCCACTTTTTGTGATTATGGTAGGTGCAGCATTCTGGAAAACCAAAACCACTCCTCGACAAATTTTGGGAATTGTCATCAGTTTTTTTGGAGTGATTTTATTGATGAATTCGGGACATGACAATAATACAGAACACTTATTTTACATAGGATTATTGCTTTTTGCTGCTTTGTTGTACGCTGTAAGCGTAACTACAGTTGGCGCAAAACTCACGCATATTCCTGCAAAACTTCTGTCCTCATTTGTATTTTTCTACGTCTTGTTTTTACCGTCTTTATTGGCTTTATATTTCTCAAATTTCTTCCACGAGTTTTCTTTTACAAGAGAAAATATGATAGGATTGGGATTTGTAGCGACTTTATCCATCTTCGGAACTGGACTAGCCATGATGTTACAATATAGATTAATGAGCGTTTCTAATCCGCTATTTGCGTCTACCGTAACTTTATTAATGCCAATTGTAGCGGTAGCTTGGGGAATAATCGACGGAGAAAGTTTTACTTTTTTACAAGGAATAGGTGGTGCAATTATTCTAGGAGGATTAATTTTTCTGAGAAAGAAAAAAAGCTAGCATTTTTACATAAAAAAACTGCATAACCCCTTAAGAAGCAATGCAGTTTGAAATAAATCTAATAAAAAGTAAAAATGAAAGGTGACAAAGATAAAATTTTTTTTCAATAAAATTCAAAAATGTTTGAAAATTTTTTATGATTTCCGTCATTTAGCTGATTGATAAGAATTAATTACCTTTGCAACATGTTAATTTCTGAATACATATCCAAAGATTTTCCCGCTTTTGAAGTTGATTCATCAGCAGAAGAAGCACTAGAAATAGCCTCGGAATTTGGTTTCACCCATGTTTTTGTACAAAAAAACAATCTTTTTTTGGGAGGAATCTGCAAGGAATTTTTGGAAGAAAATCCAGATAAAAATTTAGAAGAACTTCTTATTCACATCGAACGTTTTGCTATTTTAGAAGGCGGAACCGTGTTAGACACTGTAAAATTATTCTATACTTTTAACGCTAATATTATTCCCATCATCAATAAAAATGAAGAATATCTAGGATACATTGCTTACGATGATGTTTTTAATGAACTGTCGAAATATCCTTTATTTTCTGAAAACGGAGCGGTTTTAACGGTAGAAACCAACTTAAAATCGTTTTCGATGACTGAAATTGCCAAAATTGTAGAAAGCAACAATTCTAAATTTTACGGAGCATTCATCAGTCATGTAAATGATGATGTAATACAAGTTACCATGAAAATTAATCATGATAATTTAAGCTCCATAGACGAAACCTTCGACCGATTTGGTTATCACGTAGTTCATAAATTTTATAACGACGAAAAAGAAGAACTCATCAAAGACCGATATCAATATTTTCAAAAATATTTAGAATTTTAATGTATTTTTGATTTTATAAAAAGATTTATTTTGAAAGCTGCCATTTATTCACAGAAAAAAGACTTAGATACATTTTTATACTTAAGTAAGTTTATATCAGAACTTAACAAAAGAGGTGTAAAAGCTATTATATATGAACAGCTCTTCAAAGATTTAGAATTTTCTAAAGAATTCTCCACTTTTTCTAACTACGAAGATGTAAAACAAGAAAAAATAGATTTTTTCTTCAGTTTTGGTGGAGACGGAACCATTCTAAATGCCTTAAATTTTATCAAAGAATTAGAAATTCCCATCATCGGTGTAAACACGGGTAGATTAGGGTTTTTGGCAAGTTTTTCTAAAGAAGAAATCTTCAGTCACATAGACGAAATCATCACCAAAGAAATGAATTTGAGCAAAAGAAGCGTTTTGCACGTTACTTCTTCTGGTACTCCTATTGATTTTCCGTATGCATTAAATGATTTGAGCGTTTCTAGAAACGAAACCACTTCTATGATTACCATAGAAACGCATATTAATGAGCAGTTCCTCACCTATTATTGGGGAGATGGTTTAATTATTTCTACACCTACTGGTTCTACAGCGTACTCACTGAGTTGTGGTGGCCCTATTATTTCGCCAGGAAACGGAATTCTTTCGCTTACGCCAATTGCGCCTCATAATCTTAATGTGAGACCTATTGTTCTAAGAGACGATATAGAAATTACCTTAAAAGTAGAAAGCAGAGTGCCGCAATATTCTCTTTCTCTAGATTCTAGACTCTATCACATGAAAAATGATGATGTGATTACAGTAAAAAAAGCCGACTTCCAACTAATCTTAATGCACCCAAAAGATTTGAGTTTTTTCAAAACTTTAAGGCAGAAATTGCTCTGGGGGAAAGACAAAAGAAATTAGTATTAATAGCATAAAATTCACTAAATTTACATCTCGAAATTTATACTTAACAATCAATAATAAAACAAAAGAAAATGAGCAGAAAATTTCCGGCAGGTGTTGCCACAGGTTCATTAGTATCAGAAATTTTTGCACACGCAAAAGAAAATAATTACGCACTTCCTGCAGTAAACGTAGTAGGTTCTAGTAACATAAACGCTACTATGGAAACAGCAGTTAAATTAAACGCTCCAGTAATTATTCAGTTTTCAAACGGAGGAGCTGCATTTAACGCAGGAAAAAGCCTTAGTACTGAAAATCAAAAATCTGCAATCCTAGGAGGAATTGCAGGAGCTAGACATATTCATACCCTTGCAGAAGCTTATGGAGCTACCGTAATTCTTCACACAGACCACTGTGCTAAAAAATTACTTCCTTGGATTGATGGATTATTAGACGCAAGCGAAGAACACTACAAAGCTTATGGTAAGTCATTATTCTCTTCTCATATGCTAGATTTATCAGAAGAACCTATAGAAGAAAACTTAGACATTTCTACTAAATATTTCGAAAGAATGGCTAAAATGGGCATGACTCTAGAAATAGAATTAGGTGTAACTGGTGGCGAAGAGGATGGTGTAGACAACTCAGATGTAGATTCTTCTAAATTGTACACTCAACCAGACGAAGTAGCTTACGCTTACGAAAGATTGAAAGCGATTTCTCCAGAATTTACTATTGCTGCAGCTTTTGGTAACGTTCACGGTGTTTACAAACCAGGAAACGTGAAATTAACTCCGAAAATCTTAGACAATTCACAAAAATATGTACAAGAAAAATTCGGAACTTCTGAAAAACCAGTAAATTTCGTATTCCACGGTGGTTCTGGTTCTACATTAGAAGAAATTAGAGAAGCGATTTCTTATGGTGTTATCAAAATGAACATCGATACAGACCTTCAGTTTGCTTACACAGAAGGAATTAGAGATTACATGACTTCTAACATCGAATATTTAAGAACTCAAATTGGTAATCCAGAAGGTGAAGAAAAACCAAACAAAAAATTCTATGACCCAAGAGTTTGGATTAGAAAAGGAGAAGAAACTTTCGTAAATAGATTGGTAAAAGCCTTTGAAGATTTAAATAACGTAAATACATTAGGCTAAAATCAAAGATTTCACTAAATTCGAAACCTCAATTTTAACCTTAAATAAATAACTATGGCTTTTGATTGGTTTAAAAGAAAGAAAAAAAATATTACCACAGGAACCGAAGAGAAAAAAGACGTTCCAAAAGGTCTTTGGCATCAAACTCCTTCTGGTAAGATTGTAGAACATGACGAGCTTAAGAGAAATAATTACGTTTCTCCAGAAGACGGTTTCCACGTAAGAATAGGAAGCGCAGAGTTCTACGATATACTTTTTGACGAAGGGAAATTCACAGAATTACATCCCGATGTAGAAAGTGTAGATATGCTTAAATTTAAAGATACAAAAGCATATACAGACCGATTAAAAGAAGTAAAATCTAAAACAAAACTTAAAGATTCCATCAGAAATGCAAGAGGAAGCGTAAATGGTGTAGAAATGGTGATTTCTTGTATGGATTTTGCGTTTATCGGGGGTTCACTTGGTTCTGTAATGGGCGAAAAAATCAGAAGAGCTGTAGATTATTGTATAGAACATCAACTTCCTTACATGATTATCTGCCAATCTGGTGGTGCTAGAATGCAAGAAGCAGCTTACTCTCTAATGCAATTAGCAAAAGTACAGTCTAAGTTGGCTCAACTTTCTGATAAAAAATTGCCTTACATTGCTTATTTATGCGACCCAACTTTTGGTGGAATTACCGCATCTTTTGCAATGACTGCAGATGTAATAATGGCAGAACCTGGTGCTTTAATCGGTTTTGCAGGCCCTAGAGTAATTAGAGAAACCATCGGTAGAGATTTACCAGAAGGTTTCCAAACGTCTGAATTTATTCAGGAAAAAGGATTTGTAGATTTTATTGTAAAAAGAACAGAAATTAAAGAAACGGTTTCTAAAACAGTGAAACTATTGATGAATAAATAGAATATTTATTCTCTGAGATAATTTTAAATCGTAAAACTTAATTGTTTTACGATTTTTGTTTGAAACATTTTTAAAAAAACACTTACTAATCTTAGAAAAACCCTTAGAATGACACCTAAACTTGTTTTTAATGTCTTAAAAAGCTTAAGTTTAAAAAACCTTTTGAAATTATTTTTTATTGGGTTTAGTCATCCTATTTTTTCTGTTCTTACCTTTTTCGCAACCTACAAAACGTACAAAATTTCTGAAAAATTGTTCCCCAAAACACATGGTTTACACGGTACAGGAAATGCTTTCAGACACGCACTTTGGAACAGTTTGATTATGATGTATTGCTGTAAGGTTTCTTCCCCGAAAAAAGCGCTAATTTGGACTGAAAAAATCACACAAATGCACGAAGATTTATTTCCCAATGAGCCTCTACAACGAAAAATGGATTTGCATAATAATAAAGTGGGGCGTGATTATTTTATGCAATTATTACCTACCATTCACAGACAGTTTTTTGAGACCAGTTTTTTTGTAGACCAACTGTTAGCATTAACTCAGCACATTAAAACGGTAAAAAGTGAAGACGAAACTTTCGGTTTTGAACTGATTATGATAGACGAAAAAAGAGAAACTTTAGCATAAGTTTCTCTTTTTGTTTTATCGGGTTAAAGAATAAAACTACATGAATTTTTCTCCTTTTTTAAAATTTTTCAAGTCTAAAACATAGTCCTTAATCAACTGGTCATTGCTAATTGGGCAAATCAACAGAGCTTTCTCTGTATCTACCACGATATAGTTTTCTAAACCGTCTATAATAGCTGCTTTATTGTTGTTTCTAAGTCTGATGATGTTTCCTTTAGAATTATAAGTAAGAACGTGTTTAGATTTAACCGCATTATTGTTCTCATCTTTTTCAGCATTTTCGTAGACAGAAGTCCAAGTTCCTAAATCACTCCAACCTAAATCTGCTGGTATTACATAAACGTTTCTCGCTTTTTCTAAAATTCCATTGTCTATAGAAATTTTTTCTACTTTAGGATAAATAGTTTCTATACAAACAGATTCTTTATCATTATTATATTCACAAGTATCAAATTCATGCGTCATTTCTGGTAAAAACTCTTGGAACGCATTATGAATAGATTTTACATTCCAAACAAAAATTCCTGCATTCCAAAGGAAATCTCCACTTTCTAAAAATGCTTTAGCAATTTCTAAACTGGGTTTTTCGGTAAAAGTTTTTACTTTGAAAAATTCCTCCTCTTTTTTCTCGATAAATTGTATGTAACCATATCCAGTATCAGGACGAGTGGGTGTAATTCCTAACGTGATAAGGTAGTCATGCTTACTCGCCAAATCAAAGGCTAATTCTACTTTTTCTAAAAAAGTTTTCTCCTTAATAATTAAATGATCTGCTGGTAAAACAATTACGTTTGCATCTGGATCTCTATCTGCAATTTTATTAACCATGTAAATATTACACGCTGCTGTGTTTTTCATTACAGGTTCGCCAACAATATTTTCTAGAGGAATCTCTGGCAACTGATGGTGAGATAATTCTACGTACTCTTGGTTGGTGATTACGTATATATTTTCGGTAGGAACGATTTGCTTAATTCGGTCAAAAGTTTGCTGAATCATGGTTCTTCCCGTTCCTAAAATATCTTGAAACTGCTTCGGAAATTTCTGAGTAGACATTGGCCAAAATCTGCTGCCAATTCCACCCGCCATGATTACGCAATATTTATTTTTACTCATCTTCAGACTTCAATTTTTTAACTTGAGCAAGATTTCTAAAATAATATTTCCTGCTGCTTTTAATATTTTTGCAAAGATAACGCTTTTTTGTTGTTTCTTCTATTACGAAAATCTCCTTCTTGTATTCGAACAACTCTCCTTTTTTTAGATTTTCTATAAAAGTTTGTTCATCATCTTCTTTTGGTACATGAAAATACTTCACTAATTCTGGAGACGCCATAAAATTGGCTTTCGGAGATTCTGAAAATTTCTGAATGATGGGACGTAAATCTTCAGCATAAACGGTCAAACTTTCCAGCAACATTTCTCTAAAAGTCTGTTTCCATTCTGCACCATGAGGCGAAATTCTTCTGCCATATTTTTCAAAAGCAATCAAATGCGCCAATTCATGCGTAAGCACAAAGAAAAACAATTGCGGTTCTAGCGTGCCATTAACGGTAATTTGGTGAGATTTATCGGGCAATTTTCGGTAATCTCCTAGTTTACTGTTTCTGTTTTTGGTAATTTTCAGATGACACGGATAACTCCCAAACCAAATTTTGAGATAAGGTAGCGCGTTCTCTGGCAAAAATTTTTCTAAAACGGAAACAGACATTTAGTTCGAGTGAATTTTTTCAAATCAATTCGTTTCTCTGTGAATTTCTTTGAGTGAATTTTTACAAATATATACATTAAAAAAATTCGGTATTCACTTTTCTAAAGGAAAATATTCACGATTCAATTACAACGAAAGCGGAATCCCTGCATAGAAATTCAACAGTTTCGTGCTGAAAATAAAATTGTATTTCGCTTGAGAAACAGAACCTTGCGCATTGATGTAATTGTTTCTTGCATTGTTCAGGTCATAAATGGTAGCTCTACCTGCTTCATAACTTTTCTCTGCAAACTCTAATGCTAACTTGGTCGATTTTTCGGCTTCTAAAGCAGCCAGATAGTTTTCGTAATTAGCATTGGCATCAAAATAAGCACGCTGCACATTTTGCTGAACTTCTACTTTTTGTTGTTCTAAAGTATTTTTAGCAATGCTTTCAGAAATTTTAGCCTGTTCTACTTGTAATTTGGTAATCCCTTTGTTAAAGATGGGAATGTTTGCAGAAACGCCCAATTGTTGACCAAAATTATCTCCATATTGTTTAAAAAAACCATCATTACTTCTACTTAAAGAATCAAAATAATTGGTTCCAATTCCAGCAGAAGCAGAAACGGAAGGATAAAAAGCAGTTTTGGCGATTTCGGTTTGTTTTTGAGCAGAAAGAATTCTGGTTTCAGCAGCTTTTACTTGCGGTTGATTTTCGAAGGCTTTTTCTACAATATTTTCGGTAGAATTCAATGGTGCTTCCAAAGAATTTGGCAAAGGAACTTCTTGCACATCAAAATTCTGATAATCTTTTAGTTGCAATAACATCGCTAATGAAAAAAGAGAACGCTGAATATCTATTTCAGCAGATTTCTGGCGTTGTTTTTCTCTTGCTAAACCTGCAGTTGCTTCTGCTTCTACCGTTTTTGGCGTGGTTCCTACTTCTGTAGTAATTTTAGCTCTGCTCAATACTTTTTCGGCATTTGCTACGGCTTCATCAGAGATTTTCTTTACTTCCTTATTCAATAAAACTTGTAAATATTGCTGTGCAATCTGAAGTGAAATATCATTTTTTACACGTTCTGCATCTAACAAACTCGCTTCTAAATCATATTGAGATTTTTCGGCAGATTTCTGCAATCTTCCGTTATTGTACAATTGCATATTTGCACCAACCGAAGCACTGTTACTGAAATTATCATTTCTACCGATACTTCCTTGGAAACCTTGCGTAGTTCCAAAGCTCATATTATTGTTAAAACTACCCGAAACTGAAGGCAGTTTTTGTTTCTTAGAAATTTCTAGATTTTTAGCCTGAATATCTGCATTATATTGATTGCTAATAACTTGCAAATTATTTTTAACAGCATAATCTACACATTCTTGTAAACTCCATTTCTTCTGAGAAAACCCTAAAGAAAATGCTGATAGCAATACGAGTGAAAATATTTTTTTCATAGGATGAAAAGTTTCTTAATTAGACGAAGAATGAAGTTTTTTGTTACAAAAAAAGAAGCATATCTGCTTCTCTTGTTCATTTATTTAGAAAATAATACTACCCAAAAAACAAATACGCCATTAAAATAGAAGTAACAATTCCCACTAAATCTGCCAATAACATGGCACCAACTGTATAACGCGTGTTCTTAATTCCTACCGCTCCAAAATACACTGCAATCACATAAAAAGTAGTATCTGAACTCCCTTGTAAAATCCCAGAAAGTCTGGCGGGGAAAGAGTCTACACCAAAAACATTCATCGTATCTACCATCATTCCTCTTGCTCCAGAACCAGAAAGTGGTTTGATTAATGCTGTTGGTAAACCGTCAACAAATCGGGTGTCTAAATTGGCAATTTGGGCAAACCATTTCATTCCGTCAATAATCACATCAAAAACACCAGAAGTTCTCAAAAGAGAAATCGCAATTAACATTCCTACCAAAAACGGAATAATCTTTACGCAGACATTGAAACCTTCTTTTGCGCCGTCTATAAAAGCATCAAAAACATTTATTTTTTTGTAAACTGCTCCTGCAATTATGGCAAAGAAAATCAATAAAATCATTCCGTTGCTAATCAACTTACTTACATCATCTAATTCTTCTTTGCTCAATCTTACTAAAAACCAAACCAACAAGGCAATGAGTGCCGAAATTCCACCCACGAAAGCCAAAAGTGTCGGTTGAAAAAGATTTATTTTTTGTTTGAAGGAAACAATAATCATCGCGGCCATCGTTGCACAGAAAGTCGCAATTAATGTTGGCAAGAAAATATCAGTTGGCGTTGCAGAATTCATAGAAGCTCTAATCGCAATAATAGAAACCGGAATCAGCGTTAATCCACTTGCGTGAAGACACAGAAACATAATTTGCGCATTAGAAGCTCTGTCTTTATCAGGATTCAAGGTTTGTAAACTTTCCATGGCTTTTAAACCAAAAGGCGTTGCGGCATTATCCAATCCTAATAAATTCGCTGCAAAATTAAGCGTCATGTGACCGAAAGAAGGGTGATTTTTAGGAATTTCAGGGAATAATTTCGAGAAAAATGGTTGAATCATTCTTGAAAGGAAATTGATGCCTCCTGCTTTTTCGGCGATGCTCATAAAACCCATAAAAAGCGTCATAATTCCGATTAAACCAAGGGAAATTTCTACCGCAGTTTTACTGGTAGAGATTACACCATCTGCTTTTTGAACTCTATAAACAGCCACTTGATTGGTAGAATCTTTTTTGTATTGAATTCTCGCTAATTCGGTGTCTGGATTTTCGGTTAAAGATTTCTGAATTTCCGCAGAAAGTTTTTGAACAGGAACTTTAGCAATCTGAACCGTGTCTCCACTTTTTCCTACCACCAAATCATTATAAATTGCTTTGTAGTTATCGCTAAATAAATATTTAATACTTGCCACTACAATGGCTACAATAATAAATGCGCTCCAAATTCTGCTTAAAACCATTTCCTTTAAAATTTTGATAAAAGTAACTAATTTTGCTGGAAGTCAGAAGTCAGAAGTCAGAAGTTTTTTAGAAAAAGTACAGAAATGTTTTCTACTTTTTTTTAACATCAAACATCCAGCTTCCATCACCTCACAATTCCCGACCTTTCAAAAATCATGTTCCAAAGTTTACATTGTATTAAAATCTTTTGTAATTTTAGTATCCTAAATTTTTACATTCAAAGTGCCTTTTAAGACATTCTTGATTTTAAAAATTTTCGCCTTATAAGGAATTGCAGTGTGCATTCCGTCTGAATTTCAGTAAATCAGATGTGATAGATGAAAATAATTTTAAAACTCAAAAGATATGAGCACTAACACTAAAGACCTCCGTAACGTAGTTTTACTCGGGCATTCAGGAAGCGGTAAAACTACATTTATAGAAACCATGCTCTACGAAGGTGGAGCGATCAAAAGAAGAGGAACTGTAGAACAACACAACACCGTTTCCGACAATACCGACCTAGAACACGAACGCGAAAACACGATTTTCTCACATCAAATGTTCGTGAATTGGAAAAAAAATAAAATCAACGTTTTAGATACCCCTGGTTTTGACGATTTCGTAGGTGAAGTAATTGCCAATTTAAAAGTAGCAGATACTGCACTGATTATGGTAAATGCTGCAGCTGGTGTAGAAGTAGGCACTGAATTGGTTTGGGAATATGTAGAAGATTATAAAACACCTTCTATTTTCGTAATTAATCAGATGGATCACCAAAAAGCAGATTACGATGCTGCTTTAGAACAACTTAAAAATAGATTTGGAAGCAAAGTTATTCCTATTCAGTATCCACTAAATTCTGGTGAAAGTTTTAACCAAATTGTAGATGCCTTGAGAATGGTAATGTACGAGTTTCCTGCAACTGGTGGAAAACCAGAGAAAAAACCAATCCCAGAATCTGAAATGGCAAGAGCCAATGAAATGCACAATGCATTGGTAGAAATGGCAGCCGAAAACGAAGAAGGATTAATGGAAAAATATTTCGAAGAAGGTAATCTTTCTGAAGAAGAATTGGCACAAGGTTTAATGATTGGTTTAGCAAAACACGATTTCTTCCCAGTATTTGTAGCATCTGGTGCTAAAGATATGGGCTCTGGTAGAATTATGGGCTTCATAGATGATATCGCTCCATCTCCAGCTGATCGTTTTGGTAGCAAACTAGAAAATGGCGAAGTTTTAGCTTGTAATGCTGCAGACAAAACCACTATTTTCATTTACAAAACTCAATCTGAACCGCAAGTTGGCGTAGTTTCTTATTTCAAAGTATTCTCTGGCGAAATAAAACCAGGTGATGAACTGATTAATGCCAATAACGGTGAACTCGAAAGAATTTCTCAAATTTTCGTAGCAGAAGGAAAAGAGAGAACCGCCGTAGATAAATTAGTTGCGGGTGACCTAGGTGTTACCGTAAAACTTAAAAACGGACATTCTAACAATACCCTCAATACAAAAGGGGTTGATAGAAAAATAGAACCTATGAAATTCCCAGAAAGCAGACTGAGAAAAGCTGTTTTCGTAGAAAATACAGCAGAAACCGAAAAACTTTTTGCTGCACTTAATAAACTTAAAGAAGAAGATCCTACCTTAAAAGTAGAGATAGACCATGATACGCACGAAGCCATTTTAGGAGGACAAGGTCAGTTGCACCTAGACTTGGTAAAATACCGTCTCGAAAAAGATTTCGGAGTGAAAATGGAAATGAAAAATCCTAAAATTTCTTACCGCGAAACCATCACTGGAAAAGCAGAAGCAGATTACAGACACAAAAAACAATCTGGTGGAGCTGGACAATTTGGTGAAATTCACATGAGAGTAGAAAACTACTACGAAGGAATGCCAGAACCAGAAGGTGTAAACATTAGAAGCAAAGAATTCGAAGATTTACCTTGGGGCGGAAAATTTGCTTTCTACTGGTGTATCGTAGGTGGAGCGATAGATTCTCGCTACATCGGCGCCATTAAAAAAGGAATTATGCAACAGTTAAAAGAAGGTCCATTAACTGGTTCACATTGCCAAAACATCAGAGTTTCTGTATATGACGGAAAAATGCACAGTGTAGACTCTAATGACATTTCTTTCCAATTGGCAGCTTCTGGCGCGTTTAAAGAAGCGTTCCACAATGCGCATCCTCAATTGCTAGAACCTATGTATCATGTAGAAATTCTAGCTCCAGACGAATGTACTGGTGATGTAATGGGAGATTTACAAACCAGACGTGCAATGATTTCTGGTATGGATAGCGAGGGTCATTATCAAAAAATTATGGCCGAAGTTCCATTGGCTGAAATGAACGATTACGGTTCTACATTGCGCTCATTAACAGGAGGTAGAGCAAAATTCTCTATGAAATTCAGCGACTACCAATTGGTTCCTGCCAATGTACAACAAGACCTCGTGAAAAAACATGCTGCTGAAAAAGTAGAAGCATAGTTTTTCTAATATAATTTCGAAGAAAACCTCAACGCAAGTTGGGGTTTTTTGTTGGGTGCATATTCTTTTTTCTTGATAAAAATTTCACCAAGTAAGTAGCACTCAAAAAGCAGTCTTTTAGGAGTCTTGCTCTACGTTTGTTCGTGGTTTGTTCGTGTTTCCTTCGAATCAGCCTCGGAAAAGTACACTAAATTACGAACAAACCACGAGCAAACCTAAAACTTGAATGGGACTTGATTCGAGTTTGAATCAAAGAAAATAAGAGAGATTTTAAGTGTCTAAAAACTTTTGTATATTTGAGTGTTAGACAAAATCTGCTCCTTTGGCTCCGCCGAACCGTTAGCGGTAATGTTAAAAATATTCGCACAAAATTAGATTAGGTACATAAATTGTTTAAATTTGTACTGTGAGTACAAGAGTAGAAAATATAAATAAAGAATTAATTGAATGGGCTATTATCCGTAACGGCAATAGTTTAGAAGACTTCTATGCTCAAAATCCAATGGTTGAAAGTTGGATTAAGGGTGAAAAATTTCCTACAGTAAAACAACTTGAAAATTTCACTCATAAAGTACACGTTCCTTTTGGGTATATGTTCTTACCACAGCCTCCTAATGAAACAATTCCTCTATCGTTTTTTAGAACTGGGAAAAATAGCACAAACAAAGTTAGCCTTAATGTATTTCATACAGTTCAGATAATTCAAGATAGACAAAATTGGCTAACTGAATATTTAGAGGAATTAAACTTTCCTGAATTAGAGTTCGTTGGAAAATTTAATATAAAAGACAATTACATAGATATTGTTAATGACATTAGAAATATGCTTAAACTTGAACTTGATTGGGCAAGTAAACATAATAAATGGGAAGAAGCACTTGATTATCTAACTCTTAAGATAGAAGAAGCTGGTATTATAGTAACTTACAATGGAATTGTAGGTAATAATACACATCGAGTTATAGACGTTAACGAATGTAGAGGATTTGTTTTAGTAAACAAAAAAGCACCATTTCTATTTATTAATTCTGCAGATGCAAAAGCTGCACAAATGTTTACAATAATACATGAACTAGCTCATGTATGGCTAGGAAAAAGTGCTGGTTTTGACAATGCTAATTTATTACCTGCTGATGACCCTTTAGAATTACTTTGTGATAAGGTTGCAGCAGAACTTTTAGTACCTGAAATTTATTTCATAAAAAAGTGGGAAACTAGTCAAAACTTTAATTATTTAAGTAGAATATTCAAAGTAAGTCCAATAGTTATTGGTCGTCGTGCATTAGATTTAAAATTAATTACCTTTCCTCGATTTATGCAGTTCTATAATGAATATATGAACGAAATCAAAGAAAAAAAAGATAGACAAAGTTCTGGTGGTGACTTTTATGCAACGACGAAAAAAAGAATAAGTTTACGTTTTGCTGCATTTGTTAATAATGCAGTAAAAGAAAATAAACTATTGTATCGTGATGCATATAAATTGACAAATATGAAAGGGGAAACATATAACAAATTTATTAACGAATTTTTATATTAGTGGCAAAATATTTATTAGATAGTAATATATTTATCCAAGCACATCGAATGTATTATCCATTCGATGTAGTCCCTAGTTTTTGGAATAAAATATTAGAATTATCTAACAAAGGAATTATTATAAGTATTGATAAAGTAAAAAAAGAGCTTTGTGATACAAATAACCTCGACCAGCTATCAACTTGGTGTGAGAACGAATTAGATAGTAGTTTCTTTGCAGACTCTACTTCTTGTGTTGATATCTATTCCCAAATAGCAATGTGGACTCACTCAAGCACACATTTTCAACAATCAGCTAAAGATGAATTTTTAGCTACTGATTTAGCCGACCCATGGTTAATAGCATACGCTAAGAAAAATGATTTGACAATAGTTACTCATGAAATTAGTCAACCTCAAAGAAGAAATAGAATAAAAATCCCCGAACCTTGTATACATTTTGGAGTTAAATATTTATCTCCTATTGAAATGTTTAGAGAAATTGGTGAAAGCTTCTAAAATAACACTAACTCTAACATCAGCATGGCGAAATAGCGAGTTAAGGGAAATATAAAAAGTTCTGCTTTTTTTTTCATATTGTTTTTTTTCTTTAATTTAGGCAATCTGAAAAAGCATTTGCTTCGTTTCTGAATTCTTGACCTTCTAGTTCTTCGAATTGACTTCGTTGAACTAAAGTTTCTCGCACTTCGCAAAGCCTTTTTCCGTTAGCATATATTCTATGAGAAAAACCACATATATCTTAGCTTCACTTCTATCAGCTATAAATCTAAAAGCTCAAGAAGTGAAATTTAGAGAAAATATTGATAAAGATTCTTTGTTTAATGTTTCTATTCAAAAACTTCCGATTGAAATGCGCGAAGAATACACGAAAACTTTCAAAGAAGGAAACGAACAGACTAAAGAATTTTTATTGTTTATGATTTCGATGCCTAAAAGCAGCAAAAAAGAATTAATTGAAAACTTTGAAAACAAAAATACTGAAATTCAAAAGCTGAAAACTGAATATCAAAAACTCGTTCCTGAAAATTACATTGTATATATTGAATTTGAACCTGAAAGCAAAATTTTGACAACAACTGAAGAAATAACTATCAAAATCTACAAATTGAAAGACAAAAATGAAAAGGAGAACGAAAATTTAGAAGTTATACAAAGAAACGATGGTTTAAAAGTCATTTCTCAGAACTGGAATCTAAAACCAAACTCTGAAGAACTTGAAAAAATTCTAAAATCTATTGGTTGGACAAATCAGACTCTTTCTAAAATTAAAAAACTTCTAAATGAAGCGAATTGTGTTTCTATTGAAAATGGGAAAATTACTACTATAGGATTTGCAGGAAGTGGAATGGGAAAATATTCTTATAAAATATTCGATAAATCTCTGAATGAAGAAGAAAAAGCAGAATACAACAATGGCTGTGAATACATTTTTTACAAAAACAATATTGTTCTCGAATATGGTGGAGGAGCAATTGGTCCACAATGTTTTGAACGTGAATAAAAAAGTACTTCTGCTAACAAGCGTTTTTCAAGATTGCGAATTTTTTGGTAAATACATGTTTATTTATTGCAAGAAATTTTATTTTTAACATAAAACAATCGGTTCCTAACTTCGCAACCTAGACAAGCGCCGGAACGTCCGATGTGGCAAAATCCGCCAAACCGTTGCTTGTTATTTTAAACGATCCCACTGATGATAGAACGTAGACAATTTAAGAGAACTTCAATATTCTTAGTATTTCAAAATCTAATTGAAATGGAACTTAAAGAAATGGAAGAGTATATAAATGAGACATCAAGCGACTTAAAAGCAAAACAGGAAAAGCTTGACAAAGATTACGAAGAAGCAAATAAGGAAGTTGAAGAAGATGCAGAGTATGACGTTCATTCATTCCTGGAAGATGATATTCATAAATATTTCAAAGTATTTCCCATTTACACATACAACCCTTTATTGCTAACACTTTATGGACAGTTTGAGAATTGGTTAAAAAAACTTTGCGACCTTGACAGCCGTAAAGGATTTTCAAAAGTGAGAGTAAAAGATTTAGCAGGAAATAACTATATTGAAAAAAGCAGACGGTATTTAGAAATCGTAGCAGAAATTAATTTAGATGACACGAAATTAGAATGGCAAAAGATTACTCAAATACAGAAATTAAGAAACTGTATTGCTCATAATGATGCTAACATTGTAAAGGACAAATCTATTCCGATTGAAAAACAAGAGCTTTACAAAACTCTCATAAATGACAACAGACTTGAATTCGACAAAACCAATGGTGATTTTTATATAAAAGAACCAGAATTCCTACTTGACACAATTGAATTAATTAAAAAATATCTCATAACGGTTATTGATAAATTAAAAGTAAAAAAAGTTGTTGCAAGAAATATGTCAATGCCTCATGACAATACAACGTGGGGACAAGAGAAAGCAGAAACTCTTTTAAAACAAGTAATATCAGCATTGAACGAGCTTGACAAAAATGAGAAACGAACTGATGAATATAAAGACAGCGATTTAAAAAGTAATTTGAGAGGAACATTTGAAAGTATGACTTTTAACATAACGAAGTTATATTCCTTTTTTGCAAATGGAAAATGGGAAGTTGTTGACCAGAAATATATTGTTGATGAACGGGAAAAAGGATTTGAAAAAATCAAAAATCTTTATGAGATCAATTGACAAAATCAGCATTTTTACTTCGAAATTCCGTCCGAACGCAAAGCCCTAAATCAATTTAGTAAAATCCGCTCCTTTTTAAAAATTTTTCAGAATTTAAACGCTTTTTATATTGCCTCCGCTTTTGCAGAGTTATTTTTTACTTTTTTGACGTTTATCTATAAACCCTAATCTTGTAGATTTTTAATGCACAAAAAAATAACCAAGACCTCAACCAAAAATTGAGGTTTTTTCATTTCAAAAAAATCCTTACTTTTACTTTTATAAAAAACTAATAACCAAAATGCTAGTAAAGATTTTCGGGAGCGCTATTCATGGCGTTTCGGCGCAAACCATCACTATAGAAGTTAATGTAGACACAGGCGGAGTAGGCTATCATCTTGTAGGCTTACCAGATAATGCCATTAAGGAAAGCAGCTATAGAATTAATGCCGCACTCAAAAATGTAGGCTACAAAATTCCGGGTAAGAAAATCACCATCAACATGGCTCCTGCAGATTTGCGCAAAGAAGGTTCTGCCTATGATTTAAGCATTGCCATTGGGATTTTGGCAGCTTCAGACTTAATAAAAGCCGAAAATCTAGAAAAATACATCATCATGGGCGAACTTTCCTTGGATGGAGGTTTGCAACCGATAAAAGGCGTTCTACCTATTGCGATAAAAGCCAGAGAAGAAGGTTTCAAAGGCATTATTTTACCCAAACAAAACGTAAGAGAAGCCGCAATTGTCAATAATCTGGAAGTTTACGGCGTAGAAAACATTAAACAAGTTATTGATTTCTTTAACGAAGATATTCCACTGGAAAGAACAGAATTTGACACCCGAAAAGAATTTCAAGAAAAAATAGACCATTTTCCTTTTGATTTTTCTGAAGTCAAAGGACAAGAAACCGCAAAACGTGCGATGGAAGTTGCCGCAGCTGGTGGTCATAACATTATTCTCATCGGTCCTCCCGGAAGTGGAAAAACCATGCTCGCTAAACGCGTTCCGAGTATTTTGCCACCATTAACGATGAAAGAAGCTTTGGAAACCACCAAAATTCATTCTGTGGCAGGAAAAATGGGCGCTAATAATTCTTTGATGACAGTTAGGCCGTTTCGTTCACCGCATCACACCATTTCTGATGTGGCTCTAGTTGGCGGCGGAAGTTATCCTCAACCTGGCGAAATTTCTTTGGCGCATAATGGCGTTTTGTTTCTCGATGAAATGCCAGAATTTAAAAGGACAGTTTTGGAAGTAATGCGTCAACCGTTGGAAGACCGAGAAGTGACGATTTCCAGAGCGAGATTTTCGGTGAATTATCCTGCAAGTTTTATGCTGGTAGCAAGTATGAATCCATCACCAAGTGGTTATTTCCCTGATGATCCTAATAATACTTCGTCTCAATTTGAAATGCAACGCTACATGAATAAACTTTCTGGGCCTTTGTTAGATAGAATTGATATTCATATTGAAGTTCAAAAAGTAGAATTCGAGCAACTTTCAGACAGAAGAAAAGGCGAAAGCAGTATTGCAATAAGAGAGCGTGTTTTGAAAGCCAGAGAAATGCAAAATGTGCGCTACCAAGATTTAGACATCAGTTACAATGCTCAAATCGGTCCTAAAGAATTAGAAAAATACTGTGAACTGAATGAAGATTCTAAAAACCTCATCAAAAACGCAATGGAAAAACTAAATCTTTCGGCGAGAGCTTATGACAGGATTTTGAAGGTTTCTAGAACGATTGCAGATTTAGAACAATCAGAACATATTCTTTCTCATCATATTTCTGAAGCGATACAATACAGAAGTCTGGATAGAGAATTTTGGAATGCTTAATTTTTTAAACTATATAATTTATGGAAGACAATTTACATGTAGAGAACGGCGAAAATTTAGTAATCGATTGGCGTTCGAAAGAATTTTTAAAAGAAACGGCAAAATGGACTAAGTTTTTAGCCATTTTAGGTTTTGTAGGAATCGGATTAATGGTTTTGGGTTCATTAGTAATGCTTTTTGCTCCGTCATCATTAATGTCTAATGGAGATTTTCCTTTTGGTGGAAAAATATTTATGATGCTTCTTTATTTGGCATTTGCTGTTTTATACTATTTCCCAATTTCTTACCTGTATCAATTTTCAGAAAATACTAAAAAAGCAATTGAAAACAATGACAATAACGCTATTAGAGATGCATTTGAATTTTTAAAATCTCATTATAAATTTATGGGGATTTTGACCATCATCCTGCTTTCTTTTTATGCCATTATTATATTCATTGGGCTTATTGGAGCGGGAGCTGCTGCAATGATGAATTAAGAGATATTCAGACTTAAAATAAAAAATCCACCAATAATTTGGTGGATTATATTTTTCTAAATTATTTAAATTTCATTATAAAAACGGCTTTACTACTTTTTTAATTTTTGGTTTGTCTTGGTTTTCTACACCTAAATTATAAGAGAAACCTATACCTAAAGTTTGCTTAAACTGCATTCTCTTAATTTGGTCATGATCGTACAATAAATCTGCACTTACATTGGCAGAAATTAACTTATTAACTCTAAAGTTCAATTGACCGTTGTAAGAAAAATCCACTCGTTCTGTATGATATAAATAATTGGTAAAGAAGTTCAATTGATTCACTAAATTAATGTCTTTATAAATTTTTTGTCTGTACAAAATATTCACCATGGCTCCTAACTCTTTTCTGAGGCTTTGACCATCTTTTTCTAAACCGTAAAAACCTACTTTTTGCAAATGCTTATCGGCCACGATGGTAAACTTACCATTAATCGGTCTAAAAATCACTTGGAAATTTTCATTAGGATTATACGAGACACCGATACCCGTATTAATATATGCTGGTGCTAAAAATTTAGAAATTCTGTCATCAAAATTCGGACTTGGCGTTTTTACATAATTATAACCCGGCGCAAACTGAGAAATAAACTGAAAACCTGAAGACAAATAATAATTCTTCCCTAAATCATAACCATAATTCGCCATGATATTGATGAAATCTTCTGTTTTTCTGATGGTTTGTCCGCTTGCTGCTACAATTCCGTATCCTAATTGGAAATTATTTTCTAAATAATGCTTTCGTTTTTTGAAACTCAAATTATAGTTGATTTTCCCTAAAATCCCAATGTTATTATTTCCCCCAGAATTCCAGTTGCTGAAACTCGCTTGGTTAAAAACCATATTGTTTTGACCATAGAAATACCAAACTTTTTCTTCTTTGGTTTTAATCAATTGAAACGGTGTAATAGGAATCTCAGTGCCGAGTTCCGCAGTAATTTTATCGGTTTTTAGAATAATGGAATCTTTGTGCTTTACATCTATTTTTTGTAGATTAATTTCAGCCAAAGAATCTAAATTAGGAATGTTTTTTTTCCAATTTTCTGCGCTGATGGAATCTAGTATTCTTTTACTCTCAATTTGGGAGTAATACATATTTATAGATAGACAACCGAACACAAAAATTAACAACTTCTTCATTTTCAAAATTTAAAAAACCAGTCCAAAAATACAATTTGTAAAACGAATGGAAGTCTTGAAAACGAAAAAATCTTACTTTTTGTCTATAATTTTTAAAAAAATCGGGGATTTATAGTCAAATTTTCCATAAAATTGTCTTGGCATTTATTTAGTCACATTTTATTTATGCTAAAAAACACCATCCACATCAAAGCGCTTTTAATTCCTCTCTTCATGCTTTTTGCCATGTGGTTAGGTTTCTTTTTACAACACATCGGTTTTGTAGAAAACTGCGAAGGCTCCCTCATTCCTCTGGTTCCAGAAGGATTAAAAGGCGTAATATTTTCTCCGCTATTACACGGAAATTTAGAACATATCGCCAGTAATTCTGTACCGATTGCAGCATTGCTATTCTTGCTCTATCAGTTTTATCCTAAATTGGCCAATCCTGTATTTTTTTACGGATGGATTGTTACGGGACTCGTAGTTTGGTTACTGCCACCCATGAATTTTTTCGGACAAGAAGCTACTTATACCTGCATCATCGGAGCAAGTGGAATTGTATATATGCTAGCATTTTTCTTATTCTTCAGCGGAATTTTTAGAAAAGACAAAAAACTGCTTACTGTTTCCCTTTTAGTGGCATTGTATTACGGAAGTTTAATCTGGGGAATTTTTCCAGAAGAATTATTCTATCGATTAGACGAACCGAGCCGAATTTCTTGGCAAGCTCACCTTTCTGGAGCTGTAGTTGGGCTTTCTTTGGCGCTGATTTTTAGAAAAAAACATCAAGAAAAAAAGAAAAAATTCATTTGGGAATTCCCGAATTATTACAGCGAAAAAGACGATAAACTTTGGCAAGAATACATCGAAGGTCATCCTGAACATTTTCTAGAAATGCCACAGAAAAAGAAAGAAGAAATCTGGGAACATTTAGACGAAATCAGAAAAAAGTAAAGCGATTTTTTCTTATTTTTGAGAATGTTACATGAAGAACATCTATATTCCATAGCATTACGCGCTACTCCGCTTATTGGCGATGTAAATTTTATGAGATTGGTAGAAATTACAGGTTCTGCCAAAGAAACTTGGCATCTTTCTAAGAAATTGCTTAAAGAAATTCCAGGAATTGGCTCGAAAATTACGAAAGAAATCGGCAACGAAAAATATTTGCAATTCGCAGAAAAGGAAATTGATTTCTGTGAAAAAAATAACATTAAAATTAATCTTCGCCATTTAAAAGAACTGCCAAAATTGCTTTCTAATTGTGATGATGCTCCTGTTATTCTTTACCAAAAAGGAAGTGTAGACGAAAGTTTAACTCCCATTTCCATCGTAGGAACCAGAAACATGACGAGTTATGGCAAACATTTCATTGAAGAATTTCTAGAAATTTTAAAAAATAAAAAAGTCCTCATTGTAAGCGGTTTAGCACTCGGAACAGATGGTTGCGCTCATACAGAAGCCTTGAAAAACCAACTGAAAACAGCAGGAGTTTTAGCTCATGGTTTGCATCTTATTTATCCTTCTCAGCATAAAAAATTAGCCGCAGAAATTCTAGAACAAGATGGCGCTTTGCTCACCGAATTTAATTCTAATGATAAACCAGACCGAGAGCATTTTCTGCAAAGAAATAGAATTGTAGCAGGATTTTCTCCGGTTACCATTGTGGTAGAAACTGCTTTTGGTGGCGGTTCTATGAGCACAGTAAGTTATGCTAATGATTACAACAGAGAGGTTTTTGCCCTTCCTGGAAAAATCAATAATAAGTACAGCCAAGGTTGTAATTTGCTCATCGCACAGAATAAAGCCAGAATTTTACAAAATTTTGAAGAAATATTAGACGAATTGCAATTGGGTAAAGAAAAAGAAAAGATAGGAAGCCTTTTTGCAGCGAGAGAAATTAAACTGAGCAAAGACTTGCAACCGATTTATGACACAATTGCTTCTCAACCTCAAATTTCGTTAGACGACTTGAGCGAAAAACTAGACATTCCCCCTTATAAATTATTGCCCATTTTACTTGATTTTGAGTTAAAAGGATACATTAAAGCACTTTCCGGAAAGCAATATTCTATAATTTAAAAATTCACAATTTTTTAATATTTCATTATTTTTCACATAACATCATGTTTTCTTTAATAGAAACATTATAATTATGAATTTAATAAAATTTTTAACATAATTTATGTAATTTTCATTAAAGTCAAAATATTCCTTGTGAGAATAGAAAAAAAAATTAAATTTGTCTTTAATAATTCATAACATCTATGGAACAAAACACTATCGAACAAAAAATACAAGAGTTCGTTGCGAAAATTGAAGCAAAAAACCCAAATGAGCCAGAATTTTTACAAGCGGTAAAAGAAGTAGCAGTTACAGTTATTCCTTTTATTGTTACTAAAGAAGAATACAGAGGAATGAAGCTTCTAGAGAGAATGGCTGAACCTGAAAGAGTAATCATTTTCAGAGTTCCTTGGGTAGATGATAAAGGTGAAATTCAGGTAAATAGAGGTTTCAGAATTCAGATGAACTCTGCAATCGGACCATATAAAGGAGGAATTAGATTCCATCCTACAGTAAACTTATCAGTGCTTAAATTTTTAGCATTCGAACAAGTTTTCAAGAACTCATTAACTACTCTACCAATGGGTGGTGGAAAAGGAGGTTCTGACTTTGACCCAACAGGAAAATCAAACAACGAAATTATGCGTTTTTGCCAATCTTTCATGACGGAAATGTGTAAACACATTGGCCCAGAAACAGACGTTCCTGCAGGAGATATCGGAGTAGGTGCTAGAGAAATTGGTTACCTTTTCGGTCAATACAAGAGAATTAGAAATGAGTTTACCGGAGTTCTTACTGGTAAAGGTTTAGCATATGGTGGTTCATTAATCAGACCAGAAGCTACAGGTTATGGTGTAGTATATTTTGGTGAGCAAATGCTAAAAACAAAAGGCGAAGATTTCAAAGATAAAATCGTAACCGTTTCAGGTTTCGGAAACGTAGCTTGGGGAGTTATCAAAAAAATTGAACAATTGGGTGGAAAAGCAGTAACTATTTCTGGTCCTGATGGTTATGTTTATGATAAAGACGGTATTACTGGCGAAAAAATAGATTTCTTATTAGAATTAAGAGCTTCTGGAAACAACAGAGCTGAAGATTATGTGAAGAAATTCCCAACTGCAGAATTCCATGCTGGTAAGAGACCTTGGGAAGTAAAATGTGACGTGGCGATTCCTGCTGCTACACAAAACGAACTTCACCTAGAAGATGCTAAAAATTTAGTAGAAAACGGTTGTAGATGTGTAGTAGAAGCGGCAAACATGCCTTCTACATTAGATGCTATTAACTATTTCTTAGATAATAAAGTATTATTCAGCCCAGGAAAAGCTTCTAACGCTGGTGGTGTAGCAACTTCTGGTCTAGAAATGACTCAAAACTCTATCAGATTAAACTGGAGTTCTGAAGAAGTAGACGCTAGACTGAAAGAAATTATGATTGGTATTCACAATGCTTGTAGAAAATACGGAAAAGAAGAAGATGGATACGTAAACTATGTAAAAGGTGCTAATATTGCAGGTTTCGTAAAAGTAGCTGAAGCAATGCTTGCACAAGGTGTAGTCTAAATAATTGATGATTTTTTCAAAATAAAGACCCGTAAAACGGTAGAAAGTCTCGGATTTTATTCGAGACTTTTTTATATTTGAATAATGAAAGTATTCCTAATCAATTTATTTAAATATTCATATTACGAGGTTTATTTGCAATATAAATCAAATCCGTTTTGGGGAATAATTACCAAATACAAAATATCAAGATATTATGGATCTGGTTTGTTTTTCTTTTTATTTCCTTTATTTCTTTCGGCTTTTATTTTAAAAATGAAATTTATAGGATTTTTCATTATGATTTTCCCTTTCATTCTATTTTTGTTTTATGAGGATAAATTAATTAATTTTGAGAATATTGAAACTGAAATAAATCAATTTTATCTAAACAATAGTTTACATAGACAATGTAAAATATTTCTTAATGTGAGTTTAGTTATATCTTATTTAATTTTGACTCTTATATTTATTTTGAAATAATTTTACTAATCATTTTCTCTACAAACGTAAATGCAGCGGGACAAATCACAGTGTTTTTCAACATGAGGTTATTGATTTGATAAATCTTTTTTCTATCCGTATGAGGATATTCTCGGCAAGCTTTTGGTCTTACTTCGTAAATAGAACACGTGTTATCTTCATTCAGGAAAAAACAAGGTAAATTTTGCAGAACTTTATCATTATCTTCGTCTATTCTTAGAAATTTTGCTTCAAAATCTGCTGGTTTCATTCTCAAATGCTTAGCAATTCTCTCGATGTCTTTTTCGGTATACAAAGGACCTGTAGTTTTACAACAATTGGCGCAAGACAGACAATCAACCTCATCGAAAACCTCATCATGCATTTCTTGAACCAAATAATCTAAATTTTTAGGCGGTTTTTTCTTGAGATTTTCCAGAAATTTCTTGTGCTCTTTCTGCTTTTGTAAAGCTTGATTTTTATAAAATTCTAAATCCATCTTATCATTAATGATGCAAAATTAAAACTAATTGACTGAAATCATAAATTTTTGATGTTTTAAACCTCTATTTTTGTAAAATGAAAGACATTACCACCACTCAAGATATACAACTACTCGTTAATACCTTTTACGAAAGTGTTCGAGAATCAGAAATCGGTTTTTTCTTTGAAGAAATCGCCCAAGTAAATTGGGAAAAACATTTGCCCAAAATGTACATTTTCTGGCAAGCTTTATTATTTGCTGATGTAAAATTTGACGGAAATCCTATGGGTGCTCATTTTCCTATTAATGAAAAAATGGCAATGGAAAAACATCATTTCGACACGTGGTTGAGCCTTTGGAAATCTACTGTAGACCAATTATTCTCTGGCGAAATTGCAGAATCTGCAAAATCTAAAGCCGAAAATATTGCCAGTTTAATGGCTTATAAAATGGAAATGGATACCAAACTGAGAAAACTATAATTTCATTAACCATCTCCAGAAATAGAAATCCTGAAAATCTGTAAACATATGAAATAGCAATCCTATTGCTATGATTCTGTAGTTCCCTCGTAGAAATAAAACGCCTAAAAAGTATAAAAAAATCATAGGATAAGTATGCAAAGGATGAAAACCAATGCTACTTCTTCCCTCTTGGAAAATTGGCGTAGCTAAAAGATGATCTACATCTACCAACATGGTGGCCAACATAATGAAATAAGCCTTTTTCCAATTTTCTCTAAAGAAAACAAGCGCTAAAAACACCGGAAATATCAAGTGTAAAAAATAGTGCGTTATGATTTTTGCAGTTTCCAAAGTTTAAATTCTTCCTTTTAAAAAGTCTTGTCGTAAATCTTCGTCTAGTTTTTCAATCGCATAACGAAGCGAAGTTCTGGGCATATTTTGGTAATGCGTTTTCAAGAAATTCAATAATTTTTCTTCATCCTTTTTGCCCATTTCTCTTAGAAGCCAACCGTTTGCTTTGTGCATCAAATCATGTGAATGATTCAAGTTATTCAGTGCCAATTCTATGGTTAAATCATGACTTCCTTTTTTGATATGATACATCGTAGCCACAATGGCGATGCGTTTTTCCCACATGTTTTCAGAATTCGATAACTTTTTCAAAATATTATCTTTCTGATTGTCAAAGCAATATTTTCCTAATAATTTATAACAAGACAAATCTACCAAATCCCAATTGTTGATATACTTTGTATTTTTTAGATAAAAATCAACGAGTGTTTTCTTCTCTTTTTCGTCTTTGGTTTTCTCAAATTTTGTTACCAAAATCAACAGCGCCACTAATCTCATCTCGTGAAATTCTGATTTCAAAATTTCTTGAACATCATCTAAAGTGGCTCTTTGCCAATATTCCTTCACCAACTTTCTAGAATCTGGAACCACTACACCAATGAATTGGTCACCTTCTGCATATTGGCCTTTTCCTGTTTTAAAAAAATATGGCAAAAAATCTCTCTTTTCTGGTGTGGAAAGAAATTGTAAGGCTTCAAGGATTTGGTTGTACATTATTTTCAATTTTATATTTATTATAAAAAATTAAAAGAATAATTGCAAAAAATAAATTAAAGCCATTTTCAATTAATTTCTCAGCAGAAATTGGGTGAATACCATAAAAAACTAATTCTTTTATGTGATAAAGTAGAATATATAACGGCATTAAAATTCCAACGAAATAAATAAATATTTTAAAAATCTGATGATTATAATTTGTTTTTAAGAAGAACATTAAAAAAGCAGAAAAACTAATAAGAAGTTTTAGCCACTTTAAAACAAGAATTCCAGCAATTTCTGTTGGTTTAGAAACCAGCAGAAGCCCATTTACAAAGTCTAGACTCACAATTGCAAGAAAAATGTAGAAAAAAATTCTACTTTTAAAAAATTCAGTTCTCATAATTATTTAGATGCTTTCCGCATGACAAAGTGAATGCAATAATTTCATCTTCAAATTTTCAAATCAGCACATTTTCAAATTAACGTTCCTCGTCATCAAAATATTCAAACAAGAAATCGTTATATGGAAATCTAGAAATATGAATTTTATGAACCTCATCGTAAATCATTTTCTTCATTTCTGGAAAATTCTCTTTAGATAAAGCCGAAATGAAAACCGTAGGATATTTAGATTTTGCCATCCACGTTTTTTTCCACTCTTCTAGAGAAATGTTCTTTTTGGTAGCTGGAGTTAAATCATCTTCGTCTTTTTTCTCATAAGCAAAAGCATCTATTTTATTGAAAACCATAATCATAGGTTTCTGATGCGCATTAATTTCCATGAGAATTTGATTCACAGAATCAATGTGATCTTCGAAACTTTCGTGAGAAATATCTACTACATGAATCAGCAAATCAGCCTCGCGAACTTCATCAAGCGTAGATTTGAAAGATTCTACCAACTGAGTTGGCAATTTTCTGATGAAACCAACCGTATCTGTCAATAAAAATGGTAAGTTTCCAATCACCACTTTACGAACGGTAGTATCTAGCGTTGCAAAAAGTTTATTTTCTGCAAAAACTTCAGATTTAGAAAGCGCATTCATCAAGGTAGATTTTCCTACGTTGGTATATCCTACCAATGCAACTCTCACCACTTTTCCACGATTATTTCGTTGAGTCGCCATTTGTCTATCAATGGTTTTCAACTTTTCTTTTAGAAGCGTAATTCTATCACGAATAATACGTCTGTCGGTTTCAATTTCGGTTTCACCAGGACCACGCAATCCGATACCTCCTTTTTGACGTTCTAAGTGCGTCCACATTCTGGTTAATCTCGGAAGAAGATATTGATATTGAGCAAGTTCCACTTGAGTTCTTGCGTAAGAAGTTTGTGCTCTTTGTGCAAAAATATCGAGGATAAGATTGGTTCTATCGAGGATTTTCACTTCCATTTCTCTTTCTAAATTTTTCAATTGAGAAGGTGAAAGTTCGTCATCAAAAATAACGGTTCCTATTTCGTTTTCTTTTACAAAATTTTTGATTTCTTCTGCTTTTCCGCTTCCTACAAAGGTTCTAGAATCTGGTTGAGATAATTTTTGCGTAAAGCGTTTTTCTACAGTTGCACCTGCAGTATAGGCAAGAAATTCTAACTCATCGAGATATTCGGCAAGTTTTTCTTCGTCTTGATGCTGTGTAATTAAGCCTACTAAAACGGCTTTTTCGTATTGATGTTCTTTTTTTTCGAGCATAAGGTTTACTGACTACATTATTTTACAAAGGTAATATATATTCACCTATCATAGAGATTTTGAGAATTTCCATTTTAAAATCAATAAAAAAACGGTGATGGCGATAGAAATACTATTGGTAACCATCATAGAAATACTGTCTTTTACCACACCATAATACAACCAAAGCACACTGCTGATGATTCCTATAATACAAGTGAGCAAAGAGATTTCTTCGGCTGATTTTTCCTTGAAAATTTTAACAATTTGTGGGATAAAAAGCGCTGAGGAAATTCCACCAGCTATAAACCCAAAGACTTCTGGATTGATATTCATGTTTTTCTTTCAAAGAAAATTCCTTTTTTCCAAAAGAACATTTCAAGGTTTAAAGAATCTTTTATAGAATTTACTTTTCAGAATATTTCCACTTGAGTAAAAGCATTATAATCGCTGATATACAGACCACTACATTGGTAAGAATTACAGAAGGAAGTTCTTTCCAAATTCCGTAAACCAACCAAATTAAAGTACTGGTTACTACAATCATAAAAGACGTTACAGAAATATCTTTCACCGATTTAGACTTCCAAGTTTTAAAAATTTGCGGAACGAAGGTAATGCAAGACAATGTTCCTGCAATCAAGCCGAGAATTTCTGGGTTAAAATTCATTTGATAATGTGTTAATATGATGATGAGTTGATATGATGATTTTTTTTTAATTCAAATTTGCGAATTTTTTCAAAATCTTCATCAAATCTACTCAATATCAAACTATCAGTCCCAATCTTCGGCAACAAATTTCATGGTTTGTCCATTTTTATTTTTCAAAGTCAAAAAATGACCTTTTACTTGATATTTAGTTATCGTAGGTAATAATTTCCCGAAGTTTTCTTCTAATTTCATGTTTCCGTCACAATACATCATAGTAGAACCAACTCCTGAGAAATGTATTTTGTGATTATTTTTCAGTTTTACAGAGAAAAAAATACTGTTGCAGCCCATTTTTGCGCCACCTCCTTTTTCGAAGTGAGTTAGGTCTAGATATGCTTTTTTCTGAATGAGTTCTTCCTTGGTAAATCCTTGAAATTCAACTAACATCCACTTTCTTTTCAGAGAAGAAACTTCTTTCTGTGGAGCAAAACTCATCATAAAAAATGAAATTGATAATAAGCTGATTATAAAAAAACGTGTTTTCATCATAGGTAATTTGTAACAGACCAGTCAAATTATATACCAATTTTCAAAAATCGCTTTTAATTCATACATTTACCCATAAAATTTTTTAGATCAATGAAAAGAATATTTTTACTATTCACATTTCTGTTGAGCTTTGCACAAATGCGTGCAGACGAAGGAATGTGGCTGATGATGCTCGTAAAGAGATTAAACGGAAAAGACTTGCAAAAACAAGGTCTTAGATTAACTGCAGAAGAAATTTATTCTGTAAACAACTCTAGCCTAAAAGACGCCATCGTACAGTTTAATGGTGGTTGTACTGCAGAAGTAGTTTCTAAAGAAGGTTTGCTTTTCACAAACCACCACTGTGGTTATGATGCTATTGCAGCACTTTCTACTCCAGAAAAAAATTATTTAAAAGATGGTTTCTTCGCCATGAACAACAAAGAAGAACTTCCTGCAAAAAATCTTTATGTGAGATTTTTAGTAAGAATGGATGATGTAACTGCAAGAATTAACGGGAAACTTAATCCTCAAATGTCTGCTGACGAAAGACGCGCTGTAATCGAAGCAGAATACAAAGCCATCCAAAAAGAAAATTCAGAAAATGGTAAATATACTGTAGTAGTAAGAGATTTCTTCAGCGGGAACGAATTCTACTATTTTGTATATCAAGATTATAAAGACGTAAGATTAGTAGGAACTCCTACAGAATCTATTGGTAAATACGGTGGTGATACCGATAACTGGGAATGGCCAAGACATACTGGTGACTTCTCTGTTTTCAGAATTTATGGTGATGCTAACGGAAATCCTGCAGAATATTCATTAAACAACGTTCCATTAAAACCTAAATATCACCTTCCTGTTTCTATGAAAGGCGTAAAACCTGGTGATTTCACCATGATTATGGGTTATCCTGGTAGAACTAACAGATATTTAACTTCTTATGGAATCAATCAATTGGTGACTAAAGATTATATCGGTTGGGTAGAAGCTTCTAAATCTGCAATGGATGTGATGAAGAAGTACATGGACAAAGACACTCAAATCAGATTAGATTACGCTTCTCAATACGCTTCTGTAGCAAACTACTGGAAAAACAGGGCTGGAACCATAGAATCTGTAAACAAAAACGGAACAGTTGCAGACAAACAAAAAGTAGAAGCTAAATTCCAAGAATGGGCAAACTTAGCTGAAAACAAAGCTACTTATGGAAATGTTCTTTCAGAAATCGAAGCATATTACAAATTGATTGCTGATAGAAATTTAGAAAGAAACTACGCTACCCAATTCCAAAGAAATGCTAAATATGCAGTTCTTCCTTACAGAATTGGTGCTGCTCTTAAATCTTATATTGAGCAAAACGAAGCTGGAAAAGCTGCGATGAAAGCTAGAGTTCTAGCTGGTGTAGAAGCTTCTTACGATGGTTTCCACCCAGTAGTAGAAAAAGATATGTTACAAACTTTACTTTCTCTTTATAAGAACAAAGTACCGTTTGATTATCAACTTCCGGTGATGAAATATTCTAATCCAGCAGAATTAGCTAACCAAGCAGAAACTTCTATTTTCAGCACCAAAGAATCTCTACTTAAATTCATCGAAAATCCTAGTTTAGCTGTTCTAGAAAATGATCCGCTTTACAAATTTTCAGGAATTATGGTAGCAGAAGCTATGATGTTTGGAGACAAATATGTAAAAGCTGATGACCAATTTGCTAAAAACACTAGATTATATTTTGACGGTCTTAGAAAATCTATGCCAGAAAAAGAATTCTATCCAGATGCTAACTCTACTATGAGAGTAACTTTTGGTAAAGTAGATAGATTACCAATCAGAAAAGACAGACAATATTATGGCGTAAAAGATAACTTCTATACTGATATGAAAGGTATGGTGGCTAAATACAAAAAAGGCGACGCAGAGTTTGATTTACCTCAAAGATTGTTAGATTTATACAAGAAAAAAGATTTCGGTCCATACAAAGACAAAAAAGGTTACATGCCTGTAAACTTCTTATCAGATAATGATATTACAGGTGGAAACTCTGGTTCTCCTATCTTAAACGGAAATGGTGAATTAATTGGTCTTGCTTTCGATGGTAACTCTGAAGCACTTTCAGGAGATATCGTTTTCGAAAAACAATGGCAAAAAACCATTAACCTAGATGTAAGATTCTTACTTTGGGTAATGGATAAATATCACGGAGCTGGTTATTTATTAAACGAAATGACCATCAGAAAATAAGGCAACTTTGTTGCTTCTAAAATTAACCTCGGAGAAATTTCTTCGAGGTTTTTTATTGCTTTTTAATCCGTTTAGTTTTTAAAAAACTTTTATAAAAACTCAAATTTTCTTATTTTTAGGAAATCATATTTTTTTAAACGTTTCTTTTTTCTCAAAATTCATAAAATGACAACGGATTACATCACTTTTGAAGCAGAAATTAAACAAAATGGCACTATGAATGCTGCCTTTGTAGACTTTCCTTTCTCTACAGAAGAATTATTTGGCAAAAAAGGTCAGGTCAAAATCAAAGCTTTGCTTGACGAAAAAGTAGAATACAGAGGAAGCCTTGCCAAAATGAAAAGTGATGGTCATCTACTTGGATTAACACAAGAGGTGAGAAAACAACTTGGGAAAACTTTTGGGGATAAGGTTACGGTGAAACTTTGGGAAGACCAAGAAGAGAGAATTGTAGAAATTCCTGAAGATGTTTTAGAAGTTTTCGAAAAGAACAAAGATGCTTTTGAAATGTATCAAAAAATGTCTTACACGCATCGGAAAGAATACATGAGATGGATTACCGAAGCCAAAAAACCAGAAACCAGAGAAAACCGAAAGGTAAAACTGATAGAAATGATTTTAGCTGGTAAAAAAGGAATATAACTTAAATATAAACGCGTATGAAATTAAAAAAACTTTTCCATTGGACGGTTATTGCTCCTATTTTAGCTTGGGTTATTTATTTTTTAACTCCCGATTCAGACAGTACAGTTATTTTAATGCTTTGTGGCGTTTTTTTAATGTTAAGTGTATTTTCTGCAGTACACCATTCAGAAGTCATCGCACATAAAATTGGCGAACCTTTTGGAACCATTGTCTTGGCGATTTCCATTACAATTATAGAAGTGGCACTAATTATTTCGCTCATGACAGCAGGAGGAAAAGAAACCTCTCATCTAGCCAGAGATACTGTTTTCGCAGCGGTAATGCTTATTTTAAACGGTGTTTTAGGTTTAAGTTTAATGGTAGGAAGTGTGAAATTTCACGAACAGTTTTTTGCGAGAACTTCTGCAAATTCCCTACTCGTTTCTTTGATTGCTATTTTAGTGCTTACTCTTATTCTTCCTAATTTTACGACCAGTATAAATGGTCCTGTTTATACGCAACCTCAATTGATTTTTGTTTCTATAGCTTGCCTTACTATTTACAGCACTTTTTTATTGGTTCAAACCGTGAGACACAGAAATTATTTTTTACCCAATAACAAAGAAGAAGTGGTTTCTGTTCCTACTGCCAAAGAAAGTATTCTGAGTTTTATTACCTTATTGGTCTGTCTCGGAATAGTAGTATTAATGGCAAAAAAACTATCTACGCCAATAGAAACCATCATTAGAAACGCAGGATTGCCACAATCTTTGGTCGGTGTAATCATTGCAGCAGTGATTTTATTACCAGAAGGAATCGCTTCTATTAAAGCAGCCAGAAAAGATGATTTACAGACTAGCCTTAATCTTTCTTTAGGTTCCGCTTTGGCTTCTATTGGACTTACCATTCCCGCAGTTGCAGTAGTGTGCAGTATTTTTGATTTAGACCTTGTTTTAGGATTAGATTATAAATCGATGGTTTTGCTGGGATTGTCTATTTTTATCACCATGCTTTCACTAAGTCGAGGAAAAACCAACATTCTTTACGGTGTAGTTTTACTCGTGAACTTAGCAGCTTATATTTTTACTGTAATTTATCCTTAATTAATATGAAAACCTACGAAACCGAAAGACTTTTACTCAAACCTACAGATTTAGATGATGCCGAATTTATTCTTCAACTTTTAAATTCTGAAAGTTTCATCAAATATATTGGTGATAGAAACGTAAGAACCATAGAAGAAGCCGAAAACTACATTCGCAATAGATGTTTTCCTCAGTTTGAAAGACTGGGTTACGGAAGTTTTACCGTAATTCTAAAGGAAGATTCTTCTAAAATGGGAACTTGTGGAGTTTACGCTAGAGAAAACACCGATAATGCTCCTGATATTGGCTTTGCTTTTTTACCAGAATTTGAAGGAAAAGGCTATGGCTATGAAAGTGCCAATTTTATGAAAAATTTGGTTAAAAATGATTTCAATATCACCAAATTGGGAGGAATTACGGTAGAATACAACCACGCTTCCAGAAAATTATTAGAAAAGCTAGGTTTAAAATTCCAAAAAAAATTCTTCATGGATGGTGATCCAGAAGAATTATTGTATTTCGAAGCTGATCTTTAAATAAATCTACCTGTCATTCTGAATGGAGTGAAACGAAATGAAGAATCTCTTTATCATAGAACAGATTCTTCACTTCACTATGTTTCGTTCAGAATGACAATGTAAAAAAGATTACTTCAAAATCTGAGCTGCGTGATTTTTGGTTTCTACTTTTTCGATGACTTCTGTACAAACAGAGTTTTCATCAAATAAAAAGGTAGTTCTCACGATTCCCATGAATTCTTTGCCCATGAATTTTTTGAGTTGCCACACCCCGAATTTTTCACAAACTTCATGGTTTTCATCGGCTAATAAATCATATTTAAACCCGAATTTATCATGAAATTTCTTTTGATTTTTCACAGGATCTGCAGAAATTCCCAAAATTGTAAAACCTTGTTTCGTTAAGTATTCTATATTTTCATTAAGGTTACAAGCTTCTGCTGTACAACCTGGCGTATTGGCTTTCGGATAGAAGAAAACCACCAATTTTTTTCCTTTGAAATCTGAAGATTTAACCAGATTTCCGTCTTGATTATCTAATTGAAACGTAGGAAGTGTATCACCTATTTTTAACATAATTGTAAAATTTTAGATTATGATTTAAAACACTCTAACTTGATTAAGAAATTGAGATAACTAAGTTTCAAATAAATTTGAAAGGTTACAATCAGCTTAATCTGTAAAATCAGCGAGAGTTTCTTATTTTTGCTCAAATTTACAGAAAATGACCAAGAAAGAGCGTGCAAAAATAGTAATGACTGAGTTAGAAAAAATCTATCCCGAAGTTCCTATTCCACTGAACCATAGAAATGCTTATGAACTATTGGTTGCAGTTGCACTTTCTGCACAAACTACTGATAAAAAAGTAAACGAAGTCACTCCCAAATTGTTTTCTGTAGCTCCCAATCCAGAAAAAATGGCTTCATTAGAAGAGCCTGAAATCAAGGAATTGATTAAAGAAATCGGACTTTCTACCACCAAAGCCAAAAATCTAAAAATTATGGCCAATCAACTTCTGGAAAGACATAACGGCGAAGTTCCCTCTAACTTTGAAGATTTAGAAAATTTAGCAGGAGTAGGTCATAAAACGGCAAGTGTAGTAATGAGTCAGGCTTTTGGTGTTCCTGCTTTTCCGGTAGACACTCACATTCATCGATTGATGAAACAATGGAAATTAACCGAAGGAAAAAACGTGGTTCAAACTGAAAATGATGCTAAAAAACTTTTCCCTAAAGAAACTTGGAATAAACTTCACCTTCAAATTATTTTCTACGGCAGAGAATATTCTCCAGCTCGTGGAAATCAGGAACGAGATTTTATTACGAAGATGCTTTTTGAGAAATAATCAGATTTTCCGGGTTCCCCTCTTTTAGAGGGGTGTCAAAATCTTTGATTTTGACGGGGTGTTAAAAATTATTTATAGTTTATATTGATTTATAATAAAATTTTCTAAATCTTGTAAAACAAGCATCATATTTTTCTTTACATCAAAATCTGAAACTCTAAAAAATTTAATTCCTAGACTTTCCAAATACTCTTGTCTATTCTTATCTTTTTCCTTTTTAAACTCATGATACCATCCATCTATTTCAATAGCTAATCCTAAACTTTTGATGTAAAAATCAATAATATAATTATCTACAACAATTTGTCTATCAAAATCCAAAGAATGAAATTTTTTAGATTTAATTTCATTCCAAAAAAGAACTTCTGCTAAATTTCTAGATTTTCTTAATTTTCTAGCAAATTCTTTTAGTTTGGGATTATAAGGAAGATTATTTATGAAATTTCTTTTTAATTCATGGTCTTTAAATCTTATAATTTTTAATGCTTCCATTGTTTTCTTCACTATTTTTTTAACACCCCGTCATTAACAAGTTAATGACACCCCTCTAAAAGAGGGGAACCCTTCTAATAAAATTTAGAAATAAATTACTGTTTTTTTGCCCAAAGTTCCATCTTCCTTTCTAAAACAGATAATGGAAGACATCCTTGATTCAGAATTTCATCATGGAATTTAGCCAAACTAAATTTCTTACCAAGTTCTTTTTGATATTTAGCTCTTAATTCTAAAAATTTTAGCGAACCGATTTTGTAACCTAATGCTTGTCCCGGAATCGCCATATAACGCTCAATTGCGGCAGTTGCGCCTTCTTCAGAATCAGAAATATTGTTCAGATAATATTGAATCGCTTCTTCTCTGGTCATTTTTCCCGTATGAATTCCTGTATCTACCACCAATCGAACTGCACGCAACATTTGGTCGCTCAAATAACCCATTTTTTGATAAGGATCGGTATACAAACCAAACTCTGGTCCTAAAGTTTCAGTATAGTGCGCCCAACCTTCTCCATAAGCTCCGAACCAACCAAATCTCATGAATTTAGGAATTTCCATATTTTCCTGTTGAAGCGAAACTTGATAATGATGTCCTGGAATAGCTTCGTGTAGGAATAAAGATTCAAAACCATTGGTTACATTATATTGAGTAGCATCTGGAATAGGCGTATAAAAAATTCCTGGTCTGCTTCCGTCTGCAGAACCTGGTTTGTATTCTGCACTTGCACTTGCTTCTCTAAATTTTTCGGTTCTTCTTATTTCAAACGGCGTTTTAGGAGATTGACTAAACATCGTTGGAAGCTTAGGTTCAATTTTCTTTAAAATCCCATTAAACGCGGCAATTACTTCTTCTGGCGTTTTATAAGGCATTGCTTTTTTATCCGTTTTTAGACTTACCAAAAATTGTTCTAGTGTTCCTTTAAAACCTAATTGAGTTTTTACTTTCTCCATTTCTGCTCTTAACATGGCTACTTCTCTCAACCCAATTTTATTGATTTCATCGGGAGTAAGATTAGTGGTAGTCCAAGATTTTGCGAGATACGTGTAAATATTGCTTCCATTAGGAATAGCGTTGATTCCATCTGTATTTCTCGCTTTTGGCAAATATTCTTTTTCTAGAAAATCACCCATTCTTTTGTAAGCAGGAATAATTTTCGTTTTGATGGCGTTTTGATAAAGTACAGTGTACTTTTGTTTATCTGCAGCAGAAAAATTGGCTGGGATTTTTTTGATAGGTCCGTAGAAAATATTTTTATCAAAATTTTCAGAAATAATTTCTTCACCTCTCATTTGAGGAATCATTTTTACCACCAATTTTTTGGGAAGCATCACATTTTGTTTCATTCCATCTCTGAAATTCTTTTCGGCAGTGTTCATCCAAACGGCAAAAGCATCTATTCTTTTCAAGAAATTATCGTAATCTTTAGTCGTTTTAAACGGTTGATTTCCATCTCCACTTCCTAACAATGGAAAATCTAATGGCAAACCTTCAAATTGGTTAAAAGGCATCAGTTCTGGATGATACGCATACTTTTCAATCTTATCTTTTAAGGTAAAATCTAAAACATCATAAACGGTTTTATCTTTATCTGAAAGAGATTCATAATCAAGAGTTTGCAACTTTTTTTGAGTTTCGGTATAAAAACCAATTTCTTTAGAAATAAAATCCTGACTTATAGCATTTGGCAATTGGTCATTATATCTATTATCGCCTTGCATAGTGGCTTCCAGAGGAAACATTTTCAGGTAACCTTCATAATATTTAGAAGCTATACTGTCTATATTGGCTTCGGATTTTGGCAAAGCAATGTCTGATTTTTTACAACTGATTACGAAAAGCATCATTGCAAATATTCCTAAAATAGGCGCTCTAAAGAATCTCATTTGTCTTAAATTTTAAACAAAAATATAAATTATCTGTAAATGTGGATTTTAAAATCATAAAAAATAAAAAACTCCGAAAAATTTCGGAGTTTTATTTACATTTCTTGCTCGTCTGCAGAAGGTCCATAACTTCCGGGAACGGGAATATCTAATAATCGATAATAAACTCCCAATTGAGCTCTGTGATGCGTAGCTTGATTTAATGAATGACGAATTGCGCCGTATTTATCCCAATCTGCGAGAACTTGTTCGCCCATTTTCATTTGCCATCTTTCATTCAGTTTATCCTCTGAAATTTCATGAAGTGTAGCTTTGCTTTTTTGATAATCTTCTTCTAATTTTTGTAAAAGTTGCTCTCTAGTTTCTAGAAAAGTAGGTTCATAATCTCCTGCTGCAAAATCTAAAACAGAAGTTTTGACAATGAAATCTGGCCAACCGAAAACTTCGGCAATGTGCGCTGAAAGAAGCATCATCTTCATGCTTTTTTCATGCGGTGCATAATCATTTTTCCCTTCAGGAAATCTTTCGAAAAACTTTTTAGTAGTTTGATACTCTTGTTCGAGTTCTTGTCTAAGTTGTGATAAGGTGTCCATAATTTTTGAGTTTGGTAGAACGAAGTTACATCAACTTAGAGAATCGTTTCTAAGAGTTGCTATTAAATTTTTCATAAATTTTTGTAACAAAGTAAAAAATCCCTTACTAATTAATAAAATTTAAAAAATGAAATGGTATAAATCTTTAAGCTTTGCTTTATTGTTTTTAGTAGTTCTTGCAAATGCACAGTCTGCTAATAGATTTTTTTATGAATTGACCTTTAAACCCAAAAAAGGAATAGACTCTTTACAAATAGCGGTTATGATTCTAGACGTAACCGATAAAAAATCACTTTATAGAGATTACTTGACGGTTTCACAGGATTCTGTCCTAAAAATTGAAGTTGAAAAAATGCAAAAAGCAGGTGTTTTCAAGGATTTATCAAAGTCTTTCCAAATGCCAAAATTTGCTTATAAAATCACGAAAGAATATCCAACCATGAAGGTAAACTTTAGCGAAAGAATGCTGAATTCTGTTTTTGGATATAATGAAGAGCCAAAATTCAACTGGAAAATCTCTAATGATAAACAAAAAATAGGCGAATACGAAGCTCAAAAAGCTACCACAGAATTTGGTGGAAGAAAATGGACGGCTTGGTTTACAGAATCTATTCCTTTCCCTGATGGTCCGTATAAATTCTCTGGTTTACCAGGATTAATCGTAAAAATAGAAGATGCTGAGAAAAATTTCTCTTGGGTTTTAACAGCGAATAAACCGCTAAAAGAATTTGAAGAACTTTCTTACAGCGAAAAACTATCGGCACAATTCGGTGCGAGAAATGATGTAACGATTATCAACAGAGATAAATTTGAATCTTCTTTTGAGGAATATAAAAAAGATCCTTTTGCATCGATAAGAGCACAAATCACTCCAGAAATGAAAGCGATGAAGATGCCAGGAAATGATAAAACGATGGGTGAAATGATGAGTGATCAAGAAAAATCAATTAAAGATTTCTATAACGCAAGCAATAATACCGTAGAAATCTACACTCCAGAAAAAGCAAAAAAATAAAAATTCCCTTCATATTAAACTTTTGTAACAGAAAACTCGAGGATTCGTCTTCGAGTTTTTTGCATTTTATAAGAGCAAGAATAGACCATTGTGCTGTGGTTTTTAGTTTTATATTTGTAAAAAATAATCGGTTGACTTCACAAGAACATCTTGCAAGAATTAGAAAGGTTTTAGATTACATTGACCAACATTTGGACGATGAACTTCCTCTGGAAAAACTCGCAGAAATGGGCTACTACTCACCTTTTCATTTTCATAGAATTTTCCGTGCAGTTACCAGTGAAACTTTGCTAGCTTACATCACCAGAAAACGCATGGAAAAAGCTGCCATGATGCTTTCCTTAAAAAAAGAAAAATCTTTAGAAGAGATTTTCTTGGAAATAGGATTCAATAGCCATTCTACTTTTGGTAAAACCTTCAAAAAACATTTTGGGATTTCTCCTGCTGCTTTTAGAAAAAATTCGCCAGAAAATTTTAAGAAAATTCAAACCATTATCAGCAATATCGGACAAAAAGAAGTCGTTTTCGAGCAATATCTTTACCAACTAGAACAAATGAAATTTTTTATGGAAAATAAAGCCAATATCCAAATAAAAGAAATGCCAGAAATGCAGATTGCATCAGTATTAAGCATAGGTGTACAAAATATAGGAAACGCTTACAATACCCTAATTTCTTGGGCTATTTCTAAAAATATTTTCCCTAGAGAAAATGTGAAAATGATTACCGTTTATCACGATAGTTTCAAAGTTACTGCTCCCAATAAAGTGAGAATTCACGCAGGAATGTTGCTAGAAGAAGCCATCAAAAATGAAGGCGAAGTTTTCCTAGAAATTTTACCAAAAGGGAAATATATCGTTTCACGACAAGAAATTACGCTCCCCGAATTCGAAACTGCTTGGAACGCACTTTTCCTTTGGATGAACGAAAACGGACATCAGTTCAGAAAAGAATGTCCTTATGAAATTTACCATAATGATTACCAAGAACACCCTGAGAAAAAGTGTTTGGTAGATTTCTGCATTCCTATTTTGTAATTTTCTACGATTCAGTTTCTATTTTTTACGGTTCAGTAAAACTTATTTCTTTTCGGAAATTAGCAGAGATACCTTTGCTTCATCAAAAACAGAATTATGAAAACTCGCATTTTTACATTACTCTTTACCTTTGTGTTTACTTTTACCTTAATTGCTCAAATTACCATTTCTGGAAAAGTTTTAGGAAGAAATAACAAACCGCTGAAAGATGTTTCTGTAACGCTGAAAGATACTTATGATGGCGCTACAACAGATGAAACAGGAAATTATAAGTTTGAAACTTCTGAAAAAGGAAGCCAAACCTTGATTTTCTCTCATCCTAAATTTATAGAAATTGAAAAATCTATTCAAATTGAAGAAAAAAACCTTATTCTAAATGCTGAACTAAAAGAATCGGTGAGCGAAATAGATGCGGTAGTCATTTCTGCGGGAAGCATAGAAGCCAGCGATAAAAAACGCGCCACTACTCTATTAACACCAATTGATGTCTATACAACAGCTGGAGCAAATGGTCAAATTTCATCGGCGCTAGAAACCTTACCTGGAGTTCAAAAAGTGGGAGAATCAGAAGGTCTTTTCGTGAGAGGAGGAACTGGAACGGAAACCAAATTCTTCATGGACGGAAATTTGGTCAATAATTATTTCGGAAATTCTGTACCCGGAATTAAAGCAATGGATAGATTGAATACTTCACTTTTTAAAGGAAATGTATTTTCGAGTGGTGGTTATTCTGCAGTTTACGGACAAGCTTTATCTGGAGTTTTAGCTTTGGAAAGTATCGATTTACCAGAGAGAAATGCTGCAGATTTTGGGATTTCTCCCATTTTTGCAAGTGGCGGAATTCAGCGAGTTAATCAAGAAAAAACGCATTCTTATGGAATTTCTTTAGGCTATTCTAACCTAGAACTCATGCACAAAATTCTGAAATTCAATACCGATTTCGAAAAAGCACCTAACAGTTTCGGTGGCAATGGAAACTTCAGAATTAAAACGTCAAAAGGCGGTTTTATCAAATATTACGGGAGTTATGATACCAGTTCGATGAAACTTTCTTCTCCCAATTTAGACGATGAAAATTCTTCTGATAAAATCAATCAAAACGGGAAAAATACATTTCACTCGCTTTCTTACAGAGAAAAATTTGGCAGATATACTTTGAATCTTGGAAGTTCATATACTTATAATAAAAATATTCTTCATTTTTCTAATGTAGACCAAAACGAAACTTCTCAATTCAATAATGATATAGATTCTAAAGGAAATTATTTCAACGCCAAAGCATTGATTGAGAGAAAATTATTTAAAATTTCGGCGATAAGAGCAGGAATAGAACTGAATACAACCAAAGAAGAAACTTGGGTTTTCATCGCTCAAAAAAAATATGAATTTAGAGATGATATCACTTCTCTTTTCGCAGAAACAGATTTGGGAATCAGCAATGATTTATCTTTAAAAATAGGAGCAAGAGCAGAAAACTCTTCTTCTATCAACCGCTGGAATTTTTCGCCAAGATTTGCCATGGCTTACAGAATTTCTAAAGAATGGACGAGTTCATTAGCTTACGGTACTTTCTTCCAAAATCCTGAAAGTAGATTTTTTACCGAAAATTATCAACCCAACTATCAAAGAGCTGACCATTATATTTTTCAAGTTCAGAGAGCAGCAGATGGAAGAAGTTTGAGATTAGAAACGTATTACAAAAAATATCAAGATTTAATAAAAACCACCACAGATTTTTACAGACCTATCGCTGTAAATAATAACGGAAGTGGATATGCAAAAGGTGTAGAATTATTTTGGCGAGATAAAAAATCTTTGAAAAATATAGATTATTGGGTGTCTTATTCTTACCTAGATTCTAAAAGAAATTACCTGAATTACACCGAAAGTCTATTCCCCAATTTCGCGGCAAAACATACACTTTCTGTGGTGGCTAAAAAATTTGTAACCAATTGGAAAACAGGATTTAATATTTCTTATAATTATAATTCTGGAAGACCATATTACAATTTCGTGACCGAAAATGGCAATACTGTTCTCAAAAATCAAGGCTTTGTAAAAGATTATCAAGCGGTGAATTTCAGCCTTAATTATTTACCGAATTTAGGCAAAAAAGATGCGAGAGCTTTTACCGTTTTGGTGCTTTCTATCAATAACGTTCTAGGAACTAAAAATGAATTTGGATACAATTTTTCGAGCAATGGTATGAAATCTAGAGCCATCGTTCCTCCTACCAATACTTTTGTTTTCATCGGTGCATTCATCAGTTTTGGTACAGACAGAACTCAAGAAGCCATTAATAATAACTTGTAGAATTAAGTCCAAAATTGACAATGAAAACCATTCAGTCAAGAAAAACTACCGTTCGGTGAACTAAAATTTCAAGAAAATTTCTTTCAAAATATCTTTGAACCATAAAATTGAAACAAATAAAAAATATTACATATGAAAACTTTACAAAAAACCATTTTAGCACTTTCTTTCGCATTTACAACAACTTACACTTTTGCCCAAACTGCTTACGAAAAAGCCATGATGCCGAAAGTTCAAACCATCGAAATGCCAAAACCTAATCCAGATGATTACACTGCTCAAGCCAATGATTTTGCAAGAATTGGAGACAAAGAAAAAACACTTTGGCAACCGTATTATTACGCCGCTTTTTCGATCCTAAAAAAAGGAAGAACGCTGATGCAACAAAACCAAATTGCACAACTAGACGAAGTAGCTAAAGAAGCTCAAAATTACATTGACAAAGCAGAAGCGCTTTCTCCAAATAATGCAGAAATCTATATTTTGAAAAAAATGAATCACGGGCTTAAAATGATGGTAAATCCTATGGAAAGATGGCAAACTGAAGGACAAGCTGCTCAAAACGCTCTTGCTGAAGCTAAAAAATTAGACCCAGAAAATCCTAGAATTACGATTATGGAAGCCGAAGATTTATATTTCACTCCAGAACAATTCGGCGGAAGCAAAACCAAAGGAATTGAACTTTTTAAGAAAGCTTTAGAACAGTTCAAAACTTACAAATTAAAATCTTCTCTTGATCCAAATTGGGGACAAGGTGAAGCGAATTATTTTATTGCTCAAGCGAAATAGTTTTCAAAAAAAACTGCTTTAAAAACCACGGAAATTTCGTGGTTTTTATTTTCTATAGTTTTCTTTAACTAAAAAACCAACCTCTTTTTTACATTTCAGTATACAAAAATGACGGTTCAGTCAACTAAAATTTGAAAGCGCCTCTTATAAAACTACCTTTACATCAAGAAATTTAACCCAATCACAAAATATTAATTTTTTAAAATTCAAACACTATGGAAACGTACAAAACAACACAAGAACAGAAACTAGAAAACGCTAGAAAGCACGTAAAAAGAATCAAGGGTTTTTACACGCACGCTTTGGTTTTCGTATTGGTAAACGTATTTATTATTTTCTCAAATGTAATTGCAGACGGAAAAGGTTTTAATAACATGGATAATTATTACACGGCTTTTTTCTGGGGTTTCGGCTTATTGGCTCATGGTTTATCGGTTTTTGGTGGTGAGCTATTTTTAGGCAGAAACTGGGAAGAAAGAAAAATCCAAGAAATTTTAAACGAAAAATAATTTTAAAATATTATTTTTAGAAAATGAAACTCGAGGTAATCAAAAAAACGGCGCTTAACCTACTCTACATCAATATTATTGTAAGTCTTTTTATCTTCTTAATCGATGGTGGAGAAAAAACATTCGAAAGATACTCTGTTACTTTCCTTATTTCTGGAATGTACACATTTTTCATAGGTTTAGGAAACGGTTTTTTAAACGATTATCTAGATTCTAAATTCTCGTGGACAGAGGAAACGCGCAAAAGAACCATCGCGGCGATTGTAGGAACTTTGGTGATGAATATTGCGCTGGTTTATTTTTGTAATTATTTGAATTTCATTGTTATACAAGGCAAAAATCCAGAAAAATTCTTCAATGGAGAGATGAACTTCATCAATTGGTTTTTCATCAATTTTGCGATTATGATTTCGGCAATTGGTCACGCTCGAGGTTTTATGGCGGCGTGGAAAAACTCTACCAAAAAAGAAGTAGTAGAACAAAAACTCATCGCCAAATCTGCCAATGCACAATTCGAAAGTTTAAAAAATCAATTAGACCCTCATTTTTTATTCAATTCTCTGAACGTTTTAGACTCTTTAATTGAAGAAAATCCTGTTCAAGCGCAACGTTTTACCAATTCTATGTCGAAAATTTATCGCTATGTTTTGGAACAAAAAGACAAAGAACTGGTTTCGGTGGAAGAAGAAATAGACTTTGCCAAAACCTATTGTGAACTACTGAAAACCAGATTTGAAGACGCAGTAACCTTTGATTTCAATATTTCAGAGGAAGATAAAAAAGGTTTTGTAGTGCCACTTTCTTTGCAACTTTTGCTCGAAAATTCGATTAAACACAATTTTGCCACTTCATCTAAACCATTGAATATCAAAATTTTTACAGAAAAAGGAAACCTCATCATCGAAAATAATCTGCAAACCAGAGAATTGCCGAATACATCTACAGGAGTAGGTTTAGCGAACATTGTTTCGAGATATAATTTATTAACCGAAAGAAATGTCTTTGTAGAAAAATCAGAAACTTTCTTCCTCGTGAAACTACCTATTCTAACAGAAAAATTGAACCCTATGAATCCATATACTCCATCACAAGAACAATTGGCTTACGAAAAAGCCGCAAAACGAGTAGAAGAACTCAAAGGTTTCTACGGAAACTTAATTTCTTACTGCATTTTTATACCATTTTTAATTTTTATCAACTTCCAAACTTCGCCTAAATATCATTGGTTTTGGTGGCCAATGTTAGGTTGGGGAATTGGCGTAATTTCTCACGGAATTAAGACTTTCGGAATCGGAACAGATTGGGAAGAACGCCAAATCAAAAAATACATGGAAAAAGAAGAAGAAAACGCCAGAAAATGGAAATAACTATGGAAAATCAAGATAAATTCAACGAAATTGCTTACAAAAAGGCACAAAAAAGAGTAAAAGATATCAGAACGTATTATTACATGGTTTTGGGATATTTAGCAGTGGGTTATATCATTGTTAGCCGAAATTATGACGGGAATCTTCTTAATATTTCTAGAAATTACAGCGTTTGGATTGTAATCTTATGGGGAATTTTTCTTTTGGGTTACGGAATTTATTTATTCACGCCTTATTTCAGAAATTGGGAAGAAAGAAAAACCAAAGAATTAATGGAAAAATACAAACAAAAAAATTAAAAAATGGAACCTGTAAACGATAAAAATATTCAATACGAAAGAGCCAGAAAAAGAGTGAAAGAGATTAAAGGTTTCTATATTCACGCTTTGGTTTTTGTTTTGGTCAACTTGTTTTTAATTCTGTCAACATCGATAAAATACGATTCTTTTGAAACGTTTTTCCAGCAAAATCAATTCTGGGGAATTGGACTTTGGGGAATTGGACTTTTTGCGCATGGTTTATCCGTTTTCTTGCCTAATTTTATCCTCGGAAAAAACTGGGAAGAAAAGAAAATTCGTGAATTGATGGAAAGAAATAGAAATTTGAAAATATGAAAAATGAGCTAATTTGGAGATGAAATTATTCTTAAAAATAGATTCTTCATTTCACTTCACTTAGAATGACATTAGAAAACCAAAACTTTACCTTGAACTTTGAATTGAAAATATGAAAGTAGTAATTATAGAAGACGAAAAACCAGCTGCAAGAAAACTCGAAAGATTAATAAGCAATTTTACTGATTTACAATTGGTTGCAACGCTTCATTCTGTGGAAGACGCTGTAGATTGGTTCAGTAAAAATGAACATCCGAAACTGATATTTTCAGATATTGTTTTGGGCGATGGTTTGTCTTTCGATATTTTTGAAAAAGTTCCTACCAAAAGTTTCATTATTTATACTACCGCTTTTGATCAATACACGTTGAAAGCCTTCAAACTCAATTCCATAGATTATCTTCTCAAGCCAATTTCCGAAGAAGATTTAGCCAAAGCAATTGAAAAATTCAAAAGTTTTTTGCCTTCCGAAGAAACACACAACGCTTTGGAAATGAAATCTTTAATCAAAGAAAATCAACCGAAATTGTCTAGAATTTTGGTGAAAATTGGATATAATTTGAAGGTCATCAAAACTGAAGAAATTTGCTGTTTCTACTCTGAAAATAAGATTGTTTATGCGCAGACTTTAGAACGCAGTTTCCCAACAGATTTTACCTTAGATGAATTGGAAGAAGTTTTGGATGAAAAAACGTTTTTCCGCGTGAACAGGCAGTTTATCATCAGTTCAGATTGTATCAAAAACATTCATACTTCACCGAATTATAAAGTAGAATTACAAGCACAACCAGCCGAAGAAATTACGGTAAGTAGAGAAAGAGTGAAAGATTTTAAGGATTGGCTGGTGAAATAATTGAAATATGAAAAAATTGACTGCTTTTGTTGTTCTATTCTTAATGAGTTGCCATCCAAAAACCTTTGTTTTAGAAGAAAAAAATGATGACAAATTTTTCCTCAACCAAGAAGTAAAAAGAGGCTATTCAGATGGAGTTTTATCTAAAAATCCCCTTATCATTATTAATGGTGAAGTTTTTAAATATGATGAAAATCTAGACACTATAAAAATTCCTTTAAAAAAATCTAGAATAGAATCTGTAAATCTTTTGAATGAAAATGGCGCAAAAACAATTTATGGCGTTGAAAAACGTGGCGCGGTTATTATTAATGCTTTTTAATATCAACCATTATAAAACGCACTTGCAGAATTGATAAAATGCTGAAAAGCTTCCGTAACTTCTTTCTGAATTTTATTGGTTAAAGGAAACGGAACCATGTGCGAATATTCATAAGGAAAATCCTGAATTTCTACCTCTGTTTTTATATTTCTGTAACCACCTTGCAAAGTATTGAGTGCTTCCATTGGTGGCGCAACTTCATCTTTTTCAAGGACATAGAGTTTTATTTGATGATGCAGTTTTTTAATTCTGTCTTCTCTTTTTTTTTGGAAATAATTGTACCTCAACATCATTTTGAACCAACTTTCCTGCGGATGTAATTTCTCGTCCTGAAAATGACCCAATCTTTCATCTGACTGAAAATCAGAGCTTAACAATTCTGCAAAAACCGTTTGCATTTTTATGGCAGCTCTTGCATCCATAATGTATTTAGAAATCGGGAACATTCTATCAATCGTCATTCCGCCACAAAAACAGAATAGTTTTGAATTTTCAAAAATTCCTTCTGGATCTGCCATTTTTAGAATCATCGACAAAAATGAACCTATAGAATATCCAAATAAATCAATAGAAGTTTCAGTTGAAATACTTTTAATCTTCTGATTTCTAATGTCTTTCACCACTTGAATAACATCTGAATACGTCTGAAAACCAGACCAAAAAATTCTCTGAGGATGCGCTTGTAAACGTGAACTAATGGCTGCATTTACAAATGAACAATTGGTATTTTCGGGATAATTTTTCTTTCTGAACTGTGCTACTTCTACCATTGCACGTCTGTCACTCCAGATTTCTTCGGCTCTGTTCATGTGAAATGCAATCGGGAAAAGAATGATGGCTTTTTTGGTTTTTTGAGCCAATTCATAAGCCCAAGGTAAATATTTATCCCACTTTTTCTCGTTCAATCCATGGAAAAAAATGAGTGTTCCTTCTGCAACTTCTACATCTGCTCTTTTGAGAATATAATATTCAAAATGTTTATTTCTTTCGATGTCAAAATCTTTCACATCAATACTGGAAAAACCGTAAAGCGTTTGATTTTCAATACTTTCCTTGAAATGTGTTTGGTGTTTTTCGCAGGATGTGGTAGAAAAAGAACCATTGAGTAAATCTGCTTTTTTTGAATGAAAATGAATGGTTTCTATCGTTACATTTAGGTCTTCAATTATTTTGAAATTTCCTTCTTTATCAAAGTTTTCTTTTAAAATTTCATAGAGTTCATTGTAATTCATAAGCATCGTTTTAATTATAACTTCAAAATAAAAGTATTTATTGCTTAAAAGCCTTTATTGATAAGGTTTTTTCTATTCTTTACATAAAAAAAGCAGCCTATCTCAGACTGCTTTCTTTTATATTTTAAAAATAAGTTTCAATATTAGTCTTTTTCAATTAAAATTTTTATTTCTTTATTCTCAACTCTTTTTGAAAAACATCTTGCTAAAACTAAATTTGATTTATATACAATTACGCTTTCAGATTTATTGATAATTAACTGATAATCATTTGATTTATTAATTTGAAACGTGAATATTTTTTTTGCTCTTTTACCATTCTTAAAATCTTGTTTTTTTAAGCTGTTTTTCTTTTATTGGAATAATTTTATTTTCAGAATCAACTATTTTAATGTCAAAATCTTTCAATTGTAACCCAAAACCTCCAAGAAACCATATGGAATAATGTCCTTTTTCTAGGAAAATAATAGAATGTAAATCTTTTAAATCTATTTGTTCTTTTATCATCATTTTGAATTTTCAATTTTCAATTCTCCATTCTCAACTAATCACTCCGCTTCCTAATAATTCTTCGCCTACATACCAAGCTGCGAACTGTCCTTCAGCAATCGCAGATTGTGGATTTTCAAATTCTATAAAAAATCCTTCTTCAAACTGATAAAGCGTGGCTTTTTCTAGAGGTTGACGGTATCTAATTCTCGCCATTACTTCCATAGATTCTCCGTTTTTAAGACGTAAATCTTCACGAATCCAATGAACTTCAGAATTGTCAATTTTCAAAGCTTTTCTAAATAATCCTGGGAAATTTCTTCCTTCGCCTACATAAACTAAATTGTTTTCCATATCTCTGGAAATGAGGAAACAAGATTCTTTATGACCTCCAATTCCCAAACCTTTACTTTGACCAATCGTATAGAACTGAGCACCTTGATGTTTGCCAATTACTTTTCCGTCAGATTTTTTGTAATGGATTTTTGCAGACAAATACTCTAACTCTTCTAATTTTGAAGAAAATTCAGGTTTTTCTTTGTGATATTCTGCAAAATCACTGAAAATTTCTACAATTTCGCCTTCTTTGGCTTTTAATTGTTGCTGAAGAAAAGTCGGCAAACTTACTTTCCCGATGAAACAAAGACCTTGAGAATCTTTTTTATCCGCAGTTGCCAATTCCATTTCTCTGGCAATTTCTCTTACTTCTGGTTTGGTGAGTTCACCAATCGGGAAAAGCGCTTTAGAAAGCTGTTTTTGACTCAATTGACACAAGAAATAACTTTGATCTTTATTGTTATCTTTCCCTGCCAAAAGTTGATACACTTCTTCCCCATTTTCATTGGTGAAAGAATCTAATCTAGCGTAATGTCCTGTTGCTACTTTATCTGCACCTAGTGAAAGTGCGGTTTCTAGAAAAACATCGAATTTTACTTCTCGGTTGCACAGAACATCAGGATTGGGAGTTCTCCCCTTTTCGTATTCGGCAAACATATAATCTACAATGCGTTCTTTGTAGAGTTCGCTCATATCAATCACTTGGAACGGAATTCCCAGTTTTTTGGCCACTAAAAGAGCATCATTACTGTCTTCAATCCAAGGACATTCATCTTCTAAAGTTACGGAAGCATCGTTCCAATTTCTCATAAAAAGTCCGATGACTTCGTGACCTTGTTTCTGCAACAAATACGCTGCAACGCTGGAGTCTACACCTCCTGATAAACCGACTACTATTTTCATAATTGAGTTACGCTTTCGTTAAGGGAAAGTTTTACGAATGCAAAATTACGAATTAAAAACTCATTTGAAATTTTTCTGCTAAATTTGAATTATAGAAATTTTCTAAAAATGAAAAAATTATCTCTATTCTTTCTGATGCTGATGTCTTTTTCGGCATTTTCACAGGTGGTAACTCCTACGCAAAACTCTAAATGGACTTTTGGTGGTTATGCTGGTTTAACTGGCGGTTTTGGCAGTAATAGTGGCATTGCAGTACATATTGCACCAAGAGTAGGCTATAAAATTTCTGAAAATTTAGAAACAGGTTTGATGGGAAGCCTCAATTGGCAAAACTCGTCTTATTCTTACTCCACTTTGTTTGGAATTGGGCCGTTTGTGAATTATTATTTGGGCAGAAATTTCTATTTAGGTTCTCAGTTTCAGGAATATTTTATCAATCAAAAAATAAAATCTTCAGAAGAAAAATACAGTTCAAACGAAGCTGCACTTTACATTGGTGGAGGTTATATGCAAAGAATGGGTAACAATTCTTATTTGCAGATTGGCGGAATGTATAACGTACTTTGGAAACAAAACAGCAGTATTTTCAGCAGTGGGTTTGTTCCTAATATTGGGGTGGTTTTTGGGTTGTAATTCTAATATTTTTAAAATGTGCTATTTCGTTTATATCGCTACTGATGAAGTTTTAGAAACTTCTAGTTTTGTGCCAAATGAAACTCTTTTGTATTTAGAAAAACCCTCTGAAAATGAATTAGAAGGTTTAAAAGAAAAATTTTCAAAAAAAAATATTTACTACGTTGGTTCAGACCAAGGATGTAGTTGTGGATTTCTATATGAAATTGATGAAGACTTCGAAGATGATGAAAACGATAAAGATTCTCCTCAAAAACTTATAGATTTTATAACTGAATTAACAAAAAATCAAGATATTGAATTATATTGCTGTTGGTCTGGTGAAGAAGATTTTCCAATAATTTCTAACAAAATATTAGATATTAGAAAAATTACTTTAGATAATTACTTTGGTCCTCATGATAAGGAATTTATTACTTTTTCAAAACAAAATTATTTGTAATTAAAATAAAAAAACCTCCGAAAATTCGGAGGTTTCTTTTTATGCTTTTTGTTTAGATTTCTTTTGGGGTTCACCTTCTAAAGCATCTTTGGCTTCGTTTAGTTTGAGAACTACGGTTTCGCCTTCAGAGAATTGTTTATTTACGAGCATTTCTGCCAATAAATCTTCTATATATTTTTGGATGGCACGTTTTAGAGGTCTTGCTCCAAAATCTTTGTCCCAACCTTTCTCTGCGATGAAATCTCTGGCTTCGTCTGTTAATTCTACTTTGTAGTTTAGTTTTTCGAGACGTTTGTACAATTTATTTAACTCAAGGTCAATAATTTTCTTGATGTCTTCTTTTTCAAGAGAATTGAAGATAATAATATCATCTATTCTGTTTAAGAATTCTGGTGCAAAAGCTTTTTTCAGAGCGTTTTCTATGGTTGCTCTCGCTCTTGCATCAGAAGAAGTTTTCTTCGCAGAAGTTCCGAATCCTACTCCATCACCGAAATCTTTTAAATCTCTGGTTCCGATGTTAGATGTCAAGATGATAATCGTATTTCTGAAATCTACTTTTCTGCCTAAAGAATCGGTAACGTGACCTTCATCTAAAATTTGCAATAAAATATTGAAAACATCTGGGTGCGCTTTTTCTATTTCGTCTAATAAAACTACTGCGTAAGGTTTTCTACGAACCGCTTCGGTTAATTGACCGCCTTCTTCATAACCTACATAACCTGGAGGCGCTCCTACTAATCTAGAAACCGCGAATTTCTCCATGTATTCACTCATGTCTATTCTAATCAATGCATCATCAGAATCGAATAATTCACGAGCCATTACTTTTGCCAATTCGGTTTTACCAACACCTGTTGTTCCTAAGAAAATAAACGTTCCAATCGGTCTGTTCGGATCTTTCAGTCCTGCTCTATTTCTTTGGATGGCTTTCACCACTTTTTTCACAGCATCTTCTTGGCCAATCACTTTTCCGTTGAGTAAATTATCCATATTGGCTAATTTATCCATCTCGTTTTTGCCCACTTTTGTTACAGGAACTCCAGACATCATCGAAACTACCTCAGCTACATTTTCTTCGGTTACCACTTCTTTTTTCTCCTTCACTTCTTTGTCCCATTTGTCTTGAGCTACTGCCAATTCTAGTTGTAAACGCTCCTCTTCATCTTTTAATTTTCTCGCTTCTAAATAATCTTGGGCTTTTACCGCTTTTTGTTTCAGTTCCTTAATTTCTTCAATTTGCTTTTCATGCTCAATGATGTCAGTAGGAACTTTCATATTTTTGATATACACTCTAGAACCTGCTTCGTCCATCGCATCAATCGCTTTGTCTGGAAGGAATCTATCGGTAATATATCTCGAAGTAAGGTTTACACACGCTGCAATCGCTTCGTCTGTATACGTTACATTGTGGTGATCTTCGTATTTGTCTTTAATTTGATTCAAAATCAAAATGGTTTCTTCCACAGAAGTAGGTTCTACCATTACTTTTTGGAAACGTCTTTCTAAAGCACCATCTTTTTCGATGTACTGACGGTATTCGTCTAAAGTAGTAGCACCGATGCATTGAATTTCGCCTCTTGCTAAAGCAGGTTTAAACATGTTAGAAGCATCTAAACTTCCTGTAGAACTTCCCGCACCAACAATCGTATGCAATTCATCTATGAAAAGGATAACGTCTCTGTTTTTCTCCAATTCAGTCATAATCGCTTTCATTCTCTCTTCGAACTGACCTCTGTATTTAGTTCCAGCAACTAAACTTGCTAAATCTAACGTAATTACACGCTTGTTAAATAGAACTCTAGACACTTTTTTCTGCATGATTCTGAGCGCTAAACCTTCTGCAATAGCAGATTTACCAACGCCTGGTTCACCAATCAAAAGCGGATTGTTTTTCTTACGTCTTGACAAAATTTGAGAAACCCTTTCTATTTCTTTTTCTCTACCAATTACAGGGTCTAACTTACCTTCAGAAGCTAGTGCAGTAAGGTCTCTACCAAAATTATCTAAAGTTGGCGTTTTGCTTTTTCCTGTTCCTAGATTTCCAGTAGGTTTTTTCATTTGACCATATTCTTCACGCTCTTCGTCATCATCATACGCAGAACTTTTTGGCAATTGACCAGAGTTTTTAAGCATAGATTGATATTCTTTAGCTACGCTATCATAATCAATTTCATAAGCACTTAAAATATTGGTAGTAGGATCTTCCATTTTATAGAGAATTCCTAACAAAAGATGAACGGTATTAATTTCTGAAGCTCTGTATTGTCTGCATTCTAAATCTGCTCTTTTTACCGCATAATCTGCTAATTTGGTGAAAGAAACATTCTCCTTTTCTTCTGAAAAAGGATTGGTATTTACATTCATGTTTTCAATCTTTCTACGAATCTGAGTAAGATCTGCCTGAAGATTTTCTAAAATTTCTTTAGCAGAATTATCCGTCTGAATAATTCCCAGCAAGAAATGCTCTGTAGATAAAAATTCGCTATGCAAACGTTTTGCTTCGCTTTTACTTTGTTTGAAGACTTTGGTTAAGCCTTCTGAAAATTTATTTTCCATGATAATTTCTCTCAATAAAATTCTAATGAAGTCAATATGAATTGATTTCGTAAATCAAAGTTACAAATACTTTACCAAACTCATATTATGACTTTATGACATTATTTTACAAAATTAATAGCAGGAAATTAGTAATTTTGTCGTCTTAAATTTTTTTGAAATGGACGCGAATTGGGCAAATTATGTAGGTTATGCTGCATCATTCTTTGTAGTGCTGAGCTTTATGGTGAAAAACATTAAACAAATCAGAGTGATTAATCTTATCGGTTGTATCGCTTTTGTAATTTATGGTGTTTTCAGCGGAATGTTGTGGCCTATCATTATTCCTAACGCAATTCTTTGCGTTATACAACTTTATCATTTAATAAAACACGATTAAAAGTTTTACATAATGAAAATTTTGGTAAGCGTTTTCAATAATTTATTCACCGATCAGCGTGTGGAAAAATTCTGCAAAACCTTGCACGAAAATGCTTACCAAATAGAAGTAATAGGCAATAATTGGGGCGGAAATCCCGAAATGCAAAGACCTTATCCATTTTCAAGAATTTCTTTACAGTCCAAAAAATTACGTTTCGCTTATTTAGAATTTCAGTGGAAATTATTCTTGGTATTGCTGAAAAAAGCCGACCGAAATACGTTTCTTCACGCCAACGATTTAGATGCTCTTTTACCCAATTATCTGGTTTCAAAAATCAAAGGAATTCCTTTAGTTTGGGATAGTCACGAGATTTTTACCGAAATGCCAACCGTTACCAATCGTTGGGTTCAGCATGTTTGGAGACTTCTGGAAAATGCTCTGATTAGAAAAATCAAATATTTTATCACGGCAAATGATTCTTATGCCAACTGGTTTGAAACCAATTATAAGATTAAAAGACCTATTGTCATTAGAAATTTTCCTCAAAAATCAGAATCACCGAAGAATTTCGTTGAAAACTCTCCAAAAATCATTCTTTACCAAGGAACCATCAATTATTCCAGAGGAATTGATAAGATGATTGAAGCCATGCAATTTATAGAAAATGCAGAATTTCATATTGCAGGAAGAGGTCCTTTTTTAGAAGAATATCAACAACTTACGAAAAAATTACATCTAGAAAATAAAGTAAAATTCTTAGGAAATCTTCATCCTGATGATTTAAGAAAAATCACCGAAAAAGCAGATGTAGGTTTAAGCATCGAAGAAAATAAAGGCTTAAGTTATTACTACTCACTTCCAAATAAAATCTCAGATTACATACAAGCCAGAGTTCCTGTAGTAGTTTCTAAATTCCCCGAAATGCAGAAAATTGTAGAAAATTATCATGTAGGCGAATTTATCTCTTCTCACGAACCACAACATTTGGCAGAGAAAGTAAAAACTGTTTTAGAAAAGGGGAGAAGTTCTTATCTTCCTCAACTGGAAATTGCTTCCCAAGAATTGTGTTGGGAAAATGAAGCTCCGAAAATTCTGGAACTTTATGAAAGAGTAGGGAAGTTTCTGTAAAACAAAGGTTTATTCTAAATTCACTTGTTTCTACATTTAATTACTTCTAATTTGTATATTTGATTTGTTGATTGAACAAAAAAAACTATTCATAAAATGAAAAAACAAATGCTACTATTGATAGGAGTTTTCATCTTTTCCTTTATTAAATCTCAGAATACTGAATACATTTCAATAGGTAATGATCAATATGGAAATTCTTTATTTTACAAAATTGACAAAACTTTAAATAATGAATTTTATTTCTGGTTCAAGATTGAATATACTTTAGAGAATGATCCTGGAATGTCAAAATCAGAGTATTATTTACATGCAAAATGTGACAACAAGACTGAAGCAATTCTAAAGTACAAAAACGATTGGAGAAAAGATGATGAGGATGATGGAATCCATGAAGCCACAAAAGATCAAATCAAGTATGTTCAAACTTCTAAAAATCACAAAACATACTTTCTATTTGAGAAAAATTGTAAAAAATAAAAAAATAGATTGCTCTTTCAAAAGTGTTAATTTCTCATGCTATAGACTTAAAACTCTTTGCAACAAAAACAAAATATTAAATCCGCTTTTTGCGGATTTTTTTTGGAAAAGCCTTTGAATCTTCTACGAGTCAAATTAGGGTTTTGCTTTAGGTTTGCTCGTGGTTTCTTCGTGTTTCCTTCGAATCAGCCTCGGAAAAGTACCATAAATTACGAACAAACCACGAACAAACGTAAAACTTGAGTAGACTTTGACTCGAATGTGAATCTACTAAATCAACAGTTCTACTTACTCAATTTTACCTCATCTCAATTTTTAAAATTCTCAAAAAAAACTTCCAGCATCTGACTTTCAGCTTCCCACAAAAAAGATTTATCTTTGTACCATGACAATTCAAGAAAAACAACAAGAAATCATAGAAGAATTCGAGTTTCTGGACGATTGGGAACAGAAATACGAATACATTATAGACTTGGGAAAAGAACTGAAAGGTTTGCCTGAAGATAAAAAAACGGAAGAAAATCTGATTAAAGGTTGCCAGTCAAAAGTTTGGTTAGACGCCGAATTCAGAGACGGAAAACTCTTCTTCAATGCGGATTCTGACGGAATTTTACCAAAAGGAATTGTTTCTCTTTTGGTGAGAATTTACAGCGGTCATTCTACCCAAGAAATTTTGGATTCTGACTTTGATTTTATCTCAAAAATCGGTTTGCAAGAATTTTTATCGCCTTCTAGAGCCAATGGTTTGATGGCAATGACCAAACAAATTAAGTTTTACGCGGTTGCATTTCAGTTAAAATCGTGAAAAAAATCTTAGCATATCGTTTTTCCGCTTTTGGAGATGTGGCAATGATTGTGCCTGTTTTGAAAGAATTTTTGGCGCAAAATCCTGACACAGAAATTGTTTTTGTTTCCAGAAAAAACTTTGCAGATTTATTCGATGGAGTAGAGCGATTGACTTTTAGTGGCGTAAATCTAGATGATTACAAAGGATTTTTCGGGTTAAGAAAATTAGCTTTAGAACTGAAAAAGGAATTTGAGCCAGATTTGGTAGCGGATTTGCACAATGTTTTGCGCACTAAAATTCTGAGTTTTTTCTTCAAAAAAACGGCAACTTTAGACAAAGGAAGAACCGAAAAAAAACAATTAACCAGAAAGGAAAATAAAATTAAAAAGCCTCTGAAACCAACTACTGAACGCTATGCAGATGTTTTCAGAAGATTAGGTTTTACCTTGAAACTTTCTCATCAATTATTCCCAAAAACTCAACAAAAATCTGGAATTGGATTTGCTCCTTTTGCGCAACATGCAGGAAAAATGCTTCCGATTGAAAAATCTTTAGAATTGGTAAAAACGCTTTCTAAAAATCATCCAATTTATCTTTTTGGTGGCGGAAAAAAGGAAGTAGAAATTTTATCAAAATGGGAGCAAGAGTTAGAAAATGTAACTTCTCTCGCTGGGAAACTTTCACTAAAAGAAGAACTTCAGAAAATTTCGGAATTAGAACTCATGATTTCTATGGATTCTGCTAATATGCATTTGGCAAGTTTGGTGGGAACTAGAGTGGTTTCGGTTTGGGGAGCTACCCATTATTTCGCTGGATTTTTAGGATACGGACAGTCCGAAAATGACATAGTAGAAATTACAGATTTAGCATGCAGACCGTGTTCTGTTTTTGGAAATAAACCTTGTTTCCGTGGTGATTATGTTTGCCTTAACCAAATAGAAATTTTAGAAATTATAAAAAAAATATAATTCTTTCAAAATCTTGATTTCAATCAATTTTTTCTCCTTTCCTATTTCATATTTTTACATAAAATAATTTCTATGAAAACTTTTATTTCTTTTTTATCGCTGTTGTTTCTTGTAAATTGTTATTCTTACAAAAACATATATTATGACAATGAAAAGGTATACACAAATACTGAAAAAACTTATCAAATCACTTTAAAAGATAAGAAAACTATTATTGGCAAAAACCTTTCTGTTAAAGAAGAATACCTATATTATTCTGACCGAAAAAATAATCAAAAAAAGATTTTAGTAGAATCTATTTCATCAATAAGGGAAAGATACTTTTCATACGGTAAAACAATAGGTCTCGTTTTAGGTGGTGGAGCTATTGCTTCAATTATATTATTTGAAGTAATAATGAACAATTTTGAAATTGGTTATATACCACCACAATAAAAAAACCTTTCTTATCTTTGCTCTATGCAAATTGTACTCATCGGTTCTGGAAATGTGGCATTTCACCTAGCAAAAGCTTTCAGCGAAGCTCAAATTCCTGTTTCTCAAATTTTTGGAAGAAATACCGCCGAACTTCAGAAAATTTCGGATCAATTTTCCATTCCTTTTTCAACAGAAAATTTGGCTGATGCAGATTTGTACATCATTTCGGTGAGTGATTCTTCGATTGCTGAAGTTTCAACGCTCATCAAAAACAAAAATGTTTTGGTAGCGCATACTTCTGGTTCGGTTTCACGTGAAGCATTGAGTGGAAATTACAGAAAATCAGTTTTTTATCCGCTTCAAACGTTTTCAAAATCTAAAAATTTAGACTATTCTAAAATTCCATTTTTCATAGATGCAGAAAACGAAAATGATGAAGAAATTTTGAAAAATTTGGCTTCAAAAATTTCTAAAAATGTAATGCTTGCCAATGATGAAAAAAGAAAATACATTCATTTGACAGCGGTTTTTGCTTGTAATTTTGTGAATCATTTGTACACAAGAGCTAAAGAAATTTCTGACAGTCAAGGAATTCCGTTTGATTATTTTTTGCCATTGATTGACGAAACTACCCAGAAAATTCATGAATTAGAACCAAAATTGGCACAAACTGGACCTGCTATTAGAAATGATGAAAAAGTGCTGAAACTTCATGAATCTTTATTAACCGATGAAGAAAAACTAAAAATCTATAAAACCTTAAACGAATCGATAAAGAAAATGTATCATTGATTTTAGATGTAAGATTTTAGATTTACGAATAACTTTTTTCAAAATTTCAAATCTCAAATCTCAAATCTCAAATCTCAAATCGTAAATTTTATGAGTCATTTAGAAAAATTAAAAAATATAAAAGCCTTTGTTTTTGATGTAGACGGCGTTTTCACAGACGGTAGCGTTTATCTTTTACCAGAAGGAAATATGTGCAGAGTAATGAATGTTTTAGATGGTTTTGCAGTGGTAAAAGCATTGAAAAAAGACTATAAAATCTGCGTGATTACCGGTGGAGATGATCCCATGGTTCGTCACAGAATTCATTATTTAGGTATCACTGATTATTATGCAAAAGTGCATCATAAATTAGAAAAATTCGAAGAGTTTAAAGCCAAATATAATCTTCAAAACGAAGAAATTCTTACGATGGGAGATGATATTCCAGACATCAAAATGATGAAAATTTCTGGAATTTCGGCTTGTCCGCCCAATTCTGTGGCAGAAGTAAAAGAAATTTCGGACTATATTTCTCCTATTTACGGTGGAAAAGGTGCTGTAAGAGACGTGATAGAACAAGTCATGAAAGTGCAAGGAACTTGGGTTGATGATGATACGCAGTCTATTTAAGTGGGAGAGTTTGTAGAATTGGAGAGTAAAAAGTGAAAACAATTTTCCTGTTTGTATTAAAAGTTGTAAATTATATATCTTTTTAACATCGTAAATCGTAAATCGTAAATGAAAATATTACTCGGCTCTAATTCACCCAGAAGAAAGGAACTTTTACAAAGTTTAGGTTTTGATTTTGAGGTGGTTTCTATAAATTGTGACGAAGTTTTTCCAGAAAATTTATCCGTAGAAAATATTGCAGGATACCTTTCGGAACTCAAAGCAGATGCTTACCAAAATCTACAAAAAGATGAAATTTTGCTCACTTCTGATACGATTGTCACCTTTGAAGGAAAAGTTCTCGGAAAGCCTAAAAATAGGGAAGAAGCGGTAGAAATGCTTCAACATTTGTCAGGGAAAACTCACCAAGTTTACACAGCTGTTTCATTTAAAAATTCTGAAAAAATCACCACTAAAACTGATGTAGCAGATGTAGAATTTTCAGAAATTACTGACCAAGAAATTGATTTTTACATCGAAAATTATCATCCTTTTGACAAAGCAGGAAGCTACGGAATTCAGGAATGGTTAGGCATGGCAAAAATTTCGAAAATAAATGGCAGTTTTTACACGATTATGGGATTGCCTACACATTTGGTTTACGAAACTTTAAAAGATTTAGGTTTCTAAAAAATTCCTTATTTTTACTGAATGTTTTTATGCCTCAATCACAATAAATTGTGGCAATTTCAGTTATTAAAACACTCCATGAAAAAATATATACTTCTCGCTTTAGGTTCTGCAGTTTTTTTGGCTTGTTCGCCAAGAAAAGATGGCTATTTGAACCGTAAATATCAAGGTTTCACCACTTTTTACAATGTTTTGTTCAATGGAGAAGAAGCGCTCAATGCCGAATTAAAACAGCGAGATAAATCTTATCGAGATAATTTTCATGCGCCTTACATTAAATTACTCACTTACGAAGAGCAAATTTCTTCTGCTCAAATGGAAAATTTAGGCGTTTCTGATAACGAAGAAGGAGTAGCGCCAGAAGATTTTTACAGAGATGACACCGAAACTGGAGCTTCTGTTGCCAATACTGGAACCAGCACTTTAGAAATCGCAGAAATGAAGGCTCAAAAAGCGATTGATAAACATTCGATGATGTTTAAGGGCGAAGAAAAAAACAAAACTATTTTTGACGCTTATATTGTTTTAGCAAAAGCCAGATTGTTCCAAAATAAGCCTTTAGAAGCACTTGACGCACTTAATACGGTTCAAAAAATTTATAAAAAAAACAAGAGACTTTCTTTAGCCAAAGTTTACGAAGCCTACACTTACGGAAAAATGAAGGATTATTATCGTGCAGATGAAACCTTCCGTGAACTGAAAGAAAATAAAAAACTCAAAAAATCTGAGAAAAAATTACTCAGTATTTTCTATTCGGAAATGCTTTTAAACGCTGGTAAAAAAGAAGAAGCAGTAACTGAATTAGAAAGTGCTTACAAACTTAATAAAAACAAAAAATTAAGAAGTAGAATTGCTTTTCTTCGTGGACAAATCCTTGCCAATCTTGGCAAAAATGAAGAAGCGAGAGAAAGTTTCGTCACCGCTTATAAAAACGCCAGAAATTTTGAATTTGAAGTAAAATCTCAAGTAGAAATCGCCAAAACGTTCAACGGAAAAGATGATGATTACGAAGGCGCAAAAGAATATTTGGAAAAAATTAGCAAAAAAGGAACCTATGCTTCTAGAAAAAATGAATTCTATTATGCACTAGGTTTAATGGCGAAAAAAGCGGGTAAAAAGGAAGAAGCACAAGAATTTTTCCAGAAATCTATTAAAGAAAAAGTATCTGATCCTCAAGTTCGAGGTTTGGCTTACTATGAAATCGGGAAAAAGTTTTTTGAAGATAATGACTATTTAAGCGCTGGTGTTTATTACGATTCTGCTTATGCCGCAATGAATTATGCCCCTGCAAAAGAAGAACTGAAATCGCTTACCGAAAACATAAAAGACATTTCTAAAAATTATTATCTCATCAAAAAGAACGACAGCATTCTGAAACTGACTAAAATGTCTAATGATGAGCGAATTGCCTTTTTCAACAAACATATTGAAGGCATAAAAGTCAAAGAAGCAAAGGAAGAACTAGAACATAAAAAAGCAGAAAAAGAAAGCAAAAACAGAGTAGAAACCGTAGATTTTGCCTTGCTAGGAAATAATGACAACAACAATTCTTTCTTGGATTTTAATGGAAGTAAAGGCTTCTATTTTGCCAATCAAGCCAATATTTCTAAAGGAGAAAAAGAATTTAAGCAAATCTGGGGAAATAGAGCGCTTACAGACAATTGGAGAACTTCTACCAAAATGAATTCTATAGAAGATCTTAAAAATGAAGCCCTCGGAATTACGGCTGCTCCAGATCCTAGAAGATATGAACCGGATTTCTACATTGAAAAAATTCCGACCAAAACAGAAGAAATTTTAGCACTCAAAAAAGACAGAGATACGGCAAGTCTTGGTTTGGGAAGAATGTACGAAAACTTCTTTTCTAATACTTCTTTAGCCACCAAAACATTGTACGATTTGGTAGATTCTAAGACTGATGAAGAAACGGAATTGCAAGCATTGTATCAGATTTTCTCTATGAATTATGAAAAAAATCCGAGTGCTGCAGAACGTGCGAAACAGTTGATTTTAGAGAAATATCCTTACACTTCTTATGCAGAATTTGTGAAAAATCCTAAGAAAGCAGATTTCACCACGTCTGATTCTGAGGTAGAAAAAATCTATACACAAGCTTTTTCTCTTTACTCCGAAGAAAAATTTGATGATTCTAAAAAATTGATTGAAGAAACTTTACAGAAATATCCAAAAGATGTTTTGGTTCCTAAATTTACCTTGTTGAATGCCTTTAACACAGGAAAAACTGCAGGAAAAGAAATCATGATTCTTCAACTAGAACAATTAATGCTGAATTATTCGAAAACTCCTGAAGGTATAAAAGCAAAGGAAATGCTTCAATATCTGAAAAGCGATATAAAAGTGGAACAGTTTGATGATAACGGAAATCCTATTTCACCGAAAAATGAACCAGCAGTTGCGCCACAGAATGTGAATTCTAGCTCTACAAATCCTGAAAGAATTCAGCAAAATAATTCTAAACAAAGGAATTTGCAAGAAATGCAACAAGATGATCCGCTGCAACCAAAAGAAATTAAACCTAAAAAATAAGCAGTTTTCTCAACGCAAAGATTAAATTTTCTACACTCTTTAACAGAGTGAGCAAAGTTTTTTCGCTTTGGCGAATGAAAAAGCTATCGCTTAAAAGGCGAATTTATTCGCTTCTTTGCTTTCTTATTCTTATACCAATTTTTAAGAAATCTTTGCGTGATAAATAGGAAGGATTGAAGAAAGATTAAGATTTCTTCTTTACCCCGTGGAAATCTTTTAGATAAAACGGCTCGAAATACGCCACGTCTTCAAAATCTTGTCGGTTGAACTTCTCCACCGATTTTTTGATGAGATATTTCGCAGATGGATAGACATTTTCATTAAAATCTGCACCCGAAATTTGTAAAATCTCTTGTGCTTTTTTGGCTCCATCTCCTACGAAAAGGATTTTTTTGCCTTCTAATTCTTTGAAAGATTGTTCGTCTAAGATTTTTGCTTCTGTCTCCGTCAACATCTCTCCCGAATTTCCATCAAAAACAGCGCAATAAACCTCCATTCTTCTCGCATCGATTAATGGAATGATTACATCATAGTTTTGACCTAAAAACGGCTCTATCATCGTTTCCAGAGAATTGACAGCAATGAGAGGAACTTTCAAACCATAACAAAAACCTTTTGCCGAAGCTGCTCCAATTCTGAGACCGGTGTAAGAACCTGGACCTTTTCCAAGGGAAACTGCTTCAATATCTTTCAAAGAAATTTCTGCGCCTTCTAAAGCCCATTCTACAAAAGTGTGTAGCGATTCTGACTGTTTATAGTTTTCTGAAACTTCTTCGCAAAGACATAATAATTCTTCGCCATCAGAAATAGCAACTGAACAGTTTTTAGACGAGGTTTCTATATGGAGGATTTTCATTTTTTGATGTGGTAATTTGAAAATGTGATGATGTTGATAATTTTTGCAAAGATAATCAACGAATCATCACATTAACAAATCAACAAATTATTTACGGTGAATCGTTCTCGGTTCTGCTTGTGCTTTTGGATAAATGCATAATTCTGCGATAGAAACTCTTTCTGGTGCATTTACACAATACGAAATCGCATCTGCAATATCTTCTGCTTTCAGTGCTTCATAACCCGCGTAAACTGTTGCAGCACGTTGTTCATCTCCTTTGAATCTTACTTTAGAAAAATCAGTTTCTACAGCTCCTGGTTGTATATTAGTCACTTTGATTCCAAATTCTGTAAGTTCTAAACGCATTCCTTCGGAAATGACGTCTACAGCACGTTTTGATGCGCAATACACCACACCATTTGCATACGTTTGTCTCGCAGCAACCGAAGAAATATTGATGATATGACCTGTATTTCTCGCTTTCATGATTTTAATAATCGGTTGAGAAACATAAAGCAGTCCTTTTACATTTCCGTCCATCATCGCATCCCAATCTGCAATATTTCCTTCGGAAATAGATTCTAAACCATGAGCATTTCCTGCATTATTCACCAAAACATCTATGTTTTTCCATTCTTCTGGAAGTGAATGGATGGCATTTTCTACTTCTTCTTGGTTTCTTACATCAAAAACCAAACTGTACACTTCTGTAATATTGCTTAATTCGATTTGTAATTGCTCTAAAACTTCTTTTCTACGACCACAAATGATTAATCTATGACCTTGTTTAGCAAAAGTTTCTGCGGTAGCTTTTCCTATTCCTGAAGTTGCACCAGTGATGAATATTGTTTTCATTTTATAGTTGATAGATTTATTTTTAATTTGCATCAAATGCTTCAAAAGCGTCTTCTAAATGTGAAATTTTAAGTTTTCCTGTTTCGTCTGGAAGGACAGAAATAATATCAAACCTGACTTCTTTGTCTATATTTAGAGATTTTAGGTATTCGTCTGTGGCAGAAACGATGGATTTAATTTTCTTTTTGGTCACCGCTTCATGAGGTTCCATGAAAATATCTGTTCCTCTCGCTTTTACTTCTATCACTACTATTTTCCCTCCAAATTCTGTAATGATATCTACTTCTGCTTTTTGAAAACGAAAGTTTTTGGCTAAGATTTTATAGTTTTTTTCAACTAAAAATTGCTCTGCCAATTCTTCTGCAAGTTTTCCAAATTCATTGTGTTCTGCCATAATATTTAAACACAGAGAGCTCCGAGTTTTCACTGTGAACACTGTGAATTCTCTGTTTCACTGTGGTTTATAAAATTTTTACTAATCCTTTTTCCTCAACTTCCATCTTTACCTTACTTCCTATAATTAAAGGTCTGTTATCAAAAATATGTCCGTTTGGAAAGCCAAAAAGAGTAGGGAAGTTGTAATTTTTTAATCTTTGAGCAATAATTTCATAAGCAAATTCGTCAAAAGCTTCCTCGTAGTTTTTATTTTCTTTTGCATCCCCCATATTTGTCATTCCGCCAATAATTAAGCCTTTTATTTTTCTGAAAACTCCTGCTAAATCTAGACTTATCAACATTCTATCTAGAGCATAAAAATTCTCGCCAATGTCTTCTATGAAAAGAATTTTATCTTTGAAATCAAATGAATAAGGAGTTCCTAAAAGGGCATAAATCAAGGCTAAATTTCCGCCAATGAGTTCTCCTTCAGCTTTTCCGTTTTTATTAAGTTGATGTTTTTCTACGGAATATTGAATTTTTTTTCCTTCTAAAATTTTGAAAATATCTTCATAGCTTCCTTCAGAAACCCCGAAACTAGCTGTTTTAATGGTTTGTCCGTGAATAGAAGCGAAATTATTCTTCAGTAAATAACTGTTTATCACTGTATTATCAGAATAACCAATGTACCATTTCGGATTTTGTCTGAATTCTGAAAGTTTGAGATGTCTCAATAAATGCTGACAACCATAACCACCTCTAGAAGCCCAAACTGCTGAAATTTCTGGGTTATTGAAAGCCCAGTTTACATCCTGAATTCTTTCTTTTTCGGTTCCTGAATAATTGTATCCGTTTTCAAATTTTCCAAGAGTATTTTTACCAAGAATAGGTTCGTAGCCTTTTGATTTTATCAAATTGATGGTACTCTGAAGTGATGTTTCTTCCACAAATCCTGCAGGAGAAATAATGGCTATTTGGTCACCTTTTTTTAAATTTTTAGGAAAAATAATATTTTTCATTTTGCATTTTGATAGAGGATTTCTTTGCTTTCTGCTTCTTCTAAACGCTTGTCAAACTGATTGAATTTTTTATAACTCTGCAGAAAGATGAAAAAACTAAAAATAATAAGAATAATTCCTACGGTTTTTCGGATTTTATTAGCTAAATTTTGAGTCAATTTATAATGAAATTGCTTGGCTAATAATATTTTGAGTAAATCTATCACAAGATAAGTCGCAATCACTAAACTGATGTAGAGCAAGAAATTCTGCAAATCTGGATATTCATTTCTCACCGAAATTACGGTAACCAACCAAAATAAAATAACCCCTACATTCAAAATATTGAACAAGAAACCATTTACAAAGGTTTTGAAATAATTTTGGCTGATGATTTTTTTCTCATTAGCTATATGCATTTGAGTTTTGGTAAGCATCATAAAAATTCCGTAAACCAAAATAATAAGCGCTGTAATTCTGTAAAATCCTGGATGTTTGTCTATAAGTTCTACCAAGTCTGCGCTGGCAAAATAAGCAGCTATAATACACAAAATATCAGCAGTAATCACGCCTAAATCTAATGCCAAAGCATGACGGTGACCTCTACAAAAACTAGTCTCAATCAATAAAAAGAATATTGGTCCTATAAAAACAAGACTCAACATAAATCCTAATCCGATTGCCGAAAGTATAAGTTCAAGCATTTAACAAAGGTAAGAAATAAGTATTTAAAGATTAATATTTTTTAAAACTTTGCTTGTTGTTTGAACTAAAATCTTACAAATTTTAAAGTTAATTCTTTGCGATGAATAGCATTAATCCACCACTTTAAAATCTAATTGTTTAGCTACCAAATTTGCTTTCACCACTTTAATTTTTATCGTGTCACCCAATTGATAGGTTTTACCTGTTCTCATTCCTACAATAGAATGGGTTTTAGCTTCATGGAAATAAGAATCATCCATTAAATCACGCAATTTAATTAAACCTTCTGCTCCGTTTTCTGGAATTTCTACCCAGAATCCGAAATCTGCAGTTCCAGAAATCACCCCTTCGAAAACTTCTCCTACGTGTTTTTCCATGAATTTTACTTGCATAAATTTAATAGAATCTCTTTCTGCATCTGATGCGAGACGTTCCATATCACTGCAATGTTTGCAATATTCTTCGTATTCTGCTGCAAAAGGAGATTTTCCTCCATCTAAATAATGCTGTAACAAACGGTGCGCGATTAAATCTGGATATCTACGAATAGGAGAGGTAAAGTGCGAGTAATATTCGAATCCTAAACCGTAATGTCCAATAGGATTGGTAGAATAAACTGCTTTACTCATGCTTCGCATGGCAAGAGTTTCAATCATGTTTTCTTCGCCTTTTCCTTTTACATCTCGCAATAAATTATTGAGAGATTCTGCTACTTTTTTAGAATTGGCAAGGTTCATTTTGTACCCAAAAGTTCCTACGAATTCTCTCAAAGCTTCTAATTTTGTAGGATTAGGATCATCGTGAACTCTATATACAAAAGTATTTCCCGTAGTTTCACCTTTTCTGGTCAATGAAACAAATTCAGATACTTTTCTATTGGCTAAAAGCATAAATTCTTCAATCAAATGATTAGAATCTTTGCTGATTTTAAAATAAACACCAATTGGCTCATTATTTTCGTCTAAATTGAATCTTACTTCACTTCTATCAAAAGTAATTGCACCATTTTTAATTCTATTTTTTCTTAGAATTTTAGCGAGTTTATCTAATACCAGTATTTCTTCTGCCAATTCGCCTGTTTTCGTTTCAATTCGTTCTTGCGCTTCTTCATAGGTAAATCTTCTGTCTGAATGAATAACCGTTCTTCCAAACCACTGATTTTGAACTTCAGCTTTGTCATTGAGTTCAAAAACTGCAGAAAATGTGAATTTATCTTCATTAGGACGAAGCGAACAAACATCATTACTCAAAACTTCTGGAAGCATGGGAACCACTCTGTCTACCAAATACACAGAAGTGGCTCTGTTATAGGCTTCATCATCTAAAATGGTCCCAGGTCTTACATAATGCGAAACGTCTGCAATGTGAACACCAACTTCCCAATTTCCATTATCTAATTTCTGTATAGAAAGTGCATCATCAAAATCTTTTGCATCTTTTGGGTCTATGGTAAATGTGAGAATTTTACGCATATCTCTGCGTTTTTTCACTTCTGCAGCGGTAATTTTTCTATCAATTTTATCTGCTTCTGCTTCTACTTCTGGTGGAAATTCATAAGGTAAACCATATTCCGCGAGAATAGAGTGGATTTCAGTTTCATGTTCTCCAGGAAGTCCCAAAACTTGAATAATTTCTCCTTCTGGATTTTTAGAATTAGCATCCCAATTCAGCATTTTTACTACTACTTTTTCGCCATCTTTAGCGCCGTTTATTTTATTTTTTGGAATAAAGAAGTCGTTGTTGATTTGTTTTTTGTCAATAACTACAAATCCAAAATCTTTATGTGGAACGAACTGAAAAGTTCCTACAAAAGTATCATTAGCACGTTCTAAAACTTCTAAAACAGAACCTTCTAATTTTTTTCCTTTGAAATGATAGGTTACGATAAGAACCGTGTCACCTTGCAATGCATCTTTTACATTTTTTTGATGAATGAAAACATCATCTTCTACTCCTTCTACTTTTACATAGGCATTTCCATTGGCTGCAAAATCGATAACTCCTGTTAACGTATCGGTAATTTGAAGGTTTACAATATATTTATTCTTCTCCGTTTCCTTAATTTTATCTTCGGCTTTCAATTTATGAAGTGCCTGAATAACGAGTTCTCTTTGTCTAGGATTTTTATATTCTATTCCGTCTGCAATCTGTTTGTAATTATAGATTTTAGACGCTTTTTTATTCATAAAACGCAGAATGAGCTTCCCAATATCGCGAAGTTTCTGGTCTTGTTTTTGTGATTTATGTTGTTGTTTCATATTTTGTCTTTGTGTTTATTAATTTTTATAAATTTAAATAAAAATCTCCAACTTTCGTCGGAGATGGTTTTATTTACAAGTGATTTTATCTACTCTGTTCTGATGTCTTCCTCCTTCGAAATCGGTGGTGAGAAATTTCTCTATGATTTCTAGCGCCAATTCTTTAGCAATAAATCTGGCAGGCATTGCTACCATATTACAATTATTATGTTGTCTAGATAATTCTGCAATTTCTGGCATCCAAGCTAGAGCACATCTTATTCCTTGGTGTTTATTAGCACTTAATTGTACACCTTGTCCGCTTCCACAAAATAAAATTCCAAATTCACAATCTCCGTTTTCTACAGCACTTGCAGCAGGATGTACAAAATCTGGATAGTCTACAGAATCTAAACCATGGGTTCCAAAATCTATCAATTCATATTTTCCTTCTAATTGTTTCTTTGCAAATTCCTTGTATTCATAGCCTGCGTGATCTGCGGCGATTGCTATTTTTTTCATTTTATTCTTATTATTTCTACAAAATTAACACTTTAAATGTGAATTGTGGATTAAATTTTAAAATCGATTTTTTAAATGAGCTTTAAAATCAAGTGTTTAAGAAAATCTTAGCAAATTACTTTCAATTGTATTATCCTAATTTACAGTATTTTAAGAGAATGTTACACAATTATTAACAGAATGTTAATTACTATGTTTAAAACTTCTGCTAAATAAAATAAAAAGTTAAAGAATTTTTGTGTAATAGAAAAACTCTTGCAAGATTATAGATTTTGTTTATCTATTTTTTTGAGGTCAAATTCTTTAGTTTTTCCATAACATGTTTTTCAATATATGCAAGAAATAAGAGATATTCACAATTGTTAGTAAAGCATTTATTTATATGATTATGAGAATATTATATTATGGAAAACTTATGAATTGTACTACAACTCTTTCCGTAAAAAAATTAGAAAATAGTTTTCCCCATTATTCACAACTACAACAATAGTATTCATTTTTTTTTTTTATTAAAAAGAAGAAAATATGTTAGAAAATGTTTTTCGTCAGTTTGTGGAAATTTTTCTCAGGATTTTTCTTTTTGCCATTTTAGAAATCTTAAATTTGTAAAGCTTTAAAAAAAGCAGAATAATCTAAAAACTTTAAAAAGAAAAAAATTTATGAAAACCATTAATGATATCAGTTTCGCTGGAAAAAAAGCATTAATTAGAGTAGATTTCAATGTACCTCAAGATGAAAATAAAAAAGTAACGGATAATACGAGAATAGTTGCTGCAAAACCTACGATTGATAAAATATTAAATGATGGCGGTTCTGTAATTATCATGACGCATCTTGGTAGACCAAAAGGTAAAGTAAATCCAGAGTTTTCTCTTTCTCAAATAGTAGATGAAGTTTCTAAAGTTCTAGGTAAAGAAGTGAAATTTGCTTCTGATTGTATAGGAGAAGTAGCAGAAAAAGCAGCTGCTGAACTTCAACCAGGAGAAATTCTATTGTTAGAAAACCTTAGATTTTATAATGAAGAAGAAGCTGGAGATGAAGGATTTGCAGGAAAATTAGCAAAATTAGGAGATGTATATGTAAATGATGCGTTTGGTACGGCTCACAGAGCTCATGCTTCTACTGCTGTAATTGCTAAATTTTTCCCTTCAACTAAATTTTTCGGTTTATTGATGGCTAAAGAATTAGAAGCGATAGATAAAGTATTAGGAAGTGGAGAAAAACCAGTAACTGCTATTTTGGGTGGTTCTAAAGTTTCTACTAAAATTACCATTATTGAAAATATTTTACCAGCAGTTGATAATTTAATTATCGGAGGTGGAATGTCTTTTACTTTTATTAAAGCTTTAGGCGGAAATATAGGAACTTCATTATTAGAGGCTGATAAAATGGATTTGGCTTTAGAAATTTTAGAAAAAGCTAAATTAAATAACGTAAAAGTTTTCTTGCCTGTAGACGTAATTGCTGCAGATGAATTTAATAATGATGCGCATAGAGAAGAGGTAGATATTTATCACATTCCAGAAAATATGATGGGAATGGATGCTGGTTCTAAAACTAGAGAAATCTTCCATGATGTGATTATGAATTCTAGAACTATCCTTTGGAACGGACCGATTGGAGTTTTTGAAATGGAAAATTTCTCAGCTGGAACTAAAGCTTTAGGAGATAGTATAGACGAAGCAACTCAATTAGGAGCTTTCTCTTTAGTTGGAGGAGGAGATTCTGTTGCTTTTGTAAAACAAAATGGTTATGCAGATAAAGTTTCTTATGTTTCAACTGGAGGAGGTGCTATGTTAGAATCTTTAGAAGGTTTAGAACTTCCAGGAGTTGCTGCAATAAATAATTAAAAAATTTTCATTTAAACTTTATTGAAGTTTAAAGACCATAAAAAAATCTTCAGAAATTTTTCTGAAGATTTTTTGTCTTATAAAAAGGGAAGTTTTTTTAAAGTATAAAATTTCCAAAAACTTAAAATTTTAATCAAAATAGCTGAAAATTGACTTTCAGAAATAGCTTAAAAATCGATTTTCTATATTTTTTTGATAATATATACCAAACTTGAAAATTCGCCCGTTTTTGACGCTTTTATGTTCGAAATCGCTCCCAGAATTCCTCCAAAAATCCAAAAAAATGGATTTTTCTTATATTTTTCACTCAAAATTGAAATGTAATAAGAATCGAGTAGGAGAGGTTTGATTTTTTCTAATTTCCAATTTTCGGTGTTGAAAAATTTTTCCATTCCTTTTTTTGAGAAATGGAAAATATGACGAGGAACATCATAAGCTGCCCAAAAATCTTTATAATATTTTGCATCGTAAGAAGTACAGTTGGGAACCGCAATTATTAAATGACCGTTTGATTTTAATTTGTCATAAAATAATGAGAGTATCTCAGTCTGATTCTCGATATGTTCGAAAACATGCCAAAGTGTAATAACATCTAAACTACCATTTTCTATTTCATTTAAGTTTTCTATAAATTTTGTTTTGGTAGTTTTTTGCTTGGCAAAATTTCTGGCAGCATCACTTGGCTCATATCCGAAAGTTTGGACATCATTTTCTATATGTTTTAAAAATTCACCAGCACCGCAACCATAATCTAGAACATTAGCATTTTCAAAACTTACAGAAGAAAGAATATTTCTTTTATAATTTAAATTAAAAGATTGAGCAAATTTGTAAATTTTTTCTTTTAAAGAATTAGAATCTTGGTGATGAGAAATGTAATCTTTACTCTCATAATACTTACCTAAATTTTCTGGAATAGGGTAAGTTTTAAAAATTCCTTCTATTTCGGTTTCTTTAATTTCAAAAATTTCTTTGCTTAAAAAATAATCTTTTATTTTCATGTTTATTTTGCTAAGTCCAATCTAAATTTATTATAAATTTCTAAAATGTTTCACGTGAAACATTTTATTTTTATCTTCCTAAATAAATAAGCAATACATTAATATCTGCTGGAGAAACTCCAGAAATCCTTCCAGCTTGTGCTATGGTTTTAGGTTGAATTTTATTGAGCTTTTGTTTTGCTTCAGCGGAAAGTGATGAAATTTTAGAATAATCAAAATCTTCTGGAATTCTGATGGTTTCTAATCTTTGTAATTTAGCTACATTATCTCTTTCTTTTTCTATATAACCTTTGTATTTAATGTTGATTTCTGCCTGTTCTTTTTGCTCTTCATTATACTCTTCTACTTTTTCTTTGATGAAATCAATTGCAGTTAATTTTTCTAAGGAGAGGTTAGGTCTGGTAAGAATTTGTGCAGCTCTATATGCTTGGTCTACCGGTGAGCTTTCATTAGCTTCTAAGATAGGATTGATAATACCAGGCTTTAAAGAAGTTTCTCTCAAAAATTCTTCAAGTTCAGAAGATTTAGCCACTTTTTCTTCCATATTTTTTAACCTTTCTTCTTTAGCTAGACCAAGATTGTAAGCTTTTTCTGTAAGTCTAATATCAGCATTATCTTGTCTTAAAAGCAGTCTGTATTCTGCTCTAGAAGTAAACATTCTGTATGGTTCTTCGGTTCCTTTGGTAATTAAATCATCTATTAAAACTCCAATATATGCCTCGTCTCTGCTAAGGATGAATTCATCTTTGTAGTGAACTTTATTATGAGCATTAATTCCTGCCATTAAACCTTGTCCTGCAGCTTCTTCGTAACCAGTAGTTCCATTAATTTGACCAGCAAAATAAAGATTTTCTATCAATTTAGTTTCTAAAGTATGCTTTAATTGAGTAGGAGGGAAGTAATCATATTCTATAGCATAACCAGGTCTGAAAATTTTAGCTTTTTCAAAGCCAGGAACATGGTGTAATGCTTTCAATTGAACGTCTTCTGGTAATGAAGAACTGAAACCATTTACATATACTTCTACCGTATTCCAACCTTCAGGTTCTGCAAATAATTGATGACGATTTCTTTCTGCAAAACGATTTATTTTATCTTCAATACTTGGGCAATATCTTGGTCCAATACTTTGGATAGTACCATTAAACATTGGAGATTTATCAAATCCAGTTCTTAAAATTTCGTGAACGGTATCATTGGTATAAGTAATGTAACAACTGCGTTGTTTCGTTAATTTAGGAGTATCTAAATAGCTGAATTTTTGAGGATTTTTATCTCCTGCTTGTTCTTCCATCTTAGAATAATCAAGGCTTCTTCCGTCTACACGAACTGGTGTTCCTGTCTTCATTCTACCAGCTTCAAAGCCTAAATCTACCAATTGTTCGGTAATTCCATAAGCTTTTGGTTCTCCCATTCTTCCTCCTCCTAACTGTTTATCACCAACGTGAATCAGGCCATTTAAGAAAGTTCCATTGGTTAAAACCACTGATTTTCCTTTGATTTCTATACCTAAAGAAGTTATTACGCCTTCTACTTTGCCATTATTGATGATTAAAGATTTCACCATATCCTGAAAAAAATCAAGATTTGGTGTATTTTCTAGAACATAACGCCATTCTTCCGCGAATTTCATTCTATCATTTTGTGTTCTAGGAGACCACATTGCAGGTCCTTTTGAAAGGTTAAGCATCTTAAATTGAATGGCAGATTTATCAGCTACAATTCCGCTAAAACCACCCATTGCATCTATTTCTCTTACAATTTGTCCTTTTGCAATACCACCCATTGCTGGATTACAAGACATCTGTCCGATGGTTTGCATATTCATCGTAATAAGCATGGTTTTAGAACCTAGATTAGCAGCAGCAGCAGCAGCTTCGCAACCAGCGTGACCAGCTCCTACTACGATTACATCATATGTTTCGTTAAATAACATTTATATCTATTTATAAATTTTCTATTTTTTTTAAATGTTTCACGTGAAACATTGTATAAATTTTCTACCAATTACGGAGTGTAACTAGCCCCGATTGAAGCATTTGTTTGAGCTCTTTTTATATTTTTTATATGGGCAAAAAGCGTTTGGAAAATATAAAAAAGCGAGTGCGGAAAGCGGGAATAGCTTCTGAAAATCTTTAGTTTATTTTTAATGACAAATAAAAATCTTCTTTTGCACGCATTGTTTTTTGTTCTTCTTCGGTTTTATCTTTATAACCACAAAGGTGAAGAATGCCGTGTGCAATTACTCTTTTCTTTTCTTCTTCGTAATTTTTTGAAATAAGACTAGCATTATCCTTAATTCGCTGCAAAGATACAAAAATCTCTCCTGAAATGGTTTTTCCACGAACTTGGTCGAAAGTAATGATGTCTGTATAATAATCATGGTCTAGAAAATCTTGATTGATTTTGAGCAAATATTCATCATCACAGAAAATATAATTGATTTCTCCAGTTTTTTTTCCTTCGGAAATAATTATATTTTCGATCCAATTTTTAAGATTTTCGTCTATATTTTCGTCTATATTTTCGTAAAAAAAATGTATCATGAATGTATTATTTTAGAACCAGTGACCAAGAACTACAGTGAAAATTCCAGGTTTAGATTTGAAGGCGTGACTGTAATTAAGTTTAACCTGACCAAAAGGTGAATCGTATCCTAGTGTAATTGCGGCTGAATTATATTTCAAATCAAGGAATTTAGAATCATCAAAGTTTTCAAAAATATTGGCTGAATTAATTCCTGCAATCACATAAAAATTTCTGTAAAAATTAAACTGAAAGTTATTGGAAACCGTAAAAATATTATTTCCTTTTTCTTCGCCAAGGTTATACCCGTTAAATCTTACAAAATTAACGATTCTTTGGTCAAAAATTCCTCCTAAGTGATATTGGTAAAAATCATTAACTGGATTTATAGAAATTCCATAAAAAGTAGACAAACGATAAGTTAACCATTTTGTGATAGGAAAATTTCCTCGTAAATCTGCTTTTATTTGGAAGGCTCTTTTATTCTGTTCGTCATCAAAAATATTGTAAATTTTGGCTTCTATATTGGTATAAAATCCTCTTTTTGGGAAAGATTTACTGTCTTGATTATCCGCTCTCATAAAAACAAAAGGATTGAAATAATTCCCGAATTTTTCATCATTAGTGATAATTTCTTTAGTAGAAAAATTATCATGACTTAAACCTAGACCAAAAGCAAATTTATCTTTCCAAATGGATTGAATAAACGCTTCATTTCTGTACCAATTCCATTTATTCACAGCAGTTCCTTCCGCATTTTCTAAGTCAAAACTCATTCCAGAAGCATAGAAGCCAAATCCTGGAATATAACCGTTATCAATGAAATAATTGATGTAATATCTAGGTTTATCCCCGAAAACACCATCTATAGAGATGTTAGAGTTCTTAAAAACGAGTCTTTTAATGGTAATATTAGCCAATAATCCAGATTTGAAAATCTCATCATAATGCAAACCGAATTTTAAGAAAAATCTTGTGTCGTCTTCACTTACATTCAGTTTTAGAATATTTCTGTTATCTCGTTGAATAATATCGTAATTGATAATTTTATAGTTATTGGTAGCGTAGAGTTTATCTACCATTTTATTAATCTTTCCATAGGTTTGTACCGAAGGAATCAGGAGATTCATCTTTCCTTGAACGTAATATTTGCTGTAAATTTTGTTGTTTTCTAATTCTAATGCATCAATTTTATAGATATTAGAATAAATAGGATTGATAGGAATTCTAAGATATTCGTAGCCTTTTTTAGGAAGTTTGTCAAAGAATTCAACATATTTCATCGCTTCTGTATAACCAGATTTTAGAATTTTCGCTTTATCATCAAAACTGGTTACTCCTAAACCTTCTAGATTAGGTTTGATGTTTACATCCGTAAATTTTATTTGATTTTTGGTTTCTTCTACAATCCCAAAATCAATGATTTGATTCAATATATCTACAATGCTATTGATTTTATCCCTTTTGTTAAGCCCTTGATTTAGATCTACACCTATCACAATGTCTATTCCTTTTTTCTTGAGAAATTCTGATGGATAATTCACCGTCATTGCGCCATCTACATAGATACTATCGCCAATTTTTACAGGATCCATCAATGAGGGAAACGCAGAACTTGCCAATATAGATTCTGAGAGATCTCCGTTTTCAAAAATTTTAATTTTTCCAGATTCTAAATTCGTGGCTACACACATAAAAGGTATAGGTAAATTACTGAAATCGTTTATGTTAGAAACATTTTTAAATAATTCTTTGAGCAAGTATAGATTTTTTTGACCAGAAGAAATAGAAGTGGGAAGTGTAGCTTTTCCATTTTTTATGGGAACTTTTAGCAAATATTTATCTACTGATTTATTGAAAAAAGAATTCTCGGCGCGGTTATTTTGATTAAAAATCAAATTATAAAAATCTGTGTCTAAAATAATTTTTTCAATATCTTTTCCGGTGTAACCAGAGGCGTATAAACCGCCTACAATCGCTCCCATACTAGTTCCAGAGATGTAATCTACTTTTACACCTAGAGAATCCAGCACTTTTAGAACGCCTACATGTGCAAATCCTTTTGCTCCGCCTCCAGAAAGTGATAATCCAATTTTAGGATTTTTGGGAATTTTTAGATTTTCTTTCACCTGAGCATTTGTATGTAAAGTGAAGAAAATCAATAATATATAAAATATTAATTTTTTCATTGGTGGGTAATATTTGGGTGTTTTGGTGTGGTGTTTTAATCTTTTATGTAGATTCTTTTGACTCTTCTGGAAATAGAAGTAAGAACTTCATAAGGAATGGTCTGGCAATATCCAGAAAATTCTTCCAAAGTAGGATTACCGTTAAAAATAATCACTTCATCTCCTTCTTTGGCTTTAATATTCTGTAAATCAACCATTAACATATCCATGCAAATATTTCCTACGATGGATACTTTTTGGTTTTGAATGCCTACAAATCCTTTTTTATTGCCAATTAATCTAGGAATTCCGTCTGCATAACCTACGGGAATAGTAGCAATTCTGGTGTCTTTTTCTGCCTTGTATTTTCTGTTGTAACCAATTGAATCTCCTTCTTTTACCTCAGAAATTTGTGAAATTACGGTTTTAAAAGTTACGGCACTTTGTAATTGTTTTTTCACTTTTGGATTGGCAGAAATTCCTACCATTCCAATTCCAATTCTTACCATTTCAAACTGATAATCAGAATAATAGGTAATTCCAGCAGTGTTTAAAATATGTCTGATTGGTTGATAACCCAAAGCTTCAGAAATATTAGAAGAAACTCTTTGGAACGTATGAATTTGCTCCATCGTGTAATCATCTTCCTCGGGAACGTCTGCAGAAGAAAGATGGCTAAAAATACTGGCAATTTTTACATTGTATTTTTTAAGATTTTCAACCAATTCATCTATTTCATGTTCCTTAAAACCAAGACGATGCATCCCAGTTTCTACCTTGATATGAATAGGATATTTCTGCTGAATTCCCTTCAATTGCAATTGGTTAGCAAAAAGTTCTAATACTCTTAAACTGTAAATTTCTGGTTCGAGATTATAATCTATAATCACATCATAACTGCCTTGTTCAGGATTCATGACCAAAATGGGCGTAGTGATTCCATTTTTTCTAAGGTCTACTCCTTCATCTGCGTATGCAACTCCCAGATAATCAATGTGATGATGTTGTAGAAACTCTGCAATTTCATAACCGCCAAGTCCATAAGAATAGGCTTTTACCATTGCACACATTTTGGTTTTTGGTTTTAGCAATGATTTATGAACGTTAATATTATGCAGAATGGCGTTGAGATTTATCTCTAAAACAGTATCATGTTTTTGAAGTTCTAAATGTGATTTTATTTTCTCAAATTCAAAAATTCTTGCTCCTTTCAGTAGAATCAGTTGATTTTCAATGGAATTGAGCTGTTGACTTTCTAATAATTCTTTTGTGGTAGAAAAAGTATAGGTTTTAGCATTAAATTTTTCTTGAAATCTAGAAATTTGATTGCCAACTAAAAATATCTGTTTGAAATTTTGCTGATTGGTAATTTCTGCCACTTTATGATACAGCGAAACATCATCATTTTTTACATCAAAAATATCCGAAAGAATTAAGGTTTTTTCGTCTCTATTATACTGATTAATAAACTGATATGCAATAATGAGCGAGTCTAAATCTAAGTTAAAAGAGTCATTGATAATCAAATTATTACGAACTCCATTTACACTTTCTAAGCGCATTTCTACCGCTTTCAGATTGTTGATTTTTTCAACTATTTTTTCGTTGGTAAAACCAAATTCTTTTAAAATACAGATTACCGCCAAAGCATTGGTAAGCGTAGCTTCGTCTCTCTGATTAGCAGGAAAACTCAATTTTTCCGAGAAATACTGAACTAAAATTTCTTGATTTCTATCTTTATAATCACAGATTATTTTTACATCATTATGAGTTTTTAGACCAAAGCTAATCAGTTTTTTATCAGAATATTGTATTTTTATTTCTTCACAAACTTGCTCATTATCACCATTATAGATAATAATTTCTGAATTTTTAAAAAGAATCAGTTTTTCTTTAATCAGCTGAAGTTCATTTTCGAAATTAGAAGAGTGCGCAGTTCCAATGTGAGTCAAAATTCCAATTTTAGGAGAAAAAATTTCTTCTAAAGTCTTCATTTCTTGTGGTTTAGAAATCCCCACTTCGAAAATTCCTACTTGGTGTTTCTCTGAAGTTTGTAAAAGAGAGATAGGTAAACCAATCTGTGAGTTGAAACTTTTTGGGGATTTCACGGTTGGGAATTCATTCCATAAACATTGGTATAACCATTCTTTTACGATGGTTTTCCCATTACTTCCCGTAATTCCTATGGTTTTAATAGGTTGATTTTCAATATGATAGTGTGCTAAATCTTGTAGAAATTTTACAGAATTTTCTACAATAATCCATGTAATTCCGTCGTATTCTGAATAAAAATTTTCAGAAATAATGACTTTAATTCCTTTTTCTATCGCTTGCGAAATGTATTTCTCACCAGAATTTTTGTGAGTATTGATGGCAATAAAAGCAGTTTTGAGGGTAGAATAAATATTTCTGCTGTCAAAAGCAATATGTTGAATTTGCAGATTTTTATCCCCAATAATTTGAGATTGAGTAATTTCTGCTATTTCTTTTGTGGTGTAATTCATTATTTTTTATTCAAAACTTCGTCTATAAAAATTCTTCTGCTTACGGCTTCGTAACTATCGGTTTCCCCAAGTTGTACCAAGTCTTTGCTGCTTGAAGTTCTCATAGAATAGTTGGCCAAGTTTCCTGTGGTTTTACAAATCGCGTGTACTTTTGTCACGTATTCTGCGGTTGCCATTAAAAAAGGCATCGGTCCGAAAGGTCTTCCTAAGAAATCCATATCTAGACCGGCAATTACTACTCGTATTCCGTTATTAGCCAATTGATTAGCTACTTCTACAATTCCATCATCGAAAAACTGTGCTTCATCTATTCCTACCACATCACAAGTAGAACCCAGTAGTAAAATTTCGTTTGAACTTTCTACAGGAGTACTTCTAATTTTGTTGTGATTATGAGAAACAACTTCTTCCTCATCATAGCGAGTATCTATTTTCGGTTTGAAAATTTCTACTTTTTGTCCAGCCATTTCAGCTCTGCGCAATCTGCGAATCAGTTCTTCGGTTTTCCCCGAAAACATTGAGCCACAAATTACTTCCATCCATCCACTTTGTTTTGCGTGGTTTATTGTATTTTCTAAAAACATTGTCTAAATTAGCAGATATAAATAAGTTTCAAATTTACGCAAAAATTAAAAGATTTGCCATGCAAAAATTACAAGAAACACAAGAAAGATTATTCGCTGAAATTAAAGAATTGATTTCAAAGATTTCATCTTTTTCAAATGAAGAAGATTTTATAGCAGAAGCAAGAGTTTTCACAGAACTTCAGGAAAAGGTTATTTCTTTGAAAAATTATTCAGAGATGCTTTCTGTTATTCGTGCCGAAGAAAATGTAGAACAAGATGTTGAAAGACAAGTGATAAACTTTGAAATTGATACTAAAAAAGTAGATGATTTCACTCAACCTGTTGCAGAAATTGAAGAAGAACTAGAGGAGGAATCTGCAGTTGAAGAAAATGCAGTAGCAGAAAAACTTGACGAAGAATATTTTATTGAAAAAGAACAGAATATCAATGAATTAGCTGAAAATATAGAAAAAGAAAAAGAGCAAGAAATTTCTGAAATTACTTTGGCTAAAGAAGAAATGGAGAAAAAAGATGAAGAAGAAAGACTTCATGAGGAAAGAAGAAAAATTATTGACATTCCTGCTCCTGTTCATCATCACGAAGAAAAACCTGAGTCAACTTCTGAAGAAAAAACCGTGAGCCAAGAAGAGTCTCATCACGAAACCAAAGAACATCATGAGAAAAAATTCAAATTGGCGCATATTAAAGGACTGAAAGCCACTGTTCAAAGCCTTTTTGATGATGATCCTTTAGAACATATTCAAGAAAAAATAGACGTTACTCACATTCCAGAAGAGAAAAAAGCACCGAGTTTACTGAAAACTAATCTTCCTACAGATTATATGGAAGCCGAAAAAACACTTCCAGATTTTAAGTTAGATATTAATGATAGAATTGCTTTTACCAAAGTTCTTTTTAACGGAAGTCAGGTAGAACTGAATCAAGTGGTGAATCGTCTGAATTCTTATGCTACTCTAGAACAAGCGAAGGAATATCTCAGCGAAGTTTATTATGAAAAAGGCTGGGAAAAAGTAGATGAATACGCACAGAGATTGTGGAGCTTAGTAGAAAATAAATTTATGTAAAATTGGTTGTCTGTTGAAGGTTGTTAGTTGATAGAAGAATTCCAACAACCATCAACCATTAACCATCAACTAAAAAATAATGAATATTTCAGATTTTAAAAATCCTTTTTTCATAGGAGTTGCAGGAGTTGGGATGAGTGCAATTGCTCAATACTTGCAAGGAATTGGCAAAAATGTATCGGGAAGCGATAGATATTTTCATCCTGATGAATACAATAAAACCAAGGAACAACTTGAAAATGAAAGAATAAAGTGTTTTCTACAAGACGGAAGCGGAATTACTGCTGAAACCGATTTGGTAGTAGTTTCCACCGCAATTGAAGACACCGTTTACGAAGTTAAAAAAGCCAAAGAACTCGGAATTCCAATTATTAAAAGAAGCCAACTTCTCGCGATGATTGCGAAAAGTAAAAAAACGGTAGCAGTTGCGGGAACTTCAGGAAAATCAACCACTTCTGCGATGTTATTTCAAATTTTGTTGGATGCAGGTTTAGAACCGTCTATTATTTCTGGAGCGGGTTTAACGAGCATTATCAAACAAGGAAAAATTGGCAATGCTTACGTTGGGAAAGGAGATTGGCTCATTATAGAAGCGGATGAAAGCGATGGTTCGGTTGTTCAATACGAACCAGAAATTGGACTTTTACTTAACGTAGATAAAGACCATCAAGAAATTGATGAATTGATAGAACTTTTCACGATTTTTAAAAATAATACTAAAAGTTTATACATTGTAAATCAATCGAATGCATTAGCCAAAACTTTGTCGGCGAATGTAAATAACGATTTCGGTTTTGAAACTGAAGCTGGTTTTACTGCCAAAAACTTCAAACAAGAAGGTTTTAAATTAAGCTTTGAAATTGACAATCAAGAGTTTACAATGAACGCAATCGGACAGCACACTGTAGAAAATGCTACGGCTGCAGTTGCAGTTGCCAATCAAATTGGGGTTGATTTAAAAACTTGTGCCGAAAGTTTATCAAAATATGAAGGAATTTATCGTCGTCATCAAATTCTAGGTCAAAAAAATGGAGTTTGGGTGATTGATGATTATGCTCACAATCCTGCAAAATGTGCTGCAAGTATTAAGGCTTGTCAACCTTTGGCAGAGAAAGTAGTGGCTTGGTTTCAACCGCATGGTTATGGGCCAACAAGATTTTTGAAAAAAGATTTTGTAGAAGAAATCTCGAATACACTTCGTGAAAATGATGAAATCTGGATGAGCGAAATTTTCTACGCTGGCGGAACTGCTGTGAAAGATATTTCTGCAAACGATTTAATTGAAGACATAAAAGCGAAAGGCAAAAAAGCCTACTTCGTAGAAGATAGAAATCTATTTTTAGAAAAAGTAAGACCTTCATTATCAAAAAATTCGGTTTTACTATTGATGGGAGCGAGAGATCCTAGCTTGGAGGAATTTTGTAAATATTTATATGAGAAATTGTAAATTTTCAATATTTTTTTTATTCTTTTCAATTTTTATTTTCTGCCAAAAGACTGAAAGTGTAGAATTTCTAAAAACTGAAAAGAGAGATACTTGTCATTCATATTTAAATAAATTAGTAAACAAACAAATTGTTAAAAATATTGAAAATGGATTTGTTATCAAAACAAAAAAAGGAGTTATAAAGTTTGTAAATGACAATTCAGATGAGAATTATATTCAATATGAATTTGAAGGAACATTTCAATTTTATCTTAATTTTTATTTGATTAATGTTACAGAATATAATGAGAATTATTATTTACTTATCCATGAGGAATCAGGGAAAAGATATAAAATAAATGGTTTTCCAATATTTAGTTCAGATTACAAATTTTTCGCAAGCGTGAACAATCCTTCAACAGATGAAAAACAAGTAATAGAAGTTTATTCATATGGTTATGATAACATAAAACAGGTAAAAAAAATTAAAAATAATTCAGAATATTTTATTTTTCAAGTTATTTGTATAAATAAAAATTTTGTTTTTGTTGAAGATAATAAAAAACAAATTTTTAAAATAAATTTAAATTGAGCGGAATCCTATATTTTGTTCCAACACCGATTGGAAACCTTGAAGATATGACTTTCAGAGCGATAAAAGTGCTGAAAGAAGTAGATTATATCCTTTGTGAAGACACCAGAACTTCGGGGATTTTGTTGAAATATTACGAAATTTCAAAACCTCTAAAATCATATCATCTTCATAATGAACACGCTGCAACCGAAAAAGTAATTGCAGATTTAAAATCTGGACAAAGCATTGCCATTATTACCGATGCAGGAACTCCAGGAATTTCAGATCCTGGATATTTGCTTGGGAAAGCTTGTGCAGATGAAGATTTGGAAATGATTTGTCTTCCTGGTGCAACTGCTTTTGTTCCAGCTTTGGTGGTTTCTGGTTTACCGAATCACGATTTTTATTTCGCAGGGTTTTTACCTCAAAAAAAAGGCAGACAAACCAAACTAAAACAACTTGCTGAAGAGAAAAAAACCATCGTTTTATACGAAAGTCCACATAAAATTAATACCACTTTAGAACAGATTAAAGAATTTTTTGGCGAAAATACCAAAGCAAGTTTAAGCCGAGAAATCTCTAAAAAATTCGAGGAAACCAAGCGCGGAACCATTGACGAACTCATTGCTTTTTCTAAAAGTAAAACACTGAAAGGCGAAATAGTTTTAATTGTGAATAATGCATTTTAAAAATATTGCTTTAACAACAGTAATTTTCTGTGCATTTCTGTGTAATCTGTGAGAAAAATAAAAAATGAAACCAACTGTAGAAGAACTTATTGCCAAAAATAAAAACTGGAAAGAAGAACTTACGAAACTTCGTTCCATTGTTTTGGATTGTGGTTTAACGGAGGAGGTAAAATGGTATCAACCGTGTTATTCTTTTAATGGAAGCAATCTCATTATTTTGGGGAGTTTCAAAGAGTTTTGTACATTGAGTTTTTTCAAAGGAGTTTTGCTGAAAGACGAACATAAAATCTTAGAATTTGCAGGTCAAAACACACAATCTGCGAAAATCGTAAAGTTTACTAATTTACATCAAATCAATGAATTAGAACCGATTTTGAAAGACTACATCAAAGAAATGATTGCCCTCGAAAAATCTGGCGCAAAAGTTACTTTCAAAACAATAGAAGAACAAAAATTACCCGAAGAATTAGAAGAAATTTTTAGCCAAGATAAAGATTTTGAAAAGGCATTTAAATCTTTAACTCCAGGAAGACAACGCGCATATTTACTGCATTTTTCTTCAGCAAAACAATCGAGAACTAGAATTTCAAGAATAGAAAAACTAAAACCAAAAATATTTGAAGGAAAAGGTTTAAATGATTAAAAAATGTTTACAGTACAACAAATAGAATTAGCCCACAAAAAAGTAAAAACTGGTGCGGATTTTCCTAAATATATCCAAGACATTAAAGAATTGGGAGTGATTGCTTTTGAAACTTTTGTAAAAGATAGCCATACTCAATATTTTGGAGAGAATAATTTTAGCATAAATTCTCATCCTCAATATGAGGAATTATACATTGCAGAAATTACAGATGCACATAAATTTATGGCACAACTAAAATTGCATCAACAAGGAAAAACGGATTATTTTACCTTCTGTAAAGATTGTGCAGAAGCGGGAATTGAGAAGTGGAAAGTAGATTTAAATCAGATGACTTGTACTTACTACGATCAATCTGACCATGAAATTTTAGTGGAGGAAATTCCAAATTAATTATCTTTGACAAATTATTTATGAATTAAGCGAAAGCGAAATCCATAGCACAAATTAAAAAAATAAACAATTGTTATGAAACTACTTGAAGGAAAGGTGGCTCTTATCACAGGAGGAACTCGCGGAATCGGAAAAGGAATTGTAGAAGTTTTTGCAGCACAAGGTGCGAAAGTGGCTTTTACTTATGCAGGTTCTGTAGAAAAAGCACAGGAATTAGAAAAATTATTAAGTTCTGTTACCCAAATCAAAGGTTATCAGTCAGATGCTTCAGACTATGAAGCAGCTCAGAAATTGGTAGATGATGTAATGGCAGAATTTGGAAAAATCGATATTTTAATCAATAACGCCGGAATTACCAGAGATAATTTGATGCTCAGAATGTCAAAAGAAGATTGGGATACGATTATCAAAGTAAATCTAGATTCTGTTTTCAACTTGACCAAAGCGGTAATTAAACCAATGATGAAAGCAAGAAGCGGTTCTATTATTAACATGACTTCTGTAGTTGGGGTAAAAGGAAACGCAGGACAAGCGAATTATGCAGCTTCTAAAGCTGGAGTAATTGGTTTCACGAAATCTGTAGCTTTGGAATTGGGTTCTAGAAATATCAGATGTAATGCAATTGCGCCAGGATTTATAGAAACTGAAATGACAGCCGTTTTAGACGAGAAAACCGTACAAGGTTGGAGAGATGCTATTCCTTTAAAACGTGGCGGAACTCCAGAAGATGTAGCCAATGCTTGTGTTTTCTTCGGAAGCGAAATGTCTGCCTATGTTACCGGTCAAGTAATGAATGTAGATGGCGGAATGCTAACTTAAAATGAAGCTTTTTCAAAAAATAATTTTTGGAATTTCTATAATTATATTTATCGGTCTGTGTTACATTAGTTCTTTTAATGTATTTCAGACCGATGATTATATCTATGCATCACAAACTCGTGATTTAGGAGCTTTAGAAAATGCTTTTACCTTATATAAAAACTGGGGAGGTAGGTATTTCACCTATTCTTTAAATACAATAATTCCAGCAGGAAAATCTGAATTTTATTGGCTTCCGAAAGTTTTACCTATTACATATTTTACTCTTTTGATTTTTGGATTTTACAATAATTTGAGGTTTTATTTTAAACAAAAAAAGACCGAAGCGTTAGAAAAATCCTTTATTCTGTTTCTTTTTTACACTATTTGTTTATCTAGTATATCAGAACATTATTTTTGGATAAGTGGAGCCAATGTTTATTTTCTATCCTTCATTTTAGCTAATTTTTTAATTTATTTTTTTGGAAAATTTCAGCATAATAAAAAAGTAAAGCCCATAATTTTTTTACTTATAATTTTATTGATGGGTTCTAATGAATTTATCGCGATATATTTCTTATTATTCTTAATTTTTAATTTTTTTCTGAATAAACATAAAAACAATCTTATTTTTTTAGGAATAGGAATTTTTGGATTTTTATTGAGTTTTTTAGCGCCAGGAAATTTCAATAGAATAACAGAATCAGATGCTAATTTTTGGTTTACAAATCTTAAAAGAATCGGTGTTTTTATAATAAATTCAGGCTACGTTTTTTTGAAAATAATTTTGATTCTTCCTTTATTTATTAAAATTTTCGAAATAGAAATTAAAACTATTTTGAGCAAAATTTCTATCAGTAGACTCAAGATTTATCTGGCTTTTAGTGTAGTAACACTTTTATTCTCAGGGTTTTTATTTTTGTTAAACTCTAGCAGAACTCTGGATATGATCACATTTTATACGCTATTATTAAGTTCACTTTTGGTATATCATTATTTTGAAAATTTCAAAAAAATATTTTGGGTAAGCGCTCTTATTTTGCTTTTGCCTACTATAAATGTATTTGAGATAAAATCTACAAAATTTCGGTTGAGTTATAATCTCAACGCAATTTTTCAAGAAGTAATGTATTCAAAATTAACTCAATATGAGGAACAGGTCAATGCAAGACATCGATTTTTGAGAAATAGCAAAGAGTCGAAAATTTATTTGCAACCCATCATATCAAAACCAAAAATTCTTTATTTTCAAGAGTTAGGAACAGAGGATAAGACAAATTATATTAATTCACAACTAGAAAAATTCTATAAAAAAGAACATATTTTTCTTCAATCTCAATAATAATGTATGATCATAATTAACAATAAAAAATACCAAAATCCGCTTTTAGTTTTTGCTTTAGAAGTAGAAGCACAAGAAGAGTTTAATGATTTTCAGAAAATTTTTACTGGAGTAGGGAAGATTAATGCAGCGTATCATCTTTTTAAAGGCATAGAAAAGTACAATCCCGATATTATCATTAATCTGGGAACTGCAGGAAGCACAGCTTTTAATAAGGGAATTGTGGTGTGTTGTACGCAATTTATCCAAAGAGATATGGATGTGATGGCACTCGGTTTTCAAAAGTTTGAAACGCCTTTTGCGAATGGAGAAATTATTCTTGAACACGGCATCGCTTTAGAAGATGTTCCGAGTGGAATTTGCGGAAGCGGAGACCAATTCGAAATGGAACACAATAATACTGAATACAACGTGATAGAAATGGAAGCTTTTGCTTTGGCTAAAGTGTGCAAAGAAGAAAAATTACCATTTTTGTGTCTTAAATATATTTCTGATGGAGCAGATGGAAACGCAGTAGATGATTGGAGTACTGAAGTAAAAAAAGCAGCCCAAAAACTCAGAGAAACCCTTCTAAAATAGAAAATCCTCGAATTATTCGAGGATTAAGCCATTATAATTCAAAGAATTATATTTTATTGGAGCACTTGTGTTTTCGGGTGCAAATATAAAAATAATATTTTTTATCTCCAAAAAAATTGATTAGAAATCCTTTGATTAACAGTTATTTAGATAATAATTACCATTTCAATCAGCTATTACAAATAAAATAATTGCATTAACATAAATAAAAAGTTTTTTTATCTAAGCTATTCGTTTCCAAAGACTTCGTTATGCTGTTCTTGCACTCTGATAAAGGTGGTTCTTTTCGATAATTCCTTGAGTTGAGAAGCGCCAACATACGTACAAGTAGAGCGTACTCCGCCTAAAATATCTTTTACCGTTTCCGCAACTGGTCCTTTGTATTTTACCTTTACAGTTTTCCCTTCAGAAGCACGATATTCTGCAACGCCACCACTGTGTTTTTCCATGGCAGTTTTAGAACTCATTCCGTAAAACAATCTGAATTTTTTCCCGTTTTCTTCTACCATTTCACCGCCACTTTCGTCGTGACCAGCAAACATTCCGCCAAGCATTACGAAATCTGCGCCTCCACCAAAAGCTTTGGCTACATCTCCCGGAACTTTACATCCACCATCACCAATGATATGTCCGCCCAATCCATGCGCTGCATCTGCACATTCTATAATCGCCGAAAGTTGAGGATAACCCACTCCAGTTTTTACTCGGGTAGTACACACAGAACCAGGCCCAATTCCTACTTTTATAATATCAGCACCGGCTAAAATGAGTTCTTCTACCATTTCGCCAGTCACCACATTTCCTGCGATGATGGTTTTATCTGGAAAATCTGCACGAACTTTTTTCACAAAATTCACAAAATGTTCCGAATAACCATTGGCTACATCGATGCAGATGAAATTTATTTTCGGAAATTTACTGATGATTTCTTTAATTTTTTCTTCGTCACTGCTTCCTGTTCCAGAGCTGATGGCGATATATTGGTAAATGCTTTCTGGAGAATTTTCTAGAAATGCCGACCATTCTTCTAGCGTATAATGCTTATGAATGGCGGTAATGATTTTTTCTTCTGCAAGAGCCGTTGCCATTTCAAAAGTCCCTACCGTATCCATATTGGCAGCGATAATGGGAACACCACGCCAAGTTTTTTTAGAATTTCTAAAGATAAATTCCCTTTCTAGACTTACTTGAGAACGAGATTTAAGAGTAGAACGTTTTGGGCGAAACATTACGTCTTTGAAGCCCAATTTTATATCATATTCTATGCGCATTTGGTAAAATTATTTTGTTAAAAATAAGGAATTTTTGGATTTCTTGAGCAGAAAAATTAGACAAATGTATAATTCAAAATGATTTAGAAAGCAGAGCAATTCTCTGGAGTTTCATTTGGGTCAAAGTTGACTCAAGTTTTACGTTTGTTCGTGGTTTGTTCGTAATTTAGGGTACTTTTCCGAGGCAGATTCGAAGGAAACACGAACAAACCACGAACAAACCCCAAGCAAAACTCCTATTTGACTGCTAGAAAACTCAAAGAATAGCCCATAAAAAAATCCGCTTTTTGCGGATTTTAGAGTTTTTATTTTTCTAAGTAACGGATTATAAATCCGGGAGATTGGGTTATAAATTTGTGAAATGCTTTTATTTTTTATCTCAAATCTAAAAATCCAAAATATTCATTTGGAGGAATTTTTAAATCAATAAATTTAAATTTCAATTTGTGATTTTCATCTTCCAACAATTTATAAATTTTGTTACTTTCAGAATCGGAAGATAAATAGAAAGAAATTGTATTTTCAACATCAGCTTGTGAAAATAATTTAGAATCATTTGGTATAAGATTTCTTTCTTTTAATTTGAGTTTCCCTTTTTTTGTGAAAACTACACTTGCTATTTCCCCAGTTTTTACTGAATGATTCAAATTAAATGGAAGAATTACCAAATTTCTCAAGGGTAATTCTGTGATTGAGCCACCAACACAATACTCGGCAACTGAAATTGTAGAAATATACATTTTAATTTCTTCACGTAGAAAATATTTGTAATATTCTAGAGCGTTTTCGAATAATGGATCATCATCGTTCAGAAAGCGTATAAAAAAACTTGTATCTAATAGAACACCATTAACTTTCATAACTTCCTCTTATTTGTCTTAACCATTCATCTGCATTTATATTTGAAAGCCAAGATTTTTTTGCTTTGGTTCTTAAGCTTTTCAAATAATTTTCATCATATATAGGGCTATAATCTATTAATTCTATAAAATCTAAATTAGAAAAGTCAATATCTCCATTTTCCGAATGTTGTTTCCCTTTTGCTCGGATTCCTAAATGCTTATATAAAATATTTTCTTCTTGATGCTCAAGAAATGTAATAGGCGTCTGTATTCTTACGGTTCCATATTCATCAGTAAGCAAATGAATGTTCGCTTTATCTTTTCCACCAGCATTTGTAATTTTTCCGTAAAAATAAAATTCTGCTTCAGACCAAATTACTTCGCTTCTTCTGTAGTCAGAATTTTTATCTATTCTTATTGAATTAGTTCCTTTTACAGATGTGTTAATTTCAAAAATAAAATCCTTTTTTTTGGCTAATTCTTGTAAGTTTTCGATTGCTCTTGCTGTTCCTAAATCTAAATAATCAATTGAATTTGTTGTTGTAATAAGACCTAAGATTGCATTAAAACTAACTATATATTGTATCCCTGTTTTAAAAATGTTTCTAACGGAACCTTCTTGAATGTCGTATGAAATTAATGGTCTATTTTTTTTGTCGCCATTATATAAAAGGTCGTCAACATTTTCAAGAATAGAAATAATTTCCCTGATATCAAAGTTATCAGGATTTATATCAACATTTCCAATTTTACCAGAAACTCTTATTTCTATTTGACCATTTTTTTCCACTTGACAAAAATAAACAAATTTTCACACATTGGACTGAACGATTTCATTTTTATAAAATGTAAACCAATTATCAAATATACAAAAGTTTTTGCTTTAAAAACTTTTATCTTACCCATTCAAAACCTCTCCCAATTCCTGTAAATATTCGTGGGCGGTTAAATCAAATTTCACGGGAACTACAGAGATGTAACCATCGGCAAGAGCGTTTTCATCGGCATCTTTTCCTTCGTCTTGGTTGTTAAAATAACCTGTAAGCCAATAGTATTTTTTACCGTGAGGATTTACGCGTTCGTCAAAGCTTTCTTCCCATTTTGCTTGGGCTTGTCTGCAAACTTTGATGCCTTTTATTTCTTCTTTTTTCAGTTTCGGGATGTTCACATTCAGCACAATTCCTTTTGGTAAAGGATTTTCTAAAACCTTTTTTACAATATTCTGGATATAATCTTTGCATTGTGAGAAATCTGCATCCCACGCAAAATCCAGCAGAGAAAATCCTATAGACTGTAAACCTTCTACACCTGCTTCTACTGCGGCAGACATGGTACCAGAATAAATGACATTAATCGAAGAATTAGCACCGTGATTAATTCCCGAAACCACTAAATCTGGTTTTCTGGTCAAGACTTTATCTAGAGCAAATTTTACGCAATCTACAGGAGTTCCGCTCAGTGAATAATCACGCTGAGGTCCTTCTAAATTTATTTCTTCGAAAGTAAGAGTAGAATTGATGGTAATGGCATGTCCTTTTCCAGATTGAGGTGAATTAGGCGCTACTACAACTACTTCGCCTATTTCGTTCATAAAGTTTACCAGATTTCTAATTCCTGGTGCGGTAATTCCGTCATCATTGGTAACTAATATCAAAGGTTTTTTCATTCTAAAAATTATTTTTATTGATTTTTGTAGTTTCGCAAACTTTTTTGGGGATTGATTATCAATTTAATTAGTGCGATTTTCTTCTTAAAATTAGATTTCAGACAAAATTAATTTATTAAAAACAGATTTTTACTATAAAATGGTAAGATTATTGCTTTTTTAATCCGATTAATTTTTTCGTAATTTTTGAAGAATATTTTGTTTGTCATACAAAACACAGGCCTAATTGTTTTCTGAAGTGCGAAAACACAGTTTTCAGAATAAAAACGAAAGTTTTTTCGTTTAATGATTGTATTTATAAATTTTAAATATAATGAATAATGAAATTTTGGTTACAAAAATAAATCAAAATTAATATTAATTTGCGCCCTTGTTTATTAACAAAAATTGAAAGGATATTTAATACCGAAGAATATGAACTATTTTAAACTACTTTTAGTCTTTACTTTTCTTATACCAATTGTAGCTTTTTCTCAGATTAAAGAGAAAAATATTGATGCAGTAGTTATAAAATCTTCAAAAAAGAAATTGAAGAAAAAAGACAATCCTGCATACGAAATCTTGCAACAAGTGTGGAAACACAAGAAAAACAATGGTCTTTCTCAGTTTCAAGACTATCAGTATAATGAGTACGAAAAAATACAGGTAGATGTTATTAATTTAGACAGTACTTTTACGCAAAAGAAAATTTTCAACAAAGTAGATTTTATTTTTAAATATGCGGATACTGTTGATAATAAATTGTCTTTACCTATTTATTTTAATGAAACGGTCTATAAAAATTGGGGTAAAAAAGAACCTGTAAAAAAAGAGAAAAAAGAAGTTTTAGCCAATAAAGCTTCAGGATTTTCTAGTAACGAAGTAGTCGCCAATACTGCTAAAAACCTTTATAAAGACATTAATATTTATGATAATATTCTGAATTTCTTTAACATAGGCTTTACAAGTCCTGTTGCGAAGGATGGTTTTATGAGTTATGATTATGAACTTTTATCAGACCAAAATTACAATAGTGTAGATTGTTATAGAATAAAATATACTCCAAAAAGAAAAGATGTTTTGTCTATTTATGGGATGTTGTATATTTCTAAAGAAAATTATGCGGTTGTAAGAGCTACTTTGAAATCTAGCAAAAACCTAAACGTAAATTTTGTGAACAATTTTTATAATGAGTTGGATTTTGATAACCCAAATGATAGTATTTTCTTGCCAAAGAAAAATTATCAGGAAATACAAATGTCTATCTTAAGTAAAAAAGACAAGTCTAAAAGCTTGGTAATCAAAAAGAATACTACTTTTTCTGATTATTTATTCAATCAAAATTTAAAAGATGAGGTATTTGAACAGAAAACGGAATTTCTAAGCGATGAACAGTTGCAAAAAGACGAAAATTTTTGGGAAGAAAACAGAAAAACACCACTTTCTGAATCAGAAAAGAACATTTATGTAATGATGGATGAGCTTAATAATGTTCCGAAATTTAAAAGAGCTGTAAAGCTTTATGAAACGCTTGCATCTGGCTATTACAACGTTGGGAACGCTATTGATATTGGCGATTTGTATTCTACCATTGGTTTTAATGATGTTGAAGGCTTTAGGGTGAGGGTTGGCGCAAGAACCTTTTTTTCGCCAAATGATATGTGGAGGGCTGCATTTTATACCGCCTACGGATTTAAAGACGGGCAGATAAAATACGGTTTCGAGGCCAGAAAAATGTTCAACCGAGATAATAGATTTACCATAGGAATTGGCACCAGAAGAGATGTAATGCAATTAGGCGCGCAACTTACTACAGATGAGGGAATTATGACGCGTTCTTTTGCCTCTTCAGGAGTTCTTAATTCAGGGAATAATTTTAATTTAAGTTCTGTAAATCAGACCAGTGCATTTGCAGCTATAGACCCTTTAAAAAATTTTACGGTAAGATTAGACGCAACATATCAAACCATAAAATCTGCCAATCCGACTAAATTTTCGCTGGATTTTTATCAAAATAACCAACTTTTTTCAGAACTTAAAGATAGTAAACTAGCACTGAGCATTACCGCAAGACCTGGCGCAAAATTCTCACAATATGGTGTAGATCGTTACGAACATAGTACTTTGGCGCCAACATTTGTTTTGAAATATACCAGAGGTTTAGAAGGCGTTTTCAATGCAGATTTTAATTACAATAAATTGCAGTTTTACTATTATCAGCCATTTTTATTGAAGAGTTTCGGAAGATTAATTCTGAATGTAGAAGCGGGTAAAAACTTCAATACGGTTCCTTTGGCTTTGCAAAATGTAATCCCAGGCAATCAATCTTACGGGCTTACGCCCAACACGTTTTCATTACTCAATTATTATGAATTTGTTACGGATGAGTACCTTAGTTTTCAGGCCGAACATCATTTTAATGGAAAATTACTTTCTTATATTCCCTTAATTAAAAAACTGAAATTGAGAGAAGTAGCATTTTACAGAACCGCAATCGGTAGTTTAAGCGATGCGTCTAAAAATATTAATTCTACCAATATCTTGCTTTCTGCGCCACATCAAAAACCTTATTACGAGTATGGCTTTGGGATTGAAAATATTGGTTTCGGGAACATCAGAATGCTGAGAATAGATTTCAATTGGAGAGGCAATTATTTAGAAAATCCAGGTGCACAAAAATTTGGGATTAAATTCGGATTACAGTATAATTATTAAGAAAAATACATTCTTGTTTCTGTAAATTTTTAAAATCGAAGAAAAAAATCAAAAAAATATATCATATTTTTAAATAAGACATTAAATTTGAGCTTTATTTAAAAATGTATTCTGTAACAAAGCAATAGTTAACCCAACTTATTGTAAATAATTTTATTAAAAAATATGTTCAAAAAATTCAAACTCAATAGACTTTTATTTTTTGCGCCACTTGTAACGCTAATGTTCTGTTTCAATGCACCGCAGAATGATGAAGAGAAGATGCAAACGATTATGATAAGTGTAAAAAATACGCTTTCTTATCTGCATTATTCGCCTAAGCCGATTAATGATGCTTATTCTGCTGATGTTTATGATAAATACATGGAAATGATAGACCCAGGAAAAAGATTTTTCCTGCAATCAGAAGTAGATGAATTCAGCAAACACAGAACCAAATTAGATGATTATCTGAACAGAGGCGACTTAACTTTTTATAAGTTGACGGTTGATAAATTGTACGACAGAACCGCAGAAATCGAAAAATATTCTCAGGAAATCTTGAGCAAACCCATTAATTTTGAAGAAAATGATGAATTAATTCTGGAACCAAAACTGAAAAAATATCCTCAGAATCAAGAAGAATTAAAAAACGAGTGGAAAAAATTCATCAAGTACAATATTCTTCAAGAAATAGAAACGCTGAATGCGAAAGAAGAAACGCAACGTGAGAAAAAAGACAGTGTAAACCGTCTGAAACTGAAAGATACTATTAAACTAGAAATTCTTACACCAGCGCAAAAACAAGTAAAAGCAACGGAAGAAGTAAAAGATTTAATGACTTCTATGTTTAAGAGATTCCAAAAGCGTAAAAAAATGGATTGGTTCTCTGTTTATATGAACGCTTACACAGAAGTTTTTGATCCGCATACCAATTATTTTTCACCTCAAGACAAAGAAGATTTTGATGTGAATTTCGTAGGAAAAGTCATTGGAATTGGGGCAACGATTCAAGAAAGCAAAGGAAAAATAAAAATCGGAACATTGGTAGTTGGGGCTCCAGCTTGGAAATCGAAACAGATTTCAGAAGGAGACGAAATTCTAAAAGTTCAGTCTAAAAAAGGAGAAGAACCAATTAATGTAACGGGAATGTTGGTAGATGAAGCGGTGCGTTTTATCCGTGGCGAAAAAGGAACAGAAGTAGTTCTTACGCTCAAGAAAAAAGACGGAACCATCAAAGAAGTGAAGATGATTCGTGAAGAAGTAGCGATAGAAGACACTTTTGCGAGAAGTATCATCATCAATGGAGCAAATGGTAAAAAATATGGATTCATCAATTTGCCAAGTTTCAATGCAGATTTTGAAGATGCTAAAGGAAGAAATGCTTCAGATGATATAAAAGCAGAGCTTATTAAACTAAAAGCACAAAATGTGGAAGGAATTATCCTTGATTTAAGAAATAACGGAGGCGGTTCTCTTACCGAAGTGGTAGATATTATGGGACTTTTCATGAATAACGGACCAGTTGTTCAGGTAAAAGACGGAAACGGTAGAGTTCAGGTGATGAGAAACAAACAAAATGACCCAATTTGGACTGGTCCATTGGTAATCATGCAAAACGAACTTTCGGCTTCGGCTTCTGAAATTTTAGCAGGTGCGATGAAGGATTACGGAAGAGCAGTGATTGTAGGTTCGCCTAATTCTTTCGGGAAAGGAACAGTGCAAACTTTCGTAGAACTGAATAGATTTTTAAACAGTACGGATGATTTTGGTTCACTGAAATTAACCATTCAGAAATTTTATAGAATCAACGGAAAATCTACCCAGTTAAAAGGAGTTGAGTCTGACATCCCGATGAAAGATGTATTCTCTTATGAAGAAATCGGTGAAAGATTTGACAATTATGCTTTACCTTGGGATCAAGTTAACTCAAGCAGTTTTACGGTGAGTAATCCAATAAATGTAGCAAATTTGGCGAAAAACAGTCAGTCAAGAATGGCTCAAAATAAATTTTATCAATTATTGCTAGAATCTGCACAGTGGAGAGAAAAACTAGACAAAGAAGAAAAGATTTCTCTTAATCTAAAAGATTTTGAAGCGGTGATGAAAACCAGAAAAGCACAGATTGATAAATTCAAACCATTGATTAAATACAATAACGGATTAAATTTTGCGCTTCATGCAGACGAAATTTCCAGAGGAAAAACAGATGAGGTTTTTGCTAAAAAATCTGAAAACTGGATGAAAAATCTGAAAAGAGATATTTACCTGCAAGAAACCGTAAATATTATCTCTGAACTGAAATAAACATCTTTGATGTATTTATAACTCCTCCAAATTTTTGGAGGAGTTTTTATTTAGAACTTTAATTCTACTCCTTCAAGTTTTAAAAGCGCCGCTTTTCTATCGACACCACCTGCATAACCCGTTAATGAAAGATTTTTGCCAATTACTCGGTGACAAGGAACCACCAAGCATAATTTATTTCTAGAATTGGCATTGGCAACTGCTCTTACCGATTTTGGGCGATTCATTGCATCGGCTTGAGATTGATAACTTCTGTACTCTCCAAAACTGATGTTCTGCAATTCTTCCCAAACCTTTTTCTGAAAATCTGTACCGGTAAATTCTACAGGAACGGTAAATTTTGTCAATTTTCCTTTGAAATATTGGCTCAATTCCTTTTCTAGAAGTTTCAAAACTCTGTTATTAGATGTTTTGATGACGCCATAACCTTGCGAAATTTCTTCCATGTGCTTTTCAAAATATTTAGAATCTTCAAAATCGAGAAGAAGCAAGGCATTTTGATTGGCAAAAGCCACCATTTTACCTAGAGGAGTTTCGTATGATTTGGTGTACAGCATATTCATAATGAATGAGTTTTCAACAAATTTAGGAAGAATTTTTGCGAAAAGAGGGTTTAATTTTTAAAATACTTTTTCATTTCATCAATCTGAGAATCGTTTTTCGTGAGAAGATGTTTTTAATCAGCAATTCTTTTGAAAAAAACTATGGAAGTCTTATTTAGAATTAAAATAAATAAAGTATATTTGCTCCTCAATTAATTATAGAAATCTTGCAGACAAATATTTCAAATAAATTGTGCTGTTTTCCTCGAAATAAAAAGGGGAAAATCAAAGGTTATGATAACGAAAACTTGCAGATGCCCAATAAGATTATCGAAATGGGATTATTGCCAGAAACATCATTCGTCATCTTACATCAAGCGCCTTTTAGCGGTCCTCTGTACATAGAATACGGAGAAGAAAAAACGAGAGTTGCTCTTCGTCAAGAAGAAGCGAGATTTATTTTCGTAGAACCAGAAAATTAAACCAAAATTTCTACTGAAATTTGGAAAATTATATGCCGAACTCAGCAAAAAAACAAAAACATATTCTTTTGGTAGGAAATCCCAATGTAGGAAAATCTACCATCTTCAATTTGCTTTGTAACAAAAACCAAAAAACCGGCAATTACGCTGGCGTTACTGTTGCTTCACACGAAGGAACTTACCTATACAAAGATGAAGAAGTAGAAATTGTAGATTTGCCAGGTTCTTACAGCATTTATCCCACTTCTGAAGACGAAGCTATTTTCACCAAATATTTGATTGAAGAACAAGAAAAATACAGCGGCGTTATTTACATTGCAGACGCGCTGAATCTCAAAAGAAGCTTACTGCTTTATCAGCAAATTAAAGATTTGGGAATTCCTGTTTTGATGGTGATAAACCAAGTAGATTTGGCTGAGAAAAGAGGTTTACACATCGATTCTAAAAAACTGAGCGAACTTCTAGGTCAAAATATTCTAGAAACCAATGCCAAAAAGAATATTGGGATTGATGAAATAAGAGAATCTATTTTTAAAGATGAATTTTCGGTTTCGGATAAGCCTTATTTTGATATTCCTTCGGAAAATTTAGGATTGGTTTTCAAGATTTCAAGACAAATCGAAGAGAATAATTTCTATAAAGTTTGGACACTTATTGCTGCAGATACTTATTTGGGCAAATTAGAAAGTGTAAAAACACAACTGAATCAAGAAGACAGAAAATGTATGGTTCCGAAGCGTTTACAAGTGCAGGAAACCATCAGAAGATACCAACAAATAGACGGAATTATCTCTCAAACGATTTCTAAAAAACCTCAGTTCAAGGAACTTCTCACCGAAAAATTAGATAAAGTTTTAGTACATCCTGTTTTAGGATATTTGGTTTTTGGAATTATTTTATTGACCATTTTCCAAAGTGTATTTTTCATCGCGGAATATCCTATGAATTGGATTGATGCCGCTTTTGCTTGGCTATCAGAAACTTCCAGAACTTGGCTTCCAGAAGGTCCATTGAATTCATTAATTTCAGACGGAATTATCCCAGGAATTGGCGGAATTGTGATTTTTGCGCCACAAATTGGGATTCTTTTATATTTCTTGTACTTATTAGAAGATTCTGGTTACATGGCGAGAGTTATTTTCTTGATGGACAGATTCTTACGACCTTTTGGATTAAACGGAAAAAGTATTGTTCCGCTCGTTTCGGGAACAGCTTGTGCCATTCCTGCAATTATGAGTACCAGAAACATCGAAAATGTAAAAGAGCGACTCATCACGATTCTCATTACGCCTTTTATGACGTGTTCTGCAAGACTTCCGGTTTACAGTATCATTATTGCGCTTATTTTTACCGATGGAACTTTCTTTGGTGTAAAATATAAAGCGATTGCGCTTCTGGGAATGTATTTCTTAGGATTTGCGACTTCGCTTTTAGCTGCATTTATTTTAAAATATTTCATTAAAAATAAAGGAAAAACCTTCTTGGTAATGGATTTGCCCACTTATAAAATGCCACTTTGGAAATATGATTTCAAATTGGTTTTAGGTAAAGTTTGGGAATTTATTACAGGCGCAGGAAAAATCATTTTGGCGGTAAGTGTAATCCTTTGGTTTTTAAGTTATTTTGGACCGAAAGATGATTTCCATATTTTAGAACATCATTCAGATGTGAAATTAGAAAATTCTTATTTGGCTAAAATCGGGAAGCAAATGGAACCTGTGATTTCACCATTGGGTTACGATTGGAAAATGGGAGTAGGAATTCTAACCAGTTTTGCAGCGAGAGAAGTGTTTGTTGGCACAATGTCAACACTTTACAGTCTTGATGATGATGCTCCAGAAAAATCGGTCATCGAAAAAATGAGAAGTGATGTAAAACCGAATGGCGAAAAAGTCTTCAGTTTTGCAACCGGACTTTCCATACTTATATTCTACGCTTTTGCGATGCAATGTATTTCTACGATTGCTGTAGTCTACAGAGAAACAAAATCTTGGAAATGGACGGCGATTCAGTTGGTTTTCATGTCTGGTTTAGCTTATCTAGCTTCCATGTTGGTTTACCAATTTTTCAAATAAAAAAAACTGCTTTTAAAAGCAGTTTTTCATTTTATTCAGCTACGAAAACGCGTTTCGCCAATTCTTGATCAAAAAGATACAAAGCAGAAGGATTGTCTTTCACCATTTTAATTTTCGAAATCAATTGAGAAGCATTGGCTTCTTCTTCTACCTGTTCATTTACAAACCATTGTAAGAAAGCAGCAGTAGAGTAATCTCCTGCATCATTAGCAGCTTTTACAATTTCAAAAATACTTTTGGTTACTAATTTTTCGTGCTCTAAAGCTTTTTCAAAAATTTCTAAAGCATCTTTGAAATCATGTGGAGGTTGTTTTACTTCTTGTAGCACAATTTTTCCACCGATATCGTTCAAATAATCAAAGAATTTTTCTGAATGCATCAGTTCTTCTTTAGATTGAACTCTGAAATAATTAGCAATTCCGTCTAAATCTTGTTCTAAAAACCAAGCGCTCATGGATAGATACAGTTGCGCTGCATATTGTTCTTTTGCAATTTGCTGATTCAGCAAATCAAATATATAATCTCTGTTCATGATAAATGAATTTATTCAAAGATAAGAAAGAAATGTGATTTAGGTTTATGAAATTTTATCTCTTCCTGGGCATTTTTTACATCTTTTCCCTTTCTTAAATTTCTTGCAACATTTCTTTTTGCCACAATATTGTTCGTAATTTTTGCTCTCCATGGTTGGAACAACAAGATTGAAATAAGGGTTAGTTCTGAAATCCATGAGACAAAATTAATCTTTATTTAGAATAGTTCAAAATAATTATGTAATTTTGTAATAAGATTTTTGTCATGGAAAGTTTAGTCCTTCAATACGCTATCATTTTTGCGGCTTTATTAGCGGCATCTTATTCTATTTATAAAATCATTAGAAAAACTTTTTCTCCAAAAAAATTCAATAGTAAAAGAACGCATTGCGACAAAGATTGCGGCTGTTCTTAATATTTAAAAAATTATGGGTTGTTCTTCTTATTAAAAAAAGACTGATAATTAATTGAAACGCAAAGGCGCAAATCAAATTAATTAACAAATACTGAATTAATAAGGCGCAAGAAAATCAGAGATTTTCAATTTATTAACGAAGTTAAATTTTGCGTCTTAAAAACATAAAATATTAAAAATTATTGATTTGCGCCTTTGCGTTAAAATCCTAAATATACAAATGACTAAAATTACCGAATTCTATAAATAGGATATTGATTTACAGTACCTTCGTAATATTCTGAATTTTTGTACACCCAATCTAATTGCGCTGCTCCATCTTCTGCAAATTTAGCATCTGAAGCTTTTTTCAGTTCAAAGGCAGTTTTTAACGCTTTGTTGGTTTTTAATAATTCTGCGGCAGTATCTTCGAAAACGTAGTCAGAAAAATACTCTTTTTGCCCCAAAATTCCATCGAAAAAATTCCAGTTAAAATAAGAGTCAACTGCTTCTGGTTCTAAAGTTTCTAAAAGGAATTTCACGCCAGATTGTTTTGTAGAAACAAAATAATCTCCTTTTCTGAATTTTTTAGTCTTTAATTCTGATGAAACTTGAGTATCAAAATGCAAGTAATGACCTTCGTAAGGATTTTTTACGGTTTTAAAATCTACGATTTTATAAGATTCAACTGTGATTAAAGAATCTGATTGTAATTCTTTGAATTTGATTTGATTGCGTTTTAAATTTTCTATGATTTTCCCTTCAGATTTTGGAATCACGTAATAAGTTGGGATTGTAATTTCTTTGTCAGCTTTGTAGGTATCAAAGAATTTTACTTTTCTAGTGAAAGGTTTATTTCTGTCGTAGAAAAGTCTTGGTTTCCCTGAAATTTCACTAGGTTTTTTCCCAGCTTCATAACCTTTGAAATCAATATAACTGTATTTGGTACTGTCTAATTTCCAACGAATTGCGTATTTTTTATTTGGCAAATAATTGGTCAATTCTTCCATCATTTTTTTAGAAATATCCAAGTAATTTTCATCTACAAAATTGATGGAATGTCTCATGTATTCGTACGTTGCTTTTACGCGATCTTTGTAAGGTTTTAGCATGTGCGTTTCTGCCACCGTTCCTGGAATATTGAAAAGGGTAGTGTAACCTGTTGCATAACGAGGAGAATCCATAAACGAAGGAAAACCTTCATCTGGAGAATCTCCGTGAATATTAACGTAAGGAACGTTCAAAATTTTAGATTTCTCCATATTTTGAATCAGTTTCGGTTGCATTTCTTGATGAAAATACGTTCCGAGATAGCTTCCTAATCTTTCTTTATTGGTAGAAATATACGTGAAAGTGTACTGATAATCTGCGCCATTACTTACGTGATTATCAATGAAATAAATCGGTTTTAGCCAATGAAAAATCTCTTGAAAAGCTTTGGCATTTTCTGTATCATTTTTGATGAAATCTCTGTTCAAATCAAAATTTCTGGCATTTCCTCGGAAACCGTGTTCTTCTGGTCCGTTTTGGTTGGCTCGTGAGAATTTTCCTCTTCTCAGCATTCCCGAAATGTTGTATGCTTCAATTGCGGCAACTTTGGTGTTTTGTGGAACTTTTATTTTTCCTAAAGCTAAATCTCGCATTAGCATCATTGTAGCATCAATTCCGTCACTTTCACCAGGATGAATTCCGTTATTGATGAGAATTACAGGATTTTGAAATTCAAATTTTTTAGTTTTAGAAATATTGAAAATCACGACTCTAATAGGTTCTCCGTTGTCATCTTTTCCTTTTTCTACTACAGAAATACTTTCGAAATTTTTATCTAAATCGTCATAGAATTTTACCATTTCTTCGTAGGTGGTGGTTTGGTTTCCGTTGCCTTTTTCGTAAGGCGTTTTAAAATCTTGAGCAAAAGAAAATACGGTTTGAACGAGGAATAGTAGTGTGATTTTTTTCATTGAGAGGAAAATTTAAACGAAGATATTAATTTTATATCTTTGATAAAACTAAACAATGAAAACATTCTATCTTCTTTTCGTTTCACTATTCATTATCAGTTGCCAAGAGAAAACTTTTGCTGATGACATTACTTTGGTTTACCCGAAAAATACCATAATGAAAATTCAGGAGTTTAATGAAGATGGTAATTTAGGAGGCGATAATTTAATATATGTTGGAAAAATTATTCCAAATATTGATGTGAAATATTATGAAAGTATTTTGCCTCCCCCACCTCCACCTATGATAATCAATGAGATAGATAAAACTTTCAATGAAAGAATAAAGAAAGAAATTGACTCAATCAATTTAAGTCAAAAACCATATTTTAAACGAAATTTATTGAAAATTCATTTTTCTAAAGAAAATGAGCCTTATGATTCTTTAACAAATAAAAACCTGCAAATTATTGTAAAACAAAAAGATACCATCCCTATTTATAAGCAAGATTATATAACTCATCAATTCAAAACGTTCAAAGCATTTCCCGTTTTTATTAAGAATATTTCTAACAAAACTTTAAAAATCCCAACTGAATCTAAAGGTGTAGCCTTTTATGCTTATGATAATGAGAGAAAAAATTTCTATTATCTTCGAAATAGTAATTATATGATTTGCGGAACAGGAATTAATTTCTACAACTATTTCGAACTCAAATCCAACGAAATTTTAATTTACGCTTATCCTTATTTCAAAAAAGGAAAAGTGCAAAAAGCTAAACTTAAATTTCATGATGCTTCATCAAAAGAATTCAACATTTCTATTGATGATAAAATTATTGAAGATCAAAGAAATAGATATATTATGGATTTTTAGAAATAAAAAAATCCACAGAAATTTCTGTGGATGGCTAATTAATTAGTTTCTATTTTCTTGAGCGTAAATTCTGCTTGTTTGTTTAGTTTTTTTGCTTTCCCCCAATAAAATTGTTCTTTTAAAACTATATAGCCAGGTTTAGCAGCCATAAAATATTTGTCTTCATCATTTTTTTGGATTTGCATCTTTCTTGTTACAAAAGATTTGTCATTATCATTGTAAATGATTTCGTTAAGGAAAATCATTTTTTCTTGGTTTACTTCATTTGTAATAAAAATAGAACTAATCCCTGAATTGTCAGAAAGCACTTGGGTATATGCATACTTACTTCCTGCGGAATTGTTTACATTATGTGATTGCATTTTTTCAAGTTTGAAATCGCCATTGAGCTGAATAGAAAATAATTCTGTGTAAGTATTTATGGCCAAAATAGATTCTGGTCTATAGGTTTCTGCTGTTATTACATTATTACCATCTGGACGAATCTCAAAACTTCTTATTAATAAGATACCTTCTTTTTTAATTCTTCCGTTCTCATTTATGTCCACAAATTTTGACATTTCTGTAAACGGGAGATAATTTTTAGAAATAATTTCTCCTGTGGTCTTATTAATTTTATATCGATAAAGGCCTAGTTTATTATCTATAAATGGACTTTTGTTGTTTTTATCTTGATTTTTTTTAAAATACTCTCCAATCAGAAATATATAATCATCCACTATTTTTGCTTCTATGTAATTTAACAAGTAATCATTTTCTTCAATAGGCTTAAAAGAAAGTTGTTCACCCGTTTTTGTATCAAGAATTAACATATTGTCAGAAATACTTCTTTTATTCTTGTAATATTCTAAATATAATAATGTTACTTTTTCATCACTTACCAAAGGAGTGTATTCATAAAAATGATCTTTACTTTCAGTGGCTATTTCTTTGTTTTGCCAAATTTTTTCGCCATTTAAATTTATGAAAATGGCATTTTTATAGTAGCCATAAGATCCTTTTTTCTCTACTTCATTTATAATAAACCCTGAATTTGGAATTCTTGAAACCCTAAAACCATAATTGAGAAATGGAGAATCTTGATTCTTTAATACAAAATCTTTTGGATTGACAATATTATTATTTTGAATTGTTTTTGATTCTGTTGCTGAACCAGTAGCCACATCAAGTATTACAAATGTGTCATTCAAATAAAATCCTTTCCCAAAATTATATTCATCTAAATTTATGATAATTTTACCATTATTATAAAGAGTTCTTCCTATGTGCGGAGTTCCATTTGTAATTTTGTTAAGAGAAAATTTTCCTTCTGAAATTTTTTTAAAATCTGGGTCAAGTACAATAAAACTAAATTTTTGAGTTTTGTCAATTAATTCATCTTTATGAATTTCTATGTATCCAAAAAATTTATCTTTATCCCAAAGTGAATTAAATCCGATTAATTCTCCTGTAGATTTAGGAACTACATATGTTTGAGCGTTAATTCCATGGAAGAAAATTGCAAAAAGCAATATAAAAAAGTGTTTCATATTTATCAATTTTTAGTTTTTATAAAAGTACAAAAAATCCACAGAATTTTCTGTGGATTTTATTTATCTTGATTCTTGGATCTAAAATCTTGAATCTATTTTATTTAATCATTCAATTTCAAAACTGCCATAAATGCAGATTGTGGAACTTCGACTCTACCAATTTGCTTCATCTTTTTCTTTCCTTCTTTCTGCTTTTCTAGGAGTTTACGTTTTCTGGAAATATCACCACCGTAACATTTTGCGGTAACGTCTTTTCTCAGAGCTTTTACGTTTTCACGGGCGATAACTTTTGCACCAAGAGCAGCCTGAATTGCAATATCAAACTGTTGACGAGGAATCAATTCTCTTAGTTTTTCGCACATTTTTTTACCAATGTAATACGCGTTGCTATCGTGAATTAACGACGAAAGGGCATCTACCATATCTCCATTGATTAAAATGTCCATTTTCACCAATTTAGAAGCTCTAAAACCAATTGGATGGTAATCAAAACTTGCATAACCTTTAGAAATTGATTTTAATCTGTCATAAAAATCAAAAACAACTTCTGACAAAGGCATGTTAAATACCAATTCTACACGGTCTGAAGTCAAATAAGATTGGTTTACAATTTCGCCACGTTTTTCTATACAAAGCGTCATTACCGCACCCACAAAATCAGATTTTGTAATAATGGTAGCTTTGATATAAGGTTCTTCTACACGATCTAAAGCAATAGGATCCATCATTTCTGACGGGTTATTAATCAAAATCGGAACATTCGGTTCTTTTTTAGAATAACCATAGTAAGAAACGTTAGGAACCGTAGTAATTACGTTCATGTTGAACTCTCTATCAAGACGTTCCTGTACAATTTCCATGTGAAGCATTCCTAAGAAACCACAACGGAAACCGAAACCAAGTGCAGCAGAACTTTCTGGCTCGAAAACCAAAGAAGCGTCATTCAGTCTTAATTTTTCTAGAGAAAATCTTAATTCTTCGAAATCTTCAGATTCAATAGGATAAATTCCCGCGAAAACCATTGGTTTTACATCTTCGAAACCATCAATTGCTTCGGTTGCAGGATTTGCCATAGAAGTGATGGTATCACCTACTTTTACTTCTCTAGCATCTTTAATCCCAGAAATAATATAGCCTACATCTCCGCATTTAATTTCAGATTTTGGAGCTTGTTTTAGTTTCAGCGTTCCTACTTCATCTGCTTCATAGACTTTATCCGTTGCCATGAATTTTACTTTCTCTCCTTTAGAAATTTTACCGTTTACTACTTTAAAGTAAGCTTCAATTCCACGGAAAGGATTGTAAACAGAGTCAAAAATCAGAGCTTGAAGCGGTGCATTTTCGTCACCTTTTGGTGCAGGAATTCTTTCTACAATTTGTTCAAGCAATTCATGAACGCCAGCTCCTGTTTTCCCAGAAACACGCAATACATCTTCTGGTTTACAGCCGAGAAGATTTACGATTTCATCTGTAACTTCTTCTGGATTAGCAGAAGGTAAGTCAATTTTATTCAAGATTGGAATAATTTCCAAATCGTTTTCTAGCGCTAAATATAAATTACTAATTGTCTGTGCTTGAATACTTTGTGCAGCGTCTACAATCAGAAGTGCACCTTCACAAGCAGCGATAGAACGAGATACTTCGTAAGAAAAATCTACGTGTCCCGGTGTATCGATCAGGTTGAGAATATATTTTTCGCCTTTATATTCATAATCCATTTGAATGGCGTGAGATTTTATGGTAATTCCGCGCTCTTTTTCCAAATCCATATCGTCAAGAGTTTGCGCTTGCAACTCTCTTTGAGAAACCGTATTGGTGTATTCTAAAAGTCTGTCAGCAAGGGTAGATTTCCCGTGGTCGATATGTGCGATTATGCAAAAATTTCTAATGTTCTTCATTCTTCTTTTTCAATGATTTGCAAAGATATTGATTTTAAGGTAAAATCCTAAAAATAAAAAACTCCGAATTGATTTTCGGAGTATATTTTAAAGATTTTAAGGATTTGGAATCGGTTCGCGACCTTTTGGTGGTCCCATTTTTTGTCTGCGTTCCATAAATTTTTCGCGCATTCTTCCTTCTTGATTAAAAAGTTTCAGCACTTGTTGAGGTGTCAAAATTTTGAGAAACTTATCAGCATAGACTTTTCGGTTGTTGAGCAGTTGTTGGCCTAAGTCAAAGCTTTGGTTCAACATTTTCTTGGCTTCTGCATCAGAAAGGTTTTCTTGAGAGAAATCTGCTCTGAATTTATTTTTGATGGTTTTCTGACTCTCTAAATATTCTTTAAGAAGGATTTTAAAAACTTCTTGCTTTTCGGCAGGGACTTGTAAATTTTTGATGGCCATCATGGTAGCGGCATCTTCCATCAATTGTTTTCTTTGCTCAGGAGACATTTGTTTGATGTATTCTCTGCGCTGTTCTGGTGTCATTTCTCTAAAATTTGGCTTTTCTTGAGCTTTAAAACTCATAAAGGTTCCAAAAAATAGAAGGATATAAATAAAATTTTTCATAATAGATTTAGTTATAAAGGTCTAAATAGATGTCGTGACTGGTGTTTTTTGATAATTCTGCCAATTCTTCTTGAGTCAAAGAATTAAGAAGTTGCTCATAATTTTCATCAGTGTTTTTAGAATTCACAATTTGTTCTGTAATTTCTGGGTTTGGGATATGAGCAACTTCACTATTGTTTTCTTTGACAATATTTTGTGATGAATTTTGGGTGTTATTTTGTTCTGGTTTTGGCTGTGTAGTTTCTACTTTGGTTATGGATTGCACTGAATCTTGACTTGGTTTAGAAAATTCTGTTTGGTTGGTTTTCCATAAGAAAGTAAAGCCAAAAATTAATGCTAAAGCGGCAGCAATAGAAGTTACCATAGAAAAATTGATTTTAAAAATCTTCGGTTGATGTTCTTTTTTTCTTACTGTTTTATTAAGCACGTTTTCCTGCATTTCCACGAAGGTGTTTTCGGGAATTTTGTAGGGTGTTTTTTTAGCTAATTGTTCTATATTAAAATCTTTCATTTTCTAAAATTTTTAAATTTTCTTATGATTCGTAGTTTTCTCTGATGTAGTTTTCTATTTTTTCTTTGGCGTAGTGGTAATTGGTTTTGCAATTACTTACGCTCATTTCTAGAATATTACTTATTTCTTCGAAAGGCAATTCGTCATAATATCTAATATTGAAAACTAATTTTTGTTTTTCTGGCAATGTTTGAATGGCTTTCTGCAATAAAACTTGAATTTCTTCTGCGTCATGTTCTGCATTTTGGGCGACTAAGTTTTGCATGTAATACTCTGCATCTTCGTCTGTTTTTTGCATTTTTTTCAATTTTGCTAATTGCTGAAGCGCTTCATTGGTAGCGATTCTGTAGAGCCAAGTGTACAGTTTACTGTCTTGCTTGAATTGCCCAAAATTGTTATATGCCTTAATAAAAGTGTCTTGCAACACATCTTGCGCAAGATCATGTTGCACAATTAACCTTCTGATATGCCAATAAAGCCGACTTTGGTAGGTATCCATCATTGCACGAAGTCCTTTTTCCGAAGAATTGGGCTGTAGCATCAGGCTGATGATTTCGTCGTCTTTACACTTCATAATTTAGTTTTCAATGGTTTGATTGTTCTTTTTAAGGAAAGTTAAATTTAAAAATAAAAAATTACAATCGTTTTAAAAAGAAAAAAACCATCCCGATATTCGGAATGGTTTTATATGTAGAAAAAAGATTCTCTAATTATTCTGCTGCAGGAGCTTCTGCTTCTGGAGCTGCATCAGTTGCTACTTCTTCTTCATCTTCATCATCTTCTACCATTGCACCAGCATTTTTCATAGCATTTCTAGACATCTTCACAGCAGCTACTACTGCGTTATCTGGATGTAAGAAAGTGTATTGATCGTTTTTGATGTCTCCTACATATAATTTGTTACCAATTTTAAGTGGAGTAACATCTACTACGATTTCGTCTGGTAAGTTAGCAGGAATAGCTTTCAATCTTAATTTTCTGAAAGATTGTCTTAAAACACCACCCGCTAAAACACCTTTTGCACGACCGGTAATTCTTACAGGAACTTCCATAACTACTGGTTTATCAGCGCTTAATTGATAGAAGTCTGCGTGAAGAATTTTGTCTGTAATTGGGTGAAATTGGATGTCTTGTAAAACAGCATCAATTTTTTGACCATCTAGCTCAATTACTACCGTGTGTGCATCTGGAGTGTAAACCAAGTCTTTGAAAGATTTCTCAGTAGAAGAGAAATTGATTGGTTGCTCACCTCCATAAACAACACAAGGAACTAATTCAGCATCACGTAGAGCTTTGGTAGACTTTTTGCCCACGCTTTCTCTTTTTGTACCTTGAATTGTAATAGATTTCATTTAAAAAATATTTAAGTGTGTTAAATTTTTCAGGCTGCAAATATAGTGAAAAAAATTATATAATAAACTTATCACTAATTGATTTGTGCTCGTGTACCATTTTCATTACGTCTGCAAAAAGTGCTGCACAAGATAAAACCTTGATTTTAGAAGAAAGCTCTGATTTAACTGGAATCGTATCAGTTACAATTACTTCGCTTATCTGAGAGTTTTCTATATTTTCATAAGCTTTACCAGAAAGAACGGGGTGAGTTGCCATAGCTCTTACTGATTTTGCTCCGTTTTTCATTAGAATTTCTGCTGCTTTGCAAAGTGTTCCGGCTGTGTCTATCATGTCATCAATGAGGATAACGTTTCTGTCTTTTACATCACCAATCAAGAACATTTCTTCTACTACATTTGCTTTTTTTCTTTCTTTATAAGCAATTACTACTTCTGCACTTAGGTATCCTGCGTAATTTTTCGCTCTTTTTGCGCCACCCATGTCTGGTGAAGCAATGGTAAGATTGTCTAAGTTTAAAGACTTAATATGATCTACAAAGATGGTAGAAGCATAAAGATGGTCTACAGGAATTTCAAAGAAACCTTGAATTTGGTCTGCGTGTAAATCAATAGTCATGATTCTGGTTGCGCCTGCTGCAGTTAAAAGATTAGCAACTAATTTTGCTCCGATTGGTGCTCTAGGCTTATCTTTTCTGTCTTGTCTAGCTAATCCAAAATATGGAATCACTACGGTAATACTCTTTGCTGATGCTCTTTTTGCTGCATCAATCATTAAAAGAAGTTCTAGAAGATTGTCTGCTGGTGGAAAGGTAGAGCCGATAAGAAAAACTCTTCCTCCTCTTACAGATTGATCTAATACGGGTTCGAATTCCCCGTCACTAAACTGTTGGAAATTAATTTTCCCTAATTCTTGCCCATAGTGATTTGCAATTTTTTCTGCTAAATCTCGACTTGTTCTGGTGCAAAATAAATAGGTTGCTTGATCAGCCATTTTTACTTTTTTTGGTTTGGCAAATTTAAAAAAAATAAAACCACCTGAAAAATATCAGGTGGTTTTTATAAAAATTATTTTTTATTATTATGGGAAAGTTACTCCAGAATAAGCATTAATGTCAACCCAAGGCAATGTAGAGCCATAAGTTTTATTTATTGCGTCAATAAAAGTGTTTGCAATAAGTGCATATCCTCTTCCGTTAGGATGAACACCATCTAGAGAGAAAGCTCCTCCTGTTACAAATGAAGCTGTATATTTTACTCCATTGTATTGAATGCCTGCAGCTCTTCCTAATTCTTTCATTTTTCCATTAGCATCTACTAGAGCAAGACCGTAAGCAGTAGCTAAACTTGAAATTGAAGCGTTGTAAGCATCAGTAGCGGCAATTACTTTAGCTGCTTCTTTTTCACTAAGTACATATTTGTCTGCAAGTGGAGTTGCTGTTCCTCCTTTAATTGTAGTATCTCTTAGTAAAGTTAATGCTGGTAAAAGGATTAAATCATTAGCTGTAGTTTGTCTAAGTGAAGGTAATCCTAATCCAGAAAGGTTTGTTAAATCTTTGTCAACAATAACAGCACCATTAAAACCAGAATTAAAGTTAATTCTTCTTTGGTTGAATTCTGCTTCTGAAATTAAGTTAGCAGTTTTTGCTTGACCAAGACCAGCGTTATAAGCAGCGTATGCAGTATTTAGCTGTGTGATTTGAGTAGCAGATAATCCTGTAATAGGCTTTGCTGGAACTGTTGTAAAGTAAGGAATTGATGTTACATAAGGTATGTTTGCAATTGCTCCTTTTGAATTTGCGTTCGCTGTTTTTAGACTTGTAATAACTGTCTTAATAACATTTGCAACTACATTAGGGTCAGAAATATCGTTAGAACCGTAAGTAGATGGGTCTAAGTTACCTTTTCTATCAACGCCAGAACCTCCAGAAGTTGCATAAGAAAGAACGTCATTATTACCAATCCATAATGTATAGAAACTTGGTTTTTGAGCAGCAGCATCAGCTAAAACTGTTGTAGTAGCAGATGTAGCAAATCTTACAAAGTAAGGGTTTGCTTTTCCAGTAGCTAAATTAGCGGCGCTACCATAACCTGGAGTTACTAAATGAAAAGATTTAGCACCTGGAACGCCCATGTTGTTAAAGTATTTTCCTGCCCCACCAATAACGTCAAGGTTTGCACCTGGAGCTGAAGGAGTAGGTGAAAGAGTTGGGCTGAGTGTTAGTTTTCCATAAAATTCTGTATTTCCTGAGGCAGCAAATAAGTCTTTAAATCCGCCTACATTATTTGGCATTAATGGTTGAGTGAAAGTTTGTGTACCTCCAGCTAGTCCCATTTGTTTTGCGATCATTGACGGAAATGATTCATTTTGTCCGTCTAGATATAAGGCACCATCTCTGAAACCAGATGTTAATGAATTTCCTACAGATACAAATTTTGAGAAATCTGCTTTACCAGTAGAAACAGTCATGTTATTTACGTCTCTTTCGAAATCTGTATTACAGCTTACTAATGTTAAAGCCGAAATTGCGAAAGCTGATAATATTATTTTTTTCATAATTTTTTTAATTAAAATGCATTGTAAGTGAAACCTAAACCAAGATACATTGCTTTAGCTTTAGCTTGTCCTTTGAAGTTCAAGTAAGCATTGTCTACTTGTCTTGCTTGTGGGAATGATAAAGCAGCTGCTAAATCTACTCCTAACTTTCCAAATTTATATCCAAGACCAGCTGTTACTACGCTTGCATCAAAAGATGGAGTTTCTGGGATGAAATATTTGTCTTCATAAGGAGATTCATCAAAATAATATCCTAATCTACCGGCTAATTTATCTGTTAGCATATACTGAGTTCCAATTCTAAATGTCTTAGCGTTTTTGAAGTTTTTAGGAGATACTAAAACCGTTTTATCTGCTTGGTTTCCAACTTGAGCATTTTCAAAGTCTAGCGTTAATTTGCTGTATCTTTCCCAACCATGGTAATTGAAATCTGCAGATACTAACCATTTTGGTGTGATTTTATAAGTAAGACCAATTGTGTACTCATCTACAAGTGGTAATTCTGCTGTAAATGCATCTTGACCATCTGCTCCTACATTTAATTGAGGAGAAGTAAGTACAGCTTCTGGTACTCCTGTAAATGTGGCAACTCCATTTTCTGCTTTCATGATAACAGCTGAACGATAAGCAATACTTAAATCTAAATTACTGCTTGGTTTAAGATAGAAACCTACTCCAAAACCAGAACCTGTTGCTTTTTCGTCATTAATATTAAGAGTTCCACCTAAATTGGTAACTGCTTTATCCCAGTCTACCATTCCTTTTGCATAGATATAGCTTACACCGATAGAAGCCCAATCATTAAATTTATAAGAAACCATAGGTTGGAAATAGAAGCTTTTCAATTCCATTTTTTGAACAACTTCTCTACCCGTCCAATCATCTGCCCATTTTACTGTACTTCCGAATGGTGTAGTTACGCTTAAACCTACAGAAACATTATTTGTAACTTTATATGCAATCGCTGCATAAAGTGGAGTTCCCACAGGGTTTTCTGTCTTGTAAGATTGTAAAGTTTCTAGACTTTGGTATTCTACTTCAGAAATAGCACCAAAACCACCCACTGCAACACTCAATTTGTTAGGGATAAAAGAGATACCTGCAGGGTTAAAAAAAGCTATACTCGCATCTTCTGTATGCGCGCTAGTGTGAGCCATTGCAAGCTGTTTTACACCTTGTAATGATACTCTAAAACCTCCTGCGTAAGAAAATACGCCAGCTAAAAGAGCTGTAGTTATTAAAATTCTTTTCATGTTAATTAATAATTATTGCGCCAAATATAGAATTTATTTATATATAAATGTTAAAATTTTATTAAAAAAATTAAACAAAAATTAAATTTAATTTATTTTTTATAATTTTTTATTTGAATTGAAAAAAATAAATAATTGATTATCAAATATTTGAAAAACTATTCAAAAAGAATTATTAAACGATTGTTTAATTAAAATGACATTAAACAATAATTATGTATTGCATGTAAAGCTCAAAAAATAAAATATGAATAATTTAATAATATTACATAATGTTTATTAATATTATGCAAAAATATTATTTTATATAAAAATATGATAATTTAAACTTCCTGATGATAGACTTATTGTTTTATGATACATTGTTTAAAAATTATACTAAATTTGCAAGAATTAAAATATTATTATGAGTTGTGGATGTAATTCATCCGGAGATTCTAAACATTCTTGTGCTACTAAGAGCGCTACAGGTTGCGAAAATGTCAATACCTGTGGGAATAGTTATAAATTGAGCGTCTTTGATTGGCTTTCTACCATACAAGCACCTAAACAGAATAAGTGCAATTTTGTAGAAGTAAGATTTAAGAACGATAGAAAATGCTATTACAATAATGTAAACCAGTTGCCACTTCATATTGGGAGCGTAGTTACAGTAGAATCTAATCCGGGTCACGATATAGGAGTAGTAAGTTTAACAGGAGAACTTGTTAAAATTCAGATGAAAAAGAAACATTTTTCTGAAGATGCTGTCCTCAAAATTTATAGAGTCGCTACACAAAAAGATGTAGAGATTTGGCAAGATGCCAGAAAAAAAGAAGACCAAACAAAGATTCAGGCAAGAAAAATTGCTAAAAATCTAGGTTTAGAAATGAAAATTACTGATGTAGAATATCAAGGTGATGGCTCGAAAGCTACTTTTTATTATACCGCAGAAGGTAGAGTAGATTTCCGCCAATTGATTAAAGAATACGCTTCATCTTTCAAAACAAAGATTGATATGAAGCAAATAGGCTACAGACAAGAATCTGCCAAAGTAGGCGGAATAGGTTCTTGTGGTAGAGAATTATGCTGTTCTACTTGGCTTACAGACTTCCGTTCAGTAAATACCAATGCGGCAAGATATCAGCAGTTAAGTATCAATCCGCTAAAATTAGCAGGTCAATGTGGTAAATTAAAATGCTGTCTTAACTTTGAATTAGACAGTTATGTAGATGCATTATCAGATTTTCCTTCTTCTAATACTATTCTAGAAACCGAAAAAGGAAGAGCTTTTTGCATTAAAATAGACGTTTTCAAAAAGAAAATGTGGTTTGCCTATGTAGATAATTCTATGGCTTGGTATGATTTAGACGTTGCTGAGGTCAAAAAAATGATGAAAATCAATAGCAAAGGTCAAAAATCTATCCCATTAGAAGAATTGAAAACCTTCACAGGAGCAGATAAATTGGAAACTGTAGATTTAATTCAGGAGAATAATCTGGATAGGTTCGAGAAAAAGAAACCGAACAAACATAGAAATAAAAATACAGGAAATAATAGAACAGAGCAGGTAACAAAAGAGCCAGAAGCTCAAAAGGATAATAATAAACCTGAAAAAACCAACGCTCCTAAAAAGTTTAATAAAAACAAAAAAAGATTTCCTCCAAAAAGAAATAATAATGATTAAATATTTTCAGATATTTTTCGTTTCTATAATGCTTATTTCATGTTCCTATAATAATGAAGTGGTTTCTATGAATGAAGTAAACGGAACTTGGGATAAGAAAAAGGAACTGCTGTTTACTATGAATATAGAAGACACCAGCACTCCTAAAAACATTATATTTGTTGTAAGAAATAATAACGATTATCCTTATAGTAACCTGTTTTTAATTACTTACCTCAAAGCTGAAAATGAGAAAAATTTTAAAATAGATACGCTTAACTACATCATGGCAAAACCTAATGGGGAATGGTTAGGAAAAGGATTTGGCGAGACTAAAGAAATATTATTTCAATATAAAAACCAATATAAATTTCCGAAAAAAGGGAAATATATTATTGGTGTAAAACAAGGAATGAGAACCAATAGTCTAGTAGGAATTGAAGATTTGGGCGTAAAATTAGAAAATTCAACACAACCATAATCATTATATGGAAAACACTGTAAAACAAGGCAGCACACTTAATTTTCCGTTGCCACCCAAAAAGCAAAAAAACTTCGGTTATAAAAAATGGGTCAAATTCATTTGGCTTGGCTTAGGAGGAATAATTCTAGGAACAGCATTTTTGTTTTTTGCTGTATCTCAAGGATTTTTGGGAGATATGCCAGATGTAAAAGAATTAGAAAATCCAGATATTTACGTGGCTTCAGAGATTATTTCTTCTGATGGCGTTACCTTAGGGAAATTCGAGAAAGAAAAAACCATTCCGGTTACCTATAAAGATTTGCCGCCGCATTTAGTATATGCATTGATGGCAAAAGAAGATGAACGTTTCCGTGAACACTCAGGAATTGATTTACAAGCTTTTGCAAGAGCGGTAGCATTCCGTGGTAAAAGAGGAGGTGGTTCTACCATTTCTCAGCAGTTAGCAAAATTATTGTTTACGAAAAAACCCGCAACAAATTCTTTAATGAGAGGCATTCAAAAATTAAAAGAATGGTCAGTTGCGGTAAGCTTGGAGAAAAGATATACCAAGGAGGAAATCATCACTATGTACTTTAACAAAATGGATTTTAATTATAATTCCAAGGGTATTGAATTAGCTTCACGAATTTATTTTAATAAATCTACTAAAGACTTAACTCTTTCAGAAGCCGCAACTTTTGTTGCAATGCTAGAGGCTCCAATTAGAAATAATCCCATTAGAAATCCTGAACGAGCTAAGGAAAGAAGAAATGTGGTTCTGGAACAAATGCTTAAAACCAACTATATAGACCAAGCTACTTATGACAAAGTGGTGGCGGAACCCATCGTAGTAGATTTTCATCCTGTAGAATCTGTAGACGATGGATATTCTGCTTATTACAAGCATTATTTGAGAAAAGAAATCAATAATTACCTAGAAGAATACGAAAAAGAAACCGGTAAAGATGTAAATATTTACAGAGATGGTCTTAAAATCTTTGTAACTTTAGATTCTAAAATGCAAAAATATGCAGAAGAAGCCATTAAGGAACACATGACCAGTCTTCAGAAAAGTTTTGATTCAGAACAACGCAGAAATCCTAATAGACCTTTCTATTTCTTGAAGAAAAAGCAAATAGATGATATTATGCTAGCTGCAATGAAAAGAACAGGAAGATATAAACAATTGGCTGCAGAAGGCGTTTCAGAAGATTCTATTATGATGGATTTCAAAACACCTACCAAAACCACCATCTTTACTTGGGAAGGAGAAAAAGAAACCGAAATGTCTCCGTATGATTCTATCAGATATCATAAGCAAATTGCACAAGCAGGCTTAATGTCTATGGAACCTGCCACGGGTGATATCAAAGCTTGGGTGGGAGGAATCGACTGGAAACATTTTCAATATGACCACGTAAAACAAGGAAAAAGACAAGTAGGTTCTACATTTAAACCTTTTGTTTATGCTACAGCAATCATGAATTTAGGAATGACTCCTTGTTCTACTGTTTCTAATGCTACTTATACTAAAGGAGATTGGGTAGTAGAAGGTAATGGTGGTAATCTTACTTTGAGAGACGCTTTAGCACATTCTAAAAACCCTGTTGCGGTAAGATTAATAGAATCTGTAAGTCCTAAAAAAGTAATCCAATTGGCTAGAGATTTAGGAGTAACAGAAGAAATGCCAAATGAATATGCAATCGCTCTAGGTTCTTCTGATATTACCATTTACGAAATGTTGGGAGCTTACAGTTCTTTTGCAAATTTTGGAAATTACATAAAACCAGAAATGGTTTGGCGTATAGAAGATGCTAATGGTAGAGTAATTAAAGAAGTGAAAAACGAAACCAAAGAAGTCATGAATGAAATGTACGCTTATACCATGATAGATTTAATGCGGGGTGTTACAAGATTCGGTACAGCTTCTGGTGAATTAAGAAGAATGGGAATCCCTGATACTGTAGAAATAGCTGGTAAAACTGGTACTACTCAGAACAACTCAGATGGTTGGTTCATGGGAATTACGCCTAATCTAGCAACTGGAGTTTGGGTAGGTTGGGAAGACAGAGCAACCCACTTCTGGAGTACAGGTGAAGGTCAAGGTGCAAAAATGGCATTGCCAATTTGGGGAATTTTCATGAAGAAAGTTTGGGCAGATAAAGAACTCGGGATTACACTAGATGACAAATTTGCTAAACCTTCTAATTGGACAGGAGATTGTGCAGATTTGCAGGGACTTGGAGGCTATGGAGACGATGGAGGATTACAAACCATAGATCAAATCAAAAATCCTAAACCGAAAGACAATCAGCCTAAAAACAACAAACCAAAAGAAGAAAATCTCAACGAAAATCTTAATAAAGACGAAGTAGATTTCAATCAATAAAAATGATAAACCGTTTCAATCTTATTTGAAGCGGTTTTTTCTTGAAAATCATTTAGTTTTGCAAAATGAATTTAGATAAAATTACACAGAGATATTTAAATCTTTTTCCAGGAGATTTTTCAGGAAATCCTGCGCAAAGACAAACGCCCAATTTCTTTTTTGCACTTACCGATATTTATGGATTCAAGAAAGCACAGTTATTGCACTTTAACGAAAATTTAGCCGAAGAAATAGGCTTGGGAAAAATTGAAAACCAAGAGGATACAGATTTTTTAAACGCTACCAAACTTCCAGAAAATGTAAAAACATTTTCTACGGCTTATGCAGGTCATCAGTTCGGACAATGGGCTGGTCAATTAGGTGACGGAAGAGCCATTTATGCTGGAGAAATTCAAAATTCTGAAGGAAAATTTATAGAAATTCAATGGAAAGGAGCTGGAGCAACTCCTTACTCTCGTCATGCAGATGGAAGAGCTGTTTTGCGTTCATCTATCAGAGAATATCTCATGAGTGAAGCCATGTTTCACTTGGGAATTCCTACAACCAGAGCGCTTTCTCTTTCGCTTTCTGGTGAAAAAGTGGCGAGAGATATCATGTACAACGGAAATGTAGATTTCGAGCAAGGAGCAGTTGTCATCAGAACTTCGGAAACGTTTCTTCGTTTTGGGCATTTTGAGTTGTTAACAGCAAGAAATGAATTGGATACTTTACAAAAATTAGTAGATTTTACCATCGAAAGTTATTTCCCGGAAATTGATAAAAATTCTACGGAGAAATATCTGGAATTTTTCAAAATAGTGGGCGAAAAAACTGCTGATATGATTGTAGAATGGATTAGAGTAGGATTTACTCATGGCGTAATGAATACCGATAATATGAGCATTATTGGCAATACGATAGATTACGGCCCATTCTCATTTTTAGATGAATATAATCTGAATTTTACCTCAAATACCACAGATTTACCAGGAAGAAGATACGCTTTCGGTAAACAAGCGCACATTGCCCATTGGAATTTAATGCAATTAGCGAATGCACTTTTCCCTTTAATTAAAGATGAAGCTGCGCTGGAAAAAATCTTGATTGATTACAGCGAAATGTTTTGGAAAAAGCATGATGAAATGATGGCGAAGAAATTCGGGTTTGAAAAATTAGAAAGATACGATGCAGATTTCTTTACTTCTTGGCAAAAATTGATGGAAGAAATTTCTACAGACTATACGTTGTTTTTCAGTCAGTTAGAAAGCCTTGAAGAAGGTTCAAATATTATAGAACATTTCAAAAAATCTTTCTATCAAAACTTGAATAAAGAACAAGAAACTTTGGTGATAGAATTTGTAGAAAATTACAGACAAAGACTTTCTTACAATCAAATTTCTAGAGAAGATAGCCGAAAAATCATGCAAAAAGTCAATCCGAAATTTGTCTTGAGAAACTATTTGCTGTACGATTGCATTGCAGAAATGGAAGAAGGCAAAACAGAACTTTTTGACAAACTTTGGAATGCTTTACAAAAACCTTACGAAGAAATTTACCCAGAACTTTCGGTAAAAAGACCAGAAAAATATGAAGGAGTAGTAGGTTGCAGTTCCCTTTCTTGTTCTTCATAAGAATCTAACCACAAAAGAGACAAAAGAATGGTTTGAAAACAAGAATTTCAAAAGTAAAAAAAGAAGTTTTTTTTACCTTTTTTTATTTTTGGATGGCTTAAAACGAATTTTATCTTTTTTCTCTTTTGTGGTAAAAATATTTTTAGAAAAAATTTCTATGAAAATCTGTGTAATCTGTGAGAAACCAATACTTTTGCAAAAATTTTATCCTTGAAAAAATTCAAAGACACTTTAAAACTCATTTTTCCAAGCAATGGGATTGAATGGATTTTGTTCATCATTTTTCTTACTTCTTACGGAATTTTAGGAAGCTATATCGCCCTGAATTACAGAATCATATTTGATGATAGAATTCCTTGGGATGCGTATTTCAGTTTTGATAATCGTTCGATTGTGATGACAGGTGGTGGTTTCGAGAGACATCCGCTTTCTAATTATTTTTTCGATTTTATCAGAGAATTTGCGCTTTGGATTTCGGATGGTAAAAAGAACGAGATTTTCCGTTTGGTTTTAGCTTGGTGCAGTAATTTTGCAGTGAGTTTGGCTTTGGTTCAATTATTCAAATATTTAAGAAATATTGTTAGAATTCCATTGAAAATCAATGTGTTAATTACGTTTTTCTTTGCTTTTTTCACCACTCCAATTCTGCTTTCGTTTACGCCAGAAACTTATACTTATACTTTGCTTTTTTTGGTAGCTTTTAATTATTATGCAGCGGCAAAACTCAAAAAAGAAAAGAAAATTTCTCTATTTCCGCTCACTTTTGCTTCGGTTTTGGTAGGAGGTTTAACGATTACGAATATTGTAAAAGTCTACATTCCTATCCTTTTTGAAAAATGTCTATTCAAGAATTTTAAAAACTTTTTCAATGCTGCGAGTAGAGTTGTGATTTCAGCAGCGGTTTTCGTGTTGCTATTTTTATACCGATTAGATTGGGATTATATGAGGATTTTCAACAAGACGGGTGAACAATACGAGAAATTCTCAAAACCGAAAGTTACGCCACTTTGGGACATGATTGCGTCTTGGTTTTTCGGGGGAAATATGATTTTTTCAAATTTTGTGGTGAGAGATTATCACAATAAAAAGGGTTTCCATTACAATGCGCTATTTATGGATGTTTTCACATCTGTAGCTCCGTATATTTTCGTTGGTGCAGTTCTGGTTCTTGTTTTTTGGAGTTATTTTAAAAATTTCAAAAACAAATTTGTACAGATTTTAATGCTTTCATTTTTCGTAGATATAATTATTCATTGCGTGTTGAAGTTTGGTTTGCACACTTCTTACATTTACGGAGGACATTTTATTTTTGTAGTTCCGATGATGTTAGGTTGGTTGTTTTTTGGATATAAAAATTCTCCGAAAATGCTTTCTTTTCTGACGGTTTTTGTAGGGATTTTATTCGTTTTCTTAGTAGCGAATAATATGTATAGAATGGAAGAGTTCTTTTGGTTTTTAGAACAGAATTATAAATAAAAAAATCCCGAGAATTTCTCGGGAGTTGCTATTTATTTTTACTCTTTTCTTTAGAAATTTGCTCCTTAATAAAAGGATATTTTTCTTGCATGTCGCTCGAAAGACTTTCGTCTAATTCTAGGGCTTTTTGCAATGCTTTTTGTCCGTTTTCCACATCATTTAAGTGAAGATAAGAATTGCTGAGTTGATAATATAATTCTGCTCTCTGGTGAATTTTAGTAGCTTGTTCTAAAACGGTAATCGCATCTTCATATTCGCCGATAAGCATGATTACTTCGCTGTATGCATACCAATTGTAAAATCTTTTTGGCTCTACATCTACCAATTTTTTAAGACAAGAAAGAGATTCTTCGAATCTGCCAGAATCTATGTAAAGAAAAGCCAATTTCTTCTGAAATTCTAAGTTGTTTTCGTTCAATGCAACTGCTTCTTTAGCAAAATGTAGGGCTTCTTTCATACTTCCCATTTCCAAATAAAGGTCGCTCTGTTCCATCATCGAAAGATAAAACTGAGGGTCTTCTCTTAAAGATTTCTGAAAAGCACGAAGCGCTTCCATATTTTTTTTGGCTGCTTTGTAGCACAAACCAATTTTGTAAAAAGTAAAAGCTTTGGTGTATTCTAATTCCAGCTGTTCTTCGTAAACCTCAATCGCTTTTTCCCATTGTTCCATCGCTTCATAACACGCTGCTTTATTGGCGTAAACTCCAGCTGCATCAGAATTAATCGCTAATAGATAATCGAAAGACTGAATTGCTTTTTCGTAGTTTTTTCGGTTGAAATAGAATTGCCCCATTTCGAACCAAGCGGTTTCTGAAAAAGGAAACTGATTGATATAATTTTGCAAAAATTCTTCTGCTTCAGCATGACGAGTCATTTCACCATAACACATCATCGCACTTTCTAGTGCATATTCATCTTGAGGATCGTATTTTAATGCTAATTTATAGTTTTTCAATGCATTAAAAGGGTCTTGAAGATTGTAATATTCGTCTGCAATGAAATTATGCAGGAAGCTTTCTTCCTCTTCCAGTTCTAATGCTTTTTCGCAAAATTCTATTGATTTTCTAGGATTTCCGTTGTTAGAATAGTATTTGGCACAACACACCAAAAAGTCGGTGCTTTCTGAACACGAAGGTTTCAACTCTTCAATTAATTGACGAGCTTGAACATATTTTTCGAGTTCTAAAAAGACTTCTAATTGCTTAACTTTCAGTTCGATAGAGTTAGGGTGAAGATTTAAACCATAATTCACAGCCATTTCTGCAAAATTGATGTCTCCCATTTCTAAATAAAAAATAACAATGTCTTCTACTTCTTGTGTGTCAAAGTAGAATTGTTCGTTATTTTCTATCATGTCTTCGAACTTTTTAGCAAGCTCATTTTCAAAAAATTCTTCCAAATTATTTTATAGATATTAGATTTTAGATATTAGAGGTTAGATTTTAAAATACATTTTCTAGATTCTAACCTCTGATTTCTAATCTCTATATTAAACTTTTAATTTTTGCTATCATTTTGTCTGCCAATTCATCTGCTTCTTGCTGAGAAAAGGCTTCTGTATAAATTCTAATAATAGGTTCTGTGTTTGATTTTCTTAGGTGAACCCAATTTTCTGGAAAATCAATTTTCACACCATCAATCGTAGAAATTTCTTCATTTTTGTATTCTTCCTGCATTTTTACCAATAATGCATCTACATCTATTTCTGGAGTAAGCTCTATCTTCTTTTTACCCATGTAATACGCTGGATATGTAGCTCTTAACTCAGAAACAGTTTTGTTTTCTTTTGCCAAATGCGTTAAAAATAATGCAACGCCAACTAAAGAATCTCTGCCGTAATGCAAATCTGGATAAATAATTCCGCCATTTCCTTCTCCACCAATAACTGCGTTTTTCTCCTTCATTAAAGTCACCACATTTACTTCTCCTACCGCGCTTGCAAAATATTCTGAATCTAGATTTCTAGCAACATCTCTCAAAGCTCGGCTTGAAGAAAGATTAGAAATTGCAACTCCTTTCTTATGTCTCAGCAAATAGTCTGCCACAGCTACCAAAGTGTATTCTTCGCCGAACATTTCGCCATTTTCGTCAATAAGTGCCAATCTGTCAACATCTGGATCCACTACAATTCCTACATCTGCACCTTCTTTTTTGATTAAATCGCAAATATCGGTTAAATGCTCTTTCAAAGGTTCTGGATTGTGCGGAAACTGTCCGTTCGGTTCGCAGTATAGTTTTACCACTTCGCAACCTAATTTTTCTAAAAGTGGCGGAAGTGAAATTCCACCGGTAGAATTTACAGCGTCAAGAACGACTTTGAATTTTTTAGCTTTTACAGCTTCTACATCTACCATTGGTAAATCTAGAATTTTTTGAATATGAATATCAAAAGCGTCTGTTTTGGTTTCGTATTTTCCTAAGTCGTCTACTTCGGCAAAGTTGAAATCTTCTTTTTCGGCGATTTCTAGCATTTCTGCGCCATCTTTTCCACTGATGAATTCTCCTTTTTCGTTGAGCAATTTCAGCGCGTTCCATTGTTTTGGGTTGTGAGAAGCGGTTAAGATAATTCCGCCATCAGCATTGAGTTCTGGAACCATCACTTCCACAGTTGGCGTAGTAGAAAGTCCTAAATCTACTACATGAATTCCCAATCCTTGTAAAGTAGCGGTAACCAATGAACTAACCATTGCGCCAGAAATTCTGGCATCACGACCAATCACTAAGGTTAAATCTTTTTTATTTTTATTTTTTTGAAGCCAAGTTCCGAAAGCTGCAGTAAATTTTACTACATCTACTGGGGTAAGATTATCATCTACTTTACCACCGATGGTTCCACGGATTCCTGAAATACTTTTGATTAAAGACATATGATGTTGAGATAAATTTTTATTTGAAAATTAAATTTCTGCAAAATTACTGAATTTAGCAACAGGAATACGTTTCTTGTGGAAAAATAAACCATTTTCAATATACTTAAATATCAACAAACGTTAGTTTTAACATTTATCCGAAATGATTATCTAAAATTTTTTGTAACACAATATCCTTTTCTTTTACTAATGCTTTAGTGATAAACTTTTAAACATGAAAAAAATACTTTCATTTACCTTTATTTTATTATTTTCAATTGTAATTTTTGCTCAGAAAACCATTTCTGGAACTGTAAAAAATGATGATGGAAAACCGCTTGCAAGTGCAAGTGTAACCATAGAAGAAATAGGCAAAAATGCCATTTTAGAATATGCAATTACCGATGCCAAAGGAAATTATAAAGTGACTTTTACCAGTAATGACGAAAAAATTCTTGTAAAAGTAAAAGCTTTTAACCATCAAACCATCACCGAAAATTATAATAACGAAACTCAGACTTTGAATTTTGTGCTTCAAGAAAAAGCCACAGAAATTAAGGAAGTAAAACTGAAAACTAAACTTATTACCAAACGTGGTGACACCATTTCTTATGATTTAAAATCTTTCGAAAGTAAGGCAGATAGAAGTTTAGCAGATGTTTTGAAAAAAATTCCTGGGATTGAAGTGAATAAAGATGGTTCTATTCTCTATCAAGGTGAACCGATTAACAAATTCTATGTCAACGGAAAAGATTTAATGGAAGGAAGTTACGGTGTAATCAATAATTCTCTCCCAAAAGATGCTGTGCAAAAAGTAGAAGTGCTTGAAAATCACCAACCTGTAAAAATTCTTCAGGATAAACTTTCTTCGGAAAATGCAGCGATTAATGTGCAGCTCAAAAAATCTATTACCATGACAGGAAGAGGAGAAACTTCTCTTGGTGTGGCGCCATCTCTTTGGAATGTAAAACTTTCTCCGATGCTTTTTACTCAAAAATACCAATGGGTTTTGAATTACAAGACTAATAATATGGGAGAAGAAGTAGAAAAAGAGAATAATATTCTGGCTTTTGGGAATAGATTTGAAGGAATGAGAAGGAATTTTTCTGAAAATTCTTGGCTTTCTGTAGAAAACGCAGCTACTCCTCAAAACGTGCCTGTAAAAAGATATTTATTTAATAATGTACATTATTTATCTGCTAATGTTTTGACCAATCTCTCGAAGCAATGGGAATTAAAAGCTAATGCAAGTTATAGCAATAATGCCATAGAAAGAGAAAGCATGGTAAAAACCTTCAATGCGAATAATGATTTGACAAATACTTCATTAGTGTCTAATAATTTCTATACCAACCAAGCAAAAGGTGAAATTATTTTCTCTAAAAACGCCAATAAAAGTTTCTTTAAAAATACCACTACGTATAACGGACTTTGGAACGGAGATTTAGCGAATACTAAAAATAACAATATCGCTTCTAACCAAAGAACAAAAACGCCATCTAATAGTTTCCAAAACTCATTAAGTGCTATTATTCCTTGGAAAGAAAGATTAGTAAATGCCATGTCTTTCATCAGCTATAGAGATGACAAGCAAGATTTATTCATCAATCCAGCAAATTATGTGGTGAATTTACAAAATGTAGATGGTGGAAATAACAGTGAAGTGGTACATCAATTCCTTAATCTGAAAACTTTCGAAGCGATACATTCTGCATCTATTGGTTTGTCTAAAAAGAATTGGACTTTTACGCCAGAAGTTGGTCTTAATTATACCAATAACAAACTACTTACAGATGTAAATGGCGTTACAGGAAACTCTATTCAGGATTATCAATTTAGTGGAAATGCATTAGAAAATGACATTAACTTTAAAAATCTAAAACCTTATGCACAAATGATGGTGAATTACAAGAGAGAAGGTTTAGATGTGAATTTAAGTTTCCCTGTTAATTTTAATAATATTTCTGCAACTGGAACCAATAATTTAGATAAAACTCTAAATAAAGTGACTTATGAACCAAGATTGTTCATGAGATATGATTTAACTTCATTCTGGAAATTTTCAACTTTCGCGGGAATTACCAATTCTTTTGGAAGCATCAATGATGTTTATAATGGTTTTATTCTTTTGTCTGCTAAGAATTTATCTTCTAGAGATACTGATATTCAGCAGACAAGGTCTAATTTCGTTGGGTCAAGATTAGAATACAGAAATCCATTAAATAACATTTTCTTTAATGTAAGTTATAATTTTAATGATAGAACTAATAACGTAACTTTCCTTAATGAATTAGATGAAGCAAGTCAGCAGTTTATCATCAAAGGATATAATTTAGAGAATAACAGTAAAACCAATTCTGCTAGAACAGAGCTCGGGAAATATTTCCCTAAGTTTAAAACCAACGCTTCTGTAGGATATAATTACTCATTGAACAATTACCAACAATTACCAGCCAATTCTGCACCTACAGAATCTAGTTTTATAGATGTAGAAGGCGCAAATCAAGGCGTAAGTGTTAAATTTAATAACAATTATTTCTCTTGGTTAAGTGTAGATTATAATGCTAATTGGAATTTTAACAACACAAAATCTCCAGATGATGCAAGATTTAATAACAAAACCAATTCATTTAATCACGCACTTTCTGCATATGTTTATCCTTTCAAAAATCACACATTAGGATTTACTTGGGATGAATTGCATTCTAGCAACAGAGAAAGAACGGCTAAAAATGCTTTCTTTGACCTTTCTTACCAATATTCTATGTCCGAAGAAAAAATAGATTTAGAACTGAAAGTGCTGAATATTACCAATAATAATGTATTCGAAAATGTAACTTTTAACTCTACTTTTAATCAGACTTCTTACACCACGGTTAACATTAGACCGAGACAAGTGGTACTCACGCTGAAGTTTAACTTCAAATAAATTTTTCAAAATAACGAACGCAGTAAATTTTTTACTGCGTTTTTTATGATTTTTAACGAAAAACCTTTTATGGTTTTATAAATTTTTTATCTTTGTTAAAGACAATCATTTTTTTTAAACTTAAAAACAAACATTCTTTTTAACACACCATCATGAAAGGGATTTTAAAAATCTATCACCCAGAAGAAACCCTTAAATACCATATCTCTAGCACATATTGCAAGGCGGTTTATCTCAATTCAAAAAATTTTCTGGAAGTAGAAATCATTACAGATGATTCTTTAGACCATGTAGAAGACGATTCTCTACAATATAATTTTCCTCAGCTATCCTTAGACGTATTTGAATTTCCTATTGATTCTAATGAATTAGAAGGAAAAACATTTCGTATAGAAGATACAGAAGAAGAAACCTATACAGAAGTAGACCTTTATGACGACGAAGAAGCCTATCTCTACGAGAATGAACTTACTTTTTCTAAAGATGAAGACGATGTGCTACAATTATTCTGGCAAGGGAAAATAGATGATTTCTATACCGGTTCTGATGAGCCCATTCCTTTTAAATTGAAATGTCATTTCAAAGCAGATGATATCGAAATAGAAGAGTAACTTTCTGCTGTTTTCTTTCCCGTTTAAAACCATCAGAATCTTATTTTATTTTTAAATTTTTTTTTGAAAAGTATTTTTCAAAAAACATACATTGCTACGAGAAATTCTACAATTTTTCACTAAATTTATCGTTTAGAAATTCGAACTTAACATTTTTCATTATGTTTTTACAAGCCACGACTACTATCATTAACAATAAAGTGACAGAGAAACAAGTATTTTCACTTTGGGATGTACTTTTCAGCGGAGGAATTATAGGAAATACAATTATGATTGCTATTTTCCTTTTGGGAATTTTAGCATTGTATGTTTTTTTCGAAAGATATTTTTTCATCAAAAGAGCTTCTAAAGAAACGCCTAATTTTTTAGAAAATATTAAAGACTGCATTCATGACGGAAGAATACAATCTGCCATCGATTTATGCAGAAGAACAGATTCGCCAGAAGCCAGAATGATAGAAAAAGGCTTAACCAGAATAGGAAGACCCATTTCTGATATTTCAAATGCCATGCAAAACCAAGGACAGTTAGAAGTTTCTAAACTAGAAAAAAACCTGAATATTCTAGCTTCAGCTTCTGGAGCTGCACCTATGTTAGGTTTCTTGGGAACGGTAGTCGGAATGATTATGGCGTTTTTCGAAATTTCTAATGTTACGGGAGCAGTTTCGCCTAAACTTTTGGCATCGGGAATTTATACTGCGATGGCTACTACTGCAGTGGGTTTATTTGTGGGAATCCCAGCATATTTTTTCTATAATATTTTGGTGACCAATGTAGATAGATTGGTTCTGAAAATTCAAACTCACGTGAATGAGTTTTTAGATACGCTAAACAAACCACTTTAATTCTTCTAAAATCTAACCTCAAACTTTTTAAGAATGGAATTGAAAAGAAGAAATAGAGTAAGCGCCGAGTTCAGTATGGCTTCGATGACAGATATTATCTTTCTGTTATTGATATTCTTTATGATTACCAGTTCAGCAATTAGTCAAAGCGCAATAGATGTGAATTTGCCAAAAGCTGCAGCTCAAGATCCTAGCGTTACAGACCCTACAACTGTTACAATAAATGCAGATGGCAAGTATTTTGTAAATGATTTAGAAACGCCAAAAGAACAACTAGAACAAAATATTGTAAAATTGGTAGAAGGTTCACCTAATCCTACTTTCACCATTAGAGCAGACGAAAATTGCAAGCATAAAGATGTAGTTTATGCCATGGAAATCGCCGAAAAACACAAATATGGTTTAGCGATTGCTACCGTTCAAGAATAATCAATTGGAATGGACTAAGTCCATTTATAGAAATTAAAATCAAATTTAGCCAAAACTTATATTGGAAACGTTAACTCAACATAAACGAGACGAAAGAATAGACAAGCTAAAAAGTGCAACACTTACTGCGCTGATTTCGGCATTGTTGTTTTTGTTGATTTTTTATTACCAATTCGTGAGAGAAATCCCAAAAGAAGAGAAAGTAACCACTATGCTGATTAATTTCGGCGACAATAGAAACGGAAACGGAGCAGAAGAACCTGCTAATCAAGAAGGAAGTCTAGCTTCTGCAGATATCTATATCCCTGAAGAATTAAAAACTCCTGAACCGCAACCTCAAGAAATTGTAGAAACTCCAAAAGCTGTAGAAAAACCTGCAGAAAAAATAATCACAGGAAAATCTGAAAAAATTACTGCCGTAAAAACAGAGAAAACAGAAAAAAAATCCACAAAATCTTCGGAAACTACTGCGTCTAAAGCAACCACTTCTAAAACTTCATCTACCAGCAATACCACTACCAAAAATGCTCAAGGTGACGGACAAGGAACCGCCGCAATTGGCAATCTTATTAAAGGAAGAGGAACGAAGACTGGTACGCAAGGAACTGATGGAACTGTGGGAAATTCTGGCGATCCTCTTGGTGGAAAAGGAGATGGTGATAGCAAAATTGGCGTAGACCGAAAACTTATTTCTTACATTCCCGGAACCATGGGAAAAGGTGGAGAACAACCCTCTCATAACTGTACGGCAAACGGAACCATTACCATTTCTTATACGGTAGACAAAGCTGGAAACGTGATTTCAGCGCGCAGAAGCAGCGGGATTTCGGATCCATGTGTCGTTACTGCTGCGGTAATTTGGGTGAAAAAATATGTAAAAGCCGAAAAAGCCTCGACTAATTCTACCGGAACATATAAAATTACTTTTTAGAATTTTTTGGGCGCCAAATTCCTCGTTCCGCTCCCAATCTTTTATGCGCGGCAGCGAAGCTGCCGCGCATAAAAGGATTTCCGCTCAACTCGGGGCGCAATTCAGCAACGGAAACATGGGTTTTACTTAAATCAAATTTTTAAAATTCTACATTTCCTTTTATCTTTGAAAAAAAATTTTTGTGTCAAAAAATACTCCAATTTCTTTTACTGCAGAAGCTTATCAAGAAGCATTAGACTGGCTTTTTGTACAAATGCCTAATTACCAAATTGATGGTCAAAAAGCTTATAAACCAGGTTTAGAAAATATTATAAAACTTTGTAATTTTTTCGGAAATCCTCAGGAAAAACTGAAGATGATTCATATTGGCGGGACTAATGGAAAAGGTTCTACCAGTAATATGTTGGCTTCGGTTTTACAAGAACAAGGATACATCGTTGGTTTGTATAATTCTCCTCATTTAGTTGATTTTACAGAGAGAATTAAAATTAATGGAGTCAATTGTGAGAAAGAATTTGTCTTTGATTTTATTCAAAAATTGAGAAATATTCCAGAAGAAATTCTTCCTTCTTTTTTTGAATTTACCACGATTATGGCATTTGAATATTTCTATCAAAAAAAGGTTGATTTTGCCATTATTGAAGTAGGGTTGGGCGGTAGATTAGATTCTACCAATATTATAAAACCTTTAGTTTCTGCTATTACCAATGTAGATTTAGACCATCAGAATATTTTAGGCGAAACTCTGGAAGAAATTGCCACAGAAAAAGCAGGAATTGTAAAGCCTAATATTCCCATTATTTCTGGCGACGAAAGAGATTTGGTGAAATATATTATTCAACAAAAAGCCATCAAAAATCATTCTGAATTCATAGATGCCACCAGAATTTCTACTGATTTAGAAACCGATTTGAAGGGAAATTATCAAAAGAAAAATATAAGAGTGGTTCTGGCTTTGGTAGATGAGTTGAGGAAACAAAACATAGAAATTTCAGAAAGTGCTGTTGAAAATGGCTTGATGAAGGTTCACCAAAACACCAAGTTTATTGGAAGATGGTTTCAGTTTTCAGAAAATCCGTTGATAATTTGTGATACCGCTCATAATCAAGCTGGTTTAGAAATGGTTTTTGATCAATTGAATGCCATTGACAAATATAAACACATTGTCCTTGGTTTTGTGAATGATAAAAAAATAGATGATGTATTGAAAATTTTACCCCAAAATGCTCAATATTACTTTGTAAAGCCCTCTATTAGCAGAGGAAGAAGTCCAAAAGAGTATGAAAATTTACTAATTTCCGCAAAAATAGATTTTCAAATTTTTGAAACAGTAGATGCTGGTTTTCAGGCAGCTAAAATAAAATGTAAACCCGAAGAAATGATTTTTGTGGGCGGAAGTAACTTTGTAGTGGGAGAATTTTTAGAAAAAAATTTGTAGAAATCGCAATAAGTTGTATATTTGCACCACTCAAAACGAGAAATCGTGAAAGAGGGTTCTTAGCTCAGTTGGTTCAGAGCATCTGGTTTACACCCAGAGGGTCGGGGGTTCGAATCCCTCAGGACCCACAAAAAAGGAACGAAACCTTTTCAAAAAATTCGGGTTCTTAGCTCAGTTGGTTCAGAGCATCTGGTTTACACCCAGAGGGTCGGGGGTTCGAATCCCTCAGGACCCACAGAAATAGAAATCTCACAGAAATGTGAGATTTTTTTGTTTAAAACCATTCTCAAAAGTTAAAAATCTAAAAAAATTTCGTATTTGTTATTTATTTGTTATTTTTGTAATAACAAAACACAAATGAAAACTATTCTTTTAACAGCATTCCTCATAGCAGGAAGTATGCTCTTTGGCCAACAGAACGAAGAGTTTAGACTTATCAAGCAACATTTTGATCGTCAAGAAAATCTATTGAAAATTGAGTTTGCCAAAAAGTATAATAATGCTTTTACGGCTCAAGAAAAAGAAACCGTCAAAAAAGATTTTACAGAATTTATGCTCAAATTAGACAGTATAAGAAATACTGCGTATCTTGGTGCATTAATAAGAGTGAAAAATGTAGAAGAACTTGAATATTTAAAAGGTCAATCTTCTCATAATGTTAAAGCTTGTCATACAGAAATAGATGAAGCGCCAGAATTTCCCAATGGAATAGATGCTTTGAGAGAAAAAGTAGCTTCTTTATTTTATTCAAAAGGGATTGAATATTGTAAAAATGAACTCAATACCACCGTGAGTTTTGTAGTAGATGAAAACGGTTCAATTACAGATATCAAAGCAGAAGGCGAAAACATAAGTTTTAATAAACAAGCAGAAATTGCCATGTATCTTATTTCAGAAAAATTTACTAAGCCTGCTCTTCAAAAAGGAAATGCTGTAAAATATGCTTTCAGAATGCCTTTGAGTATTAAATTCGAATAATTTTTATGCTAAAAATCTTTTTATTTCTTCTTTTTTCATGTGGGATTAATGCTCAACAATTAGAATCTTTAAAAATTCTAAAAGCAAAGCATGACAGCATAGAAACTCAACTTAAGCTAAAGTATCAGGAAGAAATTAAAGGAAAATCTGAGTCTGAAATCAGTGAAATTTATTACCAAAATCTACTCAGCAGAAGCAAAAATAACAGAGAACGTTTAGACCATTATTTTTCTGCCGTTCAAGCGCATTTAGAGGGTCAGAAATTGATTAGCCCAAGTCTAGAAGCTGCCCAACAAGAAATTCCAGATAAAACAGCGAATTATTCTCAAGGTTTTCCCGCTCTAAATAAAGAAGTACATGATTTTATCAAAAATCGATATCAAGATAGATTAGATGAATTTTTTACTAAATCTGCTAAAATTCATTTCATTGTTCAAAATGACCATTCACTTTACATAGAAAAAGTTGAAGGTACGGAGAAAGAATTTAACGATTTAGCTTTGCTGGCATTTTTAATGACCTCTGGAAAATGGGAAAGTGCTTTTCAAAGAGGAATGAATGTAAAATCTAAATTTGTCTTGCCTGTAAAATTTGTAGTAGAAGAGTAATGTTTACACCAGAATATTTCATGAAACAGGCTTTGCAAGAAGCCGAAATTGCCAGAGAAAAAGACGAAGTTCCTATTGGTTGCGTCATTGTTTTCAAAGAAAGAATTATAGCGAGAGGTCATAATCTTACAGAACAATTAAATGACGTGACTGCGCACGCAGAAATGCAGGCAATTACTTCTGCAGCAAACTTTTTGGGTGGGAAATATTTAAAAGATTGTACCATGTATGTTACGCTAGAACCTTGCGTAATGTGTGCGGGAGCTCTAACTTGGTCGCAAATTTCAAAAGTTGTCATTGGTGCGAGAGATGAAAAACGAGGTTTCATCAATCAAAACGTGAAACTTCATCCTAAAACAGAAATTGTTTCGGGAATTTTAGAGAATGAATGCTCAGAAATCGTGAAAAATTTCTTTAAAAATAAAAGATAATTTTTGGGCAGCTTTTCCGCCTTCCGTTCCCGCTTTTTTACTTCACTGCGTTTCGCAAAAAGAGCTTCACTCAAGTCGGGCTGTGAGATTTCGTCTAAAAAATACAGTTTTCCTCAAAAGAAAATTCTACAGTTTTTTTGAAATTATTTGTCTTTCCCTAGGAAATAAAGACCTTTTAGAGTGTGTAATTTATCCGCGATGTCTATTTTATTGGTCAAAGGTTGATAAACATGAGAAACGCCACCTGTTGCAATCACGAAACATTCATCGTCTACTTCTTCGTTTATACGGTCAATAAAACCTTCTACCATTCCTAGGAATCCATAAACCATCCCCGAAGTCATACAAGAAACCGTATCATGTCCTAGAACAGATTTTGGTTTAGTGAGTTCTATTTCAGGAAGTTGTGCGGTTTGTTTTACCAAAGAATTAAGAGAAGTGATAATTCCTGGCGCGATGATTACACCCAAAACTTCTCCATCTTCGGCTACACAACTTGCAGTAAGCGCAGTTCCAAAATCTAAAATAATTTTCTTTTTGTTGGGATAGAGAAAATGAGCTGCCACTAAATTGGCAAAAATATCAGTTCCCATTTGATTGGACTTGTGATGAATAGGAGAGTGCGTTTTCCTGTCTACCACTATGGCTTCTATTCCGTGAATTTTATACAAAGCACTGCTGATAATGTGTGTAAGCTGAGGTACCACAGAACCAATAATGATTTTATCTACCTTTTCTATATCTACATTGTACGTTTGGTACAGCATAGAAAATTGGGCGAAAAGTTCGTCTCGGGTTCCGTAAGGTTTGGTGTTAATAATCCAAGAAACATCACATTTACCATCAATAAAATGGCCAAATCTAATATTGGTGTTGCCAATGTTTATTACAATGCTCGTCATTGATTTTTAAAAGAAAAATTAGAGCCGAAAGTTAAGCATTTTCTGCATAAAAAAAGTTGAGAAATTTCTCAACTTTTATTTCACTTCTAAAAAATTATTTTCGGGGTTTACATCTGCCAATCTTTGAGAGAAGTCTATTCCTAAAATTTGTAAATCAGATTTTTTGTAAGGAATGGTAAAAGTGTATTCTTTGGTAGTCCAGTTCCAATAATTTAAGGTTTGGAAGTCTCCAAAATAATCTTTGGTTTTAGGAGTTCTCATCATATTCAGCGGAATGTGATAGTTCACCGTTTTTTTGTCTTTGGTGAAAATGCTAAAATCAATGGGCATAGGAACTTCACCGTTGTTTACGAGCGTAATCGTAGTAGAATCGTCATTGTATTTTACATCTTTTATCGCGTAATCTATGGTTTTGGTCGTGTTGATCCAATAATGATGGAACCATTTCAAATCCATACCAGAAATTTGCTGTGCAATGTGTAGAAAATCTCTATCTGTAGGATGTTTAAGGTTCCAGTCTTGGTAATATTTTTTCAAAATTTTAGATAAATTTTCTTCACCCACAATGTAGCCTAGTTCTACTAAGAATAATTCGCCTTTGGTGTAAGAAGCTACGGTGTAAGCCGTTCCGTTATCGTGATGGTCTGCTAACCAAACTGCAGGTTCTTCTTTGCCAGATTTTACGAATCTTACATAAGACTGAATTGCATTGTAAAAAGGATTTGGCATATCATCTTTCGGGAAAAGAGCATTCATTACGAAATCTTCTGCATAACTGGTAAAACCTTCATCTAGCCAAGGTTTTGTGCTTTCGTTGGTGGCAAGCATTTGCTGGTACCAAGAGTGCGCTCCTTCATGAATCATCAAACCTAATAAACCTTCCAAGCTTCTCGCTTCACCAAGCATCATGGTACACATTCCGTATTCCATTCCGCCATCTCCACCTTGTACAAAACTGTAGGTAGGATAAACGTATCTGCCAAAAGTGGCATTCATCAGTTGGAAATATTTGGTAATGTAGGGTTGTGCTTCGCTCCAAAATTGTGTTCTTTCAGATTTTTGGTAGACAAAATTCACTTTTGGTCCATCTGGAACGATGAAGGTTTCTACGGAATAGTCTTTATCTGCAGCCCAAGCAAAATCTAAAATATTTTTTGCGGTAAAACGCCAAGTTGCCTTGTCGTTTTTATCTGTTTTTATCGTAGGATTTTCGGTGTAGCCTTTTACTTCTGTAGGATTTTCCAAAACGCCACCTGCGCCAACTACATATTCTTTATCAATCTTTATGGTTACATCAAAATTGGAAAAAGGAGCATGAAATTCTCTACCGATGTAATCAAAAGTTGCCCAACCATCATAATCATATTCTGCTAGTTTTGGGAACCATTGCGTCATGGTCATATCTACACCTTCTCTATTGTTTCTACCACTTCTACGGATTTGTTTAGGAACTACAGAATCCCAATCCATCGTAAAAGTAGTGGTAGAGTTTGGTTTTATTTTTTCGTTGAGGTAAACCTTCATAATGGTTTCTTGAACTTCGAATTTTAGAAGTTTTCCGTTTTGTTTAATCCAGTTTACGGTTTGTGAACCTTCTTCGTTTTTAGGAATAGAAGCTAATTTAGAATTTCCGAATTCAGTTAATCTTCCGTCTGCATTTTTTCCTTGGTTTTGCACTCTTTGATCCATCAAAGAATTGGGTTTAAAAGCATTCCAATACAAGTGAAAGTACACTACTGAAAGTTCATCAGGAGAATTATTGGTATATTTTATTTCTTGGTTACCGTGATAAGAGTAATTAGCAGCATCTACATCTATTTCCATTTTGTAAGAAGCTTCTTGTTGGTAATAAGCTTGTTGTTGTGCTGTAATTAATCCTACGATTAAAGAAAATATAGCAACGAGTCTATTCTTCATATCATAAATTTTTTCAAATATAAATCAAATTTTAGACTGCTATATTAAATAAAAATCCTTCCAAAAGCAAAGTTTGGAAGGATTTTATTAAAAGTTTATGATTTTTACTTCTTTGTCTTGTTTTTAGCAGAAGATTGTAAAATCTTTTCTAAAATTCTTAACGTGATTAAATAAGTTGGTTTTACACCCGTTAATCCTAATCCGCCAGAAGAAAGGGTAGAACCTGTTTCTAATGGATTATCAGAAGCGTAATATGCATACATTACAAATAAATCTTCTGAAATGTGTTTTCTGATTTTAGAAGCTACTTGAATCGCTTTTTGGTAATGAGCTCCTTCCATTTCTAGACCGATTGATTTCCAAGAAGTAGTCATGAAATAGGTTAAAATATCTTTATTCTGAAGAGAAGTTCCTAGAACTGTAATCATGCTTCCTTCGAAAGCTCTTAATTCATCATCTTGGAAATCTTCTAATTTCAAAGCGTTTTCAAATGGATAATTATCTGCAGTTCCTTCGAAAATGTGAGAAGTAGGAATCATAATGTCTCCTTTTTCACCGGTAAGAATCCCTGCTTTACCCATGATAGAAACAGATTTTACATTCATGGTATAAACATTTCCTTCATATTCGAACGGTCTTAACAACTCATCCATCACTTCATAAGCTTGTTCACCAAAAGCGTAATCGAAAACCATTAAAACATCATCTCCTTTGTAGCCAGAATTGGCAAATGGAGAGTTTTTGAGGTCTACTTTTGATAAATCAATCAACTGTACATCTATGTTACTACCAGAATTATCATCTATGTAAATCATTTCTTTAGAAATAGCATATTCCAGAACTTTGTCTCTAAGTTCCTTTTTGTTAGAAATTTCTTCGTAAAGTGAATAATCTACATCTTTAGTATTCTTTTTCTTCAATGCATCATTGGCAAAAAGCATGTTTTTCACCGAGTGCATATTCGCAGAAATAATATGTAAAGGTCTGTTTAATAAATTGTTATCTCCTAGAACTTGTTTTACGTGATTTGCCCATTTTTCACCGAAATAATGGTGGCCAACTCTTTCTTTTAGAATAGCGCTGAAATGAATTTCTCTTTCTCTCACTTGTTTCAAGTCGTCAAAACTTACTTTTCCTAAGTGATAAATAATTTTGAAAAGTCTATCAGGATTATTGTCTTCGCCGAAATTATTATAAGCATTAAGCGTTTCTTCGAAAGTTCTTCCCAAAAGTGAAGAAAGATGAATTAGGGCTACTTCTTTTTCTTTTCTACTGAATTTTTTCTCGCCTTTTGCAACTTGTTCTATAATTTTCCAAGAGCGTTTTGGTTCTCCATCTTCATCGATTAAGAAAGCAATATTTCTTATTTTGTCTGCTTCTATATATAAAAAGGTAAGGTGAGTAAGAATATCATAAATTTCTGAACGACCGAGTAGAACTTCTATGTTCATCTGGTGTTCATCTATTCTATAGCAATTTCTTCTACGTTTTTTAGGAACTATAGGTTCAAAACTTCCTTTGTCAAAACCTTCGTCTGAAGTAAGGTGAATAAATGCGCATTCTTCTATACCTTCTGGTAATCTGTCTAATACATATAATAAACCATCTAGTTCTACTTTATTAGGAACATTCATGGTTCCGTAGATTTCTGGATTGATGATTTTTAGAAGGCTTCTAATGCTATCACCTGAAACTCCTGAAGGTTTAAAAAATCCTCTGTAAAACAAATGTCTCATAGAGACATAAATTCTTTCGATTGCTTCTGTTGTTTCTCTTGCTCTAGAATTTGCCATATATATTTTGTTTTTAAAAAAGTCTACAAAGATACAACTTTTATTTTGAATTTAAGATAAGAGTAGTTAATTGAATTGATTTTGAGTAATTTAAGTTCCTTTTTGTTCAAAATGATTTTGCTTCTCTAAGGTACGAAAAATAGCCTAAACTAAAATTAATTTTACATTAAAATAGATTTAAGTTATCGGTTTTATCAATTTTCTAATTTAAAATCTATATAATATTTATGAATACCCTTAAAATTTTAGGGGTGTTTTATAAAAGTTTCGATTTTTTACTTAAATTTGCTGAAAATTTTAACACCTATATGTCAACATTAAGATTTAAAGCGTTAGAAACGCTTCCTTTTAAAAACTTTAGAAAAGATAATCACGTAGAAGTTCCTGCGAAATTATCAGAATTGTATTGCGAAAATGTTTTCTCTGAAGAAACCATGAGAGAATATTTAACCAAAGAAGCATTTCAGTCTATCTTAGATGCTATAAGAAAAGGAACAAAAATCCAAAGACATATCGCAGATCAGGTTGCTGTAGCAATGAAAGATTGGGCTTTGTCTAAAGGAGTGACTCACTACACTCACTGGTTTCAGCCATTAACAGGAGCTACTGCAGAAAAGCACGATTCATTTTTTACTCCAATTGAAGGTGGAAGAGCTATCGAAAGATTTAACGGTGGAATGCTTATTCAGCAAGAGCCAGACGCTTCTTCTTTTCCAAATGGTGGAATTAGAAATACTTTCGAAGCGAGAGGTTATACAGCTTGGGATCCTACTTCTCCAGCTTTTATTATGGGAACTACACTTTGTATTCCTTCTATTTTTATTTCTTATACTGGTGAAACATTAGATTACAAAGCACCATTATTAAGAGCTTTACATGCTGTAGACGAAGCCGCAACAGAAGTAATGCAATATTTTGACAAAAATGTAACGAAGGTGGTTCCTACTCTAGGTTGGGAACAAGAATACTTTTTGGTTGATTCTGCATTATATCAATCAAGACCAGATTTAGTATTAACAGGTAAAACCTTATTAGGACATTCTCCTGCAAAAGGTCAACAGTTAGATGATCATTATTTCGGTTCTATTCCTACTAGAGTGATGAATTTTATGAAGGAGCTAGAAATAGAATGTATGAAATTAGGAATTCCTGTTACAACTAGACATAATGAAGTTGCTCCAAATCAATTTGAGTTGGCTCCAATGTTTGAAGAAGCAAACGTAGCAGTAGACCACAATTCATTATTAATGGATGTGATGGCAAGAGTAGCTCACAAACATCATTTCCATATTTTACTACACGAAAAACCATTTGCTGGAGTAAACGGAAGTGGAAAACACAATAACTGGTCACTTTCTACAGATACTGGCGAAAATTTATTAAGCCCTGGGAAAAATCCTAAGAAAAACTTGCAGTTTTTGACTTTCTTCGTGAATACGATTAAAGCAGTTCATGAATATGCAGACTTATTGAGAGCAAGTATTGCTTCTGCAAGTAATGACCACAGATTAGGAGCAAACGAAGCGCCGCCTGCAATTATTTCTGTTTTCATCGGTTCTCAATTATATAGTGTACTTTCTGAATTAGAAAAAGTGACTAATGGTAAACTTTCTCCAGAAGAAAAAACAGAATTAAAACTAAATGTAGTAGGTAAAATTCCAGAAATTTTATTAGACAATACAGATAGAAACAGAACTTCGCCTTTTGCATTTACAGGAAATAAATTTGAAATTAGAGCAGTAGGTTCTTCTGCAAACTGTGCAGAATCTATGACGGTAATGAACACCATCGCTGCAAAACAATTAAAAGAATTTAAAAAAGAAGTAGATGCTTTAATTGAGAAAGGCCTTAAAAAAGATGAAGCTATTTTCAATGTGTTAAGAGAATACATCAAACAATCAAAAAACATCATGTTCGAAGGTGATGGATATTCTGATGATTGGGCAAAAGAAGCGCAGAAAAGAGGCTTATCTAACCTTAAAACTACTCCAGAAGCTTTAGAAAGAGAAATGGACAAAAAATTCGTGAAACTTTACGAAGAAATGGGCGTTTTCTCTCATGTAGAAGTAGAAGCTAGAAACGAAATTAAGTTAGAAAAATATTCTACAGTAATTGATATTGAAGCTAGAGTTTTGGCAGATATTGCTAGAAATCACATCATTCCAGCTGCATTAAACTATCAGAACAGATTGATAGACAATGTAAAAGGATTAAAAGAAATTTTCGGAGATAAAGAATTCAAAGCTTTGGCAAAAGAACAAATGAGTTTAATTACTCAGATTTCTGAAAACGTTTCTATTATTAAGTTAGGAGTAGAAGAGTTGTTAAAAGCAAAAGATAAAGCAAAATCTACTACCAACTCACAGAAACAGGCAGAAGCCTATTGTAACGAAGTAAAGCCATTGTTTGTTAAAATTAGGGAAGCATCAGACGCATTAGAAATGATGGTAGATGATGAGCTTTGGCCACTCACAAAATACAGAGAATTATTATTCACTAGATAATCACACTTCCCTCTCCTTTTCGAGAGGGATTTTTTTTAAAAAATTAATATGAAAATAGATATCCTAAAAACCGAATCACATCACAAAGATTTCCAAAAATTAGTCTACGAATTAGATCTTTATCTTGCAGAAATAGACGGAGAAGACCATTCTTTTTATGCTCAATATAATAAGCTAGATGCTATAAAAAACTGTATTATTATTTATATAGACAAAGAACCCATTGCTTGTGGTGCTTATAAAAAATATGATGACCAAACCATCGAAGTTAAAAGAATGTTTACCAAAGAACACTATAGAGGAAAAGGATATGCTAAAATGGTTCTATTGCTTCTTGAAAAATGGGCAAAAGAAGAAGGTTACAATTTTTCTGTTTTAGAAACTGGAGTTCAGCAAGTTTCGGCGGTTCATCTTTATGAAAAGTCCGGCTATTCTCGTATTCCTAATTATGAACCTTATGAAAATGTAGAAAATAGCATTTGTTTTCTAAAACAGTTAGTGTATTGATTTTAAGAAATTTACATAATAAATTTAATAATAAAGAATTTACTTCGTTAAAGTTTACACCATTATAGACTAGCGTTATATAATTTATAGATTTTGACAATATTTTGTTAAAAAGTCTTAAAAAAAAATTCCGCAGGATTTCCAAAATAGGAGCCTCGCGGAAATTTTTTTTTAACATATGAAAGACAAATGTTAAAAAATGTTAAATTTTTTGATTAGCTGACAATTATCAAGTCCTAAAAAACTTGTATGATATACTTTTGTCTTGTCTAAAAAAGAAATCTACACAGATAATCAAATAAATATGAAGAAAAGAGTTTTGCTAAGTTTGGTTGCAATTATTTCCATCTTCTCGTTGCAATCTTGTGTAACAAACTACGTTGTTTCTACACCTACAAAATACAAATCTAGTACCAAACTAGATAAAATAAATACTAGAAATCTAAATTCTGCAAGCAAAAGTTCTTATGATAGCTATAATGCAACTTTTGAAATGGCAAAAAAATCAGAAATGGCTGCTTTGATTACAGGAGCGATTTCTCATGCTAAAACGATTGATGATATTCTAAGTGAAGCGAATACTTATTTAGGAACTCCATACAGATTTGGAGGTTCTACCAGAAGTGGAATAGATTGTTCAGCATTCGTTTTAAATGTTTACGAAGAAACTACAGGTTTAGAATTGCCAAGAGTTGCCGCAGAACAAGCTGAGCTAGGAGAAAGAGTAGAGAGACAGCAATTGCAAAAAGGAGATTTAGTTTTCTTTGCGCACAACAGAAGAATCTCTCACGTAGGAATAGTACAAGAAGTTACACCAGAAGGAGAAATTAAATTTATTCATGCAGCTACATCTAAAGGCGTTATGGTTTCTTCACTTAATGATTCTTATTGGGGACCAAAATATAGATTTGCCAAAAGAATTTTAAAAGAAGATCAAAATATTGCTACAGCAGAAGCAACGAATTAATATAGATTAATTAAATTAAATAGTGATAAAAAACCTCCGCAACTAGTTGCGGAGGTTTTTTTATTTATACGAGTGAATTCTTATCTGCGTAATTTAATTTAAAGAAAATAGCGGTCATAATAGAGAAAGCTAAAAGAGAACTCCCTCCATAACTGAAGTAAGGCAGTGGAATTCCCACTGTAGGAAATAGTCCCATTACCATTCCTAAATTGATGGAAAAGTGCATGAGTAATATCCCAGCAAAACAATAACCGAAAACTCTATTAAAAGTATTTTTTTGAGTTTCGGCTAAGTAAAATATTCTGCCAATATAAATAGCATAAAATAGCACCAAAAGAAAACTTCCGAAGAAGCCCCATTCTTCTCCCACTGTACAGAAAATATAGTCTGTTTCTTGTTCAGGAACGAATTTTCCTTGAGTTACCGAACCTTGTTTATAACCTTTTCCCCAAAATCCGCCAGAACCAATAGCCGTTTTAGAATACAATAAGTTATAACCAGAAGTATCTCGGAAAGCTTTTTCACCTTTGTAGAGAACTTCTATTCTTTCTCTCTGGTGATTTGGTAATTTCTCCATGATTTTAGGAGTTCCAAAGCTGATTCCAGCTAGAATTCCCAAACTTCCGACAATGGTGAATATCGTAGGAACGCTCCAATGAATTTTTTGATAATTAAAGAGTATAAAAATGAGGACTAAACCTACTAAAACTCCAGTAATATATAGAGGATTAAACGCAATCGACAAAAGAAAAACAGCTGCTAAAACAAATCCTACTATAAATAACCAACCATTTAAACCTTCTCTGTATAAAGCAATCGCAAATGCAGTAAATACTAATAATGAACCTACATCTGGAATGGATAAAACAACTAAAGCTGGCACTCCAATAATCGCTAAAACCGTCAACTGTGATTTTCTCATTTTCAGATTAAAATCTGGTCCAGAAACGTAATTGGCGAGCATAAGTGCTGTTCCTATTTTTGCAAATTCTACAGGTTGCATGGTAAAACCACCAAACTTGTACCAGTTTTTTTGACCTAAAATTTCAGTTCCGAAAACATGTAAACCTGCTAATGAAAGGACACCTAATATGAAAAAAATTCCCGCAAAGTTTTCAAAAAACTTTGTTCTCATGGTGAAAATTACAAGTCCTACCACGAGTGAAATTCCAAAAAATATAAATTGTTTGGTTCCTAATCCTTCATCTACACTATAAATATTTGCTATTGCAAAAAGTGAAATAGCCAAGTATAGAAAAATGCCAAGTTTATCAATTCCTTCTGCCCATTTCATCTTTTACGTTTTATTATTTTTAGTGGTGTCTTTTAATTTTTTTGGATTTTGTACTGCCTTTTTTTCATTGAGTAATCTTAGGCTGTCTTCTAGTTTTTTCAATTGAATAGGGTCTGGTTTAGGCGCGGTATACCAACCTTTTTTGGTAAGATGATTGATGTACATACGCTTGTACTCTCCCATAAAACTAGATTTTATCATTCTATCGTAAAGATAAGTTCTCTTAATATCTCCTAACAAATATTTTTCAGCGATAATGGTAGAAGCTGGACCTGCCCAAGTTGCTCCAAAACCAGCGTGTTCTATTACTGCAACCACTACAATTTTTGGTTTATCAGCAGGTGCTGCCATTACAAAAATTGAGTTATCTCTTCCTCCTGGAACCTGAGCTGTTCCTGTTTTTCCGAGTTGTGTGAATTCTTTAGAAAGAAGACCTCTTGCAGTTCCGCCAATGAAAACGTCTTTCATTCCTTTTAGAACCACATCAAAATATCTAGGTTCTACTTTGGTCACATGTTTTTTCTTAAATCTTTCGTCTGGATTTGGTTTTCCGTCAATAGATTTTACAATATGTGGCGTAAAATACCAACCTCTATTTACAATAGCTGCAGTAAAATTTGCCATTTGAAGCGGAGTAAGCAGAACGTCTCCTTGTCCCATTCCATTAAAAATAGCAGATTGATATGGATGCCATTTTTCTCCTAATCTTTTGGTATAAAATTCTCCAGAAGGAATTTTTCCTTTAGCACCAACTGCTAAGTCATTATTCATGAATTCTCCTAAACCGAAGCTATTCATGATTTCTTTCCATTCGTCTATGGCTCTGTTTCTTCCTTTTGGACCATATTTTTCGGTGATTTTATAATAAACACTAGAAAAATAATTGTTGCAAGATTTTTCTATGGCTTTTTCCATTCCGATTGGCCAAAAAGTTCCACAGTGACAACCGATGGTATGTCTTCCCATTCTATAACCATGTCTACATGTAAATTTTGTAGAATCACTGATGACTTTCATTTGATAACCAGCTAATGCAGTTAACAATTTGAAAGGAGAACCTGGAGGATAAGCTGCCTGAACTGAACGGTCATAAGTAGGTTTGTTGTCATAGATGGTGTCATTTGCCAATCTATAAATATTTCTTTTTTTGTTAGGTCCTGTAAAAAGATTAGGGTCTATGTCTGGACCAGTTGCGAGCGCTAAAATTTCTCCATTATTGGGGTCAAGTGCTACAATTGCGCCATGCTTATTCACGAGCATTTCTTCGGCGATTCTTTGCAAATCATAGTCTATGGTAAGCGTTAAATCTTTACCAGAAACCACTTCTTTATCTAACTCACCGTTTTTATAAGGGCCTACATTTCTCAGTTTAATGTCTTTCTGAATGTAGCGCATTCCTTTTTCACCACGCAATTGTTTTTCGTAGGCGCGTTCTATTCCTGTAATCCCAGCAATATCACCAGGCAAATAATAAAGAGAATCTTTTTTGATGTAATTTTCGTTGACCTGATTGGTGTAGCCAAGTAAATTTCCTGAGGTAGAAACTTCATATTTACGCTGAGGTCTTTCTACAATGTTAAAAGCTGGATATTTGAAGATAATTTCTTGAATTCTAGCGATTTCTTCTCTGCTCATATCACTTTTAAAAGTCATAGGAGTGAGTTTAGAGTAATATTTTTCTTTTTTAATGGACTCTATTTTTTTGATAAAATCCTTTTTGCTGATTTTTAATAAATTACAAAAACCCAAAGTGTCAAAATCTGGCGTCATTTGACTTTGGGTGAAAGAAATTTCATAAGAAGGCTGGTTACCTACTAAAATTTTTCCGTTTCGGTCAAAGATTATTCCACGTTGAGGAATGACATAGTCTATTTTGATAGAAGTATTGGCTGCATTGAGCGCATATCTATCTGTAAGCAACTGTAAATAGACCAATCTTGCCACAAAAATTGCGGCAATGAGAAAGAGAAATAAGGTAATTTTATAATAGGCTGTTTTCAAACTTTTTCTTTGATTTTAAATGCTAACGAATAGAGGAGTACAAATATTATAGAAATAACACTGGTTACTAAAATATTAAGTATTACTTCAAAAAACCTGTCGAATTTAAAAAATTCTATACTCTGAACTAATAGTTGATGCACAAAAATACTTGAAAAAATATAAAATAGAAACTGTGACCACTGAAGATTATGGAAAGAAAATACATCCGAAGAGACTTCTGTGGAAGTTTTGAAAATAATGGTTCTAAAATAGGCGATAAGTGTAGTGGCAAATGCATTGATACCCCAAGTTCCTAAAAATGCGTCTATAGATAATCCTAAAATAAAACTCGCCGATAGGAAAATGTAGAGATTTCTGTAAAAAGGATAAAACAAAACAAAAATAATGTAGATGACAGGAGTATATTTACCAGCAATATCTATTCTGTTAAATAAAAATATTTGCAATGTAACTAACATTGCGATTAATAAAACATCTGTAAATAAATTTCTACTGATCATTGTTTATTGTGGCGTCAAGGGTATCTTGAATTTGTTTTACTTCTAATTTTTTTAAATTTCTTACAACATAAACTTTGTTAAGTTGTCCCATTTTTTGGCTCAGTTCTACAGAAATATCCCAATATCCTGTTTTAGAATCTACTTCGTAGCCAGCAACTCTACCAATCATAATTCCTTGTGGGAAAATTGCAGATTTACCATCTGTAACTACGGTGTCGCCTACTTTTATCGGAACATATTTAGGAATGTCTGATAAATGCATGGTTCTAGAATTTTCGCCTCTCCAGGTAAGCGTCCCGAAAAATCCAGAATCTTTAAGTGAAGCATTAATTCTAATTTTGTTCATGCTGAGTACAGATTGTACCAATGCGTAATTATTAGTGGTATTGATAACAATTCCTGCAATTCCTTGCGGTGCAATTACACCCATTTTAGGGAAAACGCCATGTCTTTTTCCTCTGTTAATGGTAAAATAATTATCTTTTCTAATGATAGAATTATTTACAATTTCACCATCTACGAAAGTGTAAATCTGTCCACCACCAATCGTGTCGGTAACTCTTACAAAACTAGGATTTTTAATTTTTTCTTTACCGTATAATTCTTGCATCAGCGTTTTATTCTGAGCAACTAATTCTTCATTAATTTGCTTCAGTTTTAAGTAGCTGGTTCCTTCGTCTATGTAACCAGAAACCCAAGCATTAAACGCGGTAGTCTGTGCTGCAATAAAAGATTGTTGCATTGAGTTTCTACTGAAAATCAATGTTACGGCAATTATTTGTAAAAAAAGAAAGAACAGAAATAATCCGTTCTTGCTAAATAATCTTATCAAAAACCCCATTCTATAACTAGGTTTTTACTTATTTTATAAGGAAATTAAATTTATCCATGTTTTTAAGAGCAATACCTGTTCCACGAACAACCGCTCTTAATGGGTCTTCTGCTACGAAAACTGGTAATCCTGTTTTCTTGTGAAGTCTGTCTGCTAAACCTCTTAATAAAGCACCACCACCAGCTAAATAAATACCAGTTTTGTAAATATCTGCTGCTAATTCTGGCGGAGTAAGAGAAAGCGTTTCCATTACTGCATCTTCTATTCTGATGATAGATTTATCTAGAGCTCTTGCGATTTCTTTATAACCTACCATAATTTCTTTTGGCTTACCAGTAATTAAATCTCTACCTTGTACTGGAATATCTTCTACCTCTACATCTAAATCTTCTACTGCAGAACCTACTTCTATTTTCACTCTTTCTGCTGTTCTTTCTCCGATGTATAAGTTATGATGCGTTCTTAAATAATAAGCAATGTCATTCGTGAAAACATCACCTGCAATTTTCACAGATTTATCACAAACAATACCACCAAGAGCCACTACTGCAATTTCTGTAGTACCACCACCTATATCGATAATCATGTTACCTTCAGGTTTTTGTACATCAATTCCTACACCTATTGCTGCAGCCATTGGTTCATAAATTAATCTTACTTCTTTAGCATTTACTTTTTGAGCAGAATCTCTTACCGCTCTTTTTTCTACTTCTGTAATACCAGAAGGAATACAAATTACAATTCTAAGAGAAGGCTGAATTAATTTTCCTTTGATACCAGGAATTTGTTTAATAAATTCCTTAATCATGTGTTCTGATGCAGCAAAATCTGCAATTACACCATCTTTTAGCGGACGAATCGTTTTAATATCTTCGTGCGTTTTTCCTTGCATGTGTTTCGCTTGTTCTCCTACAGCAATTGCCTTTCCAGTTGAACGCTCGATAGCCACGATTGACGGCTGGTCAATCACGATTTTATTATTATGTATGATAAGTGTGTTCGCTGTTCCTAAGTCTATTGCAATTTCTTGCGTGAACATATCAAATAACCCCATTTTCTTCTATAAATTTTTAAGTGACAAAGATATAAATTTCAGAGCATTTAAAAATAATGAAAAACAAAAAAAATCGTTAAAATTTTATTAATTTTTAAATGCTTGTTGTAACTTTAAACTCGAAACTTTAAAAATTATTTTTCTCTGTTGAGAATTTAATGAATTTCAATTCTTAAAATAATTTAACATTCAGATTTTCAAATGATTAAAAGAATTAGCCCAGAAGAAACCTATCTTCTTAGACGAGAAATCCTTAGAAAAAATCTTCCTCAAGAATCTCATGAGTTCAGTGGTGATTTTGATGACCAAACTTTTCATCTAGGTTATTTCGTGGAAGATAGAATTGTGGGAATTATCACGGTCTTGAAAAATGGAAAAATTGCTCAAATTAGAGGAATGGCAGTTTCAGAAGATTATCAAGGAAAAGGAATAGGAAAAAAATTGGTAGAAAAAGTTGAGGAAATTCTGAGAGAAGCACAAATTCAAAAAATTTGGATGAATGCCAGAGAAACAGCTGCCGAATTTTACGAAAAATTAGGGTATAAAATTGAAGGTGAATTGTTTAACGTAAAACCTATCGGGTTTCATTATGTAATGACCAAATATTTCAATTCATAACATCTATTAAAATATGATGAAAATTAGAAATTTTATATCATAATAATGATTAAATTTGCAGACTTGAAATGAATTCTCTTGCGAAGACATATAATACACAGAACTTCACTGTTTTAAGCATTAGTTTTGAAAAAGCCAATGCCGAAATCAGAGGGAAATTCGCGTTTTTTGATGAACACGTAAAACAGTTCGTAAAAGAAATTCATGAAAAAAAACTCGGTGATGCATTTGTAGTTTCTACTTGTAACAGAACCGAAATCTACACTACTTCTCATAATTATATTGCGATTGCAGAGATGTATTGCAAGAGTGTAGACGTAAGTTTGATGGATTTCATGCAGTTTGTAAATGTGATGAAAAACGAAGAAGCGCTTTATCATCTTTTCAGAGTTTCTGCGGGTTTAGAAAGTCAGATTTTAGGAGACTTCGAAATTATTGGTCAGATAAAAAATGCTTACCATCGATTCAAAAAACACAAAAGTTTCAGCAATCCTTACTTAGAGAGAGCCATCAATTCGGCGATTCAAATTTCTAAAAGAATTAAAAACGAAACCGCGCTTTCAAACGGAGCAGCTTCTGTTTCTTATGCAGCGGTTCATTATATATTAAAAACTCAAAAGCAAATTTCAGAGAAGAATATTCTTCTTTTGGGAACTGGCGAAATCGGTCAAAATACTGTAGAAAATTTGGTGAAACATGTGTATCAGCCAAAAGTAAAAATCGCCAACCGTTCTTATGAAAAAGCAGAGAAAATTGCAGAAAAGTACAGCATTCCGCAAATTGCTTTTGAAAATTTCGAAGAAGAACTGAAATCTACAGATATTCTTATCGTTGCAACTGGCGCTTCTCACCCGATTATTCATCAGAAACATTTTCCGAATGGAAAAGAAACATTGGTGATAGACCTTTCTATTCCGAATAATGTTGATAAAAAAGTGGCGGAAAATAAAGCGGTGCAATTGGTGGATGTAGACGAATTGTCTAAGCATATTCAGGAAACCATTGAGCAACGCAAGAAAGAAATTCCTAAAGCGGAGAAAATCATCAAGGAAATGACCAAAGAATTTTTGGCTTGGGAAAGAAAAAGAAAATTCGCGCCGAATATTCATCAGTTCAAAGCAGCGCTGAAACACATCGAAGACCATGAAATGCATAATTTCCACAGAAAACACAGATATGTGGATATTGAAGACATGGAACTCACCGAAAAATTGATTCAAAAAATCACCAATAGATTTGCGAAATATATCATCGAAAATCCGCTTCGTGCTGAAGAAGTTACTAAGTTGATGAACGAAATTTTGGTAGAACAACCTAAAGAAGAGTTCAACAAAAAACATCAGTAATTTTAGAATTTACGATTTAGGATTTACGAAGTTTTCAAGAAAATAAATTTTTATAATGATTAGAATAGGTACCAGAAATTCGCCTCTTGCAATGTGGCAAGCAAAAGAAGTAGAACAAAAATTACAAAATTTAGGCTACGAAACAGTGCTGGTTCCTGTGCTTTCTTCTGGTGATAAAAACCTTAATCAACCGCTTTATTCTCTAGGAATTACTGGCGTTTTTACCAAAGATTTAGACATCGCTTTACTCAATAATGAAATAGATATTGCAGTGCATTCTCTGAAAGATGTTCCTACTATTTTACCTCAAAATATAGAAGTTTCTGCCGTTTTGGAAAGAGATTTCCCGCAAGATGTTTTGGTGAGAAAATCTTCTTCTAAAAATAAAGATTTAGCAGAACTTAAAATTGCAACCAGCAGTTTGAGAAGAAGAGCTTTTTGGTCAGAAAAATTCCCGAACACTCACTTTTCAGATATCAGAGGAAACGTACAGACGCGTTTAAAGAAATTAGAAGAAGGAGATTTTGATGCTACGCTTTTTTCTTTGGCAGGCATTAAAAGAATGGAAATGGAGTTGGAGTATGAAACGTTAGATTTTATGATTTCTGCTCCTAGTCAGGGAGTTGTAGCAATTTCGAGTAGGGTAGATGATGTAGAAACCAAAGCGATTTTGCAAAAAATCAATCATAAAACCACTCAAATTTGCGTTGAAATAGAACGTAATTTCCTCAGAACTTTAGAAGGCGGCTGTACTGCACCAATTGGAGCAATAGCTATTTTTGAAGAAAATAAAATCAAATTTTCGGGAAGATTAAATTCTTTGGACGGAAGTAAAACGATAAATGTAGTTGAAGAATTTGAATATGATGATTCTGAAAATTACGGTAAAAAATTTGCAGAATTTGTGCTTGAAAACGGAGGAAAAGAAATGATGGAAGAAATTAAGAAACAAATAAAGGAATAGAGTCATCATGAAAATCCTTTTCACTAAAACAGGAATCGAACATGAGGTTTCAGAGAAATTAGAAACCGGTTTTTCTTGTGATTTTAAGGATTTTATAGCGATTGAAAAAATTAAAACCAAACCTTTTCCACTTAAGAATTCTTCACTTATTTTCACGAGCGTAAATGCTGTAAAATCTTTCTTTGAAAATGGTTTTCAACCGAATGAAAATTTCCAAGAAGCCCATTATAATAAAATCTACGCAGTAGGTCTTAAAACCAAAAAAGAATTGAGAAATAACGGTTTTGGAACTTTTAAAGTGAAGAAACATCTTAATGATTTGTCTGAATTTATTCTCAAGCATAGCCAAAAAGAAAATTTTATTCATTTTTGTGGAAATTTAGCACTTGATATTTTAGATAAAGCATTACCACTTCAGAATATTTCTTACAAAAAAGTGGTGCTTTACAACACTAAAATTCTCTACCCAGAAATTCATGAAAAATATGAGGCTGTAGTTTTTTTTAGTCCAAGTGGAGTTCGTAGTTTTGCAAAGTTTAATTCTTTAGAAAATTTGAAAATCTTTTCTATCGGACAAACCACAGAAAAGGAGCTGAGAAAATTTACACAAAATAAAATTTTTACCAGTAAAGAAAGCAATTTAGAAGATTTATTAAATATTATAAAGCAAAAAGCGGAAAGCTGATTGCAGAAAGCAATAAAATGATTAAAAACGACTTATATTTAAGAGCATTACGTGGCGAAACCGTAGAAAGACCGCCAGTTTGGATGATGAGACAAGCTGGGAGATATTTGCCAGAATTTATCGCACTTCGTGATGAATACGATTTTTTCACCCGTTGTCAAACTCCAGAATTGGCAGCAGAAATTACGGTTCAACCAATTCGTAGATTTCCGCTAGATGCAGCGATTTTATTTTCAGATATTTTGGTAGTTCCACAAGCGATGGGAATTGATTTCAAAATGAAAGAATCAGTTGGACCATGGTTAGACACACCAATAAGAACTTTAGAACAAGTACAAAATCTGCAAGTAGAAGGAGCAGAAGAAAATCTGAAATATGTTTATGATGCGATTGACATCACTTTACAGAAATTAGAAAACGAAATTCCTTTGATTGGTTTTGCTGGTTCACCTTGGACACTTCTTTGTTATTGTGTTGAAGGAAAAGGTTCTAAATCTTTTGACATTGCGAAGTCATTTTGCTTTACTCAACCAGAAGCAGCGCACTTGCTTTTGCAAAAAATTACAGATGTAACCATCGCTTATTTAAAGAGAAAAGTACAAAGCGGAGTTTCTGCGGTACAGATTTTTGATTCTTGGGGCGGAATGCTTTCTCCTGAAGATTATCAAGAGTTTTCTTGGAAATACATTAACCAAATTGTAGAAGCTCTAGCTCCAGAAGCTCACGTTGTAGTTTTTGCGAAAGGTTGTTGGTATGCTTTAGAAGAAATGACGAAATCCAAAGTTTCTGCTCTTGGTGTAGATTGGACGATTACACCAGAATTGGCAAGAAAATTTACCAATAATTCTATAACCCTTCAAGGGAATTTTGATCCTGCAAGATTACATTCTTCGCCAGAAGTGATTAGAAAAATGGTTCATGAAATGATTGATAGATTTGGCAAAGATAAATACATTGCTAATCTAGGTCACGGAATTTTGCCAAACATTCCTTTAGAAAACGCCGAAGCTTTTATTAGAGCGGTGGTAGAATGGAAAAATTAACCAATAAATATATTTTTAAATGAAAAAACTAATATCATTAGTAATGCTATTCATTGCTCAAATCTCTTTTGCGCAATATTATAAGGCAGAAGTTACTTTGAGTAATGGAAGTGTAAAGTCTGGTTATGCAGAACCAGTAACTACAGACAAATCAAGCATCAATTTTAAGTCAACGCTTGATGGTAAAAAAGAAAAATTGGAGTTGAAAAACCTGCAAAAAGTTCATTACTATGATGAAAAAACAGGTAAAGAAGCTGAAGCAGAAAAACTAAAAGCAACTCAAGGTAGAATGTCTTCAGAAACCTTTTTGTACTTATTATATAAAGGAGATGTTTCAGTTTATGCTCAAACGTCTGACTTTTATGATAAGGCAGCTTTCGGAAATTATACTGTGAAAAGATCAGAAGATACTTCATTCTTTTTCAGATATAAAGATGAAAAAGAAGCAACTCTAATTGCTATGAAGTTTGAAGGAGGTTTAGTTGTTCCTATAGGAATGAAAAGTGTAACAAAAAAAGGAATTAAAGATTTCTTTTCTGATAAATGTCCCAAACTCATAACAGCTTATGAAAATGAAGAAATTAAATTTAAAAAAGATGTCTTTGTTTTTGTAGATTATTATGAGAAAAACTGTAAATAAAAACTAAAAAAAATCCTCAGAATTTTCTGAGGATTTTTTATTATTTCACTTCTGTGATAAATTTATCTTTTGGTTTTCTTACTTTTTCAAGTTTTTCTAACCAGTCTTTTTCAGTGTCTCTGTAACCAAGAGGTAAAAGCAATACACTTCTCAATCCTTTTTCTCTTAAACCAAGAATTTCGTCTACTTTTTCTGGGCTGAAACCTTCCATCGGAGTTGCATCTACACCTTCAAAAGCAGCTGCAATAATTGCAGCACCGAATGCAATGTACGCTTGTTTTGCAGTGTGTACGAAGTTTTCTTCCGCAGATTTAGGAACGTAAGCGTTCAATAAAAATTGTCTGTAGTTTTCCCAACCATCATTAGTAAAACCTCTTACTTCGTTCGTTAAATCAAACATATAATTGATTCTTTCTGCAGTGTAAGTATCCCAAGCTGCGAAAACCAAAACATGAGAAGCATCTGCAACTTGCGGTTGGTTACTTGCTGCTTCTTTCAATTGATTTTTAACCTCTTGATTAGACACCACGAAAATTTCGAAAGGCTGTAAACCACTAGAAGTAGGAGCAAGACGTGCTGCTTCTAAAATTCTTTCAAGTTTTTCATCACTTACTTTTTCTCCGTTCATTGCTTTTGCGGCATATCTCCACTTTAATTTATCTAATAATTCCATTTTATAAAAATTTTTTTACAAAGATAAGTTATGATGAGCGGTTTTTTCATTGATTTATGTTAAGAAAAGCATAGAAAAAATAAACCGTTTTATTATTCAAGAATTATCTAATCGATAAATGTTTCTTTTAGAATTTCTTTAATTTTCAAAATTTCTTTTTCTGAAATCTTTCCAAAATTTTTAGTAATTCTTCGCCTATCAACCGTTCTTATTTGATCTATAACTACCCAACCTTTTATTTCTCCTTTGATTTCAATTCTCGTAGGATAAGGTTTTGATGTACTTGTGATGGGAGCAATGATAATGGTTTGAAGAAATTTATTCATTTCATTGGGAGAAATGATAAGGCAAGGTCTGGTTTTCTTTATCTCACTTCCTATAGTTGGGTCAAGATTTACCAAAACAATTTCGTATTGATTTAGTTCCATTCTTCAAAATTTTCGTCATCAAAAACATCATCAATAAGCAATTGGTCATCACCGTTTTTGTGCATTTCTTGGAAGGCTTTTTCCCAATCTTTTCTTGGTTCTGCTTTAGGTTTTAAAACAATGAAGTCTTTGTCTAAAATTAATTCTATTTTATCTTGAATATTATATTTCTCTAAAATAGTTTTAGAAAGTCTTATTCCTTTAGAATTTCCTATATTGATGATTGATAGTTCCATGAGCTAAATTTTGTAATTACAAAGTAATAACAAAAATCATTCCTTTCCAAAAATTATTGATTATATTTTTTATAAATTTTGAAAGCAAGAAAAATTAAAAAGGCAATAAAAACAAAAATTAAAGTTTGAATCAAAAACAAACTAGAACTAAATTCTGATATTTCCATAGTTATATTTTTAGTTTTTATTCAGCTCTAAAAGTGGATCGATGTATTCTCTGTCGTTGCTCAATCGTGGCACTTTGTTTTGTCCGCCCAATTTTCCTCTAGATTCCATCCATTGATAGAAGAGTTTTTCTTTTGCCGTGTGAATAATTGGAGGATTCAGTGTCATATTGAGGTAACGCTTCGCTTCGTAATCTGAATTGATAGATTTCAAAGTATCATCAAAAATTTTAGAAAACGCCTCAAAATTATTAGGATATTTGGTAAATTCAATCAACCATTCATGCGCTCCAGATTTTCCTTCGCTCATAAAAACAGGCGCTCCAGTATAATCTAAAACGTGCGCTTCTGTGGCATCACAAGCTTTTTTAAGCGCAGTTTCTACATTGTCTATCATTAATTCTTCGCCAAAAGCATTGATGTAATGTTTGGTTCTGCCAGAAATCTGTATTCTATGCGGAGAAAGGGAAGTAAATTTTACGGTATCACCGATTAAGTAACGCCAAAGTCCACCATTGGTAGAAATAACCACTGCATAATTTTTGCCGAGTTCTACTTCTTCCAAAGGAATTGCTTGAAGATTATTGCGGTCAAATTTATCCATCGGAATAAATTCGTAGAAAATTCCGTAATCTAGCATCAGAAGCATTTCGTCACTACCACTTCTGTCTTGAATCCCGAAGAAACCTTCAGAAGCATTGTAAATTTCGTAGTAATTAATGTCTTTGCCGATGATTTTTTTATATTGTTCTCTGTACGGTTTAAAACTGATTCCACCGTGGAAAAATACTTCTAAATTTGGGAAAATTTCAGAAATATTACCTTTTCCTGTTTCGGTTAAAATTCTTTGAAGCAAAACCATCATCCAACTTGGAACGCCAGTTAAACTTCCTACATCTTGATTTTTAACTTCTGAAACGATGGCTTTCAGTTTGGTTTCCCATTCTGACATTAAGGAAGTTTTTTTGCTGGGAACCGTGGTAATTTCTACCCAAAAAGGAAGATTTTCTATCAAAATAGCAGATAAATCTCCGACCTTAGTATTGAAGCTTTCGTACAATTCTGCGCTTCCGCCTAATCTTAAATTTTTATTGAGAAATAATTGATTATCAGGATGATTGTTTGCATAAATGGAAATTAAATCCTTTCCTGCTTTGTAATGGCACTCTTCTAAACTTTCGTCTGAAATAGGAATGAATTTGCTTTTGGCATTGGTCGTTCCAGAAGATTTCGCAAACTGACGAATAACTCCTGGCCAAGAAACATCTTTTTGACCTTGTCTTGCTTTTTCTATGTAAGGCTCGAATTCTTCATAGTTTACGATAGGAACTTGTTGCTGAAAATCTCGGTAAGAAGAAATGTCTTTGAACCCGAATTTTTTGCCGTATTCTGTTTCTTCTGCATGAAAAAGTTGAGAAAATAAAACTCCGTTTTGAGTTTCAATAGGATGTTTCATAAAATTCTGAATTTGGTCTATTCTTTGTCGAATAAACCAGTTTACAGCCATATTGAAGAGAGCTTTTGTTGCCATTGCTCAAATTTAATAAAATTTTTGAGAATTTTGTAATTTGAATGCAACAAAAATCCGCTCTAAAAATTTAGAACGGATTGAGGATTATTTTAGAGAAAATTTTAGCAAAATTCTTCGTAAGCTGCTTGTAAATTCGCCGCAATAGCACCTGCAGGATTTCCTTCGATGTGGTGTCTTTCTAACATGTGAACCAATTCGCCATCTTTGAAAAGTGCTACACAAGGTGAACTTGGTGGGAATGGTGCAAAATGTTTTCTAGCTTCTGCTACCGCTTCTGTGTCAAAACCTGCAAAAACAGTAGTTAAATGGTCTGGTTTTTTATCACCAGTTAAAGAATAAATAACACCTGGTCTTGCTGCACCTGCTGCGCAACCACAAACCGAATTTACCATAACTAGGGTAGTTCCCGGTTGTTTAAGTGCATCATTTACTTGTTCTGCTGAGGTAAGGTCTTGGAAACCTTTATCTGTGAGTTCTGCCTTCATTGGCATTACTAAATCTGCTGGATACATAATATATATTTTATTTAATGATTAGAAAATTCAAGATTTTGTAGTGCAAATTTATAATTAAAATTTGGAAAATTCTATTTAATTCTATTATCAAAAATATGCCAAAAATCTATTAAGACAAAATGACTCCTTTTTAATTCAAAAAGCCGATGAATTTTTCATCGGCTCTTTATCGTTAATATGAAAATTTAATTATGATAATAGTTTTTTCACCATTTCAGAGATGGATTTTCCATCTGATTTTCCTGCCAAAGCTTTAGAAGCAGTTCCCATTACTTTTCCTAAGTCTTTTAGAGATTCTGCGCCTACTTCGGCAATAATTTTTTTAATTTCTGCTTCCAATTCTTCCGCAGAAACTTGAGTAGGTAAAAATTGTTCAATCACTTTCATTTGTGCCAATTCTACTTCTGCCAAATCATTTCTATTTTGAGCAACAAATTGTTCGTAAGAATCTTTTCTTTGCTTAATCATTCTTTGAAGAATGGCAATTTCTTGTTCTGCAGAAACATCAGCTCCTTTTGCTTCAGTTTTGAGCAAGAGAATTTGAGATTTTACGGCTCTTAGAGAGTCAAGAGCAACTTTGTCTTTTTCTCTCATTGCGGTTTTAATCGCTTCGTTTATGGTAAGTTCTAAACTCATTTTTTCTAAATTTTAAAAATTTTAATCTACGTCTTTGTTTAAAAACTTGTTTTCTCTGAGTTGTACTCTTCCGTTGTTTTCAGAAAGGAAACTAGAAATTTGCTGTTGAGAAGCATTTTCGTGACCAATATTGATGTTTTTTCTTCTGAAAGCAGGAATATTTTCGAATTCATTTTCGTTTTCTATCGTCTGATAACGAGAGTTGAACTCTTTTAATTTATCTCTTCTTGCCTGAACTTTTTCTGTAGCAGTATTTTTTTCGATAAATTTAAATTCCTCTTCAATTTTAGTTTCTGTAAAAGTGATTTTTTCTTCAGTGTGATTTTCAAAAACGGTTTTTACTTCTTCTATTTCCTCTGCAATCTTGAAGGTAAACTCAATTGGCTTTTCTTCAACTAAAGTTTTCGTTTCTGCTTTTGGTCTATACGTTTCCACAGTTTTTTCCTCTACAATGAAAGAAATTTCTTCTTTGGTTTCTTCCACAGAAAGTTTCACATTTTCTACTTCTTGTGCAGCATTAAACTGAGTTTCTTCTATAATAGTTGTTTTCTTTTCTTCTGTTTCAAAAGTGAAAGATTGAGATTCTAAAACGTCTTCATCATCAAATGAAAATAAATCTAAAACATTATTTTCTTGTTCTTCTACTTCAAAAGTTTGATGACTGCTTTCGATGCTTAAACTTTCGTCTTCAAAAAATCTAAGTTCTTCTATTCTTTCTTCCATTACAGCTGCTCGTGTCTCTGCAAATTGATTCACAGAATTACTAGGGAAGTCTGGAGTATTGTTATCATTAGAATCATCTAAGAAAAACATGCTTTTTGATGAATTTTGCATTGGATTTTCTTGAGATTTTTCAGAAGAAGTTTTCCCAAATGGTGATTCTCTCTTCACTTTTGGTGAAGAAGGAGTGTCTTCTAATGAATATCTAATTTTTTCGGTTGGACCTGCATATTTTTGATCATCCGCTGCAAAACCAGTGGCAATAACCAATACGCTGATAGAATCTCCCAATTCTGTATCTGTTCCTACACCGAAAATAATATCTGCTGTATTTCCTGCTTCGCGCTGAATGTGGTCATTAATTAAGCCGATTTCATCCATAGTAGCTTCTTCGTTTCCACTTCTGATAAGGAGAAGAACGTTTTTAGCTCCTGTGATTTTATTATCATTTAACAATGGAGAATCGAGTGCTTTTTTCACGGCTTCTTCAGCTTTGTTTTCGCCAGAAGCGGTTCCTGTAGACATGAGAGCGGTTCCTGAATTTTGTAAAACTGAGCGCGCATCACGGAAGTCTATATTTACATCGAAATAACCAGTAATTACTTCTGCCATACCTTTAGCAGCATTGGCTAACACTTCATCTGCCTTAGCAAAACCAGATTTGAAGCCTAGGTTACCAAATTGCTGACGAAGTTTATCGTTATTAATAACAATTAAGGAATCTACATTATTGCGAAGTTTTTCTAAACCATTTTCGGCTTGTTCCAGTCTTCTTTTTCCTTCAAAACTAAAAGGAACGGTAACAATACCAATGGTTAAAATTCCCATTTCTTTGGCAATTTTTGCAATAACAGGAGCAGCACCAGTACCAGTTCCGCCACCCATTCCTGCGGTAATGAAAACCATTTTGGTATTATGGCCTAGAACAGCTTTGATTTCATCAATACTTTCCAAGGCAGATTTTTCTCCAACTTCTGGATCTGCTCCAGCTCCTAAACCTTCTGTAATGGCAGCTCCTAACTGAACTTTTGTAGAAATTGGGTTATTATCTAGTGTTTGTGCATCGGTGTTACAAATGATAAAATCTACTCCATGAATTCCTTTCTCGTACATGTGTTTCAACGCATTGTTACCTCCACCACCTACACCAATTACTTTTATGATAGATGAATTTCCTTTTGGTAAATCGAATGAAAACCCTGTATTTAATGTATTTTCCATATATTTTCGATGTATAAAAGTTACTTACTTATTTTGTGTTATTCGTTTTAATTATTCTACTTCTTCGAAGAATTTTTTTACTTTTTCAAGAATGGATTGTCCAAAAGTAGGTTTGCTTTTCTTCATTTCCTCGATGTGTTGTGTAATTTCTTGTTCCTCTGTTTTTACTTCTTCTACTGTATTTTCTGTTTGAGGAACTTCTATTACTTTTGGCTCTTCTACAGGCTTTTCTACAGGTTTTTTGTCGTGAATTTTTAAACTTTCCATCAATAAACCAATTGAGGTAGCAAACTCAGGAGATTTCAAATATTGGTTTTTGTCATTGGCAATATATTCATTAGCAAAACCAATTCTCGCATCAAATCCTGTTACATAATTGGCTAACTGACGAAGGTTTTTAAGATTAGAACCGCCACCTGTTAAAACAATTCCTGCAATCAATTTACGTTTTTGTTCATAAGCTCCATAGGCTTTTAATTCTGTATTTACCATTTCAAGAATTTCTTCTACTCTTGCATTGATAATACTTGCCAAAGATTTTAGAGAAATTTCTTTGTCTGGTCTTCCGTGTAAACCTGGAATGGTAACAAACGTAGAGTCTTTTTCTAAATCTGGAACTGCAGACCCGAATTTTACTTTCAGTTGCTCTGCGTGTTTTTCTATAATAGAACAGCCTTCTTTAATATCATCTGTAATAATACCGCCACCATAAGGAATAACGCAAGTATGACGAATGATGTTATCTTTAAAAATAGCAATATCTGTAGTACCACCACCGATGTCTACGATGGCAACTCCTGCTTCTTTTTCTTCAGTAGTAAGAACAGCTTCTGAAGAGGCAAGAGGTTCTAGAGTAAGGGCTTCCATTTCTAAACCAGCTTCGCGTACGCAACGCGCGATATTTCTGATGCTTCCCATTTGACCCACGACTACATGGAAATTTGCTTCCAGACGTTTTCCGTGCATACCGATTGGTTCTTGGATTTCGCCTTCAGAATCTACTTTGTACTCTTGTGGAAGCACGTGTATGATTTCTTCACCTGGAAGCATGACCAATTTTTTTACTTGGTCTTTTAAGATTTCTATATCTTCATCTGTGATATATTTATCTGGGTTTTCTCTCATGATGTAATCTGAGTGTTGCAGACTACGAATGTGTTTGCCTGCGATACCTACGGTTACTCTATGAATAGGAACTCCTGAAGATTTTTCTGCTTCTGAAATAGCAGCTTTGATAGAGCTTATCGTTTGAGAAATATTATTCACAATTCCTTTGTGAACGCCCAAACTTTTAGCTTTACCTACGCCTAAAACTTCAATTTTTCCGTGGGCATTTTTTCTGCCTACAATGGCAACAATTTTCGTGGTACCAATGTCTAAACCTACTGAATAATCATGTGTTTCCATATATTGCTGTTCTCTTTTTTTAATTAGTTGTTTTTTCTTCGGTTTTTTGTGTTCCTGTTACGGTGTTTATTGGGGTTTGTTCATTTGTTTGTAAACTGTCTTCTTCGGGTTTATAGTCAGAATTAAGAGTGGTTACGATTTGGTTATCATATTTCACAGAAATTTTAGAATATTTTTCTGGAGCTTGATATACTAAATATTTTTCTACAAATGTTTTAAAACCTTTTACTTTAAAATCTATTCTATCTAAATCACCGATTTCTACTTTATAATTTCCATCGCTGGTTGCAAGATTGAAGTTTCCGTTTTCTTTTGTAATGCCTACAAAGAAATTTTTGCAGAAACTGTCTTTGTTTATTTTATCTATTAACTCAATGAGTTTTTTATACTCTTTCTTCTTCACGTCGCCAGAAACCAGCATGCAAGGATGAGAGTATGTTTTAGAAATTGGGAATTCTATTCCTTTTTTGTCTACATAAAATCCTTTTCCTCCATTATTTAATCTAAAAACAGGAACTCTTTGTTTGATGTCTACATTCAGTTTTCCATTTAAATTCAAATAAACGTTTGCGCTATCTACAGCAGGCAATTCGTTTAATTTTTTTTCTAAACTCGGGATATCTACATCACCCACTTTTTTTGTAGAATTATACCTTTCTACAATGGTTCTAATGTCTTTTTCGTCTACAAAATAAACAGGAGAGGAGCTATCATTTAATTTTACGATGATAGATTGCTCATCAATTTTTCGGTCATTGAATCTCTTCAAAGAGAAGCTCAATAGAAATCCGAAGATGACTACTGTGACAAAAATTTTGAGAATTCTCCACTTGTTTTTCATAAACTTACTTCCGAGTTTTTTCTAATTTTAATTTTTCAATGTACCAATCCAATTCATAATTGGGTCATACAAAGTATCTATGTTTCCTGCACCTACTGTAAGCAAAATGTCAAAATCTTTTTCTTTGATTTTGTCAAAAGCTTCGCTTAAACTGCACACTTCTTTTTTCTCTAACTGTACTTTTTCTAGCAACCAATCAGAAGTTACCCCTTCAAAATCTTTCTGCAATTCTCTTGCAGGATAAATGTCTAATAATAACAATTCATCTGCTGCAGCTAAGCTTTCTGCAAAACCATCTGCAAAATCTCTGGTTCTGCTGAATAAATGTGGCTGAAACGCTACCAACAGTTTTTTATTTGGGTTAAAAGTTCTGATGGAACCAATCACCGCATTCAGTTCTGTTGGGTGGTGCGCATAATCATCTACATATATTTTTCCGTTTTCAAAAGTATGTTTGGTATAACGTCTTTTAATTCCTTTGAAACTAGAAATTCCTTCTTGTAATGCTGTGAAATCTGCTCCTAAATTGTGCAAAACAGCAATCGCAGCCGTTGCATTTTCTACATTATGCGTTCCCGGAATTTGCCAAGCAAATTCTATGGTTTGTTCGCCCGCGTGAAAATCAAACATCATCCAACCATCTACAATATGCAGATTATCAGAATAATAATCCGCTTCTTCATTTACCGCATATGTTTTACAAGGTCTGCCAATATTTACACCTTTTCTCACGAAAAGTTGGTCGTTTTCTGGCACTAAATCTGCAAAATCTCTAAATCCTTGTTCTATGGTTTCAGTATCTCCATAAATATCAAGATGGTCTGCATCAATAGATGTAATAATTGCCCAATCTGGTGAAAGGTTGAGGAAACTTCTGTCATATTCATCTGCTTCTAGAACAGACATTTCTGTTCCGTTAAAAATGAAATTAGATTTGTAATTTTCTGCAATTCCACCTAAAAATCCAGAAAATGGAAGATTCGCCACTTTACAAAGATGTGCTACCAAACTTGAAGTAGTAGTTTTGCCATGCGTTCCTGCTACTGCGATACAATTGGTGTCTTCGGTAATCATCCCGAGAACTTTTGCACGTTTTAAAACTTCAAAACCATTTTCATTAAAATAATCTAAAATTCCCAAAACTTTAATCGCAGGTGTATAAATCACTAATGTTTCTTCTTTTTTCAAAGACGAAATTTTCTCATCTACAACATCTTCAAAAGTGATAGAAATTCCTTCCTTCTGAAGCTCTGTAGTGAGTTTGGTTTCGGTTTTATCATAACCCAAAACATTTTTCCCGGCAGCATGGAAATATCTTGCCAAAGCAGACATCCCGATTCCACCGATTCCTACGAAGTAAAAGTTTTGATAGTTTTTCATTTCTTTTATGTTTTACGTTTTGTCATTTTGAATGGAGTGAAACGAAAGGAAAAATCTTTAATAGATTCTTCACTACACTTTGTTTCGCTCAGAATGACAGACGTTCACTCTTTAATATTCAAATTCTTAAAAATCTCATTCACAATTTCTTCTGTTGCTTTTGGTTTTGCAAAAAAGTCTAAATTTTGAGACATTTCTTTTCTCAAACCTTCGTTTTCGCAAATTTCTGAAAGCGTGTTCCAGAATTTTTCTTTCATCTCTGTGTCTTTCACCATTTTAGCAGCGTTTTTGTCTACCAAAGTCTGAGCGTTTTTGGTTTGATGATCTTCTGCCGCAAAAGGAAAAGGAACAAGCAAAACTGGCTTTTTAGCAATGGCTAATTCCGAAATTGCTATCGCTCCAGCTCTAGAAACAATAACATCTGCCGCAGAATAAGCCATTTCCATGTTTTTAATAAATTCTACAATTTGTATGTTTCTGCTGTGAATGTCTTTCGTTTCTTCTAAAATATTATTATAATCTAGTTTACCAGTTTGCCAAATGAGTTGATAATCTTTTTCTAAAACTTGATTAATGTTTTCTTTCCATCCGTTGTTTAAAGTTCTAGAACCTAAAGAACCGCCTACTGAAAGTATTGTTAATTTTCCCTTTTCTAAACCTAATTTTTCTTTGGCTAAATCGCTGTCAATGATATCAGTAATAATGTTTTTTCTGATAGGATTTCCTAAAAATAATGTTTTCGTTCCGTGGAAGAATTTTTCCATATTTGGATAGGCGGTGAAAACAGTTTTTGCCTTTTTAGCATTGAAAATATTGGTTTTCCCAGGAAGAGAATTCTGTTCCTGAATAAAAGTAGGAATTCCCATTCTTGCAGCGATGAATAAAGCAGGCCCGCTTGCAAAACCACCTGTTCCTACCGCAAAATCAGGTTGGAATTCTTTAATGATTTTTCTAGCTTTCAATAAACTAGAAATCACCTTAAACGGTAAATTAATATTAGCCAAAAGATTTCCTCTGTCAAAGCCTGCGATGTTTAATCCTTCAATTTTGAAACCAGCTTGCGGAACTTTTTCCATCTCCATTTTTCCATTGGCACCCATGAACAAAAATTCTGCATCAGGAAAACGTTTTTGTATTTCCTGCGCAATGGCAACAGCAGGAAAGATGTGACCACCTGTTCCACCACCACTCATTAAAACTTTTAATTTTTTGCTCATATCTTTATCATTTTTTTGACAAGTCTCGACTTGTCACTACGCTATATCATTTATTTCTTCTACATTTTGTTTTTTGCCCATTCCTTCTTCTTCGAAGGTTAAAATCCTTGAACTTACATTCAGAATAATACCTAATTGAAGATAAGTCACCAACATTGAAGTTCCTCCATAACTTATTAAAGGCAAAGGTTGTCCTGTTACGGGAATTAAATTCACCGCAACTGCAATATTTACTGCCAGTTGCACGAAAATCATAATTCCTAAACTCAGCACCAATAAACTTCCAAAAAATGCCCGCATTTTACTGGCAATCATCACAATTCTAATCATCATAATCATGTATAAAGTGATGAGTGCGAATGCTCCAAAAAAACCATATTCTTCTACAATAATGGCGAAAATAAAATCTGAAGCGGATTGTGGAAGCATTTGTTTTAATGCAGATTTTCCTGGTCCCATTCCTGTAATTCCGCCATGAACTATGGCTGCTTTTGCTTGGTTTACCTGATAGTTTTTTGCTTTTACGGTTTCGTCTTCTACATTGGCATTTTTCTTAGAATTGGCAAAAGTTTCTATTCTACTTACCCAAGTATGAACACGATTGCTGCCAATTAAATCTGTTTTTAAAGCCAAAAACAAGAAAATTCCTACAAAAAGTCCTGAAATTCCTAAAAATCCAAGAATGTATTTGGAGGAAAGTTGACCAACTAACATTACTGCTAATGAAACCATTAGAATCATCAAAGCAGTAGAACCATTGTCTTTGGCAACCAATCCGAAAACCAATAAAACTGGTCCGAAAATGTAAAATATGTTCTCTATCGGAAGTCTTTCTCTTTTAATTTTTTTTGTTAAATATCTACACAAATAGATAATTAACATAAGGTATGCAAAACTTGATGGCTGAAAAGAAATTGGAGTTCCTGGAATTTTTAACCAACGAGAAGCAGACGCTCCGTCGATTTTTTGTCCCGTAAACATGGTTACAAACAGTAAAATTACCATAATTCCGAGAAGGATACTGCTCAGTTTTCCGATGTGTTCGTATTTTACAGTTCCTACAGCTCTCATGATTGCTAAACCTAAGAAAACAAAAAACATGTGCTTGATAACGTGTCCCGTAGTTGTACCATTCTGCACAATGTATTCTAAGTTAGAACTTGCAGAATATACAGGGAACACGGAAAAGAAGGAGATTAAAATAATCACCATCCAAAGCACTTTGTCGCCTTTTAAAAGTTCAAATTTGTTTTCTTGTTGTTCCATTCTTTATTTCATAGGATTGAAATCCTATTTTATTTCTTATCGCCACTTCGTGGCTCTTTTTTTAATTATTTTTTAAAACTTCTTCTTTAAATAATTGTCCTCTGTGTTCATAGTTATTGAATAAATCAAAACTTGCACAACAAGGAGAAAGTAAAACGGTATCGCCTTTTTCTGCTAAAGATTTGGCAGTTTTCACCGCTTCTTCCATGCTAGAAGTATCTACGATAATGTCTTTTTTGTCTTTGAAAAATTCTATGATTTTAGAATTATCTAATCCAAGACAAACAATCGCTTTTACTTTTCTTTTTACTAAATCTTCTATTTCTGTATAATCATTTCCTTTGTCTGTTCCGCCTACAATCCAAACCGTCGGCGTTTTCATGCTTTCTAAAGCATAGTAGGTAGCATTTACATTGGTAGCTTTAGAATCATTAATGAATTTTACACCATTAATTTCTGCTACACCTTCTAATCTGTGTTCTACCGCTTGGAAAGTCATCAGAGAATTTCTAATGCTTTCGTTGCTGATGTTCAATAATTTACCAGCGATAGAGGCAGCTAGGCTATTCGCAACATTATGCGTTCCCATTAGAGATAAATCTTCTATTTTCATAGAAAACTCATCGTGAAGTTTTACCACTATTTTTTCCTCTTCTGTATAACCTCCTTCTTCTAATTTTTCCTTCATAGAGAAGGGAATTTGCTTCACTCTTAAATCTAATTCTTGAAGCAGTTTTTGACTCATTTCATCGTCTTTATTATAGATGAAATAATTGTCATTTTCTTGATTTTCGGCAATTCTAAATTTTGCCAAAGCATATTCTTCGTAGTTGTAATTGTATTGGTCAAGATGATCTGGACTCAAATTCAACAATAAAGAAATATATGGTCTAAAATTCTGAATATCATCTAATTGGAAGCTGCTTACTTCTAACACATAATAGTCAAAATTCTCTTGCGCAACTTGCATTGCGAAACTTTTGCCGATGTTTCCGCCCAAACCTACATTCAAATTGTCATTTTTCAGAATGTGATAAATGAGTGATGTAGTAGTGGTTTTTCCATTACTTCCTGTGATGGCGATGATTTTGGCATTGGTAAATTCTGCACCGAATTCTATCTCCGAAGAAAGTCTGATTCCTTTTGCTTTGATTTTTTGAACCATTTCAGCTTTCTTAGGAACTCCTGGAGATTTTATAACCCAATCTGCAGCTAGAATTCTTTCTTCATCGTGGTTTTTTTCTTCATACTCGATTCCGTTTTCTACCAAAACTTTTTTGTAATTCTCTTTAATTTCGCCTTTGTCTGAAAGAAAAACTTCCAAACCTTTAGTTTTAGCCAAAATTGCAGCGCCCACTCCACTTTCTCCTCCTCCTAGAATTACGACTTTCATTTTTTCCATTTCGATTTTTATTTCAAACCTTTTTATTTTGTTGGATTTTAATCCAACGTTCTCATATCTTTCGTTCCTGGGGAACTTAATTTTTATCTAATTTTCAGTGTTATTAAACAAACAATCGCCAACATAACTCCTATGATAATCATTCTGTTAACAATTTTGCTTTCATGGAAACCACTTTTCTGATAATGGTGATGAAGTGGAGACATTTTAAACAATCTGTTATTCTGAGCGTACTCTAAACCGTACTTTTTCTTTCTGTATTTAAAAACCGCTACTTGCAGCATTACTGAAAGATTTTCGATTAAGAAAATTCCACATAAAACAGGAATCAATAATTCTTTTCTTAAAATAATTGCCAAAACTGCAATTACACCTCCTAACATTAAACTACCAGTATCGCCCATAAAAACTTGAGCTGGATAAGTATTGTACCAGAAAAATCCTATGGTTGCTCCAATTAAAGCCACTGCGAAAATGGTGGTTTCTCCCATGTTCGGAAGGAACATAATATTCAGATAATCGGCGAAAATGATGTTTCCAGATAAATAAGCGAAAAATGCGAGTGTTCCTAAAATCACCACACTCGTTCCTGCGGCGAGTCCATCAATTCCGTCTGTAATATTGGCTCCATTAGAAACAGCGGTCACAATGAAAATTACCAGTGGAATAAAAATAACCCAAGCCCATTCTTCTTGCGAAGCTTCGTCCATCCAGAAAAGAATTTTACTGTAGTCAAATTCATTATTTTTCATAAATGGAACGGTGGAAATGGTTTCTCTTTCGGCTGGAGCGAAGTTTTGAGAAACACTGGTTCTATTGATTTCGTGTGCATCCGCATATTTTCTTTTGATGGTAATGTCTGGGTGAAAATACATGGTAACTCCAACGATTAAACCTAAACCAACTTGTCCTATAATTTTGAAAATTCCGCTTAAACCGTCTTTATTTTTCTTTATTTTTTTGAGATAATCATCTATAAAACCGATGGCGCCCATCCAAAGCATAGAAACAATTAGCAGAAGAACATAAATATTAAATTTTGTAAATAAAAGTACAGGAATAATGGTGGCAAAAATGATGATTAAACCTCCCATAGTTGGCGTTCCTTCTTTTTGTTTTTGTCCTTCTAACCCGAGATCTCTTACCAGTTCTCCCATCTGTTTGTTGCGCAGATAATTGATGATTTTTTTACCATAAACCAGAGCAATCAGCAATGACAAAAGCACAGCAAAAGCCGCTCTGAAAGAGATGTATTTCAGTAAGTTTAATCCAGGAATGTGAATTCCGTGATTGGTAAGATATTCGTATAGATAGTATAGCATTTGTTTAATTTTAATGTTTACAAGTCAAAGGCTTGGATAAATATTTGACCTCTATATTTACATATTGTATCAGCATTAATATTTGGCTTTTCATATTTTTCCCATTTTAGCCCAATGTTATCATATAATTTTATTATTTCTTTTTTGTAAGTCGTATCTTTATTTTTAATGTATTTTTCACAAAGACAGTTTGCAATATCTACTTTAGCATTATTTTCCGAAAAATCTAAATATCCAGGTTTTGGTTTTTCAAATAATCCTTTGTAATAAATACCTTCACAATCTAAAATATTTAACTTTCTTTCAAACTTGTTTGTAAATAGATACAACATCAAAACTCCTACAACAAGGATTGAAATGACAGATAATAATATTTTAAATATTTTTTTCATCATCAAATTACTTCGACATCAATTTATATAGTTCTATAATCGCCTCTTTGTCATCAAAATGATGTCTCACCCCATTGATTTCCTGATACGTTTCGTGACCTTTTCCTGCAACGAGAACAATATCTTTTGGTTCAGCGAATTTTATCGCCATTTTTATCGCTTCTCTTCTGTCTGGAATAGAAGTGTATTTGCTGAAATTCTGCGGCTCTACACCCGCTTCAATTTCTTTGATAATATCTTGAGGATTTTCAGTTCTCGGATTATCTGTGGTAATGATGGCCAAAGTAGATTTTCTGGTAGCAATTTTTCCCATTTCTGGTCTTTTTGCATGGTCTCTATCTCCACCACAACCGAAAACGGTAATTAATCTTTCGTTTTTGGTTCTGATTTCGTTGATGGAATCTAAAACATTTTCCAAAGCATCAGGAGTGTGAGCATAATCTACGATGAAGAAAATTCCGCCATCAGATTTTATGGTTTCAAATCTTCCGTTGACTCTTTTTAGAGTTGAAATCGCTTGTAAAACTTCTTCTTCATTAAATCCTAATTCTACCGCAATTGCAAAAGCCAAAAGCAAATTATAAACATTGAATTTGCCCGTTAAAGTGCTCCAAAATTCTTTTCCGTTGAAATTCAGAAGCATTCCGTTGAAGTCTACTTCTAATATTTTTCCGTGATAATCTGCCAAAGTTTTCAAAGCGTAATCTTTCTTTTTCGCTTTGGTGTTTTGTAGCATTACATCGCCATTTTTATCATCAGCATTGGTAATCGCTACTGCAGTTTCTGGCAATTCGTCAAAGAATCTTTTTTTAGTTTTCAGGTATTCTTCAAACGTTTTATGATAATCGAGATGATCATGTGTAAGATTGGTGAAACCTGCAACAGCAAAGTGTAAACCTTCAATTCTGTCTTGGTGAATTCCGTGTGAAGAAACTTCCATAAAAGCATATTCGCAACCGCTTTCTACAGCTTTTGCCAACATTTGATTCAATCGGATTACATCTGGAGTGGTGTGAGTTGAAGGAATAATTTCATCACCAATTCTGTATTCTACAGTAGAAATCAGAGCACTTTGATAGCCTAAATTTTTGAAAATATCAAAAAGTAGAGTAGAAGCGGTGGTTTTTCCGTTGGTTCCGGTAATCCCGATTAATTTCAGATTTTCAGAAGGATTTCCATAAAAATTAGCAGCGAGTTTGCCTAAAGTTTTAGATGAATTTTTAACTTGAATATAATTAATTCCATCGATTAAATTTTCTGGTAAAACTTCGCAAAAAATGGTTTTTGCTCCCTTTTCGATTGCTGAGGAAATATAAGAATGTCCGTCTGAAACTGTCCCTTTTACAGCAACATAGAGCGAACCTTCGGTAACTTTTCTGCTATCGAATACAATTTCTGAAACTTCCGAACTGAGATTTCCAAAAGTTTCTAAAACTGGGATTTTATGTAATAATTCTGATAAAATCATTTTAATTAAATATCAAATACAAAAAAGTTATAAATAAAACTATGAGTATAATGTAGCTTTGAAAAATTCTCAAATTATTCATAGGGTTATTATCTTCTTTGCTTTTCTTTTTTTCATATTTTAAAATCAAATAAACAAATCCCATTAAAATTATTGGAACTATAGGATAATATTTTTCCATATTAATTCTGTAATTCCAAATAAATTCTTTGGTTTTTATTAATGACAGTTCCAGCCATTGGGAACTGATTTTTTATTTTTCCAACACCTTTATAATCAACTCGGTAACCTTGGTTTTCTAATTGTGGAATAATATTTTTGCCCATTAAACCTTTAAGATTTGGTAGAACTCCGTTTTTCACGTTTACCTTTACATTGGGTTCTAGCATTTTATTAAGGTTCACCTTTTTATCAACTAAAAGTTCTTTTTCTACATTCAGTGGAGTTTTAAGGAACACTTTTCCTGCAATTTCTTTAAAAACTGGCGCCGAAACTACTGAACCATAATATCCTTTTGAAGTATTCGGCTGGTTCACCATCACAATACAAGTGTATTTAGGATTATCTGCTGGGAAAAATCCTGCAAAACTCGCCTGATATTTTGTTGGTCCTGGTTTCCAATATTCAAATCTTGCGGTTCCTGTTTTTCCCGCCAATTTGATATTTGGCGTAAAAATACTTTTTGCGGTTCCTTTTTCTACCGCTTTTGTAAGCATCGCAGTCATTAGATTAATCGCCTCAGTTGAAGCCATTTTGTCCACCAAAACTTGAGGTTCAGCTTCGTATGAAGTTTTACCGTCTTTCATGATTTTTTCTATGAAAAGCGGCTTCACCATTTTTCCTTTATTGGCAATTCCGTTATAGAATGTAGTGAGCTGTAATAAATTGAGGCTCACACTATAACCATATCCTAGAGAAGCCAATGTAGCTTTATTCCATCTTTTATTTTCTGGCGTTACAATTGAAGGTTTGGTAACACCCGGAAGTTCGATTTCTAATTTTTCAAAAAGTTTCCATCTTTTTAGATGCTTTAAGAAAACATCTGGTTTATCTGCGTAATGCTGTGTGATGATTTTAGCTGCACCAATGTTACTTGATTGTGCTAAAATATCACTGATGTCATACGTTCCACCTGCGTGAGAATCTGTAATTTTTTGACTGTAATAAGTCCAAGAAATTCCACCAATGTTTATTTTGGTATTTTCATCTATGAAACCATCGTCCATTGCCGCTAAAAGCGAAACCGTCTTAAACGTAGAACCTGGTTCTGTAGCATCTTTCAATGCATAATTGTAAGCGTCTATGTAATTTCCTTCTTCATTTCTTCTAAGGTTTACCATAGCTCTTACTTTTCCTGTAGCGGTTTCCATCACGAGAACAGAACCATGATCTGCTTCGAAATGTAGCAGTTGTTTTTCTAAAGCAGAATGAGCAATATCTTGAATTCTTAAATCTATTGTGGTGTAAACATCTTGACCATCAATTGGGTCTTGAACTTTCCAGTAATCAATTGGTTTCCACTGAGATGAATTGATTCTTTGCTCTAATCTTTTGCCATCTGTTCCAGTAAGATATTTAGAAAAGGCGCCTTCAAGTCCAGATTTTCCAATCTCGTTATCCATTCCTATGGTTCCAGCACCAATTTGAGCTGTTGCCAGTTCTCTTCGGAATTTTCTATCGATAATGAGACATCTATTTTTCTTAAATTTCCCTGTTTTTTTATCCTTTTTACTGAAAATTGGGAATTTTTTAATTCTGTCATATTGGTCAAAATCTAAACCTCTAACCAATGAAAAATATTGATTTTTCTTCTTTTTTTGTTCGTCAAATATTTTTCTGTAATGAACTCTTGGTTTACCAAACATTTGGCTCAGTGAATCAGTCAATGCGCCAATATTATTGTCGTAAACAGAATCTTTGATGGTTTTAAAATCGATATACGCATCGTATCTCATTACGGTGGTTGCTAAAATAGAACCATCTGATGCAAAAAGGTTTCCACGAGCAGCTTTTAAGGTGGCTTCTCTGTAATTTTTACTGATATAATTGTCTTCAAATTCTTCTACATTGGTATTTTGTAGAAAAAGAATTCTTGCCAAAAACATAATAAATACGATGAAAGCTACCCCTGCAAAAAGGTAACCCCATTTTAACGCTTTGCCGCGTTTGATATCATATTCATTACTATTTATCGCCATTTTCTAAACTGTCTACTTTTATTAAAAGTTTATGTGGATGATTTTCTAAAGACATTAGAGAATCTCCTTCCATTTCTTTGCTTAGTTCACTTTCCATTCTTACTTTAATCAATCTGCTCTGTGCGTAAGCATTTCTAGATTTATATTCTTCTGCCTGTTCTTTGAGTAGGTTTACGGTTTCTATTTTTTTGTTGACCAAGTGATTGCTGTAAATCATAATCATCAACAAGGAAAAAATGAGTAAAAAATATTTGTAATGAACTTTTACTTCATCACGGTTTAAGAAGTTTCCCTTCATGATATCCATGAAAGTAAGTTTCTTTGGTTTTTTATTATATGTTACTCTTTTTGCCACAGACTTTGTCTGATTTTTAATTAAATTTTGATTCCTACACGCATTTTTGCGCTTCTTGCTCTGGAATTTTCTTCTATTTCTTCTTCTGTTGGAATGATGGCTTTGCTTTTTAACAATTCAAAAGCTTTAGCATAATTTCCATAAATATCTCGTTCTGGTTCTCCTTCGAACATTCCATTTTTTAGGAAACGTTTTACCAATCTGTCTTCTAGTGAATGATAAGAAATCACGACTAATCTCCCTTCTTTTTTCAATATTTTATAAGACTGTAACAGCATTTCTTTTAAAACTTCTAGCTCTTGATTTACCTCTATTCTAATCGCTTGGAACAACTGTGCAAAAAATTTATTCTGCTTAAATTGAGGAATATAACTAAAGACTTTTTTCAAATCTTCGGTGGTTACAATTTCCTTAGTTTTCCTAGCATGAACAATTTCTCTCGCAAGTTTTCTGGCTTCTCTTATCTCGCCATAGTAGTAGAAAATATCGGCCAAATGTTCTTCTTCATATTCATTCACTACTTTTCTCGCGTCTAGATGTTGCATTACGTTCATTCTCATGTCTAGAGGTGCATCACTTCTGGTAGAAAAACCACGTTCTGCAGCATCAAATTGGTGAGAAGAAACGCCTAAATCTCCTAAAATTCCGTCTACTTTAGTTACGCCGTACATTAACAATGAATTTTCTAAAAATCTAAAATTCTGATTGATTAATGTAAATCTTTCATCATCAATTGAATTGTTAAGCGCGTCTAAATCTTGGTCAAAACTGTATAGTTTTCCTTTGCTGGAAAGTCTTTTTAATATTTCACGAGAATGGCCACCTCCACCGAAAGTTACATCTACGTAAACTCCATCAAGATTGGTGATGAGAGCGTCTATACTTTCCTTTAATAATACAGGATTGTGATACATTCTATTAGATTTAAAAAATTATAAAATTGAGGTGTAGAGATTATTCTTCGTCAAAATTGATGTCGCCCATCACTTCTTCGGTTAGTTTCCCGAAATCAACTTCGTTGGTAGCAATTACTTTTTCATACGCTTCTTTGTCCCAAATTTCAAACAGTTCACCCGCTCCAGAAATCACGATTTCTTTATGAAGATTGGCAAATTGTTTCAAATCTTTTGGAATAAGAATTCTCTCAGAAGAATCCAGCTCTACGTTTTTTACACCGGCGGTAAACATTCTGATGAAATCTGCATTCTTTTTCACGAAACGGTTCAGTCCGTTTATCTTTTTCATCAGTTTTTCCCAAGGCTGCATTGGGTAAACTTCTAAGCAATTCTGAAACACAGCACGCTTAATTACAAAGTTCTTATCCTCAGAACTTTGCAATAGTTTTACTAATGACGAAGGAAGCTTTATTCTGCCTTTGTCATCAATCTTGCATTCATATGTTTCGTAGAAATGAATCATTTGGAGCAAATTTATTTATTATTTTCTAAAATTTCCCACTTTTTCCCACTTTTTAACTTAATGTTGATAACTTTTTACTCTATAAGCTTTTTGTAGCTAACTTATTGATTAATAAAATGTTAATAAATGAGTGTGATATGAGGGTAGATGTAAGCCCAATTGATATACTTTAAATGAAATTAACATCACAAAAACTGGTCAAAATTCCTTTTTTTTTGTATTTTTGCGTTTGACAGATACGTTATATGATTTTTAATACCAAAAAGGAAAAAAAATATACATTTATAGAAAAAGGAGAAGGTCATCCTATGGTACTTCTACATGGATTGATGGGAGGTTTAAGTAATTTTGATAAAATGATTACTTATTTCTCAGAAAGAGGCTATAAAGTTTATGTTCCACAACTTCCTATTTATGATTTGCCAGTGCTGAATACTAATCTTACCAGCATCGCAAAATATGTAGCAAGATTTATAAAAGATAAAATAGGACAACCTGTAACTTTAATGGGGAATTCTATGGGAGGTCACATTGGCCTTATTCTAACATTAGCTAATCCAGAGTTAGTACATTCTTTAGTTTTAACAGGAAGTTCTGGTTTGTACGAAAAAAGTTTTGGAGAAACTTTCCCAAGAAGAGGGGACAGAGACTATATCAAAAAGAAAACAGAAGAAGTTTTCTTTGACCCGAAAGTAGCTACAGATGAATTAGTAGACGAGGTTTTCTCGGTGGTAAATGATAGAATGAAAGGCATTAAAACAGTGCTTTTAGCGAAAAGCGCCATCAAACATAATATGCTCCATGATTTGCCAAAAATAAAACAGCCAACTTGTATTATTTGGGGAAAACAAGACGGAGTAACTCCACCAGATGTAGCAGAAGAAATGGATAGACAAATTCCTAATTCAGACTTGTTCTGGTTAGATGAATGCGGTCACGCTGCGATGATGGAAAAACCAGAAGAATTTAATGAAATTCTTTACAACTGGTTAAAAGATAAAATTTAGAATTAAGTTGAAAAAAATAATGATGGAAGTTGAAAAGCTTCCATTTTTTGAATATGATAGTAAAGACTGTAAACTTTGTAAAATCTAGTGGGAAATGGCAAGAATGCCCAGAACCTACAATTCCTGAATATGCTTTTATCGGGAGAAGTAACGTGGGGAAATCTTCGTTAATCAATGCCATTATGAATCATAAAGATTTGGCAAAAACTTCGCAAACTCCGGGAAAAACACAATTGATTAATCATTTTTTGGTGAATGAAAATTGGTATCTTACTGATTTACCTGGCTATGGTTATGCTAAGGTTTCTAAAAGTTTGAGAAAAGATTTTGAAAAACTCATCACCAATTATATTCTGAATAGAAAAAATTTGGTAAACCTTTTTGTTTTAGTTGATATAAGACATACTCCCCAAAAAATAGATTTAGAATTTATGGAATGGTGCGGAGAAAATGGGGTGCCGTTTTCTATTGTTTTTACCAAACAAGATAAACTAAAACCAGGAGCTGCAGACAGAAATATAGAAGTATATAAAACCAAACTTCTAGAAACTTGGGAAGATTTACCAGATATTTATATTACTTCTGCCGAAAAGAAAATGGGTGGTGATGAAATTCTGAAATTTATTGAAAAAACCAATGCTTATTTGGTTAAAAATAAAGTGAAGTTCGTGTAGTTATGTCAACAAAGTTTTATAAAATTTTTGTTTATAGTTTTTTGTTTATTTTTCTATTAATTGTATCTATATCATATTATTTCATCATTAATTCGGAAAAAATTAAATATGATTCAAGTTTAGCAGATCATAAATTTTTAAACCAAAGAAGCACGGAAATAATTTTTGAAGATGAGGAAAAAGTAAATTATGATGTTGTTTTTTTTGATTTTTGTAAAGTTTTAAAGAAAAATGACCACTCATATTATTTTATTATAGGAAAAGAAGATAAACCCTTTAATGGATTTTCACTGTTCACCTTGAAGCATAAATTTTCTAAAATAAAATATTATTTTCCAAACAATAAAAAATATTATAAAGTTGATCTGGAAGAATTAACAATTAGTAAGCCTTATTTAAAAATTGGAGATTCGATATTTGGAAAATTAAAAGTTGAAATCGAGCCACAATATATTGGTGCAAATAAAAAATATAAAGGAACTATTTTTTTCAAAACAGTTGTAAAGAGATATGAGTGATGTTTTTAATATAACATGGAAAATAAAATCATTCGAAGAGCTATCAATTCATGAATTGTATGAGATTTTGAAAGTGAGACAAGAGGTTTTCGTGGTAGAGCAAACTTGTTATTACTTAGATGCAGATGGTTATGACCAGAAAGCGCTTCATCTTTTTGCAGAAAAAGAAGGTAAAGTAGTAGCGTATTGTAGGATTTTTCCTGAAGGTGTAAAATATCCAGAAACTTCCATCGGAAGAGTTCTTACCCATCCTGATTTTAGAAATTTAAAATTAGGACAAACTCTTATCCAATTTGCTTTAGAAGCTATAAAAACCAGATTTAACACCAGTGAATGTAGAATTTCTGCACAAGATTATCTCATTAAATTTTACAGTGATTTTGGGTTTCAAGACACTGGGAAAAAATATCTGGAAGATGATATTCCACATACAGAAATGGCGAGAAAATAATTTCTCGCCATTCATGTTTTCGCTTGTGTTTTCTACTTTATTTAGATATATAAAGCCAAGGGTAAATACGGATAAAATAAATGGTGAGATTTCTCTCACCATTCCCCGTTTAAAACTTACTCTACTCTCGATGCAAGTGTGTTGTTATATAAAAAGTTATTAGTCTAATAAAAATTTTTTATACTTGCATCTGCTAAAAATCGAGTATGAAGAAGATTACTTCTGCAAATGTATACTGATAAAAATTTGTTTCATTACGGTTTTCCGTAATTGGGTTTTATTTTTTGTTTTTATATTACAAAATTTATGAAATTTGACTAGTTTTCTTCTGATTTTAAATACATTTTAATCATAAAAAATGTGATAATAAGGCTCATAAAAAAGAAATACAAAATATTTTCTTGAAAATTTTTCTGAACTTTCAGCACATATAAAATGATTTCCGTTACCAGAAGGAAATTAGCAGCAAATAATAAAATATAACTGCAAGTTGCCAATGTTTTAAGCGTAGATTTGTTATAAAGATTCATAATCATTGGTTTTTAGTTTATCTGTTTGGTAAATTTACGATAGGGTGAATTCATTTCCTTACGGAAAGCCGTAAAACAGGAAAACTCTTCCAAAAATTATTCCAAATGAGTTTTTATAAGTTGATTTAATCTATTTTAAATAATCCCCAAATCTTTACAAAGTACCACCATTTCCGTGTTATTTTTGGCGCTTAAACTTTCGCGGAGTTCACTTAATCTCTTTTCTATAGAACTTCTGCTGTCTGGTTTTATATTGGTGTTTTTAAAATGGTCTTCTATTTCTTGTTGACGCCAACCTTTAGCCAAAAGTTCTACCAAATACACATCATAATTGGTAAATTCAAATGAGTTATTTCTGATGGAATTAATGATTTCCTGAGGAATCACAATTTTGTTTTCAAAAACTTTTTTGATGGCACTTTTCAGTTCTTTACCATCATTTCTGCCTTTGCTTACAAAACCATTGATGTGATGTTTTTTAAAAAGTTCATCAATAATAGAAGGTTTTTTCTCGATAGAAAAAGCGATGATTTTAATATTGGGTTGCAATTGTCTCACTTCTGCGATGAGTTCTTGTCCAGAACTCAATTTTTGTTCCCGGAAATCGGTGTCAAAAGATAAATCCGTAATGAGTAAATCGTAAGGATTTTCTTCTGAAATGGCAATTTTTAGTTTAGAAACGGCATCATCACAATAACTTACAAACTCATAATCGGTGATTTGTAATTCTTCTAGAGTTTTGATGACTCCTAGATTTCTGATTTCGTGATCTTCGGCTATTAGTACTTTATTAAACATCATTTTTAATGAATTGGAATAGATATATTTACTTGTAATCCTTTTTGTAGATTTTTTTCAAAATTAATATCTCCGCCAATGTTCTCAATACGGTTTTCCGTATTTTTGATTCCAGAAAGTTTTTTATTTTCTGCATTGCCCATTCCAAGGCCATTATCGGTGTATTTTATTTTTAAAATATTTTCAATTTTTTCAAATTTTACCGAAACTAATGTCGCTTGACTGTGTTTTTTCATGTTAATCATGAGTTCTCTAAGCGCATAGAAAATTTCTGATTGTATATTCTGAGAAACATTTTGCCAAATATTCTGCTCGTTTCCTATCACTAAAACTTTTTGCTGAGGTGAAGAATATGAAGAAATCATTTCAAAAAGCTTAACCGAAAATTCCTTTTCTATTTGTTCATTAAGGTCTTCATGAGCAATGTCTCTTGATTCTTCGTACATTTTTTCTAGTTTATCAAGGAGTTTTTCTTTGTCCAGTTCTTCTTGATTTTCTACTTCTACCATGGTTTGGTACAATCCATTGGCTACTACATCATGTATTTTTTTAGAATATTTAATTTGAGTGTTTTTTACCTCAATTTCTTTTTCTTGTTCCAGTCTTTTTTTTCTTCTTAAATACCAAAATAAACCAACTAATAAACCAGTGACTAGAAATGCAATCGCTACTCTTTGTCTAAAGATATAATTTTCCTTTTCTATGTTTTCGGTTTTGGCTTTTTCGGTTTCATAGCGAATCAGTGCAAATTGGTTTCTGGCTTTTGCTCTTGCTGTTTGCAAGCTGTCATTCAGTTTTTGATATTCGGAAAAATATTTTTTTGAATGGTCTGATTTTTCTAAAGTGATTAATTTTTCTAGCGCCTCTAATCTATCGTCTGGACTTTCTATTTTTTGAGCGATGTTATACATTTTTCCTGCATAGAACAATGCTTTTTGAGGTTCTTTTTCTTTGTAATAATCAGCGAGAGTAGCATAACTAGAATTCAGTCCCCAATAATCTTGTTTTGATTCTCTGATTTTGAGAGATTGCAGAAAATAATTTAAAACATTTATGTTTTTATTTTCGGCGAATAAGCATCTCCCAAGATTATTCAATGTTCTAGCATATGCAATACTGTCTTCAGTTTTTAGGGCTTTTTTGTAAAATTCTTTTGCTTTACCGAAATCCTTTAAATCTAAATAGTTATTCGCAATATTATTATAATAAATGTATTGAGATTCTGGCTCTGATGAATTTTGAAGAGCTAAATCATAATATTTTTCGGCATTTTTATAGTTTTCTTGTTTTGCACTTGCCAAAGCCAAGTTGTTATAATTGGATGATTTCAGTTGTCTGGTGATGCTGTCATTTTTTTTCAGCATTTTTTCGGCTTCTAATGAAGTTTCTATTCCTCCAAAATGATCTCCTTGATCGGTCTGGATAATTGCCATGTTAATCAGGCATTTTGCCATGAAAAGTGAATCGTTAATTTTTAAAAATTCATCTTTTGCTAATGCATAATAAATATAAGCAGAGTCTTTTTCGCCTGCATCTCTATAGTTTGCGGCTTTTAAATATGTTTTATTTTTTGCAGAATCAGATTCTACAGTGTTTTTAGTGCACGAAAATATAATGGTTAAAAATAAAAGTGGAATTAGTTTTTTCAACGGGAAAAATTTTTACTCTAAATTACAAAAAAAGAGCAGAAAATCTGCTCTTTTAAAAAATTAAGGAGTTTTAGGGGGATTTTGAGCTCCGTTTCCTCCTGTTCCGCCAGAACCATTATCTACTGACTGTGTGTTTTCTATTGTTGTTTGGTTTGGGTCATCACTGGTTACTGTATTGGTGTCACTATTAGGAAATGCTAATCCCCAAAGCATAAGAATAATTTCTAACATTGTTATAATTTTAAAAAAATGGACAATAGTGTTCTTCCTTGCAAAACCGATTGCAAGTAGTGTTACACGTTTTTAGAAAAGAAGCGCTTCTTAAATTTTGGGAAGTATTAGCGAAAAAGAAACGAAGAATAATTTTGCTTCCCAGTTCAAAAAAATCAACGTTTCATTTCGCTATTAATTAAAATCAGTTTTGTAAATTTGTTTAGTAATGATTTGTTAATCACTGATTTATGAGGCAAATTAACTACGAATTATGATGAAGGTGTTAGAAAGTTTTTGGAAAGTTTTTGGAAAAAATTAGTTTTATAATTTTACGGAAAACCATAATTTTTATCGTAAAAAAGCAGTTATCTTCATGCCTTATTTTAATCATTTAAGTTTCCCAGAATGATGTCAGAATTTTTTTTACAAAAAAGAGAATTGGTTTTTCAAGTTTATGAGAAAGCTAAAAAGTCTACTACAGAAAGTTCATTTAGTGGAATTTCGAAAAATTTAGAATTAGTATTGCTCGAAGATTTTGGAATCCCATTAAGTTATAAGACATTTGAAACCTATTATAAAATTTTGGTTGAGAATAATGAGGATTATAAAATTAAAACAACTATTCTTAATGATTTGAGTACATATTTAGGATATGCAGATTTCAAAGATTTTACAGACCAAAATCCAATTAAAAATTCTAAAATCAAAATAAGCATTGATGGAAAAGAATCTGTAAGAGAGACCAAAAGTTTTTCGGATATTATCATCAATATTACCAATAGTCCCGTTTTTACTTTGCCGGAATTTATTACCAAGCACAGTAATAGTTTTGGTTTAATAGGGATTTTTTTAGTCTCAGGATTTATTCTTAAGAAAGGTGATTTTTTTTCAGGACAAAAAGAAGAAAAGAGAATTCAAGAGATAGATTCAGTGATTGTTCAGAAAAATAATCTATCAAAACTAGAACCAACTCCAGCCCAATTTGTAAATGTTCCAAAACAAATTTTGGCTATTCCTGAAGAAAAAAATCTAGAAAGGAAAAAAGAATGTATGTATTGGAATGGAGAAATTTATGTAGAGGTTTTTTGTGGTGAAAAGATTGAAGGAGCTGAGGTATTAGGATTAAATGAAGAAGCGAAATTGTTGAGAAAAATTACTAGACCAGATACTTTAACCGAAGAAAATTCACTAGGAAAAGTTTGGTATGATAAATCTAATAATAATGTAGAATTTTTTACACATTACGGTAAACATCCTAAAAATGGTAAAACACTCAAAGAAGTGACATCTCATATATTAGAAAAGTATGCAAAAAAATAACCTCAACTTTCGCTGAGGTTTATTTTTTATTTCAATAACCCAAATTCGCCGAAATGTTTTTTGAATTTGGCTACTTTTGGACCTACTACAGCGCTGCAATAAGGCTGATTAGGGTTGATTTCAAAATAGTTTTGGTGATATTTCTCTGCGCCCCAGAATTTTTCAAAAGGAATGATTTGAGTAACATATTTTCCGTTCCATTTTCCAGATTTTTCTGAATTTTCCATAGAAATTTGTGCTTCTTCTTTCTGTTTTTCAGAATGATAGAAAATTACGGAACGATATTGTGTGCCTATGTCTTCACCTTGTCTGTTTAATTGGGTAGGATCGTGCAGGAACCAAAAAGATTCTAATAATTGCGAGAAAGAAATGACAGAAGGATCAAAGGCGATTTGTACCACTTCTGCATGACCTGTTTCTCCTGTACAAACTTCTTCGTAAGTTGGATTTTCTTTATGACCACCAGAATAGCCAGAAGTTACAGATTCTACACCTTTCAGCATGTCAAAACATGCTTCTACACACCAAAAACAACCGCCACCAAACGTAGCATATTCTAGATTTTTGTTTTCCATTTTAAGATTTTTTTTCTTTGAAACTTTATTTTCTTGTCCGTTACAAGAAATCAGTAAAATACTCATCAAAAATATAAAAAACTTTTTCATTTAGAAATAACGTTGTTGTTTTAATTTTTATTTTAATAATAGTTAAAATCTTTTGCCAATTCCTAACATTCCCGTGGTGTTCACTTTGTTTTCACCTCCAAAATTTCGCCCTAATCCTGTTCCGATTTCTAAGACAATGTCGTTTTTTACCACCCATTTTCCTCCGAATTTAAATCCGACTCCAAAATTGGTTTCTTTTTCTGTGGTATACATCGTGTATCCTCCATATTGAGAAGAAACATAATAAGATTTTTCTACATCTCCACTGTTGATGCTGCAATATCCGCCAATATAAAAACCATTGGCTCTTTTTTTACCAAAATAATAATTATAATAAGGTGTTATACTGAACCCATTATTATCTTCTATTATATAGTCATCAAGAAGAAAAGAAGTGGTAACTCCAATTCCTGAATTTTCTGAAATAATTCTTTCGTATTCTACATTTGCAGCTCCTAAAACTAATGCAACAGGATTTATCACAATGTCATTTGATTTTAAAGTTGTAGAATTTTGAGAAAATGTAAACGTGCTAACAGCTAGAGTGAAAATTGTAATCAGTTTTTTCATTGTATTGTTTTTAATTAATGCTAAAGTATTAAAATTTTTCTCAGAAAATCTTGATTGTAATCAATTTCAAAAAAAAACCGAAGAATTTCTTCGGTTTTTTATAAATATAAGGATTTTAAGTTTTAAGAAGTAGGAATTTCTCCTTTGAATAAGAAAGAAATAATTTCTTTGTTTACTTTATCCATCATTTCGCTGAACAAATGGAAAGACTCTTGTTTGTAAATTACCAATGGGTCTTTTTGCTCATAAACTGCACCTTGTGAAGATTTACGTAAATCATCCATTTCTTTAAGGTGATGTTTCCAGTTTTCGTCTATAATAGTTAAACAGATGTTCTTCTCAAAATCATTAATCATAGATTCGCACTGTGTTTCATAAGCTTGCTTAAGATCAGTAACGATGGTAAGTGTTTTGGTTCCGTCAGAGAAAGGTACTTGTACGTTTTTGAACATGTGACCTTGTTGTTTGAACACATTTTCTATGATTGGGAAAGAGTTTTCTTTCAATAAAACCAATCTGTTTTTGTAGTCTTCTTCAGCTTTTTTGAAAACGATATCTGTGATTTCTCTTTCAGTTTTTGCCTTGAATTCAGCTTCAGTAAGTGGAGCTTCCATCGTGAAGAATTTGATGATTTCGTATTCAAATTCTTTGAATTGGTTGCCTCCTTTTGTATTGCTTACGATAGATGCTGCTACATCATAAATGGTATTAATGATGTCATATTTTAAATGGTCGCCAAACAATGCATTTTTTCTACGTTTGTAGATTACATCACGTTGTTTGTTCATTACATCATCATATTCTAGCAATCTTTTTCTGATACCGAAGTTGTTTTCTTCTACTTTTTTCTGAGCTCTTTCGATAGATTTGGTAATCATAGAGTGCTGAATAACTTCGCCTTCTTTGTGTCCCATTTTATCCATCATTTTTGCGATTCTTTCAGAACCGAAAAGTCTCATTAAGTTATCTTCCAGAGAAACATAGAATTGAGAACTTCCTGGATCTCCTTGTCTACCAGCTCTACCTCTTAACTGTCTGTCTACACGTCTAGAATCGTGTCTTTCTGTACCTATAATTGCTAAACCTCCGTTTGCTTTTACATCACCTTGCAATTTAATGTCGGTACCACGACCCGCCATGTTGGTAGCAATGGTTACTACACCAGCTCTACCAGCTTCAGCTACGATGTCTGCTTCTTTCTTGTGCAATTTCGCATTCAATACATTATGCGGAATTTTTCTTAATTGAAGCGCTTTTGACAAGAACTGAGAAATTTCTACAGAAGTTGTACCTACTAGTACTGGTCTTCCTGCTGCAGTAAGTCTTTCGATTTCTTCAATTACTGCATTGAATTTTTCTCTGTTGGTTTTATAAACTAAATCTTGTCTATCATCTCTGATGATTGGTCTATTGGTAGGAATTACTACTACGTCTAATTTATAAATTTGCCAGAATTCGCCTGCTTCCGTTTCTGCAGTACCTGTCATCCCAGCTAATTTGTTATACATTCTGAAGTAGTTCTGTAACGTAATGGTAGCGAAAGTTTGAGTAGCTGCTTCGATTTTTACATTTTCTTTAGCTTCAATCGCTTGGTGAAGTCCGTCAGAATAACGTCTTCCTTCCATGATACGACCAGTTTGCTCGTCTACGATTTTTACTTCTCCATCGATGACTACATATTCATCATCTTTTTCAAATAATGTATATGCTTTTAACAACTGGCTTAAAGTATGAATTCTTTCAGATTTTACAGCATAATTTCTGAAAAGTTCTTCTTTTTGAGCAAATTCTTCTTCTTTAGTAAGATTTTTTGCCTCTAGTTCAGCAATCAAGGTTCCGATGTCTTCTAAAACAAAGAAATTGGCATCTTGGTTCCCTTGAGACATATATTCTACACCTTTGTCTGTAAGGTCTATTTGATTATTTTTCTCGTCAATTACAAAATAAAGGTCTTTGTCTACAATACGCATTCTCTTGCTATTGTCTTGCATGTATTCTCCTTCTGTTTTTTGTAAAAGCACTCTTATTCCTTCTTCTGAAAGGAATTTGATGAGGTGTTTGTTTTTAGGCAAACCTCTGTAAGCTTGCAAAAGTTTAAAACCTCCGTCTGTTTTATTACCTGCAGCAATTAATTTCTTCGCTTCGGTTAATAAATTAGAAACGATTTGTTTCTGAACGGCTACTATTCTGTCTACAGATGGTTTTAAGACGTCAAATTCTTGTCTATCACCTTGCGGAATTGGTCCAGAAATAATGAGTGGAGTTCTCGCATCATCAATTAATACTGAGTCTACTTCGTCTACAATTGCAAAATTTAATTCACCTTGAACTAATTCTTCAGGCGAAGAAACCATGTTGTCTCTTAAATAGTCAAAACCGAACTCATTATTGGTTCCATAAGTAATATCTGCTTGATAAGCTTTTCTTCTCGCATCAGTATTCGGTTGATGTAAATCGATACAATCGATGCTTAAACCATGGAACTGATAAATTGGTCCCATCCAAGCCGAGTCTCTTTTTGCCAAGTAATCATTCACAGTAACTACGTGAACACCACGACCAGGAAGTGCATTTAAGTAAATAGGTAGCGTTCCTACTAACGTTTTACCTTCACCAGTTGCCATTTCGGCGATTCTACCACTGTGAAGTGCAACCCCACCGATAAATTGGGTGTCATAGTGAACCATGTCCCAAACTACTTCTTTACCAGCAGCATCCCATTTATTTTTCCAGAAAGCTTTATCTCCTTTAATTTCTACAAAATCTTTAGCAGCAGCTAATTCTTGGTCATGCTCAGTTGCTGTAACAGTAAGCCCACCATTTTGAGCCAATCTTCTTGCAGTTTCTTTGATAACCGCAAAAGCTTCTGGAAGAATATCGTTCAATACTTTTTCTTCAATTTGATAAGAATCCTTTTTCAGCGCTTCTATTTGCCCAAAAAGTTTTTCTTTTTCGTCTACGTCAGAAGATTTTGCAATTTGCTCATGAACTTCTACTACTTGATTGGTAATGTGTTCTGTAGCTGCATCAATTTTATCTTTGAATTCTTGAGTTTTTGCTCTCAATTCATCATCCGAAAGCTCGGCAATTGCTGGCTCTACTTTCTTAATTTTGTCTACAACTTTTTTGATTTCTTTGAGGTCTTTAGCGTTTTTGTCGCCTAAGAATCCTTGAAGAACTTTATTTAAAAAACTCATAATAATTGCTTTTGGCTAGTAGCAAAATGCTTCAGCCATATTAATGTTAAATTTATAAAAATTCAAAAAAAGCCGATTGCCGATTGCCGACAGCCGACTGCATTTTTTAGTATTCGTCTTCGTTCCAGAGGAAGTCTTCGTCTGTAGGATAATCACTCCAGACTTCTTCTATGCTTTCATAGATTTCTCCTTCGTCTTCAATGGCTTGAAGATTTTCTACTACTTCCATTGGTGCACCTGTTCTAATAGCATAATCGATAAGCTCTGCTTTAGTCATCGGCCAAGGTGCGTCGCTTAAATATGAAGCTAATTCTAATGTCCAATACATAATATTTAAATTTTTTGCAAAAGTATAAAATTAGGTGAGATTTCAAAATTTTTCTATCTGATTTTCAACAGATTTATAAAATCTAAACTTAATTTTTAATAATGTTCTAATATAATTGTTTTATCTGTTTCTCAAAAACCATTCCACAAAAATTTTTATGCCATTTTGGTATTTTGTTTTGGGTGAATAGTTAATGAGGTTTTTCGCTTTTTGTATATCTGCGTTGGTTTTTTCTACATCTCCAGGCTGCATTGGCAGATTTTTTTTGATGGCAGATTTTCCAAGTTCTTGTTCTATTCCTGTCACCATTTCGTTTAAGTTTACCACTTCGCTTTCGCCTAAGTTGATGGTTTCGTATACGTTATGATGGTTTTCTACATATTTTACAGATTTTACCACGCCATCGATGATGTCTTCTATAAAAGTATAATCTCTAGCGGTAGAACCATCCCCGTAGAAAGGAATTTCTTGGTTTTCAGAAATCAATTTTGTGAATTTATGAATGGCTAAATCCGGTCTTTGTCTTGGGCCAAAAACCGTGAAAAATCTCAAGAAAATCATGTCTATTCCGTATAAATGATGATAAACATGACCTAGAATTTCTGTACATTTTTTAGTGGCAGCATAAGGCGAAATAGGTCTGTCTACATTATCGGTTTCAGAGAAAGGAATTTTCTCGTTATTGCCATACACGCTTGATGATGATGCAATTAAGTTTTTCTTTACGCCGTATTCTTTGCACAATTCCCAAAGGTGCATGGTTCCTTTTATATTCACTTCTTCATAATCTATAGGCCTTTCTATAGAAGGACGAACTCCAGCCAAAGCTGCAAGATGAACTAAAACATCTATTTTATGATTTTTAAAAATTTGAGCTAAAGCTTCTTTGTTACGAATGTCGGTATAGTAAAGAATGTAATTTTCTGATTTAGTTTGATTTACAAGCTTTTTTATGTCATTTTCTTTATCGGAAAATTCAAAATCAGTAGATTGTTGAACAGATTCTAAAGTATTTTTTATTTTAACTTGATAATCATAGAAATCATCAAAATTGTCAACGTTAATGACAAAATGTCCATCTTTCAACAAATGTTCTACCAAATGTGAACCAATAAATCCAGAACCGCCTGTTATTAAATAATTCATTTGTTTGTTTTACAAAGAGTAGCAAATTTATGAATTTGGAAATGATTATGGTCAAATATAAAATAAATTTTCGTGCAGATTGAGCAAATTAGGCTGATTCTTTATAAATACGCTCAATCAATAAAATCAGCGAAACATTTAATATCTTTTTCCTTATTTTTACTAAAAATTTAGCGATGCAATTTAAAGGACAAATTCTCAAAATGTCTTCCGTTCTAGGAAATCCTATTAACTATTACCTCAATCTTTCTGGAGACTTAATCTCTATGAATCAACTTTTTGGTAAAAAATTACACCTGAAACATGTTGGTTATCAATGTGTAAACTGTGGTAAAGATGAAAAAATCTATAGAATGGGATTTTGTAAAAAATGTTTTTTCGAAAGTCCTTATGCAAGTGATACGATTCTAAAACCAGAACTTTCTACGGCTCATCTCGGAATCGAAGAACGTGATTTAGAAGTAGAAAAAGAAATTCAGTTGCAACCGCATATTGTGTATTTGGCTTATACTGGCGATGTAAAAGTAGGCGTTACGAGAGAAACGCAAGTTCCTACAAGATGGATTGATCAAGGAGCTACTTTTGCTTTGCCGATTGCAAGAACCGAAAATCGCTACGAAGCTGGTGTAATAGAAGTAGAACTCAAAAAACATCTTGCCGACAAAACCAATTGGAGAAAAATGCTTCAAGATGACAGAGAAAGCGAGGTAGATTTAGTAGATTTTAGAAACCAAATTGCTGATTTATTTCCGAAAGATTCTAAAAATTTTGCTTTGGCAGACGAAAATATCGTGAAGTTAGATTTTCCTTATGAAGCGCCAACTAAAATTGCATCTTTTACACTTGACACAAAGCCAGAATTTGAAGGAGTTTTGAAAGGAATTAAAGGGCAGTATTTGTGTTTTAATGAAGGAGATTTCATCAATGTAAGAAGTCACGAAGGTTATGTGATTGAGTTGGAAATTTCCTAAATTTAAATAAAACTAAAACCATGAAAAATATTATTTATTTACTAATACTTTTCTTAATCTCTTGTTCTGAAAATTCACAAAAAATTAGTACAAATGAAATTTATTATATAGAAAAAGACAAAGAAACTGGTTGGTTTCGTGTACTTAACACAAAAAATAAATGGGGTTTTATTGATAAAGATAGTATCATAAAAATACCTTTTGAGTATGATTTTGTGAATCCTTTTGAACATCAATTAGCTTATGTAAAAAATAAAGGAAAGGAGTTTTACATCAATCCTAAAAATGAAATTGTAATTGAAGGAAGTTTTGATAAAATTGATATTTTTTCTGAAGGATTAGCGTCTGTGAAGAAAGATGGAAAAATTGGTTTTATTAACGAAAAAGGAAAGCTCGTCATTCCATTAATTTATGATAATGTTAGTTATTTTGAAAAAAATGGATTGGTAAAAGTTTCTAAAAACAGAAAATTTGGCTTCATTAATAAAGAAGGTAAAGAAATAATTCCTTTAATTTTTGAAGGTGCAGATTATCAGCAACTTGACAACATTGTAATTGTTAAGAAAAATAAAAAGTGGGCTTTTTTCGATAATCATGGTAATCAACTTTCAGATTTTATTTATGATAAAGTTTTCGGAGCAGAAATTTATAAATATGATTTTTCAAAAGAGGCTTTTTTGGATAGTAAAACGACTTTTTTTAAAAGCGGTGGCGCTCTTGTTCTCAAAAATGGCAATTATGAATTTCTAAACGAAAATATCCAACCTTCATTCCCAAAGAACAAATTTGATTCTGCTTCGGTTTTTGACACCTATAAAAACGCTATTGTAAAAAGAAAAGGAAAATACGGAATGATAAAGCCAAATGGCGAAATTAAAGTACCATTTGAATATGATTACATAGAACCTTTTGACACCAATCTCCCTAATTTCTCTGAATATTACAATGCAAGAAAAGGCAAAATCTATTCTTTTTTCAACAAAAATTTAAAGAAAATTGGAGAGTCTTATGAACCAATTTATAATGATTTCAGCACCAATAATACTGAGATTTCTTTCAAAAACTTAAAAGGTAAATATGGTGTTGTAGATTGGCAAGGAAATGAAAAAATTCCTTTTGTATATGATAAAGCTTTAGATTTTAAAAGGAGTAAAAATTCTATCGCCAAGAAAAATGGAAAATTTGGAGTTATTAGTTATCAAAACAAAGAAATATTTCCCTTTATCTATGATGAGATTAATGAACTTGACGAAGTTGAAAATATTGAAAACACCTATCTACTTTCAAATAAGAAAGAAGATAAGATTGTAAACATCAATGGAAAAACTTTTCTTTCAGGTTACCAAATGATCCATCCCATTTTTTATGATCATTCTAAATTTATCGTTAAGAAAAATAATAAATTCGGAATTGCAGATTTACAAAACAAAATTCTGTTGCCAATCATTTTTGATGAAATCTCAGATTGGGTAGAATATGGACCAGAAAATAGGCATATTGTTAAAAGAAACGAAAAGTATGGAATGGTAGAATACAAAACATTCAAAGAAAAAATTCCTGTAATTTATGATTTTGTTTTTATTGCTCGAGACAAGGTTTTTGTAGGTAAGGGTAAAAAATATGGAATCATAGATTTAAATAATAAAATTATTTGTCCACTCATTTATGATGAGATAAAACCAAGTTTTGGTTATGGCTTTGGAATCTCAGAAAGTAGAATTTTCGCCAGAAAAGGAAAACAATATTTAGAAATTGACGAAAAAGGAAAAGTTTTGAAAGAAATTTCTCAAAAATTATATAAAGAGAATACAGATAGAAATTTTGATCAAATTCCAGAGCCGCCAAAAGCACCAAGAATTAATTGAGTCTTAAAATATAAACATTACTCAAAATCTTGTAACCCAAAAAGCTAATAACCAAATACTTTTGCTCTATGAAGAGAGTTTTACGAATTTTGTTTTCCGTTATTTTTGGTTTTGCTGTGATTTTGGTTTCGGCAAATCTGTATTTCCATTATTGGTTGCAGCATCATTTGCCGCAGTATATTGAAAAAAATTCTCCGTATTATATTCATTATCAGGATTTAAACATAGAATTTGTAAGCGGAAATATTACTGCAAGTAAAGTTAAAATTACTCCAAAACATATAGATAATCGAAAACTCTTACAGCTTAACGGAACTGTAGATTCTCTTTTTATTTCAAATCTAGGGATTTATGATGCCATTCTAAATAAGAAAATCAATGCTAAATACTTAAAGCTTTTTCGTCCAAATCTTCAGATTATTCTGCCAAAAAATCAAGATGGTGATAAGAAAAATAAGCAACCTTTGATTTCTAAAAATTTGATGATTGAAGACGGCAATATTGAAATCTTAAGATTTGATAAAAGTAAATTTTTGTCAATTGAAAATTTAAGTTTAAATATTGAAAATCTGAAACTTACAGAGAAAGAGGTGTCGCGTAAATTGCCCATTTTTTTTGACCAATATTCTATAAAAAGTAAAGCATTTCATTTTTATCCAGACGAAGTGTATCATATTTCTGCTACCGAAATTAGTACAGAAAATGGACAAATGTCTGTTACAGATTTTTCAATGAAACCTTTGATGAATTTTTCTGATTTTTCGAGAAAATTTCCAAGAAAATCACTTTTGGATATTTCTTCTCAAAAAATGAATTTCAAAGATATTGTGCTGAAGAAGAACAAGATTAGTATGTCTGAAGTTCGATTTTCTGAGCCTCATTTAACGGTGTATTCTTCTGAAAATCAGAATAAAAACAAAAATAAACCTTTTATTTATATTGTTGAATTACAAAATGTTTTCTTTGATAATGGAAAAGCAAAAATTATCAAAAACGGACAAAAAAAGTTTTCTGTAGAAAATTTAAAAGCTCATTTTGAACAGTTGGTTTTAGATGGAAAAAATTCCAAAAATGAATTGCCTTTTCGATATGATAATTACCAAATTTCGGGAAGAAATATTTTTTTAGATGCTGGAAAATTCTATCAATTGTTCATTAATAATGCTGATTTTCAGAAAAATTCTATGGATTTAAGAGGATTGCATTTACAGCCCAAGTTTACTAAAACCCAATTTACTTCTAAAATTTCGACCGAAAAAGATTGGTATAATGTAAAAATTGCACAAACGAGAATTACTGATTTTCATTGGAAATTAAAAGATAGTCAACCGAAAATAAATGTTGGTAATGTATTGATTAACAATTTACAAGCTCAAATTTACAGAAGTAAAAGTCCTAAAGATGATTTAACTAGAAAAAAACTTTACAGTGAATTGCTCCGTTCCATAAAATTTCCTCTTTTGGTGAAAAATTTGAACATTAGAAATTCAAATTTGGTTTATGAAGAAGATTTGCCGAATGGAAATAAACCTGGGAAACTGACTTTCAGTCAATTTAATTTAAATGCACAAAATCTGAATTCAAATAAAAGTTTCAAAAATACAGTTGTTCCGATTAAAATTCATACCCAATTTATGAATGTGGCGCCTATGAAAGTAAATTGGAGTTTTGATACGGCAAATCTTCAGGATGACTTTTCGATTTCAGGGCAAATTAATGATTTACCAGCCGAAAGTATTAACGCTTTTGTTACGCCCTATTCTCATAAAAAAGTAGAAGGGAATATTCACGAAGTGCGATTTAATTTCAAAGGAAACAGAAATGAAATTTCTGGAAATTACACGATGAAACATGAAAATGTGAAAGTGAAAGTTTTAGATGAAAAGACAAAAAAAGAGAAGAAAGTATTGAGTGCCGTTACAAATTTAATCGTCCGAACCAATTCTAAATCCGAAACAGAAAATGTAGTAGTTCACACCACTAGAAATCCTACGAAATCATTTTTTAATTTGCTTTGGAGAGGAGTAGAAGAAGGATTAAAGAAAACTTTGGTGGGTAAAAATGCAGAAAAAACTGAGAAAACGGTAAAACAGGTAAAGCAAAAGTTAGGTTTGCAAGATTCTGTAAATCAAAAAGAAAAGCCTAAAAAAGAAAAAGGATTTTTTAAAAATTTATTCAAAAAATAAACCGCAGAAATTTCTGCGGTTTGATTTATGGTAGATTAGAAATTATTTTTTCAATTCTTTAATTCCCATTTCATAGAGTGCAAAACTCATTAAATCTGTGTTTTCTCCGATGACTTGGTCTGTACTTCTACCAGCTCCATGTCCTGCATTTACTTCGATTCTGATTAAAGCAGGGTTGTTACAACTTTGTTTTTCTTGTAATTCTGCCCCGAATTTAAAAGAGTGCGCCGGAACTACTCTGTCATCATGATCGCTCGTGATAATCATCGTAGAAGGATAACAAACGCCTTTCTTTACACTGTGAACTGGTGAATAAGATTTTAAATATTCGAACATTTCTTTTGAATCTTCCGCAGTTCCGTAATCGAATGACCAACCAGCTCCTGCAGTAAATTTATTGTATCTCAACATATCAAGAACACCAACTCCAGGAAAAGCTACTTTCGCTAAATCAGGTCTCATCGTCATGGTTGCGCCCACTAATAAACCACCGTTTGAACGGCCAGAAAGTGCCATAAATTCTGGCGAAGTATAACCGTTTTTCTGTAAATATTCACCTGCAGCTATAAAATCTTCAAAAACGTTCTTCTTTTGCATTTGTGTTCCTGCAACGTGCCATTTTTTGCCATATTCACCGCCTCCTCTAAGATTTGGAACGGCATAAATTCCGCCGTTTTCCATCCAGATTGCATTCACTACTGAGAAATTTGGGGTTACAGAAATATTGAAACCGCCGTAACCATATAAAATAGTTGGATTTTTGCCGTTTAGTTTAATTCCTTTTTTGTAAGAAATCATCATCGGTACTTTTGTTCCATCTTTTGAAGTGAAAAATACTTGTTCAGAAACATAATCTTCTGGATTGAATTTTACGTTTGGTTTCTGGTAAATTTCAGAAGTTCCATTTTCCACATTAAATTTATAAGTAGTTCCCGGCGTGATATAATTGCTGAAAGAGTAATACAATTCTTTTGCAGTTTCTTTACCACCAATATTAGAAGCGGTGCCAATTCCAGGAAGAGTGATTTCTCTAATTAATTTACCGTTATAATCAAACTGTTTCATGTAAGAAACAGCATCTTTCATGTATTTTGCGAAGATATAACCACCACCAGTTGAAGCGCTTAATACGTTTTCGGTTTCTGGGATAACGTCTGTCCAAACAGAAGGATTTTTAATGTCAAATTTCTGCAATTTCATGTTTGGAGCATTTTTATCGGTCATGATGTAGATAAAATCTCCTTTGGTGTCTAAAACATCGGTATTGTAATCATATCCTTTTTGAATTGCAATCCAATCGGTGTTATTTTTAAGGTCTTTCACGTACAATTCATTTCCGTTGGTTGCAGTGGCAGCACTTAGAATCAAAAATCTTTCGTCATCTGAAACACCAATGTTCATGTATCTGCGTTTGAAATTTTCATCTCCGATGATATGTTTGTCTTCGGATTGTTTGGTCCCTAATTTATGGAAATAGACTTTGTGCATGTCTGTTTTCACAGAAAGTTCTGAACCTTGTACTTTTCCGTAACTAGAGTAGAAAAAACCTTCGTCTCCCAACCAAGAAGCGCCAGAAAATTTAACATCGGTAATGGTTTCGTCTATTTTTTCTTTTGTAATTGCATTGATGATGACAATTTTTTGCCAATCACTTCCTCCTTCAGAAATATTGTAAGCTGCAAGGGTTCCTTTTTTGTTAAAAGACAAGCCAGACATAGATGTAGTTCCTTTTTCTGAAAATTTATTCGGGTCAAGGAAAACTTCGGTATTACCATTTTTATCTGTTCTGTAGAGTACGGATTGTGCTTGTAAACCGTCATTTTTATAGAAATACGTGTAATCTCCTTCTTTAAATGGGGCAGAAATTTTCTCGTAGTTCCAAATGTTTTTTAACTGTGCACGAATTTCTTCACGAAAAGGAATTTGATTAAGATAATTTTGTGTAAAAGCCACTTCACGCTGAACCCAATCTTTAGTATCTTCAGCACGATCGTCTTCTAACCAACGATAAGGATCTGCTACTTTAGTCCCAAAATATTCGTCCGTATGTTCTACTTTTTTGGTTTCAGGATAGTTCAATGAATTTTTTATAACTTGTGATGAGCACGAGGCAAGGAATAATCCTGCTAATGCCATAGTGAATGTATTGATTTTCATTTGTTGAGAATTTCCTCAAAAATAAATAAAAAAAACCGAAGAAGTTCTTCGGTTGGAGTGGAATTATCTTTTTTCGACTTTAAAGTTCTTAAAACCTTTATCATTTTTTATGACTAAGTAGTAAATTCCTTTAGGATAAGAGGTTATGCTAATCTTGTCTGTGTTAGGAATACTTTGCAAAACTTTTCCAGATGAGTCCATTAAGGTTAAGTGATATTTTTCTGAGGTTTTGCTCTGTACATACACAAAATCACTACTTGGATTAGGGTAAATATTTACCGAAAGTTCTGGTTTCATAATGTCATCTGTGGCTAATCCTGAAGATGTAGCTAACCAAATTACAGAATTAATTAAAAGAGGTCTATGATTTCCCGATGCATCTGCAAAATAGCCATCATATAAATTATCTCCAGTGTCTCCAGTTCCATCATCAGGAACGGAACTGTCTCCTAATGCGCAAACTTTCCCAGCTCCGTAAGTTGCAGTAGCAAACATTACATTGGTGGTTCCTGTGGTTGAAGCTCCTGTTTTAAAAACCAAACCTTGAACGGAAGGATTAGCGGTTTTATTAAGCGTCATACTTGCACCCGCAGAAAACTGCATAGCTCTAGGAGTTCCAGCACTTCCATTTAAAATAGTATTAGAAGGAATATTTGCAAAATTAGTAGTAGTTTGTGAAAAGCTTACTACATCAAAGGTAATTCCGAAAGGATTGGCAACTACAGAATTGGTAGAAACCAAATCGTTCCAAATGGCTGGAGAATCCCAACCGTCACCATTTCTATCGCTATTGTCATGGTCTGCAATCATATAAAGTCCGCCTCCGTTTTTGACGAAATTAATAATAGCGTCTTTTTCTGCCATGGTAAATTGGCTGTTTGGCTCGGTAACGATAAATACTTTGTAATTAGATAAATCTTGGTCGTTATTTGGATTTCCATAAGAAATTAAACCTCCTGTTCTTGGGAGTGTTTCTACGTAGTATCCTTGTTTTACTAAATCAATTGCCCATGCACTTATTCCGCCAGTCCAATAAGTTTCTGAGGTAGAAGCGGTAATTCCGCTTTGTGCGGGAGTAGGAATTCTTTGTGGATTAGATTCTCCACCAGATTTAGAATCTGCATCTATTACCCAATCTGCGTTTCCTGCCATTTCGGCTTTTGTGGCATCAAATAAAATTTTGGTTTGGGCATTGCTTGATAAAAATACAATTAAGGTGAAAATGGATAATATTTTTTTCATAAATAAATTTGCTATAAAAAAGGGTAGCGAAGTTACAGATTTTCAAGGCAATGACAAAGAATTTTTTTGATGAATAATAACATGAAAAAACCTCAGCGAAAAGCTGAGGTTTCTAAATTTTTATAACGCTTAAATTATGCGTTTGGTTCTACAGATACAAAAGATCTGTTGTTTGCTTTCTTAGTAAAAACTACTTTACCGTCTACTAATGCATGCAAAGTGTGGTCTTTACCCATTCCCACGTTTTCACCTGGGTGGTGTTGAGTACCTCTTTGTCTTACAATAATATTACCAGCAATAGCGCTTTGTCCACCGAAAATCTTCACACCTAATCTTTTAGAGTGAGATTCTCTACCGTTTTTGGAACTACCAACTCCTTTCTTGTGTGCCATTTTATTTTAAGGTTTTTTGGTTTTTAAAATTAATCTTCAGTGTCTTTTTTTGCAGTTTTCTTAGCAGCTGGTTTTTTAGCTGGTTTTTCTTCTGCTACTACTTCTTCAGTTGTTTCTTTTTTGGTAGCTTTTTTAGCTTTTGGAGCATCTGCACCACCAATTGATACAATTTGAATTTGAGTTAATTGTTGTCTGTGACCATTTTTCACTTTGTAACCTTTTCTTCTTTTCTTTTTGAAAACGATTACTTTATCTGCTTGTACATGGTCTAGGATTTCTGCTTGTACAGAAACGCCTTCTACAGCTGGGGCACCTACAGTGATTGCTCCGTCAATAGTAAGAAGAACTTTTTCAAAAGAAACTTTGTCTCCTTTTTCTCCTTTTAGACGGTTTACAAACAACTTTTGGTTTTGCTCAACTTTGTATTGAAGCCCTGCTATCTCTACGATTGCTAACATTGTTTATAATTTTTTTAGTTAATTCAGGGTGCAAAAGTAAGAAATATTTTTGAGTTATCCACAATAATGCTAAAATTTTTTATTTGAACTGAAAATCTGTACTTTTGAAATTACTTAATAAACTATATGAAACGAGACCTCTACATTGATTTTGCCAAAGGCTTGGCTACTCTTTCTATTATTTTTATTCATACTGCTTTTTGGAGTGGTCAACTTTATCTTCCTTCGGAAGTAAGAACGCTTAGTTTACTCATAGATGTTCCTGTGTTTTTTGCTTTAAGTGGCTTAACTTCTGGGAATAATGTAGAAAAAACTTTGTACAGATTGCTGAAACTTCAAGTGACGTATATGATTTTCGTGACGTTCTTGTTTTTCTTGGATGGATTTATGAAACTCGGAATCTTTAATATTTTTGGAGCAGAAGGTATGCAATCTTACTACACGGTTTTCGGAACTAAATATGGTGTGCCTAATCTAGATTCAGCATTTAATTGGGATATGCTCGGCAATTGGTGGCTTCACAGTTATAGCAATTGTGATAGTTTTCCTGTAGTGATGGGAAGTTTTTGGTATCTTAAAGTCTATTACATTGTAACGGTTTTTGGAGTTTTAGCCTTGAAATTTTTCCCAAAACACATCAAATGGTTAATTGGAGTTTGTGTAGCACTCACGATTTATTTCAATATTGATAACGATGTGATGAAAAACTTTGCACCATATTATCCGAGCGGACAAGTTGGTTATGTTGCTTTTTATCTTGCTATTTTCTTAATTGCTACTCAATTGAAAGGAAGAAGAGTTAAAAATGTTTTTGTTCCAGTGTTGTATGGATTGGTAGCTTTGAGTTTGGTTTTGGTTTTCTGGTATTTCGGGAACGAAGTTTTCTATAAATTTAATAAGCAGAAATTCCCGCCAAAAATTCCTTACATCGTTTGGAGTTTACTTTCTTTGGTGACCATTTTTGTATTGTATAACCGATTGAAAATCACCAAAGACAATTTCATTAACTACATTGGTAAAAACGCGATTTTCTATTATTTTGCGCAAGGAATGAGCTCTTCGGTGGTGTATTTTTTAATTCCGCCACTCAAAGACAGCGTAAATATTTGGGTTTTGATGGTGATTGTGTATGTTTTGAATGTGATTTTAGCTATTCTTTTCGCAGAAGTTTTGAAGAAAGTAGACAATTACGGCTGGAAAATTTTAGAATTTCTAAGAAAGAAAACTGCCGAGAATTAATGTAAATTTGCAAAAAATTAGAAATAAAATGTTCAAATTAAAATTACCTACAGATCCACGTTGGGCAAATATAGCAGAAGGGAATTTAGAAGAAATCCTTACAGATCACGCTTGGTGCGAACAAAAAGCTGCCACTAATGCGATTGGTTTAATCACCATGATTCCTGAACATACAGAAATTGTGACCGAACTTTTGGCAATCGCGCAAGAAGAAATGGACCATTTCAATCAAGTGCACGAAATCATTAAAAAGAGAGGTTATATTTTAGGAAGAACCAGAAAAGACGATTATGTAAATCAACTTTTTAAATTCATTATTCAAGGAAGTAGAGAAGATTTAATTATAGACAAAATGCTTTTCGCAGCGATGATTGAGGCGAGAAGTTGTGAACGTTTTAAAGTTTTGACAGAAAACATAAAAGACGAAGAACTGAAAGAATTCTACAAAGAACTCATGATTTCTGAAGCCAATCATTACACCACTTTCATCAGTTTTGCAAGACAATTAGGCGACCCAGAAAAAGTAAACAAACGCTGGGAAGAATGGTTAGAATATGAAGGCGAAATCATAAAATCTTACGGAAATAAAGAAACCATTCATGGTTAAAAATAAAAAAGCTCATCAAAAATTGATGAGCTTTTTTGGTAAAATTAAAGGGGATTAATCTTTGTTGCCACTTCTTGATACAATCGCGATAATTGCAATAAGTGCTACTGCTCCTATTACCCAATAAAGCGGATTAGTGTACCATTCTTCTGTGGTGGTAGTAGTAGAAGTGGTTACTTCTACTGCTTTTTCTTGTGCAAATGCTAAAAAGCTTACCAAAAATGCAAATAAACTTGCACTCATTTTCTGTAAATTTTTCATAGGTCTTGTGATTTAATAGTTGTTAATATTTTGGTGTGGTAAAAGTAGAATGAAACATTAAAATTTAGTTTACATTTTTTATCAGAAAGTTTATGAAATTATTATCTTTACTGCGATATTTTTAAGAAAGTGAGAATTAAAAAGCCAAAACCCGAAGACTACTTAAATCTTTTCGTGAAATCTTTCTTGAAAGGACTGATTATCATTGGTCCTATCGCCGCGACTTTGTATCTCATTTTTTTGGTTTTTGACACGATTGATAACATCATTCCGTTTGAAAAATTCTTCCCTTTCCTCAATAGAACTGGAGTTGGTTTTTTGTCTTTGATTCTATTTATTTCTGGAGTAGGTTATTTCTTTAACAAATTTGTTTTTGGGAAAGTCGTTTTCGAGAGTTTAGACCATTTTTTAGAAAAAACACCAGGAGTAAAACATATTTACACACCTACTAAAGATGTAATGTCTTCATTTGTAGGAGATAAAAAGAAATTTAACACGCCAGTTTGGGTAAAAACCAATGAAAATCCAGAAATCTGGAGAATAGGATTTCTCACCCAAAAAGAAATGGGCGAAGTAGAAAAACACAATTTCGTGGCGGTTTATTTGCCTCATTCTTACGCTATTTCTGGCTGGGTAATTGTCACCGAAGAAAAAAACATAAAACCTGTAGTGGGAATGAACGCTGCCGAAGCTATGAAATTTGCAGTTTCTGGTGGAGTGGCAGGTTTCCACAGTGATAAAAACGTTTTCAAAGCACCGGAATGAGATTTAGGTAAAGACAAAGGTTTAGAAATTTAAAATTTTGTCAAAAAATGGTAGTGTAATTCACTCAACCTCAACCTTAATCTTAATCTAAAATGAAACTTCCTTACGCAGAACCCTTCCGCATAAAAATGGTGGAAGAAATTTCGCAATCTACACGCGAACAAAGAGAAATTTGGCTTCAAGAAGCACACTATAACTTATTTAATTTAAAATCCTCTCAGGTTTTTATCGATTTGCTTACCGATTCAGGAACAGGAGCAATGAGTGATAAACAATGGGGAGAACTTATGATGGGAGATGAATCTTATGCAGGTTCTCGCTCTTTCGAAAAACTCCAAAAACAAGTCGAAAAATTAACGGGATTTCACTTTCTTTTACCAGTTCATCAAGGTAGAGCTGCAGAAAATGTGCTTTTTTCTACGATGATTAAAGAAAATGACATCATTCCCGGAAATTCTCATTTTGACACGACTAAAGGTCATATAGAATTCAGAAAAGCTCATGCAGTAGATTGTACGATTGATGAGGCTTTTGATATAGAAAATCTTCATCCTTTCAAAGGGAATTTAGATATTCAGAAATTAGAAAAAGTTTACCAGTCTTATCCAAAAGAACAAATTCCGTTTTGTTTAATTACCATTACTTGTAATACTTCTGGTGGACAACCCGTTTCTTTGGAAAACATAAAAGCGGTTAAAAACCTTTCGGATCAATACGGAATTCCGGTGATTTTTGACGCTGCGAGATTTGCCGAAAATGCTTATTTCATCAAACAAAGAGAAGAAAATTACAAAAATTGGAGCATCAAAGAAATCTGTAAAGAAATGTTTTCTTACGGAATTGGGATGACCATGAGTTCTAAAAAAGATGGTTTGGTAAATATTGGTGGTTTTATCGCTTTAAATGACGAGGAAATTTTCAGAAAAGCGTCTAATTTCACTATTATTTATGAAGGTTTTATCACTTACGGAGGAATGGCTGGAAGAGATATGGCTGCACTTGCGCAAGGTTTAGACGAAGCAACCGAATTTCCATATTTAGAAAGCAGAATTTCTCAAGTAGAACTTTTGGGAAATCTCTTGATAGAATACGGAATTCCTGTTCAGAAACCAATTGGCGGTCACGCTGTTTTCTTAGATGCGCTTAAGTTTCTTCCGAATATCAAAAGAGAAGAATTTCCTGCGCAAACATTGGCTTTAGAAATCTATAAAGAAGCGGGAATTAGAGGCGTAGAAATAGGAACTATTTTGGCAGATAGAGATCCAGAAACTAGAGAAAATCGTTATCCGAAACTGGAATTGGTAAGATTGGCATTGCCAAGAAGAACCTACACAGACAATCATATTCGCTATATTGCAGCAGCGCTTAAAAATGTTTTTGACCGAAGAGATGAGATTACAAAAGGGTACAAAATCACTTGGGAATCAGAAATTTTAAGACATTTTACAGTAAAGTTAGAGCAAGCATAAAAAATGCCGAGAATTTTCTCGGCATTTTTATTTTTATATGAATTTTTTTAGTTGTCAATATCAAAAGACACTCCAATATTTACTGCAAATTGATTGTTTAAATCGTCAAAAGCAATTTCAGATTTTTTGTATTTCGCGATTGGGAATTGCATTTCTGTATAAAGTCCAAAACCTTTGTCAAAGAAATATCTTGCTCCAAGATGTCCACCGAAATTTTTAAGTCCAAGGTTTAATCCAGGATATACATCTACATTTGAAGGAAGTTTCAAAACGCTTCCAAGATTAGCATTTAATCTTACTTTTAAGTCAAATCTATCTCCAAATTTTGGAATTTCTCCACCAATTTCTTTTACACCAAGAAGATATCCAGCTTGTGCACCAATTGAGAAACTCTCGCCTAAACCATAATCTACAGAAGAAATTATTCCTGTTCCACCATCTTGTAAATTAGCACCTAAATTTACTTTTACATCACCTGCTCCTTGATATGCATCGGTTTGAGCCATAACTAAACCTACTGTGAAGATCATTGCGCTTGCAAAAATTTTTTTCATAATTTTAATTTTATTGAATTCAAAACTTTGGCAAAGATAAAAATTAAATTTTTAAAATTTTGTGCACCTAATAGCCGCTGTTCGTTCTTAATTTTATCATAAATTTATTTTTAAAAAAAATATTGTGCATTTAAAAATTTATTCTACATTTGTAGAGTAAATTTTATTTTTGTAGAAATGAATAAGTTAACCGAAGCCGAAAAAGAATTAATGGAAATACTTTGGGACAGAGAAAAAGCTTTTATGAAAGATATTATAGAAGCTTTCCCAGAACCAAAACCTGCGACAACTACCATTGCAACCTTGCTCAAAAGGATGCAAAATAAAAATTTGATAGATTATAAAACTTTTGGCAACTCTAGAGAGTATTTTCCTTTGGTAGAAAAAGGAAATTATTTTGCCAAAGAAATGCAAGGTATGATTGGTAAATTTTTCAATAATTCTGTAACGCAATTTGCGTCGTTCTTTACAGCTAATTCTAAATTAAGCGAAAAAGAACTGATTGAAATAAAGAAAATTATAGAAGCAGAAATTCAGAAAAAGAAAGACTAATGGAAACTTATATTTATAAAATGATTGCACTTTCTGCAATTTTCATTTTACTTTATTTTGTTTTTTTAGAAAAAGAAAAGAACCATCGTTTTAAAAGGTTTTATCTTTTAAGTAGTGCGTTGTTTTCTGTTTTTATACCCTTAATATCAATTACTTACGGAAGTATTGAAGTGGTAGAAAGTATTAGTCAAAATAATGCCGAACTCATGATTTTGCCAGAAACTAAATTGGTACAGCCATCAATTTTCACTAAAGAAAATCTTCTTTGGGCAATTTACATTTTGGGATTTTCAATTCTGTTTCTAAAATTTTCTTGGGGAATTTTTAAACTTATAAAAGAAATTGAATTTTCAGAAAAAATAAAACAAGACCATTATCAATTCATTTTAAAACAAAATAAATTTACACCTTACAGTTTTTGGAACGCTATTTTTCTTAATAAAAGTGATTTTTTAGAAGGGAAAATAGATTATAAAATTATTCTTCACGAGAAAGCTCATGTGAATCAAAAACACAGCATTGATGTAATTTTTATAGAAATTATGCTTTGCGTCTTTTGGTTCAATCCTGCATTCTATTTTTATAGAAAAGCAATTGTTACCAATCATGAATTTCTGGCAGATGAAGCGGTTTTAAGCCAAAATAAAGATATAATTAGTTACCAAAAACTTATACTAGACGAACTTATTTCGGAGAAAATATTATTTACACATCCATTTAATTTACACAACACTAAAAAAAGAATCGTTATGATGACCAATAAATTAACTAAAATAGCCAAAATGAAGTCTTACTTGACTTTACCAATATCAGCATTATTATTTTTTGCTTTTGTAGAAAAAGTGCCTGCAAAAATTGAAAATACAGTAAACAAGTCTCTTCAAAAAATTGTTAAAAAAGGAGAGACGCAATTTTCAGAAACTCAAGTTTCAAATATTGAAAAAAGCGCATTAAAAAATGAAATGATCTCAATTAAAAAAGATACCATTAAACCTAAAAAGCAAAAGGTAGAAAAAGTTAAGGAAGAAAATACAGAAATGATTCCACCTCCACCTCCTGTAAAAGAAATTTCTTCTCAAACAGAACCAGAATTTCCTGGAGGACTTGCAGCATTAAGAAATAAATTAGCTGAAAATTTTGATGTGAGTAAAATGAAAAATTCTAAAGGAACATTAAAAGGTGTTCTTATTATAATTGTTTCTGAAGATGGGAAAAGTTATAATGCTAATTATCAATTTGATGATGAAAATTTCAAAACAGCAGCCAAAGATGCTCTAGAAAAAACCTTAAAAGGAGTCGAGTGGAAGCCAGGTACGCTAAATGGAAAGCCAGTCGCATCTCAATTTAAAATGCCAATAACCATGAATTTTAATTAAATCATTAAAGAGCAGAAATTTCTGCTCTTTTTTTTGTCTTTATTCTTTTATCTTTGTTCTTTATTCTAAAATATGAATTTCAAACTCCATTCAGAATTTGCGCCAACTGGTGATCAACCTACAGCTATAGAAAAACTCTCCGAAGGTTTACAAAACGGAGAGAAATATCAGACTTTGCTAGGTGTTACTGGTTCTGGTAAGACTTTTACCATTGCAAATGTGGTAGAAAAAGTTCAAAGGCCAACTTTAGTGTTAGCGCATAATAAAACTTTGGCGGCTCAACTTTTTATGGAATTCAAGGAGTTTTTCCCAGATAATGCGGTAGAATATTTCGTTTCTTATTACGATTATTATCAGCCAGAAGCTTACATTGCTTCGTCTGGAACGTATATTGAAAAAGACTTGTCTATCAATGAAGAAGTAGAAAAACTAAGACTTTCGGCTACTGCAAGTTTACTTTCTGGAAGAAGAGATGTTTTAATTGTGGCTTCAGTTTCATGTATTTACGGTATCGGAAATCCTACAGAGTTCAATAAATCTTTGATTGAGCTAGAAGTTAATTCTAAAATTTCTAGAACAGATTTTCTCCATAAATTGGTGAATGCGTTGTACTCTAGAAGTGTAAATGAATTTGCAAGAGGTACATTTCGGGTGAAAGGAGATGTGATAGATGTATATCCAGCGTATGCTGATAACGGAATTAGAGTGCAATTTTTCGGAGATGAAATCGAAAAAATCCAAAGTTTTGATGTAATTTCAGGAAACGTAACTTCTAGTTTTGACCAAATTAATATTTATCCAGCCAATTTATTTGTTACGTCTAAAGAAACTTTAAACGGAGCGATTAGAGAAATTCAAGATGATTTGGTGAAACAAGTCGACTTTTTTAATTCTATTGATAAACCAATTGAAGCCAAGCGTTTGCAAGAACGCACCGAATTAGATTTGGAAATGATAAAAGAACTCGGTTATTGCTCTGGAATTGAGAATTATTCTCGTTATATGGACGGAAGAATGCCTGGTTCCAGACCGTTCTGTTTGTTGGATTATTTTCCGAAAGATTATTTGATGGTCATTGATGAATCTCACGTAACCATCCCGCAAGTTCATGCAATGTATGGTGGCGATAGAAGTAGAAAAGAAGCTTTGGTGGAATATGGTTTCAGACTTCCTGCTGCGATGGATAACAGACCGCTGAAATTTCCAGAATTTGAGGAAATGCAGAATCAAGTGATTTACGTTTCGGCGACTCCTGCTGATTATGAATTGGAAAAATCTGGCGGAATTTACACCGAACAAATTATCAGACCAACTGGACTTCTTGACCCAATTATCGAAGTAAGACCTACCATGAATCAAATCGATGATTTAATTGAAGAAATTCAAAAAAGGGTAGAAGAAGACGAACGTGTTTTGGTGACGACTTTAACCAAGAAAATGGCAGAAGAATTGACCAAATATTTTACCAGATTTGGTATTAGAACTCGTTATATTCACTCAGATGTAGAAACTTTGGAGCGTATCCAAATTATGCAAGATCTAAGAACGGGATTGTTTGATGTTTTGGTGGGTGTAAATCTTTTGAGAGAAGGTTTAGATTTACCAGAAGTTTCGCTGGTAGCAATTCTTGACGCAGATAAAGAAGGAATGTTGCGTTCTCGTCGTTCTTTGGTTCAAACCATTGGTAGAGCTGCGAGAAACGTGAACGGAAAAGCAATTATGTACGCCGATAAAATCACCAATTCTATGCAAAAAGCGATTGATGAAACCAATTATCGCCGCGAAAAACAAACGCAGTACAATTTAGAACACAATAAAGTTCCGACTCCGCTCAATAAGAAAATTTCTGAAAATTTAGTGGGAAGAAGCAAAGATTTCCCAGATTCTCAATATACGCAGAAAGAAATTATTCGTCAAGTTGCAGAAGAACGCGAAACTTACGGAAGCGTAGATGTAGAAAAACTCATCGCCGAAAAACAAAAAGCAATGGAAGCAGCTGCGAAAAATCTAGATTTCATTACCGCTGCGAAATTAAGAGATGAGATTGTAGCGTTGAAAGGGTGAAAAATGTAACTCGTGAAATTGAATAGTTGTAAAATCGTAAAGTTGTTTTTAAAATATTAAAAATTTTAATAAGCAATAATTCAAAGTTTTACAAATCCACAACTTTACGAATTTGCAGAAAATTAAAACTTATAAACCCTTTTCTTCGGTTTTTCATAATTCACTTCGCCGCGAATTGGAGTGAGTAAATCCATTAAACCATTGATTTTTATTTCATAAATAGTAGAAAGTTGCATGCCGAGTTTTCCTTTTGGCATTCCTTGTCGGTGAAACCATTCTAAATAAGAAATGGGCAAATCTGCTAAAACGATTCCAGCATGTTTTCCAAAAGGCATCTTTACCTCGCAGATTTCTTTTAGTATTTCGGGGTTAATTCCTTGCATTTTTTTAAATATCAATGTCAATTTTTGATTGAAGTGGCTTTTCACTTTCGGGAAGAACAATGTCGTTCGGAGAATCTTCAGTTTCTTCAGAAAATTCGTCTCCATAAATTTGCATCAATAAAACTGTGATAGAAACTAAAATTGGCCCGAAAATTAAACCTAAAAATCCAAAAATCTTTAACCCTAAAATAATTCCAAATACAGTATTAAGAGGATGGATGTTTTCTAATTTTTTCAAAAAAGTAAACCTAAAAATATTGTCTACCAATCCTACAATAATAAATCCGAAGCCTAGAACACCTAATCCACCAAAAGTGTCGCCACTTGCAAGCATAAATAAACCAACCGGAACATAAATAATAGCAGCTCCCACAATTGGAATCATACTGCCAATAAAAGTAAGGATAAACAATAATAAAGGACTTGGCGCACCAAAAATAAAATAACCAATTACCGCAATAATCGCTTGTCCAAGAGCAACTACGGGAATTCCTACTGCATTGGCAATCACCATTTTTCTGAATTTTTCGCCAATTTTTTGGTCATTCGCTTTCTTTAAAGGAGAAATTGAAGTAAGAATTCTTTCGAATAATCTTCCTTTAGTAAGCATAAAGTACAAGATGAAAAACATACCCACAATTATACTAATCATATTCACTGTAGTATTCAGAATAGCAGTGGAAGCTTGCGTAGCAAATCCTGTGATTTTTTCTAGATTTCCGCCACTTAAAATTTCAAACCCTGTTTTGGCACGAATATAAGTTTCTATTTTTTCAAAAAATTGAGTAATACTTTCTGTATAAGCTTTTGCATCACTTATTTTATTCACTAAAATCTCAATGGTGAAATACGTGGGAATCACAATAATAACTAGACAAATTAAGATAATGACCAATGCAGCAAGCCAAGGTTTCCAACCTTTTTCTTCAATGAGTTTAAAATTCCAACTTCTAGAAATAATATATAACGTGATGGCTCCCAACAAGGAAGGCAAAAAATCACTGAGATTGTATAATATTATCGCTGAAAGAATGATAATAACCGCCAACATGAAAACTTGACGGATTTTGTTATTGCTGATTTGGTCTGGGTGCATTTGTTTTGTTTTAATGCGAATTTAATAAAAAAAGCAACAGTAAAATCTGTTGCTTTCTGTAAATTGTTTATAAAATTTTAAGATTTTACTTCGTAAGGTGCTCCGCAAATCGCCGAATAGATAGAATATCTTGCAGTAAAGAAAAACGGGAAAGTGAATAGAACTCCAACTAAGCAAAATAAAACTCCTGCAGAAGAGATAATTCCTGCTAAAAGCCACAATACTAATACCGTGATAAAATTAGCATGAACCAAAGAAAATGATTTTCTAATGCCTTCTATTGCTGAGGTATTTTCAAAAAATACAATCGGTAACCCTATGAAGAATGCGAAAGAAAGGTAAATGCCAATCAGCATATTGATTTCTAAGCCAGCTTGAATAAGCGCTGTGGTGATGAATCCGTAAATAATGATTTGTACGGTATTTTGTCTAAAGCCAATGAATAAATCACCGAATTCTACCTCTTTCTTAGCACTGAATTGATAAGAAATGTAAATAATTCCTACCACTAATGGAGCCAATAACGCCGAAGTAATACTTTTAGAAATCACTTCAGAAATCATTACGGCAGTAGTTCTGGCCGCTTCTAAACTGTTTTGTAATTCTGTAATAGCATTCAGGTCATACTTTTTGTCTTCGATGAAATCATTCATGACTCTCATGACTTCATTTTGATAATCTCCACCGCCTGGAATCAAGAAAGACAACAGACCATTAAAAATAAAATACGCTAAAAGGTAAATGACTACAAAGACTAATGCATATAAAAAAGTTCCCGTAAAATTTTCGAATGCATGAGAAAGAATACTTCCTATTTCCTTTTTGGGTGTAATAGGTTGGTTTACTTCGGTAAAATTTTCCATAATTTTTTCAATTGAGTTCTACCAAAATTAGTTATTTTTCTCAAAGTTTCGTTACATTTTATACAAATTTAATGCTGAAGAATCTTTTGAATAAAGTATAAATAATAGCATTCCAAAAAGGATAAGTGAATAAAAATCCTACAAAAAATAAGATAAATCCGCTATAACTGAATAAAAATGCGATGATAGCACATGGTAAAACAATTTTCCAATTTGCCCAAGCTACTTTTGCGCTGATATTGATGGCTTCTAACATTCTCATTGGCGTGAAATACAATAACGGACCTACAAAAACAGTAAGAAACACCCATAAAACACCTGGAATGAAAAAGAATGACATCCCGAAACTGAAAATTACATTCCAGAAAATTGCATAACCCCAAAGTTTGAAGAAGTTACTTCCTTTATATCCATCTAAAACTTCTGACAGGTTAGGTTTTTTGCCTTCATCAATTAAAGTATAAACTCTGAAAAGACCAATGAATAAAGGAAAAAGTGATGCTTTTAATAATGACAAAACAATTTGGAAATAACTTCCGTTTTCCGTGGCTAAGAGTTCTCTTATTTTCACATTGAATTTTATAGGATCTTGTAAAAGTTCTGGCGTGAAAATGTGTAATTGATCTCCGAAATAATACTGTACTAACTGAAATCCTGAAATAAAAATTATCCCAAAATATAAAACGGTCACCACAAACTGAAACGAAAGCGTAGCTTTCCAATATTTAAAAGACTGATTAATCACCTCGTCTAAAGTGATTTTTGCCTTTGGTAAATTTTCTTGATTCATGCTGCAAAAGTAATCTTTTTTGATGTAAAGTAGAACAATCGTAAAATCGTAAAACGAGAAACGGCTTAATTTTTAAAAAATCTGAAATCTCAAGTTCTAATTTGTAAATTTGCGCGATGTTAAAAGTCAACGAACAGAAGTTTTCAGAAATGGACGAGCTTTCTCTGCAGAAAGTTCCTTTCTTTTTTGTGATTGATTTTTTAATGGAAAATGTGCTCATTTTTGGTCAAGAAGATTTAGAAGCGCAAAAAATATTGGTTGATTTTCCAAATTTTAAAAATGTTCAACCATTTACGTTTGAAACGAAAGAAGTAACTTGGAAATCTTTTCCTCAATCCAAAGAAGATTACCAAAAAGGCTTCGAAATCGTGCAAAATCATTTGAAATTGGGAGATTCATATTTAATCAATTACACTTGTGAAACGCCCATAGAAACTAATCTTTCTTTAGAAGAAATTTTTTATCAATCTGAAGCAAAGTACAAGGTTTTACTCCCAAAGAATTTTACTTTTTTTTCGCCAGAAACTTTTGTAGAAGTTAAAAATCAAGAGATTTTTACGCATCCTATGAAAGGAACTATTGAGGCTTCTGTTCCAAATGCTATAGATGAACTAAAAAATTCGGTGAAGGAAAAAGCAGAACATTACACCGTGGTAGATTTGCTTAGAAACGACTTGAGTATGGTTGCAGATTGGGTTCAATTAGATGAATTCCAAAGGATAGATTTCTTAAAAACCCGAAACAAAAATCTCTATGCGATGAGTTCTGAAATTTCAGGAAAAGTAAAACCAGAATTTCAAAATAAAATAGGAAGTTTGATGAAAACTTTGCTTCCTGCAGGAAGTATTTTGGGCGCTCCAAAACCCAAAACTTTAGAAATTATCCTAGAAGCGGAAACTTATGAAAGAGGCTTTTATACAGGAGTTTGCGGTTATTTTGATGGAGAAAATTTAGATTCTTGTGTGATGATTCGGTTTATTCAACAAAACGGTGAAAATTTAACATTCCGAAGTGGCGGTGGAATTACACATTTGAGTAAATTAGCAGATGAATACCAAGAAATGAAAAACAAAATTTATGTCCCGATTCATTGAAAGCATTAAAATAGAAGACCAAAAAGCCTTTTTGCTAGACTTCCATCAAAAACGAGTGAACCAAACTTTTGCGCATTTTGGCAAAGAAGGTTCTATAGATTTGGCTAAAATTTTTAAAAATTTAGAACATGATGAAGATGGTTTGTACAAACTGCGCATCGTGTATGATTTAGATAAAAAATTCACTACGCAACTCATTCCTTATGCAATTCCCGAAATTGAGAATTTTCAGTTGGTGGAAAATAATTCTTACGATTATTCTTTCAAGTTCGAAGATAGAAAGGAGTTTGAACGCATGAAAACCAAAGCTAAAACAGAAGAAATCATTGTAGTGAAAAACAATCACATTACGGATACTTCTTATACCAATATTCTTTTCTTGAAAGGCAAAGAATGGTTTACGCCGACAACTTATCTGTTAAACGGTGTGATGCGCCAACATTTGCTTCACGAAAAGAAAATAAAGGAAACCGAAATTACGCTTCAAAACATTAAGGAGTTTTCTCACTTTCAGTTGATTAATGCCATGAATGATTTTGATGATATGTTTATTTATCCCATCGAGAGAATTGTAAATTTACCAGAAAGTTCTGATTATCTAGACGTTTAAACTTCAGGAAACCTTACTTCAAAAACTTAAAATATTCTTTCAAAACTTCTGCGTTTTGAATGTCAGCAGTGTTGATTTCTAAAATTTTTGGTTTAGCTTCTGGCTTGAAGAAATTGTCTAAAACTCTTAACAAAGTATCTTCGTCTTCCACTTTAAAATATCCAAAACCGAAATGTTTGGCTAGATTTTCGCAGTTTTTCTGATGTTTGGTCGCGATAAATTCGTCTATTGCATTAGAAGTTGTAGGTCCAGGAATAATTCTAAAAATATTTCCTTCACCGTTATTCATCACGATAATTCTAGTGTACGGCGGAATGTAATTGTTCCAAAGTCCATTAATGTCATAGAAAAATCCAAGTTCGCCAGAAATCAAAATTGTAGGATTTTCGTTCATCATCGCAAAACCCATCGCAGTAGAAGTAGAGCCGTCTATTCCGCTGGTTCCACGGTTGCAATAAATGTTGTGATTTTGTGAATATGGGAACAATTCTGCATAGCGAATCGCCGAAGAATTAGAAATATGAATGTTATAGTTACTCGGAATTTTTTGTTCTAAAATCTGGAAAATTTTAAAATCCGAAAAATCTATTGTCTTGCAATATTCATTGTGTTTTGCATCTTTTTTATCACGAAGAACATCCCAAAGATTAAAATAAGCTGATGGTTCTAATTTGGCAAATTTCAACAATTGACTGAAGAAAATCTCAGGTTTTGTTTTGATTTCTTGAGTTAAAGCAAAATACGTATTCGGTTGCCAAAATTCATCAATATGCCAGTGATTTTGAGGTTTTGCTTTTCTCAAAAATTCTTTCACTTTTTTAGAAACCACATTTTGACCAATCGTGATGAGTAAATCTGGAGCGTAGGTTCTAAAATCTTCTTCGGTGAAATTAAAAACATATCGGTCAATATGATTGAAAAACTTTTCGTGATAAAGGTTAGAATTCGCTTCTGTAAGCACTACTACAGAATGATTTTTCACGAATTGCGACAATAAACTTTGGAGTTCAGGATTTTTGTCAAGCGTTCCTGCTAAAATCAAAATTCTTTTAGCCACATTAAATTCAGAAACTAGGGTAGAAGAAATCTCGAAATCTCTTTTCTGAATGGTTTTTTCAATGCTAGGAAAAACTGGCAATTCTGTAGCATACTGGTATAAAGGTTCTGTAAGCGGAATATTGATATGAACTGGACCTTGTTTCTCAAAACACAATTCTATCGCTGTTTTTACGATTTTTAAGTTCTCTTCTTCCGCATTTTCCTTATCGTCTTCCAAAAGCTGAAAATCTCCATAAGAATGCTGTTGAAACAAATTTTTTTGACGAATGGTTTGTCCGTCAAATAAATCTACAAAATCTGTAGGTCTGTCTGCGGTAAGTACCAAAAGCGGAACGTTTTGATAAAACGCTTCTACTACAGCTGGATAATAATTGGTAGCAGCAGAACCAGAGGTGCAAGAAATTGCTACTGGTTGTTTAAGCGATTTTGCCATTCCCATCGCTACAAAAGCAGCGCTTCTTTCATCTATGATGCTGAAACATTCAAAAGAATCTAGTTCTGAAAAATGAATAGCAAGTGGAGCATTTCTGCTTCCTGGCGAAATCACCATTTTGTCTATTCCATATTGCTGAAGAACGTGTCCTAAAATCTGAATACTGCGTTTTGATGAGAATTGTTTCATAAATACAAAGGTATGAGATTTTTTGGAGTTTTTTAAATTTCAGAATAAGTTCGGGAGATGATATTTGATATATCTCATTTTAATTTCATCACATTCTAGAAAGGAATATGATTTTTAAAAACTATATAGAGTTTACCGAAAAGTATGCCTTTTTTAACCAAAAAGACCACTTACTTGAGAAATTAGAGTGAATAACTTTTATAAAATATTGAAAATGAAATATAAACAAAAAACCACCACATTGCTGTGATGGTTTTGGCGCCTTTTGCTGGGCTCGAACCAGCGACCCTCTGATTAACAGTGGTTAATGAAAAACAATGAAAAATAATTTCAAATAATTGTTAATCAGTAATTTATATATGTATAAAAGTATAAATTTTATACAAATTCCATTTGATGAATTTGTAGGTTTTTCATCAGGATTAAGGTTAAATCTTGCAAAATTTCTTGCAAGATTTTTTTAATGATATTTCAATTTAAGATTAAACAATTCTTAAAAGTTTAAACTCGTTTGATTTATTGGACACTTTTTTGATATCCTTTTTCTTAAAATTATTTATTCATATTCATTGACTTATTATAAATATTACAAAGGAAAAAACATGCAAAAAAAATGATTACCTATATATTATCTGCAATCTAAAAATTACAGTAAACCATAATTTTTTTTCATTCATTTTGTTTACATTTGTTAAAACTAATAAACAGAAACTCAAAATATGATTCTTAGAGTAAGACTTGCAAAAATCTACAATATAAAATTTTATTGTGGTAAGTTTTCTATAATTAAACATCATTTATTTTTATGTTATCTGCTATGTTGACAGAATTGTGTTTAAAAGACACGTTTTGACTCAAACAACTTTTAAGTTTGTAAAAAAAACATTTAAAATTTATATATTATGGCTTATTTATGGAAAGTAACAGCAAAAAGAAACAATGGTAAAGTTACAAAAGGTATGAGTGTAGAAATCTACAAAAAAGGAACAAATGCAAAACCTAATATGGAAGAAATTGCAGACGCTTTAAATGATAAATATAATGAAAATATCCCGAAAAGTGCTTGTGGCTTATACAATTTTGATATTGAATTGATAAAGTAAATTATGACAAAAAAATTATACATTGGTTTAGGAATACTTTTTACTATTTCTATAAGTATTTTCGTTTTTAATGCAATTTACCAAGGTTCTATCCCAAAAATTGTCGAAGAAATTAACAATAGTTCTATAGGTGCAATTTTAACTGCTATAATAACTGTTCTTTTACTTTCACAACAATCATCAAGTGAAGAAGTCAAGGAAAGAAATGTAAGAGTTTTTGAGGAAAAATCGAATAAATTTAATTCTTTTATAGAAAAACTATGGGAGATCTGGGACGATAGAGTTGTAAGTTTAGAAGAACTCAATGAAATAATAAAAATGGTTTCCAAAGATATTGTACTCTATACAAAACCGGAAACTGTTGATATTATTTTATCAAAATTAATTACCATTGCAGAACAAGCATCACCGGATAAATCTAACTTAAAAAATTCTGAATCCACTAAAATAATACAGCAAAATATTTTTGATATAATCAACGAATTAGCAAAAGAAATTGCTTTGGGAGGCGAACTTCGTCCAGCTATTAGGACTAAACTAAATGTGCTTGAAAATAAAGTAGTTCCTTTTTTAATTCAAAAAGATTTTAAAAAAAATTATATCGAAAACTTTAAACAGACAATTGAGCAGTTTGAGGATATAGATTTTTCAAGTATTGAGTATAAAAATAAGTTCTTATGGTGTCGTGTAAAAGATTCTAATGTTTATTTTAGAGTTGGTCCATTAGAGAGAGAAAAAGACCAAAATATTCAATTTACATTCTATGTTGAATTCTGGAGTAATCGTAAATTTCAAAAGTACAGAGATGCTTCTAAAGGTTTTAGAAAAGACTTCTTGGTTGGATCTAATTGGTGGTTTAGTGGTAAAGACTTTGTTAATTTTAGTAACTACGAGCAAGTAGAAAAAATGCACCATGAGTTAACTCAGGATTCAAACAATAAAATTGCACAAAAAGTTGCTGAGTTATATAAAAATTGGAAAGCAGATGGTAAAAATATTGACGTAATTATTGAAGAATGTACAAATACTTAAAAAATGAAAAAATTTGAAAAATTAGATGAAATCTATGAAATTTTTTTTTTAGAAAATAAAATTGATTTCAAAACTGGAATTGTTGCAAATACAAATAAAAGATTTGCTACTAAAATTGCTATTGGAGATAATTATTTTGATTCAACTAAGAAAGTACTTTTTGTAAGTTTAGATATTGGAAGTGATGAATATTATAATGAAAATAGATTTCAAAATTATAAGGAAAGAAGAGAAAATGCATTGTATTATTCTGTAGAAGGCAGAAATCCACATATGGCAGGCGTTTATGGGGTTAGTTTGTATTTTTTAAAAGAGTTGTTTGGGTGGGAGGAAGCTTGGAACAAAATTGGAAACAGCAATCAATTTTTTAGAGAAGCTCTTTTAACAAACAAAACAATTTTACCATTAGATGTACTTTCTAAAATTGCTATGATTAATTTTTACAATTACGTAACTGTAGCAAGAAAAGAAAGAACAGGTGGAAATGATAGATTTTTACTAAACGAAGCCTCTGAATTGAAATTGCTTATTGATATTATTAACGAAATTAGACCAGACACAATAATTGTTCAAAGTAAATCACTAAAAGGTTATTTTAAGAACAAAATAAAACCACTTATTGAGCATGAAACAGAAATTTATGTATCATATCATCCTTCAGTTTTTGGTAGAGGTATAAAATATAGGAACCCAAAACTCCATATAGAGAACTTGATAAATAGTAAGTTATAAATTCATATCCTCTTTAGTAATTTTAATGATCTTCCCAATGTATTTATTTCAAAATAATTTTATAATAAAAAAAATTATTTAAAATGTATTTAATTATTGATACTGAAACTTCTGGTTTACCTTATGATTTTTCTGCTCCAATTTCAAGATTAGATAATTGGCCAAGAGTTATATGGCTAGGTTTTATTTTATTAGATGAAAATTTAGAAATTATTAGAGAGGGAAATTACTATATAAATCCAGGGGTGAAAATTTCAGAAAACGTTACTGAATTTTTGGGAATTTCAGATGAAATTGTTCAAAAATATGGCAATCCGACTTCTGAAATTTTACACATTATTAAAGATGTGTGTAAAAAGGCTAAATATTTGATTGGCCACAATTTAGATTATGATTACAAAGTGATTAGTGCTGAACTTATTAGAAACAATTTTAATTTATCTTTAAAAAGAAAGAAAAGAATTTGTACAATGATAAATTCGAAAGAATTTGTGAATAAAAAAAGTTCAGATAATAAATTGATACATCCAAAATTATCAGATTTATTTAAAAAACTTTATGAAGAAGATTTCTTCAGTAAATGTTCGTTTGATGATGTTAAATATGCTATGAAATGCTTTATTAAAATGCGAGAAAAAGAAATGGTTTAATAATCAAAAAACAACATAAAACTTGTAGTTTTTGAAATATCCAAAATATAAATTTTATAAGATGTAAAATACAAAAACTGCTCTACCAAAAAACATAATGTTAAATAGTTGGTATCAATCCTTATGGCTCTGATTTCAAATCTGTGTCTTTCCATTAATAATTTAAATACAACTAAGAATTCTATACTAATAAACAAAATAAAGCCATATCAGAAATGATAGGGTTTATTTATTTAATGTCTTGTCCTAAAAGGTTGACTAAATATCTACTTAATAGTTTATAGTTTCTCCCGTTGCCTTTTAATCATTGTAGAAATTTATAATCAATGATCGGAATGTTTTTCTGAAATTTCTTGGCCCTGATTTCTAGTTATTACTAATGATTAACACTTTATAATAACTAATTAAATTACAAATTTTAAGAGTTTTTATTACAATTTCTAATCCAGATTCATAAAATACTACTATTCAGGTAACAAATAAAAATTCTTGTAAAAAATTATACTATAAAATTTGCATGAAAATTTCAATGTTGCTATTTTTAAATAAAAAAACTCATGAAAACTTTTATTGCATCTTTTGCCCAAGATTTTGATGATGATGTAGAAAACATCGTTGAAATGTTTAAAAAAGATAAAGGGCCAATCAATTTTCAATTACTCCCAGTAGATTATGATTCAGACTATTTTAAGAATTACGAATCTTTATCCAGTTTAAGAACAGAGAATATTAATGATATTTGTTCAAGTCTTAGGCAAAGCACCAAAGAAAAAATCGCATCATCTGATGTAGTTGTTATAATCACTCCCAAAAAATTAGACATACCGGTCATTAGTACACCAAAAGAAAAAGACTGGAACAGTGTTTTTATTTCTCATAACATAGCGGTAAACTGTTCAAGATGGGACAAAATAACAGAGGGAAGACCATATTTGGCTGTTGCACATCAAATAATAGAAAATATATTCCAAGACCTATCTCATATTGAAATAAACTCTCAGAAACTTTATAAGGACATCCATGTTGATAGTGAAGTTTGCATCAATGATTACTGTAAAAATCTAAACGAAACCAAGGGGAAGATACGTTCTGGATTTATCTGTAAATCTTGTACGGAAAGAGCACTCAAGTTCACAGATAAGTCTTATGTTCTTCAAATAAAGAATATCCTAAAAAGAATCAGTGAAAGACTCAATGATAACTATGACTTTACCCCAACCAAAGAAGAGCTGAGGGTAAAGATAGACCAATATGCGGATATTTACCTTGGAGGAAAAAGAATCAATTTCGGAAAATCCAAGATTGCCAAGTTATGTTATCTATTTTATCTCATCAACCACAACAGATCTATTGGGGCCAAAGATTTTAAGGGGTCTCCTGAGATTCAAAAAAAGTTCATTTCTCTATCTTCCTTATTAGGAGAAACCTTTACCGACCAACAATATTACAGTTATGTAAGAAACATCAGAACTCATCACACCAGAAGTTTTGAAAAGGTTCTCAATGGGCTAGAGAATGAGAGTGTTAGTCCCTACTTTAAGTTTAAATCTGAAACCATCAAACAGGATGTCTATGTCTACAAAATAGAGGTTTTGGAAGACAATATAGAGATACCAGAAGACTTTCAAAAATTCCGACTCAATTAAAATGTAGCGCTACCGATTCTGAAACTGCTTTAAAAAAAATTCCAATTTCGTGTCAGAAATTTTAATCAAAAAAATTATGAAAGCGAAATTTTCAGGAAATCAAAAAATCCAAGCAGTTGAAATTAACACATTAGTAATTTCAGAATCATCAAGAGAACTTTTCAATTATGAGGCAAAGCAAGAGTTTGTCACAGAACTGGCCAATCAAATTCATAGTACTGGGATCTATTCTCCGCTGGTTGTCTACAAAAAAGATGAACAGTATGTCATTGTAGATGGTGTACTTAGATTTTTGGCTTTACAAAGTTTAAACTTAAACGAGGTCAACTGTATCATTCAGGAGAATTATCCTACTTCCACTGATGAGATGAAAGACAGGGTGATTTCATTCAACCTCAAATCCACTCCATCTGTTGAAGAGAAAAAGAGAATGATTATTCATTATCTCCGTTTGGAGAATGAAAACAAGCTCGATGGTAAAACATTTGAAGAAAGAATTCAAATGATTACAGCTCAATTTGGAAAAGGTTGGGGTAGAAACAATGTCATCAACTTTAAAAAAGTTCTGAAATGGGAACAAAACAACCCAGAAAACACCTTCAAACTTTCTTCAAGAATTGTAGCAGAAGAATTATCTTCTGAAAGAGCTAAAAACTTTGTGGACATACTAGAAAAACCAGAGTACAACTACAATCTTCAGAAAGAAGAAGAAAGTAAGATATTGGAAAACTATCTTAATGAGAATATTAATCTCAAAAAGACTGAGTCGTTAATCAGAGATTACAACAGAAAAAAAGAAGTAGGAGTAACACAGGTTAACATCCCATCTAAAATCACATCCGACAGATATCAGATAATTCTTGGAAATTGTCTTGACATTGAGTTTCCTGAAAATACTTTATTAAGTGCTGTTTGTACTTCTGTTACTTACTTTCAACAAATACACTACGGAAAAGAAGGTATAGATAAAGGTAAGGAATTTGAAATTGGCTGGGAAAAAACCCCTCAAAAATATGTTGAGAATTTAGTAGAAGTAATGAAAAAAGCTTCAGACAACATGGTAGACTCAGGAGTTATAATGATTAATATCCATGATTCATATCAAGGAGGAGTTTGTGTTGGTGTAGTGCCATTATTAACTGTTGAAATGCAAAAAGCAGGCTTTTTTTATGTAGATCATGTGATTTGGGACAAACAAAACAATAAACCACAAGGAAATGATACAAAAAGATTTATGAATGGTTATGAGTCTGTATTGATTTTCGCAAAAACTAAGGATTATTACTATCAACAGTTGAGAATTTTCGATGCCGACAAGAAGGCTACCTTAACAAAAGGATGTTCTGAACAAGGAAACAAAGGTAAACTTAAAAAAGAAACGAGTTTTCATATCTCTAATCCTTACAAACAAATTAGAAATCTTCTTGATGAAAATTATGTTGAAAAAATTATCAGATTGAATATCTCTGCTGATAGATCTCAAAAACATGGTTTACAGAATGAATTCTTTGGATCTTTTCCAACGCTTTTACCTATTCCATTCTTGTTGTCTTACGTTCCTGAAAATGGAATAGTCTGGGACCCCTTTGGGGGTAGTGGAACCACGGGTCGTGCTGCTTTATTGTTAAATCGCAGGGTAATTATCTCAGAGTTGTATGAGAAAAATATTCCTAAAATTGAAGAAATACTTCAAAAAGGGATTAGTGAATTCAATCCTGAGGAGTATGAAAATATAAAAGTAGAGTATACTGAAAACGAGCTAAATAGTATTGCGGCTTAAACATTATCAGTCTAATTACAATTTAAAATTTTTATCGAAACAATTGAAAAGAGTGGAAAATCCGCACACTCTTAGTCAATTTATATCTGTGCGGAACATTAAAAAAAAATATTATGAAAACAATTAAATTTATTAAAAGACAATTAACAGAAGAGTTAGTTAATGAAAATTCTCAATCACTTTTTATTGAAGGTTGTGATTCGGCCATAATTGGTTTGACTGAAGGAGGTAATTTTGTATATAGTTATCTGGAGCTTATTGAACTTCACATGCAGGCAAACAAAAAGAGGGAAGAAAATGAATCAGGATTTCTAGGATTCATATTATGGGATCAAGCCTTTTGGGCAACTTTGTTTGAGGCAAATAAATTGAATGGCCTTTTGGGTAGGTGTTCAGGGGTCCCAATAATTTGTATGGATGATGAGTTCCTAGAGTCTACATATCTTGAACTTCCTAATTTGAGTGAAGCACAATTTCAATTTTTTCCAGATTAAACAAAATGTTTTTTGGCACATTCAAAACAAAGGCTTATCATAGCGCTAAGTCTTTGTTTTTATTAATTCGAAAAATAAAATCAAATGAAAAATTACGTAGACATTAAAGGACTAGTAGAGTATCTGCCGCTGACAAAATCTACTATTTACACCATGGTTAATAAAGGAAAAATCCCATACAAAAAAATTGGGAGTAAATTAATTTTCGATCTAGGTGAAATAGATGAGTGGGTAGAAAATGGAGGAAGAACCATAAAGCAGGAAGATATTCCGAGTCTCTTTAACAAAAACATAAAAAAATATTAAGTACTTATGGCTACATTAAATTTAGTTTTGGATAAAAGAGTTTTACTTAAAAACAATCAGTATAATCTTTCTATAAGAGTAATTAATGGAAAAACGCAAGTATATTTAAGGTTGTCAAAAATGACAGAGGAACAATATCGAGAAATTTTTCTGAAAAATAATCTTACAAAGGGGTACGTAGAGTTTAGGGAGGACTGCAATAAGCAAGTGACAAGAGTGGAGAGAATCTTGTCAGAAATGAAAATCTTTAATGCTAAAGAGCTGAAAACTAGATTCAATAATGATGAAGAAATTGTCACTAATAAAGATGCAAATGAGTATGAATCTCTTAAATTAGGTGATTGGTTTGACCTCTATATTGTAAATTGCTCTCATTTGAAATACCGTACCAAGAGGCACTTTCAATATTCAAAAAATGTTTTCACAAAGAATAATCCTGATATGCTGATAACAGAAATCACTAAAGATTATTTGGAGAAATTTGAAATTTCTAGAATAAGAGAAGGTAATAAAATAACTGCTATCAACTCTAACATAAGAGATTTAAGGACGGTTATTAACTTTTTCCGAAGAACTTCCCCAAGTTTATCATCAAATTATAAATACCCTTTTGGACAGGGTGGTTTTACGATTGGTAATTTTTATCCCAAAAAATTGGTAATGTCAAATGATGAATTAAGAAAAGTAATTGCTTTCAAAGATTTTCAAAATAAAGAAGAGGAATATGCTAAAGACATCTGGGAGTTGTTATATCGATTCAATGGTATTAACTATGCTGATTTATTGCAGATGAGATGGAGCCATAGAAATGGTAATTATTTTGTATTCTTTCGAAAAAAGACAGAAACTACAAGAAAGAGTAATAGACAGGAAATAATAGTTCCTATAAATGAAAAAGTTCAAGCTCTTTTAGATAAAGTAGGAAATAAAGACAGCAAGTTTGTTTTAGGTTTGCTTAAGGAAAATTACACTGAAGCTTATTATGACTATGTAAGTCGTAAAGAGAGAAAAAAAATCAATAAGAATTTGGGGAGAATATCTGAAAAACTAAATCTTTCGGTAACACTAAAATTACAAACAGCAAGAGATACTTATGCGACTGTGTTAAAAAGAAAAGGAGTGTCGAGAGACTTAATTTCTGAGATGTTGAACCATTCTAATCCTATGGTAACAAGTCATTATCTTGCAAGTTTAGACATGGAGAAAACATTTGAGATAAACGATCATCTTATTTGATGACTTTTATTGTAACAAAATAGGATTCGCTCTTTTGAAGTAATTCTTTTTTCATTTATTTTGTCGTAAAACAGATTTATGTTTTACGATTTTTTTTGTCGTAATACGTGAATATATAATTCTTGATAGATAAAATCAGATTTTTTCGGATGTCAATAATGATAGATGGAATTATTAAGAAAAATCAGATTTAAAATTTATTCGTGGCAATTGATCCTTTTCTGAAAAGGAACCAATTTTACTTTTTATTTTCTTTCGCTTATACTTTAGTAGTAAAGTATAAGTTAATTAAAGAATTCCTTTGTTTATAGGGGTTTCGGTTGATATGTAATACGTTATTCAAAATTTAGCTTTTTCTTAGCACTTAAAATGCTGCAAAGTATAAGTTCTTGCTGTAAGTTAGCCCTACTAATAATAAAACACACACTATGTCATTAAAAGGTCAAAAGACAACCACCACTTCTATTGACTGGGATGTCTTCAAATCACTTGTTTCAAAATTGGAAAGAGATGGGAATTATAAGTACTGTCTTCTAATTACCATTGGGGTTTTTACTGGACTCAGAATCTCAGACCTCCTTCAACTGAAGTATTCCCAATTTGAGGATTCGGAATATCTTACCGTTGTCGAGCAGAAAACCAAAAAGACAAGGAAAATCAAAATCAACCCTGATTTAAAAACATCGGTAATGAGACTCAAAGATCTCTCCGGGGTTACCAATTCTGATTGGCCTATTTTTATGAACCGTTACGGCACCAAACCCATTGACAAGTCTTGGATAAATGTCAATCTCAAGAAGATTTTCAAGCAGTATGGAATAGAGTGTGAGGGTAACGTAAGTTCGCACATTATGAGGAAAATTCTTGGGAGGCGTGTATTGAAACTGAATAACTACTCCAACGAATCTGTTATTTTGTTGATGGAACTCTTTGGACATAGTAGTGTAACCATTACCAAGAAGTATTTAGGTATCAGAGAACGAGAGGTAATGTCGGTTTATGATAGTTTGAGTCTGTAAATTCACTCCCCCGAAAATGGGGAGCAGATTAGGTAAAGGCCAAATAAAATTGACAGGTTGATCCTGATGGACTTTTCTTCAGATTCAAAGGGCCGAACATTATTTGATGGTGATCTGGTAGCGCTCAAGCTAGTTTTCTAGGCCAATTAAAATTCAAATAAAGATCCTGGAGAAGGTGAGTTCAGGGGCTAAATATAACGGAATGCAGGTCTTCAATTCCAACAGGCCAAAGATTATTTATACTCTCCCGGGTCGCTTCCGGGTTCCCTGGTGGACTCCAATCCCTCCTTATTTTTTGTGTATTTAAGACCTTCATAATACCATTCGATTTCAACCATGAAATTTTTTTGGAAAAAAACTGAAATAACTGGTTTTTTGGGTGTTTTGTGAAAAAAAATTTTTGGAAAAATTTTGTAATTAATCAAAAAACACATTCTAGAAGACTAGTTTAAGGTTAAACTACTTTTAAAAGTTTTAAATCGTTTGATTTACTTATAAAATGGATTTGTATTCAGAATAATTTTTTTTTATAACTTAAATATGTTTATCTGGTTTGTTTATTGAGATCACGACTAACACTTAATTGGACGAAATTAAAATTGATTAGGTCTAATAATTTTAAGTAATTGTTTAATCGTAATCTGAGTTTTTCTTTATTAGTTTTTAATAAATTTATATAAAATAAATTAAATAATATAGAGAAATTCACGGATTAAAAATCTTCGCCATCGTTTGAAATTAAAAATTAAAAATATCTAATCTTTTATTACAAAAAACGCTAACCTCTTACAGTTAGCGTTTTGCTTTACTTATCTGCTACGAAGTCGGGAGACTTCGCAGAGCGGGGGCTGGTACTATCTGAGCACCATTTTGGATGATTATAGTCGCTATATTATCCACTGGGAAATCTGCGATTCGATGAAAGCAGAAGACGTGAAAAGAACTGTGAATACTGCAATTAAAAAAGCAAAATTAAAGTCTAAAGCCAAACCGAAATTACTCTCAGATAATGGTTCCTGCTACGTGTCAAACGAACTCAGGACCTACCTGAAAGAAGATTTGAAGATGAAACAGGTTCACGGAAAGCCGATGCATCCGCAAACCCAAGGGAAAATAGAACGATACCACAGAACGATGAAAAACGTGGTTAAACTCAATCATTTTTATCATCCTGAAGAACTTGTGGAAGCTTTAGAAAAATTCGTAGAAAACTACAATAACAAGCGATATCACGAATCTTTGAAAAACCTTCCTCCAGCAGATGTGTACTTCGGAAGATCTGAGCAGATTTTGGAAAAAAGAAGACAAATAAAATCGGATTCAATCCGAAAAAGAAGACAGTTGTATTTTCAACAAAAATTACTAAATTTATAACCTAAAATACTCCTTAAGGATTTATTCCAAAATGTCCAAGTTTCTTTGAAGACGTACAATAATGGAAATTAAATTACAATCAGTAATAACTTGTCCAAACTGCGGATACAAAAAAGAGGAAACAATGCCGACAGATGCTTGCCAATATTTTTATGAATGTGAAAATTGCAAGACGAGATTAAAACCATTGCAAGGCGATTGTTGTGTGTATTGCAGTTACGGGACTGTTCCTTGTCCTCCAATACAACAAGACAAAAAATGCTGTTGACAAACTGGAAGCAACCTCGTCCGAGAGAATGCAGATTTCTCTGGATATTTAATAAATAATTGGATATGTTTTGGTGAAAATAAATGACAATGACTGAATTAGAAAATGTTTTACAACAAAGAAATATAAAGCCCACAGCAATGCGTTTGTTGGTAGTAGAAAAATTATTGAAACAGCAATATGCCATTAGTCATAAAGAATTGGCAGAACTGTTTGAAAATGCAGATAATGTCACTTTGTTTAGAACTTTAAAAACATTTTTAGAGCATAAACTTATTCATACCATTGATGATGGAACAGGTGTTGTAAAATATGCACTTTGCCAATCCGGTTGCAGTTGTAATCCTTCGGAGCAGCACACGCATTTCCATTGCTCACAATGCAAACGGACTTTTTGCCTTACAGATGCAGAAATACCGAGCATTAATCTTCCTCAAAAATTTAAATTAGAAGGTATCAATTTGGTTCTCAAAGGAAGGTGTGACAGATGCAATTAAAACAATCTGAAACTTTGCAATCCGATTGCACAAATTATTTTTCTATATTTGTACCCTAATGAAATGGTTTCTCACAATATGGACTTTTTACCTGATGGTACTCGCAGCGTTGCCTTGCAGCGATGCAAGCAATCAGTGTGAAGATACCGTTCCTAAAATTGAAACCGCCCAAGCTCACGAACATAACCAGGATAGCGACGACAATTGCAGTCCTTTTTGCTATTGCAGTTGTTGCAGTGTAAGCATCGGGTCATTCAATTTCAAGCCTTTTGAAATCAAGCAACCTAAAGTAGCTTTCTCTACAAAAAAATTCACAATCCGTGATTACAATTTAATTTCCCGCTACCAAGGAAATATCTGGAACCCACCCAAATTTACTGTTTAATTTTTACAGATTTTCCAAATGCTGTTGATGGCTGATGTTTAGCCTTAACTGAAGAAGCTCCTGTCATTCATTTGCTAATGATATGTGCAATCCATTTAAGTTTTCCTGTTTGTTTCAGATAAATTCATAAAGCCTTTGCTTTTGTGATAATGGGCAAATAGTACGTTTTCCATTCTATAGACATTGATAAATCTGTTGGCTGCTTACCACAAGTGGCAAGTATATTTTTTGTAAAATATTAAACAGAAATACGTGTTAGATAATATTATAAAATTCAGTATCAAGAACAAGCTTGTCGTTGGTATAATGACCTTGTTACTCATCATTTGGGGAGTGTGGAGCGCCACAAAACTACCCATTGATGCCGTACCCGATATTACAAATAATCAGGTACAAATAATTACGGTTTGCCCCACATTGGCGGCGCAGGAAGTAGAGCAATTAGTAACCTTTCCTATAGAGCAAAGCATTGCTAATATTCCCGATTTAGAAGAAACCAGAAGTATTTCTAGGTTTGGTTTGTCGGTAATTACAGTTGTGTTTAAAGACAATGTAGATGTTTATTTTGCCAGACAGCTTATTAGTCAAAAACTAAAAGAAGCCGAAGAAAATATACCTAAAGGTATTGGTACACCGGAACTTGCTCCCGTAAGTACAGGCTTAGGTGAAGTATACCAATACATTATCCACCCTAAGAAGGGTAGCGAGAATAAATACAATGCTAAAGAACTGCGAACAATGCAAGATTGGATTGTTGCACGTCAGCTTTTCGGCACACCCGGCATTGCAGAAGTTAACAGTTTTGGTGGCGAGCTGAAACAATATGAAGTAGCTGTAAATCCTAACCGCTTAAAGGCAATGGGTGTTAGTGTTCCCGATATTTTCACTGCATTAGAAAAAAACAACCAAAATACAGGCGGTGCATACATTGATAAGAAACCGAATGCCTATTTCATCCGAGGTATCGGTTTGGTTACTTCATTAGATGATGTAAAAAATATCAGTGTAAAGAACGAAACCGGAAGTGTACCCATTTTTATAAAAGATGTGGCAGATGTTCGTTTTGGTAATGCAGTACGCTACGGAGCATTGACCTACAATGGAGAGGTAGATGCAGTAGGTGGCGTAGTGATGATGCTGAAAGGCGAAAATGCCAACAATGTCATCGAAAAAATAAAAGAAAAACTACCCACCATACAAAAATCTTTACCCGACGATATTATCATCGAACCTTATTTAGACCGTACCGATTTGGTAGGCAGAGCAATGAGTACCGTAGAAAAAAACCTGATAGAAGGCGCATTGATTGTCATCTTTGTATTGGTTATTTTCTTAGGAAATTTCAGAGCCGGATTGATTGTAGCTTCTGCTATTCCATTAGCAATGCTGTTTGCCTTAGCGATGATGAATGTGTTTGGTGTAAGCGCCAATTTAATGAGTTTGGGAGCCATAGATTTTGGGTTGATTGTAGATGGGGCAGTAATTGTTGTGGAAGCCACATTACATCACTTAGGCTTACGGAAATCCACGCAAAGGCTTACTCAACAGGAAATGGATAATGAAGTATTTGCATCCGCTTCCAAAATTCGCAGTAGTGCAGCTTTCGGAGAAATCATTATATTAATTGTTTATATTCCCATCCTTACATTGGTAGGCGTAGAAGGAAAAATGTTTCGCCCAATGGCACAGACAGTAGGTTTTGCCATCTTTGGAGCGTTGATTTTGTCTTTGACCTACATCCCGATGATGTGTGCTTTATTCCTATCTAAGAAGCCAGTACACAAAGAAACTATTTCGGATAGGATGATGAATTGGCTACAAAGAAAATACCAGCCATTGTTAGAAAAAGCCATCAGAATAAAATATTGGCTAGTAGGTATAACCGTTGCCATATTTGCTTTTAGCCTTTTTTTATTCAGCAGAATGGGTGGCGAATTTATACCACAATTGCAGGAAGGCGATTTTGCCTTTCATTGCATTTTGCCACAAGGAAGTTCATTGAGCCAGAGTATAGAAACCTCAATGCAAGCTTCAAGAATTATTAAAGAATTTGACGAAGTAAAAATGGTAGTAGGCAAAACCGGAGCCGCAGAAGTACCAACCGACCCAATGCCACCTGAAGCGACAGATTTAATGGTTATTTTAAAACCGCAAAGTGAATGGAAAAGTGGCAGAAGTTATGATGAATTGGCACATGCTATCAATGAAAAATTAGAAGCAATACCTGGTGTATTTTTCGAAAAGAACCAGCCAATACAAATGCGTTTCAATGAGTTGATGACAGGTATTAGGCAAGATGTTGCAGTAAAAATATTTGGAGAAAATTTAGATACGCTTGCCTTGAATGCTGATAAGGTTAGTAAGGTTATACAAACAGTAGAAGGCGCTACATCTCCACAAGTAGAACGTGTGAGTGGCTTACCGCAAATAAATGTGGAATATGACCGTACTCGCTTAGCCAATTACGGAATAACAGTGGAAGATGTGAACAACGTGGTAAGCACTGCGTTTGCAGGTAAAAGTGCAGGAGTAGTTTTTGAAAACGAAAGAAGGTTTGATTTGGTCGTACGTTTAGACAGTACACATCGTAGTAGTATAGAAGATGTAAATAATCTGATGATACCCACTTCAACAGGTAATCAAATACCATTATCACAAGTAGCAAATATTGATTACAAATTAGGACCGGCACAGATAAGCCGTGAAGCTGGTAAACGAAGAATTGTAATCGGGTTCAACGTTGCAGACAGGGATGTACAAAGTGTGGTAGAAGAAATTCAGCAAAAATTAAATGCACAGGTAAAATTACCGCCTGGATATTATTTCACTTATGGCGGACAGTTTGAAAACTTGCGGGAAGCCAGTAATAGATTGATGATAGCAGTTCCGGTTTCATTATTATTGATTTTTGTATTGCTCTATTTCACGTTCCGTTCCTTCAAGCAGGCAGGCTTAATATTTACCGCTATTCCGATGAGTGCCATAGGTGGCGTGTTGGCTTTGTTGCTTCGTGGTATGCCTTTCAGCATCAGTGCAGGCATTGGCTTTATCGCTTTATTTGGAGTAGCGGTTCTCAACGGAATTGTATTGATTGGAACTTTCAACCAATTAGAAAAAGAAGGGATAAAAGATGTATTGAAACGAGTAATTGAAGGAACTAAAATTCGTCTGCGTCCAGTATTGATGACTGCAACAGTAGCCAGTTTAGGATTTCTACCAATGGCATTAAGCAGTAGTGCAGGTGCAGAAGTACAAAAACCTTTAGCGACCGTAGTTATCGGTGGTTTAGTAACCGCAACGTTCCTTACCTTATTTGTACTGCCGCTATTGTACATCATTTTCAATTCAAAAATTAATTTAAAAAGAAAATTCAAAGTGAAACCCATTGCAACTATCATTGTATTGCTACTATCCTTGGTAGGTTTTACAGCAAATGCACAAACGAAAGATTTATCGGGTGTTGACGAGGCGATAAGCATTGCCCTTCAAAATAATCAAAGTATTAAAGCATCTGATTTGGAAATTGAGGCGAGTAAAGTTTTGAAAAAAACAGCCGGAGAATTACCAAAACTCGATTTTAACGCACAATTGGGTCAATATAATAGTACAAAATTCGACCAGTCTTTTCAGGTCGCACAAACAATTCCGTTTCCTTCATTATTTGGAGCAAAAAAGCAATTGATTAATGCAGAAATAAAAGGTAAAGAAATACAGAAAAGCCTAAGTGTTTTAGAATTAAAAAATCAGGTACGAACGTATTATTATCAAATCCTGTACCTGCAACACAATCAAAAACAATTGCAACAATTGGACAGCTTATATGGTGATTTTATTGGCATTGCAAAGCTTCGATACAAAACTGGTGATACTAAAAAAGTGGATATAAGTACAGCAGAAGCTAAGAAAGGGGAAATCAATTTATTGTTAAAACAGAATGAAGTGTTATTAAATAATGCAGTTGCCAGTCTGAAAACATTAATGAATGCTAAAGAAGATTTTATCATTGTAGAAAATGGAATTTTTCAACCTTTACAAATCAGTAATTTGCTGAACAATGATGCAGTAGCAAATCATCCTGCAATTCAGTCCTTATATCAGGATGCAGTTATTGCAGAAAAGACCAAAAAGGTAGAACGTTCGCAAGGTTTACCCGATTTTACGATAGGTTACACAAATCAATCTTTGATAGGCTTTCAAACAGTAAATGGTGCGGAGAAATATTTCAATTCTGGTAACCGTTTTAATTCTGTAAATATTGGTGTTGCTATTCCCATTAATTACGGTGCTACAAAGGCAAGGATAGAATCTTTGGATTATAGAAAGCAAGCAGCCGAAGCCAATGCACAACAGCAACAGAAAACGTTGGCAACACAAATACAAAATGCTTTGTTGCAATACCAGCAGGATATGAAGCAGTTCAATTATTTTCAGCAGGAAGCTTTGCCTAATGCTAAAGAAATTGTTTCAGCGGCACAATTGGGTTACAAAACAGGCGACATCGGTTATGTAGAATATCTTTTTGCTTTGCAAACCGCAACCGATATTCAGTTGAATTACCTCAAAAGCATTCAGCAGGTCAACCAATCTGTAATCAATATTTATTCATTCATCAATCAATAAGTACAAATGAAATTCAATATAAATAAAATCACGTTGATGACAGCCGTAGCTGTTTTACTATTTGCTTTTTCTGCCTGTAAAAATGATAAGAAAGCAGAAGATAAATCTGCCGAAACCAAAACTGCAGGAAAAGAAGAAGCACCTCACGAGGAAGAAACGCCAACTATTGCCACACTTACCGAAGAACAAATAAAAACGGTAGGCATACAATTAGGCACCATTGAACACAAGGAATTAACAGCAACCATCAAAGCAAACGGAAATCTGAAAGTTCCTAATAACAATAAAGCCAACGCCACTTCTTTGTATGGCGGTGTGATAAGAACACTGAAAGTTCAAATCGGAGATTATGTAAGAAAAGGTCAGGTAATTGCTACCATTGCCAATCCGCAGTTCATCCAATTGCAGGAAGAATATTTGAGTACAGCAAGCAGGATTACATTTGCGGAACAAGAATTAGCAAGACAAAAAGAACTGAACGAAGGAAATGCAGGTGCAAAGAAAAACCTGCAAAGTGCTACTGCCGAATTAAGCAGTTTAAGAACCCGAAGAGCTTCCTTACAACAGCAGATACAATTAATGGGCATCAATCCGGGTTCTGTATCAAACGGAAATTTAAAATCTGCCTTGGTCGTAACCAGTCCGCTGAATGGTACGGTTAGCAATGTTTTTGCCAAAATCGGAAGCTATGTTGATGTTTCTTCTCCGGTTATAGAAATTGTAGATAACAGTTCATTGCATTTGGATTTACAGGTGTTTGAAAAAGATTTGCCACAGGTAAAAGTGGGACAAACCATTCATTTTACATTAACCAATAATCCTACTACTGAATATGATGCTACGGTTTTCAGCATTGGTTCATCCTTTGAAAACGAGAGTAAAACCATTACCGTTCACTGCCGTGTAAATGGCAATAAAAGTGGCTTGATTGATGGAATGAATATCACAGGAATTGTAAGCCTCAATAGTGTAACAACACCTGCGGTACCAACTGATGCCATTGTAAATGCCGATGGCAAATACTACATTTTTGTACAAACCGACAAAGAAGCAGAAGCCCATCACGAAGAAGGAGAAAAAGAAGGCAACCACAAAGAGGGCGAAGAAAAAGACCATAAAGAAGATAAAACGGCTAAGAATTTTGAAAAGGTAGAAGTGCTAAAAGGCGTATCTGATATGGGTTACACCGCAGTAACATTTGTAAATGAAATTCCTGCCAATGCAAAGATTGTAGTAAAAGGAGCGTTTTTCGTCAATGCAAAACTAAGCAATGCAGGTGGTCACGAACATTAAAAATTGAACGCTATGATTTGGTTAAAATTTTATTTGCCGGTGTATTTGGTGTTGTATATGATGGTAGCTTTTGTGCTGCCATCATACCGCACCTACAAGCAAACAGGTATCAATCCCGTAACTTTTGGCAAAACAGATAATGCACACGATTATATCGGTTTTGTGATGAAGGTATTGATAGCATTGCTCTTCGTTGCGGTATTCATCTATTCGTTCAGCGATAAAATATATCAATATTTAGTGCCGATTTCTTATTTAATGAAAGACGTGTTTTTAATCATTGGATTAATTCTGATACACTTTTCATTACTATGGATTTCTGTAGCGCAATATCAAATGAGTAACAGTTGGCGCATTGGTATCGATGAAAATAATAAAACCGAATTAATCACAAAAGGATTATTCTCTTACAGCCGGAACCCGATTTTTTTAGGAATGATAATCAGTGTTGCAGGAATATTTTTTATACTACCCAATGCACTTACATTTTTCTTGATGCTTACTACCTATATCGTTATTCAAATTCAGATAAGATTAGAAGAAGAGTTTTTGGAAAAACAACACGGAGAACAATATTTAATTTATAAAAAAACAACTAAAAGACTACTCTAATGGAACACAAACATAAATACGATGCACAAGGCAAACAGCTTTGCTGCACACCACAAGAAGAAAAAATATATACCGATGCCAATGCTAAAAAATTATTAGAAAAGCATCACGACAATGACGGTCACAACCACGAACACAGTGATGATGACGGTCACAACCACGGAAGTACCGATAAATCTACCATTCAAATGTTTTTACCTGCCATTATCAGTTTTGTTTTACTGATGATTGCTATTGCATTTGATAATTGGTTTCCTCAATCCTGGTTCACAGGTTGGGTAAGGATTGTTTGGTACATTGTTGCTTATGCTCCGGTTGGTTTTCCTGTTATTAAAGAAGCATTTGAAAGCATCCGCAAAAGCGATGTATTTTCAGAATTTTTATTGATGAGCATTGCCACTATCGGAGCTTTCGCCATTGGCGAATATCCGGAAGGAGTTGCCGTAATGTTGTTTTATGCGGTTGGCGAAGTGTTTCAAACTTTGGCGGTTACAAGAGCCAAAGCCAATATCAAAACCTTGCTCGACCAAAGACCCGATGAAGTAACGATTTTAGAAAATAACCAACCTAAAACTGTAAAAGCAGAAACCGTCAACATCGGCAATATCATTCAATTAAAACCCGGAGAAAAATTAGGATTGGATGGCGAATTGTTATCCGAAACTGCATCATTCAATACCGCCGCATTGACTGGAGAAAGCAAGCCAGACACCAAAACCAAAGGCGAAACTGTTTTAGCAGGAATGATAAATTTAAAGACCGTTGCACAGGTAAAAGTAACCACAGCATATACCGATAGCAAGCTCTCAAAGATTTTGGAATTGGTACAAAACGCTACTGCTCAAAAAGCACCAACAGAATTATTCATTCGAAAATTTGCAAAAATTTACACACCAATTGTGGTGTTATTGGCAGTGCTTATTACTGTAGTTCCTTACTTTTTTGTTGATGATTACTTGTTCAGTCAATGGCTATACAGAGCATTGGTTTTCCTTGTTATTTCTTGTCCTTGTGCTTTGGTTATAAGTATTCCTTTAGGATATTTTGGTGGAATTGGTGCCGCTTCTAAAAATGGAATTTTATTTAAAGGAAGCAATTTCTTAGACGCCATCGCTAATATCCAAAATGTAGTGATGGATAAAACAGGAACAATGACAGAAGGCGTTTTCAAAGTGCAAGAAGTAATATTAAAATCAGAATTTAGTAAAGACGAAATCTTGAAAATGGTCAACGCTTTGGAAAGTCAAAGCACGCATCCAGTTGCTACCGCAATCCATCAATATGTCGGCGAAATAGACCATTCTATAAAATTAGAAAATGTAGAAGAAATTGCGGGTCACGGATTAAAAGCTATCGTTAACGGAAAAGAGTTATTGGTAGGAAACTTTAAACTGATGGATAAATTTAATATTGTTTATGATTTAGACCCAAGTACAATTGTTTACACCCTAATCGCCATTGCTTATGATGGAAAATTTGCAGGCTACATTACCATTGCCGACAGCATCAAAGAAGATGCACAGATTACGATTGACAAACTAAAAACATTAGGCGTAAAAACTACAATGTTGAGTGGAGATAAAAGCACCGTGGTAAAATTTGTTGCTGATAAATTGGGAATTAATAATGCCTTCGGCGACTTGTTGCCAGAAGACAAAGTAAATAAAGTAAAAGAAATAAAAACCAAAAACGAAACCGTAGCATTTGTTGGCGATGGAGTGAATGATGCGCCTGTAGTAGCTTTGAGCGACGTAGGTATGGCAATGGGCGGTTTAGGAAGTGATGCCACTATTGAAACTGCCGATGTAGTAATCCAAGATGACAAGCCGAGTAAAATTCCGATGGCAATCAATATTGGTAAACAAACCAAGAAAATAGTGTGGCAAAACATCACATTGGCGTTTGTAGTAAAAGGTGTCGTATTAGTACTGGGCGCAGGTGGATTAGCTACAATGTGGGAAGCCGTTTTCGCAGATGTGGGAGTTGCATTATTGGCAATATTAAATGCGGTAAGGATACAGCGGATGAAATTTTAAGATTAGGTCATCCTAATGATGAATAAAACAGACAATGCGTAAGAAAGGCAAAAGTTATCAAAAAGTACCTCCGTACAAAAGATACGGAGCTTCTAAACCTGTAAATCGTCAGCAAAAAGTGGACATAATATAGCAAAAACCTAATAAGTGTTTTCAAAAAAAGTATCATCACACAGGATTTTTATTTACAATCCTCTTCAAGTTAAATGTAGATTTCGTTTTCTTCTTTTTTTTCTTTATATTTTTTATGTACGGTGATCTGAAGACTGCAAACCTTCAGTTAGTACATAAATTGTTCTTAAGTACCATAAATTTTTATTTGCAATATGTTTTATGGTAGTTTAAAATAAACATGTTTTCATTTTTCAACGATGGAATTACTCAAACGGTTCCAACAAAAGTAATAGACTTAACCAGTGTTGTACAGTTAGTCAAAAATAACCCCAATAAAGATAGAATCTCAGAGATTAGAGAGTTACGGGCCAATAATAATCACAACTATAAAACTGAGAAGAAAAAACTTCCAATTATTACAGTAAACGCTGTAGTAAAGAAGAGAGGTTTTGATAATCCGGAAAATGTAGAATTTCAGAGTGGATATATTTACTTTGACATTGATAAAAACACATTAGAAGAAGTAAAAAGTCTAAAACAAGAGTTTATATCAAAATACAAAGATATGGTCTCATTTGTCTGTTATTCGTCCAGTATGGGAGGGATATCTGTATTTGTTAAATATGATGGTGTAACTATTTCCAATAAAGAAGAATTTAAAGTTTTAAGAAAATATATAATAGAAAATCACTTTCCTGAATTATCATCTGAAATTGATTCAAATGCTGAAGATTTTGGTAGAGTATGGTTTGTTTCTTCTGATCCTGATTGTTTTTTTAATATTAACAATGTAATTCAAATACCTAATGATATTTTTACAAAATGTAATACTGAAAAGATAGAAGAAGTAAAGTGCCTTAGTCAATATAATATACTCGCCCCCAAAACTATTACATTGAATCATGCACATGTATCTAAATTGTCAAATATTAAAAATATTGATTATTCAACAACACGTGAAAACAATGGAGTTTGGAGTAGTATTCATTGGAATACTCAAGTTAAAGTTGAAAATGCCGTTTTAGACCTAAAAGAAGTAGACTATTATAAATTGTTTTTACCAAGAATAATAAAAGATGGAAGTAAAAGAAAGATTTTCACTTCTTTGTTCATCAATTTTGTTATGATTAATAATGAGTTACCAATAGAGCGTGCGGTTTCATTTCTACGGTATGTAAATACTAACTTAACTGGTCTTCACGGAATGAAGGAAAATGTTTTTAAAAAGTTTGTTGAAGGATTAATTAAATCACTACATGAAAAAAAACTAAAATTTCATCCAAAGAAGAAATTTGTTCACTTTAATAAGGATTGTTCTCTAGATAAAACTACTAAGATGAAAATAGCAAATTTAGTAAATGGTGCAGTTAAAAAAAATAAGAGTATTTTAAAAATCATAAAAGCTAAAAACGAACTACTAGAAAAAAAATTAAAAATTACCCAAGTAGCAGTAGCTAAACAATCTGGAATGTCTCGATCAACTGTTTCAAAGTGTTGGAATTCGGAATTAATTGATCTAAAAAAAATGGAAGAGGAATTAAATAAAAAATATTTGAAGAAAAATTGAATTGAAAAGAAAAATAAATAGTTTAAGGTTAAACTTATCCCAAATTTTAGATGTGGCGATAAAAATCTTGCAAAAATCTTGCAAAAAAAAAGACTTACATTTCTGTAAGTCTTGCGCCTTTTGCTGGGCTCGAACCAGCGACCCTCTGATTAACAGTCAGATGCTCTAACCGACTGAGCTAAAAAGGCTACTCTTGTTGTTTTGAGTGGTGCAAATATAATACGTTTTTTCTATTTGCGCAAAATATTTTTTGAAAAAATTTACATTATTTTAAAAATGGTGAAATGATAAATTTGTAAATATCTGATCCAAAGATTAATAGCATTAATCCCATTAAAAAGATTACTCCAATCATTTGTGCATTTTCTAAAACTTTTTGAGGAACAGGCTTCCCTGTGATGAGTTCCCAAGTCGTAAATAAGGCATGACCACCATCTAATCCTGGAATTGGTAACAAGTTAAGGAATGCTAACCAAGCAGAAAACATAGCTGTAAAACTCCAAAATGCAACCCAATCTATTTCTTTAGGCATCATTTTCACAATTGCAATTGGTCCGCCAACATTTTTGTAACCTTTGATTTTTTTGTTGAACATTAATTTAAACTGCTTAATCTGCATGGTAAGAGATTCTACAGTTCTCTCAAAACCTCTGCCAATTGCTGGTAAAAAGCTGTATTCTTGATTGGTTACTGTATTGTTGAAAGCAGCTTCAGCTTCTTTAAAATCTGGTCTGAAACCTATTTTTCCTTCTTTGTTTGTATTGAAAGTAAATCTTTTTAATTCATTATTTCTAAAAACATCTACAGTAATCGGTTGGTTTTTCTTTCCAGCTAGTCCATCAGAAAATTCATCAAAAAATCTAATGTTTTTGCCATTAAGTGCTACAATTTTATCTCCTTTTTGTAAACCCGCTTGTTTTGCAGGACCTTCTGCTAAAGAATCTACTACCGGCGCAAATCTATTGGTGATGTATAATTTAGCCGTTTTTGAACCTAAAATATGGGCAATTCCGTCTTCAATTGGTGCAAAAGAAACTTCTTTACCATTTCTAAGCACTGTAATTTCATTGGCAAGAAGCATATTAATCATAGAATTTTCCATTCTCACGGCAGGTTTTCCATCTATTTTTAAGATTTTGTCGCCGTTCATCAATCCCATTTTTGCACCTTCTTCAGAAACCGCAATTCCATTCTCAAATTTTGCTAAATCATGGTATTTTTCACCAACAGATAAATTCAATCCTGTGTAAATAGCCCAAGCCAAAATAAGGTTCACGAAAATACCACCTAACATAATGATAAGTCTTTGCCAAGCTGGTTTGCTTCTGAATTCCCAAGGTTGAGCAGGTTGTTTCAGTTGTTCTGTATCCATACTTTCGTCTACCATTCCTGCGATTTTTACATAACCACCAAATGGTAACCAACCGATTCCGTATTCGGTTTCACCAATTTTTTTCTTCGCTAATGAAAACCATGGGTCAAAGAATAAGTAAAATTTATCTACTCTGCATTTAAACCATTTTGCGGGTAAAAAATGCCCTAATTCGTGTAATATAACGAGAATTGAAATACTTAATATAAACTGAAATATCTGCGTTGCTAATTCCATTAAATTTTAATTTTTTTAAAGTTATGCAAATGTAATAATTCTCTCTCACTAAAACTGTACCAAATAAAAAAAGACGCCAAAAAGCGTCTTTTCCATTAAATATTGTTGATTTTTTTATTAGAAGTTAAATGATAAACCTATGCTACCATTGTTACCAGCTTCTATAAATGCACCTACATTATTGTTGAAGAAATATCTTACACCTAAGTGAGCACCTAATCCGAACGTATTTCCTAATAAACCTACGTCTAAACCAGGATATAAATCCCATTTGCTCGGCATGTTAAGAGCATCTTGAAGGTGGAAATTAACTCTACCAAAAACAAAAACGTTATTGTCTTCATTATTGTCTCTGTACCCGTCGAAATAGAAATTTGCTCCTGCTCCTAAAGAAACTACATTAGAAACTCCATAATCGTACGTTGCTGTAACACCAGTTCCGTTTCCGTAACCGTTAAAACCAACTTGTAATTTTTGGTCGCCTTTACCTTGCCATGCTTGTGCAAATGCTAATTGTCCTGCGAACAACATTGCGAATGCTAATACTAATTTTTTCATAAGAATATTTATTTTTAAGTTTTATTTGAATTTCTGTTTTTCTAACGACAAATTTATAGTAATGTTGCCTAACGAAGAGACTTTTGTGGTAATTTTGTAAAACATTTTAAAAATTCTGAAACCTAAGCATTATGAAAATCATCGGTTTAAGTCAAAATATTATTTGGAAAGAAAAAAATGAAAATTTTCTTTTGATAGAAGAAAAATTCAAGGATTTAGAAGCAGATTTGTTTTTGCTTCCTGAGATGTTTACCACTGGTTTCTACATGAAAGCTCAGGAAGTAGCAGATGAAGAAGAACAAGCTTTGACTTGGATGAAGAATTTTGCCAAAACTAAAAATGCTGCAATTGGCGGAAGCGTTTCTGTGAAGGATAATGGCAAATTCTATAACCGATTTTATTTTGTAAAACCAGATGGAACTTGCCATCAATACGATAAAAGACATCTTTTTTCTTACACTGGGGAAGATAAAGTCTACACTGCAGGAACAGAAAGAGTAGTGGTGGAATATCTGGGATTCAGGTTTTTATTACAAGTTTGTTTTGATGCAAGATTTCCAGTTTTTGCTAGAAACAGAAAAGATTATGATGTGATTTTAAATGTCGCAAATTGGCCAGAAGCAAGAGTTTTGGCGTGGGAAACATTAAATAGAGCAAGAGCAATCGAAAATCAAGCCTATGTTTTTGCCTTAAATAGAACTGGCGAAGACGGGAATAACTTGAAATATCAAGAAAGTAGTCATTGTTTTTTTGCAGATGGAACAGATGTTTCTACTAAAAATGGAGATTTAATCTTTGCAGAATTAGATTTGCAAAAATTAGAAGCTTTCAGAAAAGAGTTTCCTTTTTTGAATGATGCAGATGATTTTAATTTGTGTGGTCTGAAATAATTTTCCAACCGTCATTAAATTTCTGAAAAACCAAAGTGTAAATTCCATGAGGAGTATCATTTGCACGGATAAGTTTCCACTTTCCGAAGACATAAGCATGTTTTTTACCTAGCATTTTCACTTGAATGTCTGAAAATTCTAGAATGCCCATCATTTCTTTATTGGGATAAGTTTTTTTATAATTGTCTAGTGTTTTTTGCCAACCGTAAGTTGGTCCTTTTGAACCGATAAAAAGCAGTGAATCATTTTTCCAATATCCTTTCATGAAATTTTCAATGTCACCATTATTCCAAGCGGTTTGTTGTGTATGCAAAACTTTCAAAATATCTTTTTCTTGTGAGAAAAAGATACCGAAACTTGATAACAGAATAATTGTAAAAAGATTTTTCATATGAAAATATTTATTTTTTTCAAAGGTCATATGCAATCGCTGGCTCGAAAGCTTGCTCGAACTTAATGAAGTTAATTATCAATGAATATTGGTGTTTTTTTATTCATTGCGATTTCATAATTCATTAACTTTGGGTAAAAGTAACAAAAGTTACGCTCAGTCAAGCATTAAATTCACAAATTTGAAAAAACAATTATGAAAACAAGAATTTACTTAACGCTCGCAGTTTCAGGAATATTTTTGATTCAATGTTCCAAGGAAACGGGAAATAAAGGTGTTTTGCCCAAGGAAATTATTCCGCAAAAACAATTAACGAAAGCTGATTTTAAAAAAATCGCCGAAGAAACCAAAAAGAATTTGGTGACCAATCTTACGCAGAAAATTTCTGAAAAAGGAGCCGAAAATGCTTTAGAATTTTGTAATGTAAACGCCATTCCGCTGACCAAACAGTTGGAAGACCAGCATAATGTGACGATAAAAAGAGTTTCTGATAAAAATAGAAATCCTGATAATGCGGCAAATGAGACAGAAAGAAAATATATTTATTTTTTTAAAGAACAACTTGCTTTGAAACAAAAATTAGAAGCAAAATTTGATAATGGAGTTTTTTATGCGCCAATTACCACTAATAATATGTGTTTACAATGTCATGGCTCCGAAAAAGATATAAAACCTGAAACCTTAGCGAAAATAAAATCACTCTATCCTAATGATAAAGCAATTGGGTATCAAGAGAATGAAATGCGAGGTTTGATGGTGATTAAACCGAACTAAATGAAGTGTTTCCATATAAAGAAAGTCGGCTTCAGAATTTCTGAAAACCGACTTTTTGTATATATGAATGAATGATTGGGTTATCTTTGGTTTTGAACAAATTTGTTCAATTCTCTGGCATAACTTTCGAAGTCAAATGCGTCATACAATTCGAAATAATTTCTTTTGTCTACACAATTTCTATAAGCCATTTTTGCAAATTCTAATCTGTTTTTATCAAAACTGAACTCTTTCATAATAGATTTGATTTGTCTCGTGTTGAAATCAGTTCTATTGAGTTGGCTTTTTAAGAAATCTAATCTTCTGTCATCAAAATTTTGCTTTTTTAGCATTTGTAAGAAAGAAGAAAATTCTCTGTCGCTCATTACATTTCCGTAAGTATCTCCGTATCCGTAATCGTTTTGATAATCATAAGGATCCCACGAATTTCCGTTTCCATTTCCGTATGGGCTGTTCCAAGTGTCATTCCAAACATTTCCGTAGTTGTTTCTTAGGTTGTATGTTCCTAGAAGATATAAACCTTGATGTGTGAAATAATCTAAAACCAATCTGGTGTTGTTTTTAATATTGATTCTAGTTCTGTACACTAGGAAATTTCTTTCATAGATAGAAATGACGTTGTTTCCTGGCATCAAGTCAAAAAATCTAAATTTTCCTGACGCGTTAGAAATTTTTTGGTCACCAATTTCTATGCTAAAGTAACCTTGCTCTGGAATTCTTAAGAAAACTTCGGCGTAACCATAAGCGTAGTTTTGGTTCCAATTATAATTAGGTCTTGATTTTTCTGTAGAATTTCTAAAACCATTATCGTTTCTAAAAACTGAAGATTTATCTTGAGAATTATTTCTGCCAAAAGCTTCATTTTTTGCAGAAGTTTCGGTTTTGCTCGCTTCGTTTTTTAATAATTCTCCAGCTTTTCCTGCTTCTTGTGCACTAAATCCTAATGCGATGAATGTGGCTAATAAAAAATAAAATTTTCTCATATTATACATTTTTAAATAAATTTTTCTTGGCTGCTTCTAAAGTCTTGCCTCAAAAAATTTAGGGTTGCTGTTATGAGATATTCTATTTCCGTGCCAAAGTCAGAAAACGCTTTCTGGAAAGGCTTTATAAAGGAAAAACGCAACAAAATTTTATGATTTTAGTTGCGTTTTTATAAAAAATATGAAAAGTTTTGCGTTTGTTCTGTATGTAATTTTACAATACAAAGGTATGCTAAGAATTGCAATAAATTCTTGTAAAAAATCTTCGGAAAATGGTAATTTTTATTTATTAAGATGTTGTCTGAATTCGGAAGGAGAAATTCTAGCGTGGGTTTTGAAAAACTTGGTAAAATACGAATTGTCTTCAAAGCCTAATTGAAAAGAAATTTGAGAAATGCTTAATTCTGAGTTGATGAGCAACCTTTTGGCTTCTAGAATAATCCTGTTTCTAATGATTTCTCCAGCCTTTTTGCCTGCAAAAGTTCTACATACGAAATTGAGGTAATTTGCAGTAATCGCGAGCTTGTCTGCATAAAATTTGGGATAATGTTCAGCGGTATAGTTTTCTTCTACCAGCTTTTGGAATTTATTGATTAAAATTCTTTGATTGGTAATATTTATGTTTTCGTCTGTATTTTCTTCGTCGTTTAAAATGAAGTAAAACAATTCGAGAAGATAAATTCTGATTAAATCTTCGGATTTTCTTTTTTGTTGTTTGTATTCGAAATTAATTTTGTCAAAAATTTCTTTGAGTTCTTCAGCTTTTTCTTTTTTGATTTGATAAGAAGTGAAGTTTCCATTAATTCTGAAAAAAGGCAATTTATCTATACAATGAGATTTTGCGAGAAATGAAGTGAAAAATTCTGCATTGAAATTAATCAAATAACCTTTGGTCACTTGTTTTTTGAAATTCAAATCATGTACTTGTCCCGCAGAAATAAAATAGATGATGGGAGAATCTATAGAATAATCTTCGAAATCTATTTTATGAATTCCAGCGCCTTCTTCTACGTACAGAATCTGGTGAAAAGTGTGACGATGAGGTTTTTCTGGAATAAAACTTTTTTCTGTCAATAAATCTTGCAATTCATGAACTACGATTTCACTTTCTGAATTTTCAGTAGAAATTAAATCGCAAGCGCTGTAAACAGGAAAATTACTCATGAATGAGATTATTTGTGTTGATTGATGAGGTTGACTAAAGTATTTACATCATGTACGCCACTTTCTCTCCAAAGCATTTCACCTTTTTTGAAAAGAGCAAGGGTAGGAACGCCTCTCACGTTATATTGAGCCGCAATATCAGGATATTGGTCTACATCTATTTTTATAATTCTGGCATTATCTCCTACTTGTTCTTTTACAGTGACTAATACAGAAGATTGTACTCTGCACGGTTGACACCACACTGCAAAAAAGTCTATTAACACTGGTTTTTCAGAACTGATGATTTCTTGAAATTTTTGTGACATATCTCTTTGTTTTATAAAAAGTTAAAACAAATTTACTAAAAAAAGACAGAGAAACTATGGTAGGTTTTTATGATTTGTGACAGTACAATTTCCTGAAGCGCAACCAAATTTAAACACAGACATGGCAACAAAATACAACCCAAATGGAATGAGAATCCACATTTTATCCATTACAGATTGCGCTACAATCCATATTCCGCCAATCAAATAGACGATTCTTCTCAAATTCCAATCGCTAAAGAAATTTCTCATTTTATGATAATTTGTTTTTAAGGCTCATCCAACCGCCGCCGTTATAAACTTCTGTAAATCCACTGTTTTGTAAAATGCTTTTTGCGGCAGCACTTCTTGCGCCACTTGCACAACACGTGATTACAGGTTTGTTTTTATTGATTTTTCCTAAATTTTGACTTAGCGATTGTAGCGGAACGTTTTTAGCGCCTTTTACATGACCACCATTAAATTCTGCAGGCGTTCTTACGTCTATAATTTGAGCTCCATTTTTTACCAATTCTGCGTAATCTACACTTTTACCGCCAAATAAGTTTTTTAAAAATCCTAACATGTTTTATTTATTTTCTTTTGTTTTTTCGAAAGTTGAAAGAATAAGATAGCCCATCACCATACCATAAACCGAACTGTTAATAGGTTTAGAAGTAATGGCACAAGTTCCTGTATTACACCCAATAAAATGGTAATAAGCGTAACCTAAAATTCCGCCTAATACGATTCCGATGAGTCCTAATTTGAATTTTTTAATAAAATTTTCCATAATTTTTGATGAATTTTGCCAAAGTTTTTAGAAACTCAACTTTGGCAAAATTTTAATTTTTACTCTTTTTTGCAAGTGTTAATGCCAAATAAAGTATAAAGCGGACAAAAGCCGATGGCTCCAGTTAATAAAAAAACGAATGCAACTGCAGTTGCTGCGATTCCCCAAGTTCCTTCAATCACTTTAAGGTAAACCAAAACGGCTAAAATTAATGCAACGAAAAGTCTGATGTACTTGTCTGTTGCTCCCATGTTTTTTTTCATATTTTTTGTTTTATGGTGAGTTTTATTTTTTAGTGAAGTTAATAAAAACTTCGGTGTTTTGTCTCGGTTTTATACTATTGTAGCAGTTTTCTAATGTTTTAATCTCGAATTTTTCGCTGAAAAGAGATTTATATTCCTCAATATTTCCACCAAATGGTGGGAATGGATTTCCGAAATCTTTATTGAATATTACACCAATGATTTTGCCATTTTCGGTAAGTAAATCGTGCATTTTTTCTACATATTTTGCTCTTAAAACTGGGTCAAGTGCACAGAAAAATGTTTGTTCTACAATGATGTCATATTTTCCTTGGTGTTCGAAAAAATCTTCGCAGATGACTTCTACTTCATGATGAGAAAATTTCTGAGAAATCACTTCGCAAGCTTTCTGAGCAATGTCTAGAAGCGTGATGTTTGTAAAACCTTCTTCTAAAAGCAATTCTGCTTCGTGAGCATTTCCACAGCCGGGAATTAATATTTTAACCTCTTTATCTTCTACTTGCAAAAAATACTCTGCAATAGGTGAAGAGGCTTCGCCTATGTCCCAACTTGTTTCGCCATTTTCCCAGCGAGAATTCCAAAAATTTTGATCAAATTGGTTCAATTTTATAACTCTTTTACAATTAAGAATACATTTTCTATATCTCTTCCTACCACTTCGTGTTCTACATTTACTGGGATTTCGTAAATATCTCCTTCTCTTAAAACAGTTGTTTCTCCAGAGATGTTAAAGTCTACTTTCCCTCTTAACAAAACTAATGTTGCAGGAATAGTTGTGATATGCTTTGCTAACACTTGTTTTTCTGATAAGCCAACGGTAAAAAGGTTCACTTTATCAGTTTTTTTGATGCTTACTACAGAAGGTTTATCTCCTGTGAAGTCTGTTTTTTCGAAAATATTCATTACAATGCAGTTTTACTTTGACATACAAAATCTGTAGTAGGAACTTTTTCTGTTTTTTTAATTCCGTTAAAACCACCTTCTACTTCTGTGAAATTTCTATAACCTCTTGCTTGTAAAATACTTGCAGCAATCATACTTCTGTAGCCACCTGCGCAATGCAAGAAGAAATGTTCATCTGGATTGATGTTTCCTACCCAATCATTAATGTAAGCTAATGGTTTGCTATAAGCATCATTTACGTGTTCTGCCGCATATTCTCCTTCTTTTCTTACGTCGATAACCTTGCTGTTTTCATTAAATTTTTCTGCAAATTCTTCTGGTGAAATTCTATGAATGGTATCAATTTCTTTTCCTGAATTTTTCCAACTTTCAAAGCCGCCTTTTAAGTATCCTAAAACATTATCAAATCCCACTCTAGAAAGTCTGGTAATGGTTTCTTCTTCGGTGCAATCATCACAAACCAAAAGAATAGGCTGTTGAACATCTACAATCATGCTTCCAACCCAAGGTGCAAAATCTCCTTTCAATCCGATATTAATCGATTGAGGAATAAATCCTTTATAAAATTCTGCAGCATTTCTGGTGTCTAAAATGAGTGCTCCAGTTTCTTCGGCAGCAGTTTCAAATTCATCTACTGAAAGCGCTGTTTTACCTTTTGCTAAAACTTCATCAAAACTGGTATAGCCTTTTTTGTTCATTGCTACATTCATACCGAAATATTTCGGTGGAGCGGTTAAACCATCTAAAACTGCAGCAATAAAACTTTCTTTTGAGCTTTGTTTTAAAGCGTAATTTGTTTGTTTTTGATTTCCTAAAGTGTCTACTGTTTCTTTTTGCATGTTTTTTCCACATGCAGAACCAGCGCCGTGAGCTGGATAAACGGTAACATCATCTTCTAAAGGAAGAATTTTATTGTACAATGAATCATAAAGCAATCCGGCTAATTCTTCTTGTGTAAGATTTGCAGCTTTTTGAGCTAAATCAGGTCTTCCTACATCTCCTAAAAATAAAGTATCACCAGAGAAAATAGCATGGTTTTTACCATTTTCGTCTATCAATAAATAGGTAGAACTTTCCATGGTATGACCAGGAGTATGAAGAACTTTGATTTTTATTTTTCCAATTTCGAAAACTTGATTGTCTTCTGCTACGATGGCTTCAAATTCTGGCGCAGCAGTTGGTCCATATATAATAGGAGCTCCCGTTTTTTTAGATAAATCTACATGACCAGATACAAAATCTGCATGGAAATGTGTCTCAAAAATATATTTGAGTTTTACATTATCTTTTGCCAATCGCTCAAGATAAGGCTGTACCTCTCTTAATGGATCAATAATGGCTGCTTCTCCTTCAGAAACAATGTAATAAGCTCCTTGAGCTAAACAACCAGTATAAATTTGTTCTATTTTCATTTTAATATTTTTATATGTTACTACACTACGAAGTTACAACAAAAAATCTATGACTTTTTTTTCTTCGTAATTTGTAGTACAAAAATGGGGTAAATTTTAATAGATTTCTGTAACAAAAATCACATAGTTCGATAGAGAATCACTATTAAAGAGATTTAGTGAAAAAAGATTTCTTTGATGATGATATAAATTCCCATCATCAAAACAAACCAACCGAAAATAGGTTTCAGTTTTTTGCCATCTATTTTTTTTGCCAACTGAATTCCAATCAGCATTCCAACGACAGCAATTGCCGTGAAAATCAAAAGAAATTGCCAATTGATTTCTGTTTTTTGAGAGCTTAAAAAACCTAAAAGAGAATTCATAGAAATAATCATCATAGAAGTTCCGATGGCTTTTTTCATTTCTAAATTAAGCAGCATAACCAATGCAGGAACAATGAGAAAACCACCGCCAGCTCCAATCATTCCTGTAATCATTCCTACAGCAATTCCTTGGGTAACCAACATTGGATATTGTGGACTTTGATTAGTAGTTTCTATTTTTTGGTTTCCTACAATCATTTTAATGGAAGAAATAAGCATTAACGCAGCAAAAAGAACCAAAATGAATAGATTTTTCTCAATAGGAAATGTTCCTATGCTGAAAAGAGGATCAGGAAGATGAGGTAAAATAATTTTGCGAACAAAAATCACAGACAATACAGAAGGAATCCCAAATAATAAAGCGGTTTTAAAATCTACATTTCCTTGTTTGGCATTTCCTGTAGCGCCAACTGCACTCGCAACTCCCACTACAAAAAGAGAAAGAGTAGTTGCGGTTAATGCGTTCATGTCAAACAGATAGACAAAAATAGGAACGCCTAAAATACTTCCACCACCGCCAATTATTCCCATAATTAGCCCGATGATAAGTGCGAAAAAGTATCCTAAGATTTCCATTAATCAAATTTTTGCAAAGTTCTGTTTTGTAAAAATAAAAAAATGCAACTTAAGTTGCATTTTTATGATAAAAGTTCAATTTTATTTCTTCCTAATTTTAATTTGCCATCTTCTTCTAGCGATTTTAGTAGTCTGGAAACCACTACTCTGGCTGTTCCTAATTCATTGGCCAATTGTTCGTGTGTGGTGTGAATGATTTTAGAATCGGTAAGTTCTGATTTTTTTTGAAGCAAAGAGAGCAGTCTATCATCTACTTTTTTGAAAGTTACTTCATTTACCATTTCTAGCAATTCTTCAAAGCGTTTATGGTATAATTTGAAAATATAATCCAACCATTCTGGATGCGTTTTGATGAGTTGCGCTACTTTTTCCGTAGGCAAGAATAATATTTCTGCATCTTCTTCTACTTCGGCTTTTACTTTAGAGGTTTCTCCGTGTAAACCACCAAGGAAAGACATTACGCAACTTTCACCAGCTTTTATATAATAAAGTAGAATTTCTCTACCATCTTCTTCGGTACGCATTACTTTGATGCTTCCTTTGGTAACGATAGGGATAGAACGAATTCTTGCGTTTTCGTCTAAAATAACATCGCCAGCCTCGTAATTTTTTATAATGCTGTATTCGTATAACTGTTTTAAAAGTTCTGGTGTTGCGCTAAATTCTGTAGTTTTTGACATTTAAAAAATATTTTTAATTTCAAAGTTATTATTGCCCATTTCTATGTTTTCGCCTGGTGTTTTGCCTCTTACGTTTTGGTAAATAGGAGCATCTTCTGAGAACGAAATTACATCCTTATCTCCCAATTTAAATGCAGGAACAGAAACTCCTATAAACAGATAATTCTTATCGGTCTCTAATAAAGCACCAGCTTCTGCAAATTCCTTAGTTTCTGATTTAGAATCTTCTAAAAATTTCAGATTTTGTTTGGCTTCGTTCAGCATTTTTTCAAAACGAAGTTGCATATCTTTGGCTTCAGTTTGTCTGGCATAATCTTCTGGGTCTAATGTGTTATCTTCGTCAATGTCAGATTCATGCTTGTAACGTTCCACCGAAGCTTTTAGGTTGTCAATAACTTTTTGATACTCATCTATAATGCTAGATAAAATAAATGCTTTATCCATGATTTTTTTATTTTTGATGATTAACAAATTTAAGCAAAATTATTGACATTCTCATGCGTAAAAAGAGATGAGGTTTGTCAATTTTCTAAAAGTAAAGCCTAGGAAAATTCGCTAGGCTCTCTTAGACTAAAAAATAAAACTTTTGTGCCTAAAATGTTTTAGACACAAAAGATAAAAAAGTATTAAAAATTATAGCTAAAACCAATGTTGAAGCTTCTACCAACGGCTAAAATTCTTTGTTTTTTATTGGTAGAAAGTGTTCTGTTTAAGTGTTCTGCATAAGCACGGTCAAAAATGTTTAAAACATCAAAACTTAAAGTAGCATTTTTGAAAACATTGTATTTTGAGGTGAAATCAAACACAGAAAATTCTGGAGTAGTAAATTCACCAAAAGTAGGATTGATTCTGCTTTGTTTTGCTGAATATCTGTAATGAAGTCCCAAACTTACTGGCGAAAAATCAGCTAACACATTCCAGCGGAAATCTAGCGGAGCGATTTCTGGTAAAGGATTATTGGTGTTCATGTCTTCTGCATAGGTATAAGCTGCTGCCAATTCTGTGCGGAATTTTGGTAAAAATTGCCAATTAAATCTGGTTTCCACTCCTGTTTTGAAGGCTTTTTCTATATTTTGGATTTGTCTGGTTCCTGGTGCCGTCATAGAATACGGTTTGATGGGAACAATCACTCCAGAAATATAATTTTCTAAATAAGAATAGAAAACATCCGCTTGAAAGAAAATATTATCTTTTTTATGAGTGAAAATAAGGTCGATTTGATTGTTGGTTTCAGGTTTTAAATCAGGATTTCCTACTAATTCATAAGCGTCTATTCCTACCGCAAATCTATTGATATATCTTTCGGTTAAACTTCCGCTGCGTTGTGCTCTTCCTAGCCAAATTCCCAACTGATTATGGTTGCACAAGTTTTTATTGTATCCTAAACTTAAGCTGTGATTAAAATTTTCTGCTTTTCCGTCTCCGTAAAGTGTTTTGAATAGATTAGAAAGTGCTTTCGCATCACCTTTATTGTAATCTAAACGAAGAGAAGCTACTAATTTTGAATTTTTAAAATTCATTTGGTATTCATTAAACCAGCCGATTTGGTCAATAGAAGAATCTTGCCAAGAGGTTCCGTCTCTCATTGGCATCATTGAAGGCATAATCATTCTGATATTTTCCGCGCCTTCATGTTTATAATCTAAACCAGTGTAGAAAATATTTTTTCCAAAAGCGAATTTAGATTCTAATCGAGCTCCATAAGTGGTAGATTGTACGTCAGAAACCATTTTTCTATCAGGAGTTCCCATAGAATGGTCTACGAAAGAGTAATAAGAATTAAAATCTAAATGTTTTAAATATTTTTGGTTGAATTCTGCCAAATGTTTTAACTGGAACATCCATGTTTTGTCATAAATTAAATCCATGTTTAGTGCGGCAAATTCTACATCTCTTCCTTGGTTGGTATTGATTTGTAATGTGGTCACGTTTTGGTCATTCCATTTGAAATTTCCTTTGGTTCCCATATTATATCTTAGGAAAGCAGAACGCACTTCATCACCGTTTCCATCTTTGTAACGCTCTCCTTTTTGGTAAGAACCGAATAAATCCCAAACAATTTTTTGGTGTGAAAGTTGAGAAAACAATTCATTTCTGAAAACGTTTCCATTGCTTTCGTAGCCTGATGAAATTCTACCACCTAATTTTAAATTTTCTGTAAATTCAGGAGCAAGGGTTACGAAATTAATGGTTCCTCCAAAAGAATTTCCGTATCGGAAATGATAAGGACCTTTGTAAATTTCAGCTTCTTGAACCATGTTCATATTCACTTGAGAAACTGCAGGATCCATTCTACTTGGGCAAGCATTTACGGCATGAGCTGCTCCGTCAATAACAATATTCAACTGCTCATATTTGAAACCTCTCAAAACTGGATCAGTAGCATAATTTCCAGCTTTTTTAATTCCGTTAATTTCTGGAATAGAATTCAGGAATTTTCCTGCATCGTGATTCAGCAAATCAGATTGTTTGGTTTCTAAGTTTTGTTTGTTTTGAGATTTAGGTAAAACTTTGGTAATTTTTACTACTTCTATATTTCGGTAAGTGCTGTCTTGTTCTTGTTGAGCGAATAAAGAATGTGTTGTTGCAAAAAATATTGCAGCAATGCTATAAAGTTTAATATTCATTGTTTTTAAAATTTAGATTAAATAATCATGTGTCACTGCACTTCATCAAATTATGATAAAGAGAAATGTTCTGAGCGAAAAAAGTGATTAGGTTTAAGCTAAATTTTTCGGAGGATCCGGTAGAATGTGAGTATAACCATCTAAAGTGAAAATATGGTTATATGAAAACTTTTTAGATTTGAGTTCCAAAGAAAAAGGATTTCTGATTTCAGTTTCTAAGGGTTTTGAAGGGAGAATGTTCAGTTCGAAAGCATATTTAATTTGTGAAGCTGGATTTTGAGATTGCTCCGTTGCTTTTTTAACCTGACATTTACCGTTACAGTCTAATTCTGGTTTTTGTTTGTTAATACAATACGTTTCGTAGAATTCTGTATTGATTTGATAATCTACATAGAAAAGTGAGTTCTGGAAACTTGCCAGAAATATGATAGAAGATAATATGAAAGAAATAGCACTTTTCATTGCATTACAAAAATAAGACAATTTTGTCCTATTATGCAAATGATTTTAATCAGGGCAAAAATACATTTAAAAAATAATTCGCAGAAGTATTTCTAAATTTTTTAAATTTAAAGATTGAAAAAAAATTAAAATAATGGCAGAAAAATCAAAATTTATAGAAGAACTTAACTCTAGATATCAACCCAAAGGAGAATATATCGTTCTAGGAAAGGGAATGTTAGACGGAGAAGTAATTACTGAAGTAGATGTTACCGTTCCTCTAAAAACGGTCAATAGACATGGTCTAATTGCGGGAGCAACAGGTACAGGAAAGACCAAAACGCTACAAGTTTTTGTAGAACAGCTTTCGCATAAAGGTATTCCAACTTTAGTGATGGACATTAAAGGTGACCTTTCTGGAATTGCTGTAGAAGGCGAACAAAATGATAAAATCAACGAAAGATATTCAAAAACAAAATTGCCATATCAGCCGCAATCTTTTCCAGTAGAACTCATGACTATTTCTGCTGAAAAAGGCTTGAAACTGAGAGCTACTGTTACAGAATTTGGTCCAGTTTTACTTTCTAAAATTTTAGGATTGAATGAAACGCAGGCAAGTATTATGTCTATCGTTTTCAAATATGCAGATGACAAAGCATTGCCGCTCATTGATTTAGAAGATTTGAAAAAAGTTTTGCAATATGTAACCGATAATGCTAACGGTAAAAAGGAATTAGCAGACAATTATGGTTCTATTTCTCCAGCTTCTCTAGGTGCAATTCTTCGTTCGATTGTAGCGATGGAGCAACAAGGAGCAACGAGTTTTTTCGGTGAACCAAGTTTTGATGTTGATGATCTCTTACAAACAAGAGGCGGTAAAGGTGTGGTAAACGTTTTGAGAGTTGCTGATATACAAAATCAGCCGCAATTGTTCTCTACGTTTATGCTTTCGCTTTTTGCTGAAATTTATATGACTTTTCCAGAAGAAGGCGACAGCGGAAAACCAAAATTGGTTCTTTTTATTGACGAGGCGCATTTAATTTTTAATGAAGCGAGTAAAGCGCTACTTTCACAAATTGAAACGATGGTGAAACTTATTCGTTCTAAAGGAGTTGGAATCTATTTTATCACCCAAATTCCGGGTGATGTTCCAGAAAATGTTTTGGCACAATTAGGTCTCAAAATTCAGCACGCACTGCGTGGTTTTACTGCAAAAGATAGAAAAGAAATAGACAAAGCCGTAGAAAATTATCCTATCACAGAGTATTATGATGCGGGAAATCTCATTCAAAATTTAGGAATTGGAGAAGCTTTCGTTACGGCGCTTGACGAAAAAGGGATTCCTACACCTTTGGTACAAACGTATTTGATTTCGCCAGAATCTAGAATGGATGTTTTGTCTTCTGATGAGATTGATGATTTGGTAAATGCTTCAGATTTAGCAGAAAAATATAACAAAGAAATAGACAAAGAATCTGCTTACGAAATTCTGACCAAGAGAATGGAAACTGCGGCAGCCGCAGAACAAGAAGTAGCACAAGAAAAATCTACTGCAAGACAACCCAAAGAAGAACCAGGAATGTTCGAGCAAGTGCTGAAATCCAGAGCAGGTAGAACTTTCACCACAACTTTAGCAAGAGAAGGGGCAAAATTTGTCCTCGGAATGTTTGGTTTGAAGATGAGAAGGTAGGGCTTTCTCAATGTATTTAAAAGAGTAATAATCTTATTATAATATAAAACTAACAACTTAATTTTTAAAAAACTATTATTATGGCAAACTTACAAAACAACAGATTGAATGTAACCGCTACCGCTGCACAGATTACAGCAGTAAAAACAGCATTGCAAACCATTAACACAAATTTACCATTTTTGGTTGGGCTTACAGACGCAGAACGTTCTTCGCTTTCTTCTATGGATGTTAATAACAAGACTTTTACAGAAGATGCTCTTAATTCTGCGAACAATAATCCTACCTTAGTGCCAGCTTATATTAATGTGGCTAATTTACAAAACGACCTTACCCTCTTTTCTCAGCTAGACGAAATTTTACTATTGGCGCGCCAATTATGTGAACGAATAGAAGATACCAAAATACTAGCAGGGTCTGAAGCCTATGAAGCGGCAAGGCTATTTTACCAAGCCAGTAAAACCGCAGCCGAGGCAGGTGTGCCAGGAGCAGATGCTGTAGTTAGTCAGTTAAGTGCTAGATTTTCTAACCAAGGCGGAAGCGGGCAGCAGCCAACCAATCCTTAAAATTATTTCTTCAATAAAATCCTGCTTATGGCAGGATTTTTTTTGTCCTCTTGTGATAGGAGGTTAGCTATAATAGTACTTAACTAGTTTAGGTTACTAGTATGTTTCTATCAATATTTAGGGGACGTACCCCAATTTTGCTTTGTAAAATCGTATTATTTTTTTTGTTAATCTAAGTTAAATATAATCATAAGTTTATTTAGTATTTAGTATATGATTAAATATATTTCATATTAATTTATATTAAGGTTTGATTATAGTTTAATTAATATTTAAAATATACTTATATTATAAAAAATAGTACTTTTATTTATTATAAAATTAAAATAGATAAAGTTAAAAATATAAATAAGTTAATAATCATCTATAGATTTTATATTTTTTTATTATAAACTTATTGTATATTTGTGAGCAAAAGACAATAATATATCACATGCCTATTATTAAAAAGTTTACCCAGGCCAAAGCAGATGACCCAACGCCGATTGGCAATCTGGTGCATTGGTTTATTAAGGAAAAACACATTAAGAAAAAAGATGTGGCAGAATCTTTAGGCGTATCGGGCATTACTCTTAACAGCTATTTCAAACAAAAATCTTTACAAACGGTTATTTTATGGCGTATTGGCAAAGCCATCAATTATAATTTCTTTGCCTTCTTAGCAGAGCGTATGAATATCCCCTACGAGACGCAGTATGAAAAAGACCTAAAAGCTCAATTGGAAAATCTACAACGAGAAAACCGAGACTTAAAAAAGGAAAACGATTTGCTCAAGGAGATAATAAAGAGGTAAGTAATAATTTTTGAAAAAAAAGCATATTAGATACTATAAATTATGGCAAAAACTAATACATATAAACTAGAAGAACATATCAATGATTGGGTAAAAGCCCAATTCAAAAAGCTAAAACTTACAAATCAAATAGATTATTTTACCGAATCTGCAATCCCCGAATTTCTAAAAGAGGCATTGAGAGGCAGAGCAAAAACGGAAAATAAAACCAACTTTGGTAAACCCGATTTTAGCCTTACTAAATATAAGGTTCCTGTGGTTATAGAAAACAAATTGGGGCTTGCTAAACTCATTTCAGAAACCAAAGAAGGTGTAAAGTTTGATGATAAAAGTATTGCTGGTTTTGCCGTAAATGGTGCTTTGCATTATGCCACTGGGATGATAGCTTCAGGGAAATTTCATGAAGTGATTGCAATAGGCATAGCAGGTGATAGTGAGGAGAATATAACACTTAAGGTCTATTATGTATATGGTAGTGGAGATAAGGCATTTAAACTTTTAGAGGGAGTAAAATCTCTTCATTTCCTTGAAAACAAACAAACCTTTGAGCTTTTTTATAAAGATGCGGTACTTACAGAAGAGGAAAAACACGATATCTTAATCCGCTCACAAGCCGAACTCAAAACACAAGCCAAAGCTCTGAATAAACTGATGCATAATCATAATATTACCGCTCCTCAAAGAGTGCTTTATGTATCTGGTATGTTGCTCTCTATGCAAAATATTATCAACAGCCAAGGCGAAAAAATACAAGATGGTCTTGTACCTGATGACCTAAAAGGCATACAGACAGAAAGTAAAAGAGATGGGGTGCAAGTTCTTAATCAAATTAAAGAATTTTTAAACGCTAGAGAAATCCCTACAGATAAACAAAATCTTATGTTGGCTAGTTTTAACGAAATTGCCAAAGATGCTCAACGAGATGAGCTTACCACTCTTGATAAAGAGGTTGCTAAACTCATCAATGGAAAGGCGAGTGCTAACAAACAGATTTTTACCTTTATTTACCATAACATCTTTTTGTCTATTGAAGAAAATTTAGGGCATCTGGACATCATGGGAGAAATGTATTCTGAATTTCTAAAATATGCCCTGGGCGATGGTAAAGAAATAGGCATTGTGCTCACTCCGCCTTATGTTACCAAGATGATGGCGGAAATACTAGGCGTAAACCAACACAGTCGTGTGATGGATTTAGCTACAGGGTCCGCAGGTTTCCTCATCTCGGCTATGGAATTGATGGTACAAGATGCCGAAAAAACCTACGGCAAAGCAACCACCGAAGCCGTAAAGAAAATAACCGAAATAAAACAAAACCAACTGCTGGGCGTAGAACTGAACGCCGAAATGTTTACCCTTGCCGCTACCAATATGATATTGCGTGGCGATGGTAGCAGTAACATACAAAAAGGCAACTCCTTTAGTACACCAGAGCAATTATACACCAATTTCAAAGCCAATAGATTATTGCTCAATCCACCTTTTAGTTATGACGAAAACGGGATGCCCTTCATTGCTTTTGGATTAGACAAAATGGAAAAAGGCGGTATTGCTGCCATTATTATACAAGATTCGGCAGGGAGTGGAAAAGCAACCCGTACCAACCAAAGTCTTTTGAGAAAACACCGTCTACTCGCTAGTATAAAAATGCCAACTGACTTATTTCAGCCTATGGCAGGGGTGCAAACCAGTATCTATATAGTAGAAGCACATACGCCACACGATTTTGAGCAGACTGTGAAGTTTATAGACTTCCGTAATGATGGTTATAAACGCACCAGCCGAGCTTTGCAAGAAATAGACGAGCCTACAAAACGCTATGCCGACATCGTAAAAATATATAAAGCAGGGCGTAATGCAAAAGTAGAAGCCCAATGGAACCTAGCGGAGATGTATGTAGAAGACTTTATAACTCCTAGTGGCGCCGATTGGAATTTTGACCAGCACAAAACCATAGATACCAAACCTACTTTGGCAGACTTTAAAAAAACCGTTGCCGATTATCTGGCGTGGGAAGTATCTAATTTATTAAAAAACCAAAGCCCAGTAGAAGCATTGGGAAAGTAGATGCCCTGCTCGGCGAGAAATTAAAAAGTGTTGAGTGGGGAGAATTTACATTGGGAGAGTTGTTTGAGGTGCTAACTTCTAAAAAACGTTTTGATGCAAATAAGGTTCAAGTCTTTCAAGATGGCAAGAATCCTTATGTAGTAAGAACAAGTTCAAACAATGGTCAAAGAGGTTTTATTGTTGAAGATGAATCATATCTAAATGAAGGCAATACTATCTCATTCGGACAAGATACAGCTACAATGTTTTATCAAGAAAAGCCTTATTTTACTGGAGATAAGATTAAAGTATTAAAAGCTAAGAATAAAAAATTCAATAAAAATAATGCTCAATTTTTTATTTCTACGATGGCAAAAGCATTTAGTACTTTCTCTTGGGGGAGCTCAAGTTTTAATGTTAATATTATTGAAAATCAGAAGCTAACATTACCAACCCAAAATGGTAAAATAGATTTTGCTTTTATGGAGCAATTTATAGCGGAGCTGGAAGCGGAGCGTATAGCGGAGCTGGAAGCGTATTTGCGTGTAACAGGACTTAGTGATTATATATTAACAGAAGAAGAAAGAGCAGTATTAGAGGCTTTTAGAAACGGTAAAATATTGTGGGGGGGGGGTAAAACTACTTGATAAACAACAGGTTAAAGATATTGAATGGAGGGTGTTTAACCTTGAAAAACTTTTTGGTAAATCTACAAGAGGGAGAAGATTAAGAAGCCAGGATAGAATTTCGGGAAATTTACCCTTTGTAACTGCTGGCGAAGCCAATGAAGGTATTTCGGGTTTTATAGGAAATGATGTAATTGTTTTTTCAGGAAATACTACTACAATAGATATGTTTGGCTCTGCAAAATATAGAAATTACAAATACGGAGGAGATGACCATATTGCTGTTGTTCATACTGAAAACTTGCCTAAGTTTGCAGCTATATATGTAACGACTGCTATCCATAAAGTTTCTTATGCAGGGCAGTTTAGCTATTCTAGAAACTTTTACGCAAAAGATGCCGATAACTTAAATATTTCTCTTCCCTCCGTACAAGGTAAACCTATGTATGATTATATGGAGGTGTTTATTCGAGCGGTACAAAAGCTTGTTATAAAAGATGTGGTGCAGTATGCGGTAAGGAAAGTTGCTGCAACGAGGGCAGTAGTAAAATGATTTTTTTTTTAAAACTCGCCGTAAATTTATTTATGTAAATTTGTGGGATATTTATTTTTCGTTTTGTATACCATAATAGACATAGAAGGAAACGGAGCGCCTTATAGAAAAGAAAGCATTATAGAAATTGCGATTTTCAGATATGATGGCCACGTTATCACAGACCAATTTATTTCACTTGTTAATCCAGAAAGTGAAATATCTCCATTTGTACAAAAACTGACAGGAATTACCCAGAAAATGGTGAAAACCGCTCCGAAATTTCATGAAATAGCGAAAAGAATCATAGAAATTACAGAAGGAACCATTTTAGTAGGGCACAATATAGATTTTGATTACAGAATGCTTCGTCAAAGTTTTAAAAGACTAGGTTTTGATTTTAAAATCAATACTTTAGACACGATTCCTTTGACGAAAAAACTGATTCCTCATGAAAAAAGTTATTCTCTGGGAAAATTATGTAAATCTATCGGAATTCCTTTGGTTGATGAACACAGAGCTTCTGGTGATGCAAGAGCAACTTTGGAACTTTTTAAATTGTTAAAAACCAAAGACAACAGCCATGAAATTATTCAGCAGCACCACGAAGAAAGCAACGCAAAATCTTATATCAATAAAATAAAAGAACTTACTCAGGATTTACCTTCGGAGAAAGGTTTTGTGTATTTTCAAAATGCTTCTGGAGCCATTCTTTTTGAAGATTATGTAGATGATATTTTTAGAGTTTCTAAAAAATTATTCAATTCTAAATCTGTTAAATGGCAAAGTATTCAGGAAGAAGTAACGCAAATTAACTACGAACTTACGGGAACAGATACGATTGCGCGACTAATGTTGTTGAATCAAAATAAATCGAAGAAGCAGTTTTTACCTTATGGTTTGTTCTACATTGATGGAAAATTTAAGGTTGAAAAAAATTCTCTTCACACTGAAAAACCATTATTGAAATTCAAAAACTTTTCTCAAGGCAGTAAAGTGAAGCATTATATCACCGAAAATGAATCGCTTAGCGATTATAAAACACTGAAAGAACTCATAACGCTTAAAGGTAGAAATGAACTTTGGATAGGAAAAGGCAGGAATCTCGGCGAGAAATCATTTCTCATCATAGAAGAAGGAAAATTGATTTCATTTGGGTATTATGAATTGTTCCATCAGATTCAATCTAGGAAGAAATTAAATAAATTACAGATAGAAGTGAAGAAAGTTTCGCCAGAAATCATCAACGATTTGAAACTATCTTTACTGAAAAATGAGTATAAAATAGAAAAATTACCTAAATAAATCTAAAAATAATACTCAAAATAGATAATTTTTACTAAATAAAATTATTGTTTGGTTTTAAAATCTATAATTTATATTTTTGCAGTAAAATTTTTATTATGACAAATCAAGATTTGCTTCAGATTGCAGAAGAATTCGGAACGCCGGTTTATGTTTATGACGCCGATTCTATAAAATCTCAGTACGAGAAACTCACCACTTCTTTTGCAGAGAGCACTAAGTTTTTCTACGCTTGTAAATCACTCACCAATATCAACATCCTAAAATATGTAGAAAAATTAGGAGCGAATCTTGATTGTGTTTCTATAAACGAAGTTAAATTAGGTTTAAAAGCTGGTTTTTCGCCAGAGAGAATTTTATTTACGCCTAATTGTGTAGATCTTGCTGAAATAGAAGAAGCAATGGCTCTAAACGTTCATATTAATATTGATAACATCTCTATTTTAGAGCAATTCGGGACTAAATATGGCGATTCTTACCCAGTTTTTCTAAGAATTAATCCACATATTTTTGCAGGAGGAAATTATAAAATTTCTACAGGACACATTGATTCTAAATTTGGAATTTCTATTCACCAAATGCGTCACATAGAACGCGTGATGAAATCTACTAATCTTAATATTGAAGGTTTGCACATGCATACTGGTAGCGAGATTAAAGACCCAGAAGTTTTCTTACAAGGTTTAGAAATTATGTTTGAACTTTCAGAAAGTTTCCCGAATCTTAAATATATTGACATGGGAAGTGGTTTCAAAGTTCCTTACCAAAAAGGTGAGTTAGAAACTGATGTGAAAGCTTTGGGTAAAAAAGTAGAAAAAGCAGTGACTCAGTTCAAAAAAGAAACTGGAAAAGAATTTGAATTGTGGTTTGAGCCAGGGAAATATTTGGTTTCTAAATCTGGACATTTTTTGGTGAAATCTAACGTGATTAAACAGACAACTGCTACAGTTTTTGTAGGCGTAAATTCTGGATTTAACCATTTAATCAGACCGATGTTCTATGATTCATATCACGTCATCGAAAATCTAACCAATCCTAAAGGAACTGAAAGAATTTACACCGTAGTAGGAAATATCTGTGAAACCGATACGTTTGCTTGGGACAGAAAATTACACGAAGTAAGAGAAGGAGATGTTTTAGTGTTCAGAAATGCAGGAGCTTATGGTTTCGAAATGAGCTCTAATTTCAATTCTAGACTGAAACCAGCCGAAGTTTTATTCTTAGATGGAAAAGCGCATCTCATCAGAAAAAGAGAAGAATTTGATGATTTATTGAAAAATCAAATCGAAGTCTTATAAATTTTAAATAAGAGGTTGTAATTCGTTTACAACCTTTTTTTGTAAATTTACTATCAAATTTTAAGACATGAAAAAGTTTTTATTATTAGTGATGATGACGTTTTCTTTCGGTTTTGTGAGTGCACAATATTTGGTAGAAGACAATGATATTACAGAAAATTCTAAAGAATTTGGTAGAGCAGATATTTCATTAGACATGAATAATCCGCTAGAATTTTACAGGCTGAAATGTGCGAATGCTACTTATGCGCAATATATTGGCGGAGAAAATGGTTTTAAAGACAAATTATTTAAAAATCTAAAAGCCAGTCTTTCTAACAACTTATACTCTGTAAATGGAACTTTTGATTTCATTTTCTACATTGATAAAGAAGGAAATTTAAAGGATTTTGCACTAAAACCAGAAGTTCCGAATAGTAATCTTTTGCAAACAGACATTAAAAATGCGGTAAAAGCTATGAATCAAAAATGGATGCCTGCAACTTGCGATGGCGCAAAAGTAGATTCTAAAATAAGACTGAAAGTCAATTTCAGGACAGATTTATTCGATATGTAAAAACTAAAAGTCGCTTTTCTCAAGCGACTTTTTTATTTATCTTTGAAGCACAAAACTAATAAACATGAGAAAATTATTTTTATTCTCACTATTCATTTCCAATATTTTTATTTTTTCTCAAGAGCAGAAAACCGAAATGAATACAGAAAGCACTAGCGTTATTTATAAAAAAGCAGAATTTCCGGGTGGTGATACAGCTTTTAGAAAAGAGTTGTTCAAAATGATCAATGCTTATATTGATATAAAAACTTATGCAGTAAATGGTGTGTTTACCTTTTCTTTCGATGTACAACCTGATGGAAAGATTAAAAATTTAGATGTAAATCCAAAAGTAAAAAACAGTGAACTTTTTATTGATGATATGCTATTTTGCATGAGAAAAGTTAAAACTAAATGGATTCCAGCTACTAAAGATGGAATGCCAGTTACTTCTAATTACACTATTAAAATTAATTTTATTACAGATCATACAGAACATGAATAAGATGTTGACAAGAATTACCCTTTTATTTTCATTTATTGCTATTTCTTTACAAGCTCAGATACAAGTTTTACCTAATTATCCAGAAGGTCAAGAATTTTATAAAGGAGGTTATATGAAATTCTATGAAGATGCCCACGATTTTGTGAAAAATAACAAAATTCAGCCATGTGAAAATCCTGATGAAGTCTATTTGATGAAAATTCTCGTAAATCCGGATGGAAAAGTAAATTATGTGCAAGATCCAGATGTGATGGGAGTAAAAAATAATAAGTGTGCTTTTGATTTTGGGAAGAAAATATTAGCAAATCTTAATGATTATGTTGCTGCAGAAGTAGATGGTGTGAAAACTCCAGCGCTTACTCGAATTATTTTTTATCCAAAAGAGTTGTTTGCAGATAGTAATTACATTCCCTTGAATTCCTCTTTAACAGATGCTGAATTTCCTGGTGGAATTTCTAATTATAGAAAGAAATTTATTTCTTGTTTTAATACTAATGGATTTAATTACAGCCAAAGTTTTAGATTCGTTATTAATTTTGAGGTAGATACTCAAGGTGATATTCAAAATATTTACATTGATACCAGTTTTGATAATGAAGATTTTGTGAAAATGATTGTAAAATGTGTAGTTCCTAGAAAAATAAAATTTAAACCCGCTACTTATCATGGTTCACCGATTACTTCTAGATTTAGACTACCAATTACGATAAATGTAGACTAATCTTCCTGCCATTTTGTCATAAAATTCCTTATCTTTGCACTTAAAATATTTGAAAAGTGCAAGAAAAATATATAGACGAAACTAAACAAGGCGAAGCTTTTGCTATTGCTGAAAAACCAGAAAATTCTAAAAAATTGTTTTTAGAAAGTTACGGTTGTCAAATGAATTTCTCAGACTCAGAAATCGTAGCCTCTATTCTTAACGAACAAGGTTATAATACCACCATGAAAGTAGAAGAAGCAGATTTAATTTTGCTGAATACTTGCTCTATCAGAGAAAGAGCAGAACAAACGGTGAGAATGCGACTTTCACAATTCAAAAATTTGAAAAAAGAAAAGCCAAATCTTACTGTTGGCGTTCTTGGTTGTATGGCTGAACGTCTTAAAACTAAATTTTTAGAAGAAGAACAATTGGTAGACTTAGTAGTTGGTCCAGATGCGTATAGAGATTTGCCAAATCTTTTGAAAGAAACAGAAGACGGAAGAGACGCCATCAATGTTATTTTATCTAAAGAAGAAACGTACGCAGATATTAATCCAGTTCGTTTAGGTGGAAACGGTGTTACAGCATTCGTAACCATAACCAGAGGTTGTGATAATATGTGTACCTTTTGCGTAGTTCCTTTTACCAGAGGTAGAGAAAGAAGTCGTGATCCGCATTCTATTATTGAAGAATGCAAAGCTTTGGCTGAAAATGGTTACAAAGAAATTACGCTTCTTGGGCAAAACGTGGACTCATATCTTTGGTATGGAGGTGGTCCTAAAAAAGATTTTGATAAAGCTTCGGAAATGCAAAAAGCTACGGCTGTAAATTTTGCTCAATTGTTAGAAATGGCAGCAAAAGCGGTTCCGGCAATGAGAATTCGTTTTTCTACTTCTAATCCTCACGAAATGACGGAAGAAGTTTTCCGTGTGATTGCAAAATACGATAATGTTTGTAAATATATTCACCTTCCTGTACAAAGCGGAAGTGACAGAATTTTGCAGAAAATGAATCGTCAACATACACGTCAGGAATATTTAGATTTGATTAAAAAAGCGAAGGAAATAGTTCCAGACATTGCTTTTTCTCAAGATATGATTGCTGGTTTCTGTGGTGAAACCGAAGAAGATCATCAATTAACCCTTGATTTAATGAGACAAGTAGAATATGATTACGGTTATATGTTTGCGTATTCTGAAAGACCGGGAACTCCAGCTCATAAAAAAATGGAAGATGATGTTCCTGCAGATGTGAAGCAAAGAAGATTAGCAGAAATCATTGCGTTGCAAGGAGAATTATCCAGAAAAAGAATGAAATCTTACGTTGGCAAAAACTACGAAGTTCTAATCGAAGGAGAGTCTAAAAAAGATAAAAATCAATGGAAAGGAAGAACTTCTCAGAATGCAGTAGTGGTTTTTGACAAAGTAGAAGGACAGAATATTGGTGACTTTGTGACTGTTTTTGTTCACGACAGCACTCAAGGCACACTTTTGGGGAAAGCGATTTAAGGAAATCGTAAAGTTTTCTAAAATTTTTAAAAACACTAAACCTCAAATCTCAAAATTATGAGCGACTTACAATCCATAAAAAACCGTTTCGGAATTATAGGGAATTTTCCCGCACTTAACCGTGCCATAGAAAAAGCAATTCAGGTGGCGCCTACAGATATTTCCGTTTTGGTTATCGGAGAATCTGGAGTTGGTAAAGAACATATCCCGAAAATTATTCATAGCGAATCTCGCAGAAAACATCAACCCTATATTGTGGTAAACTGTGGTGCAATTCCAGAAGGAACCATAGATTCAGAACTTTTTGGTCACGAAAAAGGTGCTTTTACAGGAGCTACTTCTACCAGAAAAGGGTATTTCGAAGTAGCAGATGGTGGAACGATTTTCTTAGATGAAGTTGGGGAATTGCCTTTGCAAACTCAAGTAAGACTTCTCAGAGTTTTAGAAAGTGGAGAATTTATGAAAGTGGGTTCTTCTCAAGTTCAAAAAACCAATGTGAGAATCGTAGCTGCGACTAATGTGAACATGATGAAAGCGATTGAAGACGGCAGATTCAGAGAAGATTTGTACTATCGTCTCAATACGGTTCAGATTGATATGCCACCTTTGAGAGAAAGAAAAGGAGATATTCATTTGCTTTTCAGAAAATTCGCCATTGATTTTGCCGAAAAATACAGAATGCCAGAATTGCAATTGACAGATGACGGCGTTAAATATTTAGAAAATTATACTTTCCCAGGAAATATTCGTCAGCTGAGAAATTTAGTGGAGCAAATGACGGTGGTAGAACAAAACAGAAGCGTAAATTCTACTAAATTATCAGAATATATTCCGATGAATGCTCAGCTTCCTGCTGTGGTTTCCAGAGGTGGAAATTCAGGGAATTCAGGAGCAGATTTCGGTTCAGAAAGGGAAATCATGTACAAAATTCTTTTTGACATGAGAAATGATTTAAATGATTTAAAATCCTTAACTTCGGAACTGATTAAGAATAGAGGAAATCAGAGTTTTTCGCATCATGAGCAAGATTTAATTGGTAGAGTTTTTAAAACTGAAACCCAACCGGTTAATACAAGTTCTATTTTGTATTACGAAGATCAACCAACTGCGCCAACTCCTAATTTCTACAATGATACTGAGGAGTACGAAAATGGGGTAGAAGATATAGATTTAGAAGAAGAACCGAAAGAAGAGTCTCTTTCTTTAATCAATAATGAGAGAGATTTAATTGTAAAAGCCCTCGAAAAACACAAAGGCAGAAGAAATAAAGCAGCAGATGAATTGGGAATTTCGCAGAGAACTTTGTACAGAAAAATAAAACAATATAATTTAGAAGATTAATGAAAAGATTTCAGATTTTAAATTTCAGATTTCAAGCCAAAAATTTTAAAATTTTTGGAGTTTTATTCTTGGGTTTCTTTTCCTTGGCTTTTTTGTCTTCTTGCTATAGTTTTACAGGAAATTCTTTGAATCACGACGAAAAAACCATTCAGATTAAAAATTTTCCTAATAATGCAGCTTTGGTGAATGCCAATTTAAGTCAAGAATTTTCTATTGCCCTTCAAAATAGATTTTTACAAAGGTCTGGTTTAAAGGGAACTACGGAAAACCCTGATGTTCTTATTGAAGGAGAGATTACAGATTACAGCATTTCGCCTACCACTATTTCTACGCCAGTTACTACTGATGGTGGAAATATTCAAGCGGCACAAAATAAACTTACCATTACGGTAAAAGTTCATTACGAAAACAGTAAGTTTCCAGAAGCAAGTTTTGATAGAACGTATTCAGACGAAGCGGTTTTCAGTAGTGATTTAGATATTAATGCCATAGAAACTTCTCAAGTGAAATTGGTAAACGAAAGGATTATCAATAAAATTTTTAACGATATTGTAGCCAATTGGTAAAAGATGAATGCACGAGTTTTAGAATTGCTTCAGCGCCCAGAAAATATTTCTAGAGAAGACATTTCGCTTCTTCAGAATGAAATTTCTAAATTCCCTTATATGCAGAGTATCAGAACTTTGCATCTTTCGGCGATTTTTAATTTCGATGCTGAAAATTACCAAAAAGAACTAACCAAAACCGCAGCGTATACTACGGATAAAAAAATTCTCTACACTTTCATCAATAAAAAGAAGGAAGAAGAGAAAAAAGAATTGACGAAATTCAAGAAAATCGTACTCGCTAAAACTGAATATGAAGTTGAAAAAACCATTGAAGAACCTGTAAATATCGTTGAGGTTCCAGAGCAAAATATCACTGAAAATCCTTCTGAAAATTTAACCGAAACGGTAGAAAAAATAGAGGCAGAAAAACCTGTAGTTACGCATCCGAAAAGTGTAGTAGGTGATACCGAATTAGAAGCGCCGATTCTTGACAAAAAAGAAAATGAGTTCGAAGTTCTGAAAGAATTGGAGATTCTAGAAATTGAAAATCAATTGCTTGAGCAAGAAAAATCGGAACAAGAACAAGAAAAAATTGCGTTCAAAACGAGAGAAGAAGACCTTAATTTCAGTAAAGAAACGGTTTTAGAGCACATTGATCAATCAGATGACAAGGAAATTACTTCGGTAAAACCTTCGGATATCAGTTTTAATGGTTTCGAAAGTTTCTTGCCAAACGTAAAATTCACCGTTCCTTCTACTCCAAAAGAAGAACCGAAATCAGAACCAAAAGCAGAAATTTCTGCAACAATTATTGAAGAAAAACCAACTGAAGAAAAAACAAAACCTGCAGAAGTTCCATCTGAAAAAACTCCAGAATTGAACATTTCAGCACCAGAGAAAACAGAGATTATAGAGGAAAATACAGAAATGACGATTGAAAAAGAAGAGCCTCAAGTAATTAATACTCCTATTTTGACGGAAGAAAAAGAAGAAATTGCAGAAGAAATTCATACCGATTGGAAGCCGATGAATTTTGTGATGAATCCACTGGATTCTATGATTCAAAAACCAGCAGTTTCTCAACCGAAAGCTATTGAAAAACCAGTTGAGGTAAAACCAGAAATTGCAATCACAGAAGAGAAGAAAATGGTAGAAGAAGTTGCACCAATCGAATTGAAAAAAGAGGTTTTAGAAGAAGTTAAAATTGAAGAAAAACCTATTGAAAAATCTATTCTAAATACTTCTTTCTTAAAGACAAACGTTCAAGAAACTTCTGTTCAAACTATTGAAAATCAAGTGGAAAAACTTTCGGCGGAAGAAAATAATAGCAATGTTCCAGGTTTTGTAAATACTTGGCAAAGTTGGCTTAAAATTGATCGTTCCGGAATTAAAACTCCTGAAAATATCCCAGTAAAAGTCATTGAGAAAAAAGCAGAAATCATCGATAAATTCATTGAAGAAAATCCTAAAATTTCTCAGTTGAAAGAAGAAGTGAATTTTGTGGTGAAAGAAAAAAATGACGACATCTCACACTTGATGACCGAAACTTTGGCAAAACTTTATACCGAACAAAGATTGTACACGAAGGCAATTAAAGCTTACGAAATTCTACAAAATAAGCATCCAGAAAGAGCCGAAGATTTCAAGGCTAAAATTCAAGAAATCAAAGATTTAAAACAAGGTAAATAAAACAAAAACTCCAAGAAATTCTTGGAGTTTTTTTATTGAATTAGACTAACGATTGGTTTATAAAGTTTCTTCAGATTTAAGATTTCCTCTTAATTTATTCCAGATTTTTCTTCCTAAAATAAAAACCACAATAACAAGTGCAATCGCTACCAAAAACGCAATTATGGGAGCTGCTAAAGCTAAAAAAGTCATCATTCCTGCTCCTGCTGTTTCGGTGGTGGCAACTACAGAATTTCCAAGACCACCAGTTGTAGCAGTAGAAGCGGCTCGTGTTCCTGCAAATCCTGAACTAATTGCGGCGGCAGTTCCACCACCTGCAATCAATGCAAGTGCCCAAGTTGGAAACGTTCCTAAATCTGTAAATTGTGCGGCAAACATGATAGAACCTGCAATTGTAGCTAGTGGAACAGAAGCGGTGTCTAATAAATGGTCAACGTAGGGAATATAATATGCTAAAATTTCTACCACAGTGGCGATTCCTGTGGTGATAAGTGTAGGCAAACCAGCCAACCATTGAAAATTTTCGTTCATAGGAATCCAACCCATGTAAGAAGCGAGACTTACAGCAAACATAGGCAAGAATACTCTAAAACCAGAAGCTGCAGCTAAACCAATGCCGATAAATGCACTGATGAAGTAAGGAAGATAAGGAATGTTGTCTAACATTTTGTGTAATAGTTTATTATTTGTGCAAACTAAATTACAAAAAACGTGCTAATGATTTTTATTTTTTGAGAAGTTTTAAAAATTCTTCTTCTATCTCTTGATAACTTTTCGGAAGATTGGGTGAAACGTAGAACAACATGGTTAAAGAATTTTCGCCAAATTTCTCTAGAAACTGAACTTTATTGAGTCTATAAACTTCGCGCAAAAGTCTTTTGATTCTATTTCTGTGAACTGCTTTTTTAAAATATCTCTTAGAAACAGAAACGCCAACTTTATGTTGAGTTGTCATGCTGAGCGAAGTCGAAGCATCTATTTGGTAAGAAATCACTCTCAAATTTCCACAAGTTTTCCATTTTCCTTTCTCAAAAAGTAAGGAAATATCATTTTTTTGCTTTAGTTTTTCTTCTCTGGGATATTTAAAATTCAAAATATAAAATTTTTGTCAATTAATCTGTGAATTTTGCTTTGCAAGTGAATTTCTTTTACAGTCAATTTTTATAATTCACTATTCACTTTCCGAAGGAAAGATTCACTTTTCACTTTTTAATAAGAAATTAATCACTTCTGCAGCAGCATTTAAGCCAAAAAGTGCAGGCATAAAACTGATGGTTCCGTAAAAAGATTTTTTAAAATTGCTTCCATCGGTGAGTTTTAGACTTTCTTCTTTTTGAATTTCTGTAGAAAAAACACATCTGAAACCTTTGGTAATTCCTTCTTTTTTTAATCTTTTTCTGATTTGCTTGGCAAGGTAGCAATTATTGGTTTTACTTAAATCTCTTACCAAAACTTTACTTGGATCGGTTTTTCCACCAGCTCCCATCGATGAAACCAGTTTTATTTTTCTTCTTCTACAAGCTTTAATCAAGGCTAATTTCGGCGAAACACTGTCTATACAATCTAAGACGTAATCAAATTGATGTTCTTCTAGAATTTCGTCCATTCTTTCTGGCGAAAGAAATTCGTTGATTTTAACCAAATTAATTTCAGGATTGATGTCTAAAATTCTCTCGGCAACGATTTCTACTTTATCCTTTCCTAAAGTAGAATGTAAAGCAGGTAATTGTCTGTTAATGTTGGTAATATCTACAATGTCTCCGTCTACAATTGTCATATTTCCAACTCCAGCTCTTGCCAAAAATTCTGCCGCAAAAGAACCCACTCCTCCTAAACCTACCACTAAAACTTTAGCGTTTTTCAAGGTTTCTAAACCTTCTTTTTTTACGAGCAGTTCCGAACGTTGTAACCAATCTGTCATTTTTCAAATATATTTTTTTCAGGCAGAGCGAAGCAAAAGCCTAAGTTTTTAGTAATCACTTTTTGTACATCTTCTACAGGAATTTCCTTGATTTCAGCTACTTTTTGATACAATTCAGCAATGTCAAAATCTGCGTCATCTGTTTCTATAAATATTTTTTCTAAAGGAATTTCTTTCAATGTAGTTTGCAAAGATAAGTTGTGAAGTACAGATTTTCCAAAACTTAGATAAAAACCATGTTTCAACATTTCATCAGCAATTGCTTTTTTCTTATTAAAACCATGAATAATCATTGGAACTTTTGCAATTTTTTGAAAAGGAATTAATTCTTGAAATCTCTTTACACAATGAATGATAACCGGTTTTTGAATTTGATTTGCCCAAATAATTTGTGCTTCGAAAATTTTTTTCTGAAGATTTTCATCGATGTTTACCAAAGCATCCAAACCACATTCTCCAATGGCTAAACATTTTGGATTTTGAGAAATGATTTTTAGGTTTTCTAAATCATTTTCCCATTGTTCATGGATGTTTTGCGGATGAATTCCCATCGAAAAATAATGCTCAGGAATCCTTTCTTCTGGCGTAGAATTATAAATTCCATAAGAGATTTGTGGGTTATGATGATGGAAGTTGAAAAAAATCATATTCAAAGATATGAAATCGGTTAAAAAATTAAACAAAGTATTAAACATTTGTTTGTTTGAGAAAAAGTTTTTTATATCTTTACTTTTCAACAAATTAGAGAATGAAGAAAAAATTTACCGAAAAGCAAATTCATATTCTAGAAATCGCGGAAGAGCTTATTGCGCAGAAAGGTTTTGAAGGGACTTCCGTTCGTGATATCTCTGCTAAAGCGAATATTAACGTGGCGATGATTTCTTATTACTTCGGCTCTAAAGAGAAAATGATGGTAAATCTTTACCAATATAGAGTACAGAAAACCAGAGAAACATTTGCTGAATTTACCCAAACCATAAAAGACGGAAAACCAGAGATGCAACTCAAAGAAATTATTAATTTCGTAACTAAACAGTTATTTAAATTCAATTATTTTCATGGTTTTGTAACTCAAGAACTCAGACATCAAGATAGAGTGAAAGATACGTTGTTAGAATTCTACCAAACGTTTACCAAAGTTCTAGAAGATGTAGTGCAAAAAGGTATTGTAAGTGGCGTTTTTAAAAGAGCTGCAAAATCTGAAGATATTGTTTCTACCATCATTGGAACCATCGTATTTACCATTAGAAATAAAAATTATTACGAAATTTATCTAAAAGGTAACGACGAAGATTACCTAGCAAATGCCGAAAAAAAACTGAAAAACCATCTCAATCTTTGTGTTTTCTCGCTTTTAGGATATCAAATTTAACCTTATTTGCGTTAAAGTATCTTAAAATAAATCTTTTGACAAAAAAAGTTTTATTTTTGCAAACTGATAAAGGGAACATTATAGAAAGATTTCCTTACTTTTATTTATGAAAAAAATATTCTCATTATTCGCAATCGCTTTTTTGCTTTTGTCTTGTAACAAACAATATGATTTGGCAATGAAATCTGCTGATAAAGATTTTATCATGAAAGTTGCCAATGAAAAATACGAAAAAAAGAAATGGACAGACGCTCTTGCGCTTTACGAAAGATTAACCAATCTCGTTGCAGGAACAGATGATGCTCCAGAAGTAGTTTATAAATCTGCGTATGCTAATTATTACGACAAAAACTATAAACTTGCGGCGCACCAATTCAAGAATTTCTCTGTTACGTTTACCAATGATCCTAGAAAAGAAGAAGCAGCTTATATGTCTGCATTGTGTTACTATGAAGGTTCTATGGATTATAACTTAGACCAGAGCAATACAACTTCGGCGATTAATGAATTGCAAGAATTTTTAAATAATTATCCAAATTCAGAAAAAGCAAAAAATATCAATGATTTAATTGATGAACTGAACTATAAATTAGAGTTCAAAGCTTATGAAAACGCAAGACAATATTTTAAAATGGCAGATTATAAAGCAGCTACCATTGCTTTTGAAAACGTTTTAAATGATTTTCCTGCAACTAAGCTTAAATCTAAAATCTATGGTTATATTTTAAAATCTAAATCAGAATTGGGGATCAACTCTATTTATGACCTTAAAAAAGAAAGATTAGAAAGTGCTATTGCATTCACCAGACAGGTAGAAAGAGAATATCCAAACTCAGACTTAAGCAAAGAAGCATTAGATATTAGAGCAAAACTAGAAAAAGAAGTTGTAGAATTTGCTAAACTTCAAAAAGAAGTAGAAGCTAGAAAAGCTGAATTTACAGAAAAACAAAAAGCAGCTGAAGCTAAAGAAGATGCTAAAAAACAAGTGAAAGATCAGCAAGAAGCGAATAAAATTAAAATCGATAGTGCAAAAATTAGCACACCAGAACCAGGTGCTACTTTCAAGATTAGAAGAAATTAATTATCTTTGCAAACTAAAATAAAAATAAATCACTCAAAATGAGCGTAAAAGATACAAAAGCAGAAGTAAACACCATTACTTACGATAGAGATAAAATCGAAGAAAAAGTAGGTTCTATCTACGAAGCTATCGTGATTATGGGAAAAAGAGCAGAACAAATTAATGCTGAAATTAGAACTGAACTTCACCAAAAATTAGATGAATTTGCGGTGCACAATTCTACTCTGGAAGAAGTTTTCGAAAACAGAGAGCAAATTGAAATTTCTAGAAACTACGAAAGATTACCGAAGCCTACGTCTATTGCCATTAGAGAATGGTTAGATGACGAAATTTATTTCCGTAGAACCGAAGAAAAATAAACGATATTCGTTAGGATAAAAAACAAAGTCACAGAATTTCTGTGGCTTTTTTGTTGAGTTTATGTTTGAAAATCTTTAGATTTTCAACTTTGCAAGCTTTGTTAAATGAAATGCCTTTAATAAAGGTAAATGATGCAGATTCTTTGCGTTTAAAATAACCAATAAAAATTCAAAAAAAAACCATAAATTCGTTCAGTTAAAATTCTAATCATATGGCTCTAAAAGGTAAAAAAATTCTATTGGCAATTTCTGGCGGAATTGCAGCCTACAAAATGAATTACCTTGTAAGAGATTTTGTAAAAAAAGGTGCAGAAGTAAAAGTTATTTTAACACCTTCTGCTGAAAATTTCGTTACAAAAGTCACGCTTTCTACGCTTTCTAAAAATGCAGTTTATTCTGATTTTTATGACCAAAACGGAACATGGAATTCTCATGTAGAACTCGCACTTTGGGCAGATGTATTATTGGTAGCGCCTTGTACTGCAAATACTTTGGCTAAAATGGTTCATGGGATTTGTGATAATTTGGTTATTGCTACTTATATGTCTGCAAAATGCCCAGTTTTCATAGCTCCAGCAATGGATTTGGATATGTATGCACATCCTTCAACCAAAGAAAATTTAGAAAAAGCAGAAAGATTTGGTCATCATATTATTCCCGCAGAATTTGGCGAATTGGCTTCTGGTTTAGAAGGTCAAGGAAGATTAGCGGAGCCAGAAACTATTTTACAAAAAATAGAAGATTTTTTTACTCAACCTTTGCCTCAGTCTCATTCTTTAGATGGAAAAACCGTTCTCATCACAGCAGGACCTACCTATGAAGCAATAGACCCTGTTCGTTTTATTGGCAATCATTCTTCGGGAAAAATGGGATTTTCGCTTGCTGAAGAAGCGGTAAAACGTGGTGCAAAAGTGATTTTAATTTCTGGGCCTACTTCGCAGAAAACAGAGTATGAAAACATAGAAATTCATAGAGTAACATCGGCGAAAGAAATGTACGATGAAGTTTTTAAATATTATGAAAAGGCAGATATTGCTATCGCAAGTGCGGCTGTTGCAGATTATGCCCCAAAAATCGTTGCCAAAGAAAAAATAAAAAAATCTGAAGAAGAATTTACCATAGAATTGGTGAAAAATCCAGATATTTTGAAAACGATGGGCGAGAAAAAAACGCATCAGTTTTTGGTTGGTTTTGCCTTAGAAACTCAGAATGAAGAAGAAAATGCCAAAAGCAAATTGCAGAAAAAAAATCTGGATATGATTGTGCTTAATTCACTTCGTGATGAAGGTGCAGGCTTCCAAAAAGATACGAATAAGGTTAAAATTTTAACATATTCAGAACAAAAAGAATTTTCTCTGAAATCTAAAGATGAAGTGGCAAAAGACATTTTAGATTTTGTAGAAACTCAACTTAAGAAATAAATTTTTTAAAAATTCGTTTAGAATTCAATGAAAAAACTACTTTACATATTTGCACTTTTACTGCTTTCTCAATTTAGTTTTGCGCAAGAGCTGAATGCTCAAGTTCAGATTAATTACCAACAAATTGGCGGAAGTAACGTGCAACTATTCAGAACAATGGAGAAAAGTCTGAAAGACTTCATCAATAAAACCAGTTGGACTGGCAAAAAATTTCAGAACTACGAAAAAATAAAATGTAATTTTTCAATCATTCTTGCTGAAAAAAGCGGGAATAATTATAAAGGAACTTTGGTGGTTCAGTCGGTGCGTCCTGTTTATGGAACGCAGTATGAAACGCCGATTCTTAACGTTAATGATACTAATTTTTCTTTTGAATATTTAGAAAATCAGAACATGGTTTTTAACGAAAGACAATTTTCGGGTAAAAATTTGATTGATGTGATGAGTTTTTATGTCTACCTTATTTTAGGTTACGATGCAGATACGTATCAAATGAAAGGCGGAACTCCATGGTTTGACAAGGCGATGCAGATTACTCAAAATTCTCAAAATCAGAACTATATGGGTTGGTCTCAATTAGAAAGTCCAAGAAATAGAGGAGCGCTCATTGCTACGATTTTGTCTGAACAAAATTCCACGCTTAGAAATTTCTACTATAATTATCACAGAATGGGCTTAGATAATTTAGGAAAACAAGACCAATTTTCTACGAAACAAACCATTGCAAATGAAATTTTGAGACTTAAATTCTACGAAAGCAATTTCCAGATGAATTATCCTTTTAATCTCTTTGTAGAAAGCAAAAAAGACGAAATTTATAACATTTTCGATTCCAATAATAATGGAGGTGTAGACATGAATCAACTCAAAAATTTGATGAGTTTGTTCTCTCCAAAAGATATGGACACGAAGTGGAATAAATGGAAGTAAGATGAATCTTAGAGCTACGCTTTTGTGGTTTGAATTTTCTGAAATTTACACTATTTTTACAGGCTCGAAAACGCAACTCAAATAAGTATTCTTTAAATAATGTTATCAAGAATTTATATCCAAAATTTTGCATTGATAGACCAACTTGAAATCAATTTTAAGAAAGGTTTACAAGTAATTACTGGCGAAACTGGTGCTGGTAAATCTATTATTTTGGGTGCTTTGAGACTTATTTTAGGAGAAAGAGCAGATTCTAAAAGCATTTCTGATTTCTCAACGAAAAGTGTAGTTGAAGCGGAATTTAGAATTTCTGAATCTTTGAAATTTTTCTTTGAGGAAAATGATTTAGATTTTGAAGTAGATACCATTATCCGAAGAGAAATTTTACCTTCTGGGAAATCTAGAGCTTTTGTGAATGATGTTCCCGTTACTTTAGACGTTTTGAAAGGACTTTCCGAGAGATTGATTGATATTCATTCTCAGTTTGAAACTTCTCAATTGTTTAGCGAAGAATATCAGTTTAAAATCATCGATGGGCTTTCTGAAAACAAAAATTTGATTGAATCTTATCGAAGTAATTATTTTGAATTTCAAAGAAAGCAAAGAGAACTAGAGAAACTGAAAAATACACTTTCCGAAGGAAATAAAGAGAGCGATTACAAGTTGTTTTTGTTGGAGGAATTAGAAGCAGCGCAATTAGAAACGGTGAATTATGAATTGCTGCAGAGCCAGATTTCTTTAGCCGAAAATAAAGGTGCGATTTCTGAATTGCTCGCGCAGATTTTTGCCAGAACAGACCAAGAAGAAGTAGGTTTGTTCGATGGTTTCTATGATGTGAAAAACAAATTGAGCAGAGTTGCAGACTTGTCTTTGCAGTTTTCTGAGCTCAATGCAAGATTAGAAGAAAATTATGTAGAATTCAAAGACATTCTCTTTCAGTTGCAAAATGAAGCCGAAAAGTTAGATGCAAATCCTGAAGATTTATTGGTTTTACAAGAGCAAAATGATAAAATCAATGCACTTTTTCTAAAGCACAAGGTTTCAGATATAGAAGATTTATTAAAAATCAAAGAAGAACTTTCTTTAGAAAAGAATTCTTTTGAAGATATAGAAAATAAAATTGCTCAATTAGAAAAAGAAATTGCTGAGGCTTCTCAGTCTTTGCTTAAAAAAGCTGAAATTTTATCTAAAAACAGAAGAAAAACGGTTCCAGTTTTTGTAGAAAAAGTAGAATCACTTTTACATCAATTAGGACTAGAAAAAGCTAAAGTAGAAGTGGAACTCTCTTCAACGAAAGAATTCGGTAAATTCGGAACGGAGAAAATCCAATTGCTATTCCAAGCGAATGCTGGATTTGCCTTGAAACCGATTCAAAATGCCATTTCTGGTGGTGAAAGAAGCAGAGTGATGCTTTCGATTAAAAAACTCATGGCAGAAAATGCAGAACTTCCTACGCTTGTTTTAGATGAAATAGACACAGGTGTTTCTGGTAGAATTGCCGATGAAATGGGCAATGTAATGCAAGAAATGGCAGAAAATATGCAGTTGATAGTCATTACTCACCTTGCGCAAGTTGCGGCAAAAGGAAATGATAATTATAAAGTGCAAAAATCTGATATTGAAGGAAAAACCCAAACCAGAATTTTCCCACTTAATCAAGAAGAAAAACTTACAGAAATTGCGCAATTGCTTTCTGGGAGCAAGATTACAGATGCCGCCATTCTTCAGGCAAAAGAACTCATGCAATAATTTTGTAACGAAAATATAGTTTTAGAAACTAATGATTGAAAAACGATTATGTTTCTAAAATTTCTACAACTTGAACTCAAAAGTTTTGTGAGAAGCCCCCAATTTGCTGCGGGAATCTTAATGAAAATAGGAATGCTGTTTATGTACGCATATTTGGCGCTTATTTTTGTAGGTGGAGCTATTGGTGTGTATTTCGGAGCGAAAAAAGTAGGTTATGAACCGATTCAACTTTTCAGCCGAATTTTCTTAGTCTACATTGCCATCGATTTGCTGTTGAAATATTTTATGCAGCAACTTCCTGCGGAAAACATCAAGCCATTCCTTACTTTGAAAATTTCTAAAAATCAAGTGGCAGGTTACACTTTGGTGAAAATTTTAGTTTCGTTTTTCAGTTGGGCGTTTTTACTTTTTGCGATTCCATTTGCAGCGCTTTTGATTATTAAAGGAAATCTAAATGCAGTAACCGTTTTGCTTTATTTCGCGGCGTGTATTTCCATGGTTTTTATCAATACGTTTGTCAACACCATTATCAATAAAAGTGATAAGTTGATGTACAGCCTTTTCGGATTGATGGCGATTATTGGTGGATTGCATTACTTTGAAATCATAGATGTTTTGGCGATTTCAGAGAGCATTTTCTATGGATTGTATCAAAATATTGGCTTCTTTATTATTCCGATTGTTGTATTGCTGGTTTTGGCGATTTATACTTTCTCTTTCATCAAAAAGAATTTGTATCTGGACAGAGGTTTAGAAATGAAAAAAGCGGCAGGAAAAACCGAAAACATTGCTTTCCTCAATAAATATGGAACATTAGGAACTTTTATCAACAACGATATTCGATTGATTAAAAGAAGTAAAGCTGCGAGAAGTGCTTTAATTGGAGGAGTTTTATTCCTTTTTTACGGGTTACTTTTCTTTAGCAAAGGTTACAATACTAGTTTCATGCAAGTTTTTCTTGGGATTTTTGTAACAGGCGGTTTTAATTTTATGTTTGGGCAAAGAGTTCCAGCTTGGGACAGTTCTTATTATCCACTGATGATGACGCAAAATGTTCCTTACAAAGATTTTCTTAAAGCAAAATGGGCGCTTTTTGTGATTGCGATTTCAGTTTCTATGATTTTAGCAGTCGGTTATGCATTCATCAGTTGGGAGTTTTATTTTACCATTTTTGCGGCAGGTTTATATAATTTAGGAGTTAATTCTTACCTCACTTTATTGGCGGGAGCTTACAATAAAAAACCGATTGATTTGAACTCTGCTTCGAAAGGTTTCACCAGCGGACAAAACAATTTCAACATTAAAATTCTTGTTCTTTTATTGCCACAAATGGTTTTACCAATGGCTGTTTTCGGAGCGATGAAATATTTCTTCGGAATGACTCCAGCGGTTATGAGTTTAGGGATTTTAGGATTGATAGGGTTTCTGCTTCGAGATAAAATTTTCAACCTCATTGTAAAAATCTACAGAACCGAAAAATATTCTACCATCACGGCTTTTAAAAAATAATGATTAAAATTTGGGCGTGCCTTTTTTCCAAGCTTTCTTACAGAGCCAAAGCAAAAAAGTCGGTCTACACTTCCAATCTTTTTTTACAAAAAGGATTTCCAGTTTCGCCCTCACGCAAAATCACAACCAAAATAAATATACCAATTACCAATTACTAACTACTAATTACTAAATACCAATTACTATCATGATAAACATTCAAAATATTTCTAAAATTTACGGAACGGCAAAAGTGCTTAATATACAAGAACTTACTATTCCAAAAGGCGAAACTTTCGGTTTGGTAGGAAATAACGGAGCAGGAAAAACCACGCTCTTTAGCTTGCTTTTAGATTTAATTGAACCCAGTTCAGGAAGCATTCAAATTGATGGAATTCAAGTAAATAAGTCAGAAAATTGGAAAAATAAAGTTTCTGCATTTATAGATGACAGTTTCTTGATTGGTTATCTTACTCCAGAAGAATATTTTTACTTTTTAGGCGAGTTGCGCGGACAAAACAAAGCTTCTGTAGACGAATTTTTAAAACAATTCGAAGATTTATTTAATGGCGAAATTCTCAATGCTAGAAAATATATCAGAGATTTATCTAAAGGAAATCAGAAAAAAGTAGGAATTGTAGGCGCTTTAATTGGCAATCCAGAAATCATTGTTTTAGATGAACCTTTCGCGAATTTGGATCCTTCTACACAGATTAAATTAAAGAACCTTATTAAAGTGCTTTCTCAAAATGCAGAAGTTACGTTCTTGATTTCTAGCCATGATTTGGCGCACACTACAGAAGTTTGCAACCGAATTGTAGCCATCAATAAAGGTGTAGTGGTAAAAGATATTTCTACCAATTCTGAGACCTTGAAAGAATTAGAAGAATATTTTGCCAGTCAGGTAAGTTTATAAAATAGAGCCAGAGAAATTTCTCTGGTTTTTTTGTGACAAATTTCACAAGATTACTTCTCAAAATTTCGTAAATTTACGCTTCAATTTTGAAGATGAAAGAGAAGGTTTTTAACTTCAAAAATCGTAAATCAAAAATCGTAAATCAAAAATAAAATGGACTTTATTTACCAAGATCCGTATCCAATTCTAAAGGATGACACTGTTTATAAAAAACTCACTTCAGATTACGTAAAAGTAGAACAATTAGGTGATAGAGAAATCTTAACCATTGACCCAAAAGGTTTAGAACTTTTGGCAGAAAAAGCAATGGAAGATGTTTCTTTTATGCTTCGTTCTGAGCATTTGGCAAGTTTACGCAGAATTATAGATGATCCAGAAGCTACTGATAATGACAGATTTGTAGCTTATAATTTATTGCAAAACGCAGCAGTAGCTGTAGAAGGAGCGCTTCCTTCTTGTCAAGATACAGGAACTGCAATTGTGGTAGCAAAAAAAGGAGAAAATGTTTACACTGGAGTTGATGACGGAGAATTTTTAAGCCGAGGAATTTTCAATACTTATAAAAATAGAAACTTAAGATATTCTCAAATTGTTCCTTTAAGTATGTTTGAAGAGAAAAATTCTGGTTCTAATCTTCCTGCACAGATTGATATTTATGCAAAAAAAGGAAATTATTACGAATTTTTATTCTTGACAAAAGGAGGTGGTTCTGCGAATAAAACTTTCTTGTATCAAAAAACAAAATCTCTTTTGAACGATAAATCTTTAGAAGAATTTATCCGCGAAAAAATTATGGATTTAGGAACTGCAGCTTGTCCGCCTTATCACTTAGCTTTGGTCATTGGTGGAACTTCTGCCGAAGCCAATTTAGCAGCGGTGAAAAAAGCTTCTGCAAAATATTATGACAACCTTCCTACAGAAGGAAATATGGCTGGTCAAGCGTTCAGAGATTTAGAATGGGAAAAAAGAGTGCAAGAAATTTGTCAGGAATCTGCAATCGGTGCACAATTTGGTGGAAAATACTTAACACACGATGTTCGAGTTATCAGATTACCGAGACACGCCGCTTCTTGTCCTGTTGGAATGGGTGTTTCTTGTTCTGCAGACAGAAATATCAAAGGTAAAATTACCAAAGACGGAATCTTCTTGGAGCAATTAGAAACCAATCCAGCGCAATATTTACCAGAAACAGCTCCGCATTTAGAACCAGCTGTGGAAATAGATTTAAACAAGCCAATGCCAGAAATTTTGGCAGAACTGTCTAAATATCCTATCAAAACTCGTTTAAAACTGAACGGAACACTGATTGTAGCAAGAGATATTGCTCATGCAAAAATCAAAGAATTATTAGACGCTGGAAAACCAATGCCAGAATATTTTAAAAATCACCCGATTTATTACGCAGGTCCTGCTAAAACTCCAGAAGGAATGCCAAGTGGAAGTTTTGGGCCTACAACTGCGGGAAGAATGGATGTTTACGTAGACGAATTCCAAAAAAATGGAGGAAGCATGATTATGCTCGCTAAAGGAAATAGAAGCAAAGATGTAACCAATGCTTGTGCTAAATACGGCGGTTTCTATCTAGGTTCTATTGGTGGTCCTGCTGCAATTTTGGCGAAAGAAAATATTCTTTCTGTGGAAGTAGTAGATTTCCCAGAATTAGGAATGGAAGCGGTAAGAAAAATTGAAGTGAAAGATTTTCCTGCGTTTATCATTACAGATGATAAAGGCAATGATTTCTTTGCAGCTTTGGCTCATTAATGAAGAAAATGTAAATATTCGGTGGAGATTTAAGCAGTATGCGACAAAATTCAATAAAAAAACTTTTGTCGATTAAAAAAATGTTATATTTTTGCCTAAAATAATAGAAATTATGTTTTTAGCAGGATTTTGGCCAGTTTATCAGTTCCTTTGGACCGTTTATTTTATCGTAATGTTCCTCATAGGATTTTGGTGTATTTTCATGTTCTTTGGAGTAGTGATTCCAATGTGGTTAACTGAAGGTTTAGCTGAATATTTCGGAAAAACTAAGAAATTTAACCCAGAAGATATCAGAAGAAAAACGCTTCTAGAGCAAGAAGGTGTAGAAGTAATCTATAACCAACCAAAAGGAGACGGCCCTTATTTACACGCTGGTCATCATTAATTGAGGTGACATTGCTTTTCTCCCTGAATTTGAGAAAAGTAATATCAAAGCAAAACAAAATATATTTAAAATCTGTTCAGTTTTTCTGGGCAGATTTTTTTTATTCCCCTCTTTTAGAGGGGTGTCAAATCTTTGATTTGACGGGGTGTTTCTTTCAGAGCAGGAAAATTTGAATTTTTTTGAAACTTCAGTCCCGATTTCCGCTGTAACCTTTTTTGTTCACATTTCGACTCCGCTCAATGTGAAAAAAAAGGAATTTAGCTGCAAACCTAACGAAGTGGTTCGAAAAAATCAATCGGTTCTAATTTTCACTTTCAGTTATTCTTTAGAACAATAAAAATCGAAGAATTATCAGACTTTCAGCTTCCATTTTTTTAATATGTTTTTCATTTTATTACGGGTTCTTCCACTTGATTCTTTTTACTTTTGTCTTGGCTCTTTAAATTCCTTATCTTTGCACCCAAATAATTTTAGACTATGTCAAAAAGTTTAATCCCAAAACTTCAAGCAATTAAGCAACGTTATAACGAGGTTGCTGATTTAATTATACAACCAGATGTCATTACTGACCAAAAGAGATATGGTCAGCTCAACAAAGAATACAGCGATTTGGGAAAAATCGTGAAAGTTTTTGATGAGTATATGCAAGCGCTTAACACCATTGAAGAATCAGACGAAATCATCGCAGATGGTTCTGATAAAGATTTCGTAGAATTAGCAAAAATCGAAAAAAACGAAGCCTTAGAAAAAATTCCAGGTTTGGAAGAAGAATTAAAAGTTCTTTTAATCCCAAAAGATCCTGCAGATGATAAAAACATTATCCTAGAAATGCGCGCCGGAACTGGTGGTGACGAAGCGGCTATTTTCGTGGAAGATATGTACAGAATGTACACCATGTATTTCAAAACCAAAGGTTGGAGACACGAAGTTACCGATTCTTCTGAAGCGTCTAAAGGTTACAAAGAACTGGTGATGAAAGTAGAAGGAGAAGGTGTTTACGGAATTATGAAATTTGAATCTGGAGTTCACCGTGTTCAGAGAGTTCCAGAGACAGAATCTCAAGGTAGAGTGCACACTTCGGCGATTACGATTGCAGTTTTACCAGAAGCTGAAGAAGTAGATGTAGAAATTAACCCAGCAGATATTGAGATGCAAACTTCTCGTTCTGGTGGAGCTGGTGGACAAAACGTAAACAAAGTTGAGACAAAAGTACAGTTAACGCACAAACCTTCAGGAATTGTGGTGGTGTGTCAACAAGCGCGTTCTCAGTTGGCTAACAGAGAGTTAGCAATGGAAATGCTTCGTGCGAAATTGTATGATATTAAATTACAGGAAGTGGTTGGCGATATTGCGGCACAACGTAAAACGATGGTTTCTACTGGTGACCGTTCTGCAAAAATTAAAACTTACAATTATCCTCAAGGTAGAGTTACCGACCACAGAATTAACAAATCTATCTACAATTTAGATGCTTATATGAATGGCGATATCCAAGAAATGATGGATGCCGTGATTATGGCAGAAAATGCAGAGAAAATGAAAGGACAAGAGGAGATTTAACCTTTATAAACCTAATTTATAGAATAAATAACAAAAAAGTCGAGATCATTTCTCGACTTTTATTTTTGATTATCTGGCAAAGGCAAATCATATTTCCTAAAAATTTCCACTGCTTTTTTTACATCTTCCATGTCGGCTGGTCGGCAATTCTCTAGAGGATAAGCTCTGCCAATTTCTTTCCATTTGTGGGCGCCCATTTGGTGAAATGGTAAAATATCTACGCGTTCTACATTTTTGAACTGAGAAACATATTTCGCCCAATTTTCTAAATCTTTGGCATCATCTGTATAATCAGGAACCAAAACGTATCTTAGCCAAGTTGGTTTGTTGATTTCAGATAAATATTGCATAAATTGAAGCGTAGGTTCTAGCTCTACTTCTGTAAGTTTTAGATATTTTTCTGGATCAATGTGTTTAATGTCCAGAAGTACCAAATCTGTAATTTCTAAAACTTCTTTGATTTCTTCACTGAACAAATAACCATTGGTATCTACACAAGTGTGAATGCCGTTTTCTTTACATTTTTTGAATAATTCCAAAACAAAGTTGGCTTGCATTAAAGGTTCACCACCAGAAACAGTAACGCCACCAGATTTTATAAAACCTTTTACTTTTTCAATTTCGTGAAAAGCTTCATCAACAGACATTTTAGTTTTTTCGCCTTTGTTCCAAGTGTCAGCGTTATGACAATAGAGGCAACGCAAATGGCAACCTTGCAGAAAATAAACAAATCTAATTCCTGGGCCGTCTTTGGTGCCGAAAGTTTCGTATGAATGGATAAATCCGTGATTTGACATGAGTATATTTTTGTCTTTTTATTTTTGATTTTATGAATCTAAATTATAAACCAAAGATAATGATTAATAACTCTAATTAAAAAACGCTTCGACTCCGCTCAGCGTGACAACTTTAATAAAACCATAAATTTTCAGCATTGTCATGCTGAGCGGAGTCGAAGCATATTCTTAAAAAAAGAGTTAAGAAATTTCTTAACTCTTCTTCAAGATAATTGATGTTATATATAAATTAGAAACATTCTGTGATGGTTCTGTTGATGACATCTAATTGCTGTTCTTTAGTCAACTTGATGAAATTCACTGCGTAACCCGAAACTCTAATCGTTAATTGAGGATATTTTTCTGGATGTTGCATTGCATCTTCTAACAATGAACGGTTGAAAACATTTACATTTAAGTGGTGACCTTTTTGGTTGAAATATCCGTCTAAAAGTCCAACTAAATTTCCTTGTTTTTCGTCTAACGTTTTTCCTAAAGTTTCAGGCGTAATTGCAAAAGTGTAAGAAATACCATCTTGAGCGTGTTCGAAAGGTAATTTAGCAACAGAAGCTAGTGAAGCTACTGCACCTTTTGTGTCTCTTCCGTGCATAGGATTTGCTCCAGGTCCGTAAGGTTCACCTTCTCTTCTTCCGTCTGGTGTATTTCCTGTTTTTTTACCGTAAACTACGTTTGAAGTAATGGTAAGAACAGATTGTGTAGGAATTGCATTTCTGTAAGTTTTTTGCTTTCTTACTTTATTCATGAAAATTTCTACAATTTCTGCTGCGATTTTATCAGTATTGTCATCGTTATTTCCGTAAGGAACGTATGGTTTTTCTACTACATAATCTACTGCGATTCCGTTTTCGTCTCTTATTACTCTTACTTTTCCGTATTTCATTGCTGCAAATGAATCGGCAACGATAGAGATTCCTGCAATTCCACAAGCTTGAGTTCTGATAACATTTACATCGTGAAGTGCCATTTCATAAGCTTCGTAAGAATATTTATCGTGCATGTAGTGAATAATGTTCAATGCTTGGATGTAAGTTTCTGCTAACCAATCCATCATTTTATCAAACTTATTCCAAACATCATCGAAATCAAGATATTCGCCTTCTACTTTTGGCATTTCTGGTGTTACTTGAACTTTGGTTAATTCGTCAATACCACCATTAATGGCATATAATAAAGCTTTAGGTAAATTAGCTCTCGCTCCGAAATATTGCATTTGTTTTCCTAAAGTCATCGGAGAAACGCAACAAGCAATTCCGTAATCGTCATTAAAGCAATCTCTCATTAAATCATCATTTTCATATTGAAGAGATGAAGTGTCGATAGAAACTTTAGCACAATATTTTTTCCAGTTTTCTGGTAATTTTTCGCTCCAAAGAACAGTTAAATTTGGTTCTGGAGATGCACCTAAATTGTATAAAGTGTGTAATAATCTGAAAGAGTTTTTGGTTACATAAGAACCGCCGTCTTTATTTAAACCACCAATTGATTCTGTTACCCAAACTGGATCACCAGAGAAAAGTGAATCGTATTCTGGAGTTCTCAAGAATCTGATGATTCTTAATTTCATTACGAAATGGTCAATCAATTCTTGAGCTTCAATTTCTGTAAGAACGCCTCTTTTAATATCTCTTTCAATGTAAATATCTAGGAAAGTAGAAACTCTACCAATAGACATTGCAGCACCGTTTTGGTCTTTAGTAGCTGCTAAATAAGCGAAATATAACCATTGAATAGCTTCTTTAGCATTGGTTGCAGGTTTAGAAATGTCAAAACCGTAAGATTCTGCCATTTTTTTAAGTGCTTTCAATGCATTGATTTGCATAGTGATTTCTTCACGAAGTCTTACGATTTCTTCGTTCATACCATCACAATCCATATTTTCGAAATAATCTTGACGGTCTTTAATTAAGAAGTCCACACCATATAAAGGAACTCTTCTGTAGTCACCAATAATTCTACCTCTTCCGTAAGCGTCTGGTAAACCAGTTACGATTCCAGAATTTCTAGCTTTTCTAATCGGTGAATTATAAGCAGAGAAAACACCTTCATTATGAGTAACTCTATATTTAGTATAAATTTCTTTAGTTGCTTCGTCTAATTCATAACCGTATGCTTTTAAGCCGTCTTCCACCATTCTAATTCCGCCATTTGGGAAAATAGCTCTTTTTAGAGGCTTATCAGTTTGAATTCCTACGATTTTTTCTAAATTTTTATTGATATAACCAGCTCCATAAGCATCAATCTGAGATGGTTTCTTAGTTTCGGCATCATAAATTCCTTTTTCTCTCTCTGCTTTGAACATTTCAGATAGTTCTGCCCAAAGTTGATTGGTTGCTTCAGTAGCAGGAGTTAAGAAGCTTTCGTCTCCGGTATATTCTGTGTAATTGTTTCTAATAAAATCACTTACGTTAATTTCCTTTTGCCAAACTCCGGGTTTAAAACCAATAGTTGCTTCCATAATGTTAATTTTTTGTTTGTTTCTAATTGTAATTTTGGGCTTATTTTCCTTGAAATTTTAGTCATCAATAGGTTAAAAAAGCGAAGCAAAGTTAGGAAGATATTTTGCCTGAGAACAACGATTAATCATGATATAAATTAGGGTTTCATTTGATTTTTTGAATAGAAAAATAGCACTTTGATAGACCGAATAAGTAATGTTGGTGAATTATTTTGATTAGAAGTTAATAAATTTAATTAAAATGAAAATAATTGTCAATTTTAAATAAAATTAATATGAATTTCGTAAAAATATATGCATATGTTTATCAAAAATTAAATTTCACATTTTTTGCTATCAAGGAGCCCAAATCGCCTAAAATTTCACTTTTTTTTAAAATTAAAAATATTGTAAATTTACTCATCGAAATTTCATGAAATGAGAACGAAAATTCAAAACGTAAATCCCGATTTTAAAAATTTTGGATTTACTTCCAATACAGAAAACTATTCTTTTGAAAAAGATGGACTTCATTTAAATTCTTCTTACACTTCTGAAGATTCAGAAGCTTTAAAATCAAAAGGTTACAGCGCAGGAATTGCTCCTTATTTGAGAGGACCATATTCTACGATGTACGTTCAAAAACCTTGGACGATTCGTCAGTATGCAGGTTTTTCTACCGCAGAAGAATCCAATGCTTTTTACAGAAGAAATCTTGCAGCAGGTCAAAAAGGACTTTCTGTGGCGTTCGATTTGGCAACGCACAGAGGTTATGATTCAGACCATCCTAGAGTGGTGGGAGATGTAGGAAAAGCAGGAGTTGCTATAGATTCTGTAGAAGATATGAAGATTTTGTTCAATGAAATTCCATTGGATCAAATATCGGTTTCCATGACCATGAATGGTGCTGTTTTACCGATTTTGGCATTTTATATTGTTGCTGCAGAAGAACAAGGCGTTTCTCAAGAACAACTTTCGGGCACTATCCAAAATGATATTTTGAAGGAATTTATGGTGAGAAATACTTACATCTATCCGCCAGAACCTTCTATGAAAATAATTGCAGATATTTTCGAATATACTTCTCAAAATATCCCGAAATTCAATTCTATTTCTATCTCAGGTTATCACATGCAAGAAGCAGGAGCAACCCCAGTTTTGGAAATGGCTTATACACTTGCTGATGGTTTAGAATATGTGAGAACGGGAATTAAGGCAGGAATGAATGTAGATGATTTCGCGCCGAGATTGTCATTCTTCTGGGCAATTGGAATGAATCATTTTATGGAAATAGCCAAAATGAGAGCCGCAAGATATATTTGGGCGAATCTTTTGACGCAATTTAATCCTCAAAATCAAAAATCTTTAGCGTTAAGAACACACTCGCAAACTTCCGGTTGGTCTTTGACAGAGCAAGAACCGTTCAATAATATTACCAGAACTGCGATTGAAGCACTTTCTTCCGCTTTAGGAGGAACACAGTCTCTTCACACGAATGCTTTAGATGAAGCGATTGCTTTGCCAACAGATTATTCTGCAAAAATTGCGAGAAATACTCAAATTATTCTTCAACAAGAATCTGGGATTTGTGATGTTGTCGATCCGATGGGTGGAAGTCATTTGGTAGAAGCATTGACTCAACAAATGATTGAAGAAGCGCAGAAATATATAGACGAAGTAGAACAAGAAGGCGGAATGACGAAGGCGATAGAAGCGGGAATTCCGAAGATGAGGATAGAAGAAGCGGCAGCTAGAAAACAAGCGAAAATTGATAGTGGTGAAGAGTTTATCATCGGTGTAAATTCCTTTAAATCCAATCAAAAGCAGCCGGAATTTGAAATTCTAGACATTGACAATACGGAAGTTCGAAGAAAACAAATCGAAAGATTAGAAAAAATAAAAGCAGAACGAAACCCAGAAAAAGTAGAAGAAATTTTAACGGAAATTCGTGAAGCAGCTAAAAACAGAGATAAAAATCTTTTGGCGTTAAGTATAGAAGCTGCGAGAAGAAGAGTAACTCTTGGTGAAATTTCAGATGCTTTAGAAAGTAATTTCGGAAGATATAAAGCCAATATCAAAACCATTTCAGGTGTATATGCTATGAATGCCAATAAAAATGAATATTTTGAAAAAGCGGTGGCGCTTACTCAAAAATTTGAGGATCAAGAAGGTCGTAGACCAAGAATTATGGTTGCCAAAATGGGACAAGACGGTCATGACAGAGGTGCAAAAGTAGTAGCAACAGCCTTTGCAGATATGGGATTTGATGTAGATGTGGCTCCGCTTTTCCAAACGCCAGAAGAAGTGGCGAAACAAGCCGTAGAAAATGATATTCATATTTTGGGAGTTTCTTCTTTAGCGGCAGGTCATAAAACCTTGGTTCCACAAGTGGTAGAAGAACTCAAAAAATTAGGTGCAGATGATATAACAATTGTAGTAGGTGGCGTAATTCCACAGCAAGATTATGATTTCTTGTATGCAAATGGTGCAGATTTTATCTTCGGACCTGGAACGAATTTACCGAAATCAGCTGTTGAGATTTTGGAGAAGTTTTTGGGATAAAAATTTTGTTGGATGCTTGATGTAGGAAGCAGGAAGTTTTTCTGAAATCTAAAAATTTAAAATAATTTATATAAGGAAATCATTTTTTGGTTTCCTTTTTTTTATTTAAAAACCTAACAAAAATCACTGAAATCATTCATATCACTTCATGAGGTGTTTTAAGCGGATTGGCGTACCTTTATACCACCAAAAAAAGCCTAAAAACCCAATTGAAATGGAATTAACCACATTACAAAAAATTAATAATCTGATAAAAGATTTGCCAGATTATTTAGCAGAGGAATTATTGGAGTATATAGAATACTTGGTATATAAATTTCACAAAGACGAAGATTTAAGTGACGAACAAAAAAGAGTAATACTGAGAGGTCTAGAAGATATAAAGTATGGCAGAAGTCATTTGAATGAAATTACAGAGACAGAGTAAAAGTTCTTCATATCAAATCAAATTTTTTTTCATTAAAGCTTCAGGTTTCTGAAGCCTTTTTCGTTATGGCATTTTTCTAAAATTCTACCAGAAAAAAAGTGTAGAAATTCTATTTTGATTTTCTTTTAGCAATTTCAAATTTTTAGAAAATAGTTTGAAAATACTTTCTTAATTTTGTTAAGATGAAATTTTCTACAGAAGAACTTTTACAAGGAATATTAGCCCAAGACAAAAGAATTCTTGGGAAAGCCATTACTTTAATCGAAAGCAAAAAGCCAGAACATAGAGTTTTGGCTGAAGAACTGCTGAAAAAAATACTGCCTTATGCCGGAAAGTCTGTAAGAATAGGAATTACAGGAGTTCCTGGTGCGGGGAAATCTACATTTATTGAAAGTTTCGGAAAATTTGCGATTTCTCAAGGCAAAAAAGTTGCGGTTTTAGCCATTGACCCAAGTTCTTCGGTGAATAAAGGTTCTATTCTAGGAGATAAAACCAGAATGGAAGAATTGGCAAAAGACGAAAACGCATTTATTCGCCCTAGTCCGAGTTCTGGATTTCTAGGCGGAGTTGCCAATACTACTTTTGAAACTATGCTTATTTGCGAAGCTGCTGGTTACGATTACATTTTGATAGAAACGGTAGGTGTTGGTCAATCAGAAGTTTTGGTTGCGGATATTTCGGATGTGATTTTGTTGCTAAAAGTAGTAGGAACTGGTGATGAATTGCAAGGCATCAAAAGAGGTTTGATGGAAATGGTAGATGTTATTTTCATCAATAAAGTACATGAAGAAAATCTAAAAGAGGCCAGAATGCACCGTTCAGAATTGATTCATGCATTGCAGTTTCAGCACCCAAAAGAAAAAGATTGGAAAGTGCCTGTTTTGTTAGGTTCCGCTCTTCATAACGAAGGTTTAGATGAGGTTTACGAGAAAATAAGTGATTTCATTTCTTTAAAAATAAAAACAGGAAGGCTAGAAGAAGTAAGAAAAATTCAAGCCGAAAAACGTTTTGAATATTGGGTTCATCAATATATTTTAAGCGCAACTAAATCTACCCATGAACTTGAAAATCAGTTCGAAAGTCATAAAAAAAATGCTTCAGAATTGAAATCTAATCCAAGTTCTGAAGCCAAAATTTTTGTAGAAAGTTTATTGAATAAAAAACTCTAAACTATTTCTTAGAAATTTCATTTTTCATCAAGTAGCCATTATAAGAAATGGGTTGTCTGTCGTTAGAATCTATAGAAACGTAGGCACTACCGTTTTTATAAACTTCTATGTAAATTACTCTTACACGGTCTACATCTTTAGGAGAAATGGTATACACTAAGTTTCCTTTTTTGTTTAAAATTTTACTCAGTGTAAAATCTTTAGAAGTAAATCGGTAACTATTTTTAGAAGTGTCATAACTTGGATTAAACATTCTACCAAAGTATGGCAAAGTCACATCTAGTTCTTTTTCTTTCAAAACCACAGTATAACCATAATCTAAATCTAGCATCCTAGCTGAATTACCGTTTGGCATAGAATTCATGATATTGATTACATCAAAATTGGTAGGATTGGCTCTTTCTGCCATAAAAGTAAACTGATTAGAAGTTGTAATTTCCTCTAAAGTTTTGGGGTCTATATTAATTTGTGAAGAACACGAATATAAAAAAGAGAGTAGTCCAAAGAAACTTAAATAGATTAATTTTTTCATAATATATAGGGTGTTGAGTTAAACTATTAATTATCAATACAAATTTAATGCAAAACTATCACGATTTGATTTCTTTTTTATATAATTTCTACATAATTATTAATGGAATAAAATTTGTTTTAAATTTGTTTCAAATATTAAATCACTTAAAAATGAAAATAAAAACTATTATCGCTACCGGAGCCGTTTCTTTAGCATTAGTTGCTTGTGTTACGAATCCAATTACAGGTAGAAAATCTGTACAAATTGTAGGGAATGACCAACTTTCTGCAATGGGAGTGCAAGAATATCAAACTGCGCTTTCTAAAGCTAAAGTTATCACCAATACTACTGATGCAACTCGAGTAAAAAATGTAGGAATTAGAATAAAAAATGCTGCGACTAATTATTATAAAAGCATTGGTAGAGAAGCAGATTTGCAAGGTTATAATTGGGAGTTTAATTTATTGGAAGACAAACAGTTAAACGCTTGGTGTATGCCTGGTGGAAAAGTAGCCTTCTACACAGGAATTATGCCCGTTTGTAAAGACGAAACGGGTATTGCTGTAGTTATGGGACACGAAGTTTCTCATGCTCTTGCAGGACACGGAAACGAAAGAATTTCTCAAGCGATGATTGCACAATATGGTGGCGCGATTGCAGGTGGCGTAATTTCGAATGATAAATTACAACAAGTTTTTAAAGTTGCGTATCCAATTGGAGCGCAAGTTGCTCTTCTTAAATATGGAAGAAGTCAAGAATTAGAAGCAGATCAAATGGGATTATATATCATGGCAATGGCTGGATATGATCCAAGACAATCACTACCTTTCTGGGAAAGAATGGAAGCTCAAGCTGCTAATTCACAAAGACCACCAGAATTTTTATCAACTCACCCAAGTCCAGATACTAGAAGATCAGACTTAAATAAGCATATGACCAAAGCGCTTGAATATTATAAACAAGCTGGTGGAAAAATGTAAATAATTTAAAATAATAATAAAAACCTTCTTAAATTTTTTTAAATTTGAGAAGGTTTTATTTTAAAAATACGTTAAAAATGAAAAATTTAACAATTATAGGAATTCTTCTTTTAGGCATTTCTGGATTGCTGTTTTATTTGACCACCAATTTAGAAGTAGAAGAATTTACACTTTCTCATTTTATGGGAATAATGGGAGGCGTAGGAATTGGTTTAATTATAGGGGGAATTGTAGGATATGTAAGTAAAGGCTCTTCTATAAAAGCTGAACAAAAAAGAAAAGAATTACAAAGATTGCAGCAAGAAAAAATAGAAATAGAACAACAAGCTGCTGAGTTAGCTCAACAAAATGTAAATCCAAATCCTAATAATTCTGATAATAGTAATCTATAAAATGAAAAATCTCGGCTGCGAAGCAGCCGAGATTTTTTATTTTTTTAATTAATGTCCTTAATTTTTTAGAAATTTAAACCAACTCCGAACATTAATAAACTCGGTCTGTTGTCATATCTAATTACTTCGTTAGAAGATACATTCGTATTGATAAATTCTCTTTGGTCATTGCTAAATGCACCTTCGTATCTTGCAGAAACTACCAATTTAGAAATAGTAACTTGTGCGCCGAATTGATAGCCTAAAGTAAATTCTTTCGTAGCATTTTCTTTAAAATCATTATATTGATTATCTGTAGAAAGATTGTAAGAAGCTACCGGTCCTGCATAAATACCTAATGTTTTTCCTAATACATTATATCCTACTAAAACAGGTAAATCTGCTCTGTTGTTTTTAACTTTTAAAGTAGTGTTGGTTCCATCTACTGTGAATTCTTTACTAAAAGTAGTGTAATACAATTCTGGTTGAATAAAAATTCCAAGAGGTGTATCAATTTTTAGTGAAATACCAGCATTATAGCCTACGTTATTTTTTCCTTTGTCTTCGTATGCCTCTACAGTTCCATTTTTTATATTTTCCCAAGTAGGATCACCAGTTTGGTAGATGATATTGGCTTTCGCTCCGAAAGTTACCTGCGAGAAAGACAGCAATGATGCCGTTACAAATAATGTGCTAAATATTTTCTTGATCTGTTTCATTTTCTATTGTTGTTATAATGTTATCTATACTTGTTTTATTGATTTTAATAAGATATTCTCTTAATTCTTTAAATAATTCTGAAGAATAAACGAAATCGATAAGATATTTATTATCTGAGGTGATTAAAATATCTTTTGTTCCTTCCCATTCTTTAATTCCTTTTCTCAAGTATACAATTTTCTCGCCAATTGTCATTACAGAATTCATATCGTGAGAATTTATAATCGTAGTGGTATTATATTCTTCGGTGATTTCTGCAATTAAATCATCAATTATGTTTGCGGTAAAAGGGTCTAGCCCAGAGTTGGGCTCGTCACAAAACAAATATCTTGGGTTATTAACAATTGCTCTCGCAATCGCTACTCTTTTTTGCATTCCTCCTGAAATCTCAGATGGAAATTTTTTTTCTGCATTTTCTAAGTGAACTCTACCAATTACTTCTTTCACTCGTTTTTTCTTTTCAGTAAAAGTAAGGTTGGTAAACATATCTAGAGGAAACATAATATTGTCTTGAACCGTCATGGAATCAAACAATGCGCTTCCTTGAAATACGGTTCCTATTTCTGCTCTCACTGCCTCTTTTTCTTGACGAGACATGCCTACAATATCTCTACCGTCAAATAGAATATGTCCGCTAGTTGGTTCAAAAACATTCAGTAAACTTTTTAGGAAGACCGTTTTTCCAGAACCAGACTGTCCTATCACTAAGTTTACTTTTCCGGTTTCGAAAGTGGTGGTAATTCCTTTCAGAACTTCTACACCATCAAAACTTTTTCTTAAATCTTTTACTTCTATCATTAGCTTAAGAACATTTGTGTTAATACTAAGTTAGCAATGATGATGGCTACTATAGTCCAAACTACAGCTTGTGTACTTGCCCTACCTACTTCTAAAGATCCTCCACTTACTTTATAGCCAAAAAAAGCAGGGATGGTAGCAATAAGGAATGCAAATACAGCTGTTTTTAAAAATGCATACCAAATATAAAATGGTGGCATATACATTTGAATTCCAGAAATATAATCAGCTCTAGACCAATTTCCTGTCGCAATACCTGCAAGATGACCTCCCCATATTCCGAAAACCATACTTATAGCAATTAATAAGGGATTGAAAATTACACTTGCTAAAATTTTTGGTAAAATCAAGAAATTTGCAGAATTTACACCCATAATATCTAAAGCGTCTATTTGCTCTGTAACTCTCATCGTTCCAATACTCGAGGTGATATAAGAACCTACTTTTCCAGCTAAAATTACAGAAATAATTGTGGGGGCAAATTCTAGAATTAAGACAACTTTGGTAGCATAACCAATAAAAGGAGCGGGAATGGGTATAGAAGAATTTCTAAAATTATTATACATCTGTATTGCGATTACAGCTCCTACAAATATTGAGGTAAATAAAGTGAGTCCAAAAGAATTTACTCCCAAGTCATTGATTTCTCTCATGAGAAGTTTAAAAAAAACTTGCCTTTTTTGAGGTTTTTGAATTACTTTTCCTAATAGTAAAAAGTATTGTCCTATTGCGCTTAAAAGTTTTAACATAACCGTGCGAAGTTACATTTTTTAGGATTAATAATTTTATAGAATTTCAATTTATTGTTCTAAATGGCTTTTTGGTCGCCTTTTATCACTAATAAGATTGTTTTTAGGATGATAACAATATCTAGAGTAAGGCTCCAATTTTTAACATAGAATGAATCTGCCAAAATTCTCTTTTTCATTTCTATTTCCATTTCCCCAGTGTCACCACGCAAACCGCTTACTTGTGCAAGTCCCGTAATGCCTGGTTTTACTAAACTTCTCACCGAATATCTTCCAATTTTTGCCTTGTAAAATTCATCAATTAATAACATGTGAGGTCTAGGTCCTACTACAGACATATCTCCTCTTAAAACATTAATGAATTGAGGCATTTCGTCTAAACTGGTTTTTCTTAAAAATCTACCAATTTTTGTTATTCTGCTGTCATTTTGTGAGGTAGTCTTGGTTGCAGATTCTTCATTTTCAATCATGGTTCTGAATTTGAGACATTCAAAAACTTCATCATGAAATCCATATCTTTTTTGTTTAAAGAATACGCTTCCTTTACTGTCTAATTTGATTAATAAAGCAATGATAGGAAATAGCCAAGTCGCAATAAAAATTAAAACCAAAAGCGAGAATAAAATATCAAAACTTCTCTTGATAATCGCATTACTATAATAATGCAAAGGAAATTTAGAAGGCGTTAAAATCGGTTGAGTTTCTATATATCCCAAATCATACTGGAAAAACTCATTTTGAATAGCACTTGGAATTAATGAAATTTTAATCTTATCATTTTCTGCTTCTCTATTGATTTCTTCAAGCAGTTTTTTACTTAAATGATTTTGAGTAGGAATAAAAACGGTATGAATTTCTTTTTCTCTCCAAAAATTTTGAAGCTCCGAAATGTTAATTTCTTCATTGGGAAATTCATAAACTCTATAACCATAATCTTTACGTTGCGTAACAATATCTTTTAAAATTTCAGAAGATGAATTTTCTGCGATAAACATTACATTTCTGTAGTTTCCACCTTGTGCTCTAATGTATTTTAAAGTAAAGAAAATGAATGACTTAACCAAAAATAAAATAATGAAAAGAGTAAACGTAATCCAGAATCTTTCATACTTCAAAAATTCATTATTGCTGACTCTGGCTAAAAGTACAATTCCCAATAGAAAGATGAAAATATGAGTGACAATACGCTCTACATAAAGTGTATACGTAAGGTTTCTAGGAATGGAATACAATTTTGTCCTTCCACTTAAAAGAATCCAAAAAAGACTTAATAACAGAAGTGATAAAACGTTTTCCTCTGTTCTTGCTTTTTCTAAAACATATTCGTGTTTCATCAGAAAAAAGAACACGAAAACAGCCGCCACGATTAAAATATCGAGGATGATGATAGCGCTTTTAAAATATCTAGAGTATCTTAATTTCTGCATATTTTAGAAAAAAAAGTCCTTACAAAGTTGCTAAATTTTATGGAATATTAAGATATTTATGTGTTTGTACAGAAGCTTGCCATTTAGGATTTGCCAAAATAAAATCAGTAATCTTTGGATACATTTCGTTTCTTTTGCTCCATTCACTTTGTAGATACAGTTTACAATTTTCAGAAACTTTAGCAGCTTGTTCTTCAGCGAAGGTGAAATCATGGTTGTTAAATACTATGATCTTCAGCTCATTAGCTACTTTATAAATTTCTTCTTTTGGTAAGCCTGTTTTCTTAGGAGAAAGCGTAATCCAGTCCAGTGTTCCGCTCATATCATAAGCTCCAGAAGTTTCGATGTGAATTTGGCAACCCAATTCTTTTAATCTTTTGGTCAAAATTTCTAAATTCCACATCAGTGGTTCTCCACCTGTTAGAACAATGGTTTTACAATAGCTTGCTGCAATTTCTGCAATTTCTACGGTATCCATCAAAGGATGTAATTCTGGATCCCAACTTTCCTTCACATCACACCAATGACAACCTACATCACAACCGCCCAATCTTATAAAATAAGCAGCTTTTCCAGTGTGGTGACCTTCTCCTTGTAAAGTATAAAAATGCTCCATCACTGGGAGCATTTTTCCTTCTTTTAATAATATTTCTTTTGTTAAATCCAATTCTTAATCTTTATAAATCGTGTGTTTGTATGCTAAAATAGTATTTTTTAATAACATCGCTCTGGTCATTGGTCCTACTCCTCCTGGAACTGGAGTAATCCAACTTGCTTTTTTCTCACAACTTTCGAAATCTACGTCTCCTACAATTCTATAACCTTTTGGTGCATTAGCATCTTCTACTCTGGTAATTCCTACATCTACAATCACTACACCATCTTTAATCATATCTTCTTTTAAAAATTCTGGATCTCCTAATGCAGTAATCACAATGTCTGCATTTTTGGTAAATTCTTCAATATGTGGAGTGTAAGAGTGCGTTACCGTAACTGTAGCATTTCCTGGGAAATCTTTTCTTCCCATTAAGATAGACATCGGTCTTCCTACAATTTTACTTCTACCGATAATGACACAGTTTTTACCTTTGGTTTCGATGTTGTAACGTTCTAATAATGTGAGAATTCCGAAAGGTGTAGCTGGTAAAAATGTACTCATTTCGAGTGCCATTCTTCCAAAATTTTCAGGGTGAAAACCATCTACATCTTTATGAGAATTAATCGCCATGATTACTTTTTCTTGGTCCATCTGTTTTGGTAAAGGCAACTGAACGATGAATCCGTCAACTTCTGGGTCTACGTTGAGTTCTGCAATTTTTTCTAAAACTTCTGCTTCAGAAGCGGTGCTCGAAAATCTGTAAAGCGATGAGGTAAATCCTACTTCTTTACAGTCTTTTATTTTGCTGGCAACGTAAGTTTCGCTCGCGCCGTTGTTTCCTACTAAAATTGCTGCGAGATGAGGTGCTCTTTTGCCGCTTGCAATAATTTTTTCTACGTCTGCTCTAATTTCAGCCTTTATTTCTTTAGAAACTTTTAGACCGTCGAGAATTTGTGCCATTTTTTTCTTTTTATTTTACTTTTTAGATTTATTTCAAATTTACTTATTTTCTTTGAAATAGTTTATTAAACCATTTGTAGAAGAATCATGTGAGTTTACTTTCTCATTATCAGTAAGTTCTGGCAGAATTTTTCCTGCTAACACTTTTCCTAATTCTACACCAAATTGGTCAAAACTAAATACATTCCAAATCACACCTTGCACGAAGATTTTGTGTTCATAAAGTGCAATCAGTTGACCAAGTGAAAATGGAGTTAGTTCATTGATAAAGAATGAATTAGTAGGAGTGTTTCCCATGAAGGTTTTGAATTTTACTAATTTTTCAATTTCTTCTTCAGATTTTCCTTCTTTTACCAATTCTGCTCTTGCTTCGTCTTCGCTTTTTCCGAATGCAAGTGCCTCAGTTTGAGCGAAAAAGTTCGCTAATAATTTTTCTTGATGGTCTGAAACTTCGTTGCAAGATTTTACATAAGCGATAAAATCGGCAGGAATGAGTTCTGTTCCTTGGTGAATCAATTGATAGAAAGCATGTTGACCATTCGTTCCTGGTTCTCCCCAAATAATTGGACCTGTTTGATAAGTTACATATTCGCCATTTCTGTCTACAGATTTTCCGTTAGATTCCATATCTCCTTGTTGAAGATACGCTGCAAATCTATCTAAATATTGAGAGTAAGGTAAAATAGCATAAGAGCTTGCATCAAAGAAATTTCTGTACCAAATTCCCAAAAGCCCCATTAAAACAGGAACGTTTTCTTTGAAATCTGCCGTTTGGAAATGTACATCAGTTTCGTAAGCTCCTTTCAATAAATTTTCAAAATTTTCATAACCCACTGCTAGAACGATGCTTAAACCAATGGCGCTCCAAAGTGAATATCTTCCGCCAACCCAATCCCAGAACTCGAAAATATTTTCTTCTGCAATTCCGAACGCTTTAACCGCTTGAATATTAGTAGATAAAGCTACAAAGTGTTTCGCTACGTCTTCTTCTTTTCCAACTTTTAAGAACCAAGATTTTGCAGAATTTGCATTAGTCATGGTTTCTTGAGTGGTAAACGTTTTAGAAGCTACGATGAAAAGTGTAGTCTCTGGATTTAAGTTTTTCACTACTTCTGCCATGTGATTTCCGTCTACATTCGAAACGAAATGTACATTTAATCTTGTCTTGAAGTGTTTAAGCGCCGAAACTACCATTACAGGTCCTAAATCTGAACCTCCAATTCCGATGTTTACCACATCAGTAATTTCTTTTCCGCTGAAACCTTTGTGAGCTCCTGAAATTACTTTTTCAGAGAAAGCTTTCATATGGTCAAGAACCTTTTTGATTCCTGGTTTTATGTTTTCGCCGTCTACAAGAATTTCTTTGTCAGAAAAATCCCTCAAAGCAGTGTGAAGAACTGCTCTTTTTTCGGTTTCATTTATTTTTTCACCAGAAAACATTGCGTTAATAGCAGCTTTCAATTGTGTTTCTTCTGCCAATTGAAGCAATAAATCAAATGCTTTTTGGTCAATTAAATTTTTAGAAAAATCAAAAAGATAATTTTCTTTTTTTACTGAAAACTGTTGGAAACGTTCAGTGTTTTCTTGAAAAAGTGTTCTTAGGTCAAAATCATTTTGTGCAAAATGTTCGTTGAGTGATTTCCAAGCTTGTGTGTTTTCTGGATTTATTTTTGGTAACATAATTCTTTTGGTTTAAGGTTTAACAACTAAAATTAACAGTTTTATTCATCTTCATAAAACGGACAAAGTCCGTGCAAATTTACGCAAAAATAAAAGCCCCGAAAAATTTCAGGGCTTTAAGATTTTATGAATTTTGTTATCTTTGAGAAAAATAGTAACGTGATTTTTCAAATACTTTTATCTTTTACAGTAATCTCTTTAGGTTTTACCTCTTTTTCCTATTTTACAAGATTGGTTGACTTCAAAAAAAATTATTTCTATCTTTCTCTAGGCTTACTTTTTTTGACTGTTTTGTGTTTTTTATTTTTTGAAAAATTTCAGCAAGAATTTCCAGCCTTCAAGTTTGCATTGATTTTAATGTTTTCTTTTGCGATTCCCATTTTATTTTTAATGAGAAAAATTATGGATTTCAGAATGAAAAATTTCACGGAGAGTAATAATCAAAATCAAGGATTACAAAACTTATATACTCATTTTAAAAAACTAGAAGAATATGCTTTTGCTTTCTTTTTAGTGATGATTGTCTTTTATCAAATCTTAATAATTTGGGTTCCTAAAATTACAGAAAACATTCATTAGTATCACTTTTTGACATTCTCAGATTTTGAAATTTTTTTCGGGAAGATAATAGTCGTAAGGTTATACTTTACATAATAAATTACAATTAGAATTCCTAAAAATAAAGGCCAGAAATTCAGCAAGAAAACGAAAAATTTTTGCACGAAATAAAATCCGTTAAGAACAGAAGATTTCGCTTCGTAGAAGAAATTGACTTGGTATTTATTGTCGTAAAATTGAGTGTTAGTAATGGCAATTTCGGCGATTCTTACTTTTGGCTCTTTAATGTAAATATCTACAGTGCTGTATTTGATGTTGTCTGCAAGATTTAGATTTTCAATTTGTTGTGTGTTGTTTTTCTCTTCATTTTCTTCTGTGAGGTTTGCTTTCTTTTCATTAGTTTTCATTTGAGAAATGACTTCGCCAGTTTTATTGATTTTTTTAAGTTCAAGTTCTGCAATTTTAGCATTGTTAGTAACATCTTCAGCCGAAATAATTCTAGTGTTCAAAAAAAGTTTTCGGTCATTTACAGAATGGAGAAATGCGCCTAATTTTTCCGAAGGAACTCTTACTTGCATCTTGTTATAAGAGTTGAATTTTCTGAGTAAAACCGCATTTTGGTCAGAAGTGTTATAAGTTTCTTCTTCGATAACTTGACTTTGTAATTCGCTTTTGGTAACGAATCCTCCGAGATTTTTCAGTGAATTTTCTATGTGAACTGTGGCTTCGTAAACGTCTTTTACTTCCATGCTGACTTCTGCAGTTTTTACAAATTTTTTGTCTGGAATTTGTTGAGAAGCAGCGTAAGAAACTTCATCATTTTGAACGGAAGTAGAATCTGTGGTTGTAACAGCACTTTCGTATTCAGCATCTACACTTTCAGATTTTTGACAAGAAAATAATCCCGCTAAAATAAAGGTTGCGAAAACCAGTTTTTGAAATTTTGTGTTCATTGTTTAAGGTTTTTGTGGTTAGACTTCCTCAAAGTTGAGCACAAGATTCTTGTAAAGTTTGTAAAAGTGGTTTTTTGTTTTTGTAAACTTGGTTTGCAATATAAGTTTCAGTATTTCAGAGTTTTGTAAAAAAAGCAACCCGCGAATTTGCGGGTTGCTTTCAATTTAATATGGATTTGTAAAATTATTTCTCAATCGCTAATTCCACTACTTCTTTCATGGTTTTCACGTAATGAACTTTCAGATTTTTAAGATAATTTTGGTTGATTTCTAAAACATCTTTTCTGTTTTCTTCACACAGAATTACTTCCTTAATTTCGGCTCTTACTGCGGCCAACAATTTTTCTTTAATTCCACCAACTGGTAAAACTTTTCCTCTTAAAGTAATTTCCCCAGTCATTGCTAAATGTGGTTTTACTTTTTTGTTTAAATAGCTGGAAGCCATAGAAGTTAGCATCGCAATTCCTGCACTTGGTCCATCTTTCGGAGTGGCACCTTCTGGAACGTGAACGTGGATATTTTTGTTTTCGATATCTTCTAAAGAAATGCCTAAACTTTCGTGTTTTGCTTTGATGTATTCTAGCGAAATGGTTGCCGATTCTTTCATCACATTTCCTAGATTTCCTGTCATGGTAAGATTGCCTTTTCCTTTACTTAAAATGCTCTCTATGAATAAGATATCTCCACCGACTGAAGTCCAAGCTAAGCCTGTAACTACACCAGGAACATCCATCATTTCTGAGAAATTTTTAGACATCGGAACACCGAGAATTTCATCTATTTTTTCGATGGAAATTTTCGGGTCGTATTCTTTATTCATGGTAATTTGAAGCGCAACCCAACGAGAAATTTTGGCGATTTGTTTTTCTAAATTTCTTACACCGCTTTCTCTGGTGAAAGCTTCTATTACGTGTGCAATTTCTTTATTTCCTAATTTATAAGCGTCTTTTTGTAGGCCAGTTTCTTCCATCTGTTTTTTAATCAAATGGCGTTTTGCGATTTCTACTTTTTCTTCAATCGTATATCCTGAAAGTTGAATGATTTCCATTCTGTCTAACAATGGTGTTTGAATGGTAGAAAGCGAATTGGCTGTAGCAATGAACATTACTTTTGACAAATCATACCCAATTTCTAAGAAATTATCATAAAAACTGTGGTTTTGTTCTGGATCTAGAACTTCTAAAAGTGCAGAACTAGGGTCTCCATGCATTCCTTGTCCAAGTTTATCTATTTCGTCTAAAACAATCACTGGATTAGATGTTCCTGCTTTTTTTATGGCTTGTAATAATCTTCCCGCCATTGCACCGATGTAAGTTTTTCTGTGTCCACGGATTTCTGATTCGTCATGCAAACCGCCCAAACTCATTCTTACATATTTTCTTCCGAGAGCGTCTGCAATAGATTTTCCGAGGGAAGTTTTACCAACTCCAGGAGGGCCAACTAAACACAAAATCGGAGATTTCATGTCATTTTTCAATTTCAGAACTGCCATGTGTTCTAAAATTCTTTTTTTGATGTCTTCTAAACCGAAATGGTCTTTGTTTAAGGTTTTTTCGGCTTTTGGAATGTCAAAAATGTCTTTAGAATAAGAATTCCAAGGCAAATCTGTGAAGAAATCTAGATAATTTCTCTGTACATTATAATCTGGCGAATTGGGATTATGACGCTGAAGTCTTTTCAGTTCTTTTTCAAAATGTTCCTGAATTTCTGGTTTCCAAGAGATTTTTTCTGCTTTTTTCTTCAGTTCATCTACATCGGTCTCGATTCCACCACCTAATTCTTCCTGAATCGTTCTGATTTGTTGGCTCAGGAAATATTCTCTCTGCTGTTTGTCTAAATCGCGAGAAGTTTTTTGATGAATTTGATTTTTCAATTCTAATCTTCTGAAATCATCATGCATCAGTTCGTAACATAATTCTGCACGTTTCATCAATGATTTTTCTTCCAGAAGTTTTTGTTTGTTTTCCGAAGAGAAATTTGCATTTACGCAGATGAAATTCAGTAAATCTTCTTGTCCTTCAATATTTCTGATGGCAAAATTAGCTGCACCAGGAATATTAGGGTCTATTTCTATGATTTTAATTGCTAAATCCTTGATATTGTCTATCAAAGCTTCATATTCTTCTTTCTTTTTGGTAGAAGAATCTTTTAATTTTTCTATTTCTGCGGTGAAATAAGGTTCGGTTTCAATGAAATTTTTCACTTTGAAACGCTGAACTCCTCTCGTGATTGCAGAAATATTTCCATCAGGAAGTTTGATGATTTTAATGATTTTAGCAATAGTTCCTATTTGGTAAAGGTCTTTTTCGGTAGGATTTTCTTGTTGAGAGAGTTTTTGACTCAAAATTCCTATCAGTTGACCATTTTTTTGTGCTTCTTCTAATAATTTAATAGACTTCTCTCTTCCCGCAGTAATTGGGATAACCACTTTCGGAAACATCACCATATTTCTAACAGGTAGAATCGGGAAAATCTCTTGCGCTTTTTCTTCTTTGGTTTGTTTTTCTTCGTTTGCCACGATGCTAAAATTTTCGTCTAAAAAATTTTCAAAAGCGATATCTTCTATTTCAATCATAATCTAAAAATTAGAATGACAATTTGTCATTTTTAAAGTATATAAATCAATTACCAAGACAAGATTCGAAATTTTCTCGCCTAAAATAAAGAGTACTATAATATTCGCAATAGCTATGCCAAGAGTTTTTATGGACAAATTTTCCTTTTTTTATTCTAGAAAACTGAACTGATTTTCAAAGTGGTGATGTATTATGAAATATTTACTAAATAGACTTATGTAAAATCCTTTAAAAAAATAAATATAAACGAATGAAAATGAGTGATAAAATTTCTCTATTATCTTAAAATTATGTATTTTCGCACACTGATTTTAAATACTTATATATAAAATGTCAATTACAGCTTCAATAAGAAAGAGACCTTGGCTATTATTAGGAATGGTTGCGATAGGCTTACTTGCCTTTCTAGTAAATCCTGATAGTTTTGAAAAAATGTTTGGTAAAAATCCAAATATTCTCGGAAAGGTAAATGGTGTAGAAATCACTCGTGATGAATTTAATGACCAATTAAGTTTGTTACAACAACAATCTCAAGGGCAACCACAGCAAGGCTTAGAAGAACAGGCTTGGCAAATTTTGGTACAGTCTAAATTAATCGAACAACAGTTTGATAAAATGGGGTTAAAAATTACAGATGAAATTTTCTGGAATCAATTACAGTTTGACCCAATGTTTTCTAAAGAACAGAATCCACAGAATTTTGACGAAAAAGGAAACTTCAAAGTTGCTGAAATTAAAAAGCAAATCGAAGAACTTAAAAATAGTGGAGATGTAAACCAATATAACGAATGGTTAAAAGCTAAAAAAGCTATGCAATACAGAATGATGGCAAGACAGCTTTTTGCAAACGTTACTACAGGAATTACAGCCAACAAAAAAGAAGCTGCTGAATTAATGAAGCAAAGAGACGAAGTTGCTGATATAGATTTCGTGAAAGTAGATTATGCTGCTTTTGCTGCTAAAAATCCAGTGAAAGTAACTACTGAAGATTTAGCGGACTATATTAAAAAACATCCTGTGATGTTTAAATCTGAAGCTGCTAGAAACTTAGGAATTGTATATTTTCCTGCAAAACCAAGTGCAGCAGATGATGCTTTAGCGCTTAAAGAAATTAACAAACTTTACAACGAAGGTGTAGATAATGGAAATGGCTTAGAAAGTTTCAAAAATACTCCGAACGATTCTATGTTCGTAGAATTAAACTCTGAAGCACAAATTAAATATTCATTTGTTTCTGACCAAGAAATTCCTCAAGAAGCTCAAGCTTTTGTAAAAGGAGCGTCTGTAGGACAATTTTTTGGACCTTATAAATCTGGTGACAAATATTACGTGACCAAATTAGCAGGAAAGAGCAATGCTACAATGCCTAAACACATTTTGTTTGCATACAAAGGCGCAATGAGAGCAGATGAAAAGCAAACAAGAACCAAAGAAGAAGCTAAGAAATTAGCAGACAGCATTGGAGCATTAGTAAAAGCTGACCCAATGAAATTCAACGAATATGTGCAAATGTCTGATGAGCCAGGTGCAGCTCAAAGAGGAGGTATGTTAAGTTGGATTTTAGATAATGATAATAATTACGCTAAACCTTTCGGAGATTGGGTTAAAGGAAACGCAAAAGGAGCTGTAGGTGTAGTAGAAACTGATTTTGGTTATCATATTATTGTTAACGAAAATAAAATGCCAGTTTACAAAATTGCAAACTTAGCAAAAGACATCAGAGCTTCTAAAGAAACAGAAAACAAAGTATATACAGAAGCAAATACTTTCATTCAATCAGTTCAAGGGAAATCTTTCAATGATTTTGCAAACGGCGCGAAAAAGAAAAATTTCAATTTCCAAAATCCTAAATCTGTAAAAAGATTCCAAGGTCAAATCCAAGGATTAGGTACGGATAAAGATGAAGAAATTTTAGCTTGGGCTTTCAATAAAGAAAGAGAAAAAGGAGAAACCAATATCTTTACTACTGGTAATGGTGACTACATTGTAGTGTACTTAAATGGTAAACAAGAAGCGGGAATTGCAGATCCAGAATCTGTAAGAGAACAAGTAGAACCAATTGTAAGAAACCAATTATTAGCGAAAAAAATTAGCGAAAAAATCACTGCTAGTAAAGCAACAAATTTAGATGCTATCGCTAAATTATTTGGAACCACTAAACAATCTTCGCAAGTAAGTTTATTCTCTCCATTTGTAGGAGGTGCTATGGAAGCTAAAGTTGCCGGAGCTGCATTTGGTGTTAAAAAAGGTAAAATCTCTAAACCAGTAGAAGGTGCAACTGGAGTTTTTGTAGTGACTCAAAAAGCGGTTACGCTAAACAAACAACCAGGAGATGCTAAACAAATCATGCAAGCAATGCAACAGCAAGGTGCTCAAATGTTTAGCCAATCATTAATGAAGAGTTTACAAGATAATGCTAAAATAGAAGATTACAGAATTGAAGTATGGGATAAAACTTCTCAAGCTCAATAATTCTTCTCAAAAATATTTAAAAGCGACTTTTTCTAGAAAAAGTCGCTTTTTTTATAACATTATGCAGAAATATTGAAACTACCATTACTTCAAAAAGTAGTATATTTGCGGATAAAAAATTCATAAAATTGTGAAATACACTAAAGAAATAAAAGCAGGTTTAATAGCACTTTTAGCTATTGTAGGATTCGTTATTCTTTTCCAGTTTATGAAGGGGAAAAGTTTCTTTACATCAGATAATATTTACTATGCAAAATTTGACAATGTAGACGGTTTGGAGCAGTCTAATCCAGTTTCTATTAACGGTTTAAAAGTAGGACAGGTAGATAAAATCCTTCCTCAAACAGCTAAAGACGGAACCATTTATTTTGTGGTTAAAGTTTTAGTAGATAAAGGTTTTAATTTTTCTAAAAATTCTACTGTAGAAATCTTTGAACCGGGAATTATGTCTGGTAAACAAGCAAGAATTCATCTGGTTTATGATAAAGCACCTTTTGCTAAAGATGGAGACACTTTAAGAGGAACTTTTCAATCTTCTTTGATGGCAAGTTTATCTTCGCAGGTTGGTCCTGTAAAAGACCAAGTACAAAGCGTTCTTATGAAATTAGATTCTACAGTTGCGGCGACTAATAAAATCGTAGACGAACAAAACAGAAGAGAAATTAAAATACTTTTGGCAAACCTTAACCAAACGGTTGCTTCTTTCAAAAATACTTCTGACCAAACCAATAGATTATTGGCTTCTAGTCAAGGTAGAGTAGAAAATGTACTTGATAATGCTAATAAAACTATGATTTCTGCCAATGCTGCTGTTGAGAAATATGGAAAAGTTGCAGAAAGTATTGATACGAAACAGCTCAATCAAACAGTAGAAAGACTTTCAGAAGTTTCTAATAAACTGAATCAAGTGATTTCTGGGATTAATAATGGAGAAGGAAGCCTTGGTAAACTGGCTAAAGACGAAGAACTTTACAATAATCTCAATAAGACTTCTCAGAACCTTAATAGTCTAATTTTAGACCTTAAAGAAAATCCTAAGCGATACATAAATATTTCTGTTTTTGGTAAGAAATAATTAACGTATTTTTGAAAAAGAGAAAAAAATAACTATGCAATATTTAGACAATATTTTATTCCTTGTTTTACTCATTGCTGGTTTCGGTCTGTTTTTTAAAAGTTTAAAAGAAATTTACCGAAATATAAAACTAGGAAGAGAAATCAATCGTTCTGATAACCCTTCAGAAAGATGGAAAACAATGGCAACTGTTGCTCTCGGGCAAAGCAAAATGAAAAAACGCCCAGTTGCAGCATTCTTGCACATGATTGTTTACGTAGGTTTCGTGATTATCAACATTGAATTGATTGAAATCATTGTAGATGGAATTTTCGGGACACACCGTTTCTTAGCTTCAATTTTTGGAGATACACTTTACGGAATTTTTACTGCTACATTAGAAATTTTAGCTGCGCTAGTAGTGATTGCTGTAGTAGCATTCTTCATCAGAAGAAATGGTCTTAAAATTCCTAGATTATCTTCTATCGACCTAAAAGGTTGGCCAAAAAATGATGCGAATTGGATTTTGGTCATAGAATTCTGCTTAATGATGGCTTTTTTCAAAATGAATGCAGCAGATTGGTTGCTTCAGCAAAATGGCGTTTTAGCAGTACACGGAAGTTTCCCAATTTCATCTAACCTTATTGCACCGATTTTTCAATCTTTCGGTTTCAGTGATGGGTTTTTACATTTCATAGAAAGAGGAGCTTGGTGGTTCCACTTTGTGGGAATTTTGTTCTTCATGAACTATTTATATTATTCTAAACACCTTCACATTATTTTTGCGTTCCCGAATACTTGGTATGCTAATTTAGAGAAAAAAGGTAAATTCAATAATTTAGAATCTGTAACTCAAGAAATCAAATTAATGATGGATCCTAATGCAGATCCTTATGCAGCGCAACCAGAAGGAGCAGAACCTCCAGCAAAATTTGGCGCTGAAGATATTTTTGATTTGAATCAAGTTCAGTTATTAAATGCCTATTCTTGTACAGAATGTGGAAGATGTACGGCGGTTTGTCCGGCAAATATTACCGGTAAAAAACTTTCTCCACGTAAAATTATGATGTCTACCAGAGACAGAATTGAAGAAGTGGGTAAAAACATCAACAAAAACGGAAAATTTGTAGATGATGGTAAAAAACTCTTAAACGATTACATCACCAAAGAAGAATTATGGGCTTGTACAAGTTGTAATGCTTGTGTAGAAGCTTGTCCGGTATTGATTGACCCTCTTTCTATCATTTTTGAAATGCGTAGATTTATGGTGATGGAACAATCTGCAGCGCCACAAGAATTGAATATGATGATGACGAATGTAGAAAACAATGCAGCACCTTGGCAATACAATCAAGCAGACAGATTAAATTGGGCAAACGAAAATTAATGTGACAATGAGATGATGTGTTGATGCGAAAATTAGCACGTCAGCAAATTAACAAATTAGCATATTTACAATATGGATTTCACTATAAAAACAATGGCAGAATATGCTGCCGAAGGAAAATCTCCAGAAGTTCTTTTTTGGGTAGGTTGTGCAGGAAGTTTTGATGATAGAGCCAAAAAAATTACCAAAGCATTTGCTAAAATTTTAAATAAAGTAGGAGTAGAATTTGCTGTTCTTGGTCAAGAAGAATCTTGTACTGGTGATCCTGCAAAACGTGCTGGAAATGAATTCATTTTCCAGATGATGGCATTAACGAACATAGAAGTTTTAAACGCTTACGAAGTAAAGAAAATCGTAACGGCTTGTCCGCATTGTTTCAATACTTTAAAAAACGAATATCCTAGTTTAGGCGGAAATTACGAAGTAATGCATCACACGCAATTGCTTCAGCAACTCATGGAACAAGGAAGACTAAAAATAGAAGGTGGCGCTTTCAAAGGTAAAAAAATCACTTTCCACGATCCGTGTTATTTAGGAAGAGCGAATGATGAATACGAAGCTCCAAGAGTTCTTTTAGAAAAATTAGATGCAGAATTGGTAGAAATGAAGCGTTGTAAAACCAACGGTTTATGTTGTGGAGCTGGAGGTGCACAAATGTTTAAAGAACCAGAAAAAGGCAATAAAGACATCAATATTGAAAGAACAGAAGAAGCTCTTGCGCTTAATCCAAAAATTGTAGCAACAGGTTGCCCATTCTGTAACACGATGATGACCGATGGTGTAAAACACTTCAACAAAAATGAAGAAGTAGAAGTAAAAGACATCGTAGAATTAATTGCTGAAGCAGAAGATTTGTAAATTAACATCAGATTTCGGATAATAGATTCCAGAATTTAAAATCTTACCTCTGAAATCTCAAATCTCATATCTAAAATTATGAAAATAGAAGAATCAACCATAGTAGAGACTAATGACTTCAAAGTCATTATTTATCCTGCTTCTAGAGCGTTAACTGCTAAAGAAGTAAAGGAAATTACGGAGAAATTGTATGATTTTCTTCCTACTTGGAATGCGCATGGGAAAGGCTTAACGTCTTCTTTTAAAATAGACCACAAGCAATTTATTATTATCACAGTAGACGAAGAAAAAGTACAGGCTTCTGGCTGTTCTATGGATTCTCTAAATGGTGTAATGAGAGAAATAGAAGCAGAATACCAATTAGGAATTTTCGACAGAATGAAAGCTTGCTACAAGGAAAATGGTGAAGTAAAAACCATGAAATTGACCGATTTTAGAACTGCGGTTAGAAATGGCGAAATTTCAGAAGAAGTAGAAGTTTTTGATTTTTCTAAAGACACTTACGTAAATTATTTATCAGACTTTTTACTTCCTTTCAAGCGAAGTTGGGCTGGTTTTATCAAATAAAATTCAATAGAGTCGGACTTTAGTCCGACTTTTTTATTTCAAACTTCAATTTGACTTTGTCAAAATCTATTTCCTAGAAAGTTTTCTTTAAATTTGTATAAAACTATCTGTTTGAGCATTCATACACGACATAAAATTCTTTTCATTTCGTCTTGGTTTCCTAATAAACTTGAACCTACGAATGGAAACTTTGTGCAGCGTCATGCAGAAGCCATTTCTTTGCTTCATGACGTGGAAGTTCTTCATGCGATTGGCGATTTTAACCAAATAGAGAAATTCGTTTTTGATGATGAAATGATCAATGGAATCAGAACGCTGATTGTTTATTACAAAAATTCCAAAAATCCTTTGCAGAATTTTTTGAGAAGAATGAGAGCTTATCAATTGGGTTTCAAAAAAATGCAAAAACCAGATTTGGTTCACGGAAATGTTCTTCATAACAATATGCTTTTTGCAGTTTCCCTAAAAAGAAAATATGGAATTCCTTTTGTGATTTCAGAGCATTGGTCGGTTTTTCAAGAGCAAAATCATCATAAAATTTCAAAACCTGCTCGTTTTTTAGTAAAAAAAATCGCAGAAAAAGCATCTTTCATTCTTCCTGTTACCGAAAATTTAATTTCTGGTTTGCAAAAATTAGGAATTAATACTCCTATGAAAGTGGTAGGAAATGTGGTAGATACAGATTTGTTTTCGCCAAAATTTGAAAAGTCAGAAAAGTTCACTTTTTTACATATTTCTAATCTCATTGCTCTTAAAAATCCTGAAAAAATCATCAAAGCAGCGATAGATTTACATGAAATAAATCCCAATTTCGAATTGCAAATAGGTGGTGATGGAGATTTGAAACCTTTACAAAAAATGATTCACCTGAATAATGCAGAAAGTTATATTAAAACTTTCGGGATGCTTAGTTTAGAACAAGTTTCAGAGAAAATGAAAGCTGCGAATTGTTTCGTACTTTTCAGTGATTATGAAAATCAGCCATGTGTAATTTTAGAAAGTTTAGCTTCTGGAATTCCTATTATTGCCACAAAAGTGGGTGGAATACCTGAATTATTAAATGAAAAAAGAGGTGTTTTAATAGAGAAAAATGATAGTCATGCTTTATTAGAAGCCATGAAAAATGTGCTACAGAAAAATGTAGCATTAGAATCTTCTGAAAATTTAAGAAAATACGTAGTAGAAAATTTCTCTAAGTCCGTAATCGCCGAAAAATTTTCTGAAATTTATAATCAAGTATTGAATGTTTAGTGGATTTGATTTACAGTTGAAAGATAAGTCATTAAAATATAATGTTTATTTTAATGATGTTTTTGATAATTTGAATTATGAAGATTCAGATTATATTGTTGTACTAGAAGGTTGTATTTTAAATAAAAGCAAGTTACTTCAAACTTTTCAGACAGATACGTTTACTGAAATTATTATTCAGTTATACCATAAAAAAATAGAATTTTTTCCAAACGAATTGAGTGGTGAATTTAGAGGCTTTATTTTTGATAAAAAGAAAAATAAGCTTCTCATCTATAATAATCATACTGGAACACAGAGGATTTTTTATCATCAAACAGCTCAGCATAATTTCTATGTAGACACCAATCTTCTTCGACTCACAAAAACAGTTAAAGACTCTGAGATTTTAGATTTAAAACCTAATTCAGATGCTTTTTATCATTTGGTTACAATAGGTTATATTTTAGGCCACATATCTCCATTGAAAAATTTTTTTAGACTCTTAGAAGGTTCTGTTATTTTGATGGAGAATATTTCCGGTTATTACGAAATAAAGCATTATTTTGATTTGTACGATATCGAAATATTTAAAGGATCAAAAAAAGAGGCGCTATTAGAGGCTGATCATTTGTTTAATGAAGCGGTAATCGAAGAGTATGAAAAGGATTTAGAAATGGGAAAAGAACATTTTACTACGATAAGTGGTGGCTTAGACTCTCGTTTAGTTCTATTTTATGCGCTCAAAAATAATTTTAGAAAGGGACAACGCTTATTTTGTTTTTCTCAGAAAAATTATACCGATGAAATTGTAGCAAAAGAAATTGCAGAATCAGAAAAGCTTAAACTTGATTTTGTATCATTAGAAAAATTTGAATTCATTTCTAATATAGATAAGCTTACAAAAATCAGCGAAGGATTTAATTTATATTTTGGAGCTATTCACGTAGATTTTGCAATGTCTAAATTAAAAGTAGAAGAAAAGAAAAAAATAGGATTAATTCATACAGGACAAATAGGAGGAGGTGTTTTAGGATCTTATCTGAAATCAAAAAATCCTAGACCTATTGACATTTCTACATTGGTTTATAATAAAGAATTTTTAGAAGAATTTAAAGAATATATAACACCATACCTTAGTGAAAAGTACAGAGAAGATATTTTTCTAACTAAAACTTCAGGTTTTAATGCTACTATATTAGGAAGTTTAGTTTTTAATCAATATTCGTATCAAAGTTCGCCATTTATGAATAAAGATTTTTTAAGATTTATCTTATCAATTCCTTATGAGTGGCGCTTCAGAAGTAATTTTTATGTAGAATGGATTAAGTCATATTGTAAACCGGCGACTCAATTTGTTTGGGAAAGAACACACATGAAGCCTAATGCAAAATGGAAAACATTTTTAGGAGATTATGTGATGAGAAGAGTTTTTAATTACTATCAGAAATTTAGAAATAAGAGTGAAAACGTAAGTATGTTTTCTTACCAATATTATTTTGATAGAAATGAAAAATTGAGAAAAATATATGATGACTATTTCTTAGAAAATATTAAGTTGATTGACTATGATTATAAATTAACCGAAGCTGTAAAAACTCTTTATAGCAAAGATGATTTTCACAAGAAAGTATTTGCAATACATATTTTATCTGTTCATAAACTATATTTTTCATAAATGAAGAGTCTTCAAGAATTTTTGCAGAATTTTTTTAAAAATAAAGGTCAATATGTGTTTTTTTCACTATTGATTGCAAAAATCTGTGGATTTATTTCGTCTATTGCGGTGGTAAGATTGCTTCAGCAAAGTGATTTTGGAATCATGACGATTGTGGCTTCTGTTTTTGCGGTTTTTGCAACTTTTAGTGGATTTGGTTCTGCGCAAGGATTTTTAAGATTCGGTGCCATTGCAGAGCAAGCAGAAGAGAAGGAAAAACTTCATCAGCATTTTTTTCTTCAAGGATTTTTATATCATTTAATTCTTTCTGTTCTGTTTATTCTTTCGAGCATTTTTTTCGTTCAGAAATACGGAGATGTTTTGCTGATTTTTATATTTTTTACCATTCGTCTGATTGGTTTTTATTTTTTCAATCATATACAATCTTATTTTAGAGTTTATCATGATAACAAGAACTTTGCTCGAGTGAATAATGTGGTTAATGTTTTTGGACTGATTTTAATTATTATTTTAACTTACTTTTTCGGGTTAAAAGGTTATTTATTGGCTATTTCACTTGCTCCATTTTTATCTTTATTCTGGTTTTTTAAATATAAAATTCTAAACTTTCAGAAAAAAAAACTTCAGAAAAAAGAACTTTGGAGTTATTCGTTTCATGCTGTTTTTACTGCTTTTTTATCAGATTTATTATTTTCTTTAGATATTTTACTTCTAGGATTTTTATTAAACGAAAATGCGGTAGCAGATTATAAAGTGGCGATTATTTTGCCTTCCAATCTTACCTTTTTGGCAGTATCTATGTTACAAGCAGATTTTCCAAAAATTGCTAAAAACGCTCATAATCAATTTTTTGTAAAAGATTATATTTCGAATTACTATAAAATTTTCATTCCGATTTGTTTAGTCATTTTTGGAGTTTCATTTTTCTTTGCCAAAGAAATTTTAACGTTATTTTTCTCATCTCAATATGCTCATGAAACCCAAGTGTTTTTAATTTTGGTCATAACATTTTTAATGAATATGTTATTTAGAAATTTATTTGGGAATTTACTTTCTGCAGTGGGAGAAATGAAGAAAAACACAATTATTTCTCTATTTTCGTTGATTGTTTTGGCGATTTCAGCTTTTATTTTAGTCCCAAAATTTCAAATTTTAGGAATGGGAATCAGTGTTTTTTTAGCGATGACTTTTTCGGGATTTCTAGGGATGTTTTTTTTCTGGAAGTATTTTAAAAAATTAGGTTAGAAAAATTATCTTTGCAATATGAAGTTCAGCAGATTAATCATTTTATGGATTTTAGTTTTTCTTAGCTCTTGTAGAGGAGAAGATGAAAGTGACTTGCAGAAAATAGACCAAGTTCTTAATATTTACATCAAAAACGCTGCTGGGAAAGATTTGATCAACACCAATATTCCTGGAGGTTTTACCGCAGTGAGAGCTCAGGATTTAAATGCAGACAGAGCTTTGCAAGAGATTGCAGGAATTTCCGTCAAAAAAGACCAAGACACTATTGCTTATGTAGATTACGCAACTGGTGCAGTTAGAATTTTAAAAGATTCTATTTCGCCAAGTCAAAAAACGTATCAATCTGATTTTTACATCAATCTTTCTAAAATAGTAAATAAAGAATCAGTAACAGATGTAGACACCGTAAAAGTAGAGTACAATTGGTCTCCTAACTTGTTTCAAGTTTCCAAAGTTTGGTATAACAATAAACTTTCGTTTTCTAAAGTGGAAGGACAGCCAAACATCATTCATATCGTAAAATGATACCAATTCCGATGATAATAATCTAATAATTTTGGTAGAATGCCGATAGATTATTTATTAGGACAATTTTAATTGGACTATTATAAATTACTAATCGGTATAATTCCGTAAATTTGCATAAATCATTAAAATTTGAGTTTTATTTCAGACTCAAATCTTAACTCTCAAACCAAATAAGATGTTACAAGTAAGTTTTTTGCGCGAAGAAAAAGAACGCGTTTTAGAAGGCCTTAAAAAAAGAAATTTTAAGCAATTAGAATTGGTAGATGAAGCGATCCAATTAGATGACGAACGTAAAAAAACACAACAAGAATTAGACTCGCAATTGGCTGAAATCAATAAAATTTCTAAAGAAATAGGAATTTTAATGAAAGAAGGTAAAAAAGAAGAAGCCGAAGCTGCTAAATCTAAAACTGCTCAATACAAAGAGTCTTCCAAAGAACTTACTACAAAACTTTCGGAAATAGAAACTTCTTTGCTTAATATTTTATACCAAATTCCAAATATTCCTTACCATTTGGTAAAACCTGGTGTTTCTGCGGATGATAACGAAATCGTTTATCAATCTCACGAAGTCCATGGATTGGGAGAAGGTGCAATTCCGCATTGGGATTTAGTAAAAAAATATAATTTAGTTAGCTTTGAACTTGGGGTGAAAATTGCAGGGGCAGGTTTCCCAGTTTATCTAGGAAAAGGAGCGAGATTACAACGTGCTTTGGTTCAATATTTTTTAGATAAAAATACAGATGCAGGCTATTTAGAAGTAAATCCGCCTCATGTTGTAAACGAAGCTTCTGGTTACGGAACTGGTCAATTGCCTGATAAAGAAGGACAAATGTATCATGTAGGAATTGATGATTTATATTTAATACCAACTGCAGAAGTTCCTGTTACCAATATTTACAGAGATGTAATTTTGGAGGAAAAAGATTTGCCTATTAAAAATACAGCTTTTTCACAATGTTACAGAAGAGAGGCTGGAGCTTGGGGAGCTCATGTTCGTGGTTTGAACAGATTACACCAATTTGAAAAAGTAGAAATTGTAAGAATTGAAAAACCTGAAAATTCATATGCTGCTTTAGAAGAAATGGTAGCTCATGTAAAATCTATTTTAGAAGATTTGGAATTGCCTTTCAGAATTTTAAGACTTTGTGGAGGTGATCAAGGATTTACTTCTGCGATGACTTATGATTTTGAAGTTTGGAGTGCAGCTCAAGAAAAATGGTTAGAAGTTTCATCGGTTTCTAATTTCGAAACTTTCCAGGCGAATAGATTAAAATGTAGAATAAAAGGAAACGGGAAAACGCAATTAGCTCACACTTTGAACGGTTCTGCGATGGCTTTACCAAGAATTATGGCAGCTTTATTAGAAAACAATCAAGTTGAAGGCGGAATTAAGTTACCGAAAAAAGTAGCGGAATACGCTAGATTTGAAATGATTAATTAAAATTTTAATTAGAAATATTTTTAGCACAAAAACCACCGAAATTTCGGTGGTTTTTGTTTTTTATTCTGTAATGATGATTACTTTTTTGTCCTTTTCGTTGAGTTTTAAACTTTCGTCAAAAAGTTGTTCAAAAGAGAAAGACATATCAATGGTATAATCGTCTATTTTCTTTACCCAATCGTGTTTTCCTTGGATGGATTTGATTTTGGTTTCAAACTTAATTTTGTTGTTGAATTTAGTGTTAAACATCTTCATCATAGCAAGTGCAGATTCTGCTTCTGCTTTAGCTGAATCCGTTTTAGCTTCTAAAGCCATTTCTTTTTTTAAGGTTTCAGAAAAAGTTTGAGGATTAAAATATTCTGTATCTAATGTTAATGTTTTTCCGTCCCAAATGGTGTTGTCAGAACTTGTGGCGCTTATAAAATTGCTTTTTTTAGATGTTCTAGAGAAATTTTTGATTTCTTCTGGAGTTAATCTATCCATTTTAAAAGCAATTCCCGTCATTTCATTATTTTCAAAATTAGATTTTACAAACATTTTTTTGATTAATTGAATGCTGTCTTTGTCTTTCGTCATCGCGATTCCCTTTTTTTCTGAATCTTCTTGCATGATTTCGTACATGTTTTTCCAATTTTTTGGGAAAAGTTCAAAATTCTTAAATTTATTATCAGAATTTGCAGAATCGCCACCCATGTTTTTTGCCATTCCCAACAATTCTTTCATGTCAATATTCATTAAAATGCTGGTGGTTTTATCTTGATGATAAGTGGTAACAGAATCTACAGCACAAGCTTGGAGAATAATAGCCAATAGTGGAATTAGCCAAAAAGTAAATTTTTTAAGCATAGATTTGATTTTTAAAATTTTGAGCTAAAAATAAGAAAATTTAGTGACAGTTTTCGTCTGAAGTTTTCTCTGAGTTCATTTTCTTTTCTACCTTCAAAGCTTCCTTTTTAGGTGAGATGTAAGGAATACCTAATTCTAGACCTCTTAGAATGAATAAACCGCCTAAAATGAGCATAATAATCGGTACAATCTTAAGAATTTTGTTTCGAAGAGCCGTGTTAATTAGATTTCCGAAAAGAACAGTGGCAAACATGAACGGAAATGTTCCCAAACCGAAAATAGCCATAAAACTTGCGCTTTGCCAAATTCCGCCTGCTGCTAAACTTGCTGTAAGAGCCATGTAAACCATTCCACAAGGAAGAAGTCCGTTTAATAATCCTGTTAAAAATCGAGATGAATAATCAGATTTTTGTAAAAATTTTCCGAGATTGATTTTAACTTTGAGTAAAGCATTATTGATGGCTGGAATTTTTGAGGCAAAATCTCCTCCGAAAGAGAAAAGTGCCATAATCATCAATAAAACTCCTGCAAAAATGCTGATGTATTGCTGAATTCCTGCGAGCTGAAAACCTTCGCCTACAATTCCTACAATGGCTCCTAAAATAGAATAAGTGAGAATTCTCCCGAATTGATAAGTAAGATTTTGAAGATGGAAATTAACTTGTTGTTTTTTAGACAATCCTAGCGAAAGCGCAATGGGACCGCACATTCCGATACAGTGGAATCCGCTTGCAAAACCTAAACCTAGTGCCGCTAAAATAAGGGTTATTTCCATTCTACGTCATAATCTACTTGGTAATCTTTTCCGTCTTTGGTCCACAAAACTTTTAGCGTATATGAACCAGGAATCATAAAATTCTTTGGAATTAAAAAGCTATTATCTGCATCTAGTTGCACAGAGCCTGTTTTGTCTTGGGTTTTGTCATTGGTTCTGTATAAATAGTACTCTATTTTAGCATTTTGATTGTTGATATCTTTAGGGAAAGCAACTCTAATTCCGTAAGGCAACTGTGCATATTGAGGTTTTGCAGTTAAGGTTGCCGCATTATTTTTAGCATCGATCACTTTTTGATAAGATAATTCGTCTTCATAATAATTTTCGGTAACCAACTCAGAATTCTGTTTACCAATTGGAAAAATGAAAATTAAATACAATATAAAGGATATAAAAAGTCCTAAAGCGACTACTATACCATGTCCCCAAGTGAATTTCATTAAAAATATTTTTTAAACAATTAGAATTGTAACTTAAATGGACCTTCAAAATTAGTTTCGAAAGTGTCTAAAAGTTTTCCTTTAGAATCATAAACGCCAAAAGTAACAATTAATTTTGGTTGGTTCACTTCTTTTTCTGGGAAACTTACATTTACAGTTCCTTTGGTGATTTTGTCACGTTTTAGAGCGATAGTACTGTTTCCACTGAAAATAACTTCACCATGTGTTGGTTTAATTACTTTAATGGTAACCATTTTATCGTCATTGGTTTTGTTTAGAAAGGTGTAATTGTAGGTATTATTAATTTTTCCATCTTTCACATAGAAAGAACTTCCCGCTGGTTTGATGAATTTAGCTTCTAAACCACCTCTATTGTTTAATAAATAACCTAAAACACCTACTAGTGCTAATAGAACAAGCGAGTACGCTTTCATTCTATTCGTAAATTTGAATTTTTCTTCTTTTTCGATTTCGTCTTCTGTAGCGTAACGAATAAGACCTGTAGGTAAACCTGTTTTGATCATTACTTCATCACAAGCATCAATACACATGGTACAGTTGATGCATTCAAGCTGTTGACCATTTCTGATGTCAATACCAGTAGGACAAACAACTACACACTGATTACAATCGATACAATCTCCTTTCCCCTCGGCTTTTCTGTCTTCACCTTTTCTCCATTTTGCTCTGTTTTCTCCTCTTTTATAATCGTAGAAAACGTTTACGGTTTCTTTGTCAATCAATACCCCTTGTAATCTACCATAAGGACAAACAAGTGTACAAACTTGCTCTCTGAACCAAGCAAAAACGAAGTAAAATAATCCAGTGAAAATTACCATTACAATGAAATTGGTAGGGTATTCTACAGGACCGCCTTTCATAATTTTAAGCGTATCTTCTACACCTACGATGTACATGAACATCCAATGCGTAATGATAAGAGAGATTACTACATATACAGACCATTTCAATCCTTTTTTCCAGATTTTTTCTGCATTCCAAGGTTGACTGGCTAATCTAATTTGTTTGTTTCTATCTCCTTCAATCCAAAATTCTATTTTACGGAAAACTCCTTCCATAAAAATAGTTTGTGGACAAATCCATCCACAGAAAATTCTTCCGAAAATTACGGTAAAAAGAATAATGAAAACAAGAGAAGTAATTGCTCCTAATGCAAGAATAAAGAAGTCTTGCGGATAGAATGGTTGCCCGAAAATAAAAAATTCTCTATCGATAATATTTATTTTGAGCATTGCATTTCCATTTATTTTAAGAAATGGAGTAATAAAGAAAATGGCTAATAAAATGAACGTGACAATATCTCTGTAATTGGTAAATTTCCCTTTTGGTTTTTTAGGATATACCCATTTTCTAGAACCCGTTTGTTCTATAGTTGCTACAGAATCTCTGAAGGTTTCTGCATGAATTACTTGACCAGCGCCAAATTGTTCTTCTTTATTAGCCATTTTTGTATGTTATTTATTATAAAAACTAACTTTTCATATTTTCTTTTATAACAAATATAATTTTTTTAATTTATTTTTCCCAATTTGCCTTGGTTCCTTGTGGAGCAGCTCCACCAGCAGCATCTGGCATTTCTTGGTTAATGTGGTAGATGTATGCCGCTACTTTTTCGATGTCGTTACCGTTAAGAACTCCATTTTTACCGAAAGCTTGCATTGTAGGATTGTTTGGACTACCATTTTCAACCATGTGGAATACATTTTTGAATAATGTTTTTTCTGGTTGATTGATCCAGAAATCATCAGTTAAGTTTGGTCCAATTCCACCTTTTCCACCTTCACTGTGACAAGATACGCAGTTGGTTTTGAAGATTTGCTCTCCTTCTGCAATATTATCTGCAATATATTTTGCCGTTTCGATAGTTGCTTTAGGAGTAACCGCGTCATAAGCTGCGATATCTGCTAATTGCTGTTTGTGCTCTGCTTCATATTCTTTGTCTGGGTGAGCAAAATCTGAAACTGAGTATGCAATTAAATAAACTACTGCATAAATTACGCCAAAATAAAATAGACCTAACCACCATTTTGGTAATTGATTATCTAATTCTTTGATGCCATCAAAACCGTGGTCAATAAGGATGTCTTTTTCTTCAACATCTGATTGTTTTTTGAAAGCACTATCATATAATCTTTTGAAATATGGTATTTCTTTTTCTTTTAAGAAAGTTGCTTTTTCTGCATCTGTCATTTGCTTGAATCTTTCGTTTTCAGCTAATGCACCGATTGCATTGAAAATGTATGCTAAAACAATACCTATTACGATAGTTCCCCAGAAATAAGGAGAAGATAAGAAAGAGGTATTTTGTATAAACATGTAGAATAAAAATACTAAGATAAATAATATTGCTACTATGTTTACAAGTACGGGTGTTCTATGTTTCATGACTCTTGTTTTTTAGAACTTTTAATTGTTATGATCATCTTCTAAAGGAGCTTTTTCAACTTCGCTGTAGTGTTTTTTAGGTCTAGAAAGAACGTATAACACAGTACTGATGAAAAATATGATAAAGATAATCATAGACAATGTTTGGTAGATTCCTGCATTATCTATATTTGCTAAGATATCTTTTATATTACTTGGTATCATATTGAAAAAACTCCTTTATTAGATTATTAATTATTGCTTGCTGTTTTTACTTCTGTAGTTTTAATATCTGTACCTAATCTTTGTAAATAAGCAATTAAAGCAACGATTTCTCTCTTTTCTACAGGAACAAATGCTGCACCTTGTTGTGCTTTTTGAGCATCAAATGCTTTTTTGATTTCAGCATCACCAGAATAGATTCCTTCTACAATTTTAGCAGCTTGTTCGTCTACTAATTTGTCTACATTATTGATTTCTTCATCTGTATAAGGGTGACCAAATACATTTTTCAATAATACTAATTTATCCTTAGTTTTAGTTCTGTCTAGTTCGTTATAGATTAACCATGGATATCTTGGCATGATAGAACCTGGAGAAGTTACTCTTGGGTTTAACATGTGTTTGAAATGCCAAGTATCTGGGTTTTTACCACCTTCTCTGTGTAAGTCTGGCCCAGTTCTTCTAGAACCCCATAAGAAAGGTCTATCAAAAACAAATTCACCAGCTTTAGAGTATTGACCGTTTTTACCATTGTAACGTACAACCTCATCTCTAAATGGTCTAATCATTTGAGTGTGGCACGCATTACAGCCTTCTCTAATGTATAAGTCTCTACCTTCTAATTCTAGTGGAGAATAAGGTTTTACAGATGCGATGGTAGGAACATTATCTTTTACAGTTAATGTAGGAATAATTTCTACCATACCACCAATTGCTAAAGCAATTGCTGATAAAACAGAAAAGTATAACGGCATTCTTTCTAACCAAAGGTGTTTTCCTTCTCCTTCTTTTCTAGCGTCAGAAATTTTAGCTAATGCAGGAGCTTCTACTGGAACTTCTTTTTCGAATGAACCTTGTCTTACAGTAGCAATAACATTAATAACCATAAGAATAGAGCCAGTAAGATATAATAACCCACCAAAAAATCTCATTTGATAGTAAGGAATAATTGCCGTAACAGTATCTAAAAAGTTTTTATATACTAAAGTTCCATCTGGATTAAATTGTTTCCACATTAGACCTTGTGTAAATCCTGAAATATACATTGGTACTGCGTAGAAAATAATACCTAAAGTACCTAACCAGAAATGCCAATTTGCTAATTTTACAGACCACAATTTTGTTCTCCACATAATTGGTAGTAAATAATAAATCATACCAAATGCCATGAAACCATTCCATCCTAATGCACCTACGTGAACGTGTCCAATTACCCAATCTGTAAAGTGACCAATTTTATTTAATGTTTTTGTTGCTAAAAGCGGCCCTTCGAAAGTAGCCATACCATAACAAGTAACTGCAACCACGAAGAATTTAAGAACAGGATTTTCTCTTACTTTATCCCAAGCTCCTCTTAAGGTTAATAAACCATTAAGCATACCTCCCCAAGATGGAGCAATAAGAGCAATAGAGAACGTAGTACCTAAAGCTTGTGCCCAACCTGGAATTGCTGTGTATAACAAGTGGTGAGGACCAGCCCAAATGTAAACAAATATTAATGACCAGAAGTGGATGATAGAAAGTTTATAAGAAAACACAGGTCTATCAGCTGCTTTTGGCATAAAGTAATACATTAAACCAAGTACTGGAGTTGTTAGGAAGAATGCTACCGCATTGTGACCATACCACCATTGTACTAAAGCATCTTTTACACCAGCATAAGCTGAATAAGATTTCCATCCTGCAAATGATAAAGGAACTTCTAGATTATTGAATACGTGTAGCATCGTAATACCTACCCATGTTGCAATGTAAAACCATATAGCAACATATAGGTGTCTTACTCTTCTCTTGGCAATAGTACCAAACATATTAATACCCATTACAATCCAAATAATAGCAATCATAATGTCAATTGGCCATTCATGTTCTGCATATTCTTTAGAAGTATTTATACCCATTAGAAAGGTAATTGCTACTGTAACAATTATTAATTGCCATCCCCAGAAATTAATCCAAGAAAGGACGTCACTAAACATTCTTGCCTTTAATAATCTTTGTAAAGAATAATAAGCACCTGCAAAGAATCCATTACCTACAAATGCAAAAATAACTGTACTGGTGTGCAACATTCTCCATCTGCCAAATCCAAACGCACCATTAGTACTTACAAGTCCTTGAATGTCTCCACTTCTTAAACTTGCAATTGTAGGGTCATCTGTTCCAAAAAGGAATTCTGGTAACTCTGGATAAAATAACATTGATGCAACAGTTACACCAAATGTAAAACCAAGTACTCCCCAGACTATTGTAGCGTAAAGAAACGCACGCACAATGCCATTGTCATAACTAAACTTTTGTGTTTCCATATTAACTAATCACTTTAATTTTAATTTTTTTCTTCAGATTTTTCTTCTTCTATATCTGTTTTTTTGTCTTCTAATAAAATTCTTACCGCGTGAGATTCGTCATCGTCAAACTGACCATTCTTGGCACTAATAATAAAGACTATTAGAAAAATTACAGCGATTGAGACACTGCAGATGATCATTAAATAGAGAATTTCCACGATTTTACAAATATAAAAGGATTTTGCGCTTCAAAATTAATGTTTTTTAATGACTTTCATCATGGTCTGTTAAAAAAACGTTAATTTAAAAATATTCTAAATAAGATTTTTTTATCTTATTATTGAAATTTGAAATATTTTCTTGACCTTAACCATGTTGATAATGAGGTAAATGCAACTACACTTATCGAGCTTAAAGGCATCAAAATTGCAGCGAATAATGGTGACATTTCACCCAGAACTGCTGCGGTTAAACCTACCACATTATATAGAAAACTAATCCCAAATGTTAATTTTACAATGATCATAGCATCTTTTGTGAGTGCAAAATAGTCATGCAACTTTGTCAAAACACCTCCATTCATGATGACATCTGAACTTGGCGTGAAAGAATTGGTGTCATCTGCAATCGCAATTCCTATGTTACTTTGTTTCAGCGCACCCGCATCATTTAATCCATCTCCAAGCATGGCAACTTTTTTACCTTGATCTTGTAAAGACTTGATATACTCTAATTTATCTTCCGGAGATTGACTAAATCTCATTTCAGTAATATTTGGAATAAGATTTTTAAGTGTTTGTTCTTCCGAAGAATTATCTCCACTTAATACATGGATTTTATAATCTTTCAGTTCTTTTGCCATTTCAGCTAAACCATCTCTGTACTCATTTTTGAAGATAAATTTCCCTAAAAACTCACCATCTCTTTCTAAGTAAACGGCAGTTTCTAGTGATTTAGCTTCTTGATGAGTGAATTTTGCAGAACCAATTTTGTAAACTTTTCCTCTTACTGTGGCTTCGTAACCTTTTCCAGCGGTTTCTTTGAAGTTTTCAATCGGTAAATATTCATCTTGTACTTCTAAAAATTCGTAAAGCGATTTAGAAAGCGGGTGATTAGAATTTTTGAGTAAAGATTTTATGTTTTTTAAATCAAATTCAGCGATCTCTTTACCTTCAAAACTGATGTTGGCTTTTTTATTATAAGTAATTGTTCCTGTTTTATCAAAAACCAAAGTGTCAATTTTTGCCATTTTTTCAATGGTGTGAGCATCTTTCACATACATTTTATTTCTGCCCAAAATTCTCATGATGTGTCCCATCGTAAATGGAGTAGAAAGCGCTAATGCACAAGGACAAGCCACAATCAAAATTGCAGAAACCACTTGGAACATTTTTTCAAAATCTATCTGATACCAATAAATTCCAGCGAGAAGCGTAATTCCTAAAATGATAAAAGTGAAATATTTTGAAATTTGATTCACTAAAGTATCGAGTCCTAATTCTTCTTTTCTGAAGGCTTCTTTGTTCCAAAGTTGGGTTAAATAACTTTGGTTCACAGTTTTGATGACTTCTAGTTCCAAAATGGAACCAATTTGTTTTCCACCAGCAAAAATTTTATCCCCAGGATTTTTGGTAATTGTAGCACTTTCACCAGTAATGAAACTATTGTCTATGTTTCCTTCGCCATTAATTAAAACCGCATCTACAGGAATAATTTCTTGGTTTCTTACTAAAATTCTGTCGCCAACTTTAATGTCAGAAAGTAAAATGTTTTGTTGTTGTCCTCCGAAATCTACTTTGGTTACCGCAATTGGATAAAAAGATTTGTAATCTCTATCATAGGAAAGTGCAGAATAAGTTCTCTTTTGAAAAATTTTACCCAATAACATGAAGAATAACAATCCACAAAGTGTATCAAAATATCCTGGACCGTAATTGGTTGCGATTTCGTAGACACTTCTAAAGAATAAAACGAGAATTCCTAAGACAATCGGTACATCTATATTTACAATTTTATTTTTCAAACCAAACCACGCAGATTTATAATAATCTGATGCAGAATACACTACCACTGGAATGGAAAGTAAGAAAGTTAAAAATCTGAAAAACGGTGCGAACTCTTCTAACCAGAAATCTACAGAAGAACCGGTGTTTAAATATTCTGGGAACGCAAACATCATCGCATTTCCGAATGCAAATCCTGCAACCGCCACTTTTATCGTTAGACTTCTGTCTACCGCTGCTTCTTTTTTGTCTGCAGTTTCTAATGAAATCACAGGTTTGTAACCAAGATTCGTAAGGAATTTTGCCAATTCACTCAGAGGTAATTCATTTTGGTTGAAAGAAACTTGTAGTGTTTTCTTGGTGAAATTTACCTGAGAATATCTAATATTCGTATTCAAATCTTGTAAACTCTCTAATAGCCAAATACAAGAGCTACAGTGAATCACTGGGATTTTAAAGGTAACGACACTAGTATTGCCTTCAGAAAAATCTACTACTTTTTCGAAAATTTCTGGAGTATCTAAATAATCAAACTGAGAAAGATTTTCGTCTGGTCTAATTCCAGAATTTTTATTTAATTCATAAAAATTTCCAAGATTATTTGCATTAAGAATTTCATAAACAGATTTGCATCCGTTACAACAAAATGCCTTCTCATCGAAGAAAATTCTATCTTTTTCTATTTCTTGTCCACAATGGAAACAATTTACTGCCATCTGTTTTTATTAAATGTGCAAAAATAATACAAAAATTCTTTATGATTAATAAGAAAAAAATGATAATTTTGCTGACGAAAATCATAAAAATTCATCTATGTCTTTAGAAAAACAAATTTTTATTGAAAACAAGTTTCTAAGTGTTTTTAATGACAAGGCTTTTAAGGAAATTCTATCTAAAGAAGATTACACTAAATATATCAATGCTAAGCAAACTCTTTTCTTTAATAAAGGAGAATCTCTTTTCGAGGAAGGAAGAAATGTAGAAGGTGTTTTTTTTATAGAAAGTGGTACAGCAAAACTTTATAAACTAGGTTTTAATAGAAAAGAACAAATCTTAAGATTCATCAAAGAAGGTGATATTATTGGTTATAGAGCGCTATTAATTGGCGAAGCTTATCAAGCTACTGCTGAAGCGATGAGCGATTTACAAGCTACTTATATTCCTGCAGATGTATTTCTTCATTTGTTAGAAGTAGACCCACAATTGTCTTTTGCAATGCTTCAAAAAATCTCTTTTGAATTGGGCGAAAGTTCTAATACAGTAACTTTCTTGGCTCAAAAAACAGTAAGAGAAAGATTAGCAGAAGTGCTTCTTCTTCTAGAGCAGAAATTAGGAACAGACCCAGAAGGTTTTATCAAAATTTCTTTAACAAGAGAAGAAATTGCTAACTTAATCGGAACCGCAACTGAAAGTGCCATCAGATTAATCTCAGAATTTAAACAAGATAACTACATAGAAGTGGAAGGAAGAAACTTAAAAATCTTAAACCACGAAAAACTAAGAAAATTAGGACACGTAGTTTTATAAAAATTAAAAATGTCGACCGAGAGTCGGCATTTTTTTATACTTTTACTCTTTAAAATTTATTCCCATGTCAGTACATTCCGAAATTAAAAAAGTAACGACCGAAACCTTACGAAAAATGAAATTCGATAAGGAAAAAATCACAATGCTTACTGCGTATGATTATACCACTGCCAAAATGGTAGATGCAGGTGGAGTAGATGCTATTTTAATAGGAGATTCGGCGGCGAATGTAATGGCAGGTCACGAAACTACTTTGCCTATTACTTTAGATCAAATGATTTATCACGCTCAGTGCGTAGTAAGAGGAGTAGATAGAGCATTAGTAGTTGCAGATTTACCATTCGGAACGTATCAGTCAGATCCGCAAAAAGCGTTGGAATCTGGGGTAAGAATGATGAAAGAATCTGGAGTTCATGCTGTTAAAATAGAAGGTGGCGAAGAAATCGCAGATTCTGTTTCTAGATTAATCAATGCTGGAATTCCAGTAATGGGACATTTAGGTTTAACACCGCAATCTATTTATCAGTTTGGAACTTATAAAGTACGTGCTAAAGAAGATGCAGAAGCCGAAAAACTAATAAAAGACGCTAAAATTTTAGAAGAACTGGGCTGTTTTGCTTTGGTTTTAGAAAAAATTCCTGCTGACTTGGCGAAGAAAGTTTCAGAAAGTATTTCTATTCCAACGATAGGAATTGGAGCCGGACCAGATTGTGATGGTCAAGTTCTGGTTTATCATGATATGGTGGGAATGAATAAAGGATTTTCGCCGAAATTTTTAAGAAGATATTTAGACCTCTATACAGAAATTACAGGTGCTGTTTCGCAGTATGTAAAAGATGTGAAAGACGTTTCCTTCCCAAATAAGAACGAAAGTTACTAGATAAAAAAAAGTTGAGTTTTTTACTCAACTTTTTTTATTTTTATGGAAAATTATAACCATGAAAAAACTTTCTTTATTATTCACATTAATTTCTTTTTGTGTTTTCTCGCAGGAAAAGAAATTTATTACTCCAGATTTACCCAAAAATCAAATTTATCAGTATCACATTTCTTCAGCTTCTTCTCTTAAATCACCAAAAGGAAAATCGTATCACGCTCCATTTACAGTGAATCAAGATGTAGAAGTGACTTATCTTTTTAATGATGGTAATGATAAAATTTTTAGTTGGAAAATTATTAATTATGAACATCTACATGAAGGAATAAAAGAGGAGAAAAACGATTGTGCTTGCAATAAAGTAGCTTACCGAAATCAGGTGACCGTTTATTTTAGAACAGATTCTTTAGGTGTCTATAAAAAAATCAATAATTTGGCTCAAGTAAGAGAAAATCTCTTGAAAAACATTGCAGAGCAAGAAAAACAGCTGAACAAAAAAGATAAAAACATTTTTGAAAAGGTTAAAAGATATCCAGAAGGTGTAATTTCAAGCATTGAAGAAGATATAATTGTTTTCTCAAGATATTTTGGCATAGAAAATAAAAATTCGGTGAATACTCTTTTTGCCAGAAGGAATAATTTTCCATTTGGAATAAAAAGCAAGCCTTTTAAAGTGGTTTTGACTGTTTTGACTGAAGAAAAAGACTTGAAAATCAATGTCAAAAATGAGTTTGATAAAAATAAAGCCGAAGATGAAGACTATAATATCTTTAGATTTAACCAAGATGTGGAAAAGGAAAAGAAACATTATCAATTAATTGCTGATGAAGAATATGTTTTTTCTAAAGAAAATTTCCGACTTTTGTCAGCTAAATTAACAGCTAAAGAAATTAGTAATTTTCATAATGATGGAATATATGATTATCAATATTCTATCACTCAAAAAGAATAATGCAAAACATAAACTCAAATATCGCTTCTCAAATCATTTATGAAGACAACCACCTTTTAGTCATCAATAAAAAAGTGGGACAATTGGTTCAAGGTGATAAAACTGGCGACGAATCTCTGCTAGATTCCATCAAAAATTTCATCAAAAAAAGAGATAATAAACCAGGAAATGTTTTCTTAGGTTTAGTTCATAGAATAGATAGACCTACTTCTGGTTTGGTGATTTATGCCAAAACTTCTAAAGCGCTTTCTCGTCTCACACAAATGGTGAAAAATCGTGAGATTAAGAAAACATATTGGGCAGTTGTAGCCAAGGAAATGATTCTGCCTTCTCAAAGATTAGTTCATTATCTCAAAAAAAATGAGAAAAATAACAAAGCAATTGTTTTCCCAAAACCAACTGAAGGTGCAAAAGAAGCGATTCTTACTTATAATATTGTTAAATCTTTAGACAATTATCTTCTTTTAGAAATCGATTTGGAAACAGGAAGACATCACCAAATCAGAGCACAATTATCTAAAAACGGAACGCCCATAAAAGGCGATTTAAAATATGGTTCGCCTCGTTCTAATCCTGATGGTGGAATTCATTTACATGCCAGAAAATTAGAATTTATACATCCTGTTACTAAAGAAAATATAGAAATTACAGCGCCAGTTCCTCAGAATGATGCCGTTTGGCGCGCTTGTGAAGAAAATGTTTAATATTATATAAATCAAAAATGTTACAAAATAAAAACCACCCGAAATTTCGAGTGGTTTTTTAGTATTTATGAAAAAAAGCTTATGCTTTTTTAGCTTCTTCAGCGATAAGATTAAGTGCAGAACCCGCTCTAAACCATCCAATTTGCTGTTCATTATACGTGTGATTAGCAAGAATAGTATCCGTAGTTCCATCCGCGTGAGTAATCTGAATTTGAAGTGGAGTATTAGGTGTGAAACTATCAAGGTTTAAGAAATCAAAAGTATCATCTTCTTGGATTTTATCATAATCCTCAGCATTTACGAAAGTTAATGCAAGCATACCTTGTTTCTTAAGGTTCGTTTCGTGAATTCTTGCGAAAGATTTTACTAAAACTGCTTTTACACCAAGATGTCTTGGTTCCATTGCTGCATGCTCTCTCGAAGAACCTTCGCCGTAGTTCTGATCTCCTACTACAATTGAAGGAACGCCTGCTGCTTTGTAAGCTCTTTGTACTGCAGGAACTTCACCGTATTCTCCAGTTAATTGGTTTTTAACTCTGTTGGTTTCTTTGTTGAAGTAGTTTACAGCACCTATTAACATGTTGTTAGAAATATTATCTAGGTGACCTCTGTATTTCAACCAAGGACCAGCCATAGAAATGTGGTCAGTAGTACATTTTCCTTCAGCTTTGATGAGAAGTTTAGCACCTGTAATATTTTTACCATCCCAAGGTGAGAAAGGTTCTAATAATTGTAATCTGTCTGAAGTAGGAGAAACAATTACTTGAACAGCAGAACCGTCTTCAGCTGGAGCTTGGTAGCCATTATCTTCTACGTCAAATCCTTTTGCTGGAAGTTCAGAACCTTTAGGTTCGTCTAGTTTTACTTGCTCACCATTTTGGTTGGTTAATGTATCTGTAATAGGGTTGAAATCTAATCTACCAGAAATAGCAACCGCCGCTACCATTTCGGGTGAAGCTACGAAAGCGTGAGTATTTGGGTTACCATCTGCTCTTTTTGCAAAGTTTCTGTTGAAAGAGTGAATGATAGAGTTTTTCTCTTGTTTTTCAGCGCCTTCTCTATCCCATTGTCCGATACATGGTCCGCAAGCGTTGGTGAAAATTCTAGAATTTTCAAATTTTTTGAAAGTATCTATCAGGCCATCTCTTTCTGCGGTAAATCTTACTTGTTCAGAACCTGGGTTAATTCCTAAAATAGCTTTTGGTTTTACGCCTTTTGCTACCGCATCTTCTACAATAGAAGCTGCTCTAGATAAATCTTCGTATGATGAGTTGGTACAAGAACCAATTAAAGCCCATTCTATATCTAGAGGCCAATCATTTGCAATAGCTTTATCTCTCATTTCAGCAACTGGAGTTGCTAAGTCTGGAGTGAAAGGACCATTAAGGTGTGGAGTTAGTTCAGAAAGGTTAATTTCAATTACTTGGTCGAAATATTTTTCTGGTTCTGCATACACTTCAGCATCACCAGTTAAGTGTTCAGCAATTTTATCAGCTGCATCTACTACTTCTTGTCTTCCTGTTGCAGCAAGATATCTTCTCATAGAATCATCATAACCGAAAGTAGACGTGGTAGCACCAATTTCTGCGCCCATGTTACAGATAGTTCCTTTTCCTGTTGCAGAAAGAGATACCGCTCCTTCTCCGAAATATTCTACAATAGCACCAGTTCCACCTTTTACAGTAAGAATTCCTGCTACTTTTAGGATTACGTCTTTTGCTGAAGTCCAGCCATTAAGTTTTCCTGTTAATTTTACACCAATAAGTTTTGGCATTTTAAGTTCCCAAGCCATTCCTGCCATTACGTCAACAGCATCAGCTCCTCCAACTCCAATTGCTACCATTCCTAAACCACCTGCATTTACAGTGTGAGAGTCGGTACCAATCATCATTCCACCAGGGAAAGCATAATTTTCTAAAACAACTTGGTGAATAATACCTGCTCCTGGTTTCCAGAAACCGATACCGTATTTGTTACAAATAGAAGAAAGGAAGTTGAAAACTTCGTTATTTTTATTCAGTGCTTCTTGTAAATCTTTATCAGCGCCAATTTTAGCTTGAATTAAGTGATCAGCGTGAACTGTAGAAGGAACGGCAACTTTAGTTTTTCCTGCTTGCATAAACTGTAAAAGCGCCATTTGCGCAGTTGCATCTTGCATTGCAACTCTATCCGGAGCGAAATCTACATAAGAATTTCCTCTTTCGTAAGCTTCTGTAGCATTACCTTGCCAAAGGTGAGCGTAAAGAATTTTTTCAGCGAGTGTAAGAGGTTTTTGTACTACTTGTCTTGCTGCAGCAATTCTTTCAGGGTAGCGCTCATACACTTTTTTGATCATGTTAATGTCGAATGTCATATCTATTTATTTTTTGTTTAAAGTTTGCATTTGGAAATCAAATGACAGGATAATGATGTTATTATTCTCCATCAAATTCTGTTCCTATAGGATTGATAAGATATTAAAATAGTCTATGTTTTGAATTTTTAATACCAATTAATCCATTTTTGAAATTGAATTTTATTTAAAGCTAAAATTAATATTATTTTGTGAAATGTAATATTTTATGATAAAAAAAATTGGAAGACTTCTCAAGAAATCTTCCAATTTATATTTAAAAAGCCTTTCGACTTTAGTTTACAATGTATTAAAAATGGCCAACAGTTACCAATTCTTTAATAGATGGAACGAAAGTAGTTAAGTTGATTCCTTCAACAGCTGTTTTGTACTCGTCAATACTTGGAATACGACCTAAGATTGCAGACAATACTACGACTGGAGTAGAAGCCAATAGAGATTCTCCTTTTTTACGATCAGAATCTTCTACTACTCTTCCTTGGAAAAGACGGGTAGAAGTTGCCAAAACGGTGTCTCCTTTTTCCGCTTTTTCTTGGTTACCCATACAAAGGTTACAACCTGGACGCTCTAAGTACATCATATTTTCATATTGAGTACGAGCTTCGCCTTTTGGAGCTGCATCGTTAAATTCAAAACCTGAATATTTTTCTAATAATTCCCAGTCACCTTCAGCTTTTAATTCATCGATGATGTTATAAGTAGGAGCGGCTACAACAAGTGGTGCTTGGAATTCTACTTTACCATTTTGTTTTTCAAGATTTCTCAACATTTGAGAAACAATTTTAAGGTCACCTTTGTGAACCATACAAGAACCTACGAAACCAAGGTCAACTTTTTTCTCACCTCCATAATAAGTAAGGTCTCTAATGGTATCGTGCGTATATCTTTTAGAAACGTCTTCGTTGTTTACATCTGGGTCTGCAATCATTGGTTCAACGATTTGATCTAAATCTACCACAACTTCAGCGTAATATTTAGCATTAGCATCTGGAGTTAAAGCAGGTTTGTCACCAGTTCTGATTTCCTCAATTCTCTTATTTGCTTTATTGATTAATCCTTGTAGAACGTGATTTTTATTGTCCATTCCTTTATCAATCATAATCTGGATTCTGCTTTTTGCAATTTCCAATGATTCGATCAAAGTATCGTCTTCTGAGATACAAATTGAAGCTTTCGCTTTCATTTCTGCAGTCCAGTCTGTAAAGGTAAATGCTTGGTCGGCAGGAAGCGTTCCGATATGAACCTCAATTATTCTACCTTGGAAAACGTTTTCTCCGTCAAACTGTTTCAACATCTGAGCTTGAGTTGCGTGAACTACATCACGGAAATCCATGTGCTTTTTCATTTCGCCTTTGAAAGTCACTTTTACAGATTCAGGAATTGGCATTGAAGCCTCACCTGTTGCCAAAGCCAAAGCTACCGTTCCAGAGTCAGCTCCGAAAGCCACACCTTTAGACATTCTTGTGTGAGAATCTCCTCCGATGATGATTGCCCATTCGTCTACTGTAATATCGTTTAGAACTTTGTGAATAACGTCTGTCATTGCGTGATATTCACCTTTCGGGTCACGAGCTGTGATTACACCGAAATCGTTCATAAATTTCATTAATTTAGGAATATTAGCCTGCGCTTTTTTATCCCAAACTGAAGCGGTGTGACAACCTGACTGATACGCTCCATCTACAATTGGAGAAATCACCGTTGCTGCCATAGATTCTAGTTCTTGAGCGGTCATTAAACCTGTAGTATCTTGAGAACCAACGATATTTACTTCAACTCTTACATCAGAACCAGCGTGTAAAACTTTACCTTCTGGAACGCCTACTGCATTTCTGTTGAAGATTTTTTCAACAGCGGTAAGTCCTTGTCCTTCGATAGAAATTTCTTTTGAAGGTGCAAAAACCGTTGGTGCAGTAATTCCTAAAGTTTTTGCAGCAAATGTTTGGATTTTTTTACCAAAAACGATAGCATAAGAACCTCCAGCTCTTATAAACTCTAATTTCTGCGGAGTAAATGATTTTGAAATATCTTTCAATTCAGTTTCTCCGTTATATAATTTCTTTTCTTTGGTATTGATGGTCAAAACAGTTCCTGTAGCAACAGAATATTTTTCTTCTAAAACGATATCACCGTTTTCGTTTCTAACAGGGTTTCCGTTTTCGTCAATTTTTTTCACCCAGTTTTGAAGGTCGATTCCGATACCTCCAGTTACATCAACCGTTGTTAAGAAAATTGGAGAAATTCCATTAGTTCCAGCTACAATTGGAGCGATGTTTACGAATGGTACGTAAGGACTTGCTTGTTTACCTGTCCAAAGTGCAACGTTGTTTACACCAGACATACGAGAAGAACCAACTCCCATTGTTCCTTTTTCTGCAATAAGCATTACACTTGCATCAGGATGTTGAGCTTGTAAAGCTTTTATTTCTTCCTGTTGAGCAGGAGACATCATACATTTTCCGTGTAACTCACGGTCAGAACGTGAGTGAGCTTGATTCCCTGGAGATAATAAATCAGTAGAAATATCACCTTCTGCAGCGATATAAGTTACCACTTTAATTTCTTCTGGAACTTCTGGAAGTTTAGTAAAAAACTCTGCTTTTGCATAGCTTTCCAAAATGTCTTTAGCGATTACATTTCCCGTTTCATAAGCTTCTTTTAAACGCGCTGTATCAGCATCGTACAAGAAAACCTGAGTTTTAAGAACTTCAGCAGCTTGTTTTGCTGTAGCTTCATCATTTCCTAAAGCCAAATCAAGAAGAACTTCGATAGAAGGACCTCCTTTCATGTGAGACAATAATTCAAAAGCATAAGCTGGAGATATTTCCAATAGTACAGATTCTCCTAAGATAATCTCTTTCAAAAATTTTGCTTTAACACCAGCAGCACTTGTAGTACCCGGCAAAGTATTGTAAATGAAAAAATTAAGAGAATCGGCTCTGTGTTCGTTGGCTGGATCTTTAATTTGCTCGATAATTGCGCTTAGTAATTCTGCACTGTCAATAGGTTTTGGGTGAAGACCTTGTGCTTTTCTTTCTTCGATTTCCTGGATGTAATCCTGATAAATATTCATAATTTTTGAAGTCTTTTTAAACTTAATAATTAGGTGATTTACTGTACTTTAGTAGTTAAAATTTTTATAATCATCAATCTTTTTATAATGATGCTCAAAAGTAAGAAAATTTAATTTGCAGAGGATATCTTTTTTTAAAATTTTATAGATGAAGCATATTATTTAAATCAATCTTGTAAAATATAAAGTTTAGAATTACATTTGTTTTATGTACAAGGGTGAAAAAAAATGGATTTTTGTAGTTATAATACTGCTTATAACAGGTTATTATTTTTTTCTAAATCCTTATGAACAAGAGTATTTTTTTATTTCTTGTCCTTTTTATAAGATTACGGGTTACCAGTGTTCAGGTTGTGGTTCACAAAGAGCATTTCACGAAGTTTTACATCTAAATTTCCAAGAAGCGTTTCGCCAAAATGCGCTTGTATTAATCGGAATTCCCTATTTTTCATTGATTTTCTTTACCATTTTTTTTCAAGAAAAATTTGCTAAGCTAAGACAGATTCTCATCGGCAAGAAAACAATACTAATATTGTTCTTTATCGTAATTCTTTTCGGTATTTTTAGAAATTTATAAAAATTTTATACATTTGCACTCAAGAAAAAGGGGTGCTGTAAAAAGCTGAGATTATACCCAAAGAACATAGAACAGGTAATGCTGTTTATGGAAACGTCTTTGATGTATTTTTCACACGTGGCATCCTTTTATTCGATTTGTTTAATTTTTTACAACATCAGAATGAAAGGATTTATTATTTTAGGGCTAGGAATGAGCTCTGTTCTCTCTGCGCAAATAGATACGGCGCAAGTAAAAGAAATTCAAGAGGTTAGCTTTACGAAAAGGCTGCCGGTTTCCAAAGAAATTATTAACGTACAAAAAGATCTAGGAGCTAAAAATCTAGGTCAGGATTTGCCTATTTTGCTCAAAAATCAAATGTCTGTAGTTGCAACTTCCGATGCTGGAAACGGAGTGGGTTACACTGGTTTTAGGATTAGAGGAAGCGCTGGAACAAGTATTAATGTAATGCTGAATGGTGTTCCGTACAATGATTCAGAAAGTCAAGGAACTTTTTTTGTGAATATTCCAGACATGGCAAGTTCTGCGTCGCAGATTGTAATCCAGAGAGGAGTAGGAACTTCTAGCAATGGTGTGGCAAGTTTCGGAGCAAGTGTAAACATTTTGACCAAAAATCCAGAGGAGAAACCTTATTTTTTGACCAATCAAAGCGCAGGAAGTTTTAACACCTTTAAACATTCCTTTGAAGCAGGTACAGGAAAGTTTTTGAACAATTTAATGTCGGTTTCGGCAAGATATTCTATCATTAATTCAGATGGTTACATTGATAGAGCTTTTTCTAAACTCAATTCTTACAATATCAATGCGCTCTTCGAAAAAGGCAATACGAAACTGAGATTTTTAACTTTCGGAGGAAAAGAAAAAACTTATCAAGCGTGGAATGGAATTGATAAAGCTACCTATGAATCTAATCCGAAATTCAATTATTCTGGAGCAATTTATGATGCTAATTGGGAAAATATTATTGGGTTTTATGATAACGAAACCGATAATTACCGACAAAACCATTATCATTTACTTTGGGAACAGAAATTCGGTAAAATTTGGAATCTAGAAACCACTTTTCACCTTACTCATGGAGAAGGTTACTATGAAAATTATAAGCAAGATGCTAAATTTTCAAAATATGACTTGCCCAATATTGTAGAAAACGGAAACACAATTACCAGAACAGATTTCATTAGAAAAAAATGGTTAGACAATGATTTTTATGGGGTAGTTTCTAGTATTTATGGAAATTTTGAAAATCTGAATTTGAATTTCGGAGTGGCTGCAAATCAATATTTTGGTAGACATTTTGGGAATGTATCGGGAGTGAAGTATACTGATATTTTCGATCATGAATACTACAGAAATAACGCTCTGAAAAATGAAGTTTCAGGTTTTGCGAAAGCCATTTACAAAATGGAAAAGCTAGAGTTTTTTGGAGACTTACAGCTGAGAAATATTGACTATAAAACATATATTTTAGATGAAAATGCGGAAGAAGGAGCAGATTTAAGTCAGAAATGGACGTTTTTTAATCCAAAATTCGGGGTGAATTATCAGATAGAAAACGGGAAATTATTTTTCTCTTATGCTCATGCTCACAGAGAACCTAACCGTGATGATTTATTTGCCAATCCTAATACAAAGCCAGAAAAATTGCATGATTTTGAGCTTGGTTTAGAAAAAACTTTTGGTAATGTTTCTTTTACTGCAAACGCTTATTACATGAATTATGTGAATCAATTAGTTCTAAGCGGAGAAATAAATATGGTGGGAGAATTCATTAAAATTAATTCTGGAAAATCTTATAGATTAGGTTTAGAATTGGGAACTTTGGCTAAAGTTTCAGAAAAACTGAACCTATTAGGAAATATTACTTTGAGTCAGAATAAAAATGTAGATTTCAAAATTGAAGAAAATTCTACAGTAACCAATTTGGGCAATACTGACATTTCTTTCTCTCCTAATATTATTGCCAATGCAGTAATTCAGTATAAGCCTATTAAAAATTTACAGTTAAATCTTAATAATCAATATATTGGAAATCAATATTTGGATAACACAGAAACCCAATCACTACAACTGAATGATTATTTCTTGACTGATTTTAATGCACAATATGAGTTTAAAATTGCAAAACAAGACGTGAGTTTACAATTTTTATTAAATAATATTTTTGACAAAAAGTATGTAAATAATGGGTTTGTATATGATGGACCTTACTATTATGCACAAGCTGGAAGGAATTTTATGTTAGGGCTAAATGTTAAGCTGTAAAAAAATCATTTAAAGAATAAGTTTTGAAAAGAATAAAAGAATAATTGTTTATATTTGTTATAATAACCAAAATAAGTAAAAATGAAAAAACTTTATTCTTTTTTGGCAACCATTTTTGTGGTGGTCGCTTTCTACAGTCAAGCATTATTAACAATAGTACAAACTCCAGTCAATTCTGGAATTTATACCATAACCTATAATGATTCAGCAAATGGATGGACTTTTTATAATCCAGGAGTGGGAAATCCTATTGGAGTTTATTTGTGGTTAAATGGTGCAGATAATTCTACAGGAAGTTCGTTTAATGACAATTTTAGTAATATAACAACCCAATTAAATTGGGATGGAACAAATTACAGCGGAACTGTAAATCTTAATACCCATAACTTTAACAATATGGGTGGTGTATTACCTCCAGGAACTACTGTAAATGAATTACATTTCTTGTTTACTGAGTTTCCAGTGGGAAAAAACACACACCAAACTACTGATAAACTCGCTTCAACTTATGGGTTTACAAGTACGGTTACAAGTTCACTAGGAACTATAGATATTAATAGTTCAAAATTTAAATCTTTTGTTTCAGAGGGCAGATTATATACTCCTAAAAAAGGAAATGTAAACATACAAGTGATGGATTTCTCTGGAAGAGTGATTAAAACTTTTACAGCGAATTCTACAGTTAATGGTATCGAACTTAATCTTCCAAAAAAAGGAGATTACATCCTGAAACTAGACAATGAAATTGTAAAGTTTAAATATTAAAAATATCCTTCATAAATAATTAAAAGACTGCTGTTTAATGGCAGTCTTTTTTTGTGGGTTAATAAAATTAATTTATAAATTTGTAATAAATACATAAAATTACACACTATGAGAAAAATCTATTTTTTATTTTTATTTTTATTTTCTTTTATAGGCTTTAATGCACAAGATGCTGGAATTTTTGAATCTTATGCTATTTTAAAAATTAATAATGGTAGTAATGCTTATTATGATTTGCAAGCAGTTACAGGTAATCCAGATTTAAATGGAGCTAATTTAGGGACTTTTACTAATGGGCAAACCCTAGTTTTTGTAGGAGGAGAAAACAAAACTTGGAAAAACGGAGGTGGTGATGTAACAGGTGGTAAAATTTTTTACAGAGTATACACAGGAACACCTTCAGGTGCTTTTTCAGATGTGAATTTTGGATTTTTAGAAAATTTAGGAGGAAACGGTGACCAAAAATGGGGTTCAACCAGCGGAACTACTGATGTTTTAGCAGGTTTGCCAAACGGTGTTTACACTTTAGAAGTTTATACTGAGGCTTACACCAATGTAGGAACTAAGTATTCTAATAACGGCGGTGCAAATTACAAAGCAACTTTCACGGTAAGCAATACATTAGCAATTGGCGAAACTGCTAAGAAATCACAATCATTTGTATCTGAAGGTAAATTGTATACCAATAAACAAGGAAATCTAAGCGTACAAGTATTAGATTACTCTGGAAGAGTGATTAAAACTATTTCGGCAAAAGCTTCTAGCAATGGTATAGAACTTAATCTTCCAAAAAAAGGAAATTATATTCTTAAACTTAATGATGAGGTCATTAAGTTCGCCTATTAATCAAAAGAAAAAATGTTTTTATAGAAGGTTGCTTTTTAGCAACCTTTTTTTGTAACTCAACTCAACAAAAAATATTAAATTTGTGCCAAATGAATTTAGGATTACATCTATACAATTATTTGCAAGAAAAAGGGAGTGCAGAACTTCCTGGTTTTGGCGTTTTTACACTCAAGAAAAAATCGGCTACTTTAGATGAGCAATCCTCTAAAATCTTGCCACCCACTTATGAAATTTCTTTCGTGGAAAATAAAAATGTTTTCAATGCAGATTTTTCTAAATATATTGTTGAGAAAACAGGCGAAAATTTATTTGTAGTGCAGTCTCTAATCAAAGAAGAAGTTTCTTCTTGGCTGGGAACATTGTCTGCAGAACAAAAAATTACGATAGACGAAATAGGTGAATTTTCACTAGAGGAAAATGTTATAAAACTTTTAGACCAAAAACAATATACCAATACGCCTAAATTTTTTGGACTCGAAGAAATCAGTTTAGAGCAAATTCAAAACAGTGAAAACTCTGAAGGCTTTCCAGAATCAGACAATCAATACGTTTTTAATAACTCTATTCTTTGGATTTTCCTATTCATTTTACCAGTAGGAGCCATTATTTATTTGGCGATTAATTATCAAGACCAAATTTTTGGGGAAAAATCTTTTGATGATGTTACGGTGAAAACTTCTACCCATAGAATTCCCGAAAAGCCAAAGGTAAATCCTATTGTACCAAAAGATTCATTACAAACTTCAAAAACAGATTCATTAAGAATTTCTAAATAATTTCTATGGAAAAAAATGCGAAAACTCCTGCAGAAACCAGGACTATTATGACCAATATTGTGCTTCCCAATGAAACCAATGCATTAGGAAATATGTTTGGTGGTGAGCTTCTTTCTAGAATGGATAGAGCTGCTGCTATTGCTGCGCAAAGACATAGTGAATCTACCGTTGTTACCGCTTCTGTAAACCATGTTTCGTTTAAATATCCTATTCCACAAGGTGGTGTAGTAGTGGTAGAAGCTAAAGTTTCTAGAGCGTTTTCTACGTCTATGGAAATTTATTGCGATGTGTGGTTAGATAACCCCATCACCAAAGAAAAAATTCATACCAACGAAGGAATTTATACTTTCGTAGCGGTAGATAAAAATAACCATCCTGTTGCTATTCCTGAGCTTATTCCGCAATCTGATGTTGAAAAAGCAAGATTTGATGCAGCGCTTCGTAGAAAAGAACTTTCTCTAATTCTTTCTGGGAAAATGAAAGCTCAAGATTCTATAGAACTTAAAAAGTTATTTGGTTAGACTATTTATTGTAAAGTCGCAGAGTCGTTAAGTTGTAAAACTGTGAAATTGCAGTTTTAAAGTTTTTAAGAATTTGACAATAAGCGATTTTACGTTTTGCAAATCAACAATTTTACCATTTCAAAAAAATGAAAATTCTCCTTCTTGATAGCAATCATCCATTAATTACCGAGCAACTTCTAGCAAAAGGTTTTATTTTGGAAGAAGATTTTACTTCGTCTTATGATGAGGTTTTGCAGAAAATCAATCAATATGATGGAATTATCATCAGGAGCAGAATTCCTCTCGACAAAAATTTTCTAGAAAATGCCCAAAATCTCAAATTCATTGCGAGAGTAGGAGCAGGAATGGAAAACATAGACCTAGAAACTGCCAAAAATCTAGGAATTTCTTTGATTAATTCTCCAGAAGGTAATCGAGATGCAGTAGCAGAACATGTAGTAGCGATGTTATTGATTCTTATGAATCGTCTGTTCATCGCTTCAGAAGAGGTGAAAAACGGAGTCTGGAAACGTGAGGAAAACAGAGGTGATGAATTGTTAGGAAAAACCTTTGGGATTATTGGCTACGGAAACATGGGAAAAGCTACCGCCAAAAGACTTTCTGGTTTTGGAGTGGAAGTTATTTTCTATGATATTTTGCCAAATTTAGAAGATGAATTTGCCAAACAAGTTTCCTTAGAAGAATTACAGGAACGCGCAGATATTCTTAGTTTGCATATTCCTTTAGATGCTTCAACGAAATATCTAGTTGATGAGAATTTCATCTCGAAGATGAAGAAAAATTTCTATTTGGTCAATACAGCAAGAGGTAAAAATGTGAAAACTTCTGCATTGGTAGATGCGCTAAAATCTGGCAAAGTAAAAGCTGCTGCATTAGACGTTTTAGAATACGAAAAATCTTCCTTCGAAAACCTAGATACTTCTACTTCGCTCAGCGCAAGAAACAAAGAAGATTTGCAATTTCTTTTGGAATCAGATCAAGTCATTGTTACACCGCACATTGCAGGTTGGACACATCAAAGCAAGGAAAAACTGGCGCAATTTATCGTAGATAAAATCGTACAGCAATTCTGTTAAAAAAATCTTAATATTACCGCAATCATAAAACACTGCTTCAAAAAAATGCTAAATTGCCCCGCCTAAATAATTAATTAGAAGATGAAGCAGAAAATTGTAGTAATTCTTATCCTTTTATTGACTTTGATTTCTTGTAAAAAAGAATTTAATTTTTTTCAGCAAGAGAATGAAAATGGTTTGCCTAATTACGGAAACGTAGATGTGGAAAATGTCTTTACTGCAGAAGATTCTCAACTTCAAGATAAACAAAATGTGGTTAATACCATTCAGCAATATTATGATAAAGTTTGGGAAAAAGGAGATTTAAGTGGTGGTTTTCTCGTAGCAAAAGGCGATAAAATTCTCTTCGAAAGCTATAGAGGTTTTGCCAAAGAAAATAATCAAGTTCCCATCAATAAAGATGTTCCGCTTCATATCGCTTCTATTTCTAAATCGCTTACTGCGATGGCTGTTCTTAAATTGGTAGAAGCTAGAAAAATAAATCTTCACGATAAAGTCACCCATTATTTTCCGAAATTTCCTTACAAAGAAGTAGAAGTGATTCACTTGCTGAATCACAGAAGTGGATTGCCGAAATACGAATATTTCATAGAGAAATTAGGACTTAAACCTAAAAATAAATATTTCACCAACCAAGAAGTTCTCGATTTGCTTATTCAGCACAAACCAGATTTGGCAAGAAATACCAACACTGGCTTTATGTATTGCAATACCAATTATGCGCTTCTTGCACTGATTGTAGAAAAAGTTACCGCACATCCTTTTCCTTTGGCGATGCAGAAAATTGTTTTCAAACCATTAGGAATGGAACATACGTATATTTTTCAGCAAAAAGATTCACTGCGAGCTGCTCAATCTTTTTACTATCAAGGAAGCAGATTGTATCCTACAGATAAATTAGATGGAATTTATGGGGACAAAAACTGCTACACCACGCCAAGAGATTTATTTAAGTTTTCAAAAGCCATGTACGCCGAAAATTTCTTGAGAAAAAGTCTTAAAGATTCTATTTTTACCCCTTACAGCAATGAAAGAAGAGGCGTAAACAATTATGGACTTGGTTTTAGAATGAAAGTTTTTGACAATGGAGAAAAACTTACGTTTCATAATGGTTGGTGGCATGGAAGCAATACCGCTTTTGTTCATTTACAAAAATCTAAAGTCACGATTATTGCTCTTGGGAACAAGTTTTCTAGAAGAGTGTATTCTGCGCTCACACTTTCTTCATTGTTTGAAGATTTTCCTTTAGAAAGAGAAAAATTGAATAAACTCATGAACAAGGAAATAGATACTACAAATGATAATCACGATGCTGCGTCAGAATCTACCGAATAATTAACGCATATTTCTTAATTTTGCTCAAATTTCATCAATGAAAAAAATAATTTTTCTCCTTTTGCTTAACCTTTTGCTTTTTTCGTGTGCTAGAGTTGGCGCACCAAATGGCGGTACTAGAGATTCTTTGGCTCCTAAATTTTTAGGCTCTAATATAGATACTACTCGATTAAATGTTTCTAGAACGGTAAAGGAATTGAGGCTGGATTTTGATGAATATGTAATGCTGAAAGATTTTAATAAAAATTTCAATGTATCGCCACCGATTAAGAAAATTAAAAAAGTCATTCCTTCTAATCTGGCGAATAAATATGTTTTGATACAGTGGGAAGATACGCTTCAAGCCAATTCTACTTATAATTTTAATTTTGGAAATGCCATTGTAGACAATAATGAGTCTAATCCTTTGCCTTACTTTAATTTTGCGTTTTCTACAGGAGATAAAATAGATGACCTTTTCGTGAGTGGAACCGTGAAAGATGCCATGACGCTCATCAAAGAAAATCAAACGGCAAAAGACAATATAATGGTAGTGGGACTCTATAAAGCAGACGAAAATCTAGACTACAAACAGAAACCCGATTATATTACCAAAGTAGACGAAGAAAATTATTTTGAACTCAATTTTTTACCAAAAGGGGAATTTGTAATTATAGCTTTTGATGACGAAAATCAAAATTCTGTTTATGATGCAGGAAAAGAAAAAGTTTCTTTTTTGAAAGAAAAAATTACCTTAGACAGCACAAGTGTAAGAGGTCTAAAATTGAAACTTTACCCTTCTAAAAAAGTGGTAAAATACAAAGAAAGTAAAGCCATCAATGGCGGTTTATTGATGACTTTTGAAGGAAATCCGGAAACGGTAGAGGTAAAATCGCTTTCAGAAGATCTGAAAGATTTTAAAGTAACGCATGCAAAACGTTCGGATTCTGTGAATATTTGGTTTGATGCAGAGAAGAGTAATTTGGGTGGAACTGTTTCTAAGCAAGTTAAATTAAGTTATTTTACGCCTACGATTAGCGATACCATTTCCGTGAGTTATAAAGCAGTGAAAGATGAGTTTAAACTCTCTAATGAAGCCGGGAATTTAATCGCGCCAGAAAATAATTTTGTGATTAACACATCGTTGCCCATAGAAAATCTTAACACTTCTTCTTGGAAACTGGAAAGCGATAGCATTGCACAAGATTTCACTGCGAAAATTTCAGAGAAAAATCCGTTTAAAATTCTTGTGAACTCTAGTTTTAAACCGACGAAAAAATATGTTTTAACGATTCCAAAAGAAACCGTTTCTTCTTATTACAGCAGTAATGATAAGTCGTTCCAATTCCAATTTGAGATTGATAAACCAGAAAATTATGGTTCTTTCACGGCTGTGATTAAAAATAAACCTACAGCTAAATTTTGGGTAGAATTGACCAATGAAAAAGGTGAAATATTATATTCTCAGTTCACCAATGCCTCAGAAGTTTCCTTTAAAAACCTGAAACCAGCGACTTATATTGCCAGAATTAGAGTAGACAATAATGGAAATGGATTCTGGGACGAAGCAGATTTTGCGCAAAATATCGCTGCTGAAGACGTCTACATTTTTGAGAAAGAAATTAATGTAAGACCACTTTGGGAAATCAAAGAAGATTGGGAACTCATCAATCATTAAAAAGTAGAATTTTAGAATATTTTGAACTTATAAATTTATTCAAATGAAAAAAGTACTCATCGGAATTGTTGTTTTCTTGGTTTTGATACAACTCATTCCTATCGACAGAACCAATAAACCTGTAGACCCGAAACAGAATTTTGTAGAGGTGCTCAAAACTCCGAAAGATGTAACCGAAATGCTGAAAAATGCTTGTTACGATTGTCATAGCAACGAGGTGAAATATCCTAGTTATGCATACATTGCTCCTATTTCTTGGTCGATTAAGCATCACGTAAATGAAGGCAAAGAAAATGTGAATTTCTCTGAATGGATGACGTACAATAAAGATCAAAAAGACCACATTTTAGATGAAATCATCGAAACGATAGAGCGTAAAGAAATGCCATTTAAAGGTTATATTCCGATGCACCCAGAAGCTAATCTTACTGATGCTCAAAGAAAAATATTGATTGATTATTTTAAAGGATTACAAAAATCTGGTCAATACTAAAACTAAAAAAGCTCCGAAAGGAGCTTTTTTTATTGATAATGTTCTAAAAATTTTCTCTGCGAATCGAAAGCGATTTCCTCAAGATTGAGTTCAGAAATTTTCACCCAAATGGTTTCTGAAATTTCGTGAGCTTCTAGTTTTTTGATTTCTATTTTTTCTTCCACTTGATATTCAAAGAATAAGTCCAAAGTATTATAGTCTACTTCTTTGTAATGATAAACATTGGGTAGACTTCCCACGAATTTTAAATTGTTGAGATCTATTTCTATTCCCAATTCTTCTTTTAATTCTCTTGAGCAAGTTTCTTCGGCGCTTTCTTTTGGGTCTGTAAAACCGCCAGCTAAATCTAGTTTCCCGATTTTAGGATTTTGATTTCTCTTGGTTAATAATAATTCGTCTTCGCATCTTATTAATACTGCAACTGCGGCGGCGATATTTTGATACATTACAAAATCACATTGTGAACAAGAAAATTTCTTTTCTCCATCAAAAATCAATGTTTCTTGACCGCACTTTGGGCAATATTTTAAGTGTTTCATTTGTTTCTTGGGTGGTATTTCAGAATTACATCATGCAATTCTTCGGTTTTTAAATGGGTGTAAATTTCTGTGGTGGTAATGCTAGAATGTCCCAGCATTTCTTGGATAAACCTTAAATCTACACCATTTTGTAAGAGATGCGTAGCAAAAGAATGACGGAAAGTATGTGGAGAAATACTTTTTCTGATTCCCGCCTTTTCTACCAATTCCTTGATGATGATGAATACAATCACTCTAGACATGGAAGAACCTCTGCTGTTAAGGAAAATGTGGTCTTCATATTTTTTGCCAATTTTATTGTTTGCTCTTACGTTATTGATGTAGTTCAAAATAAGATTTGCGGTGTAGTTAGCAAGCGGAACGTATCTCACTTTTTTACCTTTACCTTCTACTTTTATAAAGTTTTCTTTGAAATTAACATCAGAAATTTTAAGTTCTATTAATTCAGAAACTCTAAGACCGCAACCATACAATACTTCTATGATGCAGTGATTTCTCACGCCTAAATCAGTGCTTAAATCGATGGCTTTAATGATTTTTTCTACATCTTCGAAGCTTAGCGTATCAGGTAAATATAAGCCTAGTTTGGGTCCTTCAAGAAGTGTGGAAGGATTGTCTTCTCTAATTTCTTCTTCGATAAGATATTTAAAAAAAGATTTAATAGAAGATATTCCTCTTGCTTGAGTTCTTTCGCTTATTTTTTCTTTGGTAAGATGAAGGAGAAATTCTTGTAAGTTTTCAAAAGTTATTTTGTCGGGAGTAGTGTTATCTAGTTTTTCCTCTGAGAAAGCTTTTAGTTTCTTCACATCTCGTATGTATGCATCTAAAGTATTGTCAGAGAAATTCCTCTCGAATTTGAGAAAATGTGAAAAATTCTCAATCGTTTCATTCCAAGTCATTTGTGTTTGTTTTTATCGTGTTTTTAAGTGCAGACGAGCATGCAAATATCATGCTAAACTGTCTTATTTGAGATTTTCCTCAGAGATTTGAAGAACTTCTACTTGAGAATTTTCTAAAAATTGTAATCCTTCTGTATCTGAGTATTGGTCTATATAAACTAGCCTTTTAATGCCAGATTGTAATATAAGTTTGCTGCATTCTTTACACGGCGAAAGTGTAAGGTAAAGAGTAGCACCTTTTGCAGACTGAGTACTAGAAGCTAATTTTAAAATGGCATTTGCTTCTGCATGAAGCACGTACCAATGCGTTTTTCCGCCTTCGTCTTCACAACAATTTTCTGCACCAGAAGGAGTTCCGTTATATCCGTCAGAAATAATCATTCTGTCTTTTACAATGAGTGCTCCTACTTTTTTTCTTTCGCAGTAAGAAAGTTTTGCCCATTCTTTAGCCATTTTAAGATAGGCTAAGTCAAATTTATTGTGATTCATTTTAAAATTTTTAAAATTAGCTTCTTACTCTTTCTAAGCTTTTAGAAATTAGGCTTTCTTTTTTCTAAAAATGCAGAAACGCCTTCTTTTTTATCTTCCATTTCGAATAATTCTCCGAAAGATTTAATTTCTAATTCATAACCTTCAGCAGAATCTGATGCATTCACCGCAGCAATGGCTTTAGAAATTCCTTGTGGTGAATTTTTAGAAATAAGGGTTGCTAATTCTTTGGTTTTTGGTAATAATTCTTCTAAACTAAAAACTTCGTTTACCAAACTCATTTCTTTTGCTCTAATCGCCGAAATCATTTTAGCAGAGAAAATAAGTTCATTCGCAAGTCCTTTTCCTACTAATTTTGGCAATCTTTGGGTTCCTCCATATCCTGGAATAAGACCTAAAGTAACTTCTGGTAAACCTAATTTCGCATTTTCTGAAGCATATCTTATGTGACAAGCCATCGCAAGTTCTAAACCACCACCCAATGCAAATCCATTTACAGCGGCAATAACAGGTTTTCTTAGATTTTCTATTTTATTGAATAGCGAATTTTGTCCGTTTCTGGCTAATTCCTCTGCTTTGTCTTGACCGAAATCAGAAAATTCTTTAATGTCTGCTCCGGCTACAAAAGATTTTTCGCCACTTCCTGTGATGATGATGACTCTGCAATTAGAATCTTGTTCTAGCTGAGATAAAGCTTCGCTCAATTCACTGATAGTAGCTCCATTTAAAGCGTTTAAACTCTGTGGTCTATTAATGGTAATGGTAGAAATTTGACCTTCGTTTTCTAGGAGAATATTTTGGAAATTCATGGTAGGGTAGTATTAAATTAGGATTTTTAGGATAATTGCAAAATAACTAATTTTTGGCCTAAAATACAAAAAAGCCAAGCACTTATATACTTGACTCTTTTAAGTTTGGTATAAGTTTGTTCTTATTTGGCGTGGTTCATAATTCCTTCGTCTAGTTTTACTTGAAGTCCCGCTGCAATTCTCATTCCCATTTCTACATTCGCTCTGAAGAAATGACACAATTGTCTGTTGATGATTTCATCTCTTTTCGGTCCGTCAATTTTTTTCATGTGACCAATAATATTATTGACTAAATTGGTTCTGTCTTCTTGGTTCATCGCTTTGGTGTAGAGTAGACCTGGCTGTGTATAATGGTCGTTATCATTTTCATTTCTATCGAAATGCGCTACACGATTGCTGTCTAGTTCCTCTTCAAATTTTTTGTAAGAAGGATCAGGTTTTATGTCGTCAAAACTATTAGGATGGTAATTTGGTGCGTCTTCATAATCTCTAGAATCTGCCATAAATCCGTCTCTTTGATAATTATGAGTTGCAAAAGGACATCTATTAACTTCTAATTGATGTGCATTTACGCCCACTCTGTATCTGTGAGCATCTGGATAAGAAAATAATCTTCCTTGAAGCATTTTATCGGGCGAAAAACTAATTCCATCAATCAAATTACTTGGCGAAAAAGTAGATTGTTCTACATGTGCAAAATAATTTTTTGGAATTTCATTGAGTTCCATTTCACCGACTTCAATCAGGGGAAATTCTGCTTGAGGCCAAACTTTGGTAATGTCAAAAGGATTCCACTTAAATTCTCTAGATTCTTCTTCGGTCATTACTTGTATGTACATGGTCCATTTCGGGAAATTACCATTTTCTATAGCATTGCAAAGGTCTTCTTGTGCGAAATCTGGATTTTCTCCCGCCATTTGAGTGGCTTCTGCATCAGTGAAGTTTTTAATCCCTTGTTTGGTTTTTAGATGAAATTTCACCCAAATTCTCTCATTTTTATCATTAATCATCGAAAAAGTATGAGAACCAAAACCGTGCATGTGTCTGTAACCATAAGGAGTTCCTCTGTCGCTCATCAAAATCAATACTTGATGTAAACTTTCTGGATTTAAGCTCCAAAAATCCCACATCATGGTATGAGATTTCAAGTTGGTTTTTGGGTGTCTTTTTTGAGTATGAATAAAATCTGGGAATTTTTTGGCGTCTTTGATGAAAAACACGGGTGTGTTATTTCCCACCAAATCCCAATTTCCGTCTTCTGTATAGAATTTTAGCGCAAAACCTCTAGGATCTCTTGCTGTATCTGCGCTTCCTTTTTCTCCACCTACAGTAGAAAATCGGGCAAACATTCTACAACTGTTTCCTACTTTCGAAAATAATTTGGCTCTGGTGTATTTTGTAATATCGTGAGTTACGGTAAATTTTCCGTAAGCGCCTGTTCCTTTTGCATGAACGATTCTTTCTGGAATTCTTTCTCTTACAAAATGCGCTAGATTTTCTTGTAGAATAAAATCTTGTAACAAAACAGGTCCTCTTGCTCCAACCGTTTGAGAATCTTGATGTTCAAAATACGGTATTCCTGATGAATTGGTTAGCTTCTTACTCATGATGGTTGTTTTTTCTGGATAACAAAGTAACAAATAAAAATTAAATTTTGGAGCGAAAAATTTCAAGTCTAATTATATATAGCATCAATTAAAAATTAGAATTCAACACATGACGTCTATCATGTAGAAATATTATTTTTTCTCGCATATCTTCTCTATATTTGTAATAGAATTTATAAATAAGTACCCTACAAATGAATATTCAACAATTAGAATATCTTATCGCAGTAGATAAATATAAACACTTCGGAAAAGCAGCTCAAGCTTGTTTTATTACCCAACCTACTTTAAGTGCAATGATTCAGAAGTTTGAAGATGAGATGGAAGTAAAAATCTTTGATAGAACTACCCATCCTATTAGAACTACAGATATTGGTGCGCAAATTATTGATCAAGCAAAAGTAGTAGTAGATTCTGTAATGGAACTGAAAAACAAAGCAAGTATTTTAAACAATGTTCTTGCTGGGAGAATTAATTTAGGGATTATTCCTACCGTTTCCAGTTTTATTTTGCCAACAGAAATTTTTGATTTTCTTTCTAAAAACCCAAAAATTGAGTTGAATGTAAAAGAAATGACCACTGAAAATATTATTAAAGCACTGAAATCAGGAGAATTAGATGCAGGAATTATTTCTACACCTTATTCTGATGCTGAAGAGTTTTTCAGCGACTTTTTATTCAATGAAGAGTTGATGGTGTATTCAGCAGATAAAATTGCGAATGATAATAAAGATGAATTCATCTTGCCAGAAGATGTAGATGTGAATAAAGTTTGGCTTTTAGAAGAAGGGAACTGCTTAAGAACACAATTCGAAAATATCTGCAACCTTAAAGAAAACTCTCTGAAGCCTAAAAATCTTGATTTCATGGCGTCTAACATTAATACTTTGGTGCAAATGGTAGATAAAGTAGGCGGTTTAACCGTTTTACCAGAATTAGCAGTATCACAGCTTCAGGAAAATCAAAAAGATAAAATTCACCGTTTCAAAAAACCTTTCCCAAGTAGAGAAATCAGCATGATTTATTACAAACCTACTTACAAACAAAAAATTCTAGACGAATTGGTGAAATCTATTAAAACTTCTCTAGAACCGAAGTTGAATTATACCCAATTCCCACAAGATTTTGTAAAAATAAAACCACAATAATTTTTGTCAAGAAGCTCTTCAAATTTTTGAGGAGCTTTTTTTCTAAGTATTTTGATATTAATAAAATACTCTGTAATTTTGCCCAACAAATTTTAGAGGAAAAATTTGGACTGATTGCAACCTCAATAAAAAATGCTAAAACAGATTTCTTCTTTTTAGTTCTCATAAGGTTTGCCTTCCAATTTTTTCTGTTTTAATCCTTAAAAAGAAAATAATAATATGCCTTATTTATTTACATCTGAATCTGTTTCAGAAGGACATCCAGACAAAGTAGCAGACCAAATTTCTGATGCGCTTATCGATAATTTTTTAGCTTATGATAGAAGTTCTAAGGTCGCTTGTGAAACTTTAGTCACTACAGGACAAGTTGTACTAGCAGGAGAAGTAAAATCAGAAGCTTATCTAGATGTACAAACTATCGCTAGAGAAGTCATCAATGGAATAGGTTATACCAAAGGTGAATATATGTTTAATGGTGATTCTTGTGGCGTAATTTCTGCAATTCACGAGCAATCTTCAGATATTAATCAAGGAGTTGATAGAAAATCTGGAGAATCTTTTGAAGAAAAGGCAAATGCTCAAGGAGCAGGAGACCAAGGAATGATGTTCGGTTATGCAACCAATGAAACCGAAAATTATATGCCACTTGCATTAGATTTAGCGCATTCTATTTTAAGAGAACTTTCCGCAATCAGAAGAGAAGGAACAGAGATTAAATATCTTCGTCCAGACGCGAAGTCTCAAGTAACAATTGAATATTCAGATGATCATAAACCACAAAGAATAGACGCTATTGTAGTTTCTACACAGCATGATGATTTTGCAGAAGATGAAGAAATGTTAGCGAAAATTAGAAAAGACATCGTAGAAATTCTAATGCCTAGAGTAATCGCTCAACAAAAGCCAGAAATCCAAGCATTGTTTAATGACCAAATTAAATACCACATCAATCCAACTGGAAAATTTGTAATTGGTGGACCTCACGGTGATACTGGTTTAACTGGTAGAAAAATTATCGTAGATACATACGGCGGAAAAGGAGCTCACGGTGGTGGTGCTTTTTCTGGAAAAGATCCATCAAAAGTAGACAGAAGTGCTGCTTATGCAACAAGACACATTGCTAAAAATTTAGTAGCTGCAGGAGTTGCAGATGAAGTTTTGGTTCAGGTTTCTTACGCAATTGGGGTAGCAGAACCTTGTGGTTTGTTTATCAATACTTACGGAACTTCTAAAGTAGGAATCAATGATGGTGAATTAGCGAAAAAAGTTCAAGAATTATTTGATTTAAGACCTTACGCAATTGAACAAAACTTGAAGTTGAGAAATCCTATTTATCAAGAAACCGCAGCTTACGGACACATGGGAAGAGATTACTACGTAGGAAGCAAGACTTTCAATAAAGGTCAAAAAAATGAAATTACACTCGATAATCTAGAATTCTTTACTTGGGAAAAGCTAGACAGAGTAGAAGATATTAAGAAAGCCTTCAACTTATAATCAAGAAACCGTTCAGAAATGAACGGTTTTCTTATTTTTACAAAAATTTTCAGAATGAAAACTCTTAAACATATATTTTTCTTCGGTATTTTCTTCATTGGATTTCGTGGGCAATCGCAGGTTACGGTTCATCCAATGGTTTTTGCAGGTTACGAATATCAAAACTCAAACTTTGGAGAAGTTGGGGCGAGATTCATTTTTTTAAAGAACGATAATGTTCTTTACAGAGTTTCTGGTTCTGCTTTGATGGGAAAAGTAAACGGTGAATTTGCGATTTTGCCTAAATTTCAAGGAGATATTTTATTGAACTTCGAAAAAAACGTAGATATACAGCATTCTTATTATTTTCTTGCAGGTACAGAAATTACGCCTCAATTTGTGGCGCCAAAAGCAGGAATCTCCCTTTTCGGAATTATTGATTTTACTGGTGGTTACGCATTTCAGTTGGGAAATAGCCATTTGAATGATAGAGTAATGGAAGGACTTAATTTAAATTTCACGGTTAATATTCCGTTAGTTGTTTTCAGTAAATCAAAGAAAAATAAATAATCAAACAACGATTTTTTTGAAAAATTATTTTTGTTATTTAACATTTTTTATAAATTTGTCATACAAAACGTAAATCGAATCGCCTATTGAGCAAACTTTACTTCATTTAATAAACTGTAAAAACCAGAAATAGCTAACTCCTGTTAGACTGTTTCATAATAATGAAGTTAAAGTTATGGAAACACATACTGATAGTTTGCTGATTTCGAGATATCAAAAAGGCGACGAAAACGCACTTTCTATTCTTATTTCAAGACACCAAAAAGAACTTTTCTCGTTTATTTTCTATAAATTGATGGATGAAGAACTCGCTAATGATGTTTTTCAAGATACTTTTATGAAAATCATTGTTTCCCTAAAAGAAGGAAGATATAATGATGATGGTAAATTTATTCTTTGGGCAAAAAGAATTGCACACAATCTTATTATAGACCATTATCGACTTAAATCTAAGCACATAAAAGTTTCTGAAACAACTTATGAAAACGAAGAGTTTTCTATTTTTGATTTGCTTAAAGAAACAGAAGAAAACATCGAAGAAAGGTTAATCACAAATCAAATTTATGATGACCTGATGAAAATGCTCGTTTTCTTACCAGAAAACCAACAGGAAGTCATCAAATTAAGATTTTTTGATGGATTGAGTTTCAAAGAAATTGCAGAGCAAACCAATACGAGTATCAATACTACGCTAGGTAGAGTTCGTTATGCACTGATTAACATGAGGAAAATTATGGAAGAAAATCAAATAATTTTAACGAGGTAATACAATAAAGCTAAAAAGGTTTCGTTTTGATTAAAAATACAAACTTTTTTTTAGCCTATGAAAAATAATTACTCTCTTAAAACTCCTGTTTTGAAGCCTAAAAAATCAACAGTAAATTTTTTATTAAATTATTCTAAAAGCATAGCTGTTTTAACTTCAAATGAAAAGAAATTTATCATTTCTAAAAATTAAATAAACCGCTTATTTTACTTAAATTTGTGCCCTATGAAAAACATAAGGCACATTTTTTTTGACCTCGATAATACACTTTGGGATCACCGTAAAAATGCAGTTCTTACCTTAGAAGAATTGTTTCAGAGAAAAGAAATTTCAGAAAAATACAACATCCTTTTTCACGAATTTCATGCTAAATATGATGAAATCAATGAAGATTTATGGGTGAAAATTAGAGACGGAATTATTGATAAGGATTTCTTAAGAAAACATAGATTTTATGATACTTTTCTGCATTTCGGGATAGATGATGAACAGTTAGCGCAATATTTCGAGAAACATTTCTTAGACGAAATCATCAATTTCAATGAATTGATTCCGCAAACTATTGAAGTTTTAGAATATTTAAAAGAGAAAGGATATCAACTTCACGTAGTTTCTAACGGTTTCCATGAAGTGACGAACAGAAAAGTGGAAAAATCTGGACTTAAAAAATATTTCGAAACGGTAACGAGCGCTGAAGATGCTCATGCCATGAAACCAGACGAAAGAATTTTCGAATATTCCTTGAATTTAGCCAATGCTGAAAAATCAGAATCTATCTTCATAGGAGATGACTGGGTTGCAGATGTAAAAGGAGCTCAGAATTTTGGTTTAGACATTATTTTCTTTGATGCGCTAAAAGAAAATATATCCGAAGAAGGTCTGAAAACCATTCAAAATTTGGAAGAAATTAAAAACTTTCTATAAAATTCCCGCAGATTCCGCAGATTTAAGGTAAAACTTTATAAAAACTTTTCTAAAATAAAAATGCTTCAATTTTTTTGAAGCATTTTTTATATAATATTTAAATTTTTTTGTCAGCGTAAACTGCGGGAAATTTTTACATTCCTAAGCTTAATCTTACTCTTTTTAAAGTTTCTGCGGCAATCTTTCTGGTTTTTTCTGCGCCTTCTTGGAGTTTAGCGTCCAGTTCAGAAAGATTGTTCATGTAATATTCGAATTTCTCTCTTTCTGTTTTGAAATTTTCTAGAATTAGATTCAATAATTCTGTTTTAGCATGACCATAACCGTAATTTCCTGCCAAATATTTAGCACGCATTTCTGCGATTTGCGTTTCATTAGCGAGTAAAGAATAAATGGCAAAAACTTTACAAGAGTCAGGGTTTTTCGGTTCTTCTAGAGGAGTAGAATCTGTTTCGATAGCCATCACTTGTTTTTTTAATTGCTTTTCTGGAAGGAAAATATTGATGATATTTCCTCTAGATTTAGACATTTTATGTCCATCAATTCCCGGAACGTATTTCGTGTTTTCTTGCAATTCAGCTTGTGGAAGCACGAAAATTTCTCCCATTTGATTGTTGAATCTCGCACCTACATCTCTCGCCATTTCCAAATGCTGTAACTGGTCTTTTCCTACAGGAACGATTTCTGCATCATACAATAAAATGTCTGCCGCCATCAACATAGGATAGGTGAAAAGTCCTGCATTTACATCTTCTAAACGGTCTGCTTTATCTTTGAAAGAATGCGCCAATTGCAATCTAGAAAAAGGGAAAAAGCAAGATAAATACCAAGAAAGTTCGCAAACTTCAGGAATATCACTTTGTCTGTAGAAATAAGTTTTTTCGGTGTCTAAACCACAAGCTAACCACGCTGCTGCGATTTCGTAAGTGTTTTGTCTCAGTTCTTCTGCATTTTTAATTTGTGTTAAAGAGTGCATGTTTGCGATAAACAAAAACGATTCGTTTTCAGATTTTTTAGATAATTCTATGGCAGGAATGATGGCTCCCAAAAGATTTCCTAAATGTGGAGTTCCTGTTGCTTGTATTCCGGTTAAAATTCTTGACATATTTTTAGGTTGAGGTAAAGGTTAAGATTAAGAGCTGCAAAAATACGGAAAAATTAGTTTTTTATTGCGTTGAAGTATTTAATGTTTGTTTTTTTTAATAATTCATAAGGAATTGTTTTGAATTTCATATTCTCGTCAGGAATTGCTCCTTCTGTTACAAAAGCAAAACTGTAATCATTTTCATAAATAATTACAAAAGAACTTGTTGTTTTTGAAATAAAATAAATACTTTTAATTGAATCTGAATTATTTATATCGGAGAAAATTTCTATTCTATTTTTTAGATTGTAATTTAATAATTTCTTTATTTTAGAATTTGATATATCATCTATTATTTTTTCTTTTGTATATCTATTTTGGTACACCGTTTTAGAATTATATACAACATTATTTATGCAAGTTGGTTCTAATAAAATGCCGTTATTATTTATTGTTTGAATGATTTTTATGATGTCAGTATATAAAACTTCATCATCAATATAGTTTTGATTTTGAAGATTTTTAATTCTAAACTTTGATAAGAAATTATTTTCTGAATTGTTTATCTGTAAGTCTTTTTTAGTTAGTGAAGCACTACCACCGAATCTTGTGTAAAGATAATTTTCATCAAAAATAGAATTAGAATTTTGTGTTATAAAACTTCCTACTTTTAATAGATTTCTTATTCCAAAAAGTGGAATTTGGTTTCTATCACTATTTATGTTATAAGTGTTGTAATAATGAATAATTTTTCCTGTATGATTATTAATAACAATAACTTTTTCTCGAAACCATTTATCAAAAAGATTACGATTTTTATTGATGTACTTATTTTGAATAGAATGATTATATAGTTTTGTTCTAATACTGTCAAAATTACTTTTATAAGAAACAGAATCTAAAGTTGTATAAACTTTCAAACCTTTTTCTTTGGGCGAAATTTTTAAATTTTCCAGTTCGGTATTTACAAAGTGAATTACTCCAGAATCTTTTATTGGAACGTTGTTAGAATAATAGTAAATATTTTCTTTTTTGCAGGAAACTAAAAGAAGTAAAAAAAATAGAGAAAAAAAGTAATTTGAAATTTTCATTCTAAATTTATATTCAAACAAATTTATAAATTCTTAAGGAATCACCACTTTCTCCCCACCAAATTTAGGTTCAATCCCTAATGTAAAATCTACAAAAACTTTAACCCTAGCAAAGTATTCTCTTATTTTGGTTTTGAAACCGAAGTATTTATTCACATCTTTTGCATTAAAACCATAGGCTTCAATTCCGTATTTTCTAGCAAGAAAGATTGCTCTTTCGTTGTGGAATTTCTGTGAAATGATGATGAAAGAATTTTGTCCGAAAATTTCTTTAGCTCTCACTACAGAATCCAAAGTTCTAAAACCTGCGAAATCCAGCACGATTTTATCAGCTGGGATTCCTCTTTTTATCAATTCAGCTTGCATATCTTCTGGTTCGCTGTAATTTTTTGTAGAATTATCTCCGCTAATCAAAATATATTGTATTTTTCCCGATTTATAGAGTTGTTCGGTGGCATCTATTCTGTTGAAAAAATAGAGATTTTTACATCCATTTTTTAAAAATTTGCCAGTTCCGAGCAGTAAGCCCACTTTTTCGTTGGGTAGTTTTTGAATATCATAAGTAACTAAATCCTTGGTTTCAGATTCTATTTTATAATTTGCCCAAAAGATAAAAAGGACTGAAATTCCGAAGAAAATCAGACCAAAATATATTATTTTTTTTAATGTTTTCATTCTTTACAATTCAAATCCATTAGGAAAAGCTTTCCTTTTGAAAATAAGTAAGAAAATGGCACCGATGGTGATAGCAGAATCAGCTACATTAAAGATATAACTGAAAAACTCGAAATGCTTTCCAAAAAGATTGAATGAGAACATAGGAAAATGAAACATATCTACTACACAACCTTTCATGAAATGTGAATAGCCTTTCCCAAATTCTGTAAATTGAGAAATCCCGTCATAACCAATCCATCTATCAATCGTTGAGTCATAAACCATTCCAGAATCGAAAATTAATCCGTAGAACATTCCGTCAATCAAATTTCCGATGGCTCCTGCAAAAATCATAGACATCGGGATTAGTAAATAATTAGAAGCGCCTTCTTTGAGCCATTTTCTAAAAAGATAAATCATTCCTCCAATTAAGAAAATTCTGATGATGACAAGTGCATATTTGCCGAGTAAACCACCGAATTGTAAACCATAAGCCATTCCGGGATTTTCTACGAAAGTGAATCTCCACCAATCTTGCCCGAAAACTTCAATGCTTTCATTGAGATTAAAATGAGTTTTTACGTAAATTTTAGACAGTTGGTCGATTAATAAAACGATAAAAGTAACAAGTACGATTTTTTTCATTATAATCCTGGTTTTGGTTTTTCTTTAAAGTTTTTAGTGGCTTTTACCGCTTTTTTAGCTGAAATTTTCTTTTCTACAAAAGGGTTTGTTTTATTATTTCTGGTGTGAAATTTTTCATATTTAATCCCCATTTCTTTCATTACACTTTTTAGTGCATTGAGTTCCATTTGGTTTTTTAGGTGAACGATAAGTGATTCCATTTTTTTCGTGTATTATGTACTATGTATAATGTACAAAGTATTTTAAATTTTTGTTTTTTGCAAAATTATTTGTTTCTAACTGTAAAAGTGTTTTTTATACATTGTACTTTTTACATTGTACTTTATACATTGTACAATTATTTCTTAGACAGTTCTTCTAATCTTTTTCGGTCTTTCTCGCTTAAATCTGCAATTCCGTTTTTGCCCATTTTGCTCAAGAGTTGGTCTATTTCTTTTTCTCTTTCGCGTTTAGCAGCGTTATATTTATCATCTATGGTGTAGTTTTTAGTTTTGTCAGGATTTATTTTCTCTTTGATGTCTTTTCTAAAGAAAAAAATAAAAATGACTGCAATGGCAAGGACTAGAAATAAAAGTTCCATAGTTGATGGTATAAAAATATAAAATGCACAAAGTACAATGAATCTTTTTCAAAACACATTATACATTGCACATTATACGTTGTACAAAGTACAAATTTATCTTTGCATATTTTTCGCTTCAATGCTTAATGTAGCATGAGGAACCGCCATTAATCTTTCTTTTGGGATTAATTTGCCAGTCACTCTACAAACGCCGTAAGTTTTGTTTTCAATTCTTATTAAAGCGTGTTTCAGGTCACGAATGAATTTTTCTTGTCTTCCAGCCAAAATAGAATTTTGCTCTTTGCTTAGCGTTTCAGCTCCTTCTTCGAAAGCTTTGAAGGTAGGAGAAGTATCATCTGTGCCATTATTTTGGTCATTGATGAAACTTTCATTAATAAGGGCTAAATCTTTTTCAGCCTTTGCTATTTTGTCTTGTATGATTTTCTTAAATTCTTGTAACTCAGCGTCACTATATCTTACTCTTTCTTCTGCCATCTTTGTTATATTTTTTCAATATTAACATTAAATTTAACTTCGTCAATTTCGATTTCTTCAAAATTTGCGAGTGAAATTACAAATTCTATTTTATCTGACAATACTTCTGTACAAATATATTGTTCATTGTTAGTAAGTTCTTTTCTAAACGGACTGTTTTCTTCTAAACTAATTGAAATTCTGTCTGTTAGGTCGAAATCTTTGTCTTTTCTTAAATTCTGAACTCTATTAATGAATTCTCTTGCAATTCCTTCAGATTTTAATTCATCGGTAATGGTTAAATCAAGCGCTACCGTTGTTTTTCCTTCGCTGGCAACCGTCCAACCTGGGATATCTTTCGTAGAAATTTCTACATCTTCCAAACCAATTTCGTAACCTGCGATGGTCATTTTTCCTTCTTTTTCAATAGTGGAAATTTGCTCCGAAGTCATATTCTGAATTTCACCAGCAACCGTTTTCATATCTTTTCCTAGTCTTTGACCTAAAGATTTGAAATTTGGCTTAATTTGTTTTACAATGAGATGTGAAGCTTCTTCTGCATTAATTAATTGCAATTCTTTTACATTTACTTCTTGTTTGATGAGTTCCGAAACCGCTAAAATTTGCTCTTCCGTTTTCTTGTCTAGAACAGGAATCATCACTTTTTGAAGTGGCTGACGAACTTTCACGTTTTCTTTCTTTCTCAAAGAGAATACCATAGAAGTGATGGTTTGAGCCAAATGTGTTTTTTCCACCAAATTTTGGTCGATTAAGCTTTCATCAACTTTCGGGAAATCTGTTAAATGAACAGATTCCGCTGCATCTTTTCCAGTAACTGCGTTCAAATCTTGGTACAATTGATCCATAAAAAACGGAGCAATTGGTGCCGAAATTTTCGCAACAGTTTCTAAACAAGTGTATAGAGTTTGGTAAGCAGAGATTTTGTCTTCAGAATAATCTCCTTTCCAGAAACGTCTTCTGCACAATCTTACATACCAGTTACTTAAATTGTCATTCACGAAATTATTAATCGCTCTCGCCACTTTCGTTGGTTCGTAGTCTTCATAGAATTCGGTAACATCTTTAACCAAAAGATTTAATTCTGAAAGAATCCATCTATCAATTTCTGGTCTGTTTTCTACTTCTTTCTCAGAATAGTTAAATCCATCAACATTCGCATACAAACTAAAGAAAGAATACGTGTTGTAAAGAGTTCCGAAGAATTTTCTACGAACTTCATCAATTCCTTCTAAATCAAATTTTAAATTTTCCCAAGGATTGGCGTTAGAAATCATATACCAACGCGTCGCATCAGGTCCATATTTTTGTAAAGTTTCAAAAGGATCAATTGCATTTCCGAGACGTTTAGACATTTTTTGTCCGTTTTTGTCAAGAACTAGACCGTTAGAAACCACATTTTTATAAGCAATAGAATCAAAAACCGTAGTTCCAATAGCGTGAAGTGTGTAAAACCAACCTCTAGTTTGGTCAACTCCTTCTGCAATAAAATCTGCAGGGAAAGCTTTTCCGCTGTCAATCATTTTCTTGTTTTCAAAAGGATAATGCAATTGTGCGTAAGGCATAGAACCGGAGTCAAACCAAACATCAATCAAATCAGACTCACGTTTCATTGGTTTTCCGCTGTCTGAAACCAAAGTGATGGCATCAACTATATTTTTATGTAAATCTATTTTTGCATAGTTTTCGGCTGACATATTTCCAATTTCAAAACCTTTGAAAGGATTTTCCGTCATAAAACCTCCATCTATAGATTTTTGAATTTCATTCACCAATTCTTCTACAGAACCAATAACTTTTTGCTCTTTCAAATCTTCGCTTCTCCAGATTGGCAAAGGAATTCCCCAATATCTTGAACGAGAAAGATTCCAATCGTTTACATTTTCTAACCAATTCGCAAATCTACCTTCACCTGTAGATTTTGGTTTCCAATTGATGGTTTCATTCAGTTCTACCAAACGATTTCTTACTGAAGTCATTTTTACAAACCAAGAATCCAAAGGATAATACAAAACTGGTTTGTCAGTTCTCCAACAATGCGGATAACTGTGAACATATTTCTCTACTTTGAAGGCTTTGTTTTCGGTTTTTAACAAAATCGCGAGTTCTACATCCCAAGATTTTTCGGGAGCAGTTCCTTCGTCGTAGTATTCGTTTTTAATATATTTCCCGCTGAAAAGTTCAGGAACGTTTTCGCCTTTTAAAAATCTTCCCGTTAAATCTACCAAAGGAACCAAATTGTCATTTTCATCTTTTACCAACATTGGCGGAATTCCGTTTTCTTGTGCAACTCTGTTGTCATCAGCCCCGAAAGTTGGCGCAATGTGTACGATACCAGTTCCATCTTCAGTAGTTACGAAATCACCGATAATTACTCTAAAAGCTTTTTCAGGATTTTCTGCGGGTAAAAACCAAGGAATTAATTGTTCGTATGTAGTTCCTGCTAAATCTTCACCAGTAATTTCTGCTAAAACTTGGTAAGGAATGGTTTTGCTTTCAGCGGTGTAGTTTGCGAAATCTTCATCTGTTCCTTCTACAAATTTTTTACCGAATTGTTTTTCCAATAACGGACGAGCCAAAATAATATTAATCGGCTCAAAAGTATATTGATTGAAGGTTTTTACCAAAACATATTCTATGTCTCTACCAACTGCAAGAGCCGTGTTAGAAGGCAAAGTCCAAGGAGTTGTTGTCCAAGCAAGAATGCTTAGGTTTGAGATTTGAGATTTGAGATTCGAGATTTTTTCTGATGCTTTTTCAGAAAGATTTTTTACTGAAAATTGAGCTACAACTGTAGTGTCAGAAACGTCTCTGTAAGTTCCTGGTTGGTTCAGTTCGTGAGAAGAAAGTCCAGTTCCCGCTTTTGGAGAATATGGCTGAATGGTGTAACCTTTGTACAATAAATCTTTGTTGTACAATTGTTTCAGTAGCCACCAAACTGTTTCCATATATTTTGGTTCGTAGGTAATGTAAGGATTGTCTAAATCTACCCAATATCCAATTTTTTCGGTAAGGTCATTCCAAACGTCTGTATAACGCATTACTGCATTTCTACACGCTTGGTTATATTCTTCAACGGTAATTTTTTTACCGATGTCTTCTTTGGTAATTCCGAGTTCTTTTTCTACGCCTAGTTCCACAGGTAAACCATGCGTGTCCCAACCAGCTTTACGGAAAACTTGCTTTCCGTTTTGCGTTTGATAACGGCAAAAAATATCCTTTAATGCTCTCGCCATTACGTGGTGAATTCCCGGCATTCCGTTTGCAGAAGGCGGTCCTTCGTAAAAAACGTATTCAGGTTTTCCCTCGCGTGTTTCTACGGATTTTTTAAAGGTTTGATTGGTTTTCCAAAAATTGGCAACGTTTTCTGCTACAGCATTTAGGTTAAGTTGCTTGTATTCTGTGAACTTCTTCATTATATCTCGGTTTCTACTGTTAAAATTTAAGTGTGCGAATATAATGAATTTTCGTGGATTTTTTATTAATTTTTGGTTAAAAATATTGGTTTTAAGTGAGTTAAGAAGTGCTTTCTTTTCGGAAAAGATTTAATAAATAGAAAAATGTAAAACCAAAACTAATTGCTAATAAAGTGGCGAAAATAAAACTTCCCACTAAGTATTGTAACAGGTTATGTTTTACCATTTCTAAATTCAATTCTTGATGAGAAAAATCGGTTTTTCCTTCCACAAAAAAAGAACCAAAATACATAGAAATGGCTATAATAAAGGGAATAAAAGGCGCTAAACTGATTTGAGAAAATACAAATGTGAGAAACTTGTTGAGTCTAAAGATTGCAGCTAAAGAAAGTGCTAAAACAGTATGAAATCCCCAAAAAGGAGAAACTCCAATAAAAATTCCTAAAGCAATAGAACGCGCTTTTGTTTTGTTGTCGCCGTCACTTTCCAAGATATTTTCTTTGAAAAGTCTTTTAATGCCTTTTCTGCGAAAATATCGATAGAATACTTTCTGACTTTTAATGGAATTTTGAATGAAGTTTTTCAATAAAATAAGATTTGTATTCTACAAAAATAGCAGAATTTAATACAGTTGTACCTTTTGAAAATGTTAAATAAATGCTATTTATTTTTGATGTGATAGTAAGCATTGTAGACATAACATCCTACGCAGAAATTGAAAAACGCTTCCAGACCTGCGCAAATCAGCAAAATTCCGCTTACAATAAGACTGTTGATTTCGAGAAGATTAAAAACCAATAATGTCAATGAAAAAATAAATCCGACTTGTGCAGCAAATTGTTTCGGAGGAAAATAAATGGGTTTTTGTTCTAAATTAAAAATCGAAACTATTTTTTCTGCTAAGAATCCTAAAATACTCCATTTTCCGTATCCAGAACCTCTGAAAGCGAAATCTATCAATAGAAAAAGAGGAATCCAAGTGGAATGAGTTGTGATGTATAAAATGGTTAAGATAAATACTAAAAATGCGGTTATTCTGATTTTGTTTTCTGTGGGCATAAATGAAATTTTAATAATTAAATAAAAAAAAGTCCTCATTTCGAGGACTCAGTGATATATGATAACATGTGTGTTTTTTAAAAAATACATAACCTAATCTGTCCTCTTTTGGATTTTAAAAGGACAACAGCAATTCATTTTTTGAATTTTTGTAAAAGTGGATATTGAGTTTTTCATATTTTAATAATGCAAAAATAAATCATTGTCAGAATTTCATCAAATTAAATGCCAAGAAAAACCAACTTCTTATTATAGAAAAAATGAATGAAACGAAGTTAAAATACTTTATTTGAAGAAAAGATAACCGTAAGAAAATTGCTAAAAACGATTGTTTAAAAAAAAGTTTCTACTTTTGCAAAAATTTTGTGCATGTCAAAAAATCTAGTAATCGTAGAGTCACCAGCAAAAGCGAAGACCATTCAGAAGTATCTCGGGAAAGATTTCGAAGTGAAATCTAGCTTCGGTCATATCCGAGATTTACCCAAAAAAGGAATGGGAATAGACCTTAAAACCTTCACGCCAGATTACGAAGTTTCTGCGGATAAAAAGAAATTGGTAACTGAACTGAAAGCAGCGGTGAAAAAAGCGGAAATCGTTTGGTTGGCTTCCGATGAAGACCGAGAAGGAGAAGCTATTGCTTGGCATTTAGCACAAGAATTAAAACTCAAAGAAGAAAATACTAAGCGTATTGTTTTCCACGAAATTACCAAAAACGCAATCCTGAAAGCGATTGAAAATCCTAGAAAAATTGACCAGAATCTCGTAAATGCTCAACAAGCAAGAAGGGTTCTCGACAGAATTGTAGGTTTTGAAATGTCGCCAGTACTTTGGAAAAAAGTGAAAACAGGACTTTCGGCAGGTAGAGTACAATCTGTTGCAGTAAGATTGGTCGTAGAAAGAGAACAAGAAATTAGAAATTTCAAACCGACTTCTACTTATAAAGTGGAAGGAACTTTCTTAAATGCAGAAAAGCAAGAAATTGCTGCAAAACTGAAAAAAGATTTTGCTCAAGAAAAAGAAGCAGAAGCATTTTTAGAAAAATCTCAAAATACTGAATTCAAAGTTTTAAATGTAGAAAAAAAGCCAGGAACACGTTCTGCTTCTGCACCTTTTACTACCTCTACATTGCAGCAGGAAGCGTCTAATAGATTAGGATACAATGTAACTTCTACCATGAGAATTGCACAGCGTCTCTACGAAGAAGGGTACATTACTTATATGAGAACAGACTCTGTAAATCTATCTCAAGATGCGATTAGTGCGGCTAAAGATTTCATCGAAAAAGAATTCGGGGCAGAATATTCTTCGCCAAGAAATTACACTACGAAATCTGCATCTGCTCAAGAAGCGCACGAAGCAATTCGTCCGACTGATTTTGGTGTGAAAACCATTGGTGATGCACAACTCAATAAATTATATCAACTCATTTATAAGAGAACTTTAGCTTCTCAGATGGCAAATGCAAAAATTGAAAAAACCGTAATTGAAATCGGGAATTCTGCTTTGCCAAGTCATTTCGAAGCACAAGGTGAAGTAATTGTTTTCGATGGTTTCCTGAAAGTCTATGGAATTTCAAAAACTGAAGAAGATGATGAGGAAAACAACGAAAAACTATTGCCAAAAGTAAATGTAGGCGAAGTTTTAAGCTATAAAAAAATTACAGCTACCGAAAAATTTACTAAACCAGCAGCAAGATATACCGAAGCTGCTTTGGTAAGAAAATTAGAAGAATTAGGAATAGGGCGTCCTTCAACTTACGCACCAACAATTCAAACGATTCAGAATAGAGGATATGTTGATAAACGCGAGATTCTTCCGCAAGAAAGAGAAATTGTGAAGCTTTCTTTGGGAAAATCTGGAGTGAAAAAAGAAGTTTTAACGGAAAAATTCGGCGGAGATAAAAATAAATTTGTTCCTACAGATATTGGTGAAGTGGTGAATGAATTCTTAATCAATAATTTCAATGAAATTTTAGATTATGGTTTTACTGCAAAAGTAGAGCAAGATTTTGATGATATTGCCAATGGTTCAGAAAAATGGAAAGAAACCTTGAAGCATTTCTATGATAATTTCCACCCGAAAATTGAAGATGTAGAAGAACATGCAGACAGAGCTACTGGCGAAAGATTATTAGGTGTAGATCCTAAATCTGGCAAAAATGTATACGCTAGAATGGGAAGATATGGTGCGATGATTCAAATAGGGGAAAATGATGATGAAGAGAAACCAACTTACGCTTCACTTTTGCCAACGCAGAATATCAATACTATCAGTTTTGAAGAAGCTTTAGAATTATTTAAAATTCCTTTTGATTTAAATGAATTCCAAGGAAAACCAGTTTCTGTTGGCGTAGGAAGATTCGGGCCTTATGTAAAATGGGGAGATGCTTTTATCTCAATCGGAAGAGGAACAGATCCGTTCTCGGTAACTCAAGAAGTTGCAGAAAATTTCATCAAAGAAAAAATAGAAGCAGATGCGCCAATTGCCACTTATAAAGGTGAACCTGTAACGAAAGGAACAGGAAGATTTGGGCCATTTGTAAAATACAAAGATTTATATGTAAATGTTCCGAAGAAATATGATTTTGACAATCTTACTCAAGGAGATATTGAAGAACTCATTTCTGCAAAATTAGAGAAAGAAGCAAATCGTTATATTCAGCAATGGGAAAAAGAAAAAATTTCTATTGAAAACGGAAGATGGGGTCCTTTTATTAAATTCGGAAAAGGAATGTTCAAAATTCCTAAAAAAGAAGACGGAAGCAAGTATGAAGCAGAAGAATTGCAAACCGTTTCTCTGGATGAAGTAAAAAAATGGATTACTGATCAGGATAAAACAGCTTTTGCTGAAAAGAAAAAACCTGCTGCAAAGAAAACAGCAGCTAAAAAACCTTCAACGAAGAAGAAATAATTTTCACGCAATGTTGCAAAGATTTTACGCAATAAGCACAAAGATTTTTATAAAATATTATCAATAGGAGCGGACTTTAGTCCGCTTTTTTTGTGGAGAAACTATTTGGCTTTAGCCAAAACTTAAAATTATTTCCCGCAGATTTTCGCAGATTTAAAATTGAAAAAAAAGTATAAGTTTTTCTTTTAGCAGAAGTTATTTTGTAAGTTTGTAGGAAAGGTTTTTAAAAGAACCGAATCAGAAAACAGTAAATTCAAAAAATGAACATAGAAGACATTATTATCTCACCAAAAAAAATAGAAACTCAACCGTGGCAATTAGGAAGTGTGATTACGAATGAAATTCCAGAAAACGGAATTTTGTTGGTTTTTTGTAGCGATTATAGAGGCGGAAAAGGAAATGCGATTGCCAAAAATTTTGATACGGTAAGAGAAGAATTTTACAAACTTTCGAAATTTGATTTTGAAATCCCGATTTGTGATTTGGGAGACCTTATTTCCGGGAAATCTCTTGAAGACACGCACTATATTTTACAGGAAATTCTTTCTTCGTGTTTGTATAAAAATACAGTTCCGATTGTTGTAGGCGGTGGAAATGATTTGTCTATTGCGATGATTCATGCGCTTAATTTTCATCAAAAAAATATAAGATACACTCAGATTAATAATAAAATTGACCTTTCCAACGAAGGCGATGAAATTTCAGAACAAAACTTTTTACAGAAAATTTTCAATTCTAAATTATTGAGTTTGAAAGATTATCATCATCTTGGTTATCAGAAACATTTGAACGAAATCGATGCGGTGAAATTGATGAAAAGTGTGGAATTTGATGTGATAAGATTGGCCGAAATGATGGGAAATACCGACCGAATAGAGCCTTTTTTCCGAAGAGCAGATTTGGTAACGCTCAATTGCGATGCGGTGGAAAGTTTTGCAGAACCTTTTTCGGTAAATCCTCAAATTAATGGCTTGAACAGAAGAGAAATTTGTGCGGTGATGAAAGAAATTGGTTTAGGTGAAAATCTGAAAATGGCGGGAATTTTCAACTTTAATGCAGATGCAGAAAATATATTGAATCATCAATTGTTGGCACAAATGCTTTGGTATTTGTTGGAAGGAATAGATATTCAAAAAACTCATCCGAAAGAACGTCATTACGATACTTTTTGGGTGTTGATAGACGATCAAGAATTTGCTTTCAAAAGAGACAGTTTCACGGGATTGTGGTATTTCGGAAGTGATGAAAATATTCAAAAATGTGTTCCCTGTTCACAATATGAGTATGATTTGGCAAAGAATGGAGTTTTGAGTGAGAGACTTTTGAGAGTGTGAAATCGGGAAACTGTAAAATCGTAAAGTTGTAAAAATTTTTAAACGATTTTACAAATCAACAACTTTACGAAAAAAAATATGAAAATATCCGTAATCGTTCCGGTTTACAATGTTGAAAATTACCTAGAGAAATGTCTCAATTCTCTGGTGAATCAGACTTTGCAGGAAATAGAAATTTTAGTCATCAATGACGGAAGTACGGATGATTCTCAAAAAATTATAGATGTTTTTCAAAATAAATTCCCTCAAAAAATAAAAGCTTTTGCAAAGGAAAACGGAGGATTAAGCGATGCGCGAAATTATGGAATAGACAGAGCAACTGGTGAATTTCTTGCTTTTGTAGATTCAGATGATTATGTTTCGGCAACAATGATGGAAGAAATGTATAATTTGGCAAAAAAGCACGAAGCCGAAATTGTAATTTGTAATCTCCAAAAAGTAGATGAAAACGGAATCGTGACTCAAAAACTCACGCAAATCCCGAATTTGCCTGAAAAAATAGACTTGGAAAAGCATTTTTCAGTGTTTTCGGATGTTTCTTATTTTGCGTGTAATAAAATTTTCAAGCGAGAGCTTTTTGCAGGAAAAAAATTTCAAAAAGGGATGCACTTTGAGGATATAGAATTGATTCCGCAAATTTTACTTCAATGTAAAACTTTGGCAAAAACAGATGCGTTTCATTATCAATATTTAGAGCGAACTAATTCTATTTCAAAATCTCACACGGAAAGAGGTTTGGATATTTTAAAAGCTGTGAAAAATGTAGTAATTGCATTTGAAAATTCGGAATATTCACACAAGAAAACAGAACTGAAAAACTTTCAAATTTTAGAAGGCGTTTATACTTTTTTGGCGTATCTCGCATTTGTGAAAGATGATGAGGTTTACCAAAAAATGTCTTCGGAATTGAAAAGGTTCATTAAGGAAAGAAATATTTCAACTTTTGAAATCTTAAAATATCAAAGATTTGGGAAAAACTATTTGCTTTCGCTTCCTCTGAAAAAACAAGTGTATTACCTGCTGTATTTCTTAGGACTTGAAAAAGTTATTAGAAAAATGATTTGAAAAAACGCAAAGTCGCAAAATGAGTTTTTGAAATTTTATTTTTTAGGTGCAAAGATTTTAACTTCGTTAAAATAAAAATTAATCCATTTTTGTTTCTTCCTCGAAATTCATTTGTGAGAGCAATAACATTCCGAAAATGATAGGAATGAAAAGTCTGATTTCCCACAAAATACCCACCATTAAAATCATCAATAAATAAGGCGAAGAAAGAAGCAAGAATGCTGAAATTTTGCTAATGTTTTGTTGTGAACTGCTTATTTTTTGAGTCCATCTGATGAAAATAACAAAGAAGAGGATTCCTAAAAGGTTATTAGGTTTGGTGAGATTTTGTACTAAATAAATTCCTTCACTAACAGTTGCTTCGTCTGTTTTCATGAAAATTCTCACCGAAATATAAGCCAACAAAAAAGCAAAAACGGGCAATGCAATGATTCTGATGAATTGCTGTAATTTTTCTCTTTTTAATATTTCCTTATCTAAAAATAATGCGCCTAAAAAAGCAATGTTTAGGCTAGAAGTTTCTCTATTTAAGGTTGAAATAAAAATGAGTGCTGAAATGACAATGAGTTGTTGTGGTTTTCTTTCTTCGAAATATTTCAGTGTGAAAAATACGGTAATTGCAAATAAAAATAGAGCTGGACTGTCATAAGGTGTTAAAACGTAGCTGGTAACACTAATCAACAATAAAATAAAGGTGTGAATTATAATTTTGACTACTTCTGAAGTATTAGCAAATGTTTTCAGTGTCAAAATTTCACTCAATGAAAAGGAAGTAAGCACAAGAAAAAATGCATTGAAAAGGAAAAAACTATGATAAAAGGGAGTTCCGTACTGTAATGCATATTCTTTTATAGGAGGATTTAGGTTAGTAAAAACGGCATTAAATTGTTCAAAAAACCAAACCAAAGCATCTCTGGAGATAAATCTAAAATTGTAAACATTGCTGTAGTAATAATCTGGCAGTTTTTCTAATGTTGAATAAGGAAAATAAGCAGAATTAAAACCATAGAACACCATCGTCAAAAGGACTATTGGTAGCAATAAATTTATCAGGAGTTTATCAGAGATTTTCTGCATCAGCAAATTATTTGATAACAAATTTAATTTTTTTCGCTGAATAATGGAATTAATAAAGCAATAGTTTACCTAACGATTAAAAAAATTATATATTTGTATATTGTTGAGATAGCTACAGGAAATGGTTTTTTTACACCCTGCATTTACTTTATTATTTATTTTTCTTTTTTTTGCTTCTTTATTAGAACTTTTCCAATATAAGAAAAAGACTCCCGTGTTTACTATAATTGGGGGAGTAGCACTCATTATTTTAGCAGGATTTAGATATTATGTAGGAGCAGATTATCCGGCTTACAAAAATTTATTCGTAGGTTTTTCTATTTACACAGACTATTCAGATGTCTTTAACAAAGCAATCTTTAAAAAATCGGCAGAAGAGATAGAGTGGATTTTTGTATTGATTAATAAAATCATTTTTGATTTAGGAATGCCATTTTACATCGTGACTTTTGTGATGGCATTAATTACAGTAAGTCTTAAACTTTCTACCATTTATAAATTTTCTCCGCTTCCTGCTTTGTCTACGTTGTTTTATTTTATGCCTGTTTTCTTTTTCGAGGATTCTGGACAGATGAGACAAGGGGTAGGAATTGCCATCTGTGTTTACTCTTTTCGGTATATTGTAGAACGAAACTTAATGATGTTTTTGCTCTGTATTTATTTAGCATTAGGATTTCATAAAACTTCTATCGTTTTTTTACCTGCGTTTTGGCTTGTAAAAATTCCTATGAATAGTCAGAGGATTTTGTGGGCATTGGTAATTTGTTTATTGCTTTCACCATTAGAACCGTATAAACTTTTTGGGGATATGTTCACTTCGCTTCTGCCTCAAGATGTTTCAGGAGGTTATGATGCTTATGTGAATGACAGTCAGTTTGGTGGAGATTTAGAATACGGGATTACGGATATTGTAAAAATTTTCTTCATCATTACTTTACTCATTTTTGAAAAAGAAGGTTCCAAGAAAATTGCATACTTTGAATATATGAGAAACTTAGCTGTGTTTGGCTTGTGTATGTATTATCTTTTTAGAGGGACTAGGATTTTTGCGATTAGATTGCCGGGAGTTTATATGTTCTTCTTGACTATGTTTGTGATACCTAGTTTAATTTATGCAGTAGAAGATAGAGCAAAAAAATTCTTAATATCAGGGTATTTATTGTACCTTTCTTTAATGTATTTCAATTTTGCTAAATCTAATGGAGAAGCAGGGAATTTCACACCAAGTAAATATCAGAATATACTTTGGAAATAAAATTTGAACAAAGAGAAAAGTTATGGATAAAATAGATGCATTTTTTCAGACAATAAATTTTCCGAGTTTTTATTTAAAGGTGATACTCTCTTTTATCACTTCGCTTCTGATTACGTATTATTCTATTCCTACCATTATAAAAATTTCTAGAAGAAAAAACTTGATGGATGAACCTGGGCAAAGAAGTTCCCACGAAAGAAAAATTCCTAATTTAGGAGGAATAGCTTTATTTTTTGCCATTTCTGTAAGCGCTTCTATTTATGCATATCAATTGTTTGATTTGTATAAATTTCTGTTTGCTTCATTGGTTATTTTGTTATACATCGGGGTGATGGATGATATAGTAGTGATGAGGGCTTATAAAAAATTAGTAGCGCAATTAGTGGTTTCTGCTATGTTGGTTATAGGTTCAGATGTAAGAATAAGGAATCTTTTTGGAGTTTTTGGCGTTTATGAACTCAATTATTTTTTGAGTGTAGTCTTTAGCATTATTACGTTTATTATTTTGGTGAATGCATTTAATTTGATTGATGGAATAGATGGTTTAGCCGGCAGTTATGGATTGATTTGTTTTGGACTTTTTGGGATTAGTTACTACCGATTAGGAGAATATAATTATCCGTTGGTGATTTTGTCTACTACAATCATGGGAAGTATAATTGGATTTTTATCTTATAATTTATCAGACCGGACCAAGAAAATTTTTATGGGAGATACCGGTTCTATGGTCTTGGGTTTTCTATTGACTTTCACTGCAATTTGTTTTATTGATATTTTTATCGCAAAAAGAGGTCCAGGTGTAGTTTATTATCATTTAAATTCAGCTCCGGTGATTGCTGTTGCAATTTTAATTTTACCAATAATTGATACGTTAAATGTTATCATTATAAGATTAGCGGAAAAGCGTTCACCTTTCGAAGCAGATAAAAATCACATTCATCATAAATTATTGAGAATGGGATTATCTCATAAAAGAGCTACTTTTTATATTATTTCTTACTATCTTTTCATAGTTTTAGTAGCTTATTTTTTGAGACATATGGAAAATAATTCTCTTTTAGTTCTTATCATTGGTTTAGGTTTTTTAGGAGCTTATTTGCCTGATATTTTCATGAGGAAAAAAATTAAGAATTAAGTGTTACTTTTGTTAAAAATAAAAATTAATGATGAAGAAATTTAACCTGCTCATTTTATTCATGTTTCTTATCGTTACCTCTTGTATCAATGTACAAGATGTAAGGTATTTACAGCCCAATGAAAATCTTGTTCTTAATTCTGAAGGACTTATTTCTTATGATAATATGCCAAAATACAGAGTGACGAGACATGATATTCTGAAACTGAACATCATTACTACTTCAAAAGGAGATGCGGCACAATTTTACTCTAGTCTTCATGCTCAGCAAAGTGGAGTAGCTTCTGGTAGTGGTTCTAATAATAATTCATCAGGTGGCGGTAATGAATCTAGTTTTTATTTCAATGGATTAAGACTAGATGACAATGGCGAAATTTATATTCTAGGAATTGGGAAAATAAAAGCTGAAGGAAGAACTATAGATGAAATTGCAAATGATATTCAAAATAAAGTAAACGAAAACTTTTTACCAGAGAAATCAGAAGCAAGATTATTTCTAGAAGGAATTAAATATACTTTTCTCTATGATATGCAAGGTAAATCTACTCAGAAAACGGTAAAAGATGCTTCTGTGAGTATTTTAGAAGCCATTGCAGAAAATGGAGGTTTAGACAGAAGTGTAGACAGAAAAAACGTAATCATTTATAGAAAATTTCCCGAAGGGATAAAGAAAGCTCAAATTGATTTAACTAGAGAAGATTTACAAAACTCACCTTACTTTTGGTTGCAAAATGGAGATTTGGTGGTCTTTAATACCAGAGCGAAGAGTTTTTATGGTTTTGGCAAAGAGCCTCTACAAACGCTTACTACCGGAGTTTCTATACTTACTACAGCTCTTTCGATTTATTTATTGATAACTAAAATATAATTGATGATTCCTGAAAAAAACATAAATGAAAGTAAAAATCCAGAAAAAGAAAAAGTAGGAACTTTTGATTTTTTTAATTTAGAACACTTTCTCAGCAGAATAATTAAAAACTGGTATTGGTTTTTAATTTTAGGATTTTTAGGATACGTTACCGCATATATTTACAATAAATACTATGCGCAGAGAGTTTATGCTTCTAGTACTACCGTAAGTATTTCTAATAATTCTTCTAGCTATTTTACTCCTAATCAGTCTATTAACTTTATTTGGGGAAATAGTTCTAATCAAGAAGGCTTATTTCTTAAAAAGCTTCTTACTTCTAGATCTCACAATGAATATTTAGCCCAAAAACTAGATTTATTTGTAAACTACAGTACCAAAGGTAGACTAAAAACCACTTATGTAGACAAAGATGATTCGCCAGTATTTTTAGTAATAGATAAAAATCATCCGCAGGTTGTAAATCAAGAAATAACGCTTATTCCTAAATCTTCAGGAAAATATGAAGTGGTTTTGCCGGAAGAATTTTCAGTGAATAATCTTTATGATTATAATGCGGAGGAATTTAGAAGAACTTTAAATTTTAAAAGAGTTCCTAATAAAATTATTGGTATAAATGAATGGTATGAAACGCCATTCCTTAAATTCAAATTGGTAAAAAATAATCAACCTCTTGAAATAGATTTACAGAATATTGTAATTAATCTCAGAACCATCGACCAAACGGTAAATGAAATTAAATCTACGCTTACCATAGAATTTGACGAAGAACTGAGTACTATGATGATTATTAGCAAGAAAGGCTATAATCTTAACAGTACGGTGAATTTTCTAAATAGAAGCGTAGAAGAACTCATCGAAAAAAGAAAAAGAGATAAAAGCATCGTAGAAAAAAATACAGTAGAATTTATCAAGGAAAATTTAGATAAAGCGAAAATAAAACTAGATTCTAGTTCAGCCAAACTCAATACCATTAAAGTACAAGAAAAACTAACCGATGAAAAAGGAGATGTTTCTGGTATTTTGCAAAATATCAATACTTTAGAACAAAAAAGAGCGGAAATCCTTACTAAAGTTAATGCGCTAAATGCTGTAAGAAACTCTGTAGGGAAAAATCTTGATAATATTATCAATTTAAATGCAGCCGGTGTAGAAGATGGCACTTTTAACGCTTCTGTTGCAGAACTTAAAACACTTTACGCAAAAAAAGCAGAACTTTCTACCATTTACACACCGCAATCAGAACCTATAAAAGAAATTAATCGATTAATTAATGAGGCGAGAGGAAATTCTTATAAACATCTCAACAGATATTATGGAGTTTATGATGCAGAATTGGCTACGCTTAATAATCAGATTGCAAAATATGAAGAGGAATTGGGCTCTCTTCCGTATAAACAACAGAAATTTGTAGATGCACAAAGAGGTTTTACCGTAAATGAAACAACTTATAGTACACTTCTAGAAAAACTTTCTGAAGCAGAACTGAGACTGAAAACCAATACCTCTGATATTACAGTTATTGACAAAGCTAAAAATCTAGGACAAGCACCTATTTCTCCTAATATTGCGTTCATTAGAAATATTCTTTTGTTAGGATTTTTATTAATTCCTTTATTGATTCTGCTCATTTCTGAGTTATTAGACAATAAAGTAAGAGTGATTAAGGAAGTAGTAAATGCTACTAAAATTCCACTTTTAGGAGTAATTGGTAAAAATAATCACGAGAATAATCTAAGTGTTTTAGAAAAACCAAAATCTTCTGTTTCTGAAGCTTTTAGAGGAGTAAGAGCCAATCTTAGGTTTTTATATAACGAAGACGGTAAGAGTAAAGTTCTCTTGGTAACTTCTTCTATTGGAGGTGAAGGAAAGACATACGTTTCTATTAATATTGCTTCGGTTTTAGGGTTAAGTGGTAAAAAAACCATTTTATTAGGAATGGACCTTAGAAAACCGAAGATTTTTGGAGATTTCAAAGTAGATAATAAAATAGGAATCTCTAATTATCTTACTGGCGAAGTAAAAATGGAGCAAATCATCAACAAGACCAGAATTCCAGATTTAGATGTAATCACTTCTGGACCTATTCCGCCAAATCCTTCAGAATTATTGATGAGTGAGAGAAATCACCAATTTATAGAAGAATTGAAGAAAATTTATGATTTTGTTATTATAGATTCTCCACCAGTTGGTTTAGTAGCAGATTCTTTTGAATTGATGAAGTATAGTGATGCTAATGTTTACGTAGTAAGACATGAGTATACCGAAAAATATATGCTTAAAATGGTAACCGAAAAGTATCATAACAATGAAATTAAACATCTAGGATTAATTTATAACGATTTCGAGATGGATAAAGGTTATGGATATGGTTACGGCTATGGATATGGTTACGGTTATGGGTATGGCTACGGATATTTTGATGAAGATGCCAATTATGAAGAACCTACTTTGATTAAATTACGCAATAAATTAAAGAAAATACTGAAGATTAAATAATATCTCTCCCTCTTTTTTTGAGGGAGTTTTTTTAACATAAAACAATATTTAAAACACATTTGGGTTTTAAATAAAAATATTTAAATAAAATTTATACTTTAAGTGGTAATATTTAACTAAACATTAAGATAAGTCTTAATGTAAAAATGTTTTATATTTGCAGATTATTAAGCCGCTGAAGTTGTAAGTAACCCACAGCAAACATGAAGAGAAAAACATTAGTAATCATCGCCTTATTTTTTATCAATCTTTTTGCCCATGCTCAAAGACACGAAATAGGTATACAATTGGGGACAAGTAATCTTACCGGTGATATTGGTAAGACTAAATACATCAATCCTTTTCCTAATAGTGTAAATAATTTATCTAATGAAGGAATACCTTTTTATGGTGCAATCATGTACAGAATGAATTTTAATCCATACCAATCGGTAAGATTTAGACTTGCTTACAACCATATACAGTTTAATGATAAATATGCTCAGGAATTATACAGAGCAAGTAGAGGTTTGTACGGAACCAATTCTGTTTATGAAGCTTCTGCCATTTTTGATTATAACTTTTTACCAGTAAACGAAGAACAAAAAAGTATGCTCAGTCCATATATTTTTGGAGGAATTTCTGGCTTAATGTTTAACACGACTTTAGAAGGAAATAAATTTGGTTTTGCCATTCCTTTTGGAGCAGGTCTTAAATATAAATTTAACTATAACTGGGCATTGTTCGGAGAATTTATGTTCCGCGCTACCAATAGTGACACACTAGATTATAGTGATGAATACAATCTAGGAAATTTAAATTCTAAAGATTGGATGAATTCTATGTCTCTTGGTCTTTCTTATTCATTCGGAAGGCCACCATGTTATTGTCAATAAGTAAATAATGATGCAGGAAATTTTAGAAAAAATTGATAAAAATAATCTTCCAAAACATGTAGCCATCATCATGGATGGAAACGGAAGGTGGGCAAAATCCAGAGGAGAAGAAAGAACTTTTGGACATAAGAATGCCATTTCAGCAGTAAGAAACGCTATTTCCGCTTGTGATAAAGTAGGAATAGAATACCTTACCCTTTATACTTTTTCTACAGAAAACTGGAATCGTCCTAATGATGAGGTAAACACATTAATGAGTTTACTTTCTGAAACATTATTAAAAGAAGCTGCAGAACTTTTTTCAAAAGGAGTTAGATTGCATGTCATCGGCGAAGTAGAAAAACTTCCCACTCTAGTAAGAGAGCAACTTCTAAATGTAGTAGAGCTTACTAAAGAAAATTCAAAAGGTAATCTCGTTCTTGCATTAAGCTATGGCTCGCAAAGAGAAATTCTAAACGCAGTAAAAGAAATTGCCCAAGAAGTAAAAGAAGGAAAAATTTCTACAGAAGATATAGACGAAACACTATTCGAAAATCATCTTTATACTAAAGATTTACCTCCAGTAGATTTATTAATCAGAACCAGCGGAGAAGTGAGAATCAGTAATTTCTTACTTTGGCAAATTGCCTACGCAGAATTACAATTTTTAGATATATTTTGGCCAGATTTTCAAGAAGAACATCTTTACCAATGTATCATAAACTATCAAAACAAAGAAAGACGGTTTGGTAAAACCAGTGAACAAATCACTAATTAATTTTTTATAGAATATTATAACCAATGAGATATATTTTAATCCCAATTTTTTTATTTTTTGCGTCTGTAGACCTTTCGGCGCAGGTAACTCCTAACCAAGAAACTGTCGCTACTCAAAATCAGCCTTCTTCTTATATCTTAAAAGACATTGTAGTAGATGGTGTAAAAAAATACACTCCTGCTCAAATTTTAAGATTTACAGGACTCAGCAAAGGAGAAGTAGTAGACATTCCTGGGCAAAAAATCAGCAGCGCTGTTAAAAAACTTTGGGAAACAGAATCATTCTCAGAAGTAGAAGTTTATGTAGAAGATGTAGAAGGACAAAGCGTAGTTCTTAAATTCTACTTACAAGACCTTATGGAATTAGGCGAAGTGAAATTTGTAGGAAAAGGTGTAGGAAAATCTAAAAATGAAAAACTCATTAAAGATAATAACCTAAAACCTGGAACTAAAATTACCAATGACTTGATTTCTTCACTTAAAAATAAAATTCCTCAAGAATATGTGAAGAAAGGTTTCGCTGATGCGAAAATCACTATTCAAGATAAAATTAATGCAAATGACCCTAACCTTGTAGACTGGACTATAGAAGTGGCTAAAGGAAAAAGAGTTAAAATTGCAAAAATAGAATTTGATGGAAATGACCAAGTTTCTGATGCGAAACTTAGAAAAAAAGGTTTCAAAGAAACAAAACAGAAAAGATTTGGTATCAAAGGAATTCTAAAACCATCAAAATTCATTAAAGATAAATACGAAGAAGACAAAATAAATCTTATCAGTTATTATAACTCTTTAGGATTCAGAGATGCTAGAATTGTTTCTGACTCAGTTTGGAGAAATGATAAAGGATTTAATATCAATGTAAAACTAAACGAAGGAAAGAAATATTACATCGGTGATGTCAATTTCATTGGAAATACTTCTTATTCTACAGAAGTTTTGCAAAAATTATTGGGTTACAGAAAAGGAGAAATCTATGATGCGGTAGGCTTTAACAAGAAAGTAGGTGAAGATGGAGGCAAAGAAGATGATACAGATATCAAATCACTTTACTTGAATAATGGATATTTATTCTCTACTGTTGTTCCGGTAGAAAAAGCAGTAAGAGGAGATTCTATCGATATAGAAATCAGAATTAAAGAAGGAGAAAAAGCAACTTGGAATAGGGTAACTTGGTCTGGTAATACTACTACTCATGACCATGTAATTCTTCGTTCACTAAGAACTAAACCAGGGAATTTATTCTCTAAATTAGATATCAAAAGAACGTATTTTGATTTAGCGGGGATGCAATTCTTTGACCCACAACAAATTGGTCAAGATATCCAACCGAATCAACAAGATAATACGGTAGATGTTCATTGGACTTTAGTAGAAAAAGGTTCATCACAGGTTCAGTTACAAGCTGGTTACGGTGGTAACTCATTTATCGGAACTTTAGGGTTAACTTTCAATAATTTTTCACTAAGAAATTTCTTGAAACTTAAAGATTTCAAACCGGTTCCACAAGGAGATGGACAGATGCTTTCTGTACAAGCGCAAGCTGGTCAATATTTCAAAAACTACAGTTTATCATTTACAGAACCTTGGTTATTTGGGAACAGACCTACAGCGCTATCAGTAAGTCTTAACCAATCTATGGTTAATTATAAAGATTATACGGGTTCTAGCCAAAAATTAAATATCTTCTCTGCAAGTGCAGGTTTGAATAGACTTTTAAATTGGCCAGATAACTATTTTTCTCTATATACAGGGATTTCATTCCAGAGTTATAATTTCAAGAATTATCCATTCCAGTTTGGTTCTACTACTGTGAGCAATGGTAATGCAAACAACTTCAGTTTCAATGTTGGATTAAGTAGAAATTCTGCAGGTTATGACCCAATTTTCCCAACTACAGGTTCTAATATTGAAGCGAGTATTAAATTCACGCCGCCATACTCTTTATTCCAAAATAAAGACTATTCATCAATGACTCCACAAGAAAAATACAGATGGATGGAATTCTATAAAATTAAGTTTAAAGCAGATGCTTATAACGAAGTAATTGGCAAGTTAGTTCTAAGAAGTACCGCAGAAATGGGATTCTTAGATGGATATAATAAAGATTTAGGAGCACCACCTTTCGAAAGATTTTATGTAGGAGGTACAGGTTTATTTGGTGGTAGATTTGATGGTAGAGAATTGGTTCCTTTAAGAGGTTACGAAAACGCTTCTACAGAAGGAGGCTCGGCTACAGATATTACACCAATTGGTGGTGGAACAATCTACAGCAGATATGCAGCAGAACTGAGATATCCTATTTCTATGAACCAAACTGCAAAGATTTTTGCATTAACTTTTGCTGAAGCAGGAAACACTTGGAACAATTATTCTGCATTTAATCCGTTTCAGTTAAAAAGATCAGTAGGAGTGGGGATTAGAGTTTACATGGGTGCATTTGGTTTAATAGGATTTGATTTCGCTTATGGATTTGATAAAACTATTGGTGGCTCAGAACCTTCAGGATGGCAGACTCACTTCTTGATGAACCAGTCATTATAACACACAATCATCATTAATATGAAAAATTTAAAAGTTTTTTTAATATTTTTAATTTTTTTAACTGCTAATTCTGTTACATTTGCACAAAAAATAGGAGTGGTAGATACCAATTATATATTGAGTAAAATGCCACAGTACACAGAAGCACAAGCGAGACTAGAAGAACAAATCAAAGCTTGGGAAACAGAATTGCAAACCCTACAAGCAGAATATGATGCGAAAAAAGCAGCTTTTGAAAATGAAAAAGTGCTTTTAGTAGGAGAGCAATTAAAACAAAGAGAGGCAGAAGTAAAAAATCTCGATAAAAAAATTAAAAAATTTATTGCTGAAAAATTCAGCGGAGAAGGAGAAATTAATAAATTTAGAGCCAATTTAGCAAAACCGTTTCAAGACCAAATTTGGAATGCCATCAAAACAGTTACAGAAAAAAATAGTTTGGGCATAGTTCTTGATAAAAGTAGTAATATGAGTGTTATTTTTCTTGATAAAAGATATGATTACACCGACAAAGTTTTAGACCAATTACTTAAAGGTCCTTCTAAAGAAGATGCAAAAAGTAAAGATGCTAAAGCAAAAAATAAAAAATAGTAAAATAATAAACAATTTAAATTTTTAGAAAAACATGAAAAAATTAAGCGTATTATTTGCAGCAGTGATGATGTTTATGTCGTTCGGAGTTGCAAAGGCTCAGAAGATAGCTACAGTAGATGTGGCAGCTATTCTTAACATGATGCCAGAAAAAATAAAGGCTGACGAACAATTAAAAGCTTTCTCTACTGCAAAACAAGCAGAATTAGAAAAACTAGCGACTGCTTTCCAAGCAGATGTTCAGAAATATCAACAAGAAGGAGCTAAATTAACTGCTCAACAAAGAGAAGCTAAAGAAGCTGAATTGGGTAAAACTCAACAAAATCTTCAGCAAATGTCTCAGACTGCTCAAAAAGATTTATTAGACAGACAAGACGCAGCTTATGCACCAATCGAAAAAAGATTAAACGATGCTATTACCAGAGCTGCTAAAGCAAACGGTTGGGATTTCATCTTCGATTCTGCAACGAATGGATTAATCTACAAAGCTGGTCCAGATGCTACCGCTGCCGTAAAAAAAGAATTAGGAATTTAATCTATATCCTAAATATTATAAAACCACCTTACCATAAGGTGGTTTTTTTATTTATTTTTGTACCATCATTCTTTATAAGAAAATAAAGAACATTAATCTTAAATTATGAAAATGGAAAAAGAAGTTTCGAGTGTTGTAAAAATTAGATTCAGCGATTGTGACCCAATTGGTCATCTTAATAATGTAAAATATTTGGAGTACATGCTCAACGCTAGAGAAGATCATGTAGAAGAATTTTACGGCTTCACTTATGAAGATTATTTCAGAAGAACAGGCTGTACTTGGGTAGCGGTTCAGAATGAAATTGCCTATTTAAAAGAAGTAAAAGCAAATACCAAAGTTGTAATCAGCAGCAAGACCATCGAAATGTCTGACAGAGTTTCTAAAGTAGAAATTCTGATGAAAGATGAAAACGAAAAAGAAGTTTTCGCAGTACTTTGGATTACGGTTATTTATTTCAATATGAAGACAAGAAGATCTGAAGCATTACCTCCAGAAACTAAAGAACTTTTTTCTCAATATTTGGTAGAAATTCCTCATCAAGAGTTCAAAGACAGAGTTCAATATTTCAGAATTTTAAATAAAGGATAAGATGGAGCTAGAAAAAACACCTCTTTTAGATTGTTTTATTTTAAAACCGAAAATCTGGAACGATAATCGCGGTTATTTTTTCGAAAATTATAATAAAAATATTTTCCAAAAACTTTCTGGCAAAGAAGTAGATTTCGTTCAAGATAACCTTGCGTTTTCACATTACGGAGCAATCAGAGGTCTGCACATGCAGCTTCCACCTTATGCGCAAGCTAAATTAGTGTATTGTGTACAAGGTAGAATTTTAGATGTTGCAGTAGATGTTAGAAAAGATTCTCCCACTTTTGGTCAATCTTTTGCAGTTGAACTCACCGAAGAAAACAGATGGCAATTATTTGTGCCAAAAGGTTTTTTACATGGGTATTCTGTACTTTCAGAAACAGCTTTAGTTGGGTATAAATGTGATGATTTTTATAATAAAGAGTCAGAATGTGGCATTCATCCATTAGATAATACTGTAAATATTGACTGGAGAATTCCAGCAGAGCAAAAATTAATCTCCGAAAAAGATTTAAACGCTATTTCTTTTTTAGAACTTCCTGAAATTATTTTATAATGAAAAAAATTTTAGTTACTGGAGCAAACGGACAATTAGGACAATGTCTTCAGAAAATTTCTTCTCAATTTGAAGAGTTCGAATTTATTTTTACAGATTCAGAAACACTAGATATTACCAATAAAGAAGAATTAAATGATTTCTTTTGGCAAAATGCTCCTGATTTTTGTATTAATGCTGCAGCTTACACTGCGGTAGATTTGGCAGAGGCAGATGTAGAAAAAGCTTTTTTGGTAAATGCAGATGGTACAGAAAACTTGGCAGAAGCATGTGCAGAAAATAATGCGCAGTTTATTCACGTTTCTACAGACTATGTTTTTAATGGCGAAAATAATTTAGCTTACACCGAAGAAGACTTTACCAATCCTTTGGGAGTTTATGGTGCATCTAAATTAGCAGGAGACGAATTGGCTTTAGAAGTCAATCCATGTTCGGTTATTCTCAGAACATCATGGGTGTATTCAGAATTTGGCAAAAATTTTGTAAAGACGATGCTGAGTCTTTTCGCTACTAAGGAAGAATTAAATATTGTAGCAGACCAATTTGGTCAACCAACCAATGCCAATGATTTAGCCGAGGCGATTATGAAAATCATTAAATCAGAAAAAATTACCTCTGGTATTTTTAATTTTTCTAATTTGGGTAGAATTTCGTGGTTTGATTTTGCGGAAAAAATTGCAGAACTTTCAGAAGCTAAGATTAAATTAAACGCAATCGAGACTTCGCAATATCCTACACCAGCAAAAAGACCAAAAAATAGCGTTCTAGATTTAGACAAAATTTCTAAAACCTATGCTATCCAATTAAAAACTTGGGAAGAAAGTCTAGAAGACTGCATTAAAATATTACAAAATAATTAAAATGAAAAAAATCTTATACATATATATAGTATTATATAGTAGTTTTTGTTTCTCACAGAATATATTTCTTACTGAAGCCAAAGAAATTCATGCTAATAATGATAAATTTTTGTATGCACTCACCGAAGAACCCAAAACAGATGCTCAATATTTAGGAAAAATAGAAGTTTCAGGATTTTCTAACGATGATGCTGCTGTTTTTTCAGAAATTTATAAAAAAGCAAAATCCATCGGTGCCAATTCCTATTATATGAAGCCCGCCGAAAATATAGAAGGAAATTCTACCTTTAATCCGCATCACTATATATTATATATATATTATAAGGAAAAGCAAACCATTCCTCAAAAAGAAAATACAGTCTACCTCATTAATCCAGAAAAAGAAATAGAAGTAAGGATTAATAATAAAAAAATCAAGTTGCCACAGAGAAGTTTTCTTCAGTTAGATTTATCTCAACAAGAGATTACAGATATTTCAGTGGGTAAATTTTTAGGCGCTAGAATAAAACTTCAGGCAAAAAATAATCAACCAGAACAATATTTTCAGATTTCAGGAAAGAAAATCTCGACCAATTCACCAGTTTCTCCAGGGATAAATTATAAGACAGGAGACATTATTGCCCTCGAAAAATCATTTGCAGAGTTTCTTTTAACGATTTATGAGAAAATTTAGGAGCCATTTCCCGCTTTCCACTACAATCTTTTTGGCTCGTCAAAGCCTCTCGCCAAAAAAGGATTTCCGTTTCAATCGGGGCTAAATGGAGATTGCAAATTAAGGTTTT